>Ga0209312_1000002_pt1 | contig 567433 bp, 433 predicted proteins | sample BioC13SIPDNA_4_FD_185744 | JGI IMG/M metagenome (GOLD analysis project Ga0209312, IMG submission 185744) | Anaerobic biogas reactor microbial communites from Washington, USA - Biogas_R1_B C13 SIP DNA (SPAdes) (version 2) | ecosystem: Engineered > Bioreactor > Anaerobic > Unclassified | place... | reverse complement strand
ACAATTCGGCAAGATCAACGATCGCCTGCTCAAGCAACTGCTGGCGATGTCGAAGGTGGACGCCGCCACCCATCCGGTGCTGGAGGTGCTCGGAATGCTGGCGGGGGCGGGCGCCATCATCGTCGGGATGGCCTGGTTCACGGGCGGCAGCCTGGACGGCACCGAGTTCATCGCGCTATTGGCATTGCTGGGCGGGGCCGCGGAGGCGGTGCGGAAGACCAGCGACATCTGGAACAAGATTCAACAGGCCAACGCCGCGGCCGAACGCGTCTTTGCCGTGCTGGACCATCCGACCGAACCGGAGAAGCCCAACGCCGTGGTCCTCCCGTCGGGTCGGGGCAACGTCGAGTTTCGCGACGTCGTATTCACATATCCTGGAGCAGACCGAACTACACTCAAGGGCGTCAATCTGACGGTGACAGCCGGCCATAACGTGGCCGTCGTCGGGCCCAATGGATCGGGCAAGACCACGCTGGCCAACCTGCTGCCTCGCTTCTACGATCCGGATTCCGGCCATATCCTCATCGGCGGCTACGACATCGCCGAAGTTACGTTGGATAGCCTCCGCAGCCAGATCGGCATGGTGACCCAGGAGGTTATCACCTTCAACGACACGATCACCGCCAATATCGGCTACGGGCGTCGGGGCGCCACACAGGGGGAAATCGTCGAGGCCGCCAGGCGGGCGTTCGCTCACGAGTTCATCAACCAGTTGCCGCTGGGCTACGATACCGTCATCGGCGAGCACGGCGTTGGACTCAGCGGCGGACAGCTCCAGCGGATCGTGATCGCCCGGGCCATCCTGAAGAACCCCGCGATCCTGATCTTCGACGAGGCGACCAGCCAGGTGGACGCCGACAGCGAGGCCAAGATCCACAAGGCCATCACGGAGATCATGCAGGGCCGGACCACGTTCATCATCGCGCACCGCTTCAGTACGGTGGTCGCCGCGGATGTCATCGTCGTGATGGATGGGGGACGGATCGTCGCTCAAGGCAAACATGAGCAGCTCATGCAGACCTGCTCGATCTACCAGGGCCTGTACGAGACGCAGTTGATCAAGGCGTGAGGCTTTATCATGAGCGCGATGTCACGAATCGACAGAGAGAAGAAAGCGCACGAGCTTTTCACGCGCTTCGACGGCAACCCGATCCTCAAGGCCGAAGACTGGCCTTACGCCGCCAACGCGGTCTTCAACCCCGGCGCCGCCCGGCTGGACGGCCAAACGCTGCTGCTGGTCCGCGTCGAAGACATGCGAGGGTTTTCTCATCTGACGGTCGCTCGCAGCCCCAACGGCCTGACCGACTGGACCGTGGACCCCGAGCCGACGCTGACCGCCGACCCAACCACCCACGAGGAACGGTGGGGCCTGGAAGACCCGCGCATCGTCTGGCTCCAGGAGCAGAAGCAGTTCGCGGTCACGTACGTGTCTTTCAGCGAGGGCGGACCGATCGTCTCGCTGGCCATCACCAAGAACTTCCGCACGTTTGCCCGTCTGGGCGGCCTGCTGCCTCCGGAAGACAAGGACGCGTGCCTGTTCCCCCGTCGGTTCGACGGGCGGTTCGCGCTGATTCACCGGCCGATCGTGCGGGGCGAAGCGCACATCTGGATCAGCTTCTCGCCGGACCTGAAGCACTGGGGCGATCACCAGCTCCTGATTCCGACCCGCGCGGCCTATTGGGACTGTCACCGGGTCGGCCTGGCCTGCCAGCCGATCGAGACACCGGAAGGCTGGCTGATCTTCTACCACGGCGTACGCAGCACCACTGCCGGGCAGATCTATCGTACCGGCTTGGCCCTGCTGGACCTGCAACGGCCCTGGATACTCCTGCGCCGAAGCGACGAGTGGATTCTGGGCCCGCACGCCCACTACGAGCGCGTCGGCGACGTCGGCGACGTTGTGTTCCCCACGGGCGCCACGGTCGACAAGAACACCGATGAGCTGCGCCTGTACTATGGGGCCGCCGACTGCACCGTGGCCGTCGCGACCGCCAGGATGACCGACGTGCTCGACTACATCATGGCCAGCCCCGAAGTCGATCACTGACAGCCTGCCAACGGCGGATGGGGGAGAACAAGACAGACACCATCTGTGCTTCGACTGTGCGCACTTGGACCTGCACAGAGGCCAAAGAAAGGTGTGTGAAAACATCCTGGTGTGTGTGTGTGTGGCATCCTCAAGGCGGAGCCTTGGGGATGGCGGACTTGACTGCCGAAGCGACGGCAGAAGGTCGCCCATGCACGGAACCATCCCCAAGCTCTTCGAGCTTGAGGCTGCCACACGCAACTCTCTATGCCTGAATGGGGCTTGCCGTAAAAGCTGGACAGACATGCCGAAGAATGTGTGTGTGAAAATATCGTGGCATGTGGGTGGCAGCCTCAAAGCGTAGTGCAACGGAGCTTTGGGGATGGCGAATGGGAGTGGCGCATCCGTACGGAAAGGCCTCTGCGAGGCGATCCATCCCCAAGTCCTGAGCGGATCCGTTCGGCTTCGCTCAGGACAAGCTTTGAGGCTGCCACCCCTGGCGGGGCTGCGTCCGCAAGGGAATGCTGCCCTGAAATCCTGACAGACACGCCGAGCGAGTGTCTGTGAAAATATCCTGGCAGCCGTGTGGCAGCGGCAAGCGCAGGCTTGCCGATGGTGATACGCATGCCGTCGAAGCCATCGGCAAACTCCGCCTTGCTCCGTTTGCCGCTGCCACACAGGGCGCTCCGTGGTGGAAAACGGGCCTTGCCGCGAAATTCGCACAGACACTTGTCAGGGTGTGTGTGAAAATATCGTGGCATGTGGGTGGCAGCCTCAAAGCGTAGTGCAACGGAGCTTTGGGGATGGCGAATGGGAGTGGCGCATCCGTACGGAAAGGCCTCTGCGAGGCGATCCATCCCCAAGTCCTGCGGATCCGTTCGGCTTCGCTCAGGACAAGCTTTGAGGCTGCCACCCCTGGCGGTCTGCGTCCGCAAGGGAATGCTGCCCTGAAATCCTGACAGACACGCCGAGCGAGTGTCTGTGAAAATATCCTGGCAGCCGTGTGGCAGCGGCAAGCGCAGGCTTGCCGATGGTGATACGCATGCCCTTGAAGCCATCGGCAAACTTCGCCTTGCTCCGTTTGCCGCTGCCACACAGGGCGCTCCGTGGTGGAAAACGGGCCTTGCCGCGAAATTCGCACAGACACTTGTCAGGCAATCGAGCATTCTGAACTTGCATTCTCCAGGGGAAAGGTGGCATAGTGGTAGGTTAGGAAGTTGGTGTCGTTGTTGGGCAAAGCTCATATGGGAAATGTCGGCTGAAAGAAAGACCCGACCAGTTCCGCCTCGATCCCGCGAAGCCGTGAAGACAGATGGAAGCAGGCACACGCCCCCTGTTGTCGGAAGCGGGTCGCGTTGGTCGCGGCAGCCTTTCAGTCCTCAATCGCCATCAAGGGAGGTGACATATGAACAGAATCGTCGCTGTGATGTTCGGTTTGGTTTTGGCGGCTCCCTTGGGTGCAGAAGATCAGCACGGCTACGTCCCTTTGCGTCCTCTGGAACCGTTTGAAGCCAAGGACCAGCCCACTGGCGTTGTTGTCGGGGACCGGACATGGCACACACCGTGGGGCTATGATAAGCCTGAGAACTCCGAGCGCATGTACCCTCTCGTCGTCTTCGGACGTCATAACGAAGCCAGCGAGTTTTTCACGATCGACATACGGAAACGCTATCCGGCCTTCTACGTGTCCTACATCGAGAGCAGCGAAGAGGCCGGCGCCGCCTTGTCCGACCTCATCGACGTCTGCATGAAGGACCACCGTTTTCGCATCGACACGCGACGCATTTACCTGACAGGATGGTCAGCCGGCGGTTCAGGCTCTTTCAAATTGGTCAGAGGATTTCTCAGCAAGGGCAAGTATTTCGCCGCAATCAACAGAATCGCAGGACAATCCGAGAGCATTCTCGCAGAACAGGCCGTTGAGAAGACGGCGATCTGGGTGCACATCGGACTCCTTGATACGCCTCTTCGCGTGCAGGTGTCACGGGACCTGTATGCCCATCTCAAGGATCATCCCAGCAACGCCTCAGCCGTGGAGACGACCGTCAACGACACGATCCGACATGGGGACGTTGACGTAGCCCGCCATACCAGGATTCTGACAAAGAATGGGGTGGAGATTGTCCGCTGTACGGAATACCCCACGGAACCTCATGCGGCCTTGGCAGGCTACTCGGATCCCTACTTGTACGAATGGCTCTTTACGCGGGCAATCTGTCCGGAGAAACGTCCCTCCGATAGCAAAGAAACCTCGTCAAAAGGATCAGAGGTGAAGTAAAGGCTATTATTTATCTTCGTAGCGGACGGCTACACCACTCGCCCAAGAATGGCCATCATCATCGATGCCGGAAGACCCCAGAATTACTGCACTGGCTCCCAACGGCGCACATTTCGTCCGTAAGGAGTTGTGCATCTTTGCAGTTGCCTGTGTTGACCATTTCTGGGTAGTTATACCGATTAGGATTTATTCGTGCGCCCCGCCTTGTCGTCCTGAACGAAGTGAAGGATCTGGGCGGCGAATGGGAGGAACGTCTCATGCCACAGCCAGATCCTTCGCGAGGCTCAGGAGGACAAAGTCACTTCCGCGCGAGGACTTTTCCTAATCCGTATCAGGAGGCGAACTCACATGGTAAGTGCAACACAGTAGCTCGTGACTGTCACAACCTACTGTGTTGCACTTCGCATGTTAATGCCCCGCAGGACCACCTCCCGGCCATGAGGCGTCCGCGTCGTCTCGCAGGGTCTGTTCCAAGAGCTGAGGATCTGGTCATGGCAAGGGGGAGTACGTCAGTTCTATGAAATCGTTCTCGTCCAGGGGCAGCGACAGTTCGATGGAAGTTGATGAGATTTGCCGAAAAGAAAGAGAGCCTTGGCGGGCCGACCGAGCCTGGCTGATGGGTCGCGGCGTCCTGACGGCGAGGGTGAGTCGTTGCACGGGTTCCAACGTGTAGTTGGCGAGGGGAATGAGAATGCCCTTTTCCTGTTGCATGAAGACCGCGTCCACTACGGGCACGCTGCAGGTGATCGGAGACTCAACGCCTGCCGCACGGACCGGTGTCAGGAGCAAGTCGCGGATGTCCGCCGGGTACTTCCAGGGGTTGTAGGATCGCCCCAACCGCAGGGCCTCTCGCTGTTCGGCGGGCGATGACGCATCGCCTGTCTTCACCTTCTCCTCCAGGACATTCCGCGCATCGAGGGCCTGCTTGATATAAGCGAGCGCAGGCAAGAACCCGACGCAGAAGACCGTGCCTTTCCCGAATTTGTCCCTGATCAGTGCCGGGGACGTATCCTGGAACGTGGCGAGCACCGTCGCGCCCCGCCGGGGGTTGAGCGAATGCCTCACTGCCAAAACGGCCGCTCCGCCGCTGCTCCATCGCACCTGGTCTTTCGCGGCCAAGATCGCAAGATAGCGGCCGGGCGACGTGTATTTCTCCTCCTCGATGACCTCGCCTCGTTCGGCAGGCAGCATCTTGGCAAGAGCCGTCAGAGGACGGTCATATTCATCCGCTGCTGCGGCGCCGGCGGAGAGCCAGAGAACGCCGCCCCGCTGCACCCACGGCCCGATCTTCTCTGCTGCGGCACGTGTGAGATTCGGGCCAAAGAGATAACAGACCTGGTAACCATCGAGCAGGCCGGCGGCCACCTGTGATTCCGAGAGGATATCCACAGGCATCTGTGCATGGGCCAGAGCCAGCCAGGTATGCATCCGATCGAAACCATACGCGAGGTTCCCCTCGATCGTCCATACGTCAGACGCCGAACTGTACACAAGAGCCACCTTTGCCGGCGCAGGCATGGCGGCCAGCAGCATGTCTTCGACGGCGCCTACTTCCCGCGTCAGTGCCGCATTGGCGGTCCAGGTCTCGGGCCTGGCCTGCCAGACGTGAGTGCGCCAGTAGGGTCCGCCTTCATGGGTGGCCCAGCTTGGTCCGTAGTGAAAGCTGTTCAGGATCTTCACGCCGCGGGCCAGTTCGCTCGTGGCCTTGAGCTTGATGTCCCACGGCGTACGCCCGTCGTGGGCAATGAGGTGATGTCCAATCACCTGACCGCGCCCGCGTGCCGCGGCGCGCATCAGGTCCACGTTGAAAGCGGCACATTGGTACGTGGAAGCGAGGTTGGCCCAGTCCTCCCCCCAGATGGCGTTTTGATCCGGCGTCTCCAGCAGCTCGAAATAGTCCACGCCTTGTTCGTAGAAATTCGCTCTGTAAATCACGCCGTCGCTGAAGTTGGCGACGGTAGGCAGTGAACGACCGTAGGCGTTTTCGAGAATGCGGCGTTGCGTCGCCATAAAGTCGCCCAGGGCGCGCGTGCGGAAACGCTGCGAGTAGTAGTATAACGCCGGATGCGCGCAACGCTGCGGACCGGTAACCAGCTTCACGTCCTGCCAATCGTCAACGAGCAATTCGGCGGGCGTCTTTCCGCTCGCCTTCAACCAGTCGCGGAACCGTTCCCGATAGAAGGGATCCGCAGCAATGACCTCCAAGGGCTGGCCGGTCGGCTCGTCCGTCAGCTCGCAGAGCACGATCTCCTCCACCTTCCCGCCGTCGCGACGGAAGGCCGCGGCCTGTTCCGCGGCTTGAGTCTTCATCGTCTCGATATCCGGCTGACAATACGAACCGTTCTTGAGATGCCACACGCCGCCGATACGGCGAAGATATCCGTCGGTGAAGCCGAAATGCGCCAGGGTTTTGCGTTCGCGCGCGGCGACGGCGGCATCCAGCCGGATCGAAAAGGGACTCAAGTCGGCCGTGACAAAGAAGGGAAAACGCTCTGGTTTCCGTCCGTGCGCAGGCCAGGGGAACGCATCGGCGCGCCGGCCGGTCTCTTCCGCGATTTCGCGAGCTGTCTTGAGGTGGGCGATATTCTCCGCCGTGAGCAGATGGGGCGGCACATAGAGGGCCGTGCCGCCCGGTTGATGATCAAAGGTCAGCGTCCGTACGACAGCCGCGTCGTCCGGCGCCGTGGCGAACTCCAAGGTGGCATGCAACCGGTCCGCCGGCTCGGTGTACGTATGTCGCGCCGTAACATAGAGCATTGCCCCCGAGTCGCTCCAGAGAATCGGCGTCAGAGCACACCACGGGGTTCGCTCGCCGGCGGTCAACATCTCCTCCGGTTTCACCGTGAGAGCGAGGACGCCCCCCTCTCGTCCCAGCGAATAATGCTCATACCACGGAGGGCGATAGTGGTCGGCAAAGATGTGGATATAGACCGGCCGTTCGTAGCCGGGGCCCAGCGTCACACGCACGAGCGTTGGTGCGTCGTCGGGCGGCACGGAGACCTCGACCCCCGCCAAGGCCTGGGCCCGGCCGCACATGGAAACGGCTCCGATCAGCATTAAGACCGTCGCAATGCGAAAATATACGGTCACAGCTCCTCAAATCAAAGACAGTCACCCATCTTACCATCATCGTACCGCCCGGCGCGCCCATGTCAAGGTCCGATCGGGCAGTCTTGGGGAACGAAACGGTGTCCGGTACTTTTTCGCCAAGGCGAAATGCTGGCTGGCGTCTCCGTGGGGTCAGGGGGTCGCGGCCTGCGGCCGCAACAGTTTTGAGTCCGTTCTTCCTGTGGCCTGCCGCCTGCCGTCTCCGGCCTGCGTCCTTCCGTCCTCACCCTCGCCCCTACGAGATACGAGATACCACGTACGAGACACCCCTTCCCCTCGATGTCACGACATACCTTTGGGTGTACGTAGTCATATGTAGCGGCCGTGAGCCGCGACGGGTTTTGAGTGCTGGGTCGTTAGAAACCGCATAGGCTCAAGCCCATCCTACGCCTGCCGCCTGCAGTCTACGGGCTGCCGCGTTGCGGCTCAGCGGAGTTTGCGGAAGGCGGCGGGGGAGAGGCCGAAGACTTTCTTGAAGGCGCGGGAGAAGTGGAACGGGTCGCTGAACCCCAGATCGAACGCCACCTGCTTGATGAGCTTGTCGTTCCGCTGGAGGAATCGGGCGGCCTGGGCCATCTTGAGCTGGGTGAGGTACTGATAGGGGCTCTGGCTGTCGAACCGTTTGAAGAGCCGGCACAGGTAGGCTTCGTCGACGTGGCAGCTCTCGGCGATCTCCTCCAGCGTGCGCAGCGTCGGGAAGTGGTCGCGGATGTACTGGCGGCAGCTCTGGTAGGTGGCGAAGGCGGCGCTGCGGTACGGGTCGTCGACGAGTCCGGCTTCGGCGATCTTGAGGACCAGCAGCTCGACCAGCTTGGCACAAATGGCCGGCCCCTGGCGCGTGCCGGAGCAGCCGGCGGCGATCAGGTCGTCGAAGATCCGCAGGACCGTATCGGGCGAGGCGATCCGGACGGCGGTGCCCGGCGCCAAGCCGTTGTCGCGTAAGATCTTGGCGGCCGTCGGGCCGGTGAAATCGACAAAGTACTTCACGAGCGGCTCGGGTCCTTCGGCGGCAATCAGGTGGGGGACGCCGGGCCCGTAGGAGAAGACCCGGCCCGGATAGAGGGCCTCGGTCCGGCCCTTGAGGATCAGTGTGCCCTTGCCTCGGGCGACGAATTCGATCGAATGGAAGGGGAAATCGGCGCGGTCGATGCGGTAGTCCGGGCCGCAGCGCTCGCGCCCGCCGCAGACCACCGCCAGCGGCTGGCGGACGCTGCCGACCGCGTCGAGGTAGAACCGCTCGGCCTCGAGCACCTGGTTCGAGTAGAACGTCGGGACGCTGCCGGTATCGCGGATTTCGTGGCTCATGGCGACCAGTCAAGAATGGTCATGCTCTGGACAACATTTGACATTTCCATCGGGCTGCACGAGCATTATAATCGCCGGCGATTCGGCTGAGAAGTCAATATGGTGCAGGCCCGAGCAGCAACGCGACGGGGCCTATAGGAAAGGACACGAGATGGCACGCAAGAAGAACCCCACAGCGGCGTCGGTGCTGGATAAGGACGATCTGATCGTGGTCGGTGGGGCCGGCGGGTTTATTGCCGGGGCGCTGGTGAGGTATTTCCACGAGCAGGGATTCCGGCGGATTCGCGCGATCGACAAGAAGCCGCTGCCGCAGTGGTACCAGCGGACGCCGGGCGTCGAGTGCCTGTGCCTGGACCTGAGCGAGCCGGACAACTGCCGACGGGCCTGCGAGGGCGCCGTCGAGGTGTACAATCTCGCCGCCGACATGGGCGGGATGGGCTTCATCGAGCGGTTTCGCATCGAGTGCCTGCGGAGCGTGCTGATCAACACCCATATGATCGAGGCCGCGTACCGGGCCGGCGCGACGCGGTACTTCTTCTCGTCGTCCGCCTGCGCCTACAACACCGACCTCCAGAAGGACCCCAACGTCCGCGCTCTGAAAGAGTCCGATGCCTATCCGGCCATGGCCGAACGCGGCTATGGCTGGGAAAAGCTGATAAGCGAGATGTTTTGCATTGAGTATTGGGTCGAGCGCCAACTCGAAACCCACATCGCCCGCTTTCACAACGTCTATGGAGAGCCCGGCACCTGGGATGGGGGGCGGGAGAAAGCGCCGGCGGCGCTGTGCCGCAAAGTGATCGAGTGCAAGGACCAAGGACTTGACGAAGTGGTAATCTGGGGCGACGGCACACAGACGCGCAGCTTCATGTACATCGACGACTGCGTCCTCGGCATCGACATGATCATGCACTGCGACGCGCTGATTGCCACGCCCATCAACCTCGGCTCCGACTACCTGATCTCGATCGAAGACCTCATGCTGCTGGCCGAGAAGATCGGCGGCGTCAAACTCAAACACAAGCACGACCTGACCGCCCCCAAAGGCGTCGGCGGCCGCAACAGCGACAACACCTTCATCAAGCAGGTCCTCGGCTGGGCCCCCAGCACCCCGCTCGAAGACGGCCTCCGCAAGACCTACACATGGATCGAGTCGCAGTACTACGCCCGCAAGGCCGGCAAGCACACCGTCAGTTGACCGCCCGCCGCGCCCGCGTGCATAAGAACACTTGTCAGCGACACAGAGCGCAGTAGAATCGGCACATGACACCGCCGCAAAGTCACGACATCACCGACGTCATCGGCAAGCTCCAGTACCGCCTGGCCCTGGCCGGCGGCTGGATCGACCAGCCCTTCGCCAGCCGGCTCAACCCGGATCCGCCCGGCTCGATGGTGGTCGTTGCCGTCGAGCCGCAGTTCCGCTGGATGGACCGCTCCGGCATCTGCGGCAGCACCCGCCAGATCGCCCTGGAGCTCTGGGGCGGCGCGCTGCCCGACCGCGACCCCGAGCAGCTCGTCCGCGAGCTATACGACGCCGAGAACGAAGGCCGGGCCGAGCCCTCCGGCTCGCAGGACATGATCGGCCTGATCTATCCCGGCGTCAGCCGCCTCGACTACGACTTCCGATGTCACGAGGGCATATTCCCCGCCCACATCGAGTCGTGCAACGACTCGGCCGTCGCCGCCTGGCTCGGGCGCATCCTGCACATCCTGCCGGTCGCCCCGCGTCCCGACGGCTACAACCCCCTCGAAACGAAGAACCTCGATCCCGCCTGGATCGGGCGGCTGGGCCGCTCCGGCCGCGACTGCTACGACGCCATCGTCGCGCGTGACATCGAGCGACTCGGCGCCTCGATGAACGAGTGCATGGCCTGCTGGGAGGCCATCCTGCCCGGCACCGTCCGCCACCCGACCCTCCGCGTCGACCTGATGGAATTACTGTCGTTCTACCAATCGCGCTACCCCGGCGCGATGTACTCCGGCTGCGGCGGCGGATACCTCTTCGTCGCCTCCGAGCGCCCCGTCCCCGGCGCCTTCACCATTCAGGTGAGACTCAAAACGCCCTGACCGCACAAATGGTGGGGCAGTGCCCACCTCACCGATCGCGGCATTTCTCGGGAATTCGTAGGGTGGCGGCCTGCCCCACCGCGAACGGATCGCCATGCTCAAGGCCCTATGCCGAACTATATCCGGGCGAAATTCGAGAGCGGATACTACTTCTTCACCGTGGTGACGAACGGCCGCACCAGGCTGTTCCTCACGCCGCTGGCACGCCAATGCTGCGAGGAGCCATTGACCAGACGCAATCTTGTCATCCGTTTGAAGCCGTGGCGTTTTGCCTGCTGCCGGAGCACCTGCATTGCGTCTGGAAGCTGCCCGAAAGCGACGCCGGCCAGGCAAGTCGCAGTTTCGGGGCGTCTTCCCGCACGGCGACAAGTGGCAGGCGGCGGTCAGCTACCGGGGCGGGTCCAAGTGCCTGGGCCTGTTCGACGAGGAGGTCGAGGCGGCCAAGGCGCGTGACCGCAAGGCGTACGAGCTGGCCGGCGAGTTCGCGGTGCTCAACTTCCCCGAGGAGGCAGGCCGCAAAACCGTAGGCTGTAGACTGTAGGCCGGTGGCGGGTTGAGAATTGCGGGGACGCCTTGCTGACTCCAGTCTTGTATTGCGTGTGACGCGCCCGCATATCACGCCGCCTGTCGTCCATTCCGGCGCGATCGTTAGAATTGCCTGGTCTTGATGTTTCGGAAGCGAGCGCCGTCGGCGGGGGGGGGATGAGGTGTCCGGCGGGCAGCCTGGGGAGATGGTCGCGGTCTTTGGACTTGCTGTGGGCGATGGCGGCCTGGCGAAGGCTGCGACGGACGTTCGGATTGGCGGACCCGGCCGCGGGCGCCGCACGGGACCGCTCTGGGAATGCCTGCCGTATTGCGGGTTTTTGGGGCCGACCGGGCCAAATGCGCCACCGGAGGGCAAAAATCGTCCAAACGTTGCGCGCGCCGTACATATCCACCATGCCGGGCGGCTAAGCCGGGACGCGGGTGGGCGCAAAATGGCGAAAGAAAAACGCAAAACTGCATTGCTCCGGTGGCCCGGGATTTGCGACAATGTAGAAGCCGGGGCGGGTGAACGCCCGACGCCGAGAGGCCTGCACGAACACGCAAGTGGTTGGTGCGTAGAGAGTTTGGGATTTGTTTGTCACGTGAGGGGTTTTTGACATGCCGCGGGCTACCGAGTCCTGTGGGACCAGCGCGCGAAGGAGATGCAAAATGCAGATGCACGTTGTCAGAGGCAATCACCGTGGGCGGCGCAGAAGGAATGGCGCCTTTACGCTGATCGAGCTGCTGGTGGTCATCGCCATCATCGCGTTGCTGATGGGCATCCTGATGCCCGCGTTGCAACGCGCCCGGGAGCAGTCCCGCAAGGTCACCTGCGCCAACAACCTCAAGCAACTGGCGCTGAGCCTGCACATGTACGCCAACGAGAACGACGCGAAGCTGCCGCTCAATGCCGGCGGCTATTGGCTGTGGGACGTCTCGTATTTCACGAGCGACTTCATCCTCCGGAGCGGCGCGACGCGGGACATCTTCTATTGCCCCGCCGACCTGTCGAAGAATGCCGATATGTCCATCGTCTGGCAGTATGGCCAGGATCCGCCGTACGGCACGCCGATTCAGCACGTTGATGAGGCCGCAGTGACCAACCGCACGGGTACCTATCGCGTGACCAGCTACTTCTTCATGATGGACACGGAGGCGGGCCGCGCCGGAGACCATCCGCTTTACGAGCAGGGCACTGAGCCGAAGAAGTGGGTCAAAACGCTCAACGAAAAGGGCGCCGCCAAGGCCGAATTGATCACCGATGCGACGCTGAGCACCACCGCCGATCGCGAAGCCGGCAACTTCGTCGAGGTCGCCGGCGGCCTGTTCACCCGGCACCAGATTTACGACCGCACGAACCACCTGCGCCGTGGCAGCCGGCCGGAAGGCGCCAACATCGTCTTCCTCGATGCCCACCAGGAATGGCGCAACTTCTCCGAGATGCAGCATCGTTACTCGCCCGGCGGCGGCGCTACCGGCGCGCCGTATCACTGGTGGTAATCCCGAATTCCACGGCCCGCCCCGCGGGCCGTCGCACGACAATCCTTCAGACGGTCAGACCGCAGCGGCAGCCAGGATCGGCTGCCGCTGCACCGTTTTGACGGCCGTCGCTCGCATCTCGTCGCTCGTCGCTCGGGGAGGTACCGTAGGGCGAGCGTCCCCGCTCGCCGGACGCTGTCTGCAGCGTGCCCGTGAGGGCGTAGGGTTTGGGGAGCGAGCCGACAGGGAGATAGCGTCTTACGACGCCACTACAGACTACATCCTGTCTTGATGACACTTCCTACAGAGCAGTTGGCAATTCTCGACCGAATACGGCTCGGCGGCATCCTTTCTATGAATCTCGACTCCTTTGATGGTGTGGGACTCCTCGCCGCACCTTTGACACGCTTGTATTCCCGAATCCCACAGCGCTTTCTTGATCGGACGCTTTTCCCGAATCTCCTCCTGCATCAGTCTGCTATATACCCAGCGACGGAGTTTGAAACGCGTCCGCATGTCCTCCTTTGCAGCGAGCTCAATGACGAGCCTCGCATTCGCCAGAATCCCGTCTCCGATTCGTTTGACCGTGTCACCCTCCGGCGGTTCTTTGGAGCTTGTCGTCCTCCGCAGATTCGCCCGAATCTCCTCGGAGAACTCGTCTCTGTGACGCCCGCTCTCACTGGTGATCTGACTGCGGTAGAATCCCCAGTGCGATTTCTTCCATTTGGAGTCTGGAAAGTGTTGGAGCACCGCCTCTGTGACTGCCTCGTAGTCGGCTGTCCCCTTCGTCCGGCGAATGACGTCAAAGACCACATCTTTGATGGTCGTATATGGTCTGCCTATCATCTTCTCGTCCTTCCACACATCGGGTACGAATCCCCTGTGAGTGTCTCAGTCTGCCCATGACGCTGATTGGCGCCTTGCGAACCTGGGAGATGTCTCTCGCAGTTCCCTTGTCGTTTTCCATGGTCTCCCAGCAACATGCCAGGAAACGGCCGGTCTCCGTCGGCTGATGGAGATTCGCTCCGCTGTCCTGGCTGGAGTCGGCGTCATTGTCGCGGATTCATGCCGAATTGGGCGAGGAGGTTCATTGCTTTGTCCACCTGCGCCTTCTTCGGCTTCGATGAATTCCTGCTGATGCCGAACATATCGAGGTAGGCTGCGGCGATGACGTTTTTGAGTCTGGCTTTGTCGGAAGGAGCCGCCAGCTTTCCGACGGCCTCATCTACGGAGCATCCGGCGGCCACGCTCTGAACCGCATACGCGAACGCCATCTTCTCGGCGGCCGTCACCTCGCCCACCGGATCGGGCAGACTGAAGAACATCGGGTGAATCGTCAATTTGCCCGAAGAGGCCGCCTCGATCAGCTCATCCCGCGTGCGCAGAAACGCGCCGTACGCATCGACGTCGAATCGAGTGAACTTCACCAGGTGCCGGCTCAGTTGCAGCGCGTTGACATCGTCCACCCCGAAGACGTAGAAATCCAGGCCGGTGGTGACACCGGTGGTGGTGGCCGTTGCGGCGATGAAGGGCAGTTCCGCTTTCAGGGACGCCTGGGCACCGTCGATCGTGATCAGCATGTGAAGGCCATACCCCAGATATGGATGCACCGAGTCGTCGTCTTCGCCGACGTCCTGGTACGCGGCCAGAAGGGCGTAGAAGTAGAGTCGATTCGTGGTTGCTTCCGCCGAGCCGATGCCCTGGTAGCCCAGCCGGGCGGCTGTCTCCCGTGTGACCTGCCGTACGATCAGACGCAGTTGATTGCCGTGCCAGTTCAGGGGATTCGGCGAATCGGTGACCGCGAGCTGCTTGGCCCCCTGATTCAGCAAATCCACCGCCGTTGCGATCCGATCGAAGGCCGACCGCTGGTCGGTCTTGCCCCATTCGGCCAAGGTTGCGCGATCCGCCTGGAAGAGGCCCGGTGTCTTCGTCGATAAGGCGAGGTCCAACAACCGTTTGGGCTGTGTCGTATCAGTTTGTTCTTCGGACATATAGCCTCCTGTCGTTTTCGCTGCGGTCTCTGCTGCTATCGCGGGTGTCGAAACGAACAAGATCCCCAGAAGTGCGAGTGCAATCCTCATTGTAACGGCCCTTTTGTGCTGAGGTGGTCAATCCCGAGACAAGGCGGCAACCTGGCGGGCCCCGGCGGGGCACGTCCGGTCGTCGACGGACAATCGCCTGCCCATAGTCTCATGGTCCGTTGCCTCCTGCTGTCGAGTTGTGGTTGTCCGGCACTTCGCGTAGCCAGGGAAGACGGGTTTCTCGCGGTCCTGGCCGACATGAAGCGGTCCCGGCGTTTTCGAGGTGTCTCATCAATGGTGCTCCCAGCTTCTGTCTTTATCGACAGAAATCGGGCAGGAGATGAGAAAAAGTCAGAATTGGTGTGCCATAGCGTTCTGCGGTTCCTCACGAGACACGAGATACGCACCAGCGGCGGGATTTGGTATAATGGAAGGGGTCGGCCCGGGGCGGGCGGCGGGCAAGGGTTTTGGAGGAACTCTCATGACGCGGTTTGGGATGCGATTGGGGCTGCTCTGCATTCTGGCGCTGGCGGGTCGGGCTGGTGCGATGACGATTCAGCTTGGGTCGGAGACGGTGACGCTCGTTGAAGCCGGTCGGATGTGGCACTACCTGGCCGGCGCGGGGGCGCCGAGCGAGCCGGCGGAGGCGTGGACCGAAGTCGAGTTTGACGATTCGGCCTGGCCGGTCGGTCCGGCGGGCTTCGGGTTTGGCGATAACGACGACGCCACGGTCCTGGCCGACATGCAGGACCGCTACGTGACGCTGTACATCCGTACGATGTTCTCCGTCTCGACGCCGGTCGGTGACGGCGCGCTGGAGCTGGAGATCGACTATGACGACGGCTTCATCGCCTACCTGAACGGGCGGGAGGTGGCGCGGCGCAACATGCCTGAGGGACCTGCGACGTTCGCGACGACCGCCTCGTCGCACGAGGCCGGAACGCCCGAGACGATCGCCTTGGGCCCGGCGGCCGACCTGCTCGTCGAGGGCGTCAACGTCCTGGCCATCGAGGGACACAACACCTCGGCCGGCAGCAGCGACTTCTCTCTGTCGCCTTCGCTGCGGATGCCATCCGAGACACTTCGGGCCGGCGACGCATGGATCGTCACGGAGCAGATCGTGACGGTGAGCGGCCGGACCGACGCGGCGGATGCCGCTGTGGTGATAATCGACGGCTTCGGAATCGACTTCGACCCGGCCGACGGGACGTGGACGTGCGGACTTTGGCTGCCTGCGGGCCTGCGAGAGGTGACGGCGGTAGCGCTCAACGCCGCCGGCAACGAAGTCGATTCGGGTTCAGCCAGGATCATCTACCTTCCGCCTGACGATCGGATCGCAGGCGAACTGACTGGCGACACAACGCTGTCGGGCGCCCACGTGGTGGACGAGAACGTCATCGTTGCGGCGGATGTCGTTCTGACGATCGAGCCAGGGACGGTGCTGCTGATGAACGACGGTGTCTCGCTGGTGGTTTACGGACAGCTTCTGGCCCGGGGGACGGAGTCGCAGCCGATTCTCGTGACGCAATACGGCGCGGGCACAGCGTGGAAGCAGATCCGGTTCGTCGATGCCAACGACAGCCGGCTCGATCACTGCATCTTCGAGTACGCTGACAGCGAGGGGGCGCATCAGGACTACTACGAACCGGGACCTCGCGACTATCACGAGGCGATCGTGGCGCTGGGCTGTCACATCGATGTCAACGACTGTGTGTTTCGTAACCTGCCCGACGCCGGCAGCGGCGCCGAGGGCGACGCGATTGCGATCATCTCCGACGACCCGAATCATCCGGGCTCGGGCAGCGCGCACATCGCGGGCTGCCGGTTTCTGGCCATCGGGCAGAGCATCCACACGCGGTATTCGTACGTGCTTGTCGAAGACTGCTTCTTCACGGGCAAACGCGGCGACAACGACGACGTCGACCTGTGGGGCGAGAGCGAGCCGCCGCCGCTGGTGCGTCACAACGTGTTCCTCGACCCGGCCCACGACGACATGATCAACCCGACGAACTGCTCGGCGGTGCTGGTGGGCAACGTCATCGCGGGCAGCGACGACCACGGCGTCGTGCTGCGGGGCCGGTGTTTTCCCGTGCTGATGAACAACGTGATCTACGACTGTAGTGCGGCGGGCGTCGCGGTGGAGAACTCGTGCTCGGCCTTGCTGGTGAACAACACGATCGTCGGCTGCGGGCGGGGCGTGCGGCTGTTCGACCTCGGGCGGTGGGGGCCGCCGTACAACCTGCCGCCCGGCGGCGGAACCGCGACGGTCGTCAACTGCGTCATCTGGGACTGTCCGCAGACGATCACGCTGGCCGACAGCTCGAACACGGAGATCGTGGATCGCGGCTCGCACGTGACCGTGTCCTACAGCGACATCGAAGGCGGGCGGACCGCTATCTCCGTCTCGGGCAGTCAATCGACGGTGGTATGGGGCGACGGCAATATCGACGGCGATCCGCTCTTTGCCGACGCCGCAAATGCCGACTTTCACCTTTGCTCGCAGTCCGGCCGGTGGGACCCCGATGAGCAGGCCTGGGTCCGCGACGACAGCTCGAGCCCCTGCATCGATGCGGGCAATCCGGACGACCTCATCGGCGAAGAGCCGGCGCCCAACGGCTCGCGCATCAACATGGGTGCCTACGGCGGCACCTCCCAAGCCAGCAAGTCCCCCCAATAGCCTCTGCGGTCCGGCTCGGCTCGGTGCCGACGGCAGCGCGACGCCCGCATGGGCGGCCGGCGAAAATCTGCAAACTGGTTCTTTTTTATGTGACCGCGGGCAACCTTGGGGCCTTTCTCAGGTAGAAAAAGAGGGTCTCGACAGGAGTACGGGGTCATGGATGCGATTGGCTCGGCCAACCCGATGGGGCGGTCGGGCCGGCCCAAGTGTCGCAGATCTTAAGCTCTTTTTTAGGTTGGCTTTATGGCTTGTCCGGCGTATCCTGAGCCGGCGGCCAAAGTGATCTCACAAGGCGTGTAGGGTGTCGGCGGTGATGCGGGAAGGGGAGTCCCGGGTTGCCGGAGAAGAAGAACCGCCGCCGGGGAAAGGAGATCAGCGATGTTCTCGACGAAGAAAAAACTCGATTCTTTGATGACAGCGGGGGCCATTGCCTTGGCGGCGGCCTTGCTGCTTGCCCCGTCGGCCGAGGCCCAGCGGAGCTCGCGCGGCGGCGGGGGCCAGGCCAGCCGGTCGGCTCCATCGGTATCACGGTCTGCGCCCAGCCGGTCGGTCAGTCCGCGCATCAGTGTTGGGTCGCAGCCCAGGATGCAGATCAACCGTAGCAGCCCGACGGTGACCCGGACGCCGACGCGCAGTCCGTCGCCGAGCATCAGCCGGCCTGCACCGTCGACGCCTTCGGCGCCGAGCCGGTCGTTCACCGCTCCATCGCGAAGCGAGTCGGTCATCCAGAGACAGCCTTCGATCAGCAGGCAGAGCCAACCGAATTCCTCGGGACCGGCCGCGCCGAGCCCGTCGATCCGGTCCAACGTACGGACTCCGACGACCTTTCGGCGGTTGACGCCCTCGACGGAAAACATCTCGCCGAGCATGCCGACGACTCCCAGTCCCGGCAACTCGACGATCGTGCGGACGCCTTCGGTGTCGAGTCCGTCGGGGACGTTGAGCCCGGGCCGGACCAACAACATCGGCAGCCGGATCGGCAAGCGACAGACGGAGCAGATCACTCCGCCGTCGGCGACTCCGACCACTCCGTTGGCGCAGGGCACGCCCTCGGTCGACTCGGGCAGTTCGCGGCTGCGAGAACGGACGATATTCAATCGTCGGTCCACGACGCCGCAGACGAGAACCATGACTCCGACGCCTCAGAGTCCTTCGACCGGCTCGACACCGACGAGAGATGTGACTCGATCGAGCAGCCGTTCCGGCGACATCGGCCGGAATGCGCGGCAGCAGCGGGACGAGATTGTCGGGCGCTTGGAGCGTCAGCGGCCGAATCCGACGCCGCGAACGGGAGACTCCGTGTCGACGAGCCGCTCCGGCGCGGTCGAGTCCAGCCGTGACATGAGTCGCAATGCTACGGCGGACCGCAGCCGGACGATCACGTCGCGCTCGCCGTCGAGCAGCGAGGGAATCGACCGTATCCGCGAGGCCACGCGCGATCGCATCGGCGTTCGCAAGGCCGACTCCGTGCGGGATCGCGCCGAGAGCCCCGTCGAGCGCAACGAACGTGTCCGGTCCGCCGGCCCGGAGCTGCGCGAGCGAACGAGTCTGGAGCCACGGTTGCAGCGGTCCATTGGCCATCGGCCCGACCGCGTCGTCCAGCGTGACCTCGGCGGTATTCATCGCGAGCACACGGTTCGGCCTCGGGTGGTCTACCGCGACCGTCCGGACCTGGTCCGTCATGAGCCGCGACACGTGCACGTCTATCGCGATCACTACGACCGTCTGTGCCATCGGATCATCTGGCCGCGATACCACTATCCGATCTACTATGACTGGGGTCCCTATCACGGATACCATTGGGTCTATCCGTACTATCATCGCAAGTACGTGTTCATCAGCCTCGGCGGTTGGTGGCCCTGGGATTACGACTACGTGCGATACTACTGGTATGGCTACCATCCCTACGTGTGGATGGGTTATTACCCGATCCCGCGCGAGGTCGAGGGCGACACGTACAATTACTACACCTACAACTACTACACCGGTGACGGCGGTTACCCGACCCAGACGACGCAGACCAGCTCGGGTGGCCTGCCTTACGGGATCGACGCCGAGACCTATGCCCGGGTCCAGCAGAGAGTCCGGGAGCAGCAGGCCAAAGAGCCGGGCGCCCCGACACAGGCCGATACGCGATTCGAGGAAGGCGTGACCCGCTTCGAAGCCGGCAACTATGCCGAGGCGGCGCAGGCCTTTGCCTCCGCCATGTCCATGGCGCCGAACGATATGATCCTGCCGTTCGCCTATGCCCAGGCGCTGTTCGCCAACGGCCAGTACTCCGAGGCGGCTGAGGCCCTGCGGGCGGCGTTGAAGAACGCCTCGCCCGAGCAGGAGGGCGTGTTCTATCCTCGCGGCCTCTACGCGCAGGATGAGGTTCTGTTCGGTCAGCTCGAGAAGCTGCTGGACAAGGTCGATGCCTATGGATTCGATGCGGACCTCCAGCTTCTGCTGGGCTATCACCTGCTGGGCGTCGGCGAGATGGAGTATGCACGCGGACCGCTGGAGCAGGCGGGCCAGGATATCCGCAACGCGCAGGCGGCGAAGGTGCTGTTGAACGTGCTGAACAAGCAGGAGGCCGCCGGGACGACGGGTGGCGCTGCTGGATCGCAGGGTGTTTCAGGCGCTGGTGCCGTGACACCGGACGCTGCGGCGCCGGCGACATCGTCCAAGAGTAACGTGCTCGAGCGTGTGAAGGGCTCGGCGTCGGAAGATGCGAACCAGCAGGCACCGGTCGAGAAGACGACGCCGAACCTCGATCCGAACACCCACTACGGTCAGATGGTTCCCGTGAATGCGGGTCGCCAGGAGAGCCCGGCCAAGGAAGAAGATGATGTTCCGTCGCCGAGGTAGAACACTTTTGTTTCTGTTGCTGACTGCCGGATCGGCGGTCCAGGCCGGACCGTGGGCTGAATGGCCCATCCTCCCGGGGCCGGACGATCAGCAGCATCCCGATCTGCACGGCACGGTGGCGGTATGGCACGAGTTCGTCTCGCAGTTTGGCGATTATGACGTCTACGTTGTCGATTTCAACGACATCGAGAACCCGCTGGTCACTGTGATTGGCGACGCGAACGATCAGATGCACCCGGCCGTCTACGGACACCGGGTCGTCTGGCAGGACCTGATCGTCTGGGGCGACTCGTCCGACTGGGACATCCACATGGCGGACTTGAGCCGCTTCGACGAGCCGATCGGCTACATCGTCTCCGACATCCCCGCCAACGACGAGCAGAGGCCCGCCATCTACGGCAACACGGTCGTCTGGCAGGACACCAGCGGCGGCGACTACAACATCTTCGGCGCCGACGTGACCGACCCGGAGCGGCCGAGCGAATTCGTCGTCGCCGCCTTCGAGGGCGACCAGCAGAGGCCATCCATCTGGCGTACCACGGTGGTGTGGGAAGACAGCTATTTCGGCGACAACGACATCGTGGCGGCGGACATCCTGATGCGTGATCGACCGGCGGAATTTGCGGTGGTCCTGCTCGAAGGCGACCAGCAGAATGCGGTCGTTCACGCCGACACGGTCGTCTGGGAGGACGACTTCTACGGGGACTGGGACATCTTCGGCGCCCGCCTTTCCGACCAGAATCAGGTGACCGAGCTTGTGATCGCCTCCGTCGAAGGCGACCAGCGTCATCCGGACGTCGAAGGACACCTGGTCGTGTGGCAGGACAACCGCAACGGGCAATGGGACATCTACGGCCACAACCTGGTCACTCGGCGGACGTTCCGAATCACGGACGATCCCGGCGACCAGATCCATCCGGTCATCAGCGGCAGCACGGTCCTCTGGCAGGACAACCGTCGGGGGCCGTGGAACATCTATGCGGCCCTGCTGGACGGTCCGGATGTGGCCGGTTGCGCATCGCCGCCGGCCGGGGACGTGAACGGAGACTGCAGGGTGGATTTCGCCGACGTGGCGATCCTGGCCGGGACATGGCTTCAGTCCCATTTCAGTGAAGTGCCGATCTCCGGTCCGGTGCCCGCCGAGGCGGCGCCGAAGGATTCCGGCGGTCGTTTGGACAAGACGATGGACCGCCCGATGCGGTCGTACCCAGGGAACCGAAACAGGGGGGCAACGCGGCCGTTTGCCGGTTGAGTTTCTCAGATATCCACGATACAATACGGGTTTGCGGGGTACAGTGCCCCGCGCCCCGGGCCTCGTCGGAGACGCCGGGACCGCCAGAATCGCGAAGTGGAGAACGACACAACCGGATATGGATAAGCGGCTGCGTAATGCTCTGAAGGGATTGACGAGCCCTGATGCCGAGTCGCGTCGCCGGGCGATGGAACCGTTTGTTCGGGCGACGTTCAACATCTTCATCCGCCATTTGTATCGCTACCTCGGCAACGAGGTGGAATGTGAGGATGTGCTCGAGGATGTGTATGCCGACATTTGGGAAAACCCGGATCACTTGCGTGACATCGCCAACGACGCGCATCTGCTGCGCACCGTGTATCTGTACTACATGCGCAAGCGGCTCCGCGAGGTGTATCGGCGGATGAATCGGAACCTGGCGTTATCCCAGGCGGACCTGGATAACCTGGTGGCGCCGGAGATGGGCCTGCATGAGATTACCGAGCAGGCCGAGCTGCGGCAACTGTTGCATCGCATGCTGGGCAAGCTGAAGGCCCGCGAGCGCAAGGCCATCGAGATGTGGATGCAGGGGATGTCGAACCGGGCGATCGCCATCCAGCTCAAGACGACGGTGGGGGCCGTCAAGATGCTGGAGTTCCGGACGATCTTGAAATTGCGGCGCATGATGAAAGAGTATTCCGACGAAGAGGACTGAGGTCTTCTGTGGAAAGTGGACAACCGATGGCAAATGTGAATCGAGAGATCCAGGAATTGCTGGCCGACTATGGGATGGCGCTGCGGGACGGGTGTCTACCCGGGTTTCTGAAGTCGCTGACGCGCGAGGAGGCGAAGGCCATCCGGGAGTCGGACGATTTCTGGGAGGCGACGGAGATGGTGCGTCTGATGAACAGCGCCGGCTTCGGGGACAAGGTGATGACGCCGGACGTGGGGCTTTTTATCTCGCGCGTTGACGCGGCCATTGTCTCGCGGCAGAAGAAGGCCGGCGCGTCAACGCGGAGTCCCAGCAGCAGCCCGGCGCGCAGCCGCAACCATGCGAACCTGTAGCCGAGTCGCCAGGGGATCAAAGTAACGCTATGATCATCGACAGCTATCAGTGTTCCTCATGCTATTTCGAGGACAAACGGCCCAGCAACCGCATCGATCCGGCGACGATCTCGCCTCCGCAGCCGCGGGCGGAGTTCGAGAACGTGCTGGTGATGTTTGTCTGCATCGAGCGGTACGACGGCCGGGAGGAGGTGGAGCAGGCCGCCGAGGAGTTCGGCGCCCTGGTGGGCATGCTGGGCGAACGGCCCATCGTGCTGTGCCCCAACGTCCACCTGTCGGTGGACAAGGCGCCGGAGAAACAGGCGGTCGCCCTGATCGCGGATCTCGAGAAGAAGCTGACGGAGCGGGGGTACACGGTGCACCGCCTGTCGTTCGGCTACCACAAGCGGTACGGGATGGAATGCAACGGCAACGTCGGCAGCGTGGTGGGCCGGCGGTTCTACGGCTCGGATCACAAGCAGTTCCTCCGCCTGATGACGCGTCTGGGCGTTTGTCCGCCCGATGCGCTGCCCAAGGACATGCCGGTGTGGGCGGAGGTGCTCATGCAGCGGCAGCTCAAGGTGCTCGGCAGTCGGCGCGAGACCTACAACGCCGCCAAGAGGATGTGCGAGGACCAGTTGGACGCGACCGGGCAGGGCGAGCTGTGGACCTGCATGCTGTTCGAGGGCGAGCGGCAGCCCATGGACGACTATCTCAGCCAGCTCTACACGATCATCGAAGAGTATCCCGATGTCCGGGTGCATCGCGCGATGAACCTCAGCGTTCCCGGGTTCTCCAACGCCGCCCGGCATCTGTTTCGCAAGTATCCCGACGCCATCGAATCGGGCCGGCTGCGCATCTACAGCAGCAAGGTCTCCGACATCGAGTTTCTGCTGAGCCGTGACGCGGTGCTGCTGGCCTTTCCGCAGATCCCGCACAAAGCGGGTTCGCACGCCGGGGAGATCTCGTTCGGCATCTACTGCAAGGACGCCGACTTCGCCAAGAACCTGATTCAGTGGTATCAATCCTTTCTGGTCGATCCGGAGGTCGGGTGGATTCGCACGGAGTCCGAGCTGGATGCCGTGATTAGCGAGCTGGAGGAGGAAGCGTTTCAGGATGGGCGTGAATAGAGGCTGAACCTGCGTGGACAGACCCGCTCCCTCACGCCGGGCGGGAGGTGGCACAGTACGGTAGGGAACGAAACGGTGCATACGGTGGTCTCGGTGGCGCTGGTGGCGGGCTACGTGGTCGGGCTGATTGTCGTGGCCGCGCGCGCCCGGACCGCACGGGAGTATGCGGAGTTCTCCATCGCCCGGCGTACGCTTCCCCTGGCCCTGATCTTCGGCAGCCTGTGCGCGACGTACGTGGGTCCGGCGTTCTCCATCGGGTTTGTCGGCCGGGGATATCGCAGCGGCTTCTTCTTTCTGTTGATCGGACTGGCGTACTCTCTCCAGAACGTTCTGGTCGGTCTGCTGATCGCCCCGAAACTGCGGGAACTGAAGGACTGCTACACCCTGGGGGACGCGATCGGACAGAAATACGGACCGCGATGTCAGATTCTCGCCGGGCTCATCTCCGTGCTTCTGTGCACGCTGTTCTCGGCGGTGATGATCAGCGCCGGGGCCGTGGTCCTGAACGATGTTTTCGGTCTGCCGCCGCGGTTCTCCGTGGCGGTCGTGGCCATCGTGACGGCCTCGTACACCGCCTTCGGGGGCCTGCGGGCGAGCGTGATCACCGACGCATATCACTTCGCGCTGTTCGCGCTGCTGCTTCCGGGCGTGCTGCTCTACGAATTGCTGTTCCATTTTCAGGGCGGCGCCACGGCGTTCTGGCAGCAGGCGATGGACGCGACCGCGCATGGATTGCAGGCGACGCCGCCGCTGGAGATCGTCGGCTTCGTCACCGCTTTTCTCCTGGGGGAGACGCTGATCCCGCCGTACGCGAACCTCGCGCTGGCGTCCAGGACCACGGTGGTCTCTCGCAACGGATTCATTCTCGCAGGCGTCTTCAGCGCGCTGTGGTTCGCGGTGATGATCTCCCTCGGCGTCGTCGCGCAAACGGTGGTCCCTGCCGATACAGGCGAGGACTACGTGCTGTTGACCCTGGTCAAGGCGACGATGCCTGATGCGGCGTACGCTTTGCTGCTGGTCTCGCTGGTGTCCATCGTTCTGTCCAGCCTCGATTCCCTGCTGAACGCCGGAGCGGTGGTGTTCACACAGGACATCCTTCGGCGGTTCACCGTCCGCCAGGACAGTGCGGCGTTGCTCGCGGGACGGTACTCGACCGTGATGATCGCTACGATTGCGGCGGGGATGGCCCTGTTCGTTCCCAGCGTGATCAAGGGGTTGCTGGTCTGCTACAACATCTGGGCGCCCGCGATCCTGCCGGCACTGTTCCTCGGTTTGTGGATTCGCCACCCGCGTCCTCTGGCGGGGATTCTGTCCATGACGGTGGGCACGGCGGTGGCCATCCTGCTTCAACTGGAGACCTTCGTCAAGACCGAGGTCGGATCGATCCTCCCGGCGTTGGTCTGTTCGCTGGCGGCCTATGCCGTGGGTCACTTCGCCCATGGTCTTCTGCGGAGGCCCAACCGATGATGGTCGCTCTGCTGATGCTGGTGATCGTGGCGGCCGGGCTGGTCATTCTCAGCGGCGTGTGGGTGGCGGTCGCCCTGGTGAAGGCGGTCTGGCATGTGGAGCGCCATATCGAAGGCAATGACGGAGCGGAGCCCGGCGATACGCGTGCCGGCCGGCAGTGACTTCTGCCGGCTGTGCGCCCGGCAGTTTTCCGTAGTGTGATACGGTCGGCCGCCGTATAATCGGCGCGCGGGCGGTGCATACGGATGGCATCCGTCCGCTGTGGATTCGCCGAACCGGGATCGCTCAGGAGGCCGACATGAAGACATCGACACGCTTGCCTTTCTTCCTCGTTCTCATCGTTCTGCTGCCGCACGCCGGCGTTCTTGCGGGCCAGCGTGCGTGCTCCGTGACGCCAGCGGCGCTGCGGTGCGAGTATCTGCACGACCCATTGGGCATCGACGTGACACAGCCGCGATTGAGCTGGCAACTGGCTGCGACGGATGCGAGCGCACGCGGCCAGCGGCAGAGCGGCTATCGCGTCCTGGTGGCCTCGACAGAGGACCTCCTCGGCCAGGGCAGAGGCGATCTGTGGGACAGCGGCATGGTCGCCTCGGATCAGTCGGCGCACATCGCATACGATGGAAAGCCTCTGACCTCGGGCATGGCATGTTTCTGGAAGGTGCAGGTCCGGGACGAAAGCGACATCGTCTCGCCCTGGAGCGAGCCGGCCCGCTGGACGATGGGGTTGCTGACGCAGAACGACTGGCACGCGCAGTGGATCGGCGCCGACAAGACCTTCGAGCGCAAACAGGGTTGGCCGCCGCCCGACAACGACGTGCCCGATCCGTGGCTGCGCAAGAGCTTTGCGCTGAGCGCCAGGCCCGAGCGGGCGACGGTCTACGTCGCTTCGGTCGGCTACCATGAGCTGTACGTCAACGGCAAGAAGGTTGATGACACCGTGCTGGCGCCAAGCGCGGTGAATTACCGCAAGCGGGCCCGCTATGTCACGTACGAGATCGCCGACTACCTCAAAGAAGGCCAGAACGTGATCGGGCTGTGGCTGGGCGTTTCGTGGTCGATCTTCCCGCAGTACAAGACGCCCGACAAGCCGCAGACCCCGATTGTCCTGGCGCAGGCCGACATCGAGCTGCCCGGCGGCAACACGATGCGAATTGTCACCGACGCCACCTGGCGGACGCACGCCAGCCCGAACACGCTGCTGGGCATCTGGGACTTCATGCACTTTGGCGGCGAACGGTACGATGCCCGCCAGGAAGTGGCCGACTGGTGCGAGGCGGGCTTCGACGATTCAGACTGGAAGCCGGCGGTGGTTTACTCGCCCTCGCTGAGGCTGTCGGCCGAGATGGTCGAGCCCAATCGGCGCATCCGCGAGGTCCAGCCCGTCGCGATCGCCGAGCCCAAACCCGGCGTCTACCGCGTGGACCTGGGCGTGAACATGACCGGCCTGTTCGAGATGGACCTGCGGGGCGAGCCCGGCGACACCGTCGAGATGAAGTTCTCCGAGCAGTCCAAGGCCGACATGACGCACCGACTGCACAGCAAGTACGTCATCGGCCCTTCGGGCAAAGGCACGTTCCGAAATCGGTTCAATTACTTCACGGGCCAGTGGGTGACGATCGAGGGGCTCAAGTACAAGCCCAAGCTTGATGATATTCGCGCGCATCTCGTGCGCACCGACTATGCGCAGGCGTCGAGTTTCGAGTGCTCGAACGAGCTGCTGAACTGGGTGCACGATGCGACGCTGCTGACGTTCGAGGACCTGAGCCTGGGCGGCTACGTTGTCGACTGTGCCCATCGCGAGCGAATGGGCTACGGCGGCGACGCCCACGCGACGACCGAGTGCGGGCTGAACCACTTCAGCCTCGGCGCCTTCTACACGAAATGGGCCCAGGACTGGCGCGACGTGCAGGGCGGCGAGAGCGCCTGGGGCACCGGCGGGGACAAGGCCGCGACGAAGGACACTGTCGAGAGCGGCAACCTGCCCTACACCGCGCCGACCTACTGGGGCGGGGGCGGGCCCGGCTGGAGCGGTTACTGCGTGACATTGCCCTGGGAGATCTACGAGCGCTATGGCGACACGCGCATCTGCCAGGTGAATTTCCCGACGATCCAGCGTTGGTTGGCCTTCCTCGAGACCAAGGCCAAGGACGACATGCTGGTGCGATGGGGCGGCGAGTGGGACTTCCTGGGCGACTGGCTCTGGCCCGGCGCCGAGGGCGTCAACGGCGACACGATCGAGACGCTGTTCTTCAACAACTGCTACTGGATATTCAATTTGCAGACGGCTGCCAAGATCGCCGACGTGATCGGCGAGAAGGACGCCGGCGCGAAGTACCGCGCGCGGGCCGACCAGGTGCGCCGCGCGGTGCACGCGAAGTTCTTCAAGCCCGAACTGAACAGCTACGTCAACGGCTTCCAGGGCTATCTGGCGATCGCGCTGCTGGTGGACCTGCCTCCGAAAGAGCTGCGACAAGCGATCTGGGACCGGCTTGAGAAGGAGATTCTGGTCGTGCGCAAGGGGCACATCCACGCGGGCATCACCGGCGGGGCGTTCCTGTTCAAGACGCTGCTCGACGCCGACCGCCAGGACCTGATCTTCCCGATGGTCAACAAGGACACGTACCCGAGTTGGGGCCTGATGCGCCGCAACGGCGCCACCGCGATCACCGAATCATGGAGGATGGACAACTCGCTGTGCCACAGTTCGTACCTGTACGTCGGGACGTGGTTCATCGAAGGTCTGGCGGGCATCAAGACCGATACGGATCGTCCGGGCTTCCAGCGTTTCGTCCTCAAACCGGGCCTCATCGACGATCCATCGATGAAATGGGTCAAAGCGCATCACGACAGTCTCTACGGCCGCATCGAGAGTCGCTGGCGGATCGATGACGACCGGGTGCTGACGCTGAATGTCACCGTTCCGCCCAACACGACGGCGACGCTGTACCTGCCGACCGCCGACGACAAAACGATCACCGAAGGCGGCAGCGAGCTGGCGAAGACCAAGGGCCTCAAACACCTGCGCACCGACAACGGCTGCGCCGCAATCGAGCTGGCGGCCGGAGCGTACGAGTTCCGATCCAGCCTCGCCGTGGTTGCCAGGCGGTAGAGGCGGAGGAATCGGCTTGCGCAGTTCTCCATAGCGGGAGTATCGAGTATGCGACGAATGATCTGGGTGTTGCTGGCGGTGATGCTGCTCTCGCGGGTCGGCTACTGTCAGGCGGGTGAGTACGCGGACCCATGGCGGAAGATGCACGCGAGCAAGCAGGCGGCGCTGGAACGATTCAACGACGCCAAGTTCGGCATGTTTGTGCATTGGGGCGCGTACGCGGGCCCGGCCGGGATCTGGAAGGGCCAGAAGATCAGCGGGCTCGGTGAATGGATCTTCTATCACGCACGGATCCCCCGCGCCGAGTACAAGCAGATGTGCGCGCAATTCAACCCGGTCCAATTCGATGCCAATGCCTGGGTCCAGCTCGCCAAGGCCGCGGGCATGCGCTACATCGTGGCGATGCCCAAGCACCATGACGGCTTTGCCATGTACGACTCCAAGGTCAGCGACTACGACATCATCGATGTCACACCGTTCGACCGCGATCCCATGATGGAGCTGTACCAGGCTTGCCAACGTCACGGCATGCGGTTCGCCATCTATTACTCGCACGCCACCGACTGGATGGATGGGGGAGACGCCGGCGTCGCCGAGTACCGAAAGAAGCACCCCGAGGACACGGGCCAGTGGGCGTCCTGGCCCGCCAACACGTGGGACCCGTCGCCGGCGTCGTTCGAGGAATACATCGAGGCCAAGGCCAAGCCGCAGATGCGCGAGCTGCTCCAACGATTCTCCAACATACAGGAGATCTGGTACGACGTGCCCAGGCACATGCCGGAGAAGATGAGCTTTGAGTTCTACAAGCTAGCGTACGATATCCAGCCCGAGTGCCTCATCAACAGCCGCGTCGGCAACAACTTCGGCGATTTCTGGGTCCCCGGCGACAACAAGATTCCTGGCAAGGGCGAGGGGGAAGACCTGTACTGGGAAACACCCGGCACGCTGAACAACACCTGGGGTTTTAAGAGCTACGACGTCGATTGGAAGTCCACCGAGGAATTGTTGTACTGGATTCTGGAGATCGCCAGCAAGGGAGGCAACTACCTTCTGAACGTCGGGCCGAAAGCCGACGGCACGATTCCGCAGGAGAGCGTCGATCAACTGACGAAGATCGGCGAATGGATGAAAATCAATGGTGAGGCGATCTATGGCACCAAACGCTGGGCCGTGATGCACGAAGGACCGACCGAATTGGCGATGGAGAGCACGACGGCGCGAGAGAAGGAAGGCTTCCGAGCTGACTTCTCCGCCCAGGACTTCTGGTTCACGCAGAAAGGCGGGCGGCTGTTCGCCTGCGGCCTGGTCTGGCCGGCGGACGGCAAGCTCGCCATCCAATCGCTGGGCAGCAGGGCAGGCCATGCCCCATCGGATGTGAAGAAGGTGCGGCTGCTCGGTAGTGATGAGCCGATTCGCTGGGAGCAGACGGACCAGGCATTGCGGATCGAGCTTCCGACGACGAGGTCATGCGAGCGCGGCTTCGCCATCGAAGTATCGTTTCAGATGAATTGACTGCTGCGTTCTGGAGGATGATTCGATGCGGCGTATGTTGATCGCTGGCGTTTTGCTGCTCTGGAGTGCATTCGGTTCGCACGCCTTGGCGAGCGATGCGGGACAGAAGAAGGTGGTCTTTCTGCCCGGCCCGCAGAGTCACGGCTGGAGCGGGCATGCGTACACCGCCGACTGCAAGCTTCTTGCACGCATTCTCAATGAGAACATGCCGGCCATCGAGGCAGTCGTGATCGAGGGCGGATGGCCCAGGGATATCCGCGTGCTGGAAGACGCCGCCGCGATTGTCGTCGCCTGCGACGGGAACAATCTGATCGGCGCCGAGGCCAACTGGAAGGCCCTCGACGCTGTCGCGCGCAGAGGCGTCGGGATCGTCTTCATCCACTATGCGCTGGATTGCGGCGATCCTTTCGGCAAGTATCTGCTCGACTGGATCGGCGGGTACTACGAGCAGCACTGGTCGGTGAACCCCTTCTGGCGGGCCGAGTTCACGACCCTGCCCATCCATCCGATCACGCGCGGCGTCCGGCCCTTCGCGGTAGAGGACGAGTGGTACTACCACATGCGATTTCGTGAGGGGATGAAGGGCGTGACGCCGATTCTGACGGCGGTCCCGCCCGACGGCACGCGCAAGGGGCCGGATGGGCCGCACAGCGGAAATCCGACCGTCCGCAGCCGGCTCGGCATGCCGGAACACGTCGCGTGGGCCTGCGAGCGTCCCGATGGTGGTCGAGGCTTCGGCTGCACCGGTGGTCACACCCATTGGGTCTATGCCCAAAACGATTTCCGCAAGCTCATGCTGAACGCCATCTGCTGGGTCGCGAAGGTGGAGATCCCGGTTGACGGTGTCCGCACCCCCACGCCCACCGTCGCGCAGATGGAGGCCAACCTGCAAGGCGAGCGTCCGGCCGACTGGACGCCCGACCGAATTCGCCAGACCATCGAGCGTCTGAACGCCACGGACGGCCGGAACGGGTAATCGCGTCGACAAAAATGGTTCAAATCCGGGAATAGGCGTGATAAGATGGGCGTCTGTACTGGGTGTCTGGTGCGCAGGCAGGTTGGCAGGGTCCATTCGGCACAAACTTGACGGTCGTGCCTCGATTTGAGCGAAAGGAAAAAGCAATGAAGCAGATCAGTCGCCGCAAATTCCTCCAACGCAGTATGGCCGCCACGGCGGGTTCGTATCTGGCCCTGTCCGGTTCCTCCCCGTTTTTGGCCAGCGCCCGGGGCGCCAACGACCAGATTCGCCTGGCGGTGGCGGGCATCAACACTCGCGGCAATGCCCACGTCCACGACTTCCACAATATCGAGGGCGTCCGCGTGGTGGCGCTGTGCGAGCCGGACCAGGAGATTCTCGACAAGCGCGTCGAGGAGTTCAAGAAGAAATACGAGGCCGATGCTTCGACCATCAAGGGATATCGTGACATCCGCGAGGTCCTGGATCGCAAGGACGTCGACGCGGTCGTGATCGCGACGCCGAATCACTGGCATTCGCTGATGACCATCTGGGCCTGCCAGGCGGGCAAGGACGTGTACGTGGAGAAGCCGGTCAGCCATGCGATCTGGGAAGGACGCAAGATGGTGGAGGCGGCCCGCAAGTATAATCGCATCGTCGCGGCGGGCACGCAGCACCGGTCGTGTCCGGCGGTGCAGGAGGCCGCTCGCGACGTCCAGTCGGGCAAGTACGGCAAGGTCCAGTGGGTCCACTGCTCTGTGCTCCATTCGCGACAGAGCATCGGTAAGGTGACCGAGCCCCAGCCGGTGCCCGCCAGCGTCGACTACAACCTCTGGGCGGGTCCGGCGCCGATGACGCCGGTGATGCGCAAGAGCTTCCACTACGACTGGCACTGGCAGTGGAACTGGGGCGACGGCGAGATGGCCAACTGGGGCATTCATTACCTCGACGACGTGCGTCACATCCTGGGCTGGGACAGCGTGCCGACGAAGGTGGTCGCAGCGGGCAACCGCTTCGCCTGGGACGACAACGGCCAGACGCCCAACGTGCACTTCGCTCTGATGGACTACGACGGACTGCCCCTGGTGGTCGACGTCCGCAACCTGCCCGACCCGAAGCGCAAGGGCGGCAACAGCGGGGCGGTCTATCTGGGCGCTCGCGGCGGCAACTACATCCAGTGCGAAGCCGGTTCTGTCCGCATCTCGCGCGGCGGCGGCTGGTTCCACGACAACGAAGGCAACCGCGTGTACCAGTACAAAGGTGACGCGGGCGCCAATCACGCTGAGAATTTCATCGAGTGCCTGCGCAGCCGCAAACGCGAAGACCTGGCGGCCGACATCGAGGTCGGTCACTACGGCACCGCCATCTGCCATCAGGCCAACGTCGCCTGGCGGGCGGGCGCCGCGGCTTCCGTGGACGAGGTCCGCGAAGCGATGAAGTCGCACGAGGACGCGCTGAACACGCTCAAGGATATGCTCGAACAGCTCGACGGCAATGAAGTCGATCTGTCCAAGGAGCGGTTCGTGCTCGGGCCGCAACTGACTTATGACCGCCAGCAGGAGAGATTCGTCGGCGCCGGCGCCGGGAAGGCCAACCCGTTCATCAAGTGTTCCTATCGAGAGCCCTTCGTCGTCCGCGACGAAGTCTGATACTCATTCTGGTCTTCCGCATCGAAGGCACGGCCATGACGGCTGTGCCTTCCTTGTTTGGGGCCACCGGAATGCTGACCTCACGGTGATGTTGTCCGTCTGCGGAGATCTCGGAGTCTTGCCTGTGAGGGTGGCAGGGGGTATGCTGATGCCGACCGGTGAGGTGGCGGGTCTGTGAACGTTGATCGACGTGGGAGTGTGGCAGATGGAGTATCGGTTGACGGGGTTGATTGCGGCGACGTATACGCCGCTGTGTGAAGATGGATCGCTGCATCTCGATCTGGTGCCGGCGATGGTGGATTTCCTGGAGCGATCCGGCGTGACAGGAATCTACATCTGCGGCAGCACGGGCGAGGGGATGTCGCTGTCGGGCGACGAGCGGCGGGCGGTGGCCGAGGCGTACGTGCAGGTGGCCAAGGGACGGCTGAAGACCATCGTGCAGGTGGGTCACAACTCGCTGGCGGAGGCGGCCCAACTGGCGGGCCACGCCCGCTGGATCGGCGCCGATGCGATCTCGGCGACGGCGCCGTCCTACTTCAAGGTCGGCTCGATCGAGGTGCTCGCCGATTGCATGGCGCAGGTCGCCTCGGGGGCGCCCGACCTGCCATTCTACTACTATAACATTCCCTCGCTGACGGGTGTCGCGCTCGACATGGTGAGCTTCCTGCCGGTGGCGGCGGCGCGGATACCCAACCTCGTCGGTATGAAGTACACCGCGCCGACTGTCTTCGAGTTCCAGGCGTGCCTGGAGCTGGAAGGAGGGCGATTCGACTGCGTCTGGGGCTGCGACGAGATGCTGCTCAGCGCCCTGGCGGCCGGCGCGCGGGGCGCGATCGGCAGCACGTACAACACCGCGGCGCCATTGTACCGGCGACTGATGGAGGCGTTCGAGCGGGGCGATCTGGTCGAGGCGCGGCGGCTTCAGTCGCTCTCGATTCAGATGGTCCGCGCGATCAACCGCTGTCCCTTCCATCCTGCGATGAAACAGATACTGACCATGTTGGGCCTCGACTGCGGGCCGTGCCGCTTGCCTTTGGCTCGCGTCGACAGCGCACAGGGGGAGCAATTGCGGCGCGACCTCGATGCACTTGGATTCTTCGACTGGTCCCGGCCCGCCGGAGGAAACGCCATCTCCAACGAGTAGGGGAGAACCGTCCGTGAGCGCCAATCGCTGCCTCGTTCTGTGGGCTCTGCTGGCTCTGCTATCCGGCGCCTCTGCGTCCGCCGGCGAGGTGCTGCGATGGGAGGCGTTGCCTGCAATGCCCGATGCGCCGGGACTGGGCGGGCCGCTCGTGGGTGTGTACAACGATGCCTTGATCGTCGCGGGCGGCGCCTGCTTCCCCGAGCCGGTCTGGGAGAGCGAGAAGCTCTGGCGGGATGAAGCCTGGGTTCTGGTCGCCAGCGGAGCCGGTGGCTACGAATGGCTCGCCGGCTTCAAGCTGGATCGTCCGATTGCGTATGCCGCCTGTGTCAGCACTCTGTACGGCGTCGCATGCCTGGGCGGGACCGACGGGCAGGCAGTCTTCGACCGTTGCTTCCTGCTGCGATGTGACCCGCTGGTGCGGTGGGTGAGTCAGGAGCCGCTTCCGCCGTTGCCGAAGCCTTGCGCTTGTGGGGCGGCTGCGCGGATCGGCGACGTGATCTACCTGGCGGGCGGCCAGAGCGGATCGACGCTCGATACGGCAACGAGCAACTTCTGGCGGCTCGATCTGTCGCGGCAGGGCGGTCCGGCTGAGTCGTTCCGCTGGGAAATCCTGCCTTCCTGGCCCGGACCGGGTAGGGCCTTTCATCTCATGGTCGCGCAGCACAACGGGTTCGACGACTGCATCTATGTCGTCGGCGGGCGCTGCGTGAATGATCCCAGTCGGGTTGCGGACGCTGCGGGACTCGCACCGACGCCGGATGTCTTCGCCCTTCGCGATGTCTACGAATTCAACCCGCAACGCTGTGATGCGGCTGCGTTCGATGCGCGCAGCGGCACCTACACTGGTACCGGTCGATTCGCCCAGCCCTGGCGCAGGCGCGCCGACGTTCCGCACGCTGTGATGGCGGGCACGGGCGCCGCGATTGGCCAGTCGCACATTTTCGTGCTCAGCGGCGACGACGGCGCGCTCATGGCCCGTACCGACGAGCTGAAGCTGGAGCATCCCGGCTTTCCCAAACGGGTGCTGGCGTATCACACGATCACCGACACCTGGATCGAGGCGGGCGCATCGCCAGCCAATCAGGTGACGACGCCGGCAGTCGTGTGGGACGGCAAGATGATTCTCGCGTCCGGCGAGATCAAGCCTCGCGTCCGCACGCCGGGGGTCTGGGCCATCGAACCGGTTGCGCACAAACGGTCCTTCGGTGCGATCAACTTCACGGTGCTGGCGGTCTACCTGCTGGCGATGGTGGGCGTGGGCGTCTACTTCGCCCGGCGGAACCGCGACACCAACGATTACTTCCGCGGTGGCCAGAGGGTCGTCTGGTGGGCGGCGGGCTGCTCGATCTTCGCGACCATGCTCAGCTCGATCACATACATGGCGATTCCCGCCAAGGCCTACGCCCAGGACCTGGTCTATCTGATCGGCAACCTGATGATCCCGGCGGTGGCGCCGGTGGCGATCTACCTGGCACTGCCGTTCTTTCGGCAGATCGACGCGACCAGCGCATACGAATACCTCCAGAAGCGGTTCAACATGCCGGTGCGGCTGTTCGCCAGCGGATCGTTCACGCTGTTCCACGTTTTTCGCATGGGGATCGTGATGTCCCTGGCGTCGCTGGCGCTGGCGAGCGTGACCTCGCTGAGTTCGACCCAGTGCGTCCTGATTATGGGCTTGCTCTGCGTTGTCTACTGCACGATCGGCGGGATCGAGGCGGTGATCTGGACGGACACGATCCAGACGTTCGTGCTGCTCGGCGGGGCGCTGGCTTGCCTGGGTCTGATGGTCGCCGGCTCGGAGGGCGGCATCGCCGGGTTTTTCGACACGGCGGCCGCAGACGGCAAGCTGCACGCCTTCAACTGGCACATGGACCCGACCAGCGCCTCGCTGGCCTTGTGGGTCGTGATTCTCGGTGGCTTCGGCCAGCACCTCTCGTCGTATACCGCCGATCAGGCCGTCGTCCAGCGATACATGACGACGCCCGACATGAGGCGGGCGGCCGGATCGATCTGGGCGGCAGCGCTGATGACGATCCCTTCGTCGTTCCTGTTCTTCGGGATGGGCACGGCTCTGTACGTCTTCTACAAATCCCACCCTGAGCGGCTGGACCCGACCTTCATGACCGACCAGGTCTTCCCGCTGTTCATTGCGCGCGAGGTCCCCGTCGGCGTCGCCGGTCTGATCGTAGCGGGCATCTTCGCGGCGGCCCAGTCGACGATCTCCACCAGCATGAATTCGACGGCGACGGCGGTCGTGACCGACTTCCTGCGGCCGTTTCGCGTCGTCCGAACGGAACAGGGGGCTCTCGCCTGGGCCCGCATGTTGACCTTCGGATTCGGTGCGGCCGGCACGGCGTTGGGACTGCTGTTCATCGACCCGGCCAATCGCTCGCTGTTCGACTCGTTCATCAAGGTGATCGGTCTGTTCATGGGCGTGTTGGGCGGGCTGTTCGCGCTGGGCGTGCTGACGCGCCGGGCCGGTGGATGGGGCTCGCTGCTCGGGGCGCTCGCGGGAGCAGGCGTCATGGCGATGCTGCCGGTCTATACCGCCGTCAACGGCTATCTCTTCGCCGCCATCGGCCTCGTGACCTGCTTCGTGGTCGGCTACGGCGCGAGCCTGTTGCTGCCGAGCGAATCGCACTGCCTCGACGGTCTGACCATCCACACGATGCAACGACGGCGCGGAATCACTCCAGACGGATCGTCACGGTCTGGGCCTGCGGACTTGCCGTGACCCGCACCGACTGACTCATCGCCTCGCCTTCCGGCGGCGTGACGGTGATTTCATAGTCCCCGTGGAAGCCGCGAAAGGCGAAGAGGCCCTCGGCATCGCTGCGGCCTTCGGTTTGGGTGGACCACTCGCTCATCAGGGCCTCGTATCGTTTGCCCGCTTCGTTCAGGGTCCAGTCGCGATGCGCGAGACCTCCGTTGGGGCCGCGCCAGGAGTTGCCGGCCCAGACGATCCACATCACGATGCCCTCGACCGCCGGGTGGCTGTAGGCGGTTCGGTACACCAGTTCGAGCTTGTCGGCGCAGCTTCGTTCATCGTCGTCGGCCACGTCGAACTCACTGATCCAGATCGGCAGATTCAGGGTGGCGACCTTGTCGAGCCGCTCCTTGATGACCTCGGGCTTGGAGAGGATGTCTTCGGCCCAGATGTGGCCCTGGATGCCCACGCCGTGAATGGGAGCGCCCTGGCCGATTAGCCAGCGAACGTGCGCGACGTACTCGTCCGTCTGCACCTCAGTGAAATCCTTGTCGACCGAGAGGATGTTGAACTCGTTGACGAAGAGCTTGGCGTCGGGGTCCAGCTCGTGCGCTCGCCGGAACATCCAAGGCCAGATCGATTCGCCCAGGCGGGCCTTGAAGAAATCGCCGTGAAGCGTCTCATTGTTGACGTCCCAACTGATGAACTTGCCCCGGAAATGGGGCACGACGCTTTCGAGCCGTCGTTCCACCGTCTGCCGCAATTCGTCGCCGGTCAGAGGCCGGAGCCATCGAGGCTGCCATTTCTCGGGTTCCCAGAAGACGCAATGGCCGCGCACCGGGATGCCGTTAGCCTGGCACCACGCGAACATCGCATCGGCGTCCGCATAGCGTTCCTGGCCCTGGGCCCGCTCGTTTGCGTACCACTTTGTCTCGTTCTCGAAGACCGCGCAGTTGAAGTGGTCCTTGAAGAACTCCTGGAACTTGGCGTTGTTCAGGAAAGCACGGCCTATGGCGGCCCCGAACGGAAAGGCCTTGCGGATCTGCCGGACGGCAATCTGTGCGTCCTGGACCGGCTTTCCCTGGCTGTCGAGGACCTCCACGCGCACGTCCTGCCGGCGGATTTGCTCGATCCGGGCGTTCGCCTGGGCCATCCAGTCGGCTGCGGCAGACGAGCCACCCATGGCCCCGCCAAAAGCCAACAGACTTACAGAGGCGAGAATTGACCGATATCGCTTCATTCTGCGTATCCTCCCTTGGCGATCCATTCGTTCGATTCAGACGCAACAGAGCCGAAGTTCCCATATCATACCCTGTTACAAGCTTGTGGGAAGGCGCAAACGCGGTTTGGCACACAGAAAGGGTTGCACCGGTGCTCAAGATATGGCACTCTGGAGCCGATGGAGGAGACATCTCGAATCACCGCCATCCAGAAAGGAAAGACCGATGAAGGCATGTTACAGCTTGGTGTGTGCTGCTCTCTCGATATGCTTGTCCGTCCCGACGGCCGGCGACGCCGAGCCGGTGACGATCGCATCGCCGGACGGTGCGATCCGGGTCGAGGTTCTCGTCAACGACGAGGGCCGGCTGTGCTATTGGGTGCAGCGGGTCAAAGGGTCCGATACGGTCATTCTGAACCCATCGGCGCTCGGGATCACGGTGGACGGCGTTGACCTCGGGCAGGGCGCGGCCCTGGGCGAGTGCCGACGGACTATGATCGACGAGCGCTATCCCTGCCGTGGCGTCCATAGCGAGGCGGTGAATCGCTGCCACGTCGCGCAGATCGACGTGACACACGCCGAGTCGAAGATGTCTTACGTGATCGAGATGCGCGTCTTCGATGATGGTCTTGCCTATCGCTACGTTGTCCCTGGGGTAGGGCAGCGGACCATCTCCGGCGAGGTCAGCGTCTGGAACCTGCCGAGAGACTGCCAAGTCTGGTACCAGACGAACGTAGCCAACTACGAGGGCTTCTACGCCAAGTCGTTGTCCACCAGGATCAAGGTCGACGAGCAGATCGGGTTTCCCGTCACGATCCAGTATGCCGATGGGACCTACGGCGCGATCACGGAGGCCGGGCTGCTCGCCTTCAGCGGATTGACGGTTCGCGCGGCCCGTCCGAGCCGGCTCAAGGGCGTCTTCGAGGACGACGCCAAGTGGCAGGAAACCGGCGAGATCCGCACGCCCTGGCGGGTGACGATGACCGGGCCCGATTTGAACGCACTGGTCAACAGCGACATCGTCGCCAATCTGTGTCCGGCGCCGGACGCCAACCTCTTCCCCGATGGCCTGGCCTGCGCGTGGATCAAGCCGGGACGCTCGCTGTGGAACTGGTGGTCCGACAGCAGCGTGGAGTTCCGCTACCAGAAGGAGTGGGTGGATAAGGCGGCCGAGATGGGTTTCGAGTACTACCTCGTCGATGCCGGTTGGGAGAAGTCCTGGCAACTGCCCACCAAGGACATGTGGGCCTGCCTCAAGGAGCTGTGCGACTACGCCAAGGGCAAGGGCGTCGGGATCAACGTCTGGAAGCACTGGGGGGGGCTGGAAACGGTGGGCGACCGGGAGGATTTCCTGCGGCGCTGCGCCCAGGCGGGAGCGGTCGGCGTGAAGATCGACTTCATGGACTCCGAGTCCCGCTCGCGGATCGATTTCTACACGTACACTCTGGCGACCGCGGCCCGGAACAAGCTCATGGTCAACTACCACGGCGCCAACAAGCCGACGGGCGAATCGAGAACGTTCCCGAACGAGATGACGCGGGAAGGCATTCGCGGCCTGGAGTACAACAAGTGGTCCGAACTGCCGGCGACGCACTACGCAACGCTGCCGTTCACGCGTTACCTGGCCGGACACGGAGACTTCACGCCCTGCACGTTCAATCCGGACAAGCTCAAGGGAACCACCGCGGCCCTCCAGCTTGCCTCGACGGTGGTGTTCACGTCGCCGCTGATGCACTGGGCGGATCACTGGAAGTTCTATCTCGACAGCAACGTGCTGGAGGTCATCAAGGCGATGCCTTCAACGTGGGACCAGACGATCGTTCTGCCCGGCAGCGAGATCGGCCAAGTCGCGGCCTTTGCCCGCCGCAGCGGCGCATCCTGGTTCGTCGGGATCATCAACGGCGGCAAGGCCCAAACCCATGCGCTGGACCTGTCGTTCCTTGCCGATGGAGCGTATGACGCTGTGCTGGTGCGCGACGTCGAGGGCAAGCCGGCCGAGATGAGCGTCGAACGCGCGAACGTGACCAAGGGCCAGAAGCTCGACGTGCAGACCCAGGACGACGGCGGATTCGTCGCCTGGCTCGTTCCGGCCAAATAGCACCGGATCAGGCTACTTGGCGCTCTGCTGCACTGCGTAGAGGCTCTTCATCGTGGCCACGTAAAGGACGCCGTTGGCAGCGACCGGACTGCCGGTCATGGGGCTGTCGAGCCGGACCGAACTGAGGACTCTCTTCTCCTTGTCGGCTGCCAGGACCCAGAAGTCGCGGCGCCGCGTTCCGATATAGACTTTCCCGTCGGCCACCAGCGTCGAGGCCCAGATCTCCCCATCGCATTTGTGCGTCCAGTGCGGCTTCCCCGTCTCGATATCGACGCAATGCACGTTGCCTTCGCAGTCGGCGACAAAGGCCAGACCGTTCCAGATCGCCGGCGTCGAGCAGCAGTGGGTCTGCATCGGGAAGGCCCAGATCGGACCGTCGGCGGTGGTGTTGCCCGTCCGCGTTGCGTCGATGCACTGGAGCCAGGCGAGCGGCTTGCCCCACCAGATGTCGCCTCCGACGGTGACATACAGGCGGTTGTCATAGAAGACGGGCATGCTCTTGATGTTGCTCGGGCTGACCTGCCGGTTGCCGTTGTACTGCTGGACGTTCTCTTTGGGCGCCGTCGGGTCGCAATCGAATCGCCAGAGCCGTTTGAGCTTCTGGACGGCGCCATCGGCCGGGACTGATTGGATAGGCTCGAAGGCATAGCAGACGCCGTCTCCGCCGCAGAAGAACACCCGCGTCTGGCCGTCGATCTGGCCGACCGCCGGCGACGACCACGTCGAGTGGATGATGTTCGGGCCGATGTTCTCATCGTCCTTCGCGACGAGCCGCCCCGTCGTTTTGTCGAGCACGATCAGGCTGGGCGCCTCGGGCATGCGGACCTCTTTGTGTGTGCCGTTCAGTCCGCTGTTGCTGTTGATGTAGAGAAACTGGCCGAGAATGAGGATCGAGCAATGGACCGAGTCGTGCGGAAACAAGCCAATCTCGTTCGGGATGTCGTAGAGCCAGAGGATATCCGCATCTGTGCTCTTCAGGGGGACAGGCTCCTTGTCGGCCGGGACCATGCGGCGGGCCTCGTCGCGGTACGGACCGTCATTGCCGTTGGCCAGGCTATGCAGGTCGAGGCAGACCACTTCGTTGCGATTGGTCACCATGTACACGCGGTCGCCCTCGACGGTGGGGGGCGAACACATTCCGGTCTTGGGCCAGTCCTTGTAGATGTCGTCGGAGAGCTTCGGTGCGATGAGCTGCCAGGCCAGCGCGCCGTCGGATTCGTTCAGGCACAGCAGGATCCCGCGATCGCCTTTGTGGTCTTCATCGCGAGGATTGTCGTTGTTGGTGCCGATCAGCACCTTGCCGGCCGCGACGGTCGGCGTGGCGTAGGTCTGGCTGCCCAAGGGGACTGTCCATTTGATATTCTGGCCCGTGGCCGGATCGAAACGGTCGGGCAGCCCGGTTTCCGGCGAGACCATGTTGCGGGTGTGCCGCTGACCCCACTGGGGCGCATCGGCGGGGCGGGCTCCCGTGGCAGCCGCCAGGACGACCAGCAGGGCCAGGGCCGCAGGCAATCTCTGGCTGTGAACTGGCGCGCAGACTCCCAGCGCGATGCGAGTGGAAGTGTCATCGGCTGGCATCGAACGGCTGGATCGTCTTGGCATAAGGCCCCCGGAGACTGCCTACAGAGAGTTTCTTGTCAGATACGAGCGTCCATTCTACCGGTTCGGCGGCCTTTCCTCAAGGCGGTGCGGGAGAAACGAGGAGGCTCGTGCAGGGGCTGCTTGCTGTAGAAAGACGTTTGGTTACAGGATAGCCGGGGCGATGCGGGAGTCATCATACCATAGTGTCGTGACGCCCGATGAAGCAGGTGGAGACCGCGAGGAACCACACGGCGGTGCACAGAACCGATGCGATGCACAGAATCGCTAACGGCAGCACGGCGTTGACATCCGGCGGGAGAATCTCCAGCGTCACGTCGCCCGCCGGCATCGGAATGGTTGCACTGACCAGCAATGTCCACATGACGTTGACCTCCCAGCTTCCTCCCTTCAAAGTATACGATACTTCCGCTGTCATAGGATTTGACGAAGGAGACCGCCGCCCGGCGCGGCGTCCTGTAATCGTCGCTTGCTTGCCTGCAGAATGCAGGTCTTTCACGGATTTTTGTGAGTTGCCTCTTGCATGAGAGCCAATGGTCGCGTTAGATTGGGGGTCCAAACCGGTCTGCGGACCTCGATTTTCGTCTGGCGGGCTCCAGAATCGGAGACGCCGGGACCTCTGGGGACCGAGAGCGGCAGCACAGAGCGCGGGCCTCTATCCGCTCAGGGAGGAGGCAGGGTCACGAAGCATGGATGCTTGACATGGAGGGCTCTATGAAGCTCGAGAAAAGGACACCTTCCGGACGGGAGAAGGACGAGGCCGCGATTGAGTTGCTCAACAAACTCCGGGACAGGGTGTTCTCCGACAATGTCTCCGCTGCCCGTCTGGCCGCCTTCAATCTGTCCTGGATGCAGGAGGACGGCCTGGACATCCTCAAGGAAATCCTGTTCGGGGACTTCCCTCGCACCGCCAAGAAGGCGGCCGCTTACGGATTGCGGAGCATGAAGGGCCGGATGAGGAAGATGGCGTCGGATGCCCTGACCGCGGGGCTCAAGCACTCCGATCGCGTCACGCGCGACGCCTGCGCCAAGGCGCTGTTCATCATGGCCGGCGGACAGCCGCCCAAGCCGGCGTTTCGCCCCAAGCACAAGCCCAACAAGGGAAGAATACGGGAGTTCCGCAACAAGAAGGGCGGTGCCAAAGCCCCATCGCCCTGGAAGAGGTCTTCGTCCGGCCGGCAATAGACTCTCCCTTCGTTGCCGGTCCACGGCGATGGACGTGAGGAGCGGCTCGTGCGGCTCAATCGCTGGTGTCGAGGATGCTCATGAATGCTTTCTGCGGGATCTGAACCGACCCGATGCTCTTCATGCGCCGCTTGCCTTCCTTCTGCCGCTTGAGCACTTTCATCTTCCTCGTGACGTCGCCGCCGTAGAGCTTGGCGGTCACGTCCTTGCGGAAGGCCTTGACGGTTTCCCGGGCAATGATCTTGCCGCCGATGGCGACCTGGAGAGGGACCTCGAACTGATGCCTGGGAATGGCCTTTTTGAGTTTGAGGATCACCTTGCGGCCGCGCTGCTCGGCGTTGTCGCGATGGACGATAATCGACAGCGCATCGACCGGCTGGCCGTTGACGAGAATGTCGATCTTGACGAGGTTCGTCGCTTCGAAGCCGATCAGCTCATAGTCCATGGTCGCGTAGCCCCGGCTGATACCCTTGATCTGGTCGTAGAAATCGTAGACGATCTCCGCCAGGGGCGCCCTGTATTCCATGATGACCCGCGTGGGATTGAGGTAGTCGGTCTTGACCAGCTTGCAGCGCCGGGCCTCCGCCAGCTTCATGATCCCGCCGATCGACTCGGTGCTGGTGATGATCTCCAGGCGGACAAAGGGCTCGCGCAGCTCCTGAATGTGCGACCGGTCGGGCAGCTCGCTGGGCGAGCCGATGCGCCGAATCTGCCCATCGTTCATGACGACTTCATAGCTGACGGTCGGCGCGGTCTGGACGATATCGACGTCGTTTTCGCGTTCGAGGCGCTCCTGGATGATCTCCATGTGCAGCAGGCCGAGGAACCCGCAGCGGAAGCCGAAGCCCAGCGCCGGGGAGTTCTGCGGGACGAACGAGAAACTGGCGTCGTTCAGGGCCAGTCGCTCAAACGCCGAGCGGAGCTTGGAGTATTCGGTGTTGTCGCCCGGATAGAAATCGGAGAAGACCATCTGCATGGGAGGCTGATAGCTCTTTAGCGGCGTTTCGGCCGGGTTGGCGTCGTCCGTCACTGTGTCGCCGACGTGCACGTCCGCCAGGTCGCGGATGTTTGCGACGATGTAGCCGACCTCGCCGGTGCCCAGCTCGTCCACCGGGCTCATTTGCGGGCGGAATTTGCCCAGCTCCGTCACCAGGTAGCTGCGTTCGGTGTGCATCAGGCGGATTCGCTGACGAACGCGCAGCGCCCCGCTGAAGACGCGCACGTAGCAGATGACGCCCCGATAGGGGTCGGAATGGCTGTCGAAGACCAGGGCCCGCGTCGCCTCCTGGGTCCGGTCCGCCGGCGGAGGCAGCAGCTCACAGATTGCGTCGAGCAGTTCCTTGACGCCTTGGCCGGTTTTGGCGCTGATGGCGAAGCACTCCTTTGCGCGGATTCCGAGCACGTGCTCGATCTCCTCGGCGACGGCGGCCGGCTGGGCGGCCGGCAGGTCCACCTTGTTGATCACGCCCATGATTTCGACGCCCGTTTCCACCGCCAGATACGCGTTGGCCACGGTCTGGGCCTCAACGCCCTGGCTGGCGTCGACGACCAGCAGCGCCCCCTCGCAGGCGGCCAGCGCCCGGGAGACCTCGTAGTGGAAATCCACGTGTCCCGGCGTGTCGATCAGATTGAGCATGTACGTGTGGCCTTCGTACGGATAGTGCATCGTCACCGCCGAGGCCTTGATGGTGATGCCGCGTTCGCGCTCGATGTCCATGTCGTCGAGAAGCTGTTCCTTGGCCTGACGCGCCGTGATCGTTCCCGTCAGCTCCAGCATCCGGTCGGCCAGCGTGCTCTTGCCGTGGTCGATGTGGGCGACGATCGAGAAATTGCGTATGTACTTCGTGTCCAAGTTGGGTTCCTCAAAACGCTGAAAAATCACACAGAACGGAATCCGCGACGGCCAGGGCTGTGCGAGCCAGGCGTACACGGTCTGCGGTCACTTCGAGGAGTCCGGCGCGTTCGTGCCGGCGCAAGGGGAGCTCGAAGACCTCGCGGAAATTCGCTCCGGTCCTGCGGTGAAATTCGATCAGATCGACGCCTTTGCGGGTCCGCAGATTCAGGACGGCGGTCTCGCAGATGCGGTCGGCGCGGTTGGGTCGGTCTCGTTCTTCGATTGGCGAAGAACCTGCCTCCATCCGGTGGATATACGTGTCGATGTCCGCCACGTTTGCGGTCCGCTCGGCCTGCCAATAAGACGCAGCGGACGGGCCGATGCCGATGTAGGGGCGATTCTCCCAATACCCCTGATTGTGCCGGCACGCAAACCCGTCGCGCGCGAAATTCGACACCTCGTACTGTGCGAATCCTGCTGAGGCCAGACAGTCGATGGTCATCTCGTACATTGCCCGATCGGTCTCTTCGTCCACGCTTTCGATCTGGCCGAGTCGTCGCGCTTCGTCGAGGGGCGTTCCCGGCTCGAAGCTCAGGCTGTACGCGGAGATGTGCTGCACGCCAAGGGCGAGTGCCGAGCGGAGGCAATACTCCCACGATGCGAGCGTGGAACCCGGGATGGCGAAGATCAGATCGATCCCGACATTGTCGAATCCGAGGTCCTGGGCGTGCTCGATCGACCGGCGCGCATCGTCGGTGGTGTGCCGGCGGCCGAGGAGTTCGAGCTCTGCGGCGTGAAAGGACTGCACGCCGAAAGAGAGCCTGTTGACGCCGCGGCGGGCCAGCATCGACAGCATTTCGACGCCGACCTGTCCGGGATTGCACTCGACCGTGAACTCTTGCGCTTGCGGCCAGATCGATGCGACGGTTTCGATGAGCCCGGCCAACCGGTGTACCGGCAGGCTGGTCGGGCTGCCGCCGCCGATGTAGATCGTGCGCACCGCCGCAACGTTTCGGTATTCCTGTACCTCTCTCACGAGAGCTGAAACCAGGCGATCCGCATCGCGACCTGCCAGCGGCTGCGAGTAGAATCCGCAGTACCGGCACTTGCTCGTGCAAAACGGGACGTGGAGATAGAGGCCGGGGGCCTCGCGGTCAAGGCTTGTGGCTTGAGGAATCACGGGCGGTCAGCTCTGCGCACTCATGCTTTCCAGGAACTCGTCATTGGTGGGAAATCGCTTGAGCAGTTTGAACAGCGCTTCCATCGCGTCGCGAGGACCATAGTTCGCGAGCACGCGCCGCAAGGTGATCAGGCCCTGGCTCCTCCTGCTGTCATACAGTTTCATCTCCTTGCGCGTTCCGCTGGCAGGGATGTCGATGGCAGGAAAGACCCTTGCTTCCGCCAGCGTGCGGTCCAGCACGATCTCGCTGTTCCCGGTGCCCTTGAACTCCTCGAAGATCAGTTGGTCCATCCGCGAGCCGGTGTTGATCAGGCAGGTGGCGATGATCGTGATCGATCCTCCGTTCTCGACGTTGCGCGCCAGTCCAAACAGGCGACGGGGGATTTCCATGATGCCGGCCTCCAAGCCGCCACTCATGGTATGGCCCCGCTGCTCACCGCGTCTTCGGGTCCGGTTGTTGAATGCCCTTCCCATCCGCGTGAGGCTGTCGATCATCAGGACAACCTCATGGCCGCATTCCAGTTCGGTCTGGACGTGGGCCAGCATGAGTTCGGCCAGTTCGGTGTGTTCATCGGCCGTATGGTCGCTCGTGCTGGAGACCACTTCGGCGCATTGCGCGGATCGGCGAAACTGCGTTACCTCCTCGGGTCGCTCATCCAGCAGTAGCACGATGATGCGGCTGTCCGGAGAACTCTCGTGAATGGCTTGCACCATCTGTTCGAGCAGGACGGTCTTGCCTGCTTTTGGAGGCGAGACAATCAGTTGGCGTGTGCCCTTGCCGATGGGAGCGATGAGATCGACAATGCGCATGCTTACCTGGCCGCAACCGCCCAGATCGAACCGTTCGTGCGGGTCGATGGCGGTCAGATCGGCAAAATGAGGCCGCCTGCGGAAGGCCTCCGGTGGCAGGCCGCCGATCGTTTCCACGGCCGTCAGGCTGGGTTTGCCCTTCTTCTTCTCCACCTGGCCAATCACGGCGGCGCCCTCGGTCAACGGGACGCGGCGCAGCAGTTCGGGGTGGACCATCAACTCGACAGGGCCGCGTCGGTAAGACCTCTCCGCGGTACGCACCGCAAACTGCCGGTTGGGCATGCGCTTCAGAATTCCAGCAATTGTATCAGCCATCGAAACCTTCCAAGGGAAAAAGCCGCCGAAACAGGGTGGTCGGGCGAAACTGAGTTATCATAGCACATTCGTTGATGCTGGCAAACGATACGTTGGGCGAATCGGCCACAAATGCTTAGTCTTCTGGTATCCCGACGCCCAAGGGGGCCGCCTGCCCCATCTACGCTTTCTTCTCAAGATTGTCGGCCGGCCGACAGGAAATACTTGACTTGGCGAACGGTGGACCTATAATACCTGCGTTGGAGCCATGGAAGCAAGGGCATGTATGCGTCTTGCGAGGCTCCTTGAGCGTTCATCGGTCAGAATTGCACGGAGGAGGTATAGGATGAACCCTGCGATCGTGTTGCTGTTGTGTGCCACGTCTTTGAGCCTGCCGGCAGCCTACGGCCCGAATGGCGCGATTCCGGAGCAAGCGAGGCCCTCGGTATCGATCCGGCTGGATATCAATGCCCCGCAGCCGCTCGCCGAGGCGATCCGCCTGCACATGGCCCAGGCGTTTGGGCCGTACGCGGGAGTGCGTTTGGTCGAGCAGAATCCGCAGTGGACGATCAAGTTCGTGACCCAGGCGCTTCTGGATGACGAGGGCAACACCACCGCGATCGGGCTTTCCGTGGTCGTGCTCAAGCACGGGCCGCAGATGAACATGCTCTCGACGCTGGCGCAGGCGTGGCGCTACATCATCAACGCCGGCCTGCTTCAGAGAGACCAGCCCCTGGAGGTGGGGATGCGACAGCTGGTCGCGGCGATCGAGGGGCTGCCGAAGACGGACGACCTGGCCGTTCTTTCGCAGCACCTGATGTGCGTGATTCCCGCCGACAGACTCAGTGACGCCTGTCGCGACATTGTCGCCGATTTCAACGCCAGGGTGTTTGCCGCCAAGCCGAACACCTTCGGCAGCGCCGGCGATCGTTGAGGAACGCTGGTTTTCTGGATTGTGCAGACAGCCCAATCTACAATACGTAGTTTCCACAATTGACAGATCGTCACATGTAGTTATCATGGGGCTAATGTGAGGAGGGTCGTACCGGACCATGTGTCCGAAATGTGCACGTCGCTTCCCCCGGTGTGAGCCTGAACGGTGGAGCAGGGGTGTGCCAAGGAGGTCAGGGGTGTGCTGCAAGGAGGGTGCGACCGTGAAGACGCTACGGAGAGCGTGGAGGATCGCGCTGGCGATTCTCTTGGGTTGGTGTCAGGTTCAAACAGCGGTAGCCCAGAGCGATTCGCCTGGGCGTAAGGTTCTCATCGGTTTCAATCATCTCGTCGAGACGGAAAGTCCCGAAGCGCTGGCTGAGACGATCCGCAGCGCAGGCGGACAGGTTGAACACTCCTACCATTTGCTGCCCGTCATCCTGGCGACCCTGAGCGACGAAACCATCGGGCGGATTCGGAATCGCCCGGATGTGGCGTACGTCGAGGAGGATGGGCGCGTTTATGCGGCGGCGCAGGAGATGCCCTGGGGCGTGGACCGGATCGGCGCTGAGCGCGTGTGGGATGCGAAGTACGGCGGCAGCCGCGGCGCCGGAGTCGACGTGGCCATTCTCGACACGGGAATTGACGCGAGCCATCCCGACCTGGTGGTCGCCGGAGGCATCAACTGCGCCGGGAACATCCTGACAGACGGCAGCACGAAGGCTGCCCACTGGAACGACAAGGAGGGGCACGGCACGCACTGCGCGGGCGTGGTGGCCGCTCGGAACAACGGCATCGGAGTCGTGGGTGTAGCGCCTGAAGCGCGACTCTGGGCGGTCAAGGTGCTGGCCGATGACAGGAGCGGCCATATCAGCGACGTGATCCAGGGGATCGAGTGGTGTGTGGACAATGGGATCGACATCGTCTCGATGAGTTTCACAGGCGGGTTCAGCAGCGCTCTGGGCGAGGCATGCGACCTGGCCTACAATGCGGGCGTGCTCCTCATCGCCTCCTCCGGCAACGACGGGACGGCGGTCGGTTATCCTGCGGCGTATGGCTCGGTCCTGGCGGTCTCCGCCGTCGACACCGCCGACGGTCTGGCGAGCTTCTCCTGTGTCGGGCCGGAGATCGAGCTGGCAGCCCCCGGCGTGGACATCCGGTCGACATACCGCAATAGCGGGTACACCAGTCTCAGCGGCACCTCCATGGCCTGCCCGCACGTGGCGGGCGTGGCGGCTCTGGTCTGGGCATCGCCGGAACTGGGGCTTTCGGGCGCCGCGGCGGTGCGGGCCAGACTGCGGGAGACCGCCGAGCCGCTCGCAGGCCTTACAGCCCGACAGGTGGGCTATGGTCTTGTCGACGCCGAGAAGGCGGCGCTCCCGGCGGCGTTTGTGGACCTGGCCATTGCAGACATCGCCGTCGACAGCGACGTCGTCCAGGGCGATTCTGTCGAGGTTGTGGTGACGGTCGAGAACGTGGGGAACCAGGACTGTCCGGCGGGGGTGGCAGTGACTGTGACCGGCGACGCCGGCTCGGAGATTGGGAGCAGGACAACGACCGGCCCCTTGAGCCCCGGCGCCTCTACGACGCTGACCTACAGGTGGAACACGACAGGTGTTGCCGCCGGCGTGCGCACCCTGAGGGCAAGACACAACATGACCGATGACGACGCGACGAATGATACGATGAGGGTATCTGTAACGGTTCGCACGCCGATCGTGGATATCGCCATCACCGCCGTGAGCGGCCCGGCCGGTGTCACCGTGGGCGACTCGGCGCAGATCAGCGTCACCGTCGCCAACACCGGCGACGAAGACGTGGACGCAGACGTCGCCGTCTCTCTGACATCGGACCAGGCTACACCTTTGAGCACCGCCGACGACATTGCCATTGGGACGCGCGTCATCGAAGGGGGCTTGTCGGCAGGACGGAGCACCACGCTGAAGTACACCTGGGACACGCATGGCGCCGCTGTCGGTGTTCACACCATCACCGCCAGCCACGACCTGGCTGACGACGATTCGGACGATGACTGGGACGGCCTGAGCGTGACCGTTTCAGCGCCGGCGGAATCCTCTCGCGTGACGATCTGGTCGATTACGCCTCGATCCATGTGGGCGGGGATGCCCGGCACGATCATGATTCGCGGAACGGGTTTTGTCGAGGGGGTGAAGGTGACCTTCGAGAAGGGGCAGGGCCGGACTCCCGTGGTCACTGGTGTTCGCACCGTTGGTTCCAGTTCGGTTATGGGCCGCGTGACGTTAAGCGGCGACACCCTGCCTGTCCCTGTGGTGTGGGATGTGCGCGTGACCAACCCCGACGGGTCTTCCGCGGTGCTTCGCGAGGCTCTCACGATCCAGCCGTGACCGAGGGGAATTGCGTCGTGTCCACAATTGACAGTTCTCAGGAGGAGGCTCGATGGCAGTAACCATCAGCACCGCTACGGTCGCCGGAAACAGACGAAGGTGGCAGACGGCGACCGGCATACCTTCTTCATGCGGCGACGAACTCTTGCCGCACGATTCCCGGCGAACAGTTCCCCGGGGAGAGTCTGTGCAGAAACGGGATCGGCGATTGTTGTGATCGAATGACGCCGAGGCAGGCCGTCATTCGAAGATACACCAGACCAAGGATGGGTGGCGGTATTCGGTACGTCCACGGATGGACGGGGACGCCGCTCGGATTAGTGACCCGGCGCGATCGATCGCGGCGCATCACCCGGGCGGCGTCCTTCCGAAAGAAGCCGAGACGACCGGCAGATACCGACCAAGCCCGTCGCACATGCTTTCGTGTCCGGTTGCGGCCGCATGCAGGCGCAACCGAGATGAGCCAGGCAGGTCATTGTGTCGGCGGATTCCAGTATGCTGGAATTCCCAAGGAGGGGTGATGATGAAGGCGGCAAGATTTCTGCGCATTCTGTGGCGTCGTTGGCGCGACCTATGGCAGTTGAACTGGGATCGCACCACGGCGCTGGACTTCCACAAGTGGGAAAGCAAGATGGAGATCCATCGCCGCCTGTCGGCACGACATTTGTGATCCGTGCCTGACGTCTTCAGTGTCCGGGTGGCCACCTTGCCAACAGATCGGATCGACCGGTTCCTGCGCAGTCTGTCCCGTCGATTGGTTCTTCGACCACCGTCTGCGATAGGGCTTTGACAGTCGTCCGTGCGAGGCCTATGATGATCGGCGTCGCACGAAGAGATCGCTCCGGGCGATCGTGAACACCCGATGGGAGACGACTGTCATGGAAGAGAACAACGTGGATCGAACGCGCAGCGTCGCGGAACCGGATCACAAGCGTGGGCTGATTCTGCTTCTGTTGGCTTTACTCGTCGTACTGCTGTTCTGGCAGATTCGGCCGTGGCTTTTCGGCCTGCACAACCAAGACGCCGTGCCGCGCGCCGTCACGCCGCGAGGGGACCTGGCGGAGGACGAGAGGAGCACCATCGAGCTGTTTCGGCGGGCGTCTCCGTCGGTGGTCTTCATCACCAGCAAGGCCACGCAGAGGAGTCCCTTCAGCCTCCGCGCCACGGAAGTGCCGCAGGGAAGCGGGTCCGGGTTTGTCTGGGATGCCAACGGATACATCGTGACGAATTTCCACGTCATCCAGAGCGCTCAGGCAGCCGACGTTACGCTGGCGGACCATTCGACCTGGCCGGCCCGGCTGGTCGGAGTCGAGCCCGACAAGGACCTGGCGGTCCTGAGGATCGACGCCCAGAGTCGCACCTTGCCCGCCATTGCGGTGGGTACCTCCAGCGACCTCGAAGTGGGCCAGAAGGTCTTCGCCATCGGGAACCCCTTTGGATTCGACCAGACGCTGACCACCGGTGTCATCAGCGGTCTGGGTCGCGTGATCGAATCGGTGACCGGCCGTCCGATCGAGGGGGTCATCCAGACGGATGCTGCCATCAACCCAGGCAACTCCGGCGGTCCGCTGCTGGACAGTGCGGGACGACTGATCGGCATCAACACCGCCATCGTCAGCCCGTCCGGGGCGTACGCCGGGATCGGATTTGCCGTTCCGGTGGACGTGGTCAACCGCCTGGTTCCGCAGATCATTCGCTACGGCCGTCCACCCAAGGCCGGTCTCGGGGTGAGTCTTGCCCCAGACCACATCGTGCGGCGTCTGGGCCTGGAAGGGGCGCTCGTCGGGGAAGTCATGTCCGGCAGCGCCGCCGAGAAGGCGGGTCTGCGATCGCTGCGGTATGATACACGCGGCCGGGTCGTGGGAGATCTGATCGTCGCGGTGGACGGCCAGCCGGTGCGCAACAGCCGCGATTTGTTCCGCCTTCTCGACACGCACGAGATTGGTGACCGCGTGATCTTGCAGGTGCGTCGGCCGGAGGAACACGTCAATCTCGAAGTGACGCTCCAGTCCGTGCGGTAATCTCGTCATAGTCCTGGATTGTGGCGTCGATCGAATGGGGCTGGACAGGGTGGGCACAAATGCAGTCATCCGGTGCGAACAGCATGGAAAGGGTCCGGAGCGAGCGAGAGGCCGGCTTCACCGACGTGCACTGTCATTGCCTTCCCGGCTTGGATGACGGGCCGCCGGATGTGCCTTCGGCCCTGGCGTTGTGCCGCGCCCTCGCGGCCGACCGGATCAGGACGGTGGTGGCGACACCGCACCAGCTTGGACGCTACGACGGGTTGTACGATGCCGGAACGATTCGACAGGCCGTGACGCAGCTCAATGGACTGCTGGGGGAGGCTCAGATTCCTGTGCGTGTTCTGCCGGGAGCGGATGTTCGAATCGATGAGCGGATCGACGACCTCGTGCAATCCGACCGGGTCCTTACCGTCGCCGACAATCGACGGTATCTGCTTCTCGAACTGCCCCACGAGGTTTTCATCGACCCGGAGATGCTGCTGGCCAGGTTGGGGCCGGCCGGGCTGTGCGGCGTGATCACGCATCCCGAGCGCCACATGTTCCTCGCAGAGCGCCCCGAGTACGTCCGTCGTTGGGCCTCCTATCGACCCTGCCTTCAGCTCACGGCGGGCAGCTTCCTCGGCGGATTCGGACGCCGCAGCGAGCGGGCGGCCTGGGCGTTTCTCCAGGAGTCGCTGCCCCTCGTCGTTGCCACCGATGCGCACGACACAGCCGGTCGGGCGCCCTGCATGACCGATGCCTATCACTTGCTCAGCCGGTATCTGGGTCGCGACGGGGCCGATATTCTGTGCATCGAGAACCCGCGCAGGCTGGTGGCGGGAGAGGATCTGGCCATGCTAAGCCTCGGCATGGGGGAGTCGTAGCGGATACGCTCCTACCCATGCCGCATCCCAAAAATGCGAATCCGGGGGACAAAATTGTCGATATAGGGCGCGGATATACCGCCGCGGCCCGGACGTCGGGCGCCGGGGATCGCACAAGGTCTTTAGGAAGGCGAGGTCGCTGTGGCCAGACGCAAGAGCACGAATCCAAAGAGCGGACGCACATCGGTTTACGTGGGGATCGTTGGCCTGGGCTACGTCGGTCTGCCGCTGGCAAGAGAATTCTGCAAGGGCGGCGCCAAGGTCCTGGGCTTCGACATCAACTCGAAGGCGGTGGCCACCATCAATCGGGGCAGAAGCCCGATAAAACACATTCCACACGCGACGATGACGGAAATGGTCAAGTCGGGCCGGTTTCGCGCCACCGATGACATGAGCAAGCTGTCGCAGCCGGATGCGATTCTGATCTGCGTGCCCACGCCGCTGACGCAGAACCGTGAGCCCGATCTTCAATTCGTCGAGACGACCTGCCGAACGATCGCCAGGTATCTCCGCAAGGGCCAGCTCGTGGTCCTCGAGAGCACGACCTATCCCGGCACGACCCGTGAGGTCATGCTGCCGATCCTCGAACAGTCGGGGCTCAAAGCGGAAAAGGACTTCTTCCTGGCGTTTTCTCCCGAACGCGAAGACCCGGGCAACAAGCACTTCCGCACGTCCACGATCCCGAAGGTGGTCGGCGGCTACGGGAAAGAAAGCCTTCGCCGGGCCCTGGACGTCTATCGGTGCGCGATCGAGAAGCTGGTTCCTGTGGACAACTGCGAGGTGGCGGAAGCGGCCAAGATTCTCGAGAACACTTATCGCTGCATCAACATCGCCCTGGTCAACGAGCTGAAGATGCTCTTCGATCGGATGGGCATCGACGTGTGGGAGGTCATTCGTGCCGCTAGCACGAAGCCGTTTGGGTTCAACGCGTTCTATCCGGGTCCCGGTCTGGGCGGTCACTGCATTCCGATCGATCCGTTCTACCTGACCTGGAAGGCGCGTCAGTACGCGATGCCGACTCGGTTCATCGAACTGGCCGGCGAGATCAATACCGGTATGCCCGAGTACGTCGTGCAGCGGACGGCTGATGCCCTCAACGAGCGGCGCATGAGCCTCAAGGGCTCGAAGGTCCTCGTGCTGGGCCTGGCTTACAAGCCCGACATCGACGACGTGCGTGAGTCGCCGTCGCTGGAATTGATCGAGCTGTTCAAGGAAAAAGGCGCGAAGGTCGACTACAACGATCCGTACATCGCGCAGACGCACAAGCAGCGCGAGTACGATCTTCGGATGAAGAGCAAGCCGCTGACCGCCAAGACGCTTGCCGGCTATGATGCGGTGGTGATCGCCACCAACCACAGCGACTATGATTACCCGTGGATCGTCAAGAACGCCAGGCTGGTGGTGGACACCCGCAACGCGACGGCGGCGGTCCGCAGCGGTCGCAGCAAGATCGTGAAGGCGTGAGTATTCGTTCGGTCGCGGCTGGCCCGGTCTCTCATCGCAGTCCGACACGGGGTACGTAGAAGGCGCCCGGTCCGATGCCGGGCTCGTACGGCTCATTGGTCGCCGGTTCCATGATCACGTGCATCGCTCGGGTCTCGGCGGGCCGGTAGGATTCGACGTGGCCGTCCACGTATCCGGCACGAAGCCGCAGCGACATCCGCTCCAGCTCTTCGAATGTGCCGCTGCCCGGTGTGGACCAGAACGCCGATGAGATCGCCGTTCCGTCGACCACACCGGCGTCTTCAAAGGCCTCACAGCTTCCGAACGTCAGACGGCTGCGCCAGTGGTCGTAGCCGAAGTAATCGCTGACCAGGATGGAGCTTTCCCGATGTCCTCGCGCCGGACCGGTGGGACCTCGAAAAAGCCCGCCGACCTGGCCGAGATAGCCCACGTAGTTCCAGTAGAGGCAGTACGTGCCGAACAGGGCGTCGGGCACCGCCGGGCTTTCAGGGTGGTCCCATTCATCGCCGGCGTCCCAGGCCTCCTGGAGATGCCGATACTTCAGCGGGGCGTTCGGGCAGAACATCACGTCGGCGTCGCTGATGTACGGCCGCAGGTACGCGCTGACCGACCGCCGAATGCCGGGCGCTCGCTCCAGATATCCTGTCAGCATGTTCGGCGCCTGCCAGTTCCAACTGTCTTCCATGCCAATCGTTGCGATCGACGCAGGGTAGCGCTCGTCGTGATCGGTGGCGAACGTGTTGACGGCGGTGGTGATCTCTCGCAGCCTCTGCATCCCGATGACGGATCGGGCCTGGTGACGAACTCTCTCCAGGCCCGGCACCAGCAGTGCCATGAGCAGCGAAAGGATGCTCACGACGACGAGAAGTTCGACCAGCGTCAGGCCGCGTCGGCGGCCTTCGCGCGAACCTCTCATGCATTGCAGCATCGCATCGCCACATTCTCGCCGTGTCGCACACATCTCGGGTCTCGTGCTTGAGCAATTCCCGTTTCGTCGATCGCATCTTATGCCGATCTTGGGTGGAGGTCAACACCCAATTCGCAGAGTGCACCGGACACCCTTGATTCGCCAAACAGAAGGGCGGAGTTGCCGTCGAACAACCGCAATTCCGCCCCCAGGCGATGCCGTTGCGTTCGCTCCTTCCGCCTCCGAACGCTGGCTTTTTCGCTCGACTTACCTTGAGTCAGCTTGCCGGCAGAGCGATGGCCCACTCGGACCAGTCGGTCATATTGCCGGCTTGGTCGCGCGCTCGCACGCGGAACTCAAGACCCTGGCTCGAACGTCCCACCAGAACCTTGTGGGTGCGTGCGGTTTGCCAGCCACTGTCGTAGCCGGAAAGCTGGCGGCAATCGAAGAAATACTCGACAGGGCCGTAGAGCGAAACCACCTCCGCTGCCGTCATCTCGACGTAATAGTCGAAGACACCCCCGCCCCCATGGACTTCACGAGGCTGGCCGTCGATGGCCCAGCGGGCCGGGTTCGGCTGAAGGGAAGAGGTGTCTGTGGCGCCGGCGCTGACCGCGGGCAGTTCCTCCAGCCACTGGTCGAGGAGGATGGCCAGGTCAGCGAAGTCGACGCGTCTGTCGCGGTTGAGATCGCCTGCCAGGGGCCATTCGCTCATGCTGGCCTGCGGCGTTCCCCCGAAGGCGCCCATGTTGATCCGGCCCCCGTTCGGCATCCGCTCAGCGCCCGGGTCGAGCTTCGGATCGCCGGCGTCGACGCAGGGGCTCGTCTTGGCGTCGAATGCCCAGAGTGCGTGAGCCGGCACGAAGCGTCCCCGTTCCGAGAGCAGATGGTAGTCCCCGGCCTCGGGATCGGCGAACAGCGGGTCTTCGCGGATGTTGCCCTCGCCTTCGACTCCCTGCTGTACGCAACTGTACGTCGCGGTGCATCCGAAGAGGTCGCCATCGATATTATCCCAGAGGATGCAGTTGCTGATGTCGGGATTGCCTCCGGCGTACGAGGCGATTCCGAATTCGTTGCCGGTGACCGTCACGTTTCGGATGGTCGGCATCGCGCCGGCGACGAAGATCCCGACATCGCTGTTGCGGACAACGAAGTTCTTCAGGACGCTGGTGCTGCGTTCGGCGGTGTAGCACGACACGGCGTAGCCGCCCGGGGCCTCCAGGATCGCGCCGCCATTCTCGCCGGAGACCGTGATTGCCTTGCCGGCGAAGTTGATCTCCTCGGTATACACCCCCGGCATGACCAGCACGGTGTACCCTTCGCTGGCCGCTCGGATCCCTCTCTGGATGGTGGCGAATGCCTCGCGAGGACCCCAACCGCCGTTGTCGTCGTCGCCTGTAGCCGCGTCGACATAGTAGCGCAGCGGACCGCTGAATTCATAGGCGCCCATGTCGACCCGGCCGCCGACGACGCGCTCCAGGCCGTCCAGATCGGTGGTCACAAACGCCGGAAGGGCGGCGTCGTCTCCCGCATCCAGACAGGGCGAACCAGCGGACAGACGCAAGTCGTCGTCGAGAGTGCCGGCGATCGCGTCGGTGCCGAGCGGGTCTTGGAACCGCGGGTTCGCATCGATATTCCCCTGGCTGCTCAGGCCAAGTCCCTGGACATTGGAATGATCGATCTGGAGACCTCCCGTATCTGAGCGTATCTCCTGAGGAGCATTGCCCCACAGGATGCAGTTCGAGAATCGCGTGGTGCCGACGATGCTGCAGAATGCACCGCCCTCTTCTGCGGCCACGTTGTTGCTGAACGTGCAGTTGACGACCACGGGCAGGGCGTATATCTCGGCGTAGATTCCTGCTCCTCGCACTGCGGAGTTTCCGCTGAACAGACAACTGACGACGGTCGGGGCGCCCTTGGCGTATAGAGCTCCTCCCCAGCCATTGGCCGTGTTGCCGAGGAAGCGACATCCATCGAGATTCCCTGTGCAGTTACTGCTGTTGTAGACCGCGCCGCCCCGACCGATGTCCGTGGCTTCATTGGCCAGGAAGGTGCACCCGATCACAGTCGCCTCACCATCGCCATCGAGATGGACGGCGCCGCCCTCGCTGGCGGAATTGCCCTCGAACAGACAGTCCGCCATCGTCGGGTGGCCGTGCTCGATGCAGTAGACGGCTCCTCCCGCGGAATTCATGGCACGTACCGTGTCCGCGGCATATATGGCATGGTTGCCGACAAACGTGCAGTCGGTTAACACAAAGTCGCTCAGAGTGCTGGCGACCGCCCCTCCCGCACAGCCCGCGCCGCCCACCGAGTTGTTCTGGAAGGTGCAGGTGGTGAACTGGGGCGCCCCCTCACAGATCAGAACGGCGCCGCCATATCCGTATCCGTCATAGCCAATGGCGAGGTTCTCCTCGAACGTACATTCCTGAAACGTGGCGCTGCTGTTCCGCATCGCCACGCCGGCACCGCCTGCTCCGACGTCGGTGTAAGGTAATATGGTGTTGCGGGAGAAGACACATCGAATGAACACCGGGCTGCCGGAGTCGATAAACGCGCCGGCTCCGTCCGTCTGCGCGGTAGGAGATGGCACGATCGTACCACTCCGAGAGCGGGGCGACGAACCGGGAGTCCCTCCCTCGCAATGCCCTGCGGTAATCGTGAAGCCATCCAGGACGGTCTGGCTCGATACCCCGGTGGCGGTTACGACGGTGCGGGAATTGTCCCGCAGCGCCAGGTGCATGACGAAACTTTCCAGCGTCTGCGAGTCGAGATTGCTCAGATCGGGATCGTTGCCCAAGAGGTCCCCGCTGAGGATGCTCCGATACGGCGACACTCGCGCGTCGGGATTGGGACTCCTGGCTCCGGCATATCCCCCCCTGATCACCACACCCTCGGGAAGCACGAAACTGTCGTCCACGCTGCCGGAGGCTTGAATATCAAGAGGGGGCAGACCGGTGCGTGGGAAGACCATTCTGCGGTCAGGCTGGTAGACACCTCGGGCGACTCGGATCTCATCTCCCGCCTGGGCGACTTCCAGTGCGTTCTGGAGGCAGAGGTAGGCATCTTCCCAGGTGGTCCCGGCATCATCGCCCGTACCGGGTGCTCTTGAGTCGACGTAGATGATCTTCGCGGTCAGGACGCACGGGCTCATCCACAGTCCCAGCAGCAGAGCGATCCTGGCGCTTCCTGCGAAGCCGCGATTGGCTTGCATGACCCCAACTCCTTTCTCGTTTGGCTATCGGCCGCCGGCCAGTTGCGTCAGCCAGAGCAGGCCGGTTCCATCTGACACAGCCGGGCCCGATCGCGGCTCGCGCGGGGCGTCGAACGACCGGTCTGCCGGCTCGGCGATCTCCTGGAGATACGCAAAACTCAGCCGACCGATGCGATTTGCCTCGACGGGCGTCGCCTCGAAGAGCTCGATCGTCTCAACTATATCAGTTTGCATGTCCACCGTGTAGACCAGGCCGATCGGCATCGCGTGCACGATCACCTTCACGTGCGCGCCATCGTCCTGGCGGACAGTCTCGAACCGCAGACGCTGCTGGGCCGCATCCCGGCGGATCGTGTCGACGCAGTGCAGGCCCGTCCAGGGTCTTGGCAATCCCTGGAAGAAGCTGCCGCCCGGCAGAAGCTCTGTGGCACGGCCGGTCCGGTCGTAGCGACCGGCGCCTTGCGGTGTGTCGACGCAGGTCTGCCGGCCATCAATCTCGATTCTCAGCCAGGGGTAATGCTTGCGGGCCGATGTATAGACGAAGGGCACGCGGCCCGTCCCGGACACGTCCCGACCACCGATGCTGCCGTCGATCTGGAAGAAAGTCCAGCCTCGCCGGTGCATGGCGTCACGGTCGTCGACGACCGGTGCAGTCTCGGGCCAACTGAAATGGAAGTACTCCTCGTCCAGGACGTTCATATGGCGGTCGATCCGCCAGATTTGCCCGGCCCGCTCGCTTTCATGGCGGCAGATGACCAGTAGGCCGGCAGCGCGATTTCTGGTCAATTCCATATCGGCGGCGTGCCCCTGGACCTGTGCGACGAACCGGCTCAGCGCCGGGTCGTCTGTCGGCAGACCTGTCACCGACAGATCGGGCTTCCAGGCGTGATAGTTCTTGATGCGGATCGTCTCGGCGTCATCATCGTAGTGGTAATTGGCATACTGATTCTGGAGGATGCGGCAGGCGGCTGCCGGCTTGCCGGCGTCCGGCTCCAGCAGGCGGATCATCACGGGTGTCTGTCCTCCCTCGGGGAAGTAGTACCAGCACTCCTGGAGCTGCGTCGAGGCCGCCTGCCAGGGGCTGGCCGGCAGGCTGTCCGTCCGACGTGCGTCGCCGGGCAGGACGGCACGCAGGGTCTGCGGGGAGATGGCCACCGACGCGGCAGCGACTGTCCCGGCGGCCGCCAGTGCGATCAGCCCGGTCTTGCCCGTCAGCATCGCCAGCACAGCCGCCAGCGGGCCCACCTGCAGGGTCGCGCCCGTGATGGCCACTTGGGCCGCGCTCGCCGTGCTGGCCGCCGTCATCTTGCCGAATGCCACCAGCGCCAGCAGCAGGGACCCTTTGCCCAAGCCATGTTCCGACAACAGGCCAGCCAGACATCTCTTGGCGCGATAAAAGACCGCTCGGGCACCGATCTCCGTGCAGCCGATCAGCCTGGAGATCTCGGCGTAGGACAGATGGTCGTAGCAGCGCAGCGTCAGCACTGCCCGGTGTCGCGGGGCCAACTGCTGAACCGACGTAAGGATGATCTGTTTCAGTTCGTCGGTGACGACTTCGGTCAGTACGTCGTTCGCGATGGGGATGGGGGACTCTCGCTCGGCCTCCCGGCGGCGGAGCCTCTGCTGCCGCCATTGTTTGCCGTAGTGACGCCGCACCTTGTTGAACGCGATCCCGTGCAGCCAACCCCAGAACTTCTCCCGGTATTGGAGCGTTTTGAAGATTCGGAGCATTTCCAGTATCGTCTCCTGCACAATGTCGCCCGTCAGGTCTTCGTCGAGGGTCATTCGGAACACGTATTCGTGCAGACGGACCCTTGCTGTCTCCGCGAGGCGATCCAGACTTGCACGGTCACCTTGCTGCGCCTTCCGCACCAGCTCGACGTTATCCGTTTCGTTGAACATCCTCGGCTATATAATAAAGTCAGGCGAGGCGTCTCGATGTGACGATTTCTGGGAGTCTTTCGCTGGATTCGGGCAAAATTCCTCCGCTCGCACGTGTGCAGAGGGTTCTTGGATTGTCGTGAGAGGGGCCGCCCGGCCCAGGCACGCTCCCTCACCGGCCTGCTGTGTTCGGATCGGCTGCCACCGGCCCGGCGTCGGAGACGATCGAGCGGAGCAGTTGGAACTGGAGTTCGTAGAGATTCCGCATCGCGACATCGGGGATCGTATCGGCGGTCACTCCCATGTTCAGGTCGGCAAACTGGGCGCCGAAACCGATGGCGGTGATGGTTCCCTTGCCGAATTCGGCGGTCGCGGCCACTGGCTGGCCGGCGATCCGGATCAGGGGCGTGCCCCCCTCGATCCGGCCGGCGTTTCGAGCCGTTACGTTGACGGGCCAGCCAGCCGGGGCCTCCAGTGGCCCGGCCAGCAGGGGGGTGTTGATCATTCGCATGCCGAACGGGTGCAGCAGAGCGTTGGCCGTCGATCGGACGCTGGCCGGAGCATCGATCACGAGGACCCTCCCACCTCCGTTGACATAGTCGGCTAATTGCCTGCGGAAGTCGGCGGAGACCTCTTTCCCGGGATACAAAAAGACCAGCACATCGCCCGAGAAGGCGTCGGGACCGCTGCGGCGGGAGGTGAAATAGCCCAGCCTCAGAATCCACCGTTCGAAGATGCCGAATCCATCGGCCTGCCCGGCGATGAAGCCGCTTCTCGACAAGGGCGTATCGCATACGGTGCGGTCGATGACGACGTGGGTGAAGGGCCGACCTGCCTTGGGCAACGGCATCGCAGCTTGATGCATCGCCCGCACGGCCAGGCCGGCGGTGGTGACGCCCAGCAGGACGCCGCTGACCAGCACGAACCCGGCGCCGGGCCAGGTCCGGCCGACGACCAGAACGCCTGCGCCGAGCAGGACGCCAAGCACGATCAGGACCGGCCTGGCATCCCGCGATGGGGCCTTGTGGTTGAGCCATTCGAGCATGCCCAGCATGAGCTCGGCCTTGCCCGGCTCGAACGTCGAGAAGTTCGAGAAGATCGTGGAATCGCCAAACGCGGCGACGCGGCCGGAGCCGTGATCGGCCGTCCACAACTGGAGGAAGGCGCCGTATCTCGCATCGGCCCGATCCTCGACCTGGGGATAGTAGTTGCTCACGTGATAGTCGGCCGGCAGGCTTCGAAGCCCCGTTGCCCGAATGACGGCCCGGCCGGCGCTCGACTGCGGCTCGATGGAGCACGAGACGGCAAAATCCATCGGCGGCATATGCTGGACAATCGGGTGCGGCACCAGCGGCGGGCGGTAGAGCTGCTCGAAGGGTGTGTCGATGTCGAACAGGCAGTCATATCGGAAGCGGCAGCCGAACCGCGTGGCGATGTCGTTGAGATAGGTTCCCGAGTTGAAGACGTTGGTGTGCTCGCCGACCAGCAGGAGGCCGCCGCCGGCTTCGACGAACCGCTCAATGTGCGCGATCTCTTCCGGCGTGTAGCGCGCCGTCGGCACCTTTACCACGAGGACGTCGCATCCGTCGAGGGTGTTCGCGTCGATGGGCGCGCTCAGCCGGCCCATGTCATAGTAACGGGAGCCATAGTCGTAGATACACGCGTAATTGTATCCGGAATCCTGGCCGTACCAGTTGGGATCGTAGGGCCGGTCGGTGCGCTCCCACGTCGAGCGGTGCTCATCCACCCAGATGCGTCCCTGCTTGCGCGGGCCGGAAGGGGCCCGGAGAATTCCGATCGTCACGAGCAAAGCGGCCGCAAACGCCATGACCACGCAAACGATGCGCCTCGATCGTCCCGGCGCAGCAATCGGCCGAGTCGTCATGGCTGCCGGTGCACGAACGAATCGCCATGCCAGAAAGACAGGGCCTGCCAGAAGCAGGAGCAACACCCAGGGATTCCAGAAGGGCCCCATCAAGGCCAGCGGCGCTTCGTACGATGTTCGCAGAGCGCGGTGCATGTGGACCGCGACCAGGATCGCCGCCCGAGCGGGCAGCCAGAGAGCGATGCACAGGATCAGGCCGAGCAACTGCGAGATTCCGTGTCTGAGAATTCCGGCGAACGACGTCGCTGGTGTTCGCAGGTAGAGCAGCGTCACGCCTCCGACGAGAAAGCTGAATGTCACCGGGTCCAGCAGCAGGCCCCACGTGGCGCCGAGGCGATGGGTATGTCGAATAGAGTAAAGCGCCACCGTCGTACCATCGAGGGCGGCGGGAATCCGAAGGGTCTGTGCGGCGACATGGAGCATTCTGGCCAGTTGCCAGGGAAGCTCGTGCGACCGCGCCGTCATACTCTCGTAGGCGAGCATTCCGGCAGCCTGGAAGGTGAGGATCATTCCGGCAGTCAGTGTGGCCCGGCCCAGCCGGCGCGGCCATCGCCTCGGGATCGGCGCGACACAGAGCAACAGGCCGGCGACGAGAAACAGCACCGGAACCCGCCAGGGCCACGGAGCCAGAAGCACCACCGGCGCCAATAGCGCCGCCGCGACAACGGATTCGATGTGTGCAGGCGCGCGGAGGTCAATGCTGACGAGGAGCCCGACGCCCGCCAGCACGAGGAGCGCCCAGATCGCCCAGTTGGGATCGTGATAGTAGCCCAGAGCGAACAGCCAGGATGTGCTCAACAGAGCCAGACCGATCCAGGCCCGTCTCATGGCGTCACCTCCTCGCTGGGCGCGCCGGCGGCTGGCTGTTCGCGAACCGCCTCCGGCAGCCACATAGGCTCATCGCGCAGTGCCGTGAGGAACCACCGCCAGAAGTCGGCGTTCTCGCGGAGTCCTTCGAACGGCTCGCCGCTTTCCCACTCGAGGTTCTTGTTCATCGCAAAGCACGTGTCGCCGACAAGTACCGCCTTGCCGGCCCCGATCCTGCGGAGGATGATGACAGGCTGGTTGTCTCGCCCGTAGGCGATCACGCGCGCGTTCGGGTCGGCGCACCGCACAGACCAGGCAGCATGGAAGCGCACGTAGACCCGGCGGCCGTTGGATTCGAGATAGGGCGACTTGAAGTGTCCCAGGGGCATCGGCTCCGGCGATCCGGCCTGCTCAGGCTCGAACCCGAGTTCTCTCAGCAGGGGCAGACTGGGGCCGATCCGGTCTCGACCGACGGTCATGATGAATGTGCCGCCGTTGCGGACGAAATCGGCGATGGTCTGTATCTCATCGCGAGAAAACGCACAGGTTGGCGCAATCGAAATGAGCAATCCGGCTCGTTCGAGACGCTCGGGCGTCAGTCTGGGCAGCGAGAGCGTCAGGTAGCCGCTGCGCATGAGCGTCAGCGCGAGGCCTCCGACGCCGTCGGGCCGCCAGGATTCGCCACTGAAGGCTTCGAGGTGGGATGCATGGATGTAGGCCAGGTTGTTGGGGTTCGTGCGGCGTCCGTCCGGCAGCGGTTTCGCGGCTGCCGCGCTGGCGTGGATACAGATTGTTGCAGATGCAGCCAAGCCCAGCGCGACCAGTGCCGTCTTTCCTGCACTTGAATGCAGGCAGAGCAGAACTGCCAGCAGCAGCGCGATCAGCATGCCTGCGAGCTGTCGCCACATCGGTTGGGCGCTTGGGCCGCCGGCCAGATACGCCAGAAGCCTCGACGTGAAAACGTGCGATGAGACGTTGATCGCGTTGGAGAAGCCCGAGGTGTCACCGAAGGCAATGACGCGACCTTTGCCGACCGATTGCTCCGCCGCCAGCACGATGTCGCCGAGCTTCTCGCCCGGATCGTAGCGGCTGTTTCCCATCATGGCCTGGGCGCTGGCCTCGTCTCCGGCGTCACTGAAGCCCCATCGCCCGACGAGCAGCGGCCGCGCGGGCCACCTCGCTGCGATTGAGGCCCCGATGACCACGCCGAACTCGTTCCGGTCGTCGGCGATTCCCATCGTGGTCGGATGGGCGAGCGTCTCGTACGAGTGCAGCCATCCACCGACCGCGAAAGTGGCCGAGTCGAAGCGGACACGCATCGACGCTGGCGCCAGCACGTCGTTGAACCGGTTGTCTCCGTCGGCGCCGCCCGTCGTGTGTTCGCCCATCACGAGGAGCGATCCGCCGCAGCGGACGAAATCGTGGATGCGATGCAACTGGCCGTCGGCCCAGGATTCATCGGGAAAGATGAGCACCAGCACATCGGCGTCGGCCAAATCGGCTTCGGAAAGGTCCGGCGAGACGACGCTTCGCGCGCCGAGGCTCTCAACGAAGACCGGCAGCATTCCGTACATTCCGCTGGACAGCCTGCCGTACGAGCCGTGGGTCGGCTTGAGCCAGTTCAGGAAGCCTCTCTCGTAGAACACGATCTTCTTGCCCTCGACGCTCAGAGGACGCGTGCTCAACATTGTCGCGATCGGCAGGAGAATCGCGAGGGCGGAGGCCGCCGAGGCCAATGCCAGTTGGGTCCAGGCCGAGCGTGCCGGGCGGTCTGCCGGCGGCGTGCCGGTGGGAGAGGCCCATGCGGTCCAGCGAAGCATCGTGCCGACCAGGAGAAGATGAATGGCACAGGCCAGCAGCGGCGCGTTCCAGGGCAGTGCCTTGTGCAGGAAAGTGGCGAGCCGGACGCTTTGATCGGCCGACTGCGGGATGGCAGCGAGAACGTCAGGGACGTATGCCAATGCGACGAGATGGATCACATGACCGACGACGATCGCCACAAAGCCGTATGTTGCCCGCGCTACACGGGGCGGTTTCGTGTGGACGAGGTACAGAGCCCAGAATGCGCTTGTCACGACAGGGAAGTCCACGCCGGCAAAGGTTGCGCCGACGTGCAGTGGGCGGCGCGCGACCGCGCCTGCCAGAGAGCCGACAGCGCGACCGACGACGTCCGCAAGCTGCCAGACCGAGGGGATTGCGGTGCGGGCGAAGACATAGAGACCGTACGCGGCGATCGCCACGGCGCCCGTACGGAGAACGTTCTCACACTGTTCATCGGAAGCCCAGGCGAGAAACGCGAGAACGACGGCGGCGGCCGTGACGCCTGCGGCCGGAGACGTCAGAGCGACCATGGCGATCACGACGCACGCGACGAACGGCGTCAGCAGGATTCGCAGCTTCGGACGCCGCGTGCCAACACCGGGAACCAAGAGCGCGATGCCGAGCGCGACAAGGACAAGAATGCGCCGGAGTGGATGAGCCAGAAGGCCCGTCGAGCCGGCGGCGATCCACGCCCCGGCCAAGGCTGACAGCACAGCCGGCAACAGGCCAAAGGTGGCCGGAACGTTGGCCGGAGGATCCACGACCCGTCGTTCGTCTTGTTCATGTTCAACCGGGTACACGCGTGGATTATCCTCATGTTCTCAACGCCGGGCAATGCGAAAAGACCTGCCTGTGTCGCCCGGACCGATAGAGAGACACCGCGGCGTCCTCATCGTCGCCCCAGATGCTTGCGTTGCTCTGCAGCAACCCTGCCTGACTGACCGTCAATACAATATTGCCAGTGCGACCTGCTACCGCGCCGTCGCCAGGTAATCCGCGACGCTGAGACACTCCGCCTCTACGGCCGGGCAGGTCTGCGTCATTGGACGCCGCACAGCGCCATCCTCAGCCGCGACGTTAATAGCCGAACACGACGTGTTCGTGGGCGGGCAATGGGTCAGAGTCGCCGGGCACATCGTCTCGGACGCCGGACACGATGTGCTGATCACCGGGCAGGTGGTTGCGGATGCGGGGCATCGAGTTTCTGCGGCCGGGCATTGCGTCACCGATGCCGGACAGCTTGTTACCGCCACCGGGCATTGCGTCTCGACCGCCGGACACGTTGTCGGGAATACCTGACATTCCGTAGCCGTGGCGGGGCACTTGGTCGCGCTGGCCGGACACTGGGTTATCGCGATCGGGCATTTCGTCTCTGTCGAGGGGCACATCGTCTCCATCGTGGGGCACTGCGTGATGTTCGCCGGACACTCGGTCGCTACCGCCGGACATCGCGTGGGCATCGGCGGGCACTGCGTCTCCGTCACTGGACACTGGGTCGCCACGGCGGGGCACCTTGTCGCCGTGCCGGGGCACTTCGTCTCCGTTGCCGGGCACATCGTCTCGATGGCCGGACAGTAGGTCACGGTCGCCGGACGCGAAGTGACCGGCTCGCCGGAGCCGCCCGCCGAGTACATCAGACAGAAGGCCAGGTCGACGGAGTTCTGCCGGCAGTCGTAGTACGGATGCCCCTTGGGATATTGCAGCTCCTGCCAGGGCCGCGGCAGCTTGCTGCCGAGGTCCGACACGGCGTCGTCCATAGAGTGGTCGGGCCAGCGGCGCGTCGTCCAGCCAAACTGGCCGCCTATGGTCTGTACTTCGACCGACAGCCAGTAGACGCAAGGGGCCTGCTCGGACCCCTCCTGGAGGAAAGCCTCCTCGGGATCGATCGCGAAGTCGAGCTGCCAGACCTGGGTGTGGTCGTCACAGATCGCCTGGCCGGAGGCGGGGTCCCACCACCACCGGCTGCCGAGGGTCGTTACGTGATAGAGGCTCTCCTGGTACGCGCCGGGGCCGAACTGCTTGTCCCACAGAATCTCCGGACGAGGTTTGCTGAACGCGTTCGTTCTGTCGGCGCCCTCGGGTCCGGCCGGATCATCGGCGTGAATACGAAGACGAACCAGATCGATCCGGCCTTTCTGATCGTTCTTCCAGGAGCCCCAGAGGCGGATGTGGGTCAGCCGGTCGCGGCTGGTGCATCTGAAATCATCCGCCAGTGCACGGGGCGATTCCTGGTCCCCATCAACGCGAAGGCCGATGCCCTGCGGCGTCAGATCGGGTTGCTGACACCACTTCACGTTGGAGGGCATCGCCTCGATCCAGACCTGATGATCCTCGACCTCTCCCGTGGCTGCGGGGCCTTGAGGATCAAGATCGCCGGAGTTGCTGATGCGGAATCTCGCAAAGGTCTGTCCGACCGTTGCATCCTCGGGGACGTCCAGACACAGGATGTGGACACCATCCGGCAGGAACGCATCGCAGACCTTCTCGTCGGCCTGCCAGATCCCGTCCGCATCGAAGTCGATCCAGCCTTGAACGATGCCACCGCCCCCATTGACCTGGACGGTGATCGAGGCGTCCAGCCCCTGAATCAAAGGCGGGATCGCCACGCCGTCTTCGTCGTTTTCGCCGGTGTTATCGTCTCCGAGAGCGCCGGTGTCAGGACGTCCGTCGTCTTCCGTGTCGGGTGCATCCTGTTCGTCTCCCAGCCACGGCCCGGCGGCGATGTGACGAGCGCCGTTGTGGGCCGAGAGCGTCGGATATCCCGTGGGGGCATCACCCCAGTCGCACTGCACGGCGATCGGCTCGTGGAGCGGCCGCAGGTAGTAGTCTTCGGTCTCGCCATGCTGGTAGCCGACGGCGGGGCCCGCGCCGCCCACCCTCGGAGCGGCGATGGCGTCTTGCCAGCTTTGCTCGGAAGCGGTGATCCGCACCCAGATCGGATCTCCGTTGTCGGCAATAGGATGCCAACATGTGAAGGACGGGGTCGTAAACGTGAAGGTCCCCAGCTCGGACACGTTCGGCTGGTGGTCCTGGACGACCCATTCCGCGATCCATGTGCCGTCCGTCGCGAGGATCATATCGTTCCAGTCCCCGTCGCGATTCCAGTCGCACCAGACATTGACGTAGATTGCCCGGGCCAGATGGCTCGTCCTCGTCAGGGTATACGTCAAAGTTGTCTGCCCAAGATGCGGCATCACCGCGGGCAGGCCAAGGCCGTCGTCACCCCCGTCGCGATTGGACGCGTCGGACGGCGGATCGAGATTGTTGAGCCCGTCTTCGTCCGGGCCGAGGTCGGCCTCGCTTTCGAGGCTGACGCGTGTGCCGAGATAGAACGCGTCACGGGGCTGCCGGTGGAGGGGACCATAGGGCGGACTGCCGGCCTGGTACACTGTCGGAAAGCTGCCTGCGACGCCGCATGGGTACGCGGGCACCTTCACCGCCGGGAAGTTGCCGGTGCTGTCCGGCGCGTCGCCGAGGTCATATTCCGGCGCGGTGTCATCCCCGCCGGTGATGACGAAAGCCAGCCCTATGGGAGCGTCGGCATCCTCGTGTCCGTCCGGGTAACCCACAGGTATCCAGCTCCACTGGCTCTGCGTCAGGCAGACCGCGCTGTCGCTCCACTGCCATCGGCGCGAGGTGGTCTTCCATCCAAGGGCACAGTTGGTGTCCGATTCGACGACGCCGACGGCCAGCCAGTACGTGTTTCCCTCCTGCTGCATAAACGGGTCATCCTGCACGGAGAAGTCGTACTGATAGGTCTGCCGGTGATCGGCCCAAGTGTACGCTTGCGTTGTCGGGTCGTGCCAATCCTGCGGCCCATTGTGAACGGCCTGGACGGTGTACCGGCCCGGCGAGAAGGTTCTGGTCCAGAGCAGTTCGCCCGGCTGGCCCCACTTGGGGCCCTCGGCGGGAACGCCCGCATAGAGGTTCAGCCTGATCGTCAGGCTGTCCGCCCCTTCCTTGGGCAGGTCGTCGCTGCGGAACGAGGCCCAAAGGTGAATGCCTCGGATCGGGCCGGTGGCGGTGCAGAGGAAATCGTCAGCCACAGTCGCGCCCGTGAGGCTCACGGCGCTGCCGGTTGCTGTCAGATTCGGCAGTTGCGGCCAGTGCATCCTGTGGAACGAACCATCCTGCCAGCCGCAATCGTCCATCGATTGGGCGAAGCCCGACGACGCCAGTGCGGCGATCACGACGAAGATGACGGGCAGAACCGCCCCGAGCGAACGAGATTCTGTCGACCCTCTCATGGTCATACCCTCCTGTCCGTGGCCTTGGACAAAACCTAAACTCGTACGAAGAGTCGCCCGGAACGAGACGGCCGACGCGGGCGCGTCTTTTTCCGGACTTTGTCTTTTGGAATCGTGATGCATAGAGGCTTGCCGCACGGCGCAGATGAGTGACGCGGCGTGCGCTGTGACCTCCTCCTGAGACAGCCATTAATCCGCATCGACTATACCGACGGTCAGCCGGAAAGCAATGGAAAAGTCCCCATTTCTCCGTCCGAGGAAGTGTTTTTTCGGACGTGCGACACACGCCGCGATGCGTCCACCTTCGGCCGGTCTCCTTCCGGGAGACTGCCCAACCGCCTGGCGCCGAGCGCACCGGCCGCGACAGAGTCGGCCGAGCGCATGCATCGTGTAAGTGTCGCTTTTGTAGACATTTAGCCGAGTCTCAAGTTATGGGTTGATCCAACCGATGTTTTATGAAAGCGATCGGCTCTGCATTTCGGAGCTCGCTCGCAGCCGAGGTCGAAACCAGGGCATTGGAGGTGAAGGCGAAACGATACAGATGAGTGTGGTTGGCGAGACCGGACCAATGAGAGTGCTGGGACTCGAACCCAGGACCTACGCATTAAAAGTGCGTTGCTCTGCCGACTGAGCTACACTCCCATGTTCGTCTAAGTCGTGGTAATATAGCCTCTTTTCGAAGGAACTGTCAAACACTTTCGATAACAAGGGATGCGGCAGCCGGGTGGTACCGTGCCGCAAACATGCCAGGAGCCTGGTCATGTTGTTGAGGACACAACGATGAGCCTACGAGGTGTCGTGCTTGCCGGAGGAACGGGGTCGCGCCTGCGACCCTTAACGAAGGTCACGAACAAGCACCTGCTGCCCATAGGGCACAAGCCCATGATCTACTACCCCATCGAGAAGCTCACCGGCATCGGAATCGAAGAAGTCCTGATCGTCACCGGTGTCGAGCACATGGGGGACGTCGTCGGGTTGCTGGGCTCGGGACGGGAGTTCCATTGTCGCTTCACGTACAAGGTCCAGGATGAGGCCGGCGGGATCGCCCAGGCTCTGGGGCTGGCGGAGAACTTCGCCAACGGCGATTCGGTGGCGGTGATCCTTGGGGACAACGTCTTCCAGGCGGACCTGGCGGCGTACGCGGGACGGTTTGTCGAGCAGGGCCGGGGGGCCCGCCTGCTGCTCAAACGGGTGCCTGACCCCGAGCGGTTCGGCGTGGCGGAGATTCGCGACGGCAGGGTCGTGGGGATCGAAGAGAAGCCCAAGGCCCCCAAGTCCAACCATGCGATCATCGGGGTGTATTTTTATGATTCGGCTGTCTTCGACATCATCCGAACGCTGAAGCCGTCGGCTCGGGGAGAGCTGGAGATCACCGACGTCAACAACGCGTATGTGCGCAGCGGACAACTGGGCTACGACGTTCTGGAGGGATGGTGGACCGACGCCGGTACGTTCGAGTCGCTCGCCAAGGCCAACGATCTGGTGCAGAAGGAGCCGCCAAAGTGACACGTGAGGTCGGGCACGTCCGTAAGCCTGTGGTGGCGGTTCTCGGAGGCAAGGGAATGCTCGGGACCGATCTGGTGGCCGCGTGTGCCGCCAGAGGGTTTGACGTCCACAGCTATGATCTGCCCGAATTCAACATCACCGACACGGAGCACGTGCGGAACGTGGTCGAGACTTCGGACGCCGTGATCAACTGTGCTGCGTACACGGACGTTGACGGCGCCGAGACCCACGCCGAGCTGGCGCACCGTGTAAACGCTCAGGCCGTCGGCTGCCTCGGCGAACTGGCGGCGCGGCTTGGCAAGTGGGTCCTTCATTTCAGCACGGATTTCGTTTTCGACGGGACGCTGGAGCGTCCCTACCAGGAAACGGACAGTCCCAACCCGATCAACGAATACGGCCGGAGCAAGCTGGGCGGAGAAGAATTGCTTGCCCGCAGCGGCTGCTCCTATTGCCTGGTCCGGCTGGAGTGGACCTATGGCGCGTACGGCAGCAACTTCGTGACCAAGACGATTGAACGCGCCAAGACGGGCCTGCCGCTCGTTGTCGTCGAAGACCAGATTGGATCGCCCACGCCAACGACGCTGGTGGCGCAGGCGGTTTGCGAACTGCTGGGACAAAGGGCCCAGGGGACCTTCCACCTGGCCAGCGCCGGATACGTCAGCCGGTTCGGAATGACTCAGTTCGTTTTCGAACGGCTCGGCCTGGATGTGGACCTGCGTCCATGTTGCAGCCGCGAGTACTCCGCGCCCGCCGACCGGCCCTTGAACAGCCGCTTTGATTGCAGCAAGATCCAGGCCCTGCTGAAAGCCCCCCTCGAGCCGTGGCAGCAGGGGCTCGAACGTTTCCTGAGGCAGCTATGAGAAGACTCCTGGTCACCGGCGGAGCCGGGTTCATCGGCAGCAACTTCGTTCGCATGGTCCTGTCGGAGCACCCCGACTGCCTCGTGGTCAATCTCGACAAGCTGACGTACGCCGGCAATCTCGAAAACCTCACGGAATTCATGTCGCACGGGAATCACCGGTTCGTCCACGGAGACATCTGCGACGGTCCGCTCGTCACGCGGCTGCTCGACGAACACCGGATCGACGCCATCGTCAACTTCGCGGCTGAGAGCCACGTCGACCGCTCGATCACCGGGCCGAAGATCTTCATCGACACGAACGTCGGCGGCACGCTGACGCTGCTGGAGGCCGCCCGCGACAAGAAGATCTCGCGCTTCCTCCAGGTTTCCACCGACGAGGTCTATGGCTCGCTCGGGTCCGAAGGGATGTTCACCGAGCGCACGCCGCTGAGCCCGAACTCGCCCTATTCGGCCAGCAAGGCCTCCGCTGACCATTTTGTGCAGGCGTTCGGGCACACCTGGGGTCTGCCGTACAACATCACGCGCTGCTCGAACAACTATGGGCCTTACCAGTTCCCCGAGAAGCTGATCCCGCTGATGATCAACAACGCGATCCACGACAAGGAGCTTCCCGTCTACGGGGATGGCCTCTACGTCCGCGACTGGCTTTACGTCTACGACCACTGCACGGCGATCTGGTGCGTGCTACAGAACGCGCGGCCGGGAGAGGTCTACAACGTCGGGGGCTGCAACGAGAAGCCCAACCTCGAAGTGATCCGGCTCATCCTCCAGCACGTGGGCAAGCCCGAGACGCTGATCAAGCACGTCAAGGATCGGCCCGGCCACGACCGCCGCTACGCCATCGACGCCGGCAAGATCATGCGCGACCTGGGCTGGAAGCCCTCCGTGACGTTTGAAGAAGGCATCGCCCGAACCATTGACTGGTACCTGGCCAACGGACAGTGGCTGTCCCACGTCGTCTCCGGCGACTACCAGAACTACTACCGCACCATGTACGCCAACCGCTGAGGTTCCTGTTCGTAGTGTGCCCGCAAGGGCATACTCTCCAGGGAGAGGGAAACGTCCCGCACCCTCAATGCAAGCTGTGACGCTTGGCGGCGTCACGTGTGTGTGAAAATATCGTGGCATGTGGGTGGCAGCCTCAAAGCGTAGTGCAACGGAGCTTTGGGGATGGCGAATGGGAGTGGCGCATCCGTACGGAAAGGCCTCTGCGAGGCGATCCATCCCCAAGTCCTGAGCGGATCCGTTCGGCTTCGCTCAGGACAAGCTTTAAGGCTGCCACCCCTGGCGGTCTGCGCCCGCAAGGGCATGCTGCCCTGAAATCCTGACAGACACGCCGAGCGAGTGTCTGTGAAAATATCCTGGCAGCCGTGTGGCAGCGGCAAGCGCAGGCTTGCCGATGGTGATACGCATGCCGTCGAAGCCATCGGCAAACTCCGCCTTGCTCCGTTTGCCGCTGCCACACAGGGCGCTCCGTGGTGGAAAACGGGCCTTGCCGCGAAATTCGCACAGACACGGCGTCACCACGAACTCGGAATTTCCTGGACGCCCGAGGGATATTTCGGTACACTGTATATGAAGTGTGCGTATGGGAGCCATGCCTGCGGAGATTTCGACGATGCAACCGACGGCGTGTGGCGCCAATGTATATGTCACAGGGCGCCGTAGACTGTGGTCTGTCTTGGGCTGTCTCCGCGATCGGGATTCTTGTTCTTGCACTCATAGGATCGAAAGGGCACGGGGATGAAGGGGCTTGCGGTGTTGTCTGTGCTGTGTGCGGTCTGTCTGTTGTCGGTGGGGGGGGGCGTAGCGGAGGGGCAACGAGACGGCCACCCGGAGTCGAAGGGTGCAACTCCGATGATCGTGTTGACGGGGTTCGACGTCAACGACCAGAGCATGGATGTGCGGTACAAGATCGTCAATCGGCGCACGCATGACATCTGGGTCTGCGACGCGGTCTATCTCAAGGACAGCAAGGGCAAAGACGTGCCGCCGTATCACGACGTCTACATGGCCGAGGATGGTCTAACCCTCGTGGTTCGCAAGCAGCTTGAGGTTCTGTATGAACGGTCGCCGTCTGTCCCAAGGGACTACGCGGGGCACTATGTTCGCTTGCGCGCGGGTGAGGAACAGGTCGGATCCTTGTCCCTATCGCTTCCCGCTGAGCAGAGCGTCGTTCTTGCCCTTGGCTGGCCGCCCGCTGGGGGATTTGCGACACGCATGGCGTTGAGGGTCGGATTCCATGACGAAGATCTGCGGGAGAAGATGCGCAGGATCGTCAGCGTGGCGGAGCGCATTGGCGGTGCCCAATTGACTTGGTCTGATTTCACGGCCGAAGAGTATGACATCTACCGCCAGTATTTCCACGGGCTGTGGGTCTCGGCCACATTCGGAGGATTGGCCGGCTTCAACGATGCTTGGCCGGAAGGCAGCGAAGAGATTGAGATCCCGTATTCTCTGACGCCGCAATTCGTGAGCACGGAGTCCTGTCTTGAGATAGTGATCGACGGCGTACTCATCCCCCTGGCTCCCGATTCCTTCCCTGTTCCGTACGTTGATTGAGTGGGGTTCTGGTCGGGACTGGGTTCCTACGGACGCTTGAGCGCGGCGCTGGGATCGCCCGTGGGGGGCGGGGCGTGGTCCTCGTCGGCGGGCGGGCCGAGCAGTTCGGTCAGGATCGGTTTCAGGGCGTCGGCCCAGACCTGATAGCCCCTGAGCGACAGGTGCAGCCCATCGACCGTCATGCCGTCGTATAGCCTGCCGTCCTGGTCCGCGAGCTTGTCGTTGATGTTGAGATACCGGATCTTGTTGCCGTCGGCGAATCGGGCGATGTTCTTGTTGATCCTGGCGATCACGGGCATGACCGCCGTGGGATTGGCGGAGCGGTCGTTGCGAGGAGTGATGCCCATCAGGATGATCGTGGCTTGGGGCGCCTTCTTGCGGCAGATGTCCAGGATGGCCTCGATGCCTGCGGTCACTTCCGCGATCCTCGGATCGTCGTCCCCGCGTGAGGACGAGCCGCCGACGTCGTTGGTGCCAGCCATGAGCACGATCACCTTGGGATGAACGTTGTCCAGTTCTCCGTTCTCAAGACGCCAGAGGATGTTCCGCGTGCCGTCCCCGCCCCAGGCGAAATTCGCCGCGTTCCAGCCGAAGAAGTTCTGCTTCCAGTTGGCCAGTAGCTGGGGGTAGTCCAGCGCTCCCCAGCGGCGGGTGATGGAATCGCCCTCGAAGTAGACGGCGATGCGGCCTTTGCGGACCTTTTCGAGCAACTGGGTGTGGGCGGTTCGCGAGTTCTGGTCCGTGCGTTCGACGGACCGAACGGCAGCGGGTACTGGCGTGATGGCCGCCGGTAGCGGCGGGGCCTTGATGTACCGGCCTATCCATTCGAAGAAGGCCGGCCAGTTGGGACCCGACGTGTGGCCGCCTTCGTGCTGGCGCCAGGCCAACTCGCCTCCGATCAGCGTTCCAACCGGAGGCATCGGGTCCGTCAGGTAGTTGCCCGGCGTGCCGAAACCCTTCCTGCCCAGGAGTTCGTATACCGGGCCGGCCAGCACACCGGCCATGAAGCTGCCGCGGGCGTCCACCCAAGGCGGATCGCCCGGAGGGACTCCGTAGCTGATGAAGCACGGACGCGGGGCGCACAAGGCGATCAGTTCGTGCGAGTCCACCGGCAGATCGGCCGCGGTCATGCAGGGATCGGATGCGCCGTACTTGAGGAAGTTGCCGGCCATCCAGTGATATTCGCCCTTGCCGGTGAGGTTCTCGAGCGCCTCGCCAAATATGTGGCGATGCAGCTTCGCACCGCCCTCGCCGGAGGAGGCGACAAAGGCGACCGCGATGCGTTCGTCGAAGGCAGCCGCGACGAGTGCGGCCTTCCCAAAACGAGACACGCCTTCGATGCCGACCTTCTTCGCGTCCACCCTGGCGTCGGGATTGGCCTCGAAAAAGTCGATCAGCCGGCTGACGCCCCAGCCCCAGGCCCGCAGGGCGCCCCATTGATCGGGCTGGCGAGGCTTGCCCTTGTTGGTCAGGCCGATGATGCCCTGGCGCAGACTCATGCCGCCCCTGTCGGCCTGGATGCTGCCGGGATTGATGAAACCATAGCCCCACCCGTGGGCGATGACCTGCTGCATCCAGGATGGCCCGCCGCGGCCGCCTCGCCCACCGCCAAAGCCGCCGCCGAATCCGAACTCGAGCATCATGGGCACCGGCTCCGTTGCGCCGGCCGGGACCGTGAAGCTCGCCGCGATGTTCACCGTGATCTCCGGGCACGCCGAATTGTCAACGTGACCGACGAGTGTCTTAGTGACCGTCGGGATGCCTGCGCTGTTGCCATCGGTCGTTGCCGTCACTTCCCAGGCCACCTTCGGCACGTTCGGCGGAATCCGCCCGTACACCTCACGCTCGAAGTCCTCGACGATTTCCGCACGCCTCGCGGCCCATTGCTCCGGCCTGGTCAACCTGGTTCCGTCCTTCATCGTCAGCACATCGGGCATCGTGTCGTGGTAAGGATTGGCCTTCTCCTCAGTGAACCGCTCCTGATTCTGGCCGCTCTCGCCCGGACGCAGGGCCCGGATCCCCAACTGATCCATCATGTGCTGGTGGTCGTCGTATCCGTCCGCAGTGGCCGGACTCGCACCGCCGCCCACTGCTGCCCGAGTCGATGGATTCACGAGAGTCACTGTCCCCAGAAACGCCAGGACACTACAGGCGATCGAATGCTTCAGACCCATAGACATGGCTTCCTCCTGCTCGGTCTGCCGTCTTCTATAGATGACATCTTGTTCACGATGTGCCGACATCCGGATTGCGATACATCTGCCGGCTACCCGGTGCCGAGAGTCACGTTTGATTATATGCGGGCGAAGCGTATCGGCAAGATGAAGAATTGTCGAGATCGCTATGCCTTGGTAGAGTAAGCCGCGACATGGAACCGTTATGAGGCACGCGAACGCGCCATGAACCAGGGCAGAGGCAAGTCGAAACACAGCAGACCGGTGAAGTCCCGGCGCTTAGGCCGATGGGCCGCCGCTGGGATTGTGCTGATCGCCACGGCGGTGTTGTATCTGCCGGCCTTGGACAACGGGTTCACCAACTGGGACGATGACCGCCAGGTGGTTGCCAATCCGGTGATCCGCGATCTGTCGCCGGAAGGGCTCAAGAGCATCTTCTCCAGCTTCACGGTGTCTTTGTATCAGCCGCTCACCTCGCTGGTCTTCGCGGTGCAGTACCGCTTCTTCGAGCTGGACCCCAGGGCCTACCACGCGGTCAACGTCCTGCTGCATCTGGCGAACATCCTGCTGGTGTATGTTCTGGTCCGGTCGCTGTCGCAGCGGACAGCCATCGCGTTGATCGTGGCGGCTCTGTTTGCGATTCATCCGCTCGGTGTCGAGGTCGTGGCGTGGGTTTCCTCGCTGAGCATTCTGCTCTCGACGTCGTTCTACCTGGGGGCTTTGATCGTCTACCTGACGTACACGAGATCCGGCAGGATATGGCATCTGGCGGTGGTGTATGGGCTCTTCTTGCTGGCCTTACTGGCGAAGTTCAGTGCCGCGACTCTCCCGCTGGTGCTGGTCGTGATCGATCTGTATCTGGGGCGGCGACCGGTCCGTCGGGTGCTCGTCGAAAAGGCGCCCTTTGTCCTGCTGTCGATCGTGTTCGGCGTGATTGCGGTGTACGCCCGCGGTGGCGCCAGCCACCTTCAGGATTTCGCTCTGCGTTATTCGCTGCTGGAGCGAGTCTGCATCGTGTCTTATTCGTGTCTGTGGTACGTGGGCAAGCTGCTCTATCCGGCGAATCTGTCGGTGTTCTATCCGTTTCCGAGCAAGCCGGACGGATGGCTGCCGGTTGTGTTCTATCTGGCGCCTCTCATCCTGGTGGCTCTGGCCGGCGGCGTCTGGTTCAGCGGCAGACATCGCCGGCTCCTGGCCTTCGCGGCGCTGTTCATGGTCGCTTCGCTCGTGCTGGTAATACAGGTCGTGCCGATCAGCGAGCTGATGGTCTGCGATCGCTACGCCTACATCCCCTGTATCGGGCTGTTTTTCCTTGTCGGAACCCTGATCGTGTGGATCGCTTCACGCGGCCGCATCTGGACGGCAGTGGCGCTGGTTTCTATGGTGGTCGTTCTGGGTCTCCTGGGGCATTCCACATTCCGGCGGATCGAGGTGTGGAAGGACAGTCTGACGTTGTGGAACGATGTCATCGGCAAACGGACCGACCTCTGGGTCGCCTATCTGAACCGCGGACTGGCGCGCGCGGAGGCCGGCCGTCACGAGGCGGCCATCGCCGATCTCGACGCCGCGCTGCGGCTCAATCCCAATTCGGATCTGGCCTTGAACAACCGTGCCGGCTGCTATGCCTACCTCGGCAACTGGCAGGCGGCGCTGCGCGACTTCGACGGTGCGATCCAGGTGAAGCCCAAGCCCGATTACCTCATCAATCGGGGCATCGCCAAGCGAAGGATGGGAGACCCACCCGGCGCGATCGGGGACTTCAGCACCGTCATTGCGGCTGACCCCCTAAACGTCCGGGCACTATGCGAGAGGGCCGACGCTTATCGGGAGGCCGGCAACTGGACAGCAGCCATTGCGGACTATGAGAACGTTCTGCGGCTCTATCCGGCCCACTCGCATGCTGCTCTCTGGCTCGGAGCCGTGCTGCTCCAGACAGGGGACTCCGAGAGGGCTGTGACTTTGTTAAACAGGGCGATTGACCTCGGACACCCGGACTTGGGTTCAGCGTACCTGTTCATTGGAATCGCCTATCAGCGGCTGGGACAGCGCGAGCTTGGGATCGAGGCTCTGCGGAAATCACAAGAACGCGGAGACAGCCGAGCGACCGCCGAACTGCGCAGGATCCAGGAAGAATAGGGATACCCGGAAGGACACCGTTGGGGGCTGCAAGCCTGAGGCTGCGGTAGAAGGAGGCAATGCCGTTCTTGTAGTCAGGGAGTCAACGCGATGAAGAGACATACGAAAGCCGCCTTGATCGTTGTAGTGGGGGTAATGGGAGTCTCCTTGTGGAAGCACTATAAGGAGGACTATGGAGTGCGCGTCGATTCGGTGTGGTGGTTGCCGTCAGAGGCTCAGAACATAACCTACATACGAAACGACGCGATTGGGATCGCCGAGTTCGACATTGAGCGGGCGGCATTTGAGAAATGGTGTGCGCGCCGAAAGATGCCTCTTCGCGAGTTGCGCGATGAAGAAGAGCATACCGTAGATCGATGTCTGTTGTTGCTGGAACAGAGAAGGATCATACCGACAGACTCTGAGCCGAACGATGTAGAGGGCGGCCTGCGCGGAATGGAGCGGGCCAGCAAGGGCCTTGACGCGGGGGACCTGTTCTACGAAGAGCGCTGGAGCAGCGGCGGCGGATACAGTATTGGATATGACGTCGAAGAAGAGCGAGGCTACTACGCATATGCGCATCATTGATGATCACGGGGAGTCCGGGGCCATCCGCACTGAAGGTACCGGCCAATCCGAGGGGTAGTTGCTGATCGCCGAAGCTCCTGATGCTGCGTAGGCGGTCGAACAGGAGGATGGCGTGGTGCGCCCGGCACAGCGGGCGTGGGTCAGCGGCCGACGATGCAGATGCCAAGCTGGTCGGCGAGGGCGACGGTCTGCGGCTTGTCGATGACGATCGTCCGGCCCGCTTCGATCGCCAGGCACCTGGCTCCGCTGGCGGCCAGGTCCCGGATCGTGTCGGGACCGACGCAGGGGACGTCGAAACGCGGGTCCTGCCTGGGCTTGGCGGTCTTGATAAGGGTCCAGCCTCCGGCCTTGCAGAACTGGCCGGCTCGCTTGATCATCTCGGCGGTGCCCTCGATGGCCTCGACGGCGATCACTTCGCGCTCGCGGACCGCAATGGCCTGGCCGATGTCCATCTGGCCGAGCTGCCTGGCCAGAGGCCACCCGAACTCGATATCGCTCTGCACCTGTGCGGAGGGCTGGTGTTTGGTCATGACGCCGGAATCGGCCAGGTGTTGCTCGCAGTACATCGTGGAGTTCTCCAGGCGAATGCCGCCGGTGGCCAGTTCGTCGGCCAAGGCGGTCAGAAACACATCTGTCTGTTTGCTCCGGCCGCGAAGCCGCCAGTAGTACATGCGGAACGCCCGCCAGTCGGGAATATATCGCAGAATCCGTCTCGGTGTGAACAGGTGCGACTTCGTGACGGTGCCGACCATGATGGTGTCCGTCACACCGTGCTTGCGAAGCCGACGAATCCAGCTTCCCGGACGGGCCACCGCGACTTCGTAAAACACGTCCACCTCTTTCGCCAGCGCCGTGTCGACGTAGCCCGCCAGGCCGACGCATACAACACGCCGGCCCGTTTCCTTCGCGCCGCTGGCCACCATAAAGGGCAAACGCCCTCCGCCTGCGATCAGGCCAACGACACCGGGTTCTGTGATAGAGACGGCCATGCTCTTCTCAAGCGGCTTTCCTGGCGAAACGTCACGCTGCGAACGTCCTGAGGGCTGACCGTTTCGTCATCCTGGATCCCGATGAATATCGGGATGAAGGATCTGGGCTGAGGACGAGAGGCACCTCTTCTGCTGTGGCCAAATCCTTCAATTCGTTCAGGATGACAAGGCGGCATCCGCGCGAGGACTTTTCGTGATCCGTATAGAAGCAGAATTCTATCCGATGGTCCGAAGGGGTCAACCTCATAGTGCCAGGAGAGGGTCTGGTTTCACGGTGCGGCGTGCGGAGCGATACCTTCGATAATCACCTTCTGGAGGTCGGGGCAGGGCTGTGTCGTGAATCGGTCGTGAGTGTCCTGAAGGACGGTCAGGGCCGGACCGATCGGCTTATACAGTGCCGGATCGGTCGGTCCGAACAGGGCGAACGTGCGCAACCCCATGCCCGCGGCCAGGTGGGTAACGCCGCTGTCGTTGCCGATCACTACGTCGGCGCACGACAGCAGATCGACCACCTGACTGAGGGGCAGATGGGCCATACACTTGGCGGTGACGTACAGACGCGCCTTGTCCATGCTCTCGAAGCGTTCCACCTCGGCCGGTCCCAGCAGGAACAGAACCTCGATTCCCCGGTCGCGCAGGGTTCGGGCGACGCTCAGGAAATTCTCCAGGTGCCAGCACTTGTGGCGTCCGCCGCTGCCGGGCTGGATCACCACCAGTCTCTTGGACACGTCGATCCCCGCCTGTTCGAGCAGCTCCAGTCCTCTTTCGCGGTCGCCCTCGGTTACCTCGATGAGGATCTGGTCGGCGGCGAGGCCGAGCCGGTCGGACGGCAGGCCGCTCTGAAGGGCAAACTGCTGGACGTAGTACTCTGCGACGTGCTGCTTGCTCTCCTGCGGCGGTTTGAGCGAGAGAGTGATGATCTCGGCGCTATGGCTGCAATTGGCGGTGAAGATCAGGTTCTGCTCGAAGTCTCCGTCCGGCTCGCCCAGAAACGTGACAATCCAGGCGTAATCGGCGAATGTGTCGATGAGCGGATCGCGGTCGGCCAGATCGAACTTGGCCGGCTCGACGAACAGACGGTGCAGGTCGGTCGAATCGATGGACCGAATGCTGCTGACGCAACTGCGTCCGGGCAGGATGCCGATGTACTCGCTGTGTCCGACGATATCGACGCCGCCGAGGCCCAGCGCCTCTTTCATAAGCTTGGCCAGGGGCAACGTGAGAATGCAGTCGCCCAAGGCTCCCGGCTGGAGAATGACGGCCCGCTGTGCCTCCTTGGCCACCTGTGCACCCTTTTCCACGAGCAAACTCAGAATGTCATCACTCGTCTGCACCATTATGGTTTCCGATTATACCTCATCTTGGGTTCGGCGGCAAGCTCCGATCGTCTGTGCCAGGCAAATGGTCTGGTGTTCGAGGTTCAGCCGTCAGCCCGTTGCGCTGGAGCACTCTGGCATAATGACCGGTGGCGAGGAACTCCGCTCCCGCCTCCTGGACGAAGCCCCAGAGTCTGCCGAATCTGACAAGGCGATTGCACATCACGTACGGATTGGGCGTGTGGGCTTCCGCGTATTTGGTGAAGAAGTAGCGGCGGCGACGGAACTGTCTACGCCCCCACTGAGGGTGACGACCACTCTGCGTCTTTGCGTCATCATGCAGACTCAAGAGTTGGCCTGTTTCCCGGAGTTCCTATGGGCCGGGGGCGACGTCCTCGTAGCTGGCCTCCGATCCCCCCATGCGGAATTCATCGTGGTAGAGCACGCGCCGGCTGACGGCGTCGTTGGGCGGGTCTGAATCGCGCCAACCCTTGTACAGTCCCATCTTGAAGTAGGGGCCGTGCGCATCGTTGAACGCGTTGGGCCCATCCTGGTCGATCACCTTGTCGCCGTCTTTCCAGACCTGGAGAAATCCATCCGAACCGTACGACCATTTTACGTGGACGACCCAATCGGTCCAGACGCCTCTGCGATAGGGGCCCAGGTCGTAGTTGCGCGTTCCGCCGTACTGCCGCGTTCCGCTCTCGAACGTGTTGCGCTTGGCGTCCCACCGGCTGACCCAGCTCCAGCGGCCGCTGGTGGTCGACAGGGCCATCACGGGGTTGCGCCAGTTTTCGCCGATGTCAAAGTCGGGCACCGCGTGCCACTGCGCCACGATCTCCCATATCCGGTCGGGCCGGTAGTCCTCCGGCAGGAAGATGCTGAAGCCGTACCAGTACTCTCTGCCGACCTCAGTCCCGGGACCGCTGACTTCGGTGCGATAGGAGACTTCGTCCTTTTCGCGGTCCAGCAGTGTCTTCATGGCCTGCCTGCCCGCCCTGGACAGGTCGCGGGCCACGCGCGGCGCGTTGCCCGATGTCTTCCAGCCTTTGAGGTCCTCGGTTTCGAAGTCGCTCTCGAACAGCAGTCCCTGTCGCTGCCTCTGGGCGCTGACGATCCGCAAGGCGATGTCGTCTGTGTATGGCGGCGTCTCCAGTGCGTGCAGGCCGCTGTCGTGCGTGAACGACTGGCTGTCCGCGATCTGGCCGGTCTTGGTGTCGATCCATTCGGCGTTGTAGGACCCGCTCGGCAGGTCCACCATCAGCCGAGTCAGGTTGTTTCCGTTGACGTAGATCGCGTAGGCCTGGCCCGCTTGCACCAGCGCGCGGGCCGTCGTGCCCGCGGGCAGGTCGGAGGTGAGGACCGAGTCGTTCGGACGCATCCTGACGAAATCGAAGCCATTGATGAAGTCTCGGAGGATGCCCAACTGCCTCCAGAGCTCGGGACCGCCTCCCCCTGGTGCGTTGATCTTTGCCGAGCCGTCTTCGTGCCCGACCGCAAAAGAGTAGTCCAGGTTGCTGTAGACGGCGCCGCCGGCGATGATGAAATCCCATCCTTCGAGTCGGTACGGCTTGACCCGGTCATCGCCGGCGAATCCGGTTTCGTCGTCGCCAATGACCCGATCCCAATGATAATTCTGCGCCACGGCAATCGGGGGCTTGGCGTAGTGGAAGTTGAAGATCGAGACGTGGGCGCTTGGGTTCTCGACGACCTGCGCCTTGTTGGCGATGTTCTGGGCGATCAGGTGCCTGTTCTCGAACCCGGCCTCGGCGCGGGCGATGGTCTCGGCGATGTGGTGCTGCCAGTCCAGCGTCACGCCACCGAAGTACGGCTCGTTGCAGATCTCATAGTAGACGTTATCGAAATCCTGCAGCGTCTCGGCGATCTTGCGGACCATCGCTTCCTGGATCGCCAGCAGTTGGGGATGCCCGAGCGTGTAGACCGCCGTTCGCTCCATGGTTCCCACGTCGTTGACGTTGTTGCGGGCGTTCATCGGGCTCAGGTCCCACATGCTGTCCTCGTAGAACGGGCAGAACAGGACCAACTCCACCACGATGCCGCGCCGGCCCGCTTGCGCGACGAAGTCGGCCAGACGCTGGAAGTACTCCGGATCCCATTTCGTCAAGTCGAACCTGTTGCCCCCGTTGGCATAGCCTCCGACGTCGCTCCGCGCCCAGGGGCAGAGCAGGTCTCCTTTGGCCGGAGCGAGCGTGTTCCTCTCGATGTTGAACGCTCCCGGCGGCTCGCAGTAGGCACCGCTGAACGTGCGCGTCAGGTTGAATCCGTTGGCCTGTAGCGTATCGAGGTACTTGACGTAGTCGAACGCGCGGTTCAGGACGGCGCCGTAGTGCTCGCCCGACGTGATCAGGATGGTGGGCTTATCCCGCCAGAGAAAGTAGTGGGGGTTCTCCGGGTGCAGGGCAATCGGCGCGGCGGCGCGAGCCTCGCCGATCCAACCTGACGCCAGGATTGCCAGAGCGACCAGCGTCCATCTGAGCAATGCGCCGGCACGTACGCGATCGGTTCGAGTCCTTGTTCGTCTGTCCATGTCATCCTTCTCCTGGCAGGGGCGCTGCTCAGAGCGTCCATCCCGGTCGGTAGGGACGCCGGATGTAGGCATCGGCTTCCGGGCAGCCGACGGCCTTGAGGTTTGCGGCGTCCCACGAGAGCTTGCGGCCGGTGCGCAACGCCACGTTGCACAGCAGCGCCGCCTCGGTCAGCGCGCCGCTGTAATCGAAATTGCACGTGGTGGGACCGCCTGTCTTACAGGCTTCGATCCACTCGCGATGGTGGCCGATGGAGTTCGGAATGAACGGCTCGGGCGGCACGAAACCAGCGAACTGGGCCTCGGGCAGCAGTTGGTGCTTGCCGTAGTCGGCCAGCAGCATGCCCTTGGAGCCGATGAACAGCACGCCGCTGGACCATTGCGGCACGTTTCTCTCCTTCACGAGTGCGGGATAGCCGCCGCCGTTGTACCAGGTCAGCGTCACGGGCGGAAGGTCGCCGCGACCGGGATATTCCTGGCGCGCGATGGTCCATTTGGCGGCGCTCTCGCGATGGACGGGCCCTTCGGCCTCGATGGTGGTCGGGTGCCGCAACTTCAGCGCCCAGAAGGCCAGATCGCAATAGTGGCAGAAGAAATCGCCCAACTGCCCGTTGGCAAAGTTCCACCAGTATCGCCAGTGGAACGGCGCATAAGCGGGGCTGTAGAACCGGTACGCGGCCGGCCCGAGCCAGAGGTCCCAGTCCAGTGTTTGCGGGACATCGTGGTGTTCGGTTGGCGCATCGGGCTGGCTCATGTCGGCGGGCTTGGGCGGACCGTCGAAGTTGGCGCCCAGCCAGACGTGAACCTCACGCACCGGACCGATCGCGTTGCTCTGCACCAGCTCGACGACGCGGCGGTAGTTGTTCTCCGCGTGGATCTGCGTGCCCATCTGTGTGACGAGGTTGTTCTCGCGGGCGATGTTTGCCATCATCCGGGCTTCATAGACGCTGTGGGTCAGGGGCTTCTCACAGTAGCAGTGCTTGCCGAGCTTCATCGCCATCACGCCGGCAGGGGCGTGGGTATGGTCCGGCGTGCCGATCACCACCGCATCGATCTGATTGTGCATCTCGTCAAGCATTCTGCGGAAGTCCTTGTACCGCTTGGCGCCGGGATGCTGTTCGAAGGTCCTGGCGGCATGGGCCTCGTCGACGTCACACAGGGCCACGAGGTTTTCACTTGCGACGCCCTCGATGTCAGCGGCGCCGCGGCCGCCGATTCCGATGCCGGCGATGTTGAGCTTGCTGTTGGCGGAAGTCCCGCGCACCAGCCGGCTGTCGGACAGGATGACCAGGCTCGAGCCGGCCCATGCGGCGTTGCGGAGAAATGTACGGCGGGTCAGTTTGCGCTGCATCGTTTGCCACTCCTTACTATCTTGAGGAACGGATCGTGCGAACTGACGTCCACGGTATCACCTGCCTTCCAGCCGGTCAAGTCTGCGTTTCTGCCGCTCATGCCGGCGCGAGCGAGTACTTGACAACGCCACATCCGGCGTGTCTATAGGGACTATGCAAAAGCTGTTGCGGATATCACTGATCGCCGTCTTGAGCCTGTGCGGGTGCGAACGAGGTCTGGACCCCCATGGCGTGCGATCCGGACGAAGTCCCCAGGACGCATCCGAAGCCGCCGTGTCCGGGACCTTCTCCATCGTGGCCGTCGACCCCAACACCGGCGTCTGCGGCGCCGCGGTGGCGAGCAAATACCCTGCGGTGGGCAAGGTGGTTCCCTATGTGCGCGCGGGAGTGGGCGCTTTCTGCACCCAACACTGGCACAACCCCGAGTGGGGAGAGCATGCGCTGGACCTTCTGGCCAAGGGGCGTTTGCCTGAACAAGTCCTCGCGGAACTGCTTCGGAACGATCCGCGTCGGGACAAGCGGCAACTGGCCATAATCGATATGTCGGGTCGGGCCGCGAATCGCAATCCTGCGGATGCGGACCCATCGGGCATATGGTGGGGCGCCGTCAGCGGCAGACACTACGCGTGCCAGGGAAACACCCTGACCGGTCGCGACGTCATTTTCGCCATGGCCGAGGCCTACGAGCAGACGCAAGGCAGCCTTGCCGATCGCTTGATGGCGGCGTTGATCGCGGGCGATTGCGCCGGCGGCGACCATCGGGGACGTCTGGCCGCGGGCATCCGAGTGGCCCGGAAAGGGACCAAAGGCTACTGGCTGGAATTGTACGTGGACCAAAGCGACGACGCCGTCGTCGAACTGGCCGGAGAATATGCCGCCGTGGAGCACGAGGCCAAAGGACAATGGCCGGGCGGCAGGCTCCCGTTTACGCATCCCTGTCCGCCATCTGCGGCGGATGACACAATCGACAAGTAATGCTCTGCCAGTCGATAGTCATGGACCCGAACGAAAAGCAACACTTGTACGACCTGACTCTTGGTGCCATACGTGAGCTGATCGAGGCAGAAACGGACCCTATCGCCGTCATGGCGACCGTCGTGTGCGAGCTGCACCACCGATTCGACTGGTTCGACTGGACCGGATTCTATCGGGTCGTCTCGCCGGGACTGATGAAGGTCGGTCCGTACCAGGGGCCGCACGGCTGTCTTGAAATCTCATTTGATCGGGGCGTGTGTGGTGCGGCCGCTCGCCTGCGCCGGACGCAGATCGTGCCGGACGTTCGCGCGTTCCCCGGCTACATCGCATGTTCGAGTTCGACGCGCTCGGAGATTGTGGTGCCCGTGCTCACGCCGCAGGACGAGCTTGTGGCGGTGCTCGATATCGACTCCGACCAGCCGGATGCGTTCAGCGAGGTCGACCGCATCAACCTCGAAACGCTCTGCCGGATGGTTGGCCGCGTCGGTTGATCGCTGATCACCTCCGTCGTTGCTTGAGGCCGGCGATGGTCGCCTCCACTTCGAATCTCAACTCGTCCGGCTCGAGCATGGCGGTCCGGCCGTCCAGGAAGAGCACGCTGCACCTGCCTTCGTGGACCGGTTCCGGCTCGTACAGCAACACGTTTGTCGGCGCCATGTCCAGGGTCTGGCCGGCGATGTAGACGTACTGGGGTGCGTTGGGCTCGGCGCAGTGAAACAGGCGGGAGCCGTAGCCGCAGGTGTCGATCAGCGCCTGCTGCGTCGGCGGCAGGCTTTCGTTGCTGATTGCGTACATGTGAAGGCTCTGCCAGACGGTGCGCAGGTTGTTCTGGCATTGCAGCGCCGATGCCTTTTGGCTGGTCTGGATCATGGCAGTCGAGTACTGCTGACCCGCCTGGCCGACCATCTTGAGAATCCAGAGGACTCCAAGGGCCAGCAGCCCGAAGAAGACCGCGGCGAAGATGAGATTCGTGATTGTGCCGCCGCGCACCAAGCGTCCAGGTAGGCCGCCGGATCGATTCGCTTTCTTGCTGTTGCACGCATCCATAGTCTGGCCTTTCACCGTCGACGAGATTATCGAACCCAATCCTATGGCAGCCCTGTCATAGCGTCAACAGAAAGCGTGCGGCTGTCGACTGGACACGGCGAGGACGCCGGTTTTGTGTTTCGCGTGTCACACCGCCGCGATTGATTTCGGATGAGGGTTGACAGAGGGGCGTCAGCCGGACGATAGTGGCGTTGGCGGCCGACGGCGGGTCGGACGTGACGGCCATCGCAACTTGAGTGCAGAAAGATCAACGTCACCGCTGGTTCTTGGAGGCTTCACATGAGAGATTCGAGGATGCGTTTGTGGGTTGTGCTGGTGGTGGGAATCGGCCTGGCGGTGGTGGCGACGGCCCAGGACGGGGCGCTGACGCCGGCGCAGATCGAGCGGATTCGAAGCGACTTCCAGATGGACGCCCATGCGCGGGCGATGCGCAACGCGCTGACCAGCACGGGCATCCGCGACATCGCCGAGAACCGCGAAATCCTCGCGGCCCACAACAAGCAGTTCAGCCACAAGATCAAGACCAAAGGCATCAGCAATCAGAAGAGCAGCGGACGGTGCTGGATGTTTGCCGGTTTCAACACGATCAAGCCGGTGGTGCTGAACAAGCTTGATCTGGACGACTTCGAGTTCTCGCACATCTATCTTCAGTTCTGGGACAAGATGGAGAAGGCCAACGCGTTCCTCGAATACATGATCGAGTATCGCGACCGCGATATCCAGGATCGCGACGTGGTCTTCCTGCTGAAAGACCCGGCCCCGGACGGCGGGTACTGGGAGAACTTCGTGGACCTCGTCACCAAGTACGGCGTGCTGCCGAGAGAGGCGATGGCCGAGACCGCCAGCTCGGAGAATACCGGCATGATGAATCGGGCCCTGTCGCGAATCCTGCGCAAGGACGCCGTGGAGCTGCGCGAGGTCTACAAGGAGACCGGCTCGGTCCGCAAGATGCGCGAGGCCAAGCCCAGGATGCTCGCGGAGGTGTACCGTGTGCTGGTCCTGAATCTGGGAGAGCCGCCCCAGGAATTCGCGTGGCGCCACAAGGCCAAGGACAAAGGCGATAAGGACGAAAAGAACGAGGCGGATGAGGGTGAGGACGAAGATGAGGATGGGGACAAGGCCCAGGACGAAGAGAACGGCGACGAAGCGGACGAGAAGCCTGACGATGATTATGACGTGGAACAGGACTGGAGCGAGCTTCGCATCTTCACGCCCAGGGCGTTTTACGGCGAGTTCGTCGGCCTGGACCTGAGCCAGTACGTCAACGTTGCGGACGACCCGATCCGGCCCAAAGGCGGCCATTACGAAGTCCAACTGACCAAGAACCTCTACGATGGGCAGAACGCCCACTACGCCAACGTGGACCTTCAGACGCTGAAAGACCTCGTCGTGAAGGTTCTGCTGGACAACAAGCCGGTGTATTTCGCGGCCGATGTCTCGCCCGACCAGGACAGCAAGGCAGGCATCATGGCCCGCAATCTGTACGACTACGAATCTATCTACGCCCTTGAAATGGGGCTGAACAAGACGGAGCGGCTGTTGTTCCGCGACAGCACGATCAACCACGGCATGGCGTTCATCGGCGTCGACCTGGCGGACGGCAAGCCGGTCAAGTGGCTCGTGGAGAACAGTTGGGGCAGCGACCGCGGCAGCGGCGGACTCTGGACCATGTACGACGACTGGTTCGTCGACAACGTCTACAACATCATCGTGCATCGCGACTACGTGCCCGACGAGGTGCGCAGAGTTCTCGAACTGCCCGCCGAGAAGCTGCCGGTTTGGGACCCGATGTGGTAGGAGACTGCGTGAGAAGGGAACCTGCCGATCCTACTTGACGGGCATGGTCTGGCTGAAGGCGCCTTTGAGCCGCTCGGTCCTGGTGAAGACGTTGATCGTCACGTCCATCTCGATCGTGCCCGGTTCGGCGCCGCTGCGCAGGCGAACGTCCACGGAGCCGACTTGGGTGTCGAACATGCTCTTGCCGCGATAGTGCGCCAGAGCCGTGAGCAGTTGTCCGGTCGCGGTCACTTTCCCGTTCATCACCAGCGGAGTCCCCTCGGCCTGAGGATCGACGCCATTGGCACAGAAGCCGAGCGTCCCGTTGGCCGCGATGGCCCACCGCGCGCCTTCGAAGACCTCGCGCAATTTGGCCTCCGCCTTGTCGCGGGGCTGCACATCCCAGCCCATTCCGATTCCAATCACCGGGTTGTTCGTGTTCGCTGGCCTGCATTCCCAGGAGACGCTTTCGATGCGGGCGATCCTTCCGGCGGTGTGGACACCCGCAAGGTCCTCGATCCGGACCGGTCTGACAGGTGCGGCTTGGGCAGGCGTGCCGGCCCCTCGCAGGATGGCGACGCCGATAGGTTGGATATGGTAGCCAAACGGCCATCTCGCCTCGCGCGAGCCGTCGAGCTTCAGCAGCAGCAGTCCGCCGGTGCCGTTGATGCCTTCGACGTACATTTCCGGATCGGCGACGACGTATGTGTCGTCGGACCATTGCGCGGCCCCTGTGGGCCGGCGCATCGGTCCCGAGCTCTCCTCGGGGGTCTTGAAGGTGAGATCCTCGAATCGGCCGTCCGGGTGACGGACGAAGACACCCCCATCGATGACGGATGTGGTGACGCGCTGCAAGGAGTATTGGCTGCGTCGTCGTGCGCCGGTGTAGATGGGCTCCTTGCTCGTTCGGGTGCTGCCGGTGTCTAAGAGGACGACTCGGCCGGCCGCATCGATGAACAGATGAGTCGGCCTTCGCCAGTACGTGTCGTATTCTTCACTGCCGGGCCGGCGGTTCTCAACTAGGCAAGTTGCAGCGGGGGGATTCGTCTGCATGTCGATTTGGAAGAGCCCGCCCTGGTTCTTGTGAATTAGAATCATTCCGGCGGAGTTCTGCGAGGTCTCGTGGAGATAGCTGGTTGCGACCAGCCATCCATTCCCCGCACCGGTCACCGCCGTCATACGGATCAGAGGCTTGTCCTTGCTCTCGATCAGTTGCTGCAATTGCCCGTTGGCGTTCAGACGCCACAGGCCGGAATCGCGATCGGCGATCACAGGTCGGCCCTGATCGTCGATCCCCAGGCCCACATCGAGTCCGAACGGACCGCCGCCTCTGGCGGTGTCGGCCTGGAGAACCACCTGGGCCGATCCGTCGCCGGCGATGCGCCACAGCTTGACCTTCTCGGTCAGCAGCCTCGGTTCGTCGATCACGTAGAAGCAGCCCCGTTGCGCATCGGCGACGATGGCCTTGGGACTGTGGAACCTGGCGGTACCGTACGGAATGGGCTCCTGTCCCACCAGCCGGTACAGGTCGGGCTCTTCTCTGGCGACAAAGACCACTAAGTCGCGAGGCCCCGTCGGCGGCGCGATCTGGCCGTCCGCCGGTCGGGTCCAGAGCAACCCCGTCAGGGCGGCGATCGACAACAGCACAGGTGCCTTGGCTGGAAAGCCCACAGAGACCTCCTTCTGCGATATTGCCTGACGCCGGGAACGATCGCAAGCAGAAACCGCGCCAAATCGCATGTGCGGCATCGCTCGCATCCGGGATGTCGGGGCAATTGACAAGGCCGATATTGCCGGGTATAGTGCGTCGTCGGACGGTAAGGAGTATCGAGCCGACGGGATATCAGACGATCCACAGGAAGGGAATCAAATGGCGTGCTCATATCGGTTTGGCGTCCTCCTGCAACCTCTCTGCGGATGGCCTCTGGCATCACCTGCCGTGCGTCGAACGATCCTCGTCTTTGCTCTGTCTGCGCTGGCCCTGGAGCTGCCGGCAGCCTCTGGACAAGTGTCGAATCGCGTGACGGTCGATGCGAACTATCCGGGCGGCAATATCGTGGTCGAGCGGATGGAGGGGGATACCATTTTCCTTCGGCCCGACCTACGCGAAACGCAGGGCTGGTGGTTTTACTGGAACTTCCGCGTCGCAGGGGCGCAGGGTCGGACGCTGACGTTTCGGTTCAGCGGCGAGAACCCAATCGGTGTTCGAGGTCCGGCGGTCAGCACTGATTCAGGCCGGACGTGGTCATGGCTCGGAACCGACGCTGTGAAGGCCAGTTCGTTCGCATACGCGTTCCCACGGGATGCCGCCGACGTGCGGTTCTGCTTCACGATACCTTACGTCGAAGCCAACCTGAAGGAGTTTCTGGCGAGCTTTGCCAATCACGCGAGCCTTCGCGTCGACGAGCTTTGCCAAACGCAGGCCGGACGGTCGGTCGAGAGGATTCATGCCGGGCAGCTCGACGGCGATCCGCGGTTTAGAGTCCTGCTGGCCGCCCGACACCACGCCTGCGAATCGACAGCCAGCTTCGTTCTGGAAGGCGTGCTCGACATCGTCCTGTCCGACAGCGACGACGGTCAGTGGTTCCGGCGGAACGTCGAGGTCATGGCGATTCCGTTTGTAGACAAAGATGGCGTCGAAGCGGGCGACCAGGGCAAGAACCGCAATGGCCGCGACCACAACCGCGACTACATCGGTCCCAGCGTCTACTCATCGGTCGCCGCGCTGCGGACCTTCGTGCCGAACTGGTCCAATGGCAAGCTTTGCGCGGCGTTCGATCTGCACTGTCCTCACATCAGGGGCGAGTACAACGAGGTGATCTACATCCCGGGGCATTCCGACGAACGCATGTGGCAGGAGCAGCGGCAGTTTGGGCGGCTGCTCGAAGAGGTCCAGCGCGGTCCGCTGGTCTATCGCGTCTCCGACAACCTGCCATTCGGCAAAGAGTGGAACAAGTCGGACAGCTTCAGCGCGGGGCGGAGTTTCAGCCGATGGGCGGCGGACATCGAGGGTCTGCGGCTCTCGGCAACGTTCGAGATCCCGTATGCCAACGCTGGAGGTCAGCCGGTGACCGCCGAGAGCGCCCGCACGTTCGGCCGAAGCCTTGCCAGGGCGATCCGCGTCTACCTCGAACGCCTCGACGAGCCGAAGCGGGAAGGGGGCGCATCGGCGGCTCGGCCGGTGCAGGTCGGTGGGGTCCTTCCCCAGATGACGGTGATGGCCCATGGGCTGGGCAGCAACTCGGAAGCAGGCATTGGCGCGCTGATTCCGTGGGCGGACAAGCTGTGGGCGGTGGGCTATGTCGCGCATATTCGAGGCCAGGGAATCGGCCTCTATGAGATCAGCGACAACATGACGATGCGGCGTCACCCGGCTTCGGTGTCGCTGACCGGCACCTTCGCCAACCGGTTCGCGCACTGGCCCAGCGGGCAGGCGTTCATCGGGCCGTACGCGATCGATATCGACGGCAACGTCCGCACGATTGAGGGGCTCAAGAATTACCGGCTGTGCGCCACGTGCGAGCATCTGAAGGAACCGCAGAACAAGGTCTATTTCCTGGGCATGGAAGGGGGCTTCTGGGAGGTGGATGTCCGCAGCCTCGAAGTGACGCACCTGTTCGACCTGCGCAAGGAGTTGGAGATTGCCGGGGCCAAAGAGCACTTCAAGAGCGCCTTCACGGCCCAGAACCGTGTCGTAGTCGCCAATAACACGTACGACGAGCAGGAATTCCTGGAGCGTCGCCGGGCCGGGCGCCTGGGCCAGTGGGACGGCGAGAAATGGACCATCATCGAGCGCAACCCCTTCGTCGAAGTCCACGCCAGCGCCGGCGACAGTTCTTATGGCGGAAACACGCTCTACGCAACGGGCTGGACGCGGTCGAGCGTCGTGCTGCGTGTCCTGGTCAACGGCACGTGGCAGCGATATCTGCTGCCGAAGTCCAGCCATAGTTGGGATCATGCCTGGAATACCGAGTGGACGCGAATTCGTCACGCGGTGACCGAACGCTTGCTGATGGACGTGCATGGGATGTTCTATGAATTGCCGGCGCTCGCCTATGGCGGCCACATCTGGGGCATCCGGCCGATCTGCTCGCACCTGCGGGTGGTCCCGGATTTCTGCCACTGGCGCGGGCTGTTTGTGATGGCTTCGGATCAGATCGATCACGATCAGGGCCAGCCGCAATCCGGCCTGTGGTTCGGCGACCTCGATGACCTGTGGCAGATGGGCAAACCGACCGGTTGGGGCGGGCCCTGGTGGGATACGCCAGTGCAGGCACAGGAGGTCTCGGACCCCTTCCTCATGACCGGTTTCGACAAGAAGGTGGTGCACCTGGCCCACGACAACGAGGAGAACGTGACGTTCGACTTGGAGGTGGACTTCCTCGGCGACGGCAGTTGGCACCGGTACCAGGTCTTCCGCTTCCGCAAGGGCTACCGACACCACGAGTTTCCCGATGGCTATTCCGCCCACTGGGTCCGGGTGCGGGTGGACCGCGCCTGCAAGGCCACCGTGCATTTCACGTATAACTGAGCGACGCCCGCAGCCTGGGGCGAACTGAGAATTGGTTCTTGCCAATCGAGGCGGTTTGAGGAGACACAAAATGGGACGAGCGGATAGAAGGCACGGCGGGGCCGCACGGTCTGCGGCGCTGGTCGTGGTGCTGTCGATGGCATGCGCGGGCATCGCGCAGGACCTGGCGGAGTTCGAGTCCCGCGTGACGCAGTTCACGCTGGACAACGGGCTGCGCTTCATCGTGCTTCAGCGCCACGAGGCCCCCGTGGTGACGTGCTACACGCACGCCAACGTCGGGGCGGTCGACGAGGTCACCGGCATCACGGGCCTGGCACACATCTTCGAGCACATGGCCTTCAAGGGCACGCGAACGATCGGGACGAAAGACTACGAGGCCGAGGCCATAGCGCTCGCGAAGATCGACGCGGCGTTCGAGGCGATCAAGGCCGAGAAGGCCAAGCTCGGTGCGGTCGACGAACAGCGACTGGCCCAGCTCCGCCGGGAGTTTCAGGAGGCCCAGCAGGAGGCCCAGCAGTACCTCGTCCACGATGAATTCGATGAGATCCTCAAGCAGGCGGGCGGCGTGGGACTCAACGCGGGAACCAGCTCCGACTACACCGTCTACTTCGTGAGCCTGCCTTCGAACAAGCTCGAACTGTGGATGCTGCTGGAATCGGACCGCTTTCTCAATCCGGTCCTGCGCGAGTTCTACAAGGAGAAGAACGTGGTGATGGAGGAGCGTCGGCTTCGGACGGAGACACAGCCGGTCGGCAAGCTTCTCGAGGAGTTTCTTGCGGTCGCCTACAAGGCGCACCCCTATGGCGAGCCCGTCATCGGGCACATGAGCGACGTCGAGGCCATTACCCGTGCGGAAGCTGAAGCGTTCTTCCGGACGCACTATGGTCCGAGCAACCTGACGATGGCCGTCGTCGGCGACGTCGATCCGGCCCGCGTCCAGACGCTGGCCCAGGAGTATTTCGGGCGGATTCCGTACCGCCCGGCGGCCGAGCCGGTCGAGACCGTCGAGCCGCCGCAGCCCGGCGAACGCCGCGTCGTCGTCGAGGACCCGGCTCAGCCGTTCGTGCTGATCGGTTACCATAAGCCGAGTATCAATCACGAAGACAACGCCGTGTTCGACGCCATTACGGACATCATGGGCAGCGGACGCACGTCGCGGTTATATCGCCGTCTCGTCCGGGACCAGAAGATCGCGATGGCGACGTCCGGCTTCCAGGGCATGCCGGGGCAGAAGTATCCGGGACTGTTCCTGTTCTACGCGATGCCGGCCCGGGGCCACACGAACCAGGAGTGCGAACAGGCGATCTACGCAGAGATCGAGCGTCTCCGGAGCGAGCCGGTCACCGCGCAGGAGCTTGAAAAGGCCAAGACGCGGGCCCGCGCCGCCCTGATTCGACAACTCGATTCCAACTCGGGTCTGGCCGAACTGCTGACCTTCTATGAGGTTCTGACGGGCGACTGGCGGAATCTGTTCAAGCAGCTCGAACAGATCGACCGTGTCACGGCCGAGGACGTCCAGCGGGTCGCCCGGACGTATTTCACGACGAAGAACCGGACGGTTGGCATCATCGAGACGACCATCAGTGAGAGCGAATCCTGAAAGGCGGGCGGGAAATGAAGAGCGAGCGAATACACCATCTGATGCTGAGCCTGTGTCTTCTTGCGGTCGTCGGTCTGGCGGCGCCGGTTCTTGCGACGGAGCGGACGCCCGACCACAGGCGCCTCAACTACCCCAGGCTGAATGACGTTGTCGTGCCCGAGGTGCAGCGCGTGACTCTGGCCAACGGGATGCGGCTGCTTATATTGGAGGACCATGAGCTGCCGCTGATCTACGTTTCGAGTCGAATCCGCGTGGGCTCTGTCTACGAGCCCCCCGACAAGGTGGGCCTGGCCGACATCACTGGCGAGGTCATGCGCACCGGCGGAACGACCAGCAGGACCGGAGATGAGCTGGACGACGAGCTGGAGCAGATTGCGGCCTCCGTCGAGACGAGCATCGGACAGGATGCCGGGTATGCTTCCGTCTCTGCGCTCAAGGGGGACATCGACAAGGCCCTGGCCATCCTGGCGGACGTGCTGATGCATCCGGCGTTCCGCGACGACAAGATCGAGCTGGCCAAGATGCAGCATCGCAGCAGTATTGCCAGGCGGAACGACTCGCCGCGTTCCATCGCGTCGCGGGAGTTCGACAAGCTCATTTACGGTCCCGCCAGCGTGTACGCCAGGCACACCGAGTATGCGACCATCGACAACATCACCCGGGGCGATCTGGCGGCGTTTCACAAGCGGTTCTTCGGACCGAACAACATGATGCTGGCGGTCTGGGGCGACTTCGACACGCGGGAGATGGTTGCCAGGATCGAGAAGGCCTTCGAAGGATGGGAGAAGATCGATCTGTATCTGCCCGCCAAACCCGAGGTGGATTACGCCTGGCGCTCCACAGTGAACCTGGTGTCGCGGCCCGACCTGAACCAGTCGAATATCTATTTGGGCCATATCGCCGGACTTATGAGCGATCCGGACTACGCGGCCCTGACCGTGATGAACCAGGTCCTGGGCGGCGGCTTCACCGGCCGGTTGTTCAAGAACGTGCGCTCGCGGCAAGGTCTGGCCTATTCCGTCTTCGGGACGTATTCTTCTCGCTACGATCGTCCCGGAGTCCTCTCCATGGGCTGCCAGACGAAGTCGGAGAGCACCGTCCATGCGATCGAGGCGATTGTCGCGGAGGCCAGGAAGATGACCACCGAAGAGGTTACGGATGAGGAGCTGGAGCTGGCCAAGGACAGCTATCTCAATTCCTTCGTGTTCAACTTTGACAGCACCGCGGAGATCATCAGTCGCCTGATGACCTACGATTACTACGGCTACCCGCCCGACTTCCTCCAGAAGACTAAGGAAAGCATCGAGAAGGTCACCAAGGCCGATGTCCTGCGGGCCGCGCGGGCGCATCTGAGGCCCGACGCCATGCAGATTCTTGTCGTGGGGCGTCCCGAGGATTTCGACCGGCCGCTTTCGACGCTGGGCGAAGTCCGCTCGATCGACGTCACCATCCCGACGCCGGGCAAGTGAGTTCGAAACCGTCTTTTCATCGAGGGACTTGTCTGATGGAGCAACGGAAGATGGCCGAGCGAAACAGACAGAACTGGACGCGACGCAGTTTTCTCAAGGCCACAGGGTTTGTCGCCGCCTCCGGACTGCTGGGCGGTTGCGCGAGCCGACCGAAGCGGCTGGCCGGGCCGGGACAACCCAACATCATCTTCATCCTGGCCGACGATCTCGGGTACGGCGACCTCGGTTGCTACGGGCAGCAGAAGATCCGGACTCCCAACATCGACCGCATGGCTGCCGAGGGTATGCTCTTCACCGATTGCTACGCCGGCAGCACCGTCTGTGCGCCGTCCCGTTGTTCGCTGATGACGGGTCTGCACACCGGGCATGCGCATGTGCGGGGCAACAAAGAGGCCAAGCCGATGGGGCAGTTGCCTCTGCCCCCGGATGCGGTGACCGTTCCCAAGCTGCTCAAGAGTCGCGGCTACGTGACGGGCCTGATCGGCAAGTGGGGTCTGGGCGGGCCCGGCAGCAGCGGCGCGCCCAACAATCAAGGGTTCGACTACTCCTTTGGATACCTCTGCCAGAGGCACGCGCACAATTATTACCCCGAATTCCTCTTCCGCAACGACGAGCGCGTGCCGCTGGCGAACAAGGTTGCGGGCGACCGGACGGACGGTGCAGGTGTGGCCACCGAGAAGGTCCAGTACTCTCATGACCTGTTCGCGGAAGAGGCGCTGCAATTCATCGAGCAGAACCGCCAGTTGCCGTTCTTCCTGTACCTGGCCCTGACGATTCCGCACGCCAATAATGAGGCGGGCCAGCAGGGGATGGAGGTTCCTTCGTACGGGCCTTACGCAGGCGAGGACTGGCCCGAGCCGCAGAAGGGCCGTGCCGCGATGATCACGCGGATGGATGGCGACGTCGGACGCCTCCTGGACAAGCTCAAGGCCCTTGGCATCGACGAGGAAACGCTGGTGCTGTTCTCCAGCGACAACGGTCCGCACAAGGAAGGCGGCGCCGATTCCGCGTTCTTCGACAGCAACGGGCCCTTGCGAGGCATCAAACGCGACCTGTATGAAGGGGGCGTCCGCGTGCCGCTGATCGCCCGCTGGCCGGGCAGGATTGCCGCTGGCTCGGGCACGGACCACGTCTGCGCGTTCTGGGATTTCCTGCCGACCTGCTGCGATCTGGCCGGCGCGGTGCCGCCGGACGATACCGATGGGTTCTCGATCCTCCCCACGCTCTTGGGCAAGCCCGGTCAGCAGCGGAGGCACCGTTATCTGTACTGGGAATTCCACGAACAGGGCAAGAAGCAAGCGGTCCGCATGGGCGACTGGAAGGGCGTCCGTCTAAACGTGGCGAACGATCCCGACGGGCCGATCGAACTGTATGACCTGCGAACGGACCTCGGGGAGACGACGAACCTGGCCGACGAGTATCCCGAGACTGTGACGCAGATCGCCTCCCTGATGAAGGCGGCGCGCAGGCCGTCCGAGGCCTGGCCTTTCCCATAGCAGGCTCGACGTGCCCCGGGACGGCCGAACCTCGTTTCCGGTGCGAAATCCGAAGGGCAAAATCCACTTTTCCTCGTTGACAGGGTCGGGGGGCTGTTATACACTGACCGCCTTTATCTGCCCGGCAGGAAATCCCGATCTCGTTGTCGGGGTCGGGCTACAGTGAAATTCGCGGAGCCGATCCGAAACAACAATGCTCTCGCACTGATGACACGAGCAAGAAGGAGAAAGCAAGCATGGCAGAAAAACGGGTGTACTTCTTCGGCAACGGGAAGGCGGAAGGCAATGCCAAGATGAAAGAGCTCTTGGGGGGCAAAGGCGCCAACCTGGCCGAGATGACCAACCTGGGCGTTCCGGTCCCGCCGGGCTTTACCATCGCGACGAAGGTCTGCGGCGAGTACTACAAGTCCAAAGGCAAATGGCCCAAGGGGCTGGACAAAGAGGTGGACGCCAACCTGGCCAAGCTCGAAAAGGCCATGGGGATGAAGATGAGCGATCCGGACCGTCCGCTGCTGGTCAGCGTGCGAAGCGGCGCCGCCGCGTCCATGCCCGGCATGATGGACACGGTTCTGAACCTCGGTCTGAACGATCGGGTGGTGGAAGGCATTATCAAGAAGACCGGCAACGCCCGTTTCGCCTACGATATCTATCGTCGGTTCATCGACATGTTCGGCGACGTCGTGATGGGCTGCCACCACGACTACTTCGAAGAGAAGATCCACGAGGCCAAGAAGAGGGCGGGCGTGGAGCTGGACAGCGACCTCAACGCCGAGCAACTGCACGGCGTGGTCGAAGCATACAAGAAGGTCTACAAGGACCATGTCGGCGAGATGTTCCCGCAGGACGGAAAGGTCCAGTTGACCCATGCGATCAACGCGGTGTTCGGCTCGTGGAACAGCCCTCGCGCCATCCGCTATCGCGAATTGAACCACATCAAGGGGCTGCTGGGCACCGCCGTCAACGTGCAGGCCATGGTCTTCGGCAACATGGGCGATGACTGCGGCACGGGCGTCTGCTTCACGCGCAACCCCAGCACGGGCCAGAAGGAGTTCTACGGCGAGTTTCTGATGAACGCCCAGGGCGAAGACGTCGTGGCCGGCATCCGCACGCCGATCGAGCTGAGCAAGCTCAACAAGGTGATGCCCAAGGCCTACACGGAGCTGACCCGGCTCATGACGCGCCTGGAGAAGCACTACAAGGACATGCAGGATATGGAGTTCACCATCCAGGAGAAGAAGCTCTATATCCTCCAGACCCGTACCGGCAAACGGACCGCGCCGGCGGCCGTGAAGATCGCGGTGGACATGGTCAACGAGCGTCTGATTCCCAAGAAAGACGCCGTGATGCGCGTTACACCCGATCAGTTGGACCAACTGCTGCATCCGCAGTTTGACCCGAAGGCCAAACGGGACGTCATTGGCAAGGGTCTGCCGGCTTCGCCGGGCGCGGCGGTCGGCCAGATCGTCTTCACCGCCGAGGTGGCCGAGGCCTGGAGAGAGGACGGCAAGAAAGTGATTCTGGTTCGCCGAGAAACCAGCCCGGAGGACATCGGCGGGATGGACGCGGCGCAGGGCATTCTGACGGCGTTCGGCGGCATGACCAGCCACGCGGCGGTGGTCGCCCGCGGCATGGGCAAGTGCTGCGTCGCCGGCGTGAGCAACCTCGACATCGACTACGCCAGCAAGAAGCTGAACATCGGCAAGGTGGCCCTGAAGGAGGGCGACTGGATCAGTCTCGACGGCTCCAGCGGCGAGGTGATGAACGGCCAGTTGGCGACGGTTTCGGCCTCGCTGAGCGGCGACTTCGGCAAATTCATGAAAATGTGCGACCAGGTCCGGACGCTGGGCGTTCGCACCAACGCGGACACGCCGGCCGATGCACAACGGGCCCGGGATTTCGGCGCCGAGGGCATCGGTCTGACGCGCACCGAGCACATGTTCTTTGAAGGCGACCGCATCTGGCCGGTACGGCAGATGATCCTGGCGGCCGATGATTATGCGGCCTATCTGAAGAAGCTCGCCGCCGCCGAAGACGACACGGCCAGGAAGGCCATCGAGAAAGAGAACGCCCAGATCAAGGACCAGTTCGAAGGCGCCTTGAAGAAGCTGCTGCCTCTCCAGCGCGGCGATTTCGAAGGCATCTTCACCGCGATGGCGGGCCTGCCCGTGACGGTGCGTCTGCTGGACCCGCCGCTGCACGAGTTCCTGCCTCAGGACAAGGAGAACCAGGCCGAGATGGCCAGCCGCCTGGGTGTGGACGTATCCGTGGTCAAGACCAAGGTCGAACTGCTGCACGAGTTCAACCCGATGCTCGGCCATCGCGGCTGCCGGCTGACGATCACGTATCCGGCCATCGCCCGCATGCAGGCCCGCGCGATCATTGAGGCGGCTCTGAATGTGAAGAAGAAGGGCAAAAAAGTCCTGCCGGAGATCATGATTCCATTGGTAGGCCATGTGTCGGAACTGAAGCTGGTCAAAGATGACATCGTGGATGAGATCAACACCGTCTTCAAAGAGCGAAAGGCCAAGATCGAGTACATGGTCGGCACGATGATCGAGGTGCCTCGCGCGGCCGTAACCGCCGACGAGATCGCCCAAGAGGCCCAGTTCTTCAGCTTCGGCACCAACGACCTGACCCAGATGACCATGGGCTTCTCGCGCGACGACGCCGGGCGCTTCCTTGGAGAGTATGTCGCCAAGGGCATCTATGCCGCCGATCCGTTCCAGAAGCTCGATCAGGTTGGCGTCGGCAAGCTCGTCGAAATGGGCACCAAGCTCGGCCGCAAGACCCGCAAGAAGCTGAAAGTCGGGATCTGCGGTGAGCACGGCGGCGAGCCCAGCAGCATTGATTTCTGCCATCGCGTGGGCATGAACTACGTCTCCTGCTCGCCGTTCCGCGTACCGATCGCCCGGTTGGCGGCGGCCCAGGCAGCAGTCAGAAACAAGTGAGACGGCATTGACAGACGCCGTTTGGGCGGTACAATGCAGGGTGCGTCGGGTCTCCCCGGCGCACCTTGTTTTCGTGGTGAGAGTAGCTCAGCTGGATAGAGCACCAGATTGTGGTTCTGGGGGTCGCGGGTTCGAATCCCGTCTTTCACCCTTTGCGGGTCTGTGATCCTCTCTAACTGTCCGTCGTGCCGGCGTTTGACGGCTCTGTTCTCCCCACTTTTCTGCAATGTGGGGGTGGCGGAAGACGTCTTTCGTACAGAATGTGCTTTGTGGCGGCGCCGGGTCCCCATACAATGCACGCAGCGAATCGCTGCGGGGGCAGAGGTGGACAGGCGGTTCGCTGCCCGGGATGCGGCTGGCCCGCAACGATGGAAAAACTGTGCGATGGAGGCCAATCTGTGACTGCTGATTCTCGGAACGACTTGGGGTTGCACCAAGCCGGATATGCCCTCCTTTCAACCTGGATGCTGTGCTTTGTGTTCATCTTCGGTATGGCCGGCGGATGCAGCCGGGAGCACTACAAGGCGCAGGCGGACAAGGAAGTCTACGAGATCCTCGAAGACAAGTGGCAGGATGACTTCGGGCAGATGGCCAACTACCGGATCAGCGACGGCGGTCCGAATAACGTGGAGGTCCTCGAAGCGGTCCCGTCCGACCGCGTTTTGAGCCTGGCCGAAGCGGTCGAGATCGCGACGCAGTACAGCCGGGAATACCAGTCCCAGAAGGAATCGCTCTACCTGGCGGCGCTGGACCTGACGCTGACGCGGCATCGGTACGCGCCGCAATGGCTCGGAACGTTCGACGCCTTCTATGCGAGAAACAACGAGCGGGAGGACATCACTGCAGGGGCCGAAGGCAGCGTCAACAAGACGTTTCTCCTTGCCAATGGCCTTCGGGTCACCAGCGGTCTGGCCCTGGACTGGAGCCGGTTCCTGACGGGGGACCCGCAAACCTCGCTGGGTTCCGTGCTCACGTCCACCCTGGCCTTTCCGATCCTCGGCGCCGGCGCCGGTCTGTCCGAATGGGAGAACCTGACACAGGCCGAGCGCAATGTGTTGTATCGAATCCGTACGTTCAACCGCTACCGTCAGACCTTTGTGGTCTCGGTCATCAGCGACTACTATCGGGTCTTGCAGCAGCGGGAGGCCGTTCTCATCCAGGAGGCCAGCTACGCCAGGCAGGTGGAATCGACGAACCAGTTGCGCATGGAGGTCGACGTAGGTCAGCGACCCGCGTACGATTTGGGTGAAGCCGAGCAGCGGCTGCTCACCACCGAGCAGGCGCTGGTTTCGGCGCGCCAGCGTTATGAACAGACGCTGGACACGTTCAAGGTCCGCCTGGCCTTGCCCACCGACGCCAACGTGACGCTCGATCCGAACGAGTTGACGGCGCTGGCCGACATCGGGATCAGCGAGCCGGCGTATACCGAGGTCGAGGCTATGGAGCTGGCCCTGGATCGTCGTCTGGATTTGGCCAACACCCGCGATGGCCTCGACGATGCCCAAAGGAAGCTGGAGCTGGCAGCCAAAGGGCTGGGCGTTCAATTGAACCTGGTCGGCAGCGCGAACGTCGCCTCGGAACCGGAGACGAAGTTCGCCTCGCTACAATTCGACGAGGGCAACTATCGGCTGGGATTGGAGGGCGACCTGCCGCTGGACCGAAAAGCGGAGCGTAATGCGTATCGCGAGGCGCTGATCACGGCCCAGCAGCGTCAGCGAGGCTATGAAGAGCAGGTGGACGAGATCAAACTCGGCGTCCGCCAGGCGTATCGCGATCTGGCGGAGACGGCCGAGAGCTATCGGATCCAGCAGATCGGGCTGAACCTGGCCCGGAAGCGCGTGGAGGTCGAGAAGCTGTCGCTCCAGTACGGGCGCGGAACCGTGCGATTGCTGCTCGACTCCGAGGATGCGCTCGTGCGGGCACAGAATGACGTGCTCAGCGCGCTGGTCGATCACACGATTGCGAAGATGAGCTTCTTTCGAGATATCGGCGTCTTACAGGTCAGACCGGATGGAATGTGGGAGCATACGGCACCATGAAACCTAATGCAGGCAGTTCGATGCAGGACAAATCGGCGAGCAAACATCCGGCCATCCAGCGGACTGGGCGACCGAAGAAGCGGCGATGGTTGCTCCCGTTGGTTCTCTTTCTCATTGCGGCAGGCGCGGTCGTGCTGGTGGCTTCCATCAAGGGGAATGCGGGCGCCGGCACAACGTCCGGGGGCACGTTCACGGCGCGCCGGGACAACCTGGTCATCACGGTCAGCGAGGGCGGCAGCATCCGCGCGCACAAGTCCATCGAGTACCGCTGCGAGGTGGAATCGCGCGGCGCGCAGATCACGATCCTGAGCATCGTTCCGTCCGGGGCGTACATCAGTCAGAAGGACGTCGACGACGGGATGGTCCTGGTCAAGCTGGATTCCTCCTCCCTGGAAGACCAGTTGATCCAGGAGAGGATGGAACTGGCCAGCGACCAGGAGACCGAGACCTCCGCGAAGGAGGCCTACGACATTCAGGTGATTCAGAATGAGAGCGACGTTGCTGATGGGCGGCTCCAGGTTCGGTTCGCTCTGCTGGATCTTCAGAAGTACCTCGGGGCGGCTCTGGCGGAACGGCTGACGCGAGACGTCAACGATGCGGTGGACCTGACCGAGTACGTGGCGCCGTTTCTGGTGGAGGTCAGGGATGATCCCAACATGCTGGACGGCACGGCCGCCGGGCAGGAGCTGAAGCGGCTGAACGACGACATCGTTCTCGCCGAGGGCAACCTGAAAACGGCGCAGGCGCGATTGGCTGGAACGGAGAAGCTCCACGACGCCAATTACGTCTCGGAACTGGATTTGCAGGGGGACCGGCTCACGGTCGTCAACCGGGAATTCGCCGAGCAGAACGCCAAGGTGAATCTGGATCTGTTCCTTCGTTACGATTTCCCGAAGGATGCCGAGCAGGCCCTGAGCGACTACATTGAAGCCGGACGCAAGCTCGAACGAACCTTCGCGGAATGCCGCTCCAAATTGGCGCAGGCGCAGGCCAGATTGGCCAACGCCCAGGAGCGGCTCCGGGCGCAGCAGAAGCGCGTCAGCGAGCTCGAGCAGCAGATCGCCAACTGCACGATGCGCGCCAAGGCCCCGGGCCTGGTGATCTACGGCACCGGCAGCACGGGAGACATGTTCCGCGCGATGCGAGGCCGAGGAGGCGGTGGCGCCGGCAGCGGCATGATCGCCGAGGGCGAGACCGTCTTTGAAGGCCAGACGATCATCTCGATGCCCGATACCGCCACCATGGTGGCCGAGATCAGCGTGCACGAGACCGAGGTGGACAAGGTCCGTCCGGGACAGCCGGCCACGATCGTCATGGATGCGTTTCCCGACCAGGTGCTCCACGGCGAAGTGCTGGAAGTGGCTCCGCTGCCCGACCAGCAGCGCGGCTTCATGAATCCGGACCTGAAGGTGTACACGACCCTGGTGAAGATCGACGGGACGCACGACTTCCTCCGAACGCGGATGTCGTGCCGGGTCGAGGTTCTCGTGCGCGAGCTGGACGACGTGGTCATCGTGCCGATTCAGGTTGTCGCTACTCGTGGAGGTCGGAAGGTCTGTTACATCGCAACCCCGCAGGGGCCGCAGCCGCGCGAGGTGCAGACCGGCGCCTTCAACGACACGTTTGTGCAGATCGTCAGCGGTCTGGAAGGCGGCGAAGAAGTGCTGCTGAATCCTCCGTTGTTCACGGAGTCTGCGGCCACTTCGTCGTTCCGTGAGCGACCGCGGAAGAACGGAAGCAATGCGAGCGACGCGAACGACTCATCCGCCGCGGCGCCGGCAGGAGAGGCGATGGGGCCAGCCCCGGCGACTCCGCAGATGCCGGGCGGGGTGGAGATGACCGATGAGATGCGGCAGCAGATGCGCCAGTTCAGACGTCAGGGCGATGGTCCGGGAATGCCGGGCGGCGCCGAGATGACGCCCGAGCAGCGGCAGCAGATGATGGAACGCTTCCAGCGTCAAGGCGGTGGCCCGGGAATGCCCGGCGGCGCCGAGATGACGCCCGAGCAGCGGCAACAGATGATGGAACGCTTCCAGCGTCAGGGCGGCGGTCCGAGGATGCCCGGCGGCGCCGAGATGACGCCCGAGCAGCGGCAACAGATGATGGAACGCTTCCAGCGTCAGGGCGGCGGTCCGGGGATGCCCGGCGGCGCCGAGATGACGCCCGAGCAGCGGCAACAGATGATGGAACGCTTCCAGCGTCAGGGCGGCGGTCCGGGGATGCCCGGTGGCGCCGAGATGACGCCTGAACAGCGTCAGCGGATGATGGAGATGACGCCCGAGCAGCGCCAGCAGATGATGGAGCGTTTCCAGCGACAGGGTGGTGGCCGCGGTCGCCGTGGCGGGAACGATCCTGCGGGTGGGCAGGCCGGCCAGGAGACTCCGCCCAGCGGCCAGTCCGAGGCAGCACCGCCAGCGCCGCCGGCGGATGACCAGGCGAAGTGATGTTCCGGCCCCGACAGGAGGCGAAGGATACCTGCAACGATGATAGACTTTCGTCAAGAGCTCGATTTCGACGCCGAAGGTCCCATCCTGGTGATGGAAGACTTGTGCAAGAGCTACCAACTCGGAGCCACCGAACTGCGGGTGCTGCGAGAGATCAATCTCGCTATCGCGCGCGGCGAGTACGTGGCGATCATGGGGCCGAGTGGTTCCGGCAAGTCGACCCTTCTGAACATGATCGGTTGCCTCGATCGTCCAAGCAGCGGTGACTACCGTCTCGGCGGCCAGAGCGTTTCCGCGTTGGATGACGACGATCTGTCCATGATTCGCGGAGCGCGCATCGGCTTTGTCTTCCAGTCCTTCAACCTGATCGCCCAGTTGAACGTCGTCGAGAACATTGAAATCCCCATGTACTATCAGGGGTACAGCGAGCACGAGAGCGCCGAACGGGCTTGCGAACTGGCCACGATGGTCGGCTTGGGCGACCGGCTCAAACATCGCCCATCGGAGTTGAGCGGCGGCCAGCAGCAGCGCGTGGCCATCGCCCGGGCGCTGGCGAACGACCCGCTGATCATTCTCGCCGACGAGCCGACGGGAAACCTGGACTCTTCGAGCGGGGCCGAGATTCTCACGATCCTGGATCGCCTTCGTGACGAGGGCAAGACGCTGATCGTTGTGACCCACGATGAGCATATCGCCACGCGTACCGAACGGGTGATTCGGCTCTTCGACGGGCGCATTGACAAAGAGGAGTTCAACACACGGTAGGACGCTATGTTCTTCTTTCGTCTCAAACGCACGATCAAGTTGGGAGCCAAGAGCCTCTGGATGCACCGGCTGCGGTCGACGCTGACGGCGCTGGGCATCATCTTCGGCGTCTCGTCCGTCATCGCCATGCTGGCGATCGGCGAGGGGGCCAGCCGGGACGCCCAGGAGAAGATCGCCCAGCTCGGCAGCCGCAACATTATCATCAGGACCATCAAGCCGCCCGAAGACCAGGCCGCCGGAGGGCAACAGCAGACCCTGATGGAATATGGCCTGACCTACGACGACGCCGAACGGTTTCAGAACGGCATTCCGGACGTCCAGGTGATCGTGCCGAACCGGCGGATCTCACAGCAGGCGCTGTATCGCACTCGCCGGGTGTCTCTGGAGGTCGTCGGGACCGTCCCCTGGTATCCGGAGATCTCTCCCACCCGTGTCCGGTTCGGGCGTTTTCTCAGCACCACTGACATGCACTACAAGCAGGGTGTCTGTGTTCTCGACGAACGCGTGGTCAAGGAGCTGTTCGCCTTCGACGACCCCATCGGCCAGGATGTGAAGATCGGCGGAGACTACTACCGCGTGGTGGGGATTGCCACCGAGCAGAGCAAGACGCCGGCTTCCACCGAACTGGAAACGAAGGACGCCACCGGAGCCAAGAAGGCCGCCGGCGCCAACGTGGGCGCTATGTACGTCCCCTTGACGACGGTGAAAGAGCGCTTTGGAGAGATGTCCCTGCAAGTCTCCTCCGGCGGCGCCGGGACGATGGAACGGGTCGAGCTCCAGGAGATCATCGTGCAGGTCCAGGATGTGGACATGGTCATGGGGACACGCCAGAGCGTCCAAACACTTCTGTCCCGCTTTCACAAGAAGAACGATTACGAGATCGTCGTCCCGCTGGAATTGATGCGGCAGGCCAAAGACTTCCAGCGGATCTTCACCATTGTCCTCGGGTCCATCGCGGCCATCTCGCTGCTGGTGGGCGGCATCGGGATCATGAACATCATGATGGCGACCGTCAGCGAGCGTACGCGTGAGATCGGCATCCGTCGGGCCCTCGGCGCCAAGAAGAGAGACATCGTAATTCAGTTCCTCTCCGAGACCCTGATCCTGACGCTGTCGGGCGGCCTGCTCGGGATGGGGCTCGGCGCGCTGATCCCGTTCTTCGTGACGCACTTCGGGCAGATGCGCACGGTGATTACGGGCAGTTCGCTGATTCTGGCGTTCGGCATCAGCGGGGCCGTCGGCATCGCTTTCGGTCTATATCCGGCCTATCGGGCCGCCAACATGGACCCCATCGAGTCGCTGCGGCACGAGTGATGGCGTTTCGTTTGTGGGATGGCCGGTCCGGGTGCGTCAGCCGGTGAACTGGGTGGCGTCGGGCCGGGGCTCGGAGCCCGATTCCTTCTTCATGCCGGGCGGCATAGTCAGGCCGATCCGGCCGCGCTGATCGCGGAAGTCCGTGATGATCTTGACCGCTTCGGCCGGGTCGTCAGTCACGGTGAAGACGTTGAGGTCTTCCGGCGAGATGTATCCGTGCTCACCCAGCATCGTGTCCTTCAGCCAGGCAATCAGCCCGTCCCAGAACTCATGGCACATCAGGATGACCGGGAACTGGATCTGCTTGAGCGTCTGGATCAGAACGAGCGACTCAAACAGTTCATCCATCGTTCCGTAACCGCCGGGGAAGACGATGAACCCGTGTGCGTACTTGAGGAACATGACCTTGCGCACGAAGAAGTAGCGAAAGTGCAGAGAGAGGTTTTGGTAGTCATTGGGGATCTGTTCCATCGGCAGCTCAATGTTCAGGCCGATGCTGGTCCCGCCGGCCTTGGCGGCGCCCTTGTTGGCGGCCTCCATGATGCCGCCTCCGCCTCCGGTGATGACCGCAAACCCGGCCTTGGCGACTTGGCAGGCGGTCTGAACGGCCATCTTGTAGTAGCGGTGATTGGGATGCGTGCGGGCCGAACCGAAGATCGAAACGGCTGGACCGACGGAGGCCAGTTCCTCGAATCCTTCCGTGAATTCGGCCATGATCCGGAACATCCGCCACAGGTCTTGCACCGGTTTGTCGGGGGTGTCGATCATTTCATTCGTTTCCACTGATTCAGATGGTCGACCGTTCTGCTACCACAGGTCGGGTCGATGGGCGGCCGGACAGAAGGCCGCGATCGGACAGGCCGGACAGTCGGGCTTTCGGGCCTTGCAGAGGTTCCGGCCGTGGAAAACCAGCAAATGGCTGAACAGCGTCCAATCCTTCTTGGGAACTATTTCGGCCAGATCGAACTCCAGCTTTACCGGGTCCGAGTTATCGGACAGTGCAAGGCGGCGGGAGAGGCGAATCACGTGGGTGTCGCACACGATTCCGGGGGTGCCGAAGGCATTGCCGAGCACCACGTTGGCGGTCTTTCGACCAACGCCGGGAAGGGCGGTCAACTCCTCCATTGTCTGAGGGACCTTCCCTCCGAATTCCTTGGCAATCCGGGTGCAGGCGCCCTTGATGTTCTGTGCCTTGTTGCGGAAGAACCCGGTGGTCCGGATATCTTCTTCGATTTCTCTGACGTCCGCCCCGGCCCAGTCAGAGGCGGATCGGTACTTCTCAAAGAGGTCTTTGGTTACGATGTTGACGCGCACGTCCGTGCACTGGGCCGAGAGGATCGTCGCGACGAGCAGTTCGAGCGGATTGGTGAAGTTCAGCGCGACTTTGGCGTCGGGATAGGTCTTCTTCAGGATGGGCCAGATGTCTTTGACACGCTGCTGAGCGGCGGCCTTGTCAAAGCCGCTGGCCCTGGCACTGGATTTCCTGTTCGCCTGCCCGGCGGCCTTCTTCTTTGCCATCTACCTCGGTCCCTCCGGCAACGTCTTGAGTAGATCGATCAGTTCCTGTTTGTCGAAAATCCCTCGCAGCTTGTGCACGTTACCGTCGGGCAGACGCACGATCGTCACCGGCACGTTGCCCGCCTCGCCATAGACTTGCCGGAGGTCTTGTGTCGCAGGGTAGTCGATGACTGTGGTGTCCGCCAGGACCGCCAGCACGTTCTTCTTCTGCAATTGTTGAATCACCCCGGGATCGCGGTAGACCTTCCGTTCCACGACCTTACAGTTGGTGCACCAATCGGCGGTGAATTTCAGCAGGACCGGCCGGCCGCGCGATGCGGCGCCGTCGACGACGGCGCGATCGTACGCTTGCCAGTCGACCGCGCCTCCTTCGGGGGCGTCCCATGCCGGAAGCAGCCACAGGGCGCCGCCGACCGCCGGAACCAGCGCGATGAATCGAACCAGACGTCTCTTTCTGGCAGGCGTCGCGAACCCCACCCACGTGCCCCACATCCAGACGCAGAAGCTGAACACGATCCCGTACAGCAGAACGTTCAGGAGACGGTCCTTCGGCAGAGCCGCCAGCGTGATCTTGACGGCGATGAAGAACAATAGAAAGCCCGTGGATTTCTTGAAAATCTCCATCCACGTTCCCGGCTTGGGAATGCGATCCATCAGGGAGGGGACAGAGACGATCACGGCGTAGGGCAGGGCCATCCCGGCGCCCATCAGCACGATCGCGATGCTGCTGACCAGCAGAGGCTGGGTCTGCGCCCAGACGAGAACGAATCCGAGCAGGGCGCCGCTGCACGGGGTGCTGAGCACGCCAGCGAAGAACCCCATCCCCGCCGTGCCGAGCAGGCCGGAGCCGGCGCTCTGTCTGCTTGCGAGGCCCGACGGCACTGACAGCGTGATCACGTCCAGCATGGCCAGGCCGAAGAACACGATTGCCAGAAACAACACGATGACCGCCTTGGGATAGCGAAAGAGGCTATTCAGGTCGAGGACCGCGCCGGTCGTGAGGTTGATGATCGCCGAGACGAGGGCGAAAGCCGCGAAGAACAGAATCACGCCGGCGCAGAATGCCAGCCCGCCCGCCAGACGACCGCCGCCGGATCGCTTGGACTGGTCGATCAGCCGCATCAGGATCAACGGGATCACCGGCAGCACGCACGGCATGATGTTGATCGAGAGGCCCGCGACGATGGCCAGCAGATAGTACACCGCTGTGCTGTAGGGCAGGACTTCCTGTCGGCTCGATGTCCCATTCGGCTGGGTCGGCTCCTGAACGGATGAGGACACCGGCGTGCCTGTCTGCACGACGGGAGGCGCCTCTGCCGGTTTGGCTTGGGTCTGTCCTGTTGCGGTCCCGCCCGCGAAGTGGATGACGGCGGTCACCGTCTTGTCGAAAGGAGGCAGACACAACTGGCTCGTGCAGGCCATGCCGGTGATGCGAACGCTAACGCGGACCGGCTCACTCGCCGTCGAACTCAAAGGGACCAGGACACGAAAGTCGCCGACGTGGACTTCCACGTCCTTCTCGAGCCCGACGTCGTGGAACATCTGCCAGGGAGGGAAGACCGCCTCGCCGAACTCCAGGCCGTCTCCCGAAGGGCGAATCCTCAGGTTGAATTGCGGGGCCGGGGCGGTTTCGGATCTCGCGTAGTAGTGCAGGTCGTCGGTGCCTGTGAAGACCACGGCCAAAGCCGGTCGATCGTCGGTGCGTATCGCTTCGAGACGGACCTGAGAGTACTCGTCGTCCACGCGCGCCAGCTCAACCGCCTCGTCGCCCTCGGCGCCGCTGGCCCACGAGCCGCACAGAGCGATCCACACAGCGCATACGATGACCTGCCTGCTTGCATTCATCTCGATATCCCTGCCAACAACAAGGCGAAAACCTCAGTTCGCGGATGATGCCTGCGGCGCTTTCGGCTCGGCTCCTCCCCCGTTGCCGTTCTTGGCTTGCTCGGCGGCCAGCAGATCGCTGACGGTAGGCTTGTCCAGTTGCCCGCCTGCCAGGATGAGCTTGACGTCGTCGGCGTCGAGCGTCTCGTACTTGAGCAGGGCCTTGGCGATTCCCTCCAGGCGGGCCTTGTTCTCTTCGATCAGCAGCTTGGCCTCTGCGTACGCCTCGTCTGTGATACGTCGGATTTCGGCATCAATTGTCTCGGCGGTGCTCTCGGAATACTCCCTCTCGGCTTGCAGGAAGTACCCCATGTCACGCGTCCCGTCCGGGCCGTAGCTGACAGGCCCGAGCCGCTCGCTCATGCCCCAGGTCAGGACCATCTGCTTGGCGATCCGCGTGGCCTGCTCGATGTCCATCTGAGCGCCGCTGGAGATGTCGTCGCAGAACATCGCCTCGGCGATGCGTCCTCCGAAGCAGACTTTCAGCAGCGCGGTGCAATAGCGCCGCGTGAAGATCGTGCGGTCCTTCTCGGGCAGTGCGAACGTCGCGCCGCCCATCGGCCCGCGCGGGATGATGCTGACTTTATGAAGCGGGTCGGCGTCCTTCAGCAAGGACTGCACGAGGGTATGACCGGCCTCATGGTAGGCGGTGATTTCCCGTTCCTTGCTGTCGATGACCCGGCTTTTCTTGGCTCGTCCCCAACGGACCTTGTCGCGGGCCTCTTCGAGGTCGGCCATCTCGATGAAGTCCTTGTTCGACATGGTCGCGGCCAGAGCCGCTTCGTTGATGATGGCCGCCAGGTCGGCGCCGCTGAACATGGGTGTGCCCCGGGCCAGGCGATTCAGGTCTACGTTCGGTCCGATCTTGACCTTTCGGGCATGGACACGCAGGATCTCGGCGCGGCCCTTCAGGTCGGGCAACGGCACGATCACCTGCCGGTCGAACCGTCCCGGCCGCGTCAGCGCGTTGTCCAGAATGTCGGCGCGGTTCGTCGCCGCGATGACGATCACCTGATCGTTCGTATCGAAGCCGTCCATCTCGACCAGAATCGCGTTGAGCGTCTGCTCGCGTTCGTCGTGTCCTCCGCCCACGAAGCTAGCCCCGCGCCGGCGGCCGATTGCATCGATCTCATCGAGGAAGATGATGCAGGGGGAGTTGTCCTTGGCCTGCTTGAACAGGTCGCGCACGCGCGAGGCGCCGACGCCGACGAACATCTCGACGAAATCGCTGCCGGAGATGCTGAAGAACGGTACGTCCGCCTCGCCGGCAATGGCCTTGGCCAGTAGCGTCTTGCCGCAGCCGGGGGGACCGATCAGCAGAACGCCTCGCGGGATGCGCCCGCCGAGCCGTTGGAACTTCTTGGGATTCTTGAGAAACTCGATGATCTCGCCGACTTCGTCTTTGGCTTCCTCGATCCCGGCTACGTCCTTGAAGGTAACCCGGACCCGATCCTTGCCCTGCACCTTATGGCGGCTGCGCCCGAAGGACATCAGCATGCCGCCGGCGCCGCCTCGCAGATTGCGGGCGAAGAAGAAGTAGAAAAAGCCCACCAGCAACAGGATGGGAAGCACCCAGTTGATCAGCATGATCAGCCAGACCTGTTGCTTGGTGTACTCCCATTCCAGCGCGTATTTGGGATCCTCGGCGGCCTTCGCATCGAGCGACTCAATGATGGCGTTGAGCTGTTCCTTGGCGCCGCTTTCCGGCCGGTAGTTGACCTGGAACGACAGCGATTTCGGATCGGGCGCTGCCTCTTTCCTGAACTTGCCGACGATCTGCGTGTCCCCGATGTCGATTCGTTCGATGTCGCCCTGTTCGAGGTGCGTGCGAAACTCATCCCACCGCAGCGTGTTCGTCGCCAGGCCCTGCTGAAGCATCATCATGATTGTGAAGACGATGATGGCGACAATCAGCCAACTGAAGGGGCCGCGCCGATAGCTCGGTAGCGGCGGTTTCTTGCCCAAACGCCTGTTCCCATCGCGGGGGGGTGGCGATGACGAGTTATCCTGATCTCTCTTCATAGCGTAACGTTCGATTCCGTGTCCGGGGAGTCGTCCATCATGCATTTCCCCCCGAGGGTTGTCCATCTTGCGCAGTTTACCAATGGGTTTCCATTAGCTCTACGATCTTCTGGGCCAGCTTGTTTGCCGCGAGGGCCGCGGCATAGGTGAAGTCCTGGTTCTGGAAATCTGAGTAGCTGGCCGCGGCGGTGACTGTCCGGCTATTGATCATGAGCTGGCCGTTGTTGAGATTCTTCCAGTTCACGGTCGCCGTCAGCACCACCTCCTTCTCCAGCGGCCGCGCCAGTTCACGTTCGATGGTCAGTGCCGACTCGTCGATAGAGATCAACTGGCCGGTGATGACGCTGTCGGCCCGGTCTCTGCTGGAAACGATCTTGTAAGGGGTCATGGTCTCGATACGCTTGGCCAGTGCGTCGGACAGCGTGTATTCGACGCCCCGGCGGAAGCTGCGATTGTCGAACATCTCCAGGCAGACGCTTTGGATGTCCTCCGGATACAGGCTCTGGTTCGAATAGCCGCCCGGCGAAGCACAACCGGCCAGTCCCGTCGCGGCCAGCGCACCGGCAGCAAGCAGAAGAACCCAGCGGCATCGGATTGTACGCGGACTACTGTTCACGGGCTTGCATCCTGTCGAGGAGCTCCTGCCGGGCTTCCTTGGCCATTTGGGCCGCTTCGGTGTTGGGCCAGTTTTCGGTCACCATGTCGTAGTAAAGGTTGGCGGCCTCCACCCGCTTGGTGCGCTGGTAGTAGCGGCCGATCGTATACTGCTTGTAGGCCATCTGCTCGTCGATTCGCTCAAGTTTGGCCGGAATGTCGTGTTTTGCGGCGTCCTCCGGATAACGCAGAGCGAACCGCTCGTAGTAGGTCTTGGCCGTCGTCAGCTTGGAGGCATCCAGCAGCGGCTGCCGCTTCTCCGGCGGCTTGTTGTAGGCCGCGAAGTTGTCTTCCGCCATCCGAAGGATCGCCCTCTTGCCGATGGGCCCCATCTCCCAATACGATGCGATCTCGGACCATTTGAGATAGGCTTCGATGTACTTTTCCCTCGCTTCGTAGTGCTCGGCCACAGCAATAGCAGCCTTCAGACCGATGCTGTTGGGTTCGTCCAGGCCGGTGCGGTCGCTGAGCTTCTCCATGATCTCCACGCCTTCGGCATAGCCGCGGATGTTGATAAGGCCTAGCACGCGTTTCTTGCGACCAGCCAGGTAGGCGGTGGCGATCTCGAATTGCCGGTCCATCACGGCATTGGCAAACTCGCTGGTTGGGTGATCCTTCAACAGCTTCTCGTACTTGACCATTGCTCTGGCGTAGCGGTCGTTCCAGAACTCCAGCTCGCCCACCGCAAAAAGCTCGAGGTCGGGCCCGGCGTGCTGTGGAAAGTCATCCTTGATGCGGGCCAGCGCATCTTTGACGTCTCCGGCGTCCCCGGCACGCGTCGTGTCCTTAAGCTTGGCAACGGCTTGCAGGTAGCGCTGGTGAGGATCGGCGACAACGGATTTCCGCTCGGTCCCGTCCTGGGGCCTGGATGTCTCGGTCGCCGAGACGCCCAAGCACGATATCGCCATCAACACAAGCAGGCTGGCATTTCGCATCTGGTTCATCATTTCGGGTTCGGTCCATTCGGAGGCTCAAAGAAGGACGTCTCCCGCAGTGGCCTCAAACGGGCCTCATTATACCGGCTGGTCCCGTCAATGCAACGCACACTTACAAATATGCATCGCCAGCGAACGCCCCTGTCGCCCAAGTGCGACCGACCGGCCCGATTTGCCTTTACCGGCTGCGCGGGAGGCGATATAAGCTGGAATTGAGCACGGCTCTGCGGCCTCCATCACGCTGTGGACCAACGTCCGGGGGCCGGGCCTCTGGGGTGCATCGGGAAGGTTTGGAATTAAGGAGGTACACCATGAAGCGAGGTTGGGCACTGCACGTCGTCGGGGTTCTCAGCATCGTAGGCGGTTTCGGCTGCGGACGTGCGCCGTTGGCCAAACTGACCCCCGGCAGAGAGAATGTGCGGCAGATTCCCACGGCGGAGTATGTCGACAGAATGAAAGCGGGATGGATCGGCCAGATGGCCGGTGTCGGGTGGGGCGGACCTACCGAGTTTCGTTACAAGGGGGCTATCATCCCCGAGGACCAGATGCCCGAGTGGAAACCCGCGATGATCAACCAGTTCGAGCAGGACGACATCTATGTGGAGATGACCTTCCTGCGAACGCTGGAGGTGCACGGATTCGACGTGTCCATTCGGCAAGCGGGCATCGATTTCGCCAATAGCGGCTATCCGCTCTGGCACGCGAACAAGGCTGGGCGTGATAACCTGCGGAACGGCATCGCTCCGCCGGATTCGGGCCACCCCAAGTTCAACAAGCACGCGGACGACATCGACTATCAGATCGAGGCGGACTACGCCGGGCTGATCGCTCCAGGCATGCCCAACGTGGCGATCCAGTTGGGTGAGAAGTTCGGGCGGCTGATGAACTACGGCGATGGCCTCTACGGCGGGCAGTTTGTCGCCGGAATGTACGCCGAGGCGTTCTTCGAGAAGGATATGATCAAGATCATCGAGGCGGGGCTTCGCTGCATCCCGAAGGACAGCCAGTACTATGAATGTATCAGGGACGTGCTCCGCTGGCACGCAGAGCACCCGGACGACTGGACAAAGACGTGGCAACGGATCAACGAGAAGTACCATCTGAATCCGGTGTATCGCCGCTTCTCGTGTTCGGGCCCGGAGGACGAGTTCAACATCGATGCCAAGATCAACGGCGCCTACATCGTCATGGGACTGCTATATGGCCAGGGTGATCCGGACCAGACGATCATCATCTCGACGCGGTGCGGCCAGGACTCCGACTGCAATCCGTCGAATGCCGCCGGCATCCTGTTCACCACTATCGGGTTCAAGAACCTGCCGGAGAGGTTCAAGATCGCGCTGGACCCATGGGGCAAGTTCAGCCATACGCCATATAACTTCCCCACGTTGATTCGCGTCTGCGAAGACCTGGCCCGCGACGCTGTGAAGAACTGCGGCGGGAAGATCGAGGCGAATGAGCAGGGAGAGGAGTGTTTTGTGATCCCGGTCCAAAGCCCTCGCCCGAGTCGCCTGGAGAGGTGCTGGGAGCCAGGACCGGCCCAGGAGACGCGGTATTCGAAGCAGGAAATGGCCAAGATCACCGCGCTGCTCGGCAAGGACATGTCCGACGCGATCGAGAAGTTCGCTCCGGGCTGGAAGGTGGTCCAGTGCGGCGAGGAAATGGCTCCGGGCATCCGCAAGGAGCTGCGTGGGCGGCAGAATGTCCTTGTGACGCATCCTCTGAACCAGGAAATCGGCTGCATTATCAGCCGGACGGTCAAGCTGCCCGCGAACGAAGACAGCACGCTGAAGCTGGTCGTGGGCCACGACCCTCGGGGCGACTGGGACCTGATCGTGAAGGTCGATGGAAAGCAACTGCTGCGAAAGACGATTGGCCCGGATACGACCACGGTCGGATGGACCGAAGTTGGGGTCGATTTGTCGCCATACGCAGGACGCACTGTCAAGATCGAGCTGGTCAACGAGCCGACGGGCTGGCGTTTTGAGGCCGCCCACTGGGCTGAGATTACTCTGTCCAGCCGGTAGAGTGAACGCTACGGGCAGGCGGGGCTTGCCGTTGTCTTATTGCCGTTTGATGCAGCGGCCTTTTCTGGTATCATAAAAGCGAGCCGAATGGGCTACCGTGTGGGGTCTGCCCGTGTGGACTTGGTTGTCAAGGGGGCCGGATGTCGAAGAACCTGGACCGTCGGTCGTTTCTGAGAAGCTCGCTGGTTGGATCGGCAGCGTTTGCCTCGGCCATGAGCCTGGAGGAGAAGGCCCTGCTGGCGGCGATGCAGGACGACTCGCCTCGGGGGCGGGGGCCTGCCGTCGACGGGATGCCGGCGGGCAGGATTGGCAATGTGACGATCAGCCGCATCATCTGCGGCGGCAATCTCATCGGCGGCTACGCCCACAGTCGCGATCTGATCTACGTCTCCTCGCTTCTGAAGCACTACTTCACAGATGAGAAGATCATCGAGACGCTGACGCTCTGCGAGGAATCCGGCGTCAACACGATCAACGCCGGAACCAATTCTCTCGGCGTGCTCAAGAAGTATTGGGACGAGCGGGGCGGGCGGATCCAATGGCTGGCCCAGTGTGTTCCCTCGGCCGACGACCTGACTGGCGACGTTCAAAAGGCGATCGACGCCGGGGCGACCGGCGCATACGTCATCGGCAACGTCGGGGACGCCTGGACGCGAGCCGGACGGGTCGATCTGATAGGTAAGGTGGTCGAATTCATCAGGCAGAACGGCCTGATCGCGGGCGTCGGCGGTCATGAGCTGGAAACGATCAAGGCCTGCGAGGAAGCCGCCTTGCCGGTGGACTTCTACATGAAGACCCACCACAGCACCGATTATTGGTCGACCCGGCGGCCCGGGCAGAACAAGGATGTGATCGACAATTACGACGTGGACAACTACTGGGACAAACACCCCGAACAGACGGCTGCGTATATGCAGAAGGTCCGCAAGCCCTGGATCGCTTACAAGGTGCTGGCGGCTGGGGCGGTTCATCCTTCGGATGGCTTCAAGTTTGCGTTTGAGAACGGCGCCGATTTTCTGTGCGTCGGAATGTTTGATTTTCAGGTTCGCGAGAACGCGATCATCGCCAGGAACGTATCGACCGGCCGGTTGAACCGCTCTCGCGCGTGGCATGCGTAGATTGGAGTGATGGTATGGCAGACAAGCAAGTCGATCGACGTGGGTTCATCAAGAAGTCCGTGGCGGCCTCGGCCGGCATGGCCCTGGGGCTGCACAGCTTCGAGGAGCAGAATCTCCGCGCGCAGATGAGCGAGGGCAGCGCCAAGGCCCCGGAGAAGTCGCAACCGGGAGCCTTTCCCTGTGGGAAGATCAAGGACCTGACGGTCAGCCGGATGTTCTGCGGCGGCAACCTCATCGGCGGATGGGCCCACAGCCGCGACCTGATCTACGTTTCGAGCCTGGTCAAGGCCTACCACAGCGACGAGAAGGTGTTCGAGACCCTGGCGCTGGCCGAGGAGATGGGCGTTAACACGATTCTGGGCAATCCCACCGCCGATCGCGTGCTGAATCGCTACTGGAATGAACGGGGCGGCCGGATCCAATTCATCTCCGACTGCGCCGCCGGCAGTACGATCAAGGAGGGCGTCAAACGATCCGTGGATAGCGGCGCCCATGCAGTGTATGTACAAGGGGGGTTGGCCGATGCGGCTGTCCGTGACGGCAAGACCGACCTCGTCGGCGAAGCGCTCGAATACATGAGGCAGTTCGGTCTGCCCAGCGGGCTCGGCGCCCATGACCTCGAGACGATCAAGGCCTTCGTCAAGGCGGGCTTCAAGCCGGACTTCTGGGTCAAGACCCTGCATCCGGACAACTACTGGTCCGCGACGGCGCAGGAGCACCGCAAGGCGTTTGACGCCGTCGGGCCCTCGGGCGAAAGGCACGGCGAGCCTCACGACAACATGTGGTGCCGCAACCCGAAAGAGACGATCGAGTACATGAAGAGTCTCAAGGAGCCTTGGATTGCGTTCAAGGTGCTGGCGGCCGGGGCCCTCCATCCGCGCGAGGGCTTCAAGTTTGCCTTCGAAGGCGGAGCGGACTTCATCTGCGTTGGGATGTTCGACTTCCAGCTTCGCGAGAACGTGATTCTCGCCCAGAATACGCTGGCCGGCAAGCTCGACCGCGAACGCGCCTGGTGTGCGTAGCATCGACTACGCACCGGGCAATTGGGGAACGCAACAAAAAGGGCCTATGCCTGTGATGGCATAGGCCCTGAACACATCCATCGATCCAGCAGCCGCAAGGCTGGGATCACGATCCAACAATCCTACTCGGCTTTGCGTCCGAACCCAATGTCGTCAACGTAAACGGTGCCGGTGCCGCCAGCGGCTGGGCTGGTTGCATTGCCGACGCCGATGACGATTCTCTGCACTCGGCCGAGGTTCACACCGTTCAGGTCGGTGTACGGAATCGTCCACTCCTGCCACGTGGGACGCGCTGTGATGGCCGCGTCGGCATTGGCTACCGTCTTGGTCTTGCCGGCGCTGTCCTCGATCGTTACGTACATGGCTTCCATCGAGCTGCCAACAGGCTGGGTGACGCCAATCTCAGCGATCTGCCAGGCCCCCGTGACGTTGCCGGTCGTCGAGAGATTGGAGAACTCCGCGGCCGTTGCCACACTGGCGTTGTGGCTGGTCACAGCCAGACCGATGTAGACGTTGGTGGGCATGGCGATTTGCAGCGCCGGACTGACTGTGATGTCCGTCCATGTGGCGCCGTCGGGCGACGTCTGCGCCGTGAAGACGTCGCCGGTTCGGGTCAGCTTCACCCAGTAGGGGGCGGCGAAGCCGGTCGTGTCGGTGCTGGCACTGGCGGCATCCACCACGGGACGACGCTGGAACGAAATGCTGTTTCCCGCCGGTACACATATAAAGGCGTGCGTCGAGCCGGGCGCCAGTGATTCGCGGATCATGATGCCCGCCTTGGCCCAGGGGTCACTGGGAACGATGCTGTCGACGCGGACCACCATCGAGCCGTTGCCGCTGAGACTCTTGTACGCGTAGCGGAATTCGTCGGCGTTGTTCCAGATGTCCGTGCCGATGGCGTTCATGATGATACTGCCGTCGGCTGCCTCCAGGAAGGTAGGCGCATTGCCGCGGATGTACAGCACGAGGCTGTCGGCTCCGTTGCCGGTCCAGTTCTGGGCCGGTTCGAATACCCGCTCTGCCTCGGAGTAGAACGGTGAGGCACTGTTGTCGTACTGGAGTGGCATCGACTGCGCACCGCTGTGAACGACCGTCTTCTCGGCAAACGGAGCTTCGACATAGCCCACCGTCGAGCCGTTGTCGTTGACCCAGCCGTCAAGCCACGTGTCAAAGATGGCCTCGCCGGCTTCGACGTCGTCGGTGTAAGTCTCGAATCCGTCGATCAGTGCAAATTCCTGCGTCGAGAAGGTCCAGACATCGCCGGCCCAGGTGCTGATCGCCTCGGCCTCATTGACCTCGACGACCTGCCAGTAATACGTGCTGCCAAACTCCAGCGCCGGTGCGAAGCTCGCCGAATCGGCTGTGCCGGCCAGCGTCAGAGCATTCGGGTCTGTGCTCAGATAGACCTCGTGCGAGGCCGCCTCGCGGCCAGCGCGCCAGCTCATCACCTTGCCGACCTCCACATCGGTGGCGCCGTCCGCCGGCTGCGGCTCTCTTGCCTGGACGGGCAGGTACATGAAGCGGACCTCGCTGAGGCCGTACTGGCCCAGCATGCCGAATCCGCTGTTGACGGTGAGCTTGACGTACTTGACCGCCAGCCCCTGGAAATCGATGGTCGAATTGTAGACGTAGGTTCCCTTGGCAGTGGCCTGATTGAGGTCGAAGTCGCCCAGGGCCGTCCACTCGGCGCCGTCGGTGGAGTATTCCACCGTGACGTTCTTGAGACCAAAGCCGAGCATCTTCTCGAACATCACGTTGTAGTTCCAGACCTGGAGCTCATAGAGCTTGTAGACGCCGTCGAACTCATACTGGATGTAGAGAGCCGAACCATCGGCCGGCGCGTAGGCCACCCACATATCGTCGGCTTCGACGGAGTGCTGGTCCCCGGCATTGAGGCCGGAGCCGTCAACCGTCTTCTCCGGGCCGCTGGCGGCGTCAGAGGCGCCGTTGCTCGTGGCGACGACGTTGGGGACCGCATAGACGAACGGCTCGACCGTGAAGCTCCAGACGTCACCTTTGTAGATCGTTCCGTTCGCTGCGACCTCATCGACGCGCCAGTAGTAGGTCTGGCTGAATTCCATGCGTCCCGGATCGAACGTGGTGCCTGTCTGGCCCTGGCTGACCAGCACGCCCATCGGATTGGCGCGCGTAGCGGCATCGACGTCGGCGGAACTCGTGCCGAAGTAGACGTCGTGGCTTGCGGCCGATGCACTCGCCTTCCAGCCAAGGTCTCTGTCCCGCGGCACATCCGTGGCGCCGTCGGCCGGAACCGGCATCGACGCCAGGTTCGGGTCGGTAAGGCCGCCCATGATCTCCACGATCTCGTCGGCAGTCAGGGCCCGGCTGAACAGCGAAAGGTCATCCAGCATACCGTTGGTCATCCGACGCGGGTCCTGTTCCCCGGAACCATCGCCGCCCAGGAAGATGGGGGAATTCCAGTTGACAGCCACATGGGCGACCGCATTGACAGCCACCTCCGTGCCGTTGAGATAGAATACCGCCTGCGTGGGCTCAATCGTCACAGCGGCGAAGTTCCATTCATTGTCGGCCAGATACGCATTCGGACGAAAACCCCACGTGTTCGATGCGTCGCCCCAGTGATAGCAGAGTTGGAGGTTGCCTGCATCGGGGTTGATATTCAGGCCGGTGGCTGTGGGGCGGGTCATGATGAAGGACGTCCAGGCCGCCTGCGCACCGATGGGTTTCATCCAGCCCGCCATCGTCGCATCGGTCAGGGTCATGTTTATGGCGGGGATCTGGATCAGGTTGGGGTATTCCAGTTGCACGGCGTTGCCATAGACGCCAGGCGCCCATGTCAGAGTGCCAACCGCCGCCGCACCGCCAAGCCCGGAGTAAGCCGTGCCATCGTAATGGTTGCGGGAGGAATCGGCGACAGTGGTACCCTGGCCCTCGTCGCACGCCCACCAGCCGATCAGGGCCGGGTCACTGAGGGCGTTGTAGGCCCCAAAGGCGGCGCCGCCCTGGATCAGGGCCAGCAACACGATCAGAAATGCGAAACAGGTGCATCGCTTCCACATAGAAGTTCTCCTTCAAAGAAGACCACACAACCGGTGCGCTGACCACTCATCAGGCACTCATCCCCCCATTCAACGTTCTTCACAGACCCGCGCAACCGCAACGGGCCACGACCCATTTTCCCCCTCTGGAGACTCCACGAGATGGTATCGGCCGGATCACCTCCTTCCTGAATGAGACTGCCAGCATCTGGAGTGGGCAGAATGGGCCCGGCATGTGCAGGAACCATGCATTCCACGTCCCCCTCTGTCTTGTGGGTGCCAGGAATACACTGTGCCAGGTCCTCCGACACTGACCCTATGTGCGATTCTGAGTCTGGCGAGGCGTCTGTACCCTTCGATTCCCGGACGGGTCACCACCATCGAAAGGTCCAGAGATGTTACTCCTCACGATCACTTTCTTTATATCAAATGGGTGGACCATCTGCAACGCTATTTTCTCGGACGTTATACCCCGGAAGGGTGCTGGGAGATAGATCCTCGATGCATCGGGCTGTCCGGGCACACATGCGTGGCCCGGATCTCGGCGGGTCGGGCGGTCCTCAGACCTGGCCCACCTGTCCAAAGGCGAAGTAGAAGAAATAACCGGCGCCAAACTCACGGATGAGGACCTTGAGCGTCTCCTGCTGATTCTGGGGCTGCAAGCTGCTTCGAATCTGCACGAATCGTTGGTATCTACGGATGGTTTCAGAACTTATCTTGATCTTCCCCAGATCGGGCTTCTGCCTTTGGGATGCGTAGTAGATGAGGATCGCTTCCTCGTACAGAGGGGGGACCTGGCGATAGCCAAGGTCTTCGAGCCGGCCCACGTTCTCCATGATCTTGTCGAGCTTGCCGGTCAGCAGGTAGCACGCCATGAGGTACTCAAACGCCATCTTGTTGCGTGGGTTCCTCTCGAGCAGGGCGGCCAGCGTCTGGTCCACCGATTCGCGGCCAAACACCGCCAGCGGGTCGCTCAGCATGCAGGACCGGACCCGGTCGATGAAGGCCGCCTGGTCGGCCGGGAAGCCATGCTCCAGGCCGTGGAGCAGGGCGTCGGCCGTGCCGCGATGGATGACGTCCCGCTGGAGGGCAGTCGCGTAGACACGAGCGGTGCTCGCGAGGTCTCTGACGACATTGATCCACGCCAGTCGCTCCAGTGCGACGCCGAGATGGTCCTTGGTGGCCAGCAACTCGGATGCCAGCTTCTGGGCCATGTTGACGTGGCCCAGCTCAAAGAAGACGTCGCTCAGTTTCGCCAAAGCCAGGTCTGACTCCTTCTCCTCGTGGGTCAGCATAAGGGCATGAGGATTCAGGGGGAATCGGAACATGTCGTAGGGCAGCCGACCCTTGTGATACAGAGCCCGGAGGATGTCATGGTTTACGAAGACGTTGGTCATGCCTCTGGGCAGCCGATGACCGAGTTCGAGAATCTCGTCCCACTGCCTCTGGCAGGAGTAATAATTCGACAACACATAGGGCTTGCGCCGTTCGTCATGGCCCCAGTAGAGTCCCAGAGCCATCAGCACGATGGGCAGGGCCGTCCATGCGGGTCCTTTCAGCAGGGCCGGCACAGGCCTTCGCCGTTCCTTGGCACTGTGCTTCTTGGTCGGCCTGGCGGCCTTCGGGCCATGCTGTGCATGGGCGAGCGTCCGCGTCCGAACGAGCCCAAGTAATACGGTTAGGGGCGCGAGCCCGTACAGCAGGAGGACCAAGACTGTCTCGAAGCGGTCCATGCCGGCAGTCAGAGATGCGTCAAACGGACTGAGGGTGACAAACGCCCCGCCCGGAGCGATCAGGAACACGTATTGCGCCAGCACCCAGACGATCGCGACACTTGCCGGCAGGACGAGAATCGCCACCGTCCAGTCCCTGCGAAGGAGCAGCGCATGTGCCGCCGTCAGGATGGCGAACACCATCAATGTCCCGGAACCGCCCATCCAGAAGCCGAAGGTGGCGATCAGGCAGTATCCTGCGCCACGCGTCATGATGCGGCGAAGGGCGAGTCTCTCACACGCGAGCGACAGAGCCAGCCCCAACGCGACGGTCAGGCAGATCGCCAGCGGATGCTTGTAGCGGCTGTAGATCAGGAAGAATGCCACAGCCGGCAGGCTGGTCAGCCAGGCAGAACGCGCCACCCCGACCAGAGCAAGATGCCGCCGGAACAACTCGGCCAGTGCCAGTGCCGCCAGCACGATGATCGCCGCGCCCAGCCACGGGTAGTAGTACCCCTGCGAGAGCAGCCCGGTCGCGTAGAGGATGCCCCCGCCGGGCGCGCCTAACCGGTCCAGCAGGAATGCCTTTCCCGTGGCGAACAGAGGCGCAGCCGGAAGAATCGTTCCGAAGCAATGATAGAGCAGATCAGGCTCGACGACGAGCCATAGATAGACGAAGCACAGCGCGAAGAACAGCAGATTGTGCGGAAGCTGTCTTACCCTGAACGTCATGCTCGTTCATCTCCTGGTTCGCGTGTTTCTTGTCCCGGAGGGCTACTCTCGCTCCTGCCAGGGATCGGAGGGCACGGTTTTCGGTGTCGCGCCCGTGATGGGCATGTCCGTGGCGATGGATGGCTCGGCCCGGGCCGCCTGCGCGAGCCGCCATCTGCTGACGTCAACCGGCCCGTTGACCAGTTCCGGGACACTGTATGTTTCCAGCAGCGAATCGTAATGGGCCGGGTCCCGCTGGGGTACGACGAAGGGCTTGTGCGCGGCGCCGGTTTCGTCCACGTAGCTCAGATACGTGCGGGTGAACAGGCCGCCCGGCCGCTTGCTGCTGAACGCGATCCACCGACTGTTGCTCGACCAACAGTGCCATGATTCCGAGTGTTCGCTGTTGATCGCCAACTTGCGATACTGCTTGGTGGCCATGTCCATGATGTAGAGGTCGCTGCTGGGCTGATAGATGGGAAAGCAGCCATAGCGGCACATACAGAACAGCAGAAACCGTCCATTCGGCGAGAACCTTGGCAGTTGGATGCTCAGACCAGTCTCCTGAGCCGACAGGAAAGCTTCGGCCGTGCCCCATTGGCCCGTCTCGATGTCGTACGGAATGCGCCAAAGGTCATATTTGAGATCCTCGTAGTGGGCGGGGGGCACCGTGTTGCGATCCTCCCACAGGATCGGAGCGCTGCAGTAGTAGAGGTACTTGCCGTCGGGGGACCACGCGGGATAGGTTTCCAGCCGGTCTTTGTCGGCCAGTTCGGGCGGAGAGAAGGTCTTGCGGCTCTCGACCTGATAGCACACCAGGGCCGAATCCAGGTCGGCCACGTCGCGGACCTCCAGTGCGCCTGCTCGAAAGAACTGGATCACCTTGTTCATGGAATACACCGCCAGCCGGCCGCTCGGGTGCCAGGCGGTGTAGCCCCACTTGGCGCCGACTTTGTCGACCCGGCCGTCTCGGGCCAGCAGCGTGTGGCTGCCATAGGTTGCGCTGCGCAGGCTGATGGACATCGTGTCCGGCTCATTGCGCACGAAACTGTGGCAGTTGAGGCATCCCTCGCCGAACGACCGGCCGTGCAGGACCACGGAGGTATCGTAGCTGCCGAGGTCTCGCTGGTAGATGCCGATGTCCTTCCACCAGTTGTAGATCGGCTTCATGAACCTGAACACCACAGTCCCATCGATGTCTTCATGGGCGATGGTGTTGACGACCGGCTGAAAGCGCCTCCATTGGCGGTCTGCACCCTGAACGTGGACATCGAAATGCAGATCGCGGCCCCGATTGGCGCTGAGCAGGGCGCGCCATGGGCGACGCGGGATGCGCATCTGCCCGGTCCTGCTGGAGACAGTAATGGGCGATCCGCTCTCTGACCGGATCTTCAGGAGATAAGCCCGACCTTCTTCCAGAATCTGAAAGTTCAGAGGGGCGATGTTGGCGGGGATCACCGTGCCCGAGTAGTCGGGGCTCAGGTTGGGCTCGCGGGCGACTTCGCGGCACGTCTCCGGGGTTCCTGGAGAGCAGGACGCCACAGCAACAAGGAGGCCACAGAAGGTCACCATGTGGGCCCATTGTCTTGCCATATCACTTGCCACGCGAGATTTCCTGTCTGAGCCTGCTCAGTTGGTAAACACAATCGCTGCGACGCCAGTCTCTCAGGTGCGCGAAGAGAATTCAAGTCCCAAGAGCCTGCCCAGCCGACGAAATCTCGCCGATGCGATGGCCCGCAGGGAACACGGACGCCAAAAAGAAGCCCCCGCATTTGATGAGGGAGAGGAAGCGAGACTTTGCGGGGGCCTGTGGACAATCGTTTCGGTATTCATCGTATCCGAGGTGGCTTGGTTCCGTCAAGCGCCGGTACGGAATCTTCCCAGGAACGCGAGGAGGCCCAAGCGACCGTCGCGGAAACGGCGGCGACACATCATCATGATGACGGTCCAGGCCTTTGGGTATGACGGCCCAGAGCCCGGAGAAGGCCTCTGTCGTGTCGGATTGTCGGTTGGGCCGAACACCGCTTCTTGACGGTCCGGCCCTCACGTCTTATATAGGGGGCGTGAAAGACAGATGCGCCCTGCATGAAGCCAAATGAAGGATGCTGGATGGCCAAGAAGAGCCAATGTGACAGGTGTACAGGACTGTGCTGTCGGTACTTTGCGCTGCCGATCGAGACGCCGGAGACAAAGGACGATTTCGACGATATCCGATGGTTTCTGTGCCACAAGGATGTCACGGTCTTTGTCGAAGACGGCGACTGGTATGTGAACGTCAAGAACAAGTGCCGTCACCTTTCCGAGACCGACTACCGGTGCCGGATCTACGAGAAGCGGCCGAATATCTGCCGCAAGTACAAGCACTCCGATTGCGACCTCGTCGATGGGGAGTATGACTACGAGCTCCATTTCACCAACGACAAGGAGATGGAGGAGTACATTCGGATCAAGTTCGATAACAACGTGACCGAGAAGCGGCGGGCCACGAAGCGCAAGGGAAAGACCAGGAAGACATGAAGATACCACCGGTAAAAGGGACGCGGGATTTCTACCCGCCCGAGATGGCCCGGCGCAACTGGATCATCGACGGGTGGAAGAGCGTTTCCATTCGGAACGGCTTCGAGGAATACGACGGCCCGATCTTCGAACACCTGATGATGTACCAGATCAAGAGCGGTCAGGAGATCGTCGAGCAGCTCTTCTCGTTCCAGGACCGCGGCGGGCGGGATTTGGCGATCCGGCCGGAGATCACGCCTACCCTGGCGCGCATGGTCAACCAGCAGATCAACTCGCTGCCCCGACCGATCAAATGGTTCTCCGTGCCGCGGCTGTGCCGGGCCGAGCGGCCTCAGAAAGGACGGCTGCGCGAGTTCTTCCAGTGGAACATCGACATCATCGGCATCGACAGTCCTGAAGCGGACGCGGAGGTGATCTTCACATCGCTGGACTACCTTCGCATGGTCGGGTTGACGAGTCGAGACGTCCGGGCCAAGATCTCCAGCCGCAAGCTTCTGGCTTGCGTCCTGCGGGGCATCGGCGTCGAAGAGGGCAAATTCGACGGCATGTACGCCTTGCTGGACAAGAAGGCCAAGCTGCCGGCCGACACGTTCGAGGCGATGCTCGCCGAGCAGGTTCCAGACAAGGAGCAGGCCCGGCGCATCTCGGATTTCCTCGCGCTGAATTCCGCCGGCGAGATCGAGCGCGTCGTTCCCCTGAATGACGAGATCCGCGCCGCCGTCGAGCAGATGCAGAGTGTGTTTGCGACGCTGGAGCTGATGGGCGTGGCCGAGTACTGCGTGTTCGATCCGGCCATCGTGCGAGGTCTGGCCTACTACACCGGCGTGGTGTTCGAGATCCACGACATTGTCGGGGAGCTGCGCGCCATCTGTGGCGGGGGGCGATACGACAACCTTCTTCGTGACTTCGGCGGGCCGGCGATTCCCGCCACCGGGATGGGCATGGGCGACTGCGTGCTGGAGATCCTGCTGCATCAGAAGGGACTTCTGGACAGCCAGGTCCCGCCGCGACGGCTCGAATACTTCGTGGCCTGTGCGGATGCCGCCTGCGCCAAGGCGATGTACTCCGTGGCAGCCAGGCTGCGCGCCGCTGGCCATTCCGCCAATTTCAGCTACAAGCTGGGCGGGCTTTCCAAGCAGTTGAAGGAGGCCTCCTCCCAGAACGCCGCCCGGTGTGTTATCATCGGCCAGGAGTACTTGGACCGCCAGGAGCTTGTCATCAAGGACATGCTCAGCGGAGAGCAGACCCAGGTGCATGTGAATCAGTTGCTGCCGGAGCCGGGCGGAACGACGTAGGTTTACCAGGGCACCGCTGGCGTGCCTGCCCGAGACGTGTGAGGAGATCGCAATGAGCCGATACAGTCTATGGCAACTCGTCGTGTCCATGGTCTTGCTGTGGAGCACAGTTTGCCCACCTGTCGCGGCTCAGCCGCAGGGCGCAGAACTCTGGCCGCAGGTACATGCGAACCGCCAGGTGACGTTCTACCTTCGTGCAGCGGATGCTCAGCGCGTGCTGCTGGAGGCGAATTTCCTCGCCGAGCCGGAGCCGATGCTCAAAGATGCCGAGGGGCTCTGGTCGGTCACCGTCGAACCGCTTGCCCCGGAGATCTACGAGTACAACTTCAAGGTGGATGGTCTGGCCATCGCCGATCCGATGAATCCGTTCGTCAAGGTCTGGCGCCGCAGCGCCCGGAGCATGGTCCTGGTTCCCGGTGACCCACCCATGTTCTACGAGGAGCAGGACGTTCCTTACGGGACCGTGCGTATCCACCGCTATCCTTCCAAGTCATTGGATACCACGCGGGGCCTTTACGTCTACACGCCCCCGGCGTATGAGACGTCGGGCCAGCTCAAGTACCCCGTGCTGTATCTGCTGCACGGCAGCGGAGATACGGAAGACGCCTGGACCATCGTCGGACGAGCCAACGCGGTCATGGACAACGCCTTGGCGGCCGGAAGGGCCAGGCCGATGATCATCGTAATGCCGTATGGGCACACGCCGAGCATCACGTCCGACCGGAGCCGGCCTCGAAACTGGAGAAGCTTCGAAGCCGATCTGATCGGCGATGTGATCCCGTTCGTCGAACGCAACTACCGCGTACGCAGCGATTCGGAGCACCGGGCGATCGCCGGGCTGTCCATGGGAGGAGGGCAATCGCTGCGAATCGGGCTGGGACATCCGGAGATGTTCGGCTGGGTCGTTGCATTCAGCTCCAGCACGCCGACCGGTGAGGAACTCGATGTGTTGCTGGCCAAACCAGAGACACTGAACCAGAGTCTGAGGCTTCTCTGGATCGGTTGCGGCAGGAAGGACTTCCTGTTTGAGGCCAATCAACGGTTCCTGGCGGCGCTCGAAGCCAAAGCGATCAAGCACACCGCCCATATCACAGACGGTGCCCACGAATGGCGTCTTTGGAGGTACTATCTGAACGAGGTGTTGCCACTCCTGTTCGACGCGAAGAAGTAGCTTCGCGGCGGTGGGGAGAGCCGATATCGATCTCCGCGTGCAATCGGCGGCCTGGCCTGCGAGGGGAAGGTGACAGTCGCATGAGGGACTCGGCGGCCAATCATTACGAGCGAGCGTTCGAAAGCTGGCTGATCGACCACCAGGTGGAGTACGTCCGCGCCGACGAGCACCAGCGCATCGGAACCGCCAGACAGACGGTCAAGAACTTCGATTTCCTCCTCTACGCTCCTCTCGGCCGACGTATCGTGGTCGAGGTCAAAGGGCGAACATTCGCCGGAACGAGCCTGGCCGGGCTCAAGGGTCTGGAATGCTGGGTGACGCGTGACGATGTTCGCGGGCTCGGCGCCTGGGCCAAGGCCCTGGGCCTAGGCCACGAAGCGGCCTTCGTCTTCACCTACCGGGCGGCACGCATCGACGTCGATTTCGACGGGCGCGACGTGCTCTGCCTCGGTCCGGACCGGTACGTCTTCTTCTGCATTCGCCTGGAGGACTACCGGCGGCACATGAAAGAGCGCAGCGTCCGCTGGCAGACGGTGACACTCTCGGCCGACCATTTCCGCGCCTGCGCGATCGACCTTCCGGTCTTACTCAAATAACAGGTCCCGCCGTCCCGGAGCCCCGTTGCGCTGCCTTCACCACCCCCCCCCCCAGAGGTTCCCCGTCTTTGAACGGGACTTGATCGAAACCTGCAAAGTGGATACACTGTGTTTCGAAACTGTGTAGTCGTCATTTCGAGTTCCCCTGGGAAGGCATGGACATGAAGGCGACAACGCAAGGCCTGCCGGTCTCACCAGATCATCGCGGGCTGATTCTCCCTCTGTTCCTGATATCCGGTGCGACCGGTCTCGTCTACGAGGTGACCTGGATGCGGTCCCTCGGGACGGTCTTCGGCAACACGGTCTTTGCCGCCAGCACCATTCTGACGGCCTTCATGCTGGGTCTGGCCATCGGAAGCTGGCTGCTCGGGCGGCACGCCGACCGCATGACGCGACCGCTGCGACTCTATGCCTGGCTGGAACTGGGAATTGGCGTTTATGCCTTCGCCTTCCCGGCCATTCTGAACGCAGTGGACCGGTTCTACCTGTGGTTCTATCAGACGTACCAGCCGGGTCCTCACACGCTGAATCTGGTTCGTTTCGTCGTCTCGATTCTGATTCTCCTGCTTCCGACTGTCTTGATGGGAGGGACCTTGCCGGTCCTCAGCGGGCTTTGGGCGGCGACGCCGGGCAGGAGCGAGTCGCACTTGCGGACCGGACAGGGCGTCGGTCTGCTCTATGCGGTCAACACGTTCGGCGCCGTCCTGGGTAGCTTCCTGTCGGGCTACTACCTGATTCGGCTGCTGGGCGTGAATTCGTCGATTTACGTGACCGCGACGGCCAACGTGACCATCGGCGTTCTGGCCTGGCTGCTGTCCTTGGGGATCAGGCCGCGACCGGTGATTCCTGGAGCGGCCAGACGCAAACAGCAGGGCCTCGCCGCTCTCAGGGAACAGATTGCACGGGCGCAGGAATCACCCACCGTGTACTCGGAGCGCGTCCGGACGATTGCCCTGGTCGGCGTTTTCGTGGCGGGATTCTGCGCGATGGCGATGGAAGTGCTCTGGTCGCGGGTGCTCGTGTTTGTCCTCGGGACGTCCGCTTACGCCTTCGCCTGCATGCTGACGTGCTTTGTTCTGGGCCTTGCCTTGGGCAGCCTCTTGTCGAGCGTGCTGCTGGTGCCTCGCCTGAAGGATCCGATTCTCGCGTTTGGAGTGATCGAATTTGCGCTGGCGCTGTCGATCCTGGGGTCGATCCAGATGTTGGGCTGGCTCTGGGCTCTCGATGCCTGGGTGCTCGAACGCATAGTCGACTGGAAGATCTCGTTCGCCGGCGACAGCGTGGTCCATTTCATCGACACCCTTGCCGTGATCATCGTTCCCACGGTCCTGATGGGAATGGTGTTCCCCGTCGCGGTGCGAATCTGCGCGCCGGTCTGGGAGACGGTGGGCCGGCGCGTGGGGCAGGTGTATGCGTCCAATACGATCGGCTGCGTCCTCGGCTCTGCGGCGGCCGGCTTCCTGGTGATCCCGCTTCTGGGATTGCGGAACAGCTTTCTGGTGGTTGTCGCGGCCCTCTTCGCCCTGGCGATTGTGCTGGTTGCGCTCTCGGACAAGCGACACAGAACGCTCGCGATGGCAGGGACGGTGGTTTCCATTCTGCTGGTGGCGGCCTGTGCCGTCTGGATTCCGCGCGACGTGTTCCTGCAAACCGTGAACACATATCACCATCCCAGCCGGATCGTGTTCATCGACGACGGCGTCACCGGAACGGTGACAGTCCATGATCTGCCGGATGGAGACCGCCTGATCGCCGTCGATGGAGTAGACGTCGCGGGCATGGACCTGATGCTGCGGACGACGCAGAAGCTCCAGGCGTATGCGCCGCTGCTGGTCCATGAGAACCCGCAGGACGTGGTGCAGATCGGCTATGGAAGCGGCGAGACCTGCGGGATCGGTCTGGATTTCGGTGTCGCGCGTTACACGATCGTCGACATCTGTCCGGGCGTATTCGAGGCCGGCGTGTTCTTCGACGAGATCAACCGCCGCTCGTATGCGAATCCGAAGCTCCGCAAGGTCATTATGGACGGCAAGAACTTCATCAAGATGACCGAGGAGAAGTTCGACGTCATCATGAACGATTCGACCTATCCGGGCACGACGGGCAGCTCGGCCCTCTACACGTACGATCACTTCAAGGCCTGTCGCGACCGTCTCAAGCCCAAGGGTGTGCTGTCATGCTGGGTGCCGCTCGATCTGCGACCGGAGGATTTCCGCATCATCATGCGAAGCTTCCAGGCCGCGATGCCTCACAGCTCCTTGTGGGTGGTCAACAACTGCGTCAACAAACACGCCGTGCTCCTCGGGACGGTCGAGCCGATGCAGTTGGACTTCCGCCGCATCAAGGCGATCGCCGAGCGTCCTGATATTGCCAAAGACCTCGAACAGATCAATGTATACTGCGTCTACGATTTCCTCGATTGCCTCCTGGTGGGCGAGAGGGAATTGACGAGCCTCGGCGGCCAGGGCCCTCTGCATACCGACGACAAGCCCTATCTGGAATTCGGCGCGGCGATCAAGCGCGACGTCGAGGGTTCCTGGCTCGACATCCTCCGCTCCATCAGCGAGCATTGCACGCCGCTGCTGGACCATGTGACGAACGTCCGCCTGCTGCCGGACGGGGAAAACCCGGCAGCGATACTCCAGCAGTACAGCCAGGCGACTCGGCACGTGCTGCAAGGTGTCGTGGGGGCGCTGATTGGCGATCCGGACATCATGAATGGGCAATTTGCGGCCGCCAGGCAAGCAAACCCCCAGGACCGGGACGTGGACAGCATCCTCGAAGAGCTGCGGGGAGAGATTCGGGCTCTGGAGGAAGCGGTTGAGCGGACCCCCGGCGCCGCGGAGCTGCGCGGGCGTCTGGCGAAACGGTACGTGTTGTCGCAGGACTACGGCCGCGCCATCGAGCAATACGAGCACTTCGTCCAGCTCCGGCCGGGCGACGGGGCTGCCTGGAACAACTTGGGCATCTGTTACCGGCGTCTCAACGCGTTCGATCAGGCGGTCGCAGCGTTCGAGAACGCCCTGCAACGGAATCCCCGCCTGCTCGATGCGTACACGAATCTGGCGGAGGCGCGGGACGCTCAGGGCGACTTGCCCGGCGCGATGGCAGCTCTGGAACGTCTGCTGCCCTTGCTGCCGCGGGAAGGGCAGGTCCGCACGCATGATCTGCTCGCTGGTTTGAGCGTCCGACAGCAGAAGAATGCCCTTGCGGTGCAGCATCTTGACCGCGCGATCGAGTTGGCCGCGCCTGACCGCCAGATGCAGCAGGTGCTCATCGCACGTCGGCAGAAGATCCAGCAGTTGACCGACGGACAGGCGCGCTGACCGCCGCACCGTTCGACGACAACGAAGAAGGGCCGGGTCCGACGACCCGGCCCGTCGTGTGCTGAACCAACAGTGCGCTATGGACGAGGCAGCGTCTTCTCAAGCTCCGCCAGCACCTCGGCGCTGACGGTCTCGACGTGCAGGCTGCCGAAGATCACACGATATTCCGTCTCGGAAACCTGCCATCGCATCAGGACCTGATCGGCGTCCTCCGGCGTGACGACATCGCCGTAGTAGGCGGGATGCTTCTGGTCCTGCGAGAGCGACATGTAGAACGAGCCGATCCCCACGACAGGCGCCAGGGTCTGCGTGAGTTCCTTGATTCGCTCATCCATGTCATCCTTCTCCGGCTGATGACCGTCCGCGACGCTCCGCTTGGCGAGGTCCTTCGTCACCGACATGAGCGTCACCATATCCAGCTTCTCCGGGTAGCGACCGCTCAACTCGGCAAACAGCCGCAGCCCCTGGATGGCGGTCTCTTCATTCATGGCCGGCATCTGGAGCGGTCCTCCGCCCAGAGTGGTATAATCATCCGGGATGACCGGCTCGAACTCGGAGGCGTCCACGACCACGTCCCACTGGAAATCGCCAATGACGCCATGCATGTGCATGTCACCCATCTGCATGTCCCTCTCAAGAAGGACCGGAAGCTGGGTCTTGACGTCCACCCAAATCTTGACGTCGACTTCGCCCATCATGCCCCCAAGATAGTTGGGATCGGTCGTCTGGAAGCCTTCGACCTCGACGCCGTCGATGGTGGATCGGCCCAGGCTCGTATACTGACAATCGAGAATCTGGCGGATCATGATCCTCGGGTCATTGTTCTGTTTCAGTTGCTCTTCGAACGCGGCGTCGTCGAGGTCGATCTGCATGTACTTCTTCTGTCCCGGTATGAGGGTGACCGCCTTCTTCTGCCGGGGCAGCATGTACGTCTCCTGCAGCATCGGCTCGGCGCCGTCGGGACCGGGGATTATCCTGTCCATTTCCATCGTCATCTTCATCCCCAACTCCTGCGATATCACGATCATGCCTCGCGCTTCCTGTTCCACGGGTGTGTTGCCAACGCTCGGGCCTGTCGTCAGGATGCTCATCTGGTACATATATGCGTTGACCTGCTGGAGGCGGCTAAGGACGTCGGCCAGGGCCACGCTGGATTGGGTGCCCGTCCACAGGAACAGGCCCATGACACAGGCGACGACAACGGCGGCTGCAATAGCGAGTTTGGCGAATGAACTCTTCATGATCGATCTCCCTTTCACAATCAATGTCTCTGGTTTCTTTGTGTGTTCCTGCTGGGCCTGGAGCATATCCCGAAAGACTCGCTCATCGGCCTGCGGCCCAATGCCCAGCCTGGCGTCTCGAAAAGACTTTCTTATGTGGTCTGCGGGTCGCATTGTCGCACCTCACTGTTCAGCAGAGACCGCAGTCGTTCCATGCCGTAACGATATCGGCCTTTGGCGGTGTTCAGCGGCACGTGCTGCACCGCCGCGATCTGGCGGAAGCTCATGTCCATCTCCATGCGAAGGCTGAGCGCTTCGCGTTGCTCGTAAGGCAACTGTTGCAGCGCCTCGGCCAGCAGCGCGAGTTGTTCGCTGAGAATCGCCCACTGCGCAGGCCCTGGTCCGCCCGACGGAGGCAGCGATGCATCTTCCGGGCTGATTCCCCCATGTCGGTGGTTGTTTCGCCTGTGGTTGCGGACGCGATTGACCGCGCTCGTGGTCAGGTAGCTGCGGAGGCTGCCGGTCAGTTTGATCCGCTCGGCCGAGCCGGCGAACGCCACGAAGACATCGTGCACAATGTCCTCGGCGGCGTTCCCATCGCCCAGCAGCACGGTGGCCAGCTTGAGCAGTTCCACCTTGTATTTGTCATAGATCCGGCGCAGGGCCTGCGGCGAGCCTCTCTTGAATCGGAGAATCAACAGTCTTTCCTCGACCATCCTGCGCACCTGACTGAAACGCGATCGCTGTTCGGCCTATTACACACCAATGCACTGTGATTGGGTATGGAGATCTTCCGGCGGTTCGTCGTTTTCTTGCAAGCGACGGCTGGCGGATTGTCGGGCGGATGTTACAATCGCCGGGCTTGGAGCCCAATGGAGATGACACGAGAGCACCCGACAGCCGATTCAACCCGGACCGCCCGGAGCTGGCCATTGTACGGCGCGGCTTTCGCCACTGCGCTGAGTTTGGGCATCTGCTGGACCGCCATGCCTTTCGTCCTGACCGCCATCGGCGGCGCCGAGACCCACGTGGGCTATGCGCTGGCGGGCAACAGCCTGGCATACATGGCGGCGCTGCTGATCACCGGCTCGTGGCTGGGACACCTGGATGTTCGTCGGGCGACGCGTCTGGCGACCATTGTGGCCTTGGTAGCCGCGGCCGCAATGGTGGCGGCGGTCTTTGGCGCGGGCCGACAGGGCGAGGTCGCCGGGCCGGCCTGGATCTGGATGATCATCGCGGCTGGAGGGTTCGGCGGTGCGGCCATGGCGCTGTTCTGGCCCTTCCTGATGAGCTGGGTCTCTGCCCGCTATGAGGGAGTCAGGCTGAATCGCCGACTCGGACGGTACAACGGTTCCTGGTCGAGCGGGGCCCTGGTCGGGCCGATCATCGGGGCCTGGCTGGTCGAGCGGAATCCGCTGTGGCCGATGGTCGCGGCGGTGGGGTGCTTCGCGCTGTCCTTGCTGCTGCTGGTACTGGCCCGCAACAATACGGGGCATACAGGCGAGGACGGACCGTCGGGTGCGCCGCCCGAGCCGATCCATGATCCGCGCGCGCTGATCGCCTATCGCTGGATGTCGCGAGTCGCTCTGTTCTGCGCTTGGGCCTCGCAGGCGATCGTACGGTCGCAATTCGCACTGCTCTTCGTGGCTCTGGGCTATTCGGAGGCGCAGTTCGGCATCTACTACGCGGTCTTTGCGCTGTGCAATTTCCTGTCGCTGACGGCGGCAGGCCGCTGGGCTTTCTGGCATTTCAGGCTCGCGCCGCTTCTGGCGGGCCAGATGGTGCTCATGGTTGCTCTGCTGATGATGATCTATGGGCGGACGCTGGGGGTCTTCGTGGTCTCGGCGATCGTGCTCGGCCTGCCGTTCGGGTTTGCCTACAGCAGCCACCTCTACTATGGCGTCTCGGCCAGCCGCAACCGCTCGACTCGCATGGTGATCCACGAAATCGTGATCTCCGTTGGCGTCATCACGGGCGCCGGAACAGGCGGCCATCTGGCCAGGCACGTCGGCCCGTATGCGCCCTACTGGTTCGCCGTCGCGCTGATCGGCCTGGGCCTGGTTGTCCAGCTGGCAATCTATTTCGCCTGCCGCACACGGTTCCCGCGACCGGAGGCAGGATGAAGTCTCCCGGCAAAAAAAAAACGTCTCCCGCCCGGAAATTCCTTGCAAACCCCGTCTACATAGCTGTAGAATTCAGAAAATGAGACATAAAGGCGGGCAGAAGCATCTATTATAAAACTGTGGTCTGCTATCATATCATACGTTTCCATTCATAACCGCCTGCCTTTGTGACCCGGTGAGTTTCTCTGCTGCTCGGACGCTGCGCGTAGAGCGTCCTGACGCACGAGGTGCAACATGCGCGGAGAATCTCCAATTCGGTCACGTTTTGACGCCTGCATTGAGCGAGAGGGGGGCGGTCTGCGCAGAACGGGCATGGACCGGTGTCCATACGGCCTCATATCTTCATAGCATCATATTGAAAGGAGCGGAACATGGACAGGTTAGCGAGCAAGCGAATCATAGTGGCCGCGTGTGTCCTGATGACCGGGCTATGCGCGGCTGGGCAAGACCACACGATCCGGCCGGTTCCATTCAGAGTCGTCTACGCGGATGACGACGCCACCGGCGAAAACGATGGCACATCCTGGGCGGACGCGTTTGTGTATCTCCAGGACGCGCTGGCCGTGGCTGGAAGAGGCGACAGGGTTCGAGTGGCCCAAGGCTTGTACAAGCCTGACCAAGGTGTTGGTTTCTCTCCAGGAGATCGTGACGCGAGGTTTCTTCTGGTCAACGGTGTAACGCTGGCTGGAGGCTATGCCGGCCTGACGGGCACCGATCCCAACGAACGTGACATCGATCGCTACGAGACGATTCTCAGCGGAGACCTGGATGGAGACGACGGCCCTGATTTCTCCAACATGGACGACAACAGCCGAATCGTCGTCGCCTCTCTGAGCAGCGACGCGACGACTATCCTGGATGGGTTCACGATCACGGGCGGTTGGGGGTATTCCGGTTCCGGCGTCACGTGTCTGGCCAGCGATCTTCGGATGGAGCGGTGCACGGTCGTCCATAACAAGACCATGTCGAGCACCGGAAACGGCGCCGGGATGTACAGCTCCGGGGGTAGTCCTGTGCTGAAGGCCTGTGTATTCCGCAACAACTTCACGTGGGACAGCGGCGGGGGATTGTGGGGCAAGGATGGCGACCTCACGTTTGTAGACTGTCTGTTTGAGGGAAACAAGGCGGAGCACGACGGGGGTGGTGTGTGCTTTCGCAACGGTGTCTTGAAGCTAGAACGCTGCACGTTTCGAGGCAATGAGGCGTTTGATGGAGGTGGGATGCACGCGGAACCCAGCGACGGGAGTACGTGCATCGAGTCCTTCTTCATCGAGAACACGGCTAACCGCAACAATCCCTTCGAAGGTTCGGGCGGCGGCGTGCTTATTGGTGGAGCGGGGTCTTCCATGGCCTTTCATCGATGTCTGTTCGAACGGAATTATGCACCCGAAGGGGGTGGCCTCAACCATACGTCCGGCGTTCTCAATCGCAATGTTCTTGCTCTGACCCGTTGTCTCTTCCGCGATAACAACGCCGGCCAAGGCGGCGCGCTAAGCACGAGACTGAGCAGCCTTCGAGCGACGGATTGTCTCTTCGAAAGCAATGTGGCCAGCGGGGACGGCGGCGGTGCCGTCCACGTGCGCGATGGGATCGGCCGCGGCGATCCCGAACCCACGGGACCCGGGCCGGTGTTCACTCGCTGCCGGTTCGCCGGAAACAGGGCCTACAGTTCTCCCGGTGGAGGGCTCTACAATGACAACAGTTACACGACGTTAATGAACTGCCTTTTTGTGGGCAACGCCAGTTTCGATGGTGGCGCAGTATACAGCCGAGGGGCCAGTCCGACGCTGATGCATTGCACGCTGTCGCAGAATCGAGGCGGCTCCATCGGCGGATTGTCCGATGAGGCTGGTGGTGCGGTCCTGGACCACTGCATTGTCTGGGACAATGACGACGATGAGCTCTCCGGCGCCGTAGTGATCCACAGCAACGTAGACGGAGGCTGGCCGGGAGAGGGGAACATTGACGTGGACCCGTGTTTTGCCTCTGTTGGCCACTGGCGTTCGGATTCGATATCGAGAGCCGCGACTTGGGTCGATGGCGATTACCATCTCAAGTCGCAGGCTGGACGCTGGGACCCGACCAGTGAGAGCTGGGTACGGGATGATGTGACCAGCCCATGCATCGATGCCGGCGATCCTCTCGTCCCGGTCGGCGACGAACCTCTTCCCAATGGTGGCATCATCAACATCGGTGCTTACGGCGGTACGACCGAGGCCAGCAAGACTTACCTCGGGGGTGTCGTCTTCTATGTGGACGATGATGCAAACGAGGCCGGGGACGGCCTGTCCTGGGCCACTGCTCTCACGCGCCTCCAGGACGCGTTGGCGGCTGCTTGGCCGGGCGATGAGATCCGCATGGCACAGGGCATCTATATCCCGACCGACGACCCGCTGGACCGCGAGGCGAGCTTCGAATTGAAGGCCGGGACGACGATTCGAGGCGGATACGCCGGTTTGATGGCAGCCGAACCGGACGCCTGGGACCCGAACGCCTTCGTGACCGTTCTCAGCGGCGACATCGATCGCAACGATGTCAGCGAAGATGCCACCTCGAAACAGCGCAACAGCCTCAACGTCGTAAGGTGTGAAGGACTGGACAACCAGGCCGTTCTCGAGGGTGTTGTCGTCACGGCGGGATGTGCGAACGCGCCTCGCAGCCACTCTCGGCTCCAGGCCCAGGGCGGAGGCCTTTTCTGTCAGGGCGGGTGTTCGCCTCGCCTGACGGACTGCGTGTTCACCGACAACTACGCGGGCACTGGCGGCGCCGTCTGCCTGTTCCACACCGACGGCTCCGGCTCGGACGAGCCGTACGAGGGCAACCAGTGGCAGCCGGTGTTCACAAGGTGTGCCTTCCTTGGCAACCGCGCCTCGTGGGGCGGCGCCGTGTCCAACGGACGCCGATGGCGTCCGGTATTCGCCGGCTGTCTGTGGGAAGACAACGTCGCCGAGTACGATGGCGGCGCGATTGGGTCGCACATCAAGGCGGACTTGACGTTGCGCCATTGTGTGTTCCGGCGAAACGACGCCGGCGCGAAAGGCGGCGCCATCAGCGCACACAGCGTCGGCAGAATCGAACTGGTCAACTGCCTGCTGGTGGCCAACACCGCGGCAGACGGAGGCGGCGCGATCGCCTACCCTGAGGGCAACTATGTCAACGAGCCACAGGTCCATCGCCTGGTGAACTGCACGTTCTACGGCAACGCCTCGCCGACTCTCGATCGTCCGCCCACCCTGGCGGTGATGGCCAAACCCGAGGATTCATGGGTGCACCTGCCTGCCATGACGATTGCGAATTGCATTGTGTACGGTTCCGTCGCCGATTCCACCTCCGGCGTACCGGTTTCCTTCCGTCCTGGTCCTGTGCTTCCGGAGATCATCACCAGCATCTGCGAGCCGGGGCCTGATCCTCTGTTTGTTGATCCGTTTGGAGCCGATGGCGTGCTCGGCACCGAGGACGATGACTTCCGTCTGGCGTCGGATTCCCCGGCAATCGACTCGGGATCGAACCAGACCGAGCCCCCGCTGCCTGCCTTCGACTTGGCCGGCAATTGGCGGGTGACCAATAGCATCGTGGACATGGGAGCCTACGAGTTCGCCGGCGAGATCGCGCCGCCCGGAACGGGCCGGTAGCGACCGGCCTTTCTGACACACGGGTCGCCCACGGGCACGGCGCCTGCGAGAAGGCCCTTGAACGGCAAGGCTCAATTTGCGATAATTAACGGGGTGTGGTGTTTCGGGCTGCTTGCCGGCTTCGAGGGACTGCGCCCGGCTTGAAACCGGGCATCCGGACGAAGCGCTTGAGGGGCGCTTCCACAGGAAGGAGCTGCGTAAGCAGACGCACCCGTTGTTCTCTCCTGCGGAGGGGGAACCAGGGTGATATCCGCCGCGGCAGGGCGGCCATCCGGCCGCGAATCGCACGCAGCGGAGAGAAGGGCTCCGGCGTGTGCCGGGAGCGACAGAAGTCTCAATCTTCTCTGAAGGAGGACAGCAATGCTCACGCGATTGACGTTTCTGACCACGGTAATCCTGATGCTGGCATGCGGCTCGATGGCGCTCGGCGCGCAGCCCTTCCAGCAGGACACCGGCCCCGATGGAATCGTCTGCATGGAGGCGGAGAACTTCGATCTGAACACGCCCCGGCCGCCGCACACGTGGGAGTTGGTCTCGCGGACCTCGAACGACTTCGCTCCGGCGGACGGATTCAGCGGCGGCTTCGCGATGCAATCGACGCCGACCACGCTGGCCGGCGGTTCCGGCATCACCAGCAACGTTGCCACGACCAGCCCCCAGTTGGACTACGTGGTCAAGTTTGTCAAAACCGGGACCTACTATGTCTGGATTCTCGGCTATGGCATGGACGGCAATTCCGATTCCCTCCACACGGGCCTGGACGGAGAGGAGCCTGTGACCTCCGCGACGATGAGCGGCTTCAACGGCGTGTACAACTGGAGCAGCCAGATCATGAACGGCGGGCGTCCCACCATCGAGGTGAAGACCGCCGGCGATCATACGGTGAACGTCTGGATGCGGGAGGACGGCCTGACCGTCGACAAGATCCTGCTGACGACCAATGCGGATTACACGCCGACCGAACAGGGCCCGCCGGAAAGCCCGCGCGGGGCGCTGGTGGTTGCATCCGGCCCTTATCCGAGCGACGGTGCCGTCGACGTGCCGCGCGATGTCGTCTTGAGCTGGATGCCCAGCCCGCAGGCGGCGGCGCATGACGTGTATTTCGGCGCCGCGTTTGAAGATGTGAACGCTGCTTCCCGGGCCAATCCGTTGGGTGTACTGCTCAGCCAGGCACAGGACGCCAACTTGTACGATCCCGAGGGCCTGCTGAGCTTCGGCCAGACCTACTTCTGGCGCGTGGACGAGGTCAATGCACCGCCGGAAAGCACCATCTTCAGAGGGTCGGTCTGGAGCTTCACGGCCGAGCCTCTGGCCTACCCCGCGGAGAATATCATCGCCACTGCGTCCAGTTCCGATGTCGGCTACGGTCCGGAGCACACCATCGACGGTTCCGGCCTCGATGCGGCCGATCTGCACTCGATCGATGCGGCGGACATGTGGCTGGCGACTTCCGACGGCATCTCCGGGGTCTGGATCCAGTACGAGTTCGACCGGGTGCTCAAGCTCTATGAACTCTGGGTATGGAACTACAACGTCATGTTCGAGGCCGTGCTCGGGTACGGGCTCAAGGATGTCACTGTGGAGTACTCCCTCGACGGTGCGGAATGGACGGCTCTGGGGGATTTCGAGTTTGCCAAGGGAATCGCCAAGGCCGGCTATGCCCACAACACCGTGGTCGACTTGGCTGGCATCGCGGCCAAGTACGTCCGGCTCAACGTCAACGACAACTGGGGCATGCTGACCCAGTACGGGCTCAGCGAGGTGCGATTCTACCACACGCCGGTGTATCCGCGCGAGCCTCGACCGGCCGATGGCGCTGCCGCCGTCGGGCCGGAAAGCGATCTGGCCTGGCGAACCGGCCGGGAAGCGGCTTTGCATGAGGTCTACTTCGGAACGGACCCGGAGGCGCTGGCTCTTGCCGGTTCCGTCGAGACGAGCCGTTACGACCCCGGCTCTCTGAATCTGGGCACGACCTACTACTGGCGGATCGCCGAGGTCAACGAGGCCGAGGCGGTGGGCTTGTGGGAAGGCGATCTGTGGAGCTTCGCTACGCAGGAGTACTTCCTCATCGAAGACTTCGAGAGCTACACCGACGATATCGATGCCGGCCTGGCGATCTTCGATACCTGGATCGACGGATGGGGCAATGACACCGGCTCGACCGTTGGCTATCTCGATGCGCCGTTTGCCGAGAAGACGATCGTCAACAGCGGTGGCCAGTCTATGCCTCTCCATTTCGACAATTCAGTCTCACCGTGGTACTCCGAGACCGAGCGCACCTTTGAGACGCTCCAGGATTGGACGGTCAACGGCGCCGATACCCTGGTCATCCATTTCCAGGGCCGGGCCGGACCATTTGCCGAACTGGCGTCGGGCCACATCGTCATGGGAGCGGCAGGCACCGACATCTGGAACACGACGGATGAGTTTCGCTTCGCGCATAAGCAGCTCAACGGAGACGGCGCTGTCATCGCACGCGTCGAGAATGTAGCCAACACCAACGCCTGGGCGAAGGCCGGCGTGATGGTTCGGGAGACGCTCGAGGCCGGCTCGACGTTCGCGGCGGTCTATGCGACGCCGGCCAATGGCTGCCGCTATCAGGCTCGTTTGACGACCGATGTGGCTGCCGTCAGTGACACCTCCGTCGCGACGGCCGAGCAGATCGCCATGACCATGCCGTACTGGGTCAAGATCGAACGCGTCGGCAATGCGTTCAACGGGTACTACTCCGCCGACGGGCAGAGCTGGACTGCCATGTCGTGGAATCCACAAACGATCGCCATGGCCGCCAACGTCTACGTCGGTCTGGTGGTGACCAGTCATTCGGCGGGTGTCCTGACCAGTGGGGAGTTCTCCGACGTCGCCACGACCGGGAATGTCACCGGGCAGTGGCAGGCGGCCACGGTCGGTCCGGAGCAGCCCGAGGGCAATGCGGCGGACAGCCTGTATGTGGCTGTGAAGGACAGCAGCGGGAAGGTCCAAGCTGTGACCCACCCGGCCGGCGAGGCGGCAACATTCATGGGTGGCTGGAATCAGTGGCGCATCGCGTTCAGCGACCTGAGCGGGGTCAATCTGAGCCGGGTCGAGAAGATGTACATCGGCGTGGGCGATCGAATCGCGCCAAGCGCCGGCGGTTCCGGCTTGATCTACATCGACGACATTCGGTTCGGTCATCCGGCCGACGCGGAATGACGTCCCGATTCCGCCGTAACGGATCTCTTGGAAAACGGGTGGTATCGATGGGCGGATGCCTGTCGGCGCCGCCCGTTTTCTTTTTGGGGTTCGCGCCCCGAACAAATCCGCCGTGACATCGTATGGCGCATTTTATCGTCGAGCGGGTGGTCCCCGCACGCAGGTCTGTAGGGTCGGCTCGGTGCGAAAATATTCGGGGTGTAAGTCTTGACGGCCAGGCGGTTTTTCGTCAACCTATGGGTTTTGTTTCTAAGGGGAGCCCTACTCCCCGAGGGCGGAATCGATGCCTGAGTTTTGGAGACAGACATGATAGAGGCCAAAGAACTTCGGCGGCGTTTCGGGCCGGTAGTGGCCGTGGACGGGATCTCGTTCCGCGCCGCGAAGGGGCAGGTGGTCGGTCTGCTCGGTCCCAATGGAGCGGGCAAGACCACCACGATGCGCATGCTGACCTGTTACATCCGCCCCGATGGCGGCACCGCCAGTGTCTGCGGGCACGACGTCCTGAAAGATCCGGTCGGGGCGCGGCGGTCATTGGGGTATCTGGCCGAGAACTCTCCAGCCTATCCGGAGATGACGGTGGGGGGCTTCCTGAAGTTCATCTGCGACGTCCGCCAGATCAAGGGGCGCCGGCGCAAGGCGGCGCTCGATCGCGTCGTTCCCATGTGCTCGATCGAGTCGGTGTACCATCAGACGATTGAGACGCTGTCGAAGGGCTACAAACGGCGCGTGGGTCTGGCCCAGGCGCTGATTCATGATCCCGATGTGCTGATCCTCGACGAGCCGACCGACGGCCTCGACCCCAACCAGAAGCATGAGGTGCGGAAGCTGATCGGGGCCATGGCCAAGGACAAGTGCATCATCGTCTCGACGCACATTCTCGAAGAGGTCGATGCCGTCTGCTCCCGCGCGATCATCGTTGCGCGCGGCAAGATCCTCGTGGACTCGACGCCCAAGGAGTTGAAGGAGAAGCATCACGCCAGTCTCGACGAGGTTTTCCGCAAGATCACCAGCACCAGGGGCCTCGTGACGGTTTGACGCGGAATGAGGGATGGCTGCCAATAGTCATGGATCAGTAATCACTTGGAACTGGAGTGCCACATGAACAGTTTCTGGGCGGTATTCAAGAGGGAGCTGAAGAGCTACTTCACGACGCCTCTCGCCTACGTCTTTCTCGTCATCTTTCTGTTCTTCGCAGGCTATCTGACCTTCAAGGAAGGATTCTACGAGGCCCGCCAAGCCGACCTGAGGCCATTCTTCACGAACCTCCCGCTGCTGTTCGTGTTCATGGTTCCGTCGACCGCCATGCGGCTCTGGGCCGAGGAACGCAAGATCGGGTCCGTCGAGCTGTTGTTCACGCTGCCGGTGACGATCGTGCAGGCGGTGCTGGCGAAGTTCCTGGCCGCCTGGTTGTTCCTGGGGATCGCGCTGGCGCTGACCTTCCCTCTGGTTGTAACCGTCTGCTATCTGGGCGATCCCGATATCGGATTGATCGTGACAGGTTATCTCGGCGCGTTCCTGATGGCGGGGGGCTTCCTGGCCATCGGCTGCTTCTTCTCGGCGCTGAGCAAGAACCAGGTGATTGCCTTCGTGCTCAGTGTGGTGGCCTGCGCGGTCCTGGTGTTCGCGGGTATGCCGACGACGTTGAACTACGTCTCGACGTTTCTGCCGCCCGGCATGGTCTCAGCGGTTGAAGGGATGAGCTTTCAGGTGCACTTTGACTCGATGCAGAGGGGCATCCTGCAATTCCAGGACATTGCCTATTTCATCTTGTTGATTGTGGGATGGGTCGCGGCCTGTGCGATCGTTTTGGATGAAAGGAAGGCCAGCTAATGAATCGGACCATACGCGCGATCGTCGGGGCTGTTCTGGTCCTGGTCATTGCCTTCAGCGGAATCAGCATCTGCCAGGATTTGGGACGGCGGTGGAAAGTAGACGTCACCGATCAGCAGCTCTACACGCTTTCGGATGGGACCAAGGCGATTCTGGGTCGGCTCAACCAGCCGATCAAAGTCCGACTCTTCTACGCGAAAACGGCGGCGATGAAAGGTCCCGATCAGATTCGCTACTTCAACAACTACTATGAGTTCGTGCGGGCGCTGTTGGAAGAGTACGTGGCTGCGTCGAAGGGCATGGTCCAGTTGGAGGTGATCGATCCGAGGCCGTTCTCGGAAGACGAAGAACAGGCGCTGCGGCTGGGCCTGAGGCGGTTCCCCATCACCGAAGAGGAGAGCTTCTTCTTCGGGCTGGCGGTGCAGACGCAGTTCGGCGTGGAAAAGACCGTGCCGTTCTTCTCGCCCGACCGGCAGAACTTCGTCGAGTATGACATCAGCTATCTGATCGATACCGCGATCACCCGGCAGAAGAAGCGGGTGGGGATCATGAGTTCGCTGGCGGTGATGGGCGACGATGTCACGGGCTACATGGCCCAGATGATGCGGATGCAGGGCCAGCAGCCCAAGCCTGCCTGGACGATTGTGGAACAGCTTCGGCAGAAGTACGAGGTGACCGAGGTCGCGACCGACGTGAACGACATCAACGACGTCGACATCCTCGTCGTGATCCACCCCAAGGACCTGCCGGAGAAGACGCAGTTTGCCATCGACCAGTTCATCCTGAAGGGCGGACGGGCGATCGTGTGCGTCGATCCGCATTGCATCGCGGACCGGCCCCAACGGAACCCCATGCAGATGACCGCCGAGAAGCAGAGTTCGGACCTCGACCGCATCATACGGGCGTGGGGACTTCAAATGCCGGCCAACACCTTTGCCGGCGACCGCTCGCTGCTGCTGGAGGCGCCGTTGGCCGCCAATCAGCGCCCGCAGCCCATCATGGGATTCCTCGGGCTCACCACGCCATGCTTCAGCAAGGAGAAGGTCATCACCGCCGATCTCAACGAGGTCAGGGTGCTGTTTGCCGGTGTGCTCCAGGAGATTGCGCCTGCCGACCAGGCTGGTGGCGGCGACGACCCCAATCAGGTCGCCGCGGCGAATGAGCCGCAAATCACCCGCACGCCACTGATCATGACGACGGAGAAGGGCAACAGTTGGAGCGTCGGCAGCTCGTTCGAGCTGATGTTCCCCGATCCGGACAAGCTCATGGCCAAGTTCATCGAGGGAAACAAGCCCGTTCCGATGGGCTATCTGGTTACCGGACGGTTCCAGAGCAGCTTCCCGGATGGCATCGAGATCGAGGTGCCTGCGGCGGATGCCAACGATACGGACGAGGACGATCCGAACGAGCCCAAGATGGTCGCCAGGCAGATCACCGGGTTGAAGGAGGCGACTGCAGACTGCGCGGTGGCCGTGTTCAGCGATGTGGATTTTCTCAGCGACCAGATGGCCTATGCCCAGTCGCTGTTCGGCAAGATGGTCGTCGGTGACAACAGCGCCCTGCTGATCAACACGATCGAGGACCTGAGCGGGTCCGGCGATTTGATCTCGATCCGGTCGCGAGGCAACTATAAGCGGCCGTTCACCGTTGTCGACGAGATCGAGCAGCAGGCGGAGAAGGAGACGGCGGACGAGGTCGCTTTGATCAATGCGCAGATCCAGGGCTTCAACCAGGAGCTGGAGAATCTCGTGAATTCGGGACAGGCCGAGCAGGAAGAGGTGATCGGCAGCTCGCTTCTCGAAAAGAAGCGGCAATTGGAGCTGAAGATTCGCGAGGCGCAGCGTCAGCTTCGCGAAGTCAACGCGCGGCGGCGCGAGCGCATCGAGCAGTTGGGCTACATGCTGCGTCGTTTCAACATGGGTCTGGTGCCGGGGGTGGTCATGCTGATCGCCCTGGTCCTGGGCATCTGGCGCAGCGTGCGCCGGCGGCACTACATCAGCCATGCGAGTGATGCATAACGCGAATGGGAATTGCGGATCGGTCCTGAACGATCGTCAATCGTCGATAAAGGGATCTTGTAGATGAGCAACAGGAATCTTGGCATACTGGCCATCGTGGCCGCGATCATGGTGTCGTGGGCCGTCGTTCAGTCTCGTCTGTCGAATCGCTCGACCGTCGAACCCTCGGGGCCATCCTATCTGATCCAGGGGCTGGACCCGTCTGAGATCGACAGTATCGTTGTCGGTCATGGTGACAATGCCGTGATGATTCAGAGGCGAGAACAGCAGTTCCGCGTGGTCAACGAAGCGGACTACCCTGCCGACCCGAAGCGAATCAACGATCTGATCACCAAGTGTCTCGACATCAAGACCGTGGAATCGTACACCAGCAACCCGAAGAACCATGAGGATCTGGAAGTGACCGAAGAGAAGGCCCAGGGCGTGGTCAAGTTCCTCAAGGCCGATGGGTCGGTTCTGACCGGGGTCATCATCGGCAAGGCCCTGGAAGGCGGGCAGAACACCTATGTCCGGCTGGCCTCTCAGGACACGGTGTATCTGGCCGAGAGCGCTCCCTACATCCGCACTACGGCGATCGATTACGTCAATCAGGAGATTGCCTCGGTGGAGCGGGAGGACGTCAACTCGGTCACGGTGACCACGCCAGACGGTTCGTATACCCTCAGGAGCGCCGAGGGGGACGCCGTCGTCATGGCTGATTTGCCCGCGGACAAGAAACTCAAGGACAGCGATGCCAAGAGCGTTCTCGGAGGGCTCAACAGCCTGCGGTTCGACGACGTGAACACCCCTTCGGCGGTCGGCGAGCTGAGCTACGATTACCGGTATGTCTGCCGTCTGGACGACTCTACCGAATACCGCCTTCAGATGGCCCGGAAGGACGGCAAGGCCTATCTGACGTGTGAGGCGGAGTTCACGGACAAGACGCCGGTCACCATGAAGCCGGGCCAGGTCGAGTCACAGGAGGAGCTCAAGAAGAAGGAGGCGAAGCTTCAGGCCCAAGAGCGGGCCCAGCGGTTTACGCTGCGGCACAAGGGTTGGGTTTATCAGGTTCCCGAGTGGAAAGCCAACTACCTGACCAAGCGGCAGGCGGACCTGATGGAGGACAAGGCGAAACCGGCGCCAGAGAAGCCGGCGGAGGCTGTGACGCCCGCCGAGAGCAGCCCGCCGGTTGCCGAGCCTGCCCCGGCCCAATCAGCCGATCCCAACGCCGGCTAAGCCGTATTCGCTGACTGGGGACGAATGAAGATCGATCGGCTGATTCTTGGGGATTTCCAGACCAATTGCTACGTGGTCCGCACGGATGAGTCGGCCCGGGAGTGTCTCGTGATCGACACGGGGCTCGACAGCCGCGACATGATCGCGTTTCTCACCCAGCACGCACTGACGCCCAAGGCCGTGGTCCTGACGCACGGGCACGTCGATCACATCGCGGGTCTGGCAGCGATGCGCTCCAAGTTCCCGGAGCTCAGGGTCTACATCCACAAGCTGGACGGTCCCATGCTGACCGACTCGCAGGCCAACCTGTCCGAGATGACTATGCTGCCCTTCGAAACGGCCCCTGCCGATGTGCTGCTGGAGGATGACGACACGGTCGAAGAGGCAGGCATCGTTCTGAAGGTGCTCCACACGCCGGGCCATACCCCCGGAGGGATCTGCCTCTATGCTGCGACGGAAGGCGTTGTTCTTGCCGGGGATACGCTCTTCGCCGACGGGGTCGGGCGGACCGACTTCCCGGGCGGAGACTGGGATCAGTTGCTCGGCAGCATCCGAACGAAGCTTTTGGTTCTGCCCGAGCGGACGGCAGTCTACCCTGGACACGGCATGAGGACGACCATTGGCCGCGAGAAGACCTCGAACCCGTTTCTGACGCAGAATCCATGAAGAAAACCGTAGCGATCGATTCCCAGTTTCGCTATACTGACATTATCGGCACCACCGAGTTCCAGGTGCATGCCTTGGTTGCGTCCGGCAGGATGTCTCCGTTATGACGGTTAATCTACATCCCCACGCCCGTGACCGTTTGGCCGAGCGGGGCGCCACCGAGGAAGAGGTGAAACTGGCGGTCGAAGCCGGTGAGCGGTTTGACGCCAAGTTTGGCCGGGTAGGTTTTCGTCGCAATGTGCCTTTCAAAAGGCGCTGGCGTGGAAAGCAGTACAAGACCAAGCAAGTCGAAGCTTATGCGATTCGTCGCTACGACGGCTGGTTGGTGATTTCGGTGGTTACGAGGTACTTCTGATGGATTGGAAAGGTCTGGCGGCATGAAGTTTACGTACGATCCCCGCTACAACGTCGGCTATATCCGCTTCAAGAACAAGAAGACCGATGCCGAGTCCATCAAACTCAGTGAGGAACTGGTGATCGACCTGGCGCCCGATGGAACGGTGTACGGAATCGAGCTGCTGAACGCCAACGATCAGATGCAGCGAGACGACTCCGGGCAATTCGCCGTGATCAACGAGGAAACCGGCGAAGAAACCAAGTTCGCACTGAAGCTGAGCAAGACCAGGAAGAAATCGCGGAGGCCCTCCACTTCCGCCCGTTCCAAACGCCGGCCGGCCGGATCGTGAGTCCTTCCCAAAGACCAGAGGTCCGGTTCCATCACCATGTGGTCCCAGGCTGACCGCCCGCCTCGGCTTGAGGTGCCATAGGGCGGTTCTTTGGTTTTCCTCGAGCCAGGACCGATCTTTGCGGACCTCTGCGGCAGGCCGAAGGACCAGCCACTCCGGGCATGCCCTGACGCAAATGGAAAATTCTCTGGTGTTCCGTCCGACAACATGGTAAAATAGGAAGGTTGGTGATGCTGCAGTGCGGTTGTCCCGCAGCAGGGGGGAGGAACACGGAACACAGGGTGGCTCGATTGACACGGGGGCTGCGTAACGACACGCGATGAGGTTTAGCTACGGCGGGGATCGGACGACCTCGCAGATTGGCGATCTGCCTGGAGCCCAGGGACGGGATGGGGCGGAGGTTTTCGAGCTTAGAGAGGGGTCGGGATGAAGGGGTGGAGTGGATCGTGCCGGAGAGACGCCATGGTCCTTGGGGTGGCCGTTTATCTGCTGGCTTCAGTGACTTTCGCAGGCACCGTGGAACTGGAGAACGGCATCCCGGTTGTCGACATTTCCGGAGCTGCCGGGAGTGAGCAGTTTTACACGATCGTGGTTCCTGAGGGACAACTCGATCTTGTCATCGGCATCTCGGGCGGCTCCGGCGATTGCGATCTCTACGTGCGTAGAGAAGCCAAGCCCACGACAACCGCCTATGATCATCGGCCCTACAAGATTGGCAACGAAGAAAGTGTGACTGTTGGGAGTCCGCAGGCAGGAACTTGGCATATCATGCTTCGCGGCTTCACTCATTACTCGGGCCTGACCCTGGAATCCACGTACTCCTGTGGCGCGGTTGCGAGGGTCCTGACGAACGGCGCCCCCGTGACGGGCCTTTCCGGAGCAGTCGGCAGCGAGCAGTTCTATCAGTTTGTGGTTCCCGCCAATCGATCCCAACTCCAGATCAGCATCTCCGGAGGGACTGGCGACTGCGATCTCTACGTCAGGAAGGACGCGATGCCGACGACGGATGTCTACGACTATCGGCCGTTCTTGGTGGGCAATCGCGAATCCGTGGTCGTCAACAACCCCGGTGCCGGGACCTGGTACATCATGCTCAAAGGCTGCGACGCCTATGCAGACGTGACGCTTCTGGGATTGGCTGCGCAGCCTTCGAGCGGAGAGCCGGCCCACTCCGCCATCACCATCGCCGACAGCAGCGATTTGATCATCGATGGGGACATTTCACACCTCTACCCGATGGATCGGAGCATCGACACCGGGCTGTGGCCCGACATCGCCGCCGAAGGGCCAGTCGGCGGAAAGGAGGCAAGTGTCTCGGCCACGCATGAGATGGTCTGGACGACGTTGGATTATTATACAGACCCCCAAGCGACCATCACCGCGAATTTCACCGTCAGCCTGGACCTGTCCAGCGGGAACGCTGGAAACTGGTCGAGCGCCGAGTACTGGATCAAGCTGGAGCTGGTCGGTCAGTATGGCACCCTGATCGACTGCGGCGAGGTCCGCTCGGGAACGATTACGGTGGTCGACGGAGCAGGTCTGAGCGATTCGAAGACCGTCTCCGTCAGTGTGACGACCCCCCCCAGGCTGGTGGATTACACCAACTGCGCCGTCCTTCGCCTGACGGCGGGCGCGACGGCCGAAGCATTGACCGCGAGTCTGTCGGACGATGGACCTGACGACGGAGCGATCGTTCTGACGGAAGGTGTCTCGTTGGGCGGGTTGGCCGGGGCCGCGGGCAGCGAGACGTGCTACCGGATCGAGGTTCCCACCGGACAGACCAGACTCCAGATTTCCACCTCGGGCGGTACCGGTGACGTCGATCTGTATGTGCGCAGAAATGCCAAGCCCACGACCAGGGAATGGGACTATCGTCCCTATCTGATTGGCAACAATGAAACCGTCACAGTCGACAATCCCAAGTCCGGAACCTACTACATCCTGCTGAGGGGCGCCGAACGCTACTCCGGCACGACGCTGCGGGCCTTTTTCGGGGAGGCGAAACAAGAGGACCGCTGAGCAGTGGCAGCGGCAGGCAGCGGCTTGCTCGGGCGATCAGAAGCTGTTGTAGTATTCCGGCCGGCCGTCGTCGCTGTCGTAGCGTGCATCGTCCTCGGTGTCGGCATGGATGCGGATGCGTTCGATGCGTTCGGCCTGACGGGTATTGCTGTCGATCGTGACGACGACCCCGTTGATCCGAACATCGCCCGTGGCAATCTCGAACGGCACCGGCATCTGGGTCCGGAAGGACTTCAGAACGCAGTCGCTCTTGCGTCCCAGCACCGAGTCATGTGCGCCGGTCATCCCAATATCGCTGATATACGCCGTGCCTTTGCGAAGAATCTGCTCGTCGGCGGTGACCACGTGCGTATGCGTTCCGAAACAGCAGCTCACCCGCCCATCAAGATGGTAGCCCATCGCGATTTTCTCACTGGTAGCCTCGGCGTGAAAGTCCACCACCAGAATGTCCGCCTCCTTCTGGAGTTTCGGAATCCATCTGTCCGCCGCCGTGTAGGGGCAGTCCGCGGGTTTCATGAACAACCTGCCGATCAGCGTCAGAACGCCCACGACAGGTCCTTTGCCCGTCTTATACAATGCCATGCCTCGACCGGCGGCATGTTCGGAGAAGTTCGCCGGCCGGCAGATGTTGTCGTTCCGTTCGAGAGTCTCAATGATGTCATGCTTGCGAAAGGCGTGGTCGCCCAGGGTGATCAGGTTGACGCCGTAACGCAGCAGCTTGTCGTAGATCTGCGGGGTCAGTCCCGACCCACCGGCGGCATTCTCGGCATTGGCGACGACGCAGTCGATGGACTGCTCGCGGACAAAGGCTTTCAGTTTGTCCGCCAGAATCCGTCGGCCCGGTCGCCCCACGATATCACCGATGCACAGTACGTTCAGCCTCATGGCTTCCTTTCGACAAGCGGACGCGGGCGCGCCCCGTATCGCGCTTACCTGGCGTATTCGATGCAGCGGACCTCGCGCAGCAGGGTGATCTGGATTTCGCCGGGATAGGTCATCTCGTCCTCGACCTTCTTGGCGATGTCGCGTGCGACCTTCATCGCGGCTTCGTCGTCCACCTCGTTGGCGTTGGCAATGACACGAATCTCCCGTCCGGCCTGAATCGCGTAGGCGGTCTCGACACCCTTGAAGCCCGTGGCGATCTCCTCGAGCTTCTCCAGCCGCTTGATATAGCGTTCCAGAGTTTCCCGTCGGGCGCCGGGCCGCGAGGCGCTGATCGCGTCGGCGGCCGCCACGAGAGGGGTGTAGGGGTTGTCAGGCGGAACGTCCCCGTGGTGGCCCGCCACGGCGTTGAGCACGATCGGGGACTCGTTGAATCGCTTGAGGTAGTTGGTCCCGATCTCGGGATGGCTTCCTTCGACGTCGTGATCGATCGCCTTGCCGATGTCGTGGAGCAAACCGGCCCGCCGGGCGATGGAGCCGTCCAGGCCCAGTTCGTCGGCCATCACCTGACTGAGGAAGGCGACTTCAACGCTGTGGCGAAGCACGTTCTGGCCGTAGCTGGTTCGATAGGCCAAGGCCCCCAGGAGACTGATGATCTTGTTGGGCAGGCCCCGCACGTTGGTTTCGACCGCGGCGTCCTTGCCGAGCTGGAGCACCTTGGCGTTGACGTCGTTGCGGGTCTGGGCCACCAGTTCTTCGATGCGGGATGGGTGAATACGCCCGTCCTGGATCAACCGTTCCATTGACAGCCGGGCAACCTCACGGCGGACGGGGTTGAACCCGCTGACGACAACCATGCCCGGTGTGTCGTCGACGATCACATCGACACCCGTGGCCTTCTCGAAAGCACGGATATTGCGGCCTTCGCGGCCGATAATCCGGCCCTTCATGTCGTCGTTCGGGATGTCCACCGTCGATACCGTTACCTCGCAGGTCTGCTCGGCGGCGTACCGCTGGATCGCGGTGCTCAGCACTTCACGGCTCTTGCTGTCCGCGATCTCCTGGGCCTCTTCGACCTTGCGCTGGATCAGCGAAGACATCTCGTGTTCGCACTCGTCCTCCAGACGCTTGAGCAGGAGCTGGCGGGCCTCCTCCACGTCCATGGCCGTGATCTTGAGCAACTGGTTCTTCTGCTGGGCGATCAGCACGGAAAGCTGCTTGTCCTTCAGATCGGTGTTGCGCAGCCTTCGCTCGACGTCCTGTTCCTGCTTTTTGAGGGCGGCCTCCTGCTTCTGGAGCAGCTCGGTCTGGCGATCGAGCGCGTCCTCGCGTTTGGAGAGCCGCATCTCGTTTTCCCGCAGTTCGGCCCGGATCTGGTTGGCCTCGGCGGTGAATTGCTCTTTCTTCTTGATGGCTTCAGCAGCGGCCTCGATCTGGGCGGACTTGATGATGTTTTCCGCTTCCCGGTTCGCCCCATCGATCTGCCTGGCAGCGTCCTCTGCCCTCTGCTTTGCCCGAGCCTTGGTGGCAATCTGCTGGATGATGGCCCAGAAGCAGACGCCGAGTGCAAACCCTACGAGCGTGGCGATCCCTGCCTGAAGCGTGAGCACCTGCATCAGAATGGCGTCCATGTTCCCTACCTTTCCACACACAGTGTTGACGGATAACATTCACTGCGGACGCTGTGCAGGCAGGTGGCAGGGAAGCTCCAAAGAAACGACAGTGAGATGCGAAACCTTACCCACGAACGGGGCGATCAGCGTGACAGGACCCAGACCGCTTGCGGGTCGCGCCCTCTGAGGCGTTGCAGACGCCGCAAGAAAGGGGTCTTCGCTGATGCTGTCCTCAAATCTCTCACTCCCTCGCGGAGACGCGATTGACTGATGCGAGTCGATTTCGTTTCACTGGATATTCACACTTGGCCGTCGTGTTTGCTCCCGATCAGACCGAGTGGATCTCGACCGGAACACATCGGTTCACGTGTGTCTTTGCAACTTAAACCACCATTCGAGACGAACTCCCGATGCTCGTCTCCGCCTGCTCCCACCCTATGCAGCGAAACCCAATTGCCGCTGAAATGACTCCAGGGCGGTCCACAAGCTCATTCGTCCACAGTTGCCTATATGATCGTCCAGGTTAGGGAATCGTTAAACCAGCGTCAAGAAAAAAACTCCGAAATCGGCACAATGGATGCGTCTGCTCCATGTCCGGAGGCCAGCTGGGGTATGCGTGCCGGGTTATGGGACGGCCGAGCGGGTGGTTGGGCCGCGTTCGCGAATGACTATGGCGTGTGCGCCTGCCTGATAGTGATGTCCTGGAATCGTATCCGGAGCTGGTCGGCCCTATGGATCTGAAGAGCGATATGGCCCTCCAGACCCACATCGTGTGCCTGGTGGGCGGCATCATCGAGTACGCCGGAGCCGTCGTAGTCCGCGACGGGAATGCCGTTGAGCCAGGCGGTGATTCGCGTGCCGACCGCCGCGATCTCAAGGGTATTCCAGCCGGAGCCTTCATCGGCGTAGTAGAATACCAGGTCGGGGTTTGCCATCGCCTGATTGACCCATTGCCCTTGGGGAACGTCGGGATAGAGCCAGCGTCCCACGCCTCGGGTCTCGTCCCACATCATTCCCGTCCGCCATGGCTCAGGGGGGTGGATGTCGATCTGGGGGCCGTCCAGCCATCCCGCCTCGTCGTCGTAGCGGCTGCGAATCTGGATGCCGCTGTTGCCCGGACTGTCGCGATACGCTTGAAAGCGCAGACGCAGGACAAAGTCCGCATACTCCTGATCCGTGACCAGCCAGACGTAGTCATGGCCCTCATGGCCCAGGGAGTCCGCCAAAATGGTCCCATCATCGACCTTCCAGAACTCGCAGTCGCGGTCGGCGGGCTTGCACTTGATGGTCCAGCCGGTCAGGTCGGTTCCGTTGAAGAGCGGCTCCCAGCCTTCTTGGGAGCTCTGCTGCCGGCCGGCGCAGCCCGACAGCGCGACGATGGCGAACACGGTTAGCAGAAAGAACGTGCGTCGATGCCAGACTACAGTGTTGAATCGAAGGCTCATGGTGTCTGCTCCAGTGCGTTTCGGTATGGCCGACAACAGCGGCGCCATGGTAGCGTCGGACCGCTCCTGGTGCAAGATGGTATGCCGGCGTCTGGGTCTCGGTCGAGGCCCCGGATCTCGCGGAAAACGCGCGGGTTTTTGGAAAAATCGCTATGAAGCGCCTGTCCGAGAATTATAATACAGGGCTTGGATGAGCTTGTGATCGAGATGGAACCGGTTTCGGGTTGTTGAGGAGTCCGTATGTCAGGTCATTCACACTGGGCGGGGATCAAGCACAAGAAGGCTGCGAACGACGCCAAGCGCGGCAAGGTGTGGAGCAAGGTGGCGCGGATGATTATCGTCGCGGCCAAGAACGGCGGCGGGGACCCGGCGGCCAATCTGACGCTGCGCTACGCGATCGACAAGGCCAAGTCCGTCAATATGCCGAAGGACACGATCGAGAAGGCCATCAAGAAGGGCACGGGCGATCTCGGAGGCGTGCACTACGAAGAAGTTCTGTATGAGGGCTATGGACCGAACGGCGTGGCGATCATGGTTGAGGCTCTGACGGACAACCGCAGCCGCACCGGTCCGGAGATCAAGAGGATTTTCGAGAAGCACGGCGGATCGCTCGGCACGACCGGGTGCGTCAACTGGATGTTCGGAAAGAAGGGGCTCATTACGGTCGCTACCTCCACCACCAACGAGGACGACCTGCTGGAGCTGGCTCTGGGGGCCGGGGCCGACGACATGCAGACCACCGGCGAAGTCTTTGAGATTACCTGCGACCCGAGCGCCTTTGAGCCACTGAAGAAGGCCCTGGAGGCCAAGAGCATCCCGATCGAGGTGGCCGAGATCTCGATGGTGCCTCAGAACACCGTGGGCATCGACAGCGAGACGGTGGCCAAGAGGATCGTCTCATTGATGGAAGCGTTCGACGACCACGACGACGTTCAGAACGCCTACGCGAATTTCGACATCCCCGACGAAGTCATGGCGAAGGTTTCGTAGAGGCAAGGCCGACACGGCAGGTCAGTTGGCCAGTTCGGCAACGCGCCGTTTGGCCAGTTCGTAGTTCTGCCAGCCCAGGCGACTGACTGGTTGTTCTCTTGCGGGATACATCTGCCTGAATTGCCGCTGGAAGGCATCCTCAATTTCGATGGCGTGGCGGTAGTGTCGCAAGGCTGCATCCATGTCTCCCTGTTGTTCGGCAGCCTGAGCGAGGCGTAGTTGCAGGCGGCCGGAGCCGGGATACTTTGCCGCCGCCCTGGCATACCATCCGTACGCGTCGTCGGGTCTTCCCATGAGGCTGGCGACGTTGCCTGCCTTCTCGTAGTTCTTGTAGTCGGCCGGATCTCGGTCGATGGCTGTGTAAAGGCATTGTGCAGCCTTCTCCAGCAGCGACATGCGGCCGGTGGAGGCATGTTCGGCCTCCTGAAGGTACAGCCGGCCGTTGAGGTAGGCGGCTGCCGGCGACATCGCATCGGCCGCCGAGGCCGCGTCGAGAAGGGCATGGGCCCGGTCGAATCGTCCGATAGACGCGGCCTGCCGGCCTTGTTGCAGCCCTGCAGTCGATTCGTAGACCGGCAGCCAAACGAACTGAACGTACGCTCCCAGCAACAGCAGGGCAACGAAGGACGCAACCAGTTTGAGCGGTTTGGGATGAGGTACGCTTAGGGGGGCAGGGACCTGCATGGGACGGCTGATCGCAACAAGGCAGGCCATGAGGGCCCACAGCCCGGTCCAGACCCCGGGCTCGAAGATCGCAAAGTCGATCAGGTTGTGCAGAAGAACGCCTGCCGCCGCGCAGCCCAGTGCGGCGAGGAGCGCCGTTCGGTGCGTAACATCGGCCTTCAGAGGCTTGTCTTCCAATGCGGCCGCCAGGAGCAGGAAGCCGATCAGGAACGCCGCCACAGGGGCCATGTACAGCACGGTGACTTCGTAGAGAACGACTTCGAAGTCACCCTCGGACGTGCCGGGGATCAGTAGCGGCCGGATCAGAAGCAGCGCCGCACCGACGGTCAGCAGTATGGCCACGGCCAGGCGCTTGCTACCGCGGTTGTCGTCGATCGACAGCATCGAAGATCCATCGGGACTCAACGTGCCTCGACAGATCGGAATGATGAACATGGCCAGGAAACCCAGCAGGCCGAGCGGGCCGTACTGGGTCAGCACGCTGAGCACGAAACAGTGCGGATCGGACACCGACTCCGGCGCCGAGGCCGGCTTGTACCGGGTGTAGTTCTGCGCGAAGTTGCCGGGCCCGACGCCGGCCAGTGCGTGGTCAACGTACATCTGCGCCGAAGCGCGCCAGTATTGCCATCGGACCAGCATGGAATTGCCGCCGGGCAGTCTGTCGTGCCGGAGGCCGTAGGAGACCGCCGCACCGCCGACCGCCAGCGAAACGGCCAGAAGAACCACGCCGCCAACGACCCACGCGAGCCTGCGATGGGCGGCAAGCCGCCTGCGCAGGAGCAGAAAGACGCCGAAGAGACCTGCCGCGATGCTGAACGCCAGGATGCCGCCCTTGCTCTTGGTCATCAGCAGTCCCGCCAGAACGATCATCGCCGCGATCGGTGCGTAGTAGCGCCGGCGCAGCCGAGTCCTGTCTTCGTTTGCCGGGGTTTGTTGGAGCAACAGGGCCAGCGCGGCAAACGACGCCAGCAGCAGGAACGAGGCAGCCGAGTTGCTGGTTGTGAAGAACCCGCGGATGCCCCGCGAGTACAGACGGTGCTCGAAGAGGAACTGCTGAAAGGTCCCCGGCTCGATGCCGAGAGGACCCAGCAGCGTCTCGGGGTCCTTCTCATACTGTTCGACCGTGATCTCGTTGCTTACAAGGAACTGCTCGGCGCATTGATACACAGTGACGACGCCAAGGGCGCCGACGACCAGCAGCACGGCGCGGACTCTGGATGCGCCATCGAGGATCTGGACCAGGAGGATGGCGGCGAAGACCGGAGCGGCGAGCATCACCACATGATTGATCGCCACGCGTTTGTCGCTGGCGCCGAAGGTCGAGAGTATCCCGGCGGCAAGAAAGACCGCCAGTCCGATCTCGATGCCGGTGACACGGTAGATCGGCCGGCCGGACCAGACCTGCCACAGCAGCCAGAACACCAGACCGAAGATCAGCAGTCCCGACACCGTGAGGCTGTAGATCGCGTCACCCATACTCTCCGGCAGCGTGATGGTCTGCGTGGTCGGAGCCTCCGTGTAGGTTACACGCAATGCCAGAAGCGAAAGGCAGAGCCCCAGGAGAACGAGTCCAACGATCGCGGACGGTCGTCTTGCGGTCGGCGGAGCTTTAGTCGATGTCCTTGCCATGTCGGACCGTGCTTTCGAAGATGGCGATGATGGCCAGGATCAGGAAGGTCTGTGCGAAGATCAGGACGGCCCCGACGAGGTTGACCTGATAGAGAAACGTCGCGCCCAGGCCGCAACAGAGCGTAGCAAGATACAGCATCAGCACGGTCTGGGTGTCAGTCAGGCCGCGTCGCCGCAAACGGTGCGAGAAGTGCTGCGTGTCCCCGACGAACGGACTCTTGCCCTGACGCAGGCGCAGCAACGTTACGCTGGTCAGGTCGTAGAGCGGCACCGCCATCACCACCAGCGGCATCAGCACGGGGTACCACGGTCCGCTCTGGTCCTGCTGGTAGTACGTCGTGCGCAGCGTCAGCAGGGCGACGAAGAAGCCGACCACGAGGGAGCCTGCATCGCCCATGAAGATCGAGGCGGGCGGGAAGTTGAACGCCAGAAAGCCCAGCAGGGTCCCGACGAACACGATAGCCAGTCCTCCGACGAAGACCTGCTCGTTGAAGGCGGCCGCGACGAACAGGATGGCCCCGGCGATGGCGGCGATGCCGGCCGAGGCGCCATCCATGTTGTCGAGGAAATTGAAGGAATTGATGATCACGACGATCCAGAGAGCGGAAATCGCCGATGTGATGATGCGGTTGTCGATGAAGAACTCGACGCGAATCTCCGCCGCCGTTGCGGCCAGCAGCGCGACCAGACACTGCACCGCGAGCTTCACGAAAGGTCCCAGAGGTCTTCTGTCGTCCCAAAGTCCGACGGCAAAGAGGATTGCAGCGCAGATCAGAACGACCGCCAGTTCGTCGCATCGGCGCAGGAAATCGGCCGGGACGATGTTCAGCCGGTCTGCCATTTGACCCAGATGCCCTGGGGCGACCAGAAACCGCACGACGCCTGCCGCTGCGACAATGAAGATCGCCAGCGTGCCGAAGATTGCGATGCCTCCACCGAGGGGGATGACGCTGCGATGATAACGATCCGCCTGGGGATAGGCCAGAAGCCCCAGACGCGGCGCCAGTTTCTTGGCGCCGGCGGTCAGCAGGGCTGAGCAGGAACAGGCGCCGGCGAGCAGGGCTACGGCCAGTAGAATCAGCATAGTCTCCTCAACGCCGTCCGTCCGGTTCGGCGCGGCGATTCATTTCTCGTGCGTTTCCGATTTCCGCTGCTGCAAGAGCCGCACTCGCACTTCGCTGAAGAAGTCGAAATAGGTCTGCTGGCGGTAGTCCGGATAGGTGTATGGTAGAGGACACCACGCGCCTCTGTCAAAGACAAGCGTGACCTCGGCGTACATTTTCGCGCCGATGTAGACGCGGTGCGCGTAGTTTTTGGTCGTGGCCAGGACGAGCTTGGATGGCTCAATGATGCCCGGATCGAGATTGACCGGTCGAGGATAGGGCCCGGCCAGCATCGCGGCCAGCTCCTGCTCGATTCGGTTGGTCCGATGCTTGATCTGGGCCAGCTCGCCTGGGTCGGCGAGTCGTTCGAGCGAGATGAACTGCCGCAGAATGGCCGGACCGGTCTGGTCCCGGTAGTAGTCGGTCTTCTCGAACGGCCAGATGTCACTGATCAGATCGAGGGGGCCAAGCTGCGAGGCCGCCGCGTCCCTGGCGGCGCCCAGGCAGCACTCGTCGCGGGCGAGAATTCCGACGATGTACTTGACCGGGTTGGGCTCCTTGGGTTCCCACATGCGATGCGATGATCACTCCGTTTCAGCCGTCGTGGTCCAGCTCCTCGGCGTGCGCCAGGTGGGCCGGAATCTCGTATTCGTCGGCACGTGGCCCGTACCACTCGATGGTTTCGCTTCGGATGGCTTCCACGATGGCAGCCAAGTGTTCCGTCGGGTCGATGCGATCCCGCCTGTCTTGTGGATCCGGGTACGCCTTCTTCAGGATCTGGCCCTTCTCCCATTCTTTCGGCTCGATCTCCATGGTCACGTGAAACCCATGTCTCTCGACGCTTTTCAGGCTGGGGGCCACACAGAGCTCCGGCTGCTCGTCCGGACAGTCCGCCACGCCGGGCACAAGCCACGGGGCGATCCACCCATCATCGATGCCGATGTCGAGATGTCTCTTGACCATGGTTACGACGACGTACCCGCCCTTGAACCACAGGCCGCGGACGGCTTCTGCGGTCTGACGAGCCACTCGTTTCGGCTGGCCTCCGAGCCGCCGGATTTCCTGGTCCAGATGCCAGGTGACGGCCTCGTTGAATTTGCGATCAGGATCCCGCAGCGCCAGGGCGCCAATATGGGCGCCCAACGCGTTGGAGTAGTTGTCTTCCCATGAGAAAGCCGATTGGTATTCGGGGTAGACGCCGGCGCCCTTGAACCCATGCCAGGTGAGAATCTCATGCCAGATACTCGCGGTGTAGGCCAGATACGCAGCCAGATCGATCGCGACTTCACGGATGATGGCGTCTCGGGTCTCCAGCGGCAAGTACTGCCAGCCTCTCGGATAGTCCAGCCGGAGGTGATACTTCGAAGGCTCCCACAGTTTGTACGACAACTCCATCAAGTCCTTGGTCAGCATGTTGCGGATGTGGTGAGCGAGGTATCCGGTCCAGTCGGCGACCTTGCGCAGATGCGTGACATCGATGTGTCCGCCGCGACAGGTGTAGACGATGCCGTTCTGTTCCCACAGTGCGAATCCGTAGGAGTGCTTGCCGAGATTGTCTGCATCCAGGTAGCGCGAACCCATGGTCGGACTCGGCAGGCACGCGACCCGGCCGCGCGGACAGCGCTTGGCCTGCTTGCGGCTGAGAAACTCCGCCCTGGCCGGGGCGGATGTGCAAACGACGGCAAGCAGACAAACCAGGCTCTTTGCGAGAGAATTGGTGCGAACCATGGGCTCTCTTTCGGACGACAGCGACTCCAGACAGACATCACCTACGATATGAGTCTACCCGACTTGGCTCAAAGATGCAAAGACCATCGGCGCAGCCAGAGTGAACAGTGACGAGACGTCATGGACCCGGCAGACATGCCTCCAGGCCGTCCGGTATGAGTGGCCCCGAGCGATCCGTCACGGCAGCACGCCTCCGAACGCTCTACACGTCGCAGATCCGCGTCGCGTAGGTCAGCGCTGCCAGCGGATCGCCTTTCGGAACGAATTCGTGCGCGACGTAGCCATTGTAGCCGGTCTCGGCAATCGCCTGCAGGATCGCCGGGTAGTACAGCTCCTGTGTCTCGTCGATCTCATTGCGTCCGGGATTGCCGCCGGTGTGATAGTGGCCGATATACTCCTTGTTCTCGCGAATTGTCCGGATGATGTCGCCTTCCATGATCTGGGCGTGGTAGATGTCGTAGAGAATCTTGACGCGGTCGGACCCGACGCGCTTGCAGACCTCGACGCCCCAGGCGGTGCGGTCGAACATGTAGTCCTTGTGGTTGACCTTGCTGTTGAGGTACTCCAGAACGATGGTGACCTTCTTCTGTTCGGCATGGCCGGCGATCTTCTTCAGGGCCTCGACGGCATTATCCACGCCGACGTCATCGGGAATCCCGCGACGGTTGCCCGAGAAGGAAATCACGGTAGGAAAGCCGGCGGCCGCCGTCGCATCGATGACTTCCCGCAGTTTGGCGAGGCATTCGTCGTGGAACTTCCTGTCGGCCAAGCCGTTGGTCAAAGAGTGGGTGTTGACCAGCGAGCAGATCAGACCGTGCTTCTTGACCGTCTCGAATTCCTCCGGCCCGAGCAGATCGATGGCCTGGAGGCCGAGCCGCTTCGAGACCTCGCACAGTTCGTCGAGCGACCACTTGCCGTAGCACCAGCGGCTGACTGACTGCTTGATCCGGCCCTTCGTCGCCACGCGCTCGACCTTGCCCATCTCGATCGCGTTCGTCTTGCCCGTCAGATGAGCGGCGACCGCGCCGGCTGCCAGCAAACTGGTCTTATGCATGAGACTCCTTCGCGAGAGGTTGTTCGGGTCCATGAGGTTTCTCCTGTCCAATGTAGTAACGCCGTGAGCCGTTATCTCGTCTGCGTATGCCCTTGCGGGCACACTACGAGCGGTCATGCGTCCAATTGTCTTTTGAGCGATTCGACGAGTTCGACGACGGTCCGTGACGCCTGTTGGATCGGTGTCTTGCGGCTTTCCTTCTCCGTCCGCAGTTTCACCTCGACGTTGCCCTCGACAACCGACTTCTTGCCGACCGTGATGCGGATCGGGATGCCGATCAGGTCGGCGTCCTTGAACTTGACGCCGCCGCGCAGATCGCGGTCGTCGATCAGGACCTCGATGCCGGCAGCCTTCAGCTCCGTGTATATCTTCTCGGCCGCCTCGGAAACGGCCGGGTCGTCCTGATTGACCGGCGTAATCAGGACCTCGAACGGCGCGATCGAGATCGGCCAGATGATGCCGTTTTCGTCGTGGTACAGCTCGATCGCCGAGGCCATGATTCGGTTGATCCCGATCCCGTAGCAGCCCATCAGGCAAGGGGTCTCGACCCCGTTCTCGTCGAGAAAGGTCGCTCCAAGCTTCTGGCTGTACTTGGTCCCGAGCTTGAAGACCTGCCCAACCTCGATCCCCCTCTTGAACCGCAGGGGCTTGCCCTGGTAGGTGTCGCCTTCGACCGCGTTGCGGATGTCAGTGACGACGACGTTGTCACCGGCCAGCGGGAAGTCCCGCCCCGGCACGACGTTCCTGGTGTGGTAGTCGCTGCGGTTGGCCCCGGTGACGCCGACCGCCATCGCCGCGACCGCATGATCGACGATCAGCCGGGAAACCTTGCCGGTCAGACCCACCGGCCCGGCGAAGCCGACCCTGGCGCCGGTGACCTTCTGGATGGTCGCTTCGTCCGCCAGCTCCGAATGCGCGCCGCCAAGCACCTGCGTGAGCTTCTCGGCGTTGACTTCATGGTCGCCTCGGACCAGAGCCGCGACGGCTTGATCGCCGACGGCGTAGATCAGCGTCTTGATCATCTGTGCTGGCGTGGTCTTGAGGAACCCGCAGACCGCTTCAATCGTCCCGACGTCGGGCGTATGGACATCCTCCGGCGGCGGCGTATTCAGGTCAGCCGGCTGCTTGGGCGTCGGATCGACCGCCGCCTTTTCGAGGTTGGCGGCATACGACCCGTCTTCGGTGTAAACGGTGGTGTCCTCGCCCGAGGCGCAGGGGACGGTGAACTGGTGCGAGCCGGAGCCGCCCATTTCGCCCGTCTCGGCCTCGACGATCACGTACTCGACGCCACAGCGTTTGAAGACGCGACAGTATGCATCGTACATCGCCATGTACGACTTGTGCAGGCTCTCGGGGTTGGCGTCGAAGCTGTACGCGTCTTTCATCATGAACTCGCGCGACCGCAGCACGCCGAATCGCGGGCGGAACTCATCGCGGAACTTCGGACTGATCTGGTAGAGGTTGATCGGCAGTTGCTTGTAAGAGCTGATCTCGTGGACCGCGTGGAAGGTGAACACCTCTTCAGCGGTCGGGCCCAAGACGTTCCAGCGGCCGTGGCGGTCCTGGAGCCGGCACATGGTCTCACCGTAGTCGGCGTCCCGGCCGGTCTGCTGCCACAGCTCACGCGGCTGAAGGCACGGCACCAGGATCTCCTGGGCGCCCGCCCGATCCATCTCCTGGCGGACGATCTCGATGATCTTCTTCAGGGTCCGCCATCCGAGCGGCAGGTAGGTGTACGTCCCGCTGGCGACCTTGCGGATCAAGCCGGCCCGGATCATCAGTTGGTGGCTGGGGATCTCCGCATCGGCCGGAACTTCCTTCACCGTCGGGATCAGCATCTGACTGTATCTCATGTATTTCACGCCTCAAATACGTCATAGGCAGGGGCGAATCACCATTCGCCCGTACAAGGAGCGAATCATCGTTCGGCCGTACAAGAACCGCTGTTTATAGCCCAAGACCCTGTGTAATTCAAGGCAATTTCAGCCGTGCGGCGCAGGTGGGCAATAACCTCCTGTCGCAATCAAATGCGCACTGCCTCGGTGAGAATGGGGCGTGATGCTCGGTTATTCGGTCTCGCCTCGCTCCCACCACAGGTGCGGGTAGTCCTTCCCGTCGTCGATCCACCACAGGTCTTCGACCCCATTGTCCGTCTCGCCCACGAAGTCCCAGCCCGCCTCCAGGAACGTGTCGATGTCCCACATTTCGCTGGTTGTCAGCCCGGTCCCTGCCGCACTGACCATCTGCCCGCTCGTCTGGATATCCCAGAAACTGTGTTCAACGGTGTCGGCACCGGCGGACCCCATCAGACCCCCGAAATGCCATGCATTCGTGGCGACGACAACGCCCGTGCTGTAGCAGTTTGACACGGCACCGTCTTGATTCTGTCCGATCAAACCGCCGACGAACCATCCATCCGGTGCGATGACAGCGCCGGTACTGTAGCAATCTGAGATGCTGGCCGAGTAATACTCACTGCCTCCGACCAGACCGCCGGTTGTGTTGCCTCCGTGAATCGTGGCCGAACTATGACAGGCCGAAACCGTGCCTGAGTTGGACCCAATCAGGCCACCGGCATTCGCCCACCGGCCTGCCGTGACCTCACCGAGGCTGCAGCAGTTGGACACGCGGCTGTAGTTGTCGCCGATCAGGCCGCCAACGGATCCATATCCATCGGCGTGCGATTCTCCGGCAGTTTGGCAGTTGGCCACGTGGCCATGGTTTCCTCCAAGCAATCCACCGACACTGCTGTCTCCGATGACTCGACAGCCGCTGTTGCAGTCGGAGATGCTGCCACGGTCGTTGTATCCCATCAGGCCGCCGATGCTTCGATCCCCCGAGACGTACCCCGTGCTTTGGCAGTGGGACACCATGCCTCCGACGTTGTATCCGATTAAGCCGCCGATCCTCTCGCCCGTCGCTACGATGTTCACGTCCGCCACGCCCAGGTTCACGATCATGCCTCCGTTATCGAGACAACCGACCAGACCGAGCAGGCTGTCTCCAGATATCGTCAAGTTCCGGATCGTATGGCCGTGCCCATCGAGAATGCCGCTGAAACCAGGGATGACCGCCTGATGCCAGACAGTCTGCCCCAGATCCAGGTCGTTTGTCAGCACAAGGGCCTTCTCCCAGAGCAGGTTTGCCTTGGTGACCATGAGCAACTGGCTCACATCCTCAACTTGGTAGGGGCTTTCGCTCGTTCCCTCGCCGGTGATCCAGTCGATGATGGGCTCGGGGATCGGTTGGCCCTGTGCTTCCTCCCAGGCCAGACGCGGGTAGTCCTGGTGAGGATTCACGACCCAATTCGGATTGCCCGTCCAGCCCTGCAAGCTGACCCATTCCGGGTCCATCATCTCGGCCGTGGTCAGACCCGCGCCGCCGGCGCTATGGGCAATCCCCGATGACTGCGTGTCCCAGAGGGAGCGTTCTGCACGGCCTGTGTCGCCGTCGCCAATCAGACCTCCGAGAGCGTAGTCGCCCGTCACGGCGCCGGAGCTGTAACAGTATTGCACGCTGCCGTAGTTATTGTTGCCGACCAGCCCGCCAACGGCGCCGCTTCCGCCGACGGTGCCAGAGCTGTAGCAGTTTCGAACGCTGCCATCCGCGTTATCTCCAACCAGGCCGCCGACCTCCTTGTTGTGGCCTGTCGTTGCCCCTGCACTTCGGCTGCTGGAAACGTCGCCGGAATTGGCTCCAACGAGCCCGCCGATTCTGGTTCCTCCCGTGATTGGACCGGAACTGGAGCAGCGGAACACTGTGCCTTCGTTGTACCCAACCAGGCCGCCCGCGCTGTCGTCACCATTGACTGTTGCATCGCTGGAGCAATCCGAAACGAAGCCCGCGTTGAATCCGACGAAACCGCCGATCCACAAATTCCCCATGACTGCGCCGGTGCTGCGGCTGTCGGAGATGCTGCCACGGCCGTTCCACCCGACCAATCCCCCGACCGCTCTGTCCTCTCCGCTGACTGCGACACTGCTGTGACAACCCATCAGAATGCCATCGTTACGACCGGCCAGGGCGCCGAGGTAGTGATCTGTGCCGTGGATGGACCCGCCCTCCAGATCAAGGTTCACTATTACTGCCCCGGTATCCAGCGAACCGAAGAGGCCCAGCAAGCCGGTCCCCTGGACGTTCAGATTGCTGATGGTGTGACTATCACCATCGAAACGCCCTGCAAACCATGGAACGATCGCAGCGCCCCAGGAGATGCTTGCGAGGTCGATATCGGCCTCCAAACGACACCAGGCGGCAGGGCGATGCGCCACCGCCCCCAATTCGTGAGCGTTGGTGATCAGGAATGGCTTGCTGGGTGTCCCCTCTCCGCGGGGCATAACGGGCTCGTAATCCTGGAACACGCTCAACATGGGGTAGCCGCCCGAGGGTGGCATTTGCCAGACGTCCGTTGTGCCGTTGGCACTCTCGTCCACGAAGTCCCATCCGGCGTCCAGATACGTAGCCATTTCTTTCATGTCTGCCGTCTTCAAGCCCGTGCCGTAGATGCCGCTCGTTATGCCCGAGACTTCAGCATCCCAGAACGAATGGACCACGCTGCTGCAGTTGTGTCCTATCAGACCGCCTGGCCCCGGCCCTCTGCGGTCCGCGCTCGATGCTTCGGTGACCTCGGCCGTGCTGTAGCAGTTCGACACGCCACCATAATTGGCGCCCATCAAACCGCCGACATAGCGGTTCCCTGCGATTGTGCCGAGGCCATAGCAGTTCAGGGTGTAGCCACAGCCGTATCCGATCAGGCCGCCGACGCTGTTGCTGCCTGCAACGTTTCCCTTGCTGTAGCAGTTGGCAACCAGCCCTGCGCTGTGGGCTGCGAGCAAACCGATGTCGTCGCCTGTCCCGGTGACGGAAGCGTTCTCCAAGCCCAGATTCCTGATGACCGAGCCGGCGTTCAGCATGCCGAACAGAGCCAACAGGCCAGTTCCCTCAATGCGAAGGTGATGGATGACGTGACCATTGCCGTCGAAGCAGCCGTCGAACCACGGAATCGGTGCGACGTTCCACGTGATGCCAGACAGATGGAGATCCGCCGTCAGGCGATAACACGCTAACGGGCGGTGCTGCACCACACCCAGGTCCTGGGCGGTGGCGATCAGGAAAGGGTCGGTGGTAGTCCCATCCCCTTGCAGTGGGACCGGCTCGTACCCATCGTGCACGGCCAAGCGAGGATAGCCTCCGGCCGGCGGTATCTGCCATGTCTCGGCCGTGCCGTTGCTGCTCTCGCCCGCGAAATCCCAGCCGGCCTCCAAGTAGACGTGGGCCTCCTGCATCTCGGCCGTCTTCAAGCCCACGCCAGCGGGGCTGGAAGACTGTCCCGACGCATCCGCATTCCAGAAACAACTCGCCACATCCCCTTCGTAGTTCACGCCGATCAAGCCGCCAATGTCTATCTGTCCTGTGACCTCTCCGCTGCTATGACAATTGGACACGTTACTGCGATTGGCGCCGATCAGTCCGCCAACCTTGTTATACCCGGCAACCGCGCCGGTACAGTAGCAGCCCTGTACGAAACCATCGGAACTGGCCCCAATCAGCCCGCCGATCTCGTCGTAGCCTGTGACGGTGCCTGTGCTGTAGCAGTTCGACACGGGGCCACTGTAGTGGACTCCGATCAGGCCGCCGAGCCGCAACACGCCGGCGGTGATTGGGCCGTTGCTATGGCATTTCGACACGACGCCGGAGTTGGACCCGATCAGACCGCCGAGATCAAACCCGCCCGGACTTGTGATGGTCACTTCGCTGTGACAATCCAGGACGATGCCTGAATTGACTCCGGCCAGGCCCCCAACGCAACCCCATTTTGCGCTGATCTCTCCGACGCTGTGGCAGTTCAGCATGCGGCCTCCGTCATTGTTTCCAACAAGGCTGCCGACGGTGTAGTTTGCCGCGATTACGCCGGAACTGTAGCAGTCTGATACTGCCCCATAATTTCTGGCGGTGAGGCTCCCGATACAGTCTTCTCCCTGGATGGAGTAATCCTCGATTCGCACGTTGCGAACCACGGCGCGCGGTGCGAGGGAGCCGAACAGACCCAGGTAGTCCTCGCCCTCAATGTGGAGATGGCGGACCACGTGGTCGTTGCCGTCGAACGCGCCGGCAAAGGATGGGCCATGAGGATCGATCCAGCCTGGACGCCTGTTGTCCGGAGCAATCACCGCCCGGTCGAACGTGTAGGCCGACAGGTCGATTTCGCTGGTAAGACGAAAGTGCTTGTCGTAGTGATCCGGGTTTTGGCCCAGATTGATCAGATCTTGAGGCGTGGCAATCAGGTACGGATCGTTCGGTTCGCCCGTTCCACCCGAATAGTCTTTTCCGGATGCGGCCAAGGCACACCACAGAAACAATACGCTTATCATCACACTCTGCAGAAATCTCTGGCTTACCATCGCCGTCTACCCCTTTCTCCGCACAGGTCGGTATGCTCAAAGGCCCTCTGGCCCTCTGTGACGTTCAGTCCAAGCCGGAGGCCCTTCGTTACAGCTATTCTGCAGGATCTGCCCACTCTGCGCGTGGGTGCCTGTGCCGATGAAACCCAGGCTTTTCACTTGGGCCAGAGGAAACCGGCGCGAGCGGGGTTCCACGCGCCGCCTTCCGCCTCAAGCTTCACGAGGTGCTATCGATGGAGTTGCTTTCGCCATTTTGCGACGGTCTTCGCGCGGATGGTCCGGCAGGATACAATGGCATTGCCGTTGGCGGCGTGGCGTGGCGATTTGGTTCGACGGGGGCTGGCTCGCGGGATCGGGCGGCAGGAGCAAGGCATTGGCCCAGACACGTGAACTATCTCTGAGTCGCAGGAAGGCCCCTTTGGCCGTCGGCCGGCGTCTGGGCAAGTACCGCCTGGAGGCCCACTTGGGCACCGGCGGCAGTTGCGAGGTCTGGCGGGCCCGCGATACCGTCGAGGACATCCGCGTGGCGCTGAAGATCCCGCTGGTGGGGGTCAGCGGGGAGCGGGACAGCGAGCAGTTGTTTCGCGAAGTGCGGCTGGTCGCCAAGCTGCGGCACCCGCACATCATGCCGATCAAGAACGCCGATGTCATCGATGGCTATGCCGTCCTGGCCACCGAGCTGTCGGTCGGGACGCTGGAGGATCGCTCGCGGCCGATGTCGGTTCGACGCATCCTGTCGATCGTGCTCCAGGTGCTCGACGGGCTGACATATGCCCATCGGCATCGCGTAGTGCACTGCGACGTGACGCCCAACAACATCTTCCTCTTTCCCGACGGACGGGTGGCACTGGGTGATTTCGGGATCAGCCTCAAGGTCAAGGGTCGCATGGCGACGGTGGACGACTTCGGCACGCCGGGCTACGTGTCGCCGGAGCAGGCCTACGGCAAGCCCACCTATCAGAGCGATTGCTTTGCGGTCGCGCTGATTCTCTACGAGTATCTGACAGGCGTGCTGCCGCGATGGCCCTTCCGCTGGCCGCCTCGAGGGTACCAGCGTCTGCGCGACCGGACCAGTCAGGCGATGCTGGCGTTTCTCAAACGCGCGCTGGCGATCGATCCGCAGAAGCGGTTCATCGACGCGGCGGAGATGCGTGCGGCGTTGGTCGAGGCGATGCCCAAGGGCCTTCGGCTGGGCATCGGCGCCAGGGGCCATGAGCGGCGCAAGGCGGACTGGCACAAGGTGCGCCGAGGGGCCTTTCTGAAGCGATACGACAGGGTTCTGTCAGCGTCGTTTCGTTGCGTCGACTGCGGCGAACCGATCGCCGAGAGCATGGCGATCTGTCCCTGGTGTGGCAGCGAGCGGAACCGGTTCGAGGTGAGCACCGCATTCAGTCACCTCTGCCCGCGATGCCGCAAGGGGGTGCTGCCGGAGTGGCGGTTCTGTCCCTGGTGCTATGGTCCGGGCTTCAAGTCGCCGAGTGAAACGCCCACCAGGGGCGTTCGCTACCACTCGCACTGTGCTCACTGCGGCGGCGGGTTGATGCGATTCATGCGGTACTGCCCGTGGTGCCGGCGGAAGGTTCGCAAACCGTGGCAGGTCCGGCCGTTCGGCGAGGTCTGCGGACGATGCAAGTGGTCGGTGGATTCGGAATTCTGGAACTACTGCCCATGGTGTAAGCAATGTCTGATCGAGTAGGCAGGGCACCAGGGTGACGATGATTGAGCGTTCTGATGCTGCGGCTGGCGTGTCGCCTTGCTTCAGATGGGCGGCCGCCACCGATGTCGGCAAGCTGCGCGATGACAATCAGGATGCCTTCGTGGCCGAGCCCGAGGCGGGGCTGTTCCTCGTGGTCGATGGGATGGGAGGCCATCGGGGTGGGGCGATCGCGGCCGGGACCGTTGCCCAAGACCTGCCGCCTGCCGTCGAGTTGGGTTTGGACCATTTGAAAACCCGCAACGATCGATCGATCCGCCGGCTGCTCCGAGAGACGATTCTCGATCAGAGCCATCACGTCCGGCGCGAGGGTGACAGCGAGAGCGGCTACGTCGGCATGGGGACGACGCTGGTTCTGCTTCTGTTCTCCGGGGATCGCGTCTATACCGCCAACGTGGGGGACAGCCGGATCTACCGTCTGCGCAGCGGGCGGCTCCAGCAGTTCAGCGAGGACCATTCGCTGGTGTCGGAACTGATCGATGCCGGACAGATCACGCCTGAGGAGGCGGTCGACCACAGCGCCCAGGGCATCGTTACGCAGTACATGGGTATGCCGGAGGCGGTCGAGCCTCACGTCCGGTCGGCCGCCCTGAAACCGGGAGACCGGTTCCTGCTCTGCACGGACGGCCTGACCGATATGGTGAACGATGAGGCTATCGCTCAGATGCTCGCGACACACACGGAGCCGGAATTGGCGTGCAGGACCCTTGTCGATGTGGCCAATCGGGCCGGAGGCAGCGACAATGTGACGGTCCTCCTCGTGGCCTGGACGGGCGGCCGCCAAGGATAGACGATGCCGCCGGCCCCGGGGGTTGTGGATACGGGAGGCCGGATGTGTTTTCCATGTGTTTCACGTTCCCCTTGCGGAATGACTCCGAACCCACTATGATGGTCCGAAATCCGAGAAGGGCAACCCCATTGGGAGTCGATCATGGCGCACAAGTTCATCAACGAGATCGGGCCGGCCGAGCCGATCAACGATATCTATCTGGTTCGCGACCCGATCTTGCGGAGCACGACGAAAGGCGATCTGTACATTGCGATGTTCTTGTGTGATCGAACCGGCCAACTGAACGGCCGCATGTGGCAGGCCAGCGAGCTGGTCTACAAGTCTCTGCCGAAGCCCGGCTTCGTTCACGTCAAAGGGCGAAGCGAACTCTATCAGAACAATCTCCAGATCGTGATCAACACGATCACTCCGATCGATCCGAGCAAGGTCACCGTCGAGGATTTTCTGCCTCGCACGACGGGCGACGTGACGAAGATGTTCGCCGAGGTCGGGGAGATTGTTGGCGAGATCCAGAACGCGGATCTCAAGGCGCTGACCGCGGCGTTCCTGACTGACAAGGAGATGATGGACAGCTTCTGCGCCGCGCCGGGCGGCATGAAGATGCACCACGGTTGCATCGGCGGCCTGCTGGAGCACACACACAACATGCTGCGCGTGGCCCGCGCGATCCTGCCGCTCTATCCCCATGTCCAGCGCGACCTGGTCCTGGCCGGCGTCTTCCTGCACGACATAGGCAAGACCGAGGAACTGTCGTACGACATGGCGTTCTCGTACACCGACTCGGGCCAGTTGATCGGGCACATCAACAAGACGCTGCTGATGATCCATCGCAAGGCGGACCAACTGCGAAGCGAGGGGGTGACGGTCAGTCCGGAAGTGCTCGACGCGCTTGGCCACATCATCCTCTCGCACCACGGCCAGCATGAATTCGGCTCGCCCAAGCTGCCCGCGACCGCTGAGGCTTTCATGGTGTATTATATCGACGACCTCGACGCGAAGATGGACCAAGTCCACGCGGCGATCGAAGGGGAAGTCAGCGACGCCAACTGGACGGCGTTCCAGGGCCCTCTCCAGACGCGCTTGTACCGCAAACGCCTCGACTGACGCGCTCACTGCGGCCGGGGATTCTCGCCGGCGCCGCGCGTTCAGTGGGCGGTCCAGACCTCGGGCTTGAAGGCGCCGACGCCGCAGAACTCGATGCGGTAGGGCGTGATTTCGAGGATGCCGTACTTGGGATCATCCGGCCCGTCGAAGATCTGTGCGAGCATCTCCGTCCAGAAGGCGTGGCGGACGGCCTTGCTCGTTGTCAGTCTGGCTCGACCCTGGATCTGAAGGTACGGCGCCATTTGCTGCGGATCGGTGACACCGCAGGTCAGATGGACCTCCGGGTTCTTCTTGATCTGCTTGACCTTCCGGGCTTTGACAAACGTCGCACAGCGGATGATCAGGTCCTCCGAAGCCAGCGTCATCACGTAGCGGACCCAGGGCTTGCCGTCCTCGGTCACCGTGGCCAGACCCACCAATTGCGGTTGCGTCAATATGCCGGCGATGCGTTCCTTCAAATCGCTCACTCGCGGACTCCTTTCACTGCTGCTGCCAGGCGCGAAGGGTCTCGATGCACTCGATCATGGCTCGTCCGTTGTGGTAGCCGGCTTTCCAGGGATTGGCCTTGTCACCTCGGGCCGTTCCGTCCGGCGTGATGCTGCTGTGCCACTCACCGTGCTCCCAATCGACCATCTTGCTCTCGATGAGTTCGAACGTCTTCTCGAAGGCGGCCAGATATTTGGCGTCCCGCGTGGTGCGGTACATGCGCAGCGCGCTGACGATCGCTTCGGCCTGGACCCACCACGATTTGTCGCGGTCGTCGGCGGGGCGGTTGAAGTCGCCGGTGTAATAGAACCCGCCGTTGGCTTCGTCATAGCCATACTTGAGCGAATAGGCCCACAACGTTTCGTACAGGTCCATATAGGGCCCGTTCGACAGCCCCACGGCGTCGCACGCCTCCATCAGCAGCCAGACGTTCTCGATGTCGTGCCCATACGAGACGCGCGCGTAGTTGGCGTCCAGTCGTGGCGTCCAGTCCGGATCGTACTTGTCCGTGCAGGCGCCGAGCGTCTTGCGGACGACCGCGTTGCTCTCGATGCCGATCAGTTCGATCAGCCGCTCGCGCGCCGGGCGGAGCCGGCTGGCCTGATAGAATGTGGTCATCGCCTCCATCAAATGCAGGTGGGTGTTCATCAGTTTCAGGCCCGACGGCGCGCCCATGTACGAAGCCTCATCGGTTGCGATAGGTGTCCAGTCAGGCTCGAACGATTCGAAGTAGCCGCCGTGGACCTTGTCATGGGCCTTCTCTTCGAGCAGCCGGAAGAACTCCGTCGCAAAGTCCAGTGCCTCCCTCCTGCGGCTGGCGAGGTAATACTCCGAGATCGCATAGAGAGCAAACGATTGGCCATAGAGGTGTTTACGTGGTTTGAGCTGGCGATCGCCCGTGGCGTCCACCTCCCAATAGAACCCGCCATGCCTGGCGTCCCACATCTTCTCGGTCAGGAATTGATACCCGTGGGCGGCCGCCTCCAGATGCTCGTCCCGTCGGTAGCCGGCGCGGGCCAGACGTGAGAACAGCCACACCGTGCGGGCCTGGCTGACGATCATCTTCGTGCCAGACCCTCGGGGTTGGCCATCGGGGCCGAAGTTGATGATGTAGCCGCCGTGCTCGTGATCCAGACTCTTGTCGAACCAGAACGGCGCGATGTTCTCCATGAGGATCTTCTCGAGCCTCGGTATGTATTTCTCCGCCAATGCCGTGGTCCCGTCGCCGGCGTGCAACGGACCGCATGTCCCCAGGACGGCCAATGCCGACAGCCAGAGGACCCACCTTCGCGTATGAGCTTCTGTTCTCACCGCTGGTTACTCCTTGCCTTGCGTGCGATCGTATGAAAGAGCCGTCAGTTTCTCGGGCGTTTGAACACGGCGATGCGGTCGGCGAAGCTGACCAGTTCCCAGCCCTCGGCGCCGATTCGGTCGAACTCGCTGTCGAGGTTGCGTGCCGCAGTGATGCCGACCCGTCTGGCCTCGTCGATATGCGCATCGGTCATCGCCGGATGGATGAGCATGTCCTTCGTATCGAGCACGCGGTACTCCCACCGGCCGCTCGCCGATCCGCCTGACTGGGCCTGGAGTGACAAGGCGAACCCAAGCAGTCCTGCGAGCGCGACGATCAGGATCAGGGATGATGACTTTCGTTCCTGCATGGTATGGTTGCTCCTTCCTCGTGTGGTCCGAGATACGATCTTATTTCACGGCTTTGAAGTGCTTATCGGCAAAATCCATGTACCGCTCCCAGTCATAGTCCGTCACGTCATGCTTGCCTGGGCGAATGTGGTAGGCGATCATCCCCATCACGGGACGACTGACCTGCGGCATCTCGTCGGCCGGCAGACCCTCCTTGCCCAGCAGTCGGTAGACGGGGTCAGCGCCTTGAGCGGCGAGGAACTCGCCTCGCGGATCGGCCCAGCGGTCTTCCTCGGCGCTGGCGACGTAGACCGGGCGTGGCGCCATCAGAGCGATCAGCATGTGCTGATCGACCGGGCAGGCGTTGACGTTGTCATTGTATCTGGTGAAGTTGTCGCAGAACCAGTGGGGGAACACGGTGTTGATCCGTTTGACGGTTTCGCCGAACTCGCGCCGGGATAGCGCCGCTCCGCCGCAGCCGGAGTTGTTCGAGATCACGATGGCGAAACGCTCATCCGAAGCGCCGGCCCAGAGCGAGGTCTTGCCCAGCCGCGAATGGCCCATCACGGCCACGTGCTTCTGGTCGATGTCGGGATCGGTCTCAAAGTAGTCCATCGCGCGGCTGAGGCCCCAGGCCCAGGCGCCGATGGAGCCCCATTCGTCTGGCCCGGGCTGCGTCTGGCCCGGCTTGTAGAATAGAGGATGAATGCCGTTCTTGAAGCCGTCGTCGAAGTCGGGATCGATATCGCCGTAGTAGATGGTGGCCAAGCCGTAGCCCCGCTCCAGGATCCGTTCGACTGGCCAGCGGCTCGCAGCCTTGCCCCGTCCGGCCTCCGTCGCCTTGTGGTTGGAGTCCGCGTCGCGCGTCCAGCTCCTGGTGATCGTGATGGCAGGATCGGCATGGATCGTATGGTTACCGCCGAAGTTCAGTCCGACGAACAGCGGCGCCGGCCCGCTCCGCTCGTTCGGCAGGTAGACCAGGATCGTCATATTGGGGTCCTGCCGGCTTTCGTTGAAAAAGACCGTGACCTCCTTGCGCGTCGCCTTGCCCGCCAGAGCGTTCCTGCTGAGGGACGTCGTCATGAACGTCATCTGCTCGGGCCGGCCGGGCGAGCGCCCGTAGACGTGCTCCTCGAACAGGCGCAGAATCTCGGAACGCCGCTTCTGCGACCACGTCGCTGCGTCCGTGACCTTCGTGCCGTCCAGACAGACCAGCGGATCGGGCAGCGCGTACTTGGGGACCTTGGCTTCGTCGTAATTGGCCTCCTGGGCGTCGGCGCGGCAGGCGAAAACCAGTACGGCGGCGAACACGGTCATGCAGATCAGATGTTGGCGGGCGAACATACACGTGCCTCCTTTACGGTCGCAGTCGGCAGGAGCGAATCCCAATGTCCATCAGGATTTGCCCCTTCGGGTCGTTTCGACACAGGATGCCCGCCGGCCAGGGGTTTTTCAAGGGAAAAGTTGAGTCCACATGTGGCGCCAAGACCAGTGGAGCAACGTTCGTGATTGATGAAGGGGCTGGGCTGGCCTATAATCGGCGACCGATGGAACATCGGTTGGATTGTTTTTGGAGGAAACAGCCATGACATTTCGGTCTGTGTGTATCCGAGTGGTAATGGCCTCGATCTGTGCTTGCTGTGTCGCTGGTCCCGCGCTGGCCGGCGGCGCGATCGACATCTGTCCGGCCAATCCGCGCTACTGGCAGTATGAGGGCGAGCCCGTTCTGCTGATCGGGGGCAGCAAGGACGACAATCTGTTTCAGATTCCCGACCTGAAGGAGCATCTCGATTTGCTCACGAGCGTCGGCGGCAACTACGTACGGAACACGATGAGCGCCCGGCTCGACAAGGGCTTCGAGGTGCAGGCGTTCGCCCAGCGGCCCGACGGCAAGTACGACCTGGACCGGTGGAACGACGAGTACTGGCGCCGCTTTGAGAGTCTGTTGTCGCTGGCTGAAGAGCGCGACATCGTCATTCAGATCGAGGTCTGGGACCGCTTCGATTACTCAGGGAAGCATTGGGAGATCAGCCCCTACAACCCGAAGAACAACGTCAACTACACCTACGAGGCCTCGGGGTTTGTCGAGCAGTATCCAAAGCACGCCGGCAGCAACGAGCAGCCGTTCTTCTTCACCACGCCCGGCCAGCGGAACAACACCGTCGTGTTGCCGTACCAGCAGCGCTTCGTCGATAAGATGCTGTCGCACTCGCTGAAACGCGGCAACGTTCTGTATTGCATGGACAACGAGACGTCCGGCGAGCCGGCCTGGGGCGCCTATTGGGCTCGGTACATTCAGGCCAAGGCGAAGGCCGCCGGGGTCAAGGTCCACACGACCGAGATGTGGGACGCCTGGGATCTGGCCAGTCCCGAGCACAGCGCCACCTTCGACCATCCCGAGCTCTATTCGTTCGTCGACATCTCGCAGAACAACCATCAGAAGGGTCAGGCCCACTGGGACAACGCCCAGAAACAGCGGGCGCGAATCGCGGACCGGCCCCGCCCGCTGAACAACACGAAGATCTACGGCGCCGACACCGGCCGCTACGGCAATGACCGCGATGCGATGGAGCGGTTCTGGCGCAACATCTTCGGCGGTCTGGCCTCAGCCCGGTTCCACCGTCCTGATTCGGGGCTGGGACTGGGCGACAAGGCCCAAGCCAACATCCGCAGCATGCGAATGGTGACCGACCGGATGGATGTGTTCACGTGCGAGCCGCATAACGATCTGCTGAACAGTCGCGAATCGAACGAGGCCTATTGCCTCGCGAACCCGGGGACCGAATACGCGGTCTACTTTCCGGACGGCGGCAAGGTAACCCTGAATGTGAACCCGATTGACAGGCCAGTGACAGTCCGGTGGCTCGATATCATGAGATCCGAGTGGGTGGAGTCGAAAGCGGCGCAGATGGATGGCACGGTGTCTCTCGAATGTCCTTCGAAGGATTACTGGGTCGCTCTGGTGCGCCCGTAGGGGCGAATCATCATTCGCCCGCAATCAGGGAGGATGGATGCCGACGAAGACATCGCCGAAAATCTACACCGTCAGCCAGGTCAACGCGCTGGTCAAGGAGGCGCTGGAGGCGAGCCTGCCGGGCCGGGTGATGGTCAAGGGCGAGATCACCGGCTGGAAGCAGCATGCCAGCGGCCACTGCTACTTCTCGCTCAAAGACGAAGGCTCGGTCCTGGCCTGCGCGATGTGGAAACCGAACTTCGGCCGCGTGCGGTTCCGGCCGGAAAACGGGTTGGCGGTGATCGCCACCGGCTCCATCAGCGTCTATGTGCCGCAGGGCCGCTATTCGCTGGTCGTCGAAGAGATGACGCCCGAAGGCGTCGGCGCGCTGCAATTGGCCTTCGAGCAGATGGTGCGGAAGCTACGGGCGGAGGGGCTCTTTTCCGATGAGCACAAGAAGCCGATCCCGACGTATCCCGAGCGGATTGGCATCCTGACCAGCGAGTCGGGGGCAGCGGTCCACGACATCGCCGACAGCGTGCACCAGCGCTGGCCCTGCACGCGGTTGTTCCTTTACCCGGTCCCGGTGCAGGGCGAGGGTGCTGCCCGGGAGATTGCCGCCGCGATTGCCGACGTCAACCGGCGCAACAGGCAACTGAAGCTCGACCTGCTGATCGTCGGACGCGGAGGGGGGTCCCTGGAGGACCTTTGGGCCTTCAACGAAGAGGTGCTGGCCAGGGCCATCTTCGCCTCGAAGATCCCGATCATCAGCGCCGTTGGGCACGAGGTCGATACGACCATCGCCGACCTCGTCGCGGACCGGCGAGCCTCGACGCCGACCAAGGCGGGCGTGGTGGCGGTGCCCGACATGTGCGATGTGCTGACCGATCTGGATCACCAGGCGAGCCGATTGACGCGCAGCGTTCAGTCGCGCGTCGAGCTGGGCGGCGAATACCTGCAAACGATTCTGGCGAGTTCCGCGTTTCGCAATCCGCTGCTGGCGGTCCGTATGCGCGAGCAGCACGTCGACGAGCTGGCGTCGGACTTGGGCGACGCGGTCAGGGCCCTGGTGGCCGACAAGCGCATGATGCTGCAAACCTGCTACGAGCACATCGCGCGGATCGAGCCCCATCGGCTGCTCGGGATGATGACCATCCAGTTGAGCGAACTGACCGGCCGGACCTTGGCGGCGATCACGGCGGCGATGAACGCCCGGAGGGTGGAGTTGGCCGCCTGCGAAGGCCGCCTGGCGGCTCTGAACCCCCGGAGCGTGCTGGCCCGGGGGTACACGATCACGACGAACAAGACCACCGGCCGGCTCGTTCGCACGCTCGCCGACGTGCAGGTCGGGGACGCGATGCTCACGGAACTGGCCGACAAGAGCATCATCGAGAGCAAGGTGTGTGGGGGCGAATCACAATTCGCCCCAGCGAATGACGAGACGCAGACGCGACAGGAAACGATATCATGGCGCAGAAGAAAACTGAAGAGGACATCACCAAGCTGAGTTTCGAGGATTCGATCAAGCGACTCAGGACCATCGTGGACAAGATCGAGCAGGGCGAAATCCCGCTCCAGGACAGCCTGGAGCAGTACGAGCAGGGCATGGCCCTGATTCAGCACTGCCGGCAGATCCTCCAGAAGGCCGAGAAGCGGATCGAAAAGATGAGCAAGCGCGGCGAGGAAACGCCGGAGCCGGCCACCGAGGAGCCCGCGCCCGAGCTGGAATCGGAAGATGAGGGCCTCTTCTGACATCTGTCATGTCGCGGCGTCTCCCACAAGACCTACAGAACTGATCCCAATGTCGATCAGGGGCCGTCGAGGCCATTGAATCCAGGGGAAGAGAAGGCTATAATGGCATTGACCCCGGGTCGGTGTGTGGTCGCAAGACGGCGAGAAGCCCGATCGCGGAGGGCCCAGGCAAGTGCGGCTTTTACGGGAAGGGGAGAAACCATGTTTGAGCGGCGCAGGGGACGCAGCGGGATCACCATCGCATTGTTCGGCTTGCTGATTGTTTCGGCAGGAGCGGAGGCCTTCGAGACATTCCCGATTGCCCGCGAGCCGGGGCATCAGCAGTTCCCGGCCATCGACGATTGCACCGTGGTCTGGCAGACCAATCGCAACGGCGACTGGGACATCGGCCTCGGCGACATTTCCTACCCGGGCAGCATCGATCCACTGACACTCGCGGACACACTGAGTGAGGCGCAGTATCCGGCGGTGTCCGGCAATGTGGTCGTCTGGCAGAACAAGTTTTTTCTGTTCGACGACTGCGACATCGTCGGTCTCGATCTTTCCACCGAGACGTTCTTCACCGTCATCGAGAGCGCGGCGGACGAGTGCAGTCCGGCCGTCTCCGGCAATCTGGTGGTCGTGCAAAGCCGGATGACGGCACACGCCGGCTGGGACATTCTCGGCGTCGACATAACGGATCGCGCCAACGCACAGCCATTCTGGCTCGATCGAAACGCGGAAGATCAGTGGCGTCCGGATGTTGACGGTGACATCGTTGTCTACGAGGACGTCTTCAATGGGGTCTCCTACATCAGCGGCTGGGATCTGTCCGATCCGGATGACGCTGCCTGGTTCCCAGTGCGCAGCGTGGTTGGGCCGTGCCAGTCACCCGCGATTGCCGGAAAGTGGGTTGTCTGGCAGGATCAGGGCGAAGGGACCGCCGTTACTGGAGGCGACAACGTTTTTGACCCTCGTCTGCCGGCGCAGCTGGGTTTCGAGGGTTCGGTCGAGGCTTCGAATCCGGATGTCTACAACAACGTGGTGGTCTGGCAGGATCGCCGCAACGGCAACTGGGACATCTATGGCTGCAATCTGACCACCAAGGCCGCGTTTCCCATCGTCTCGCAGGGCGCCGATCAGACTCACCCGGCCATCACCTTCAGTCCCTGGCTGAAGGCCTATGTCGTCGTGTGGCAGGACTATCGCAACGGCAACTGGGACATCTACGGCGCGATCCTCAATGGTCCAGAGGTCGCCGGCTGCGCCTCGCCGCTGACAGGCGACGTCGATGCCGACAGCATCACGGACGCCAAGGATATCGACGAGGTCGAAGTGCGTCTGGGCCAGCAGAACGGCATCCCGATCGAGGCGGATTGAGCATCGGACTGAGAGACGGCTTGTCCAGCGTTCAGTGAAAGCGGCTGCGAGAGAGCAAGTGAGTCGAACTTCCTGAGAAGGGGCAGTAACGATGATTCGATGGTTGAAGGAATTGGACGAGGTTCTGCGTGGGCACAAAGGGGACGCCCGGCTTCTGGCCGGAGGCATGGCACACATTCAGATCAAGCCGCTCGTGATCGTATCCATCGTGCTCGGGGTCGTCTATGGTGCGTTCATGGGGCTCTATGCCGTGCTGACTCGGACGCCACCCTGTTTCGCCCAGATGTTTGCGTCAGCGGTCAAGGTGCCGATCCTCTTCATCCTGACGCTCGTCATCACCTTCCCATCGCTGTACGTCTTCAGCGCGCTGCTCGGCGTTCGGCTCGGTCCGAAGGACACGCTGCGTCTGATCCTGGCGCCGGTCTCCGCCAATCTGGCGGTGCTTGCTTCCCTGGGGCCCATTACCGGCTTCTTCACACTCAGCACCTCCAGCTATCCGTTCATGAAGCTGCTGAACTTCCTGTTCTTCGCGCTATCAGGGATCATCGGGCTCAAGGTCCTGCTGACCATGCTGGCCCGCCTGGATGCGGCGCAGGGGGGACCTGCGATCGGGGTTCAGAATCCCGCCCCAAGCGCGGAGATCGCAGGGCAATCGAGCCTTGAGGTGCCAGCCAGACCTCTCGTCTTTCCTCGCTCAAAAGACACGGCGGGCACGACGTTTCGCGTCTGGCTGGTGATTTACGGCCTGGTGGGCGCCCAGATGGGCTGGGTGTTGCGCCCGTTCATCGGCGCCCCGGACATCCCGTTCCAGTGGTTTCGCGCCCGCGAAGCCAACATCTTCGTCGATCTGGTCCGCACGATCGGCGAGTTGTTCGGTGCTTGATGCGTACGTTCGGTCGGGTAGTAGACGATTTCCTGCGGGGCAGGGGTATCTTCGCGGTCGATGCGCCCCTGATGGGTCGTCTGCGCTGGCTGTTGATCCTGCTGCTTGCCTGTGGCCTGTTCTATGGTGCGGTGATGGGGACGTACAGCGGCCTGGAGGCCGGACGTCTGCGTCAGTTGTTCTACTCCGGTGTCAAGGTGCCTTTGTTGCTGTTGGCGACGTTTGCCCTGTGTCTGCCCAGTTTCTTCGTGGTCAACACGCTGGCCGGGTTGCGCGATGACTTCGGCCAGGCCCTGCGGGCTCTCGTTGCGACGCAATCCTGTGTCACGGTTGTGCTGGCCGCGCTGGCGCCTGTCACCGCGTTCTGGTACGTTTCGTGCGACGACTATGGGCTGGCCATCCTGTTCAACATGGTCATGTTCGGTGTTGCCACATTTGCCGCCCAGATCGTGGTCCGGCGGTACTATCGCCCCCTGATCCATCGTGAGCCGAGGCATCGGCTTCTGCTCTGGGCTTGGTTCGTCCTCTATGCCTTCGTGGGGGTCCAGATGGGGTGGGTCCTGCGTCCGTTTATCGGCAATCCCGAGGCGCCGGTGGCCTTCTTTCGCGCCGGGGCGTGGGGCAATGCCTACGTCGTCGTGGGCGGCCTGATCCTTCGCGCGGCCGGACCCGTGCCGGCGCCGCTGCTGACCTTCATGTCTATCGCTGCCTTTCCCTGGCTGGTTGTCCTGGCCGTAATTTGGCGCCGCGGCTCTGCCTCGCGGCGTTAGAAGATGGGGCCGAATTTCGGTTGCCCGCTCGCATCCCACGGGGCATAATGGGCGCGGTCCGTCGCGAGCGTGGCGGAATTGGCAGACGCGCCAGGTTTAGGTCCTGGTGTCCTTCGGACGTGGAGGTTCGACTCCTCTCGCTCGCAATGGTCGTTTGTAGTGACGCCGTGAGGTGTTGCGTTCCGGTGTGTCGTCACGGGCACACTACGAGCTGACGAGGGGCGAAATGCCAAGGGATTACTTCGAACTCGGCAAGCGACGGACGAGCGTACGAATTGAGGCGGTCGCCGGGGTTACCACCTTCCTGACGATGGCCTATATCATCTTTGTGAACCCGAGCATCCTGAGCGCCGCGGGCATGGACAAGCAGGCGCTCATCATTGTCACGTGCGTCGTCAGCGGCGTGATGTCGATCCTCACGGGCCTGCTGGCCAACGCGCCTATCGCGATGGCGCCCGGGATGGGACTCAATGCGTTCCTGGCCTTCACCCTCGTGCTGGGCGGCCAGATCACCTGGCAGGTGGCGCTGGGCGTCGTATTCCTTTCGGGCCTGCTGTGCTGGGGCCTCACGTTGCTGGGCCTGCGCAAGCGGCTGGTCGAGGCGATCCCGGCGAGTCTGGTCTCGGCCATCTCCGTGGGCATCGGCCTGTTCATCACCTTCATCGGACTGCAGGACCTGGGCCTGATCGTAAACAATGACGAGACGCTGGTCTGTGCCGGGCCATTGACCGGGAAGGTCGCGATCGGCCTGTGCGGACTGCTTCTCATGATGTTTCTGTCCATCAAGAAGGTCAGAGGCGCCCTGTTGATCGGCATGCTCTTCTCGACGGCGCTTGCCATCGTGACAGGTCTGGCCCAGAGGCCGACGGGCATCGTGTCGCTGGATTTCGACATTCGCGCGGTAGCCCTTCAACTCGACATCGCAGGGGCCCTGCAATGGAGCCTGTTCGGCCATATCTTCGCGCTGATGTTCATCGACATGTTCGACAGCATCGGAACGCTGGTGGCCTGTTGCCACGAGGCCAACATGGTGGACGAGCGTGGGACCATCAAAGGGCTGGACCGCCTTCTCCAGATCGACGCCGCGGCCAGCATGCTGGGCGCCGCGCTGGGGACTTCGTCGATTGCCTCGTACATCGAATCGGCCTCCGGCATCGCGGAGGGCGGACGCACCGGGCTGACCGCTGTGGTCACAGGCTTGTGCTTCCTGGCCGCGACGCTGTTCGTGCCACTGGTGGCGGTCGTGCCCAAGTGCGCGACCGCGCCGGCGCTGATCATGGTCGGACTGTTCATGATGAAGGAGATCAAGCGGATCGACTTCGCGAATATGGAGGAGGCTTTTCCCTCGTTCATCATCATGGTCATGACCGCCCTGAGCTACAGCATCAGCCGGGGTCTGGCCTTCGGGTTCATCTCGTTCGTGCTGATCAAGGTGGCGGCCGGCAGGGCTCGCGAAGTGAAGCCCACAATGTGGGTGATCGCGATCCTGTCGCTGGCGTTCGTGACGATGGACCGTCTCCAGGCGGTGATCGCGTGGTTCAACTGACGAAAGGAGTATGGATATGGGCAGAGTCGGAATCGGCGTAAACATGGAGTTCATCCGTCACGCGGACAAGTCCTTCGAATGGGGCGTCGAAAAGGCGGCCGAACTGGGCTACGAATACATTGAGCCCTGGGTTCATCTGGGCCGGGAGCTGATGAGCGAAGCCGGCTACTACATGACGATCTCCATGTCCGAGGACCCGTACCGTATCCGGCGGGCCTGCGAGAAGGCCGGGGTGAAACTCTCGGCACTGTCGTCGCACACGGCGCTGTGCCGCCCGGACGTCAGCGGCAATTATCTCAAGCAGGCGATTCGCTTCGCCGCCGAGTGCGGAGCCCCGGTGGTCAACACCGACGAGGGGCCCAAGCCCCGCTGGACTACACGTCAGGAAGACCATGTGCTGATGAAGTACACTTTGACGGAGGCGGCGGGATTCGCTGAGAACCGTGGCATCCTGATTGGGATCGAGCCCCATCAGCAGTACAGCAAGACGCCGGCCGGCCTCGACCGCATTGTGGGCCTCGTGGATTCGCCCGCCATCGGTGTCAATTTCGACACCGGCAACTCCTACCTGAGTGGCCACGATCCGATCGTCTGGTTGGAGCACGTCAGGGATAGGCTCGTCCACCTGCACGCCAAGGACATCTCGATTCAACACTCCAAGGCCGAGCGAGGCAAGGTCACCGGCACGCCGGCCGGTTGTGCGTGCGGCGACGGGGTGATTGATTGGAAGAAAGTGATCGCGGTCTGCCGGAAAGCCCCTCGCGACATCGTCCTGAGCGTCGAGTGCGGCACGGTCGAGCAGGCCGAACGCAGCATCAAGCATCTCAAGCAGTTTGTCTAAAGAGCACCGGAGAAATGCGACCATGCGCAAGGGGCGTATTCTGTCGGCGATTGTGATCGCCCTGATCGCCGTCTCGATGGAGGTCAGCGATGTGCGGGGCGAGCCGTCGTGGAAGGTAACCGTTGATGCCAACAGCCTTTGGGTGCGGGCGGGTGAATCGCCCGTGCTCCGGTATCGTTACGACGATGTTCCATTCAAGCCGTATGTCAAGGAGTTGTACACGCCCAGCGGCTTGAACGTACTGCTCGATGCGCCACACGATCACCTGCACCACCATGCGCTGATGTTCGCGGTGGCGGTGGACGGCGTCAATTGCTGGGAAGAGACGCCAACTGCCGGATACCAACGACATGACGCATTTGTTGAACGCGAACTCAGGAGCGGGTCTCTGTCCTGGGCGAGTTTCGGCGAGCGGATTCACTGGGTCGATGCGGCGGGTCGCCGGCTTCTGGATGAACAGCGGACCATCAACGTCCGCCGCACCGGTGAGCCGAAAGCGGTTCTGCTGACGTGGCAAAGCCGCCTCTCCGCGCCGGAGGGCAAGGCGTCGGCGACACTGAGCGGATCGCACTATTTCGGTTTGGGGCTGCGGTTCATCCGGTCGATGGACGCGAACGGCGAATTCCGCAATCCGGACAACGGCCCCGGAGTCATCTTCCGGGGCGAAGAGAGGCTTACGGACTCGAACTGGTGTGCGTACACGGCAAAGGCGCCAGACAAAGTCGTCACCGTCGCGATGTTCGGCCATCCGGACAATCCGAGACATCCGACAACGTGGTTTACAATGGCAACGCCCTTCGCGTACATATCGGGGACGATGAGACTGCATGAGAAGCCTCTGGTCGTTCCATCGGGCGCGCCTTTGATGCTGCGATATGGCGTGGCCCTGTGGGATGGGCGGATTGAGACAGCGGAGATCGAGAGGCTGTACCGGGAATGGGTTTCCCAAGAGAGCGTGCTGTTTGACTGACTGAGGAGCGACGTGCCATGAGCGAAAGTAAGAATCCCAAAGTGACGCGGCGGGGGTTTATGCATGGAGCCGGCGCGCTGGCGGCGGCGGCGTTTGTCGGGAGTTCCCGCAAGCCCTCTGTGGGGCAGGTTCGAGGGGCCAACGACCGGATCGGCGTGGGCTTCATCGGGTGCGGCGGACGCAGCGGGGCGCATTTCCGTGCGGTGCGATGGCTGAAGACCCAGGGCAATGAGGCGGTGGAGATCGTTGCGGCCTGCGATGTCTATCGACCCCGGCTCGCCCAGCGGGTCGAGGACTTCGGCGGCAAAGCCTACATGGACCATCGCGAGTTGCTGGCCGATCCGAACGTAGACGTGGTCTGCATCGCGACGCCGGACCATGTGCATGGGTACCAGGCGATCGACGCAATCAAGGCGGGCAAGGACGTCTACTGCGAGAAGCCCGTCACGCACTGGCGTCAGTTCGAGCTGACCAAGCGGCTGGCGGAAGAAGTCCGCAAGTCGGGCCGCGTCTTTCAGTTGGGCAGTCAGGGAATGCGCGACAGCGCCTGGCATCAGATGCGAAAGCTGATCGAGGACGGGCTTATCGGCAAACCGATCCACGCCGAGTGCGGCTACTTCCGCGTCGGCGACTGGGGGGAGCGAGGCATGCCCATCGACGATCCGAATGCCAGGCCAGGAGCGGACCTGAACTGGGATGCCTTTCTCGGCGACGCTCCGAAGAAGCCCTTCGACGTCAGCCGGTTCTTCCGCTGGCGGATGTACGAGGACTACGCGGGCGGACCGAGCACCGACCTGTTCCCGCACAGCCTCACGCCTGTCATTCACATGCTGGGCGTGACCATGCCGAGCACTGTCGTCGCCACAGGCGGCAAGTTCCGCTACGACGAACGGGAGATCCCCGACACATTCAACATCCTGATTGACTACCCCGAAGCGATCACCGTGGCGGTCCTGGGTACACAGGGCAACGATTACACGGGGACGGGCTTTCGCGGGGCGCCCGGCCGGATTCCGATCGTTCGAGGTTGGGAAGGCACCCTCACCATCCAGGGCAACGATATCGTCTTCACGCCGGCTCAGGAGTCCAAGAAGCAGCCACAGCGGGTGCCCATCGACCACGGCGAGGATTTCGTCGAGTATTGGCGCGACTTCCTGACCTGCTGCCGGTCGCGAACGACGAAGACCGCCAGTCCAATGGATTTGGCCTACCACGTCCAAACGGCCCTCCAAATGGCTATGCTTGTGTGGAAGGAAGGCAAGGTCGCCCGCTTTGATCCTGCCCGGGAGCAGATAGTCCTCTGAGGCCTTGAAGGCACGTCTTCGCAGAGCGAGACATCGCCGGCTGTCGAGCCTGGGAAAGGCCTTTTTCTGCTCGTTACGCGGCCATATAGCAAGATAGTTATAAAAATCAGCTTTGTGACATCACCCATTTTGCCGGTTCTCGGGTACAATGTGGACACTGAGCCCGGACAGAAGGGCAGGCATATGCGAAATGGGATCCTGACTGGCAGCTATGAATCTCGACCCGCGAAGGATGCAGGACTGGCAGATCGCGGACGCAGCCGAAGATCGGGCCAAACCGATCAGGCGAATTGCGTCCGAGCTGGGCCTGCGCGACAACGAGTTGATTCCCTACGGCGCCAAGCTCGCCAAGGTGGATTACGCCACAGTCCTGGACCGCCTGAACGATTCACCTCGGGCCAAGTACGTTGATGTGACGGCCATCACGCCCACGCCCCTGGGGGAGGGCAAGACGACCACAACGCTGGGCCTGATTCAGGGGCTTGGCGTGCTGGGCAAACGCGTTTGCGGGGCGATTCGGCAGCCCAGCAGCGCGCCAACGTTCAACATCAAGGGTTCGGCTGCCGGCGGCGGCCTGGCCCAGTGCATTCCGCTGACGCCCATCTCGATTCGCTTCACCGGCGACATCGACTGCGTGACCAACGCGCATAATCTGGCGATGGTCGCTCTGACCGCGCGGATGCAGCACGAGCGGAACTACGACGATGCCCGCCTGACGCAGAGCGGCCTGAGGCGCCTGGACGTCGATCCGAATCGCATCCAGATCGGTTGGGCGATGGACTTCTGCGCCCAGAGCCTCCGCAACATCCGCATCGGCCGCGGCGCCAAGATGGACGGCTTCGAGATGGACTCGGGCTTCCAGATGACCGTCGCCAGCGAGGTCATGGCGATTCTGTCGGTGGCGGCAGACCTGCGCGACCTGCGAGAACGGATTGCCCATATGGTCGTGGCCTATGACAAGCAGGGCCACGAGGTCACCACGAGGGATCTGGAGGTGGACGGTGCCATGACCGCCTGGCTGATCGATGCGATCAACCCCAATCTGGTGCAGACTCTCGAAGGCCAGCCTGTCTTTATTCACGCCGGACCGTTCGCCAACATCGCCATCGGCCAGAGTTCCATCATTGCCGACCGCCTGGGCACCAGGCTGGCGGAGTACCACATTACGGAGAGTGGATTCGGCGCCGACATCGGTTTCGAGAAGTTCTGGAATCTCAAGTGTCGCATGTCAGGGCTGGCGCCGGATGCCGTGGTGCTTGTCGCCACGATTCGCGCGCTCAAGATGCACGGCGGAGGGCCTGCGGTCAAGCCCGGTATGCCCCTGAGCCATGAGTATCTCACGGAGAACCTCGGATTGGTCGAAGCCGGCTGCGCCAATCTGCTGGCGCACATTGACATCATCAAGAAGAGCGGCGTGCGGCCCATCGTCTGCGTCAACAGCTTCCACACCGATTCGCCGGCGGAGATTGCCTTGGTCCGCCGGGTCGCCGAGGCCGCCGGGGCGCGAGCGGTCTGTTCCGAGCACTGGCTCAAGGGCGGGCCCGGAGCCGTCGAACTGGCAGAGGTGGTGATCGAGACGTGCAACGAACCGAACGATTTTGAGTTCCTTTACGACCTGAAAATGCCTCTGAGACAACGTATCGAGCTGATCGCCAAGGAGATCTACGGAGCGGACGGTGTGACCTACACCGATGACGCGCTGGCCCAGGCCAGGCGGCTCGAAGCACAGTCCCTTGGCACGCGACTGGGCACCTGCATGGCCAAGACGCAACTGAGCCTGTCGCACGATCCCGAGCGTAAAGGGCGTCCGACGGGCTGGGTGCTGCCGATCAGTGACATCCTCGTGTTCAAAGGGGCAGGTTTCGTCGTCCCCGTGGCCGGCTCGATCCGGCTGATGCCGGGCACCGGTTCCAATCCCGCCTTCCGCCGCATCGATGTCGACGTCGACACTGGCAAGGTCCACGGGCTCTTTTGATTGACGATCTACGATTTGTGATTTACGATTTGAAAGAGCGCAGAGTGCCCGGTCGTGCAACTGCTCAATCGTAAGTCGCAAGTCGAGAATGGAATGAAATGACGGCGAGGATCATTGATGGCAAGCAGGTGGCGGCCGACATTCGGGCCGAACTGAAAGCGGAAGTCGCGAAGCTCAAGGCCAAAGGCATTGTACCGGGTCTGGGCGTGATCCTGGTCGGCGACGATCCGGCGTCGGTGTCGTACGTAACCGGCAAGGAACGGACCTGCGCCGAGCTGGGCATCTATTCCGACCACCACCACCTGCCCGAAGGGACCTCTCAGGACGAGTTGATGCGGTTGGTTGCCAGAATGAACGCCGATCCCAGGATCAACGGTATTCTGGTCCAGTTGCCGCTGCCCAGGCACATGAACGAATCGGAGGTTCTCTTCGCGATCGATCCGGAAAAGGACGTTGATGGGTTCCATCCGGTCAGCGTGGGCAAGATGGTGGTGGGCGAAAAAGCGTTCCTGTCGTGTACGCCGCATGGTGTTCTGCACCTGCTGATTCGAAGTGGCGTGAAGATCGAAGGCTCACACGTGGTGATCGTCGGCCGCAGCAACATCGTCGGCAAGCCCCTGGCCAACATGCTGATCCAGAAGAATCCCACCGGCAACGCGACCGTCACGGTCTGCCACACGCGGACGAAGGACCTCGCCTACCACACCCGCCAGGCGGACATCCTCGTGGCGGCTGCGGGCCGGCCGAACACCATCACCGCTGACATGGTCAAGGACGGCGCCGTCGTGATCGACGTCGGCGTCAATCGTGTCGAGGACGCCAGCAGGAAGCAGGGCTACCGGCTCGTCGGCGACGTGGATTTCGAGGCGGTCAAGGAAAAGGCCTCGCTGATCACCCCGGTGCCCGGCGGCGTCGGCCCGATGACCATCACCATGCTGATGTACAATACCGTCCTGTCCGCCAAGCGCACCGCGGGCATCGCTGCCGACTGACATTCACGGACTGGATTGCACGGAGAATCTGGCGGGATTTGCGCTTGCGGCTCCCGGATTGTCCGGTTAGCCTATACGAGACCGTTCATCGCGACTCTCGTGACAGGGTTGCCGTGAGATTTATGCAACACACTGCAGACCAGCACGCTCGCACTCATGTGCATTCAGGTGTGCTGTCGTTTTCCACCCCAGCAGAAGGAGGCCGGACATGCAACGAATGACGCGCAGACAGTTCGTGAAAAGTTCCATGGCAGCAGGGGTCGGTCTGGCGCTGGCCAGTCCGTTCTCGAAGGCGCGCGGCGCCAACGACGAAATCCGAATCGCGGTCATCGGGATCAACGGCCGCGGTGGTTCCCACATCAGCGCGTTCGAGGCGATGGATGGCGTGCAGGTCGCGGCCTTCTGCGATGTGGATCGCAAGGTGTTGGAGAACAAAGCCGCCGCATTTGAGACGAAGTATGGCCACAAGGTGGACACGTACGTCGATATCCGCCACCTGCTCGAAGACAGGAATATCGACGCGATCTCGATCGCCACGCCCAACCACTGGCACTCGCTGGGCACGATCTGGGCTTGCCAGGCGGGCAAGGACGTGTATGTGGAGAAGCCGTGCAGCCACAACATCTTCGAAGGACGCAAATGTGTGGAAGCGGCCCGCAGGTACAAGCGTATCGTACAGCACGGCACGCAAAGCCGATCCAGCAAGGGTTGGGCGCGACAGGTGGCGGCTATCGCGAGCGGTAAATATGGCAAGCTGCTGGTCTCGAAGGGTGCGGCCTCCAAGAACGGATCGGGCCGCTGGAGCATCGGCTTCAAGCCGATCCAGGAGCCGCCGGAGAACCTCGATTACAACCTCTGGCTCGGCCCCGCGCAGGAGCAGGCGTACCACGAGAACCTCGTACATTACAACTGGCACTGGTTCTGGGAGTTCGGCAACGGCGAGATCGGCAACCAGGGCGTGCACCAGATGGACATCGCACGCTGGGCGATTCCCGGTTCGACCCTTCCCAAGAACGTGATCAGTATGGGCGGCCGCTGGGTGAATTCGGCGGAGGGCCATCCACCCTTCACCGACCAGGCCCAGACGCCCAACTGCCAGTTGACCATCATGGACTTCGGCGGGCCGCTGCTGGTGTTTGAGGTGATCGGCCTGGTGGACCGCGAGGGCGCCGACGGCAAGAAGTATCCGAGCAATGTCGGCAACGAGTTCTACCTGGAGGAGGGAGTGATCAAAGGCAACAACAAGCCCAAGTTCTATCCAAAGGGCTCCGACCAGGGTGAAGAACTGGCGGTTCCCGACTTCGAGATGGACACCGATCATTTCGGGAATTTCATTCGCGCCATGCGCAGCCGAAAAGTCGAAGACCTCAATGCGGACATCGAAGCAGCGCATCTGTCGAGCGCCTGTTGCCAACTGGGCAACATTTCCTATCGCCTCGGTGAGCAAGTGGCAGGCACGACCAGGCCCAGCGTGCTTGACAAGCATGAGGAAATCACCCGGTCTTGGGACAGGGTCCTGACGACGGTGAAGGGCGCCATAGGTCTCGATGTCGAAAAAGGCACGTATCAGCTCGGGCCCATGCTGACGTTCAATCCGGCGACGGAGAAGTTCGTAGGAAATCCTCAGGCCGACCTCCTGCTGACGCGTCCATATCGCAGACCGTTCGCTGTGCCGGAACGTGTGTAGACGCGTTTCGGTCGCCGAATCCGGACAATCATGCCCATCGCTTCTGCAGGACGATGCCGGCGATGATGAGAACCAGGCCGACGAGCGTCGCTGGGAGGATCTGTTCGTCCAACACCAGCGCGATGACCAGAAGCGACAGGAAGGGGACCAGGTAGATCAGGTTCACGACGTGAGCGGTGGTCCTGGCCAGCTTGAGGGCCTTGAGCCACGCGAGGAACGTGATCCCCATCTCGAAGAGGCCGATGTAGACGCCTCCGATCAGTCCCTGCCAGACAGGCACATCGACTTGGTCCGTCAGCAAGACAGCGATGAACGTGTATCCGGTGGCGAAGGCGAAGTTCAGGAACAGACGCACGGCCTCATCACAGCGATCCCTGGTGTTGTAGATCCAGAACAGAGCCCACACGACCGTGGTGCTCAGGGCCAGCAGCACCCCGAGCCCGCTGCTGAATCGAAAGTCCAGGATGTCTGAAGGTCTCTCGGGGCGAGTGGCGATGACGACCACTCCGGTGAAGCTGATGAAGATCGCCAGAATGCTAGCGGGCTTGATTCGCTGGCCCAGCAGGGGGATCGAGAGCAGCACCAGCGTCAGCGGCCAGACGAAGTTGATCGGCTGCGCCTCCTGGGCGGGCAACAGGGAATAGGCCTTGAATAGGATGGCGTAGTAGAGGAACGGATTCAGGAAGCCCAGTCCGGCCGACCAGAGCAAGTCCTTGTGGGTCAGCGTCCTTAGCAGATGCAGCCTCTGTGCGGCCGTCAGATAGATTCCGAAGATGACAGTCGATGTGGCGGAGGCAAGGAACAACAGCGGCAGGTCCTGGACATGCCGCAGTGAAAGCTTGAACGCGGACGCGGAGGTTGCCCAGAACAGCACGGCGACCATCGCATACGCATAAGCCAGCTTGTGTTGCCTGTGTTTGCCATCCATGAGTCGGCATTATAAGCTCATACGGACCAAACGTATCGCGGAAACACCGGCATACATCAGACCCCATGGACGCAGTGGATGCCAGGTGACGCCAGACAGAGGTCGCGGATCGTATGGCATCCGAACAGGACGAGAGACCGATATGTCGGGTTAGCCATCTTTCGGCAGGATCGTGCCCTTCACGGTTTCTCCACGCGATGCTACAATGAATGCCGTTCGCACCGGAGGGCCTTGAACGCGTGCCGAAGGGTCCTCCGACGATCAAAGGGATATGTTTGTTGGTGGAGAGAATGCACAGCTTCGACCTCTGTGTCTTCTCACGGCGCTGCGTGGGGCTCCGCCCAGAGGCTGTTCTCCTGATCGCATTGAGCCTGTTGTTCGCAGGATGTGAGAAGAAAGGGCCTTCCGTGCCGAAGTCTGACCTGAAGCGGCTGGCCGATCGCTATTTCAACGTCCTGGAAGCGGCCGACGTGGAGGAATACGTCCGTCTGTTTCACCCGGCGATCCAAGGCCAGATGGCAGACAGCCTGAGGCGGATAGCCACCCTGGAGATGACGGACTGGGAACAGTCGAAGACCGAGTACAGATGGCGGTATTCCACGCAAGAGGGACAGTCCGACGCGGAGACCTCTTCTCTGGGCTCGGATGCTCTGGTGACAGACTTGGCCAGGTTCACGACGTCGGATGCCAGGCTGTGGATGGTGACGTTTCGGTATTGGCATGGTTCTCAAACGCATCATGCTCGGAACCATCTTCTGACGCAGTCCAACGAGGGCCTGCATCTATTTCTTCCGCCCGATATGGAAACCAGGGTTCGCACGCGTCTGAGCGATGTGCAGGCGTTCTGTGTCGAGAGACAGAGGGATGTCGATTCGTTCCGGAACGCCATGCAGGCCATTGTCTCCGCTCCGTCGCCGGAACACCCCGTGGAAATGAGCCACATGCGCTACCCACTGTATATTGAAGGGACTCAAGCGCAGGACTGCTCCTGTCTGATCTCGCTGGGTTCTTCTGAGGTAGTAGCCTGTCCCGGCGTGGCCGTCGGGATCGAGATTCTGGCTGGTACACGCTCTACGGTCGAGCAGCTCCTTCTGACCTCCAGCGTGGGGGAAGGCGAACGGCTGGAGAGTGGTGCGGGTTTCTACAATCGCACGAGAGTGGAGATCGTGCTGAAGCATCTGGGGCAGGGTGTGACTCGCGACGACCGGCGCTACACACCATGGGTGTTCACCAAGGAGATCTCCCGTGAACCGCCGGGTGTGGTTCTCCTTCGTGCGCCCGATCCCAATGAATCTCGCGCCACCGCCGAGCAGGCATTCATAAGTTGCCTGGACGCCCTCGAACGAGGTCTGGCGGTCCACTCGATAGTCAAATACCGTGTGGATTCTCAGCGTGTGGGCTTCTATGTCGACCAGGATGCGAAAAACGTGGGAGATGCGTTCGCCGTGGATCTGCACGCCGAAATCGTGGACGCAGACAATCCTGCGATTCGTCGAAAGGCCTCTTTTCACGGCTTCCCCCCGAGCATGAGGGGTTCTTCTTTCGGGTATCGCTCCGGCCACGACAAGGCCTTTGACGCCTTCCGAGATTGGCTGATCTCTATGGAGTGAGCGTCGAACGGCTACGGAGCGAGCAGATCGACCAGAGGTCTGCCGGCCGCGCACGTGCAGTCGATGATTGAATCTGCCGCGGCCGGGATCGGAGTCCGCCACAACCATGTGAGCAGTTGCACGGCGTCTTCCGCGCGAAGTGACTGCCAGTTCAGCGATTCCAGTTCCTGGGGCAGGCCGTACTCCGTCGCGTTCGCCAGCAGCAGGGCGATACCGGCCAGCGCGCCGGTGGCCATGTTGGGGGGCTCGATACCCTGCTCGAGGGCCAGGACCATCGTGCCGAAGATGCGATCATTGGCGCCCAGTTTACGAAGGAGGTCACGGGCGGCCCGGGCGGTCGTGTCCGCCAAGTACGGATTGGTCATTCGCTCCAGCAGGTCGTCGGCATAGTGGCGGTAACCCGCCTCGGTGAACAGCTCGTCGCCGAGCGACGCGTACTTGCGGATCAGGGCGCCGCCCGATTCGCGGACAAAGGCCTCCCTCGCAACGTGCATCAGGGGCTTGTCGCCGGCCAGGTCGGTCATTCTCGTGTAGCCTTTGAGCGCACCGATGAAGCCGAGCAGCGCGTGGATGGCGTTGTGTCCGTAGAGCTTGGCCTCCTCGAAGGGCAGCAGATCGTCCTTCTCGACGAACACCTGAATGCCCGGCGCAAAGCCTGCGATCGTCGTCTTGCTGACGAGGATGCGATTGAACTCCTCGACGAGGAACGCCCGGTCGATTCCTGGAGCGATGGGCGTGAGATTCAGCGCGGCGATTTCGGCCGGATCGTTCACCACCCGGCTCATCTTGCCGATCACCGTGTTGAGAAACTGCACGCGTGACGGCAACGGACCGCTCAAATGCGCCGCGACGGCGTCCCGCAGGATTTCGGCCGCGTGGTTGTTGTTCTCGGCCGCGTAGACGATGGTGGGTCCTTGCCCTCGCCGTGCCAAGCCGTCGGCGATCAGTGCGGCGACGCTGTTGGCTTGGCCCGGGGTGTAGAAGTTCACCGAGGGCAGGCAGGTGCAGATTTCCGTCGCCTGGACCAGCGCACCACGAAGCGTCCTGTTGTCCTTGGAGTCCGTCGGGTCGAGCAGCTCGACGTTGTCGATCCGCTGCGTTTCGATGCGGTCCGCCCTGGCGACGTTGACGTGGTACGTGCCACAATTGGCCCGAACGGCGCGGACCAGTGCCGGATCGATTTCGGCGACGACGATCCGGGTGAACCGGCCGCTCTGAAAGGCCTCTTTGGCGAACAGGCCGCTCTGGATCGGCCCGAATCCGAAACCCACGAACGTGTGATCGGCCATCTCACTGCCCGGCCGTCTTGAGGAACGCATTGATGTCTGCGTCTCTTGTGAGCACGCTGATCTCCAGGTCGTAGGTGCGGCTCTTGCCCGGGCCAAGGTAGATCAGTTGCTTCTGTTTGCGGGCCGCACTTTGGCCGATCGGGAAATTGGTGCCCGGCTCCAGGCCGGTGACGTACTCGCCCGGCCCCCAGTGCTGCCAGTTGGCCATGCAGGGGAAGTGCTTTTTCCTGTAACGGGTCGCGACCGCCAACCCCAGTCTCTTGTTGTGCAGGCCAATGGTACACAGACCGCTCTTGTCGGCTGCGACATCGACGAAGCCACAGGCCTCGCCGCCGCCGCGATGTGCCTCGAGCGGCTTGCGGCACGTGCGGAAATCGTTCTTGTCGTTGAAAATCGCGTTGTCCATATCCAGGCCACGTGATCGCCATGCGCCTTTCCAGACGATTTGTGTGCCCTCGTCGACCAACGGCCAGCCGTAGTTGCAGTGGTAGAGCAGCATATGCGGCGTCGGCGTGTTGCCCAGGTTCGTCACCACGTCGTGGATGCGGATCGTGCCCTGGCCCAGCGTGCTGGAGATGGTCCGGCGCAGTTGCAGAGTCGGGCCGAAGACGCGATATTCCTTTACCACCGCGGTGATGCTCATTTCGAGCCTGCCCGCCCGAAGGTCGGGCTGTACGATGGACTCGACCTCTGCGGGGGTGTTGCTGATGCGCCCGTGCAGACCTCGCCGGCCCGATTCGTCGTCGTCAGGCGCTCCGGCGTGGCTCAGGCCGCAAGTCGTCAGGAGGCCGCCGCCAAAAGGCCACAGCCATTCGATGCCCTGATTGGCGTCCGGCCGCGGCGCCGTCACGCCGGCATGGCTGAGCCAGGCGAGGCTGTGCTGATTGTGGAAGGCGTCCACGATGTCCAGTGCCCGATCGATGACCACTTTGTATCGCAGCCCGGAGCCTGTGTTGATCCACGCGATTCGCGTGCCCTTGCCCAGCCCGTTATCGAGAATGCTGGTCTCGATGCCGCCCACCTGTGCGGGATTGCTCACGCGGTCCTGCCAGTCGAACGAAGCCTTGTTCAGTGCCATCTGAGTTCACTCCCGGTCAATCCAGCGCCTTGCAGAGGGCCTCGAAGCTGTCGAAGCCTTTGTTGATTTGCAGGACGCGAAGCATTTTGCCATAGGTCTTGATGTTGGCGTAGCGGTCGTCGAGCGGGGCCTTGATGAACAGCGACGCGAAGAGGTTGCCCGCCTGCACGGCCTGTGTGAAATCGAATGAGCCGGCGCGAAACGCATCGAGGTTGCTCGCCAGATAGGTGATCAAGCCGGCCCGGAAGGAGTCGCCGGCGCCGACAAGGTCGATGACCTCGCCGCTGAGGAATCGCGAGATGACCTTGACCGGTCCGGCGGTTTGACCATCGGGGCCACGGTGGATCTCGTAAGCGCCGTTGCTGACCGTGACGCCGAGCAGACGCGTTCGTCCCTTATCCCGCCAGAATCGCTCGATGAGAAACTCCAGAAAGTGGGTATTGTTTTCTCTCTCATCGAATTCGACCCAGTCGCGAGGCTTCCCGATCGTGTTCTGGATCAGCTTGGCCTCGTCCGAAGAGGTGAAGAACACATCGAGCTCCGGCAGGAGCGGCTCCAGGAGCCGATACTCAGCGACGGGTTTGCCTTCGGCGATGAGCCGATGCGGATTTCCCGTCAGGGTGTGGCTGTCGGCGATGGTCAGAGCCCCCCGGGTCCGGCACCAGTGGATGAACTGTGCCAGGTCCCGACCGCCGTTGGCGTCGCCCCGGTCGGACAGGCCGGAATACATGTAGTAAACGATCCGCGGTTCGAGCCGCTCGACGGCCTTGCGGAAGATCGCGAAATCGAAATCGTTGTTGGCATTGGGGAAGTACGCGATGCCGCCACGGTCGTCGCCCTTGGGGTTGTGGATGAACGTCGTACCGGTCGGAAGGGTCGGGTGAACGTGCGTGGCGGACATGTCGACGCCGTTGGCGACCAGAACGTCGTAGAAGAACCGGCCCTGGGCGTCGAGTCCGTCGTAATCGCCTTTTCCGAGATTGACTCCGACGGCGACCTTCAGCCCGGTCCGGGCGATCAGCGGGGCAGTGTTGCCCGGCCCGCCCGCGGTGGCGCTGCCTTCGTCGATCCACTGCTTGATCTGCTCCTGAGAATAGTCGGGCATGTCTTCGGTTCTGCACTTGGCCAGGCCGCCTTTGCCCACGAGCCGGTCGGCGAACTGGAAGTCGGCCCGGCGCAGGTCGGCGACCGCCGTGTTGAGGATCAGAACATCCACAGCCATCAGTGGTGTCTCCTTTCGCGGTTTGGCCTCAGTGCATTTCCGCTTCGCACGTGCCGATCGCCGGGCGATAGAAATTGAATTGCACGTTGGGGTGGTCGGCCAGCAGGGACATGGGCACGGCGCTGTCGGCGAGCTTCTTGGCGATCATCAACGTGGTCAGACGCATGCCGAACGGATTGTCGTGCGTTCCCGCCTGCCAGATCGAGACCTTCTCGGCCTGCCATGTCTGGAGGGGGCCGACGGTGATCGCCTGGGTCGGTACGCTCGTCACGACACCGCCGCCGCTGGTTCGCGCGTTCTGCATCACCGTCACGGGATGCAGGTCCACGACGCGCGTCGTCAGTTGGCGGTACTCCTGCGGCGTCGGCGGGCGGTCTTTGTACGGGCCTTGCCGGCGAACCGGGTCGTTGAACGCCCAGTGCTTGATGTCGCCCTGGCCGCCCTGCATGACGGCGCAGCGGACACCGTCCCAGCTTCGAATGTAGGCCGACGGATCGGCCTTGGGAAAGTGCAGGTTCGCCTCGGGCATTCTCAGTTCCGGTCGGATCCGATCGAAACACAGCTCCTTGTCCGCCTTGGCGAATGACAACGGGTGTGTCTCGGGCACTTCCGCGCCGTTCATGTACCACTCGTCCATGCCCCAGAAGTGGGCATTCCGCAGCTTCAGCTCCAGCGAGTTGACCAGTCTTGCCACGAGAGGCAACTGCTCGGTCGGCCCGATCGGCCCGCAAACGCCCACCGGGTCGTCGGGCGTGGCCTGCTTCCAGGCGGTGACATACTCGAGGGCCTCGGCGAGGTAGAAATCCTCCAGCGTGTCGTAGAAGACGACCTGGAAGCCTTCCCGGCTCAGACCCGCCATGCCCTCGGCGGTGAGCCGGGCCGCGTCGTTGAGAATCGCGTCATCAAGCGTGGTGTAGTCCCACCAGTCCGGGGCCAGGAGACTCTGTTTTCTGCCCATGATCGTTCCCCTATCTCATGTGGACCAGATTGCCCAACTCGGCCTTGAGCAGATTGTCCTGAGGGTAGGCATGCCCCAGGTGCTGGCGGAACCCTTCGCCGAATTCGGCGCCGATCGCGGCCCCGCGTTTGCGACCGAGCTTCTTCATCTGGTCGGTGTATTCATCGATGCCATGATGAGCCAGTAGCCAGTTGCGCTGGCTCTCGTGGCAAACGAGCATCTTCGTCTTGATGTCGATGACGCTGCTGGTGTCCACGATGAAGCCGGGTGCGATCTCGGCACCGAACTTGTCTTTGCCTTCGACCGCGTCGGCGTAGTACAGGTGAGGGACCGGCTCAAACGGCTCGGCGCCGGGCGTTTCGATATTGACGATGCCGCAGCAGAAGCACGCCGATTGCGTCAGCTTGCTGGACATCTCGTGGTCGACCATGTAATCGGACGGGCTCAGCGTGAAGACGATCTTCGGGCGGACCTTCCGTATCAGCGCAATCGCTTTCACCAGCGTGGGCCGGTCGTACAGGATAAAGGCATCGTCGCATTCGAGGCAGTGATATTGACCGCCGAGGAGGCTGACCGCCTTGGCGGCCTCGCTCTTGCGAATCCGGCTGATCTCTTCCCGGCTGTACTCGACGGTGCCGCAATCGCCCGGCGTGAACGTTGCGATGTGGACTTCCCAGCCTCGCTCGCGGAGCAGGGCCAGGGTCCCGGCGCACATGAACTCGGCGTCGTCCGGATGGGCGCCGAGACTCAGGACAACCTTGTCGTTCCTCATGGTTCCTCTCGTCGAAGCTTCGGGCGGTTCACTTGCCCATCAGGTGGTTGACGATAAGCAGGTCCAGTTCCTCGTAGTCACGCTCGGCGATCAGTTGTTCGACGCGGCTTTCATCGAGACTTCGCACCAGTTCGACCAGTTGCAGGAAGATCGTCCGGCTGTTACTGAGGTGCTTGGTTGCGACATCCTGCTTCTGCGTCCGCACCGCCTTGACGTCGAGGCCGACGAACTCGCCCTTCTTGCCGTAGTTGTACTTGTCGAGGATGCGAACCTGGTTGAAGGCCCGGCGCAGGTTGACCGATCCGAAGCTCTTGTCCTCGTCGAATTTCAGGCCGTTCTGGTCGTTCAAATGGACCGTGTAGAGCTTATCGTACGCCAGCGCGAAGCCCATCTCGTCCGACGGATCGAGGCCCGCCAGGATGGCGTGAGCGGTTTCGATATTCACGCCGACGCGGCCGGCATCCTTCGTCAGGTACCCCAGCGCCATCGCGTGTCCCGTGGTCGGGATGTAAGCCTGGTCCATCGGCTCGTTGGGTTTGGGCTCGATGGCGATCTTGATGCTCTTGTTGTAGGCGAGCATGTCGTCGATCGCTTCGACGAGGCGGTCGACCGCCACCTTGCTGTCCTTGGCCTCCCGCATGTACGTTCCTTCGCGTGCCAGCCACAGGACGATCAGATCGGTCTCGAGGGCCGCCGCAATATCGATGGCGCGACGGCTGCGGTCGCGGGCGTACTTGCGACATTCGGGGTCGTTCGAGGTGTAGCCGCCGTCGATCGTGCGTGGGTCTTCCCAGAGGCGGGGCGCGACGAATTCGGCGACCAGGCCTTCATCGGCCAACGTCTTTTGCACCTCTTTGGCCTTGGCGACGATTTCCTTGGGGCCCAGCTCGTTCATGTCGGGTACAGCGTCGTCATCGTGAAACTGCACGCCCTCGAAGCCGAGCTTTTTGAAGAGCTTGAGCTTCTTGGCGAACTTGATGGTGGTCCGGACCGTCGGGCCGAACGGATCGCCCCCCTCATGAATGTTCCATGGCCCAAACGAGAATCGGTATTGTCCTGCCATTTCTTACCTCCTTAAGGTTCCAACGGTCTATGATCGCCTTTGTTCCTTTTGTCCGGGGCACCGCAGCCGCCTCAGGTGCGGCGCCCTGGTTTCTCCTTCAAAATGGCCGTCGCGTGACGCGCATAGTGGCCGCGCAGATCGCGAGCATACTCTCTCAGGATGCTTTCGCCAAGGCCATCGTCGTCGCCGCAACGATACAAAGCTCTTGCCAGGATCAGTTCCCGCAGCGAAACCTCTCGTGTGGAGGTGTCGACCGGACTCGGTGGTATGCTCGTCATGACTTTCTTGATGTCGATGAAGGCGTGCCCGGTCATGCCGGGTTTGCGAAGCAGGTCTGCCAGCGGTCTTGCCGTGGAAGGATCCCGCTGGGCCTCCAGCGCCATGGCCACCGCCCGGTGATGAGACATCGCGTGTTCGGGACCGAGTTGGGCGATCTTCTCGATGATAGGATCGAGGGCCTCTCTGCGTCCGGTACGCCCCAGAGCGACGATCAGGCTGTCCACCGGGCTCATGCTCAGGCCGTACTGTCCCATGCCCGTGTACTTCCAGCCTTCATCCCACTGGCGCTGTCTCACGGCGTCCGCGAGCGTCGCGGCGCCAGCGTAATCGCCCATGATGCCGAGGATGTGGGCGTAGGCGAGCTTGTCTTCTTCACTGGTTGCGCTGGTGTACGCCTGACGCAGGAGAGGTAGAGCCGCCTCCGGCTGGGCGTAGACGATCTCGATGCCCTCGAAATCGTCTGTCAGGGACGCGACGGCACGCTCGACCTGCTCCTGGGGCAGCGGGAACGAGTCTTCGTGGGCAAGCACCTCGGCGGGCAGGTTCCCTTTCTCGACGAGATGCTGCTGGAGTGCGCGGATGTCGATGTCACGCAGCTCCCGATTCGCCTGGACCGCCATCGCCGCGGCGACGCCCGCCGCATAGCCGTGGTTCTGAATGTCCGGCTGCATGCGAATCACGGGCATCACGTCACGATGGGCGCTGACGGCCAGCCCCGTTACGAGGATGCCTTCGAGGCCTTTGGGCAGCAGACAGCGGTAGGGGACATAGCAGGGCACCGCCTCGTGGTCCGGCGGCTTGAGCAGGAACATCGGATGAATGGTGAAGCCGTGCGAGTCGAAATTGCTGTTGGCCCGGACAATGGTGTCGGGGAAGGTCCGGCCCAGATAGGCGTCCGAAGGCGAGAGGACGAAATCGCCGACGATTTGCCTCCTCTCACGGCTGTCAACGATCTGTGCCAGGTCATACGCATCGTCGAATTTCTTGCGGGCGGTGAGGAACGACCGCCAAGCATCGATTGCATCGAGGTCGTCGATGAACGTGAAGTCCGTGTTGGTGTATCGGGCGCCCGGCTCCCAGGGCGGCAGCCCCGTCCCCTGTACTGCGATGTGCTCGGCATTCGTGTAGATGCAGTCCGCCCCGGCGGCCGCAGCGATGCTGGCGCTTCCGGTCGCGTCGATGACCACCTTCGCCAAAACCACGCCCCGGCCCTGTGGCGTCGCGACGACGACGCCCTTGACCTGATTGCCTTCGACGAACGCGCCGCATCCAAATGCGCCATACCATGTGTCGGCGCCGGCCTTCCTCAACTCTCGACGATACCACTCGATCTTCAACTGGCTGTCCCAGGCGCCGCGCTGGCCGCTGGTCCCTTCGGATGCGCCCAGCTCGGCCAGGCCCAGATCGATCTCCTTGGTGAAGCCCTCACGGTAACCGTAGTAGTACTGGCCGATCAGGCCCAACGTCCCGATGCCGCCCAAGCCGTGGAGGTACTCGACAACCAACGTCCTTGCGCCCTGCCTTGCGGCGGCGATCCCGGCCGGCGCGCCCCCTGTGCCGCCCCCGACAACGACCACGTCATAGGTTCCCAGGATCGGGATCGCACGTTCGGCAGCCCGCGCCATGCCGCCATGCTGCCAGTCCTGCCGCATCCAGGCGGTGTCCTCACGGATACTGCCTGTGACCAGTGGCGCTGCTCGAAGGCCGCTTGCGACTGCCTTCTCGCTCCTTGGCAGCGGGAGAGCCTCACTGGCGGCTGCCGCACCGATGCGCTCTCCCACCACAATCAGTTCGAGGGGGCGCAGGAGCTTCTCGGCAGCCGATCTTGCCACGTCCACACATCCTCCAAGCACGAACAGCCGTTCGATCCGTTCGGGACGGAAGACGTCGAGATTCACGCCGGCCGCTCCAGGCCACGTGCAACACTCCCGAGACTTGCCCTTCATGCGGTCGGGCGGCACCTGGAACAACGTCTCCGAGGAATCCACCTGTCTGGGGCTCCAGGTCTTGTCCCTGGCGATCTGTTCAGCCTTGGCAAAGGATGCGAACGAGCCGTCTTCCATGGGAATCTGGAGGGTGTATTCGATGGCCTCGTAGGTCCGTCCGTCGGACGCGTGGACCGGTGTGGGCAATCGTCGCCCTTCCATGTGCTCACCCTGTCGGAGCTCACCGCCGATCACGGTGCGCCTGAAGCTGTGCCAGCCCATCGCATAGGGATCAAACTCGGCGCCCGCCATTCGCGCAACCAGGGCCCGCTCCGTGGCGTCGATGACGACCTTTGCTCTGACCGCCTGCCGGCCCGAGCGATTGCTCATCACGATTCCCGCCAGCCTGCCGCTCTCGTCTCGGAGTATGTCGGTAGCATAGCAGCCATAGAGAAACTCGACGCCTGCGTTGAGCAGGGTGTCGTCGAGAACACGCTTGACCTGCATGGGAGACGGCGGGACCTGGTCATGCGGGGAAGAGTTCGGTCCCGGCGGCTTCTCGATCACGATCTCGCCGAGGAGGATTCGTCCGGCCGCCTGTGACTTCTTTACCCGAATCCTGACGTATCGGGCGGTGCTGTCCAGTCCTGCGGACAGCTCGACAGGTGATTCCTCGAATGAGCCCTGTCCGAGTTTGCCGTTCTTGATCATCGCGGCTCGGTTCCAGCCCTTCGCGTCCCGGCTGACCTCGATGGTGACGGTGTCGACCTCGAAGTCCCCGTTGCGCTGATAGGCCATGATCCGAACCCGCCGCAGACGCTGCTCGCTGCCCACGTCGGCGGTGATGACCACGTTGCCGTCGTATTGGACGCTCTGTGAGGAAGCGCTGTGCCATTTCCCGTCGTTCAGGACCGAAGCGGGGGTGGTGTCCGGGTGGCGGGCCGCGGAGGGCACATCTGCCTCATAGGTGAAAGGAACCGCGTTCTGCATTTGCCGGGCGGACGGAGGCTCCGCGAAGAGGGCCTTGGCCATGTCGGAGCGGGGCTCCTCGCCCGGCTCCAGCCAGAGACGGTACGTTCCGCACAGGTCCTCCCCCAGATAAGGCCTCGGCGCTGCGAGGAAGACCCTGGCGCCGTTTCGAGCGGCAGCGGCTGCCGCCGCAACGCCTGCCGAGCTGCCACCGACCACGACGACGTCGACGTCATAGACGATTGGGATGCTCCGGGCCGATTCGGTGACGACCCCGAGGCCGGGACCGGGGAGCGGCTGGTTCTTGCCGCTGTCGCGTGGCCGGGATGCGTCAGGAGAGCAGCTCACAGACAGCAGAAGGAGGCCCAGAAGTATCGAAGGTGCAATCTGTCGTAGGTGCCATGTCATGATCTTGTCCTCGAATTTCATGCTGTGGCCGAGCGATCGAGACCCCATTATGCCCACCTGAGGTTCGTTTTCAACTGGAATCCGGCGGGTGGCGGCGTTCGGGACATCCAAGTTGCTGATCGGGGCGACGGCGCGGAAAAACATAGAAAACCTGTAACAAGAAGAGGCCCAGAAACGTCGAAGATAGGGGGAAGAGCAGGCTGGAGGTCTGTTTGTGGGCAGTTTGACACGAATCGAGTTGCAGTGCAGGGGTGTTTGGGTTAGAATATCAGCGTCATTGAGCGGAGGCTGATACACCTTCCGGTCGGCCTTGTGAGATAGTGCGATTTATTGAGCGAGGGAAAGGTCAAGCCATGAGACGTCTGATTTCCGCAAGTCTTGTCGTAGTTGCCCTGGCAAGTTGTCCGGCCGTTGCCACGATTCGCAACGTGCCCAGCGAGTATTCATCGATCCAGCAGGCGATCGACGCCAGCACCGACGGCGACACCGTGATCGTCGCCCCCGGCCTCTATTTCGAGAGGATCAACTTCAACGGCAGGAACATCGTCGTGACCAGCACGGACCCGAACGATTCGAGGATTGTCGGGTACACGATCCTCAACGGCGAAGGAGAAGGGAGCGTCGTGACCTTTGAGAACGACGAGACCAATGCGGCCGTCCTGACGGGCTTCACGATCACCGGCGGGACCGGCACACTGATATACTCCTATGACTACTACAGCTATACGTACGGCGCCGGCATCATGTGCAGGGGAGCCTCGCCAACCATCACGCGCAACGTGATCACGAACAATGTCGCGCCCTACTCCGAAGAGCAGGTGGAAGTCCAGGTGGATGGCGGGCGTTATATCACATACAGATACGAGTGGTCCGACGGGGGCGGGATTTACTGCTCGGGCTCGGCCATCATCAGCCACAACGTGATCTACAACAACTCGGCCGAGAGCGGTGGTGGAATCTATGCCGGCGGATATGCTACGGTCACCAACAACCTCATCTATAACAATACCTCGGCTTTGGGCGGGGGCGTCTACATCTACGCCGGCTCACTCGTGAACAACACGATTGTGGGCAACAATACCGATCTGGAACCGGAATCCGGTCGCGGGGGCAACGTGGTCGCGTCGTTCGGGTATGACTACGAGCGTCTGATGGTGGCCAACAATCTCATCTGCAACGCCAAGAGCGGAGGGGGTTTGTATTGGAGCTACGCCGGTGGCGACGTGCTTCGGTTCAACAACGTATGGGGCAATACCCCGAGCAACTATGTCACGCAAGACCCTCGCACGTACGAGAACATCATTGGGCAGGAGGCCGATTGGACCGGACGCCACGGCAATATCAGCCAGGACCCCGTGTTTCTGACATCGTGGAGCAAGCGATATCACCTGGACCCAAGCTCTCCCTGTGTCAGCGCCGGAGACCCGAATTTCGTCCCGCGTCCGGGCGAGACAGACATCGATGGCGACCCCCGCGTGTACGCGTTGCGTGTGGATATCGGGGCTGATGAGCATATCGGCTACGTCAAACCTCTGGCCTACGCCGGCGACGATCATCATATCCTGACTCCCGAGCCGGTCACCCTGGATGGGACCGGCAGCTACTTCTCCGATCCCGCCGGCCCGACCACCTTCCAGTGGACTCAGACGCTGGGAGCGGCGGTGGAACTCGACGATGCGGCGGCGGGCCGACCGGTCTTCACGCCGCCGGCCGAGGGCTGGTACAAGTTCGACCTGGTGGTTGCCGATGGGCAGTACACCAGCGCGCCGGACACGGTGTTGGTCGTGGTGGGCAACGAGCGCCCGGTGGCCGACGCAGGGTCGAACAGCTTGCGGGAAGCCCCCGGAGGAGCCATGCTCGATGGTTCCAAGTCCGCCGATGCCGATCCACCGGATGAGCTGATCTACACGTGGAAGCAGCTCGAGGGTCCGCCGGTCGAACTGTTCGAGCCCGATTCCGCAACGCCCTATTTCCGGTGCGAACAGGCCGGCATCTATGCGTTCGAGTTGACCGTCCACGACGGCTTCGTCGACAGCGAACCGGACGTGGTCAAGATTGAGGCAGCGCCGTTCACGCGGAGTGCAGAACCATTCGCGGTCACGCAGGATGCGGACGGCTACTTCTTCTATCCTGCTGTCTCCGGCACCAGCGTTGCCTACGTCGGATTTGAGGACTATGATCCTTCCAGTTGGGAGGTCTTCTGTGCGGACACCCAGACTGGAGTGTTCCGGACGTTCGACACGGGAACGGTGAACACCAAGCCCAAGATCGACGGAAGCCTTGTCGTCTGGGCCAGTGGCTCCGGTTCCTACTACAACCCGATCTGTACGAGCGTCTACCTTGCCGATATGGTCACCGGCGAGAGCGTCGTCCTGCGGCGGGCCACGCAGACCGAGTCCTACGGCTATCCGATAGTATCGGGCAACAAGGTCGTCTGGCTGAGACATCGCGAGGTGGACACGTCCAATGAGACGCGATACCTGGAGTCGACGTACGACATCTGTGGGGCGGACGTGACGGATCTGGCGCATCCGGTCTACTTCACCGTTGCCGAGGAAGTCGGGCAGGGCGTGCCTTACCCCTTCGATAACTACACCGAGGCTCACGAGGGATTCGTCGATATCTGTGGCGATACTGTCGTCTGGGAGGCCAACGGCGATATTTACGGTGCGGACGTGTCCGACTTGAGCCGCATCCCGGTCTTTGCGATCTGCACGGCGGCCGAGCGGCAGTACGATCCCGCCATCTCAGGGAATCTGGTCGTGTGGACGGACGAACGCAACGACATCGGCGACATCTACGGCGCCGACATCTCGGACCCGAACCACGTTCGTGAGTTCGAGGTCGCGGTCGAGGGCGGCTGGCAGTTGCAGGCGGACGTCGACGGTCCCACGATCGTCTATTCGTCCGGAGACACCTGGAGTGGCAACATCCGGATGTGCTGTGTCACGAGAGAGTATGGCATCGTTGACTTCTATCTGCCCGACTACCCCTACGGAGGTGGGCCGGAGGTCAGTGGTTCGACGATCACGTGGGTGTACAGCTACGGGATCACAGGGATTCGCCTTGATTTCGGCTACTCGCTGATGAGCGGTCCCATCAAGAACGCCACCTCGGGCAGTCACCACGACTACATCCAGCATGCGATCGCCAGGGCCCAGGACGGCGACGTGATTCTCCTCCAGCCGGGGGTGTACGATGAGAAGATACGCTTTGCCGGCAGGAAGGTGACGATCACCTCGTCGGATCCCGAGGACCCGGCTGTCCGGGCGGCTACTGTCATTGCCGGTGCGGGTCCGCTCGTTACGTTCGCCGACGGGGAGACCGCCGACAGCCTGTTCACGGGATTCACGGTTGCCGGCGGCACCTTTGGCATCCTCTGCAATGGAGCAAAGCCGACTATCAGCTACTGTGATGTCATGGACAACTGCGCCGCGGGCATCAAGGTCTGGGGCGGCGCTGAGCCGGTGGTGAGCTGTTGCGACATTTCCGCCAACCGCATCGGCATGGAAATGTGGGCCGACGTCAGCGGGCGGCGCATCCAGCGGAACTACGGCACCTTCACGAATTGCCTGATCACCGGCAACCGCGAAAGCGGCGTCCTGGGCGGATATCCAAACCTGGTGAACTGTACGATTGCCGACAATTTTGGCCTTGGCGTATCTTCCGTCGCGCCGGTCCTGACCAACTGCATTGTCTACTTCAACAACGGCGACGGCGTGAATCTGGACTCCCGACAGCAGGCAACGGTTACGTATTGCGATATCCAGGGCGGTTGGCCCGGCGAGGGGAATATCGATGCCGATCCGCTGTTCATCGCCCGTGGCCAGTGGTCCGAGTCGTCAGGGCTTGATGCGATCTGGACGCCGGGTGATTACCACCTCAGCAGCGAAGGTTGGTACTGGGATACTCTCCAAGGTTCGTGGACGTGGGGCGACCAGACCAGTCCGTGCATCGACGCGGGCGACCCGTCCATGCCGCTGGGGCAGGAGGCGTCGTGCGAGGCGGGCGATCCGCTGAGCGAACGGGCCGTGAACGGGCGGATTAACATGGGCGCATACGGCGGCACCGTAGAGGCTTCGCTGGCTCCCCGCAATACCGCCTACGGGCAATGAGCACGTCGCCGGCCGCAGGAGGGTCGTTCCGGGGTGCGCGGATGCCTCACGGGAGGCATTTCTTGACATCGGCCGTTTCCGGCGTAAAATGGGCCTGATGACTGATGGGCGTCTAACCAAGAAACGACCGAAGAAGAAACCTCATCCAGTGCGGGACTGGCTGCTCTATGTGGCCGTCCGGATTCTGGTCGTCTTCCTGTACCTCTTCGATGTCGAGACCAATCTCCGGTTTGCCTGCTTCCTCGGACGCCTTCTCTGGAAGCACTATCACCGGGGCCGCCAGCGTGCGCTGGAGAACCTCCGCGCCAGCTTCCCGGGCCAGTCCGAAGAGTGGATCTGGCAGACGGGCCGGCGCAGCTTCGAGCAGATCGTCATGCTGACGATCGACGTGCTGTTCACCCCGCGGCTGGTGAAGAAATACAACTGGCGGGAATACTCGCGATACAAGAACGCCGAGCACGCCAAATGGCTCATGCAGGAGCGCAAAGGGCTGCTCATGGTCACCGGGCACTACAGCAACTTTGAGATTACCGGCTATCTGATGGGCCTGTTCGGCTTCGACCTCTACAGCATCGCCCGGCCGCTGGACAACAAGTACCTGAACCGGTTTCTCTACGGCGTTCGGGAGCGTCGCGGTCAGAAGATCATCGACAAGAAGGGGGCCGCCGAGTTGATGCCGCAGATTGTCGCCCGCGGCAGCACGCTCGGGTTCATCGCCGATCAGGACGCCGGCAAGAAGGGTGTCTTCGTCGACTTCTTCGGGCGCAAAGCGAGCACGTACAAGAGCATCGGTCTGGTCGCTCTGACCTACAACCTGCCGATCGTGGTCGGTTACAGCCGTCGTGTCGGCAACCGGTTCTTCTTCGAGATAGGGGTTACCCGGATCATCTTCCCGCAGGAGTGGGCCGACAAGGACGATCCACTCAAGTGGATCACCGCCGAGTACACCAAGGCAATTGAGGCCTTCGTGCGGGAAGACCCGACGCAGTACTGGTGGCTGCACCGCCGCTGGAAGTCCCGTCCAAGGGAAGAACGAATAGGGGCCGGCGAGACATCGACGGTTCTGCCCGATCGTGATGAACAAGCGGTCGAGATCGTTTCTCTGTCGCCGCCTTCGCCCGTGAATTCCCCGTCCCAGGCGGCCTGCTGACCGACGCGTTGAGAGAACACCCGCTCTGAGAGTCTAATCGTTTGCCGACCCCGGGGTGACGATGGTCGCGTGCCAGTTGTTTGGATCGTCGCCGTAACGGGACGGGCAGAGGCGGTTCAGCGACAGTCCCTGGCCGTCCGCTTCGGGGGGCCAGCGGTCGATCCCGTCGTCGAAGGCCTCCGGGTGCGATCCGTCGCTGTAGGTGATGGACTCGACCTCGATCCAGTACCGCGTGCCGGCGTCGTCTACGTCACCGGGCTTGAGCAGTTGGATCGTCTCGCCGCTGTTGGCCAGCCTGCCGGAGCCCCATTGCAGGATCTGCACATCGGTCGGAACGCTGAACGACCGGCGGACCAGCGCCTCGTTGCGAACCAGCAGCAGGTGCTCGCCTGCCTGAAGTGTCACCGGAAGGTCCGACGGAAAGGCGAACTCGATGCCACTGTTGTCACGGAACCGCCAGGGCAGCAGAGTATTGAAGTCGAAAAATGTGACGGGATCGTGACTGATGTTCAGTAGCTCGACGTACTCGGCGTCTCCGTCTCCGGCGGGGCGGTACATGATCTCGTTGATCACCACGGGGCCCACCAGCGGATAGGCATTGGCCTGTCCGGGCGTGGGCACGCTCATCATGACGAAGCCGGAGGTCCCGGTGCTCTTGAGATACCGGCCGAACGAGACTCCCGTCTCCGATGCGCCGAAACGCGCCTGCACCAGGCACTGGCCGAAGCGCTCGTCGTTGTCGGAGTACAGGTACAGCGACTCGCCGTTCTCGCTCATCTTGAAGGGCGACAGCGCGCCGGGGTCCAGGGGATTGCCGAAGTGCTCGTTCTCATGGAAAAGGACATAGCCGTTGGGTTCGACGATCGTTCCCTCGGCGATGCGGTACTCGCAGAGATCGTTCCTGCTGTCGCTGAGAAACCACCCGCCGATGTCGATGGGGATCGAGCTGACGTTGTGCAACTCGACCCAATCCGGCGCCACGTCGTGGGAGTGGGCCAGCAGCTCGTTGATGACGATGGGACATCCCGTCTGACGCCAGTGGTTCGCCAGTACGCCCAGGTCCGTCATCCTCACGATGGCGTCACCGTGCAGATCGTCGATACCATTCGGTTCGCTCAGCCACTGCTCCGCGAGAAGCCCGAGGTCCAGCCAGTCTACCCGGCAGTCTCCGTTCAGATCTCCGCTCGGGCACTGCGCGGAGGCGAATCCGCAGACGCCGCATATCAGAACAACAACTGTGAAACTCGTTCGTGCCATTATTCCCTTGACCTTGCCTATCCCTCTGTCTGCGTCTTGTCGGCGGGGGTGCCGCACCCGCCAAGATGACATGGGCCGTGCGCTCGTTCTGCTTCGTACAAGATGGTTGCCATGTCGGTGTCACTGTAGCCGGGCGAGCCCCCCAGGCCATTGCTCGGCCACCAAAGGTCTTTGTCGCCGAGGTTGTTCGGCTCGGCTGTGACAGGGTTCCTGACGGTTAGCGAGAAGCCCGCGCCGTCGGTGCTCTCATACCAGCCGTCTCGATACCGGAAGCTGCAAATGACCTGTCCGGCGGCGTCCTGGAGTTCTACCCGTTCGCCTGCGTTGTCGAGGCTGCCGCGGTATTGTCCTGCGACAGGCAGGCCCGGGCCGTACTTGTCCTCGAAGGCCATTACGCTCTTGACCACCAGGATGTGCCCGCCGGGCGCCAGTTCGACGCTGGGGAATGTGAAGGCAATCCCGTTGGTGAACCTGGCCAGCTTCAGGTTGATGGCTTCGGCACCGATGTTGGTCAGCTCAATGTACTCGGTGTTGGGATCGTCCGGATGGCCCGTCTCGGCCGGGTGGTACATGATCTCGCTGATTCGCAGGCTCTCGGCCACCGGCCCGACGGCGAAGAGCGACTCGTTCAGGGCGCTCCATTGGCTTCCGCTGAGTGTGCGGACCTTGACATGGGTGCTCTCCGTCAGCGCGACAGGACCTGTGTATTGCCGCGCGCCGGCCGAGACAGCACCTGCGCCGCTGACGGTGACAACGCGTGGATCGGAGCCGTCCAACGTATAGTAGGATGTAGTCTCCGCGCCCGACAGGTGGAGGCCGAACCCTGCCGGGACGTGTCCGCCGTGCTGATTGAACGTAGGCGGATCGACATTCGGATACCATCCAACAGACTTGAACTGGTTGAGGACGATCTGCGTGCGGCCCGGCAGGTAGTTGTTTACGATTCGATTGACCTCGTTTTGCCAGTCCTGTTTTGTGAAGGGGCGGGACCGTTTGGCGTCACCCCAGCGTGCCGACTCGGCGATGATCGCCATTTCGATCTGCTCGGCGCGGCGTTGAATCCGCGTGATCGACGCCTCCGGCGTCAGCAGGCCGCCATTGAAGAAGTGGCGATAGACGTGGTCGGCGAATCGCATTCGATAGTTGGCATTTGATGAGGCGAGTTGCTCGTGAAGCCAGTGCGGGTTGAAGTATCGCCACTGAGCTCCGGCCATCGTGAACGGCGTGACCATGTTGGTCTCGCTGCTGCTGACGCCCAGCGTGTGCTCGCTGTCATGCTGGAACCACTTCCATCCGTCGGGACGGGCCCGGTTGAAGATGGCATAGGTGTTGTTCGGGATGTTGCCGAATCGTGAACCCGCGCCGTCCCGGTCGCCCGTGTAGTAATCGATGGTCATGAAGTCGATCAGGTTTTCCACGTCGAGCAAACGCTCGTAGCCGGGGTTCGGGGTCCCGTCGGGCTCAAGCCCCTGGACGCGGCAGTACCGCGCATGGTCGCCGAAACCTGCCGTCGTCGCGTCGTACAGACGTCGATATGCCTCCATGTCGCCGTCCGTGGCCATCATGGCCCGGCCGATGCTGGTGTCGGCCTTCACGATGTCATAGTCGTCCTTGTCGCCGCCGAGATACGATTCGGCGTACGATGCTTCGGAACGTTCCTGGGTCTGGTAAAGTCCCCAGTACTGTCCGTTGACGTACAGGTGGTAGTATCGGCTGCGAGTATACGGATGTCCCATCTGGCCCTGGAGGTCGCGGGAGAAGACCTCGCGGACCATGGTGTTCTGGCCGTCTCCCTGGAAGCTCCAGGAGTAGTTCTGGCTGGTTCGCAGGTCCACGTTCTCGAACCGGTCGGTTCCTTCGTCGCCGAAAAGCGGATACTCCAGCGCCCCGCCGTACTCCGGCCTGAACAAGAGTCGAAACGCGTGCTTGGGGTTGCTGCCGCTGCGGCTGAAGCCGCCTCGAATGCGAAGGCCCGCGTCGATCTGAAAGCCTTCCATTCCATCCGGATTCAGCAGCTCGACCGAGACGGGTCTTTCCCACGTGCGTCCCGCGCCGCTGGCGTGGACGTAGATACCCGTCGCGGAGTCGAACAGGTTGGCCAGATCGGTCACGAGCGAAATCGAGGGGATAGCCAGCAGGGCGTCGTCGACGAGGTCTGCGTACCGAGGATCGTTGACGATTTCGGGGTCCATGCCATAGTCGATGGACTGCCCGCTGACGCTGCCGGCGGCGGGCCAGCCGGAGCCGAGCTGAACGATGCTGCCTGTCTGCTTGACCACATCGGACAGGAACAGATACGTCCGTGTCGCCACGGGCGAGGGTTTCCAGCCGGACTTGATGGCTCGAACGCGCAGGCAGGTGGTCTGTGCAATGCGAAGGGGGCTGGAATACACGCGACCACTGGGGAATCGGCCTCCCAGGGTATACGGCTCGCTGCCGTCGGTCGTGTAATAGAGAGCCGCGTCTTCGGTCTCTATCTCCAGCGTCACCAGGATTTCGCTGTCGTAGAATCCTGCTTCGTGGCTGATAGTGGGCTTGGCGACAAATCCCTCGTAGATCGCCTTGTTCTCGGCTCCGGGCGTCGGCTCGGCGAACGGCTGCCAAGCGTTGCCGCCATCGGGCAGTCGGCCGAACGAGATGTCCGCCTGCTGCGCATCGAAGGCAATATGGTCGATGACTGTCTCACCGTCCCGGTCGAGCAGGGCGATCTCGTCTCCGTCCGAACTGAGGCCGAACGGTGCATGCAGGCCGGCATCGGCAACATCGCCGTCGGCCCAGATCAGGAGATAGCCCTTGGCTGGAACGGTGGTCAGTTGCGGCTGGTCGGTGGGGATTTCCCACTTTCGGGGTGTGGAGAGGTCGTCAGTCAGGAACATGCCCCCGATATCGATGGGCTCGTCGCCTGCATTGTGGATCTCCACCCAGTCGTCATTTTCACCCTGGGGATCTTCGTTGGTCTTCGTATTGGAGGCGAGGAATTCGTTGATGAACAAGGGAATGCCTCGGGCTCGCCAGTCGGTGGCGACGAGGCCGAAATCGTGCAGATCGACCTTGTCATCCCCGTCTAGGTCGGCCGGGCTGTCGGGCGGAGCAAGCCACGCATCGCCCAGAATCGCCAAGTCCACCGCGTCGACCCGGCAGTCTCCACTGAGATCGCCGGGCGGACATATGGCCCGGACCGCGCTGGTCAAGAGAAAGACCGCGCCCACGCTCAGTGCAAATACTCTCCGCCGCACCCTCATCGTGCCTTCTCTCGCTGAAATCGGTTGTGTACGGTTGCCTGTATTATCGGCCCCAATTCTGCTGGACGATGTTTCGTATTATCCCCATTTTATCAAAAAAGAGAGGCTCGGTCAACGATTATGGGCGACTCGCCACGGCGACGCAAGAACCGTGACACTTGACGGGTGACCGTCCTCCAGCCTATGCTGGCGCGTGAGGCAGCGCCCCAGGAAGGCGTCGAAGCGACCGACAAGTGCTGTCGGGAGTGCTTCGACGTCAGGGCGCCAGGATCTGGTGTTTATTCGAGCAAGCCGTCAGGATGGCACGTCCACGGATTCTTTTGGTCAATCCACCCATTTGCGACTTTGCGGCCTACGATTTCTGGCTGAAGCCCTATGGTCTGCTCAGGGTGGCCGGCCAACTGCGTGGCCAAGCTGATTTCGTGCTGTTTGACTTCCTCGACCGGCGGCATCCTTCGCTTGGGCAGGCGGGCCGGTTAGATTCGGACCGCTGGGGGCGCGGCCGGTTCCGCTCGGAGCGTGTTGCCAAGCCCGCCTGTCTCAATGCAATCCCGCGTTACTTCCAGCGATTCGGCGTCCCGCGCGACCGCTTCGCCGCGTTCCTGGGCGGGGGTGGGGGCTTCGACTTCGTGCTGATTCAGACGATGATGAGCTACTGGTATCCCGGCGTCCGGGAAGTCATCGAGGATGTCCGCCGGGCCTGTCCCGGTGCCAGGATCGTGCTGGGTGGCAACTATGTCACGATCTGTTCCGCCCACGCCGAAGGCCTCGGCACCGATCTTTGTGTCGTGGGCACCGATCTCGATCCCTTGTGGCGCTTCCTTGAGGCTGAGCCGAATGCCGGGCAGGTGGGCCTATGGGAGATGTACGACCGTCCGGCTGTCGGAGCGCTCAAGCTCAGCGACGGATGTCCGTTCCACTGCACGTACTGCTCGGTCCCGAGGGTCTACAGGAGATTTCGGCCCCGGTCTTTGGAACAGTCGCTCGCCGAATTGGAGCTGTTGGTGTCGCTCGGCGTCCGCGACGTGGCGTTCTATGACGATGCGCTGCTGTTCGACGCAGACGCGATCCTGACGCCTTTTCTGGAGGAGGTAGTGCGCCGGCGCATTCTCGTTCATTTCCATACCCCGAACGCATTGAACGCGCGGTTCATCCAGGCGGACCTCGCAAGGCTGATGGTCCGGGCCGGCTTCCAGACGTTCTATCTGGGCTTTGAGAGCCACTCGCCGCAGTGGCAGCAGGGCACCGGCGGCAAAGTGCATTCCGACGAGTTGGCGCAGGCGGTTCGCCACCTGGTGGCGGCTGGCGCCAATCCAAGCGCGATTACCGCGTACCAGATCGTGGGCCATCCGAACAGCGATCTTCAGGAGTTGGAGGCATCGATGCGCTTCGTCCATGGCCTGGGCATCCGCGGCATGCTGGCGGATTTTTCGCCGATCCCCGGGACGCCGGACGGGGATGCCTGCCGCCGGTGGGTGGACCTGGATGAGCCCCTGATGCACAACAAGACCGCCTTCCCCATCCTTCGTCTCGGTTTTGACGAGGTGAACCGCCTCAAGGACCTCCAGCGGCAATTGAACCGAACGGTCTGAGCCGGGCTTCGCATGTGTGTGAAAAAATCGTGGCATGTGGGTGGCAGCCTCAAAGCGTAGTGCAACTGAGCTTTGGGGATGGCGAATGGGAGTGGCGCATCCGTACGGAAAGGCCTCTGCGAGGCGATCCATCCCCAAGTCCTGCGGACTTGAGGCTGCCACCCCTGGCGGTCTGCGCCCGCAAGGGAATGCTGCCCTGAAATCCTGACAGACACGCCGAGCGAGTGTCTGTGAAAATATCCTGGCAGCCGTGTGGCAGCGGCGAGCGCAGGCTTGCCGATGGTGATACGCATGCCGTCGAAGCCATCGGCAAACTCCGCCTTGCTCCATTTGCCGCTGCCACACAGGGCGCTCCGTGGTGGAAAACGGGCCTTGCCGCGAAACTCGCACAGACACGGCTTCGCAGGGCGCGCTGTCAGCGTTTGATTTCTGAGCCTCCCGCCGGTATAGTGGACGGATGAATAACGCGCGCACCGTACACATCAAGAGCTTCGGCTGCCAGATGAACAAGCTGGACACCTCGCTGGTCGCCTCGGCGCTGCGGGAGGCGGGTTTTGCGTTCACTGAGAGCGTCAAGGAAGCCGACGTGGTGGTGATCAACACCTGCTCCGTTCGCGAGCACGCCGAAGCTCGCGTGGTGTCGCATCTGGGGCATCTCAAGCACGCCAGGAAGCATCGGCCGGACATGATCGTCGCCGTGATCGGTTGCATGGCGCAGCGCCTGGGCGAATCGCTGCTCGCGCACGATGTGGTAAACGTCGTCTGCGGTCCCGGCCAGATCCCGCAACTCGTGCACCTGATCGAGGAGGCTTTCGCATCGAATGCCAAACGCATGGCGGTTGCGGACGTGATTCGCGATCCCGAGGATTCGTCGTCCGATGCGCTGGAGCAGTTCGAATCGGCCTACGGCCACGAAGGCGAAGAAGGCAGGGCCTTGCGGGGCCAGGCGTTCGTGCGCGTCATGCGCGGATGCGACAATTTCTGTACGTACTGCATCGTTCCGTATGTGCGTGGTCCCGAGCAGTGCCGCCCGCCAGCGCGGATTCTCGATCAGGTCCGGAGGCTGGCGGACGAGGGAATCCGGCAGGTGACGCTCCTGGGCCAGACGGTGAACTCCTACCAATATCGCAACGGGCAGAAGACCTGTTCGCTGGCGGATCTGCTGGGCATGGTTGCCGAGGTTGAGGGGATCGAGTGGATTCGCTTCGTGACGAGCTACCCGTCCGAGGAGTTCTACGACGACATTCTTCACGCCATGGCCTCCTCGCCCAAGGTGTGCCGCTATCTGCACATGCCGGCGCAGAGCGGATCGGATCGCATCCTGCGGGCGATGAATCGCCATTACACGGCCGCGCAGTACCTGGAGCTGCTCGCTCGCGCCAGACGGATCGTGCCGGATATCGCGATTGCAGGCGACTTCATTGTTGGTTTTCCCGGCGAGACCGACGAGGATTTCCAGGCCACCGTGGACCTCGTGCAACAGGCACGGTACCGAAACTGCTTTGTCTTCAAGTACTCGCCTCGGCCCGGTACGACGGCTGACAAGCGGCATCGGGACTGTGTCCCCGACGAGATCAAGCAGCGGCGTAACGTCGAGTTGCTCGCCGTTCAGGAGGCGGTCAGCGAGCGGTTGAGCCGTGGTTTCCTGGGACGGATCGTGAGGGTGCTTGTCGAAGGTCCCAGCAAGAAGGCGAACGTGAATCCGACAGATGCCCATAGCCATCCGCAATTGGTGGGCAGGACGGCGACGGACTGCATCGTCGTCTTCAACGGCAGTCCGTCTCTGGCGGGGCGGTTTGTGGACGTCCGCATCACGGAGACCTCTCCGCTGACGCTGTTCGGCGTACTGGCCGAGTGACCTGTTGTGGGCACTGTATGCCCTGCGGATCCACCCGTCATTCGCGACGTTTCATCTGCTCCAAGTACTCCCTGCGTCTTTGCTCCTGGCGTTGTTGGAGCGCCTCGAACTGGTCCCTCTCCAGAGGCATAGTCTGCAATTCAATCTCGGGCAGAGGACCGGCTTGGGCCAAAGCGGCCTGAACCAGCTTCGTGTATTCCTCGTGCATCGCGGCCAGGTCATCTAACGGCGCCGTCAGAGAGGCGGAAGTATCGAACGATGGCAATTCGGGCGTCGGTTGGGGGAGCATGAACAGCGCTGCCGCGTAGGAGCGAAAGCGAAGTCCCCACCGTTTCTTGCCGTGATTGTGCAGGACCATGCCGCCGTAAACGCTCATGTCCGTCGCCTCGGGCGTGTCGGCGAAGGGCCAGGAGAGCCAGCCCTGGGCCAGTCGCCTGGACGCCTCCACCTCGGCGGTGATCCAGCGGGCCTGCTCGTCTTCCGTCAGATGGGGACGACCCTTTGGGGCCCCTCCGCCGTACCAACCGTACTCTCCGAGCACGACGGGCTTGCCGACGTGACAATAGGCCAGCACGTTCTGCAAGTAGGCCAGATTTCGGTCCCAGTTGCTCTTCGAACCGAACGGGCGACCCATCAGCGGGTAGAAGTGGATGGAGACGAAATCGAGCCACTCGGCCTGCCGACGAGGGTTGAACGCGGAGTAGATGTGCGGGTCACCCGGACGGATCACGGGGAAGGACCACTGAATGTAGCCCACCGTAATCATGTGAGTGGGGTCTGCCTCGCGCAGCACACGAACCTGACGCTGCACCCACTCGTCTGCCAGATGCTCCCGGAACAACTGCCAGTCGTGCAGTCGGGGATTGCCCCTCTGGGCGGAGTCCCTGGCCGGTTGGATGCTCCCGATCGCTTCATCGGCCTTCAATTCCTCTGCCCACGCGGCCTTCAGGCCTTCCAGGTCTGTGTACTTGGACTGTAGCCATGCGTTCCATCCAGGCTCCCACGAGTCGATGTGCCACGGCATCTGCGGCTCGTTCAGGAGATCCCACGCGAGGATGGCGGGCTCGCCTCGATAACGCCGTCCCACCACGGTCCAGAAACGGTCGAGCGCCCTGAGCGCTTCGGGGCCTGCGAATCGGTCCGGTTTCCAGTAGGGTGGCTCCCCCTCCCAGTGATCTGGTCCGGTGAGGATGAGTCGGATGCCGGTGCGGCGGGCGATCCGGACCAGCGTGTCCAGCTTCTTCAATGCTTGCTCGTCGATGGCGTCAACGTCAGGCTGGAAGGTGGCGGCCGTTAGGAAGACCCGCGCGCAATTGACCCCCAGTTCACTCATGAGTTCAAACTGCGAGGAGATCACCTCCGGATTGAACTGCTTCCACATCTGAGGCGGCCATCCGGTATTGGGGTCGTAGTAGTTGGTCCCGAACGGCACGAAAGGGCAGTTGGATTTCACGTCGGCGAAGCCTCGACCATCCGGTGTCACGGCAATCAATGCTCCTGTCCGGCTGGACGCGCACCCCGCCAGGCTGACGGCCGCAAACGCCAATCCAGCGCACACCCATGCTCGCCGTCTTCTCTCAAAGGAGCCTCGCCATCTGTGTCCCATGCTGATATCTCCACTGTGTGCCGGATGCACGTTGTTCGTTCGAGGCCTAATAGGCTTTCCACATGTACAGGACCTGGGGCGTGCTGAACTCGTACAGCGTCGTGCGGTCGAGCTTGAGGACGCTGCGACTCTGGACGCTCAGCATGTCCATAAACGAGAACGGCTTGCGGTATTCGACCACCTGGGCGTCCTGGATGCCGGCCAGGGACAGGGCCACCGCGACCACGTCGTCCAGATAGCCGACCTTGTCGATGAGCTTCTCCTCCAGGGCCTTGGACGCGACGAAGATGCCGCCGTCGGCAAGCTTTCGCACTTGTTCCGACGAGAGGGCCGAAGAACGTCCCGCCTGGACCACCTCGACAAACCGCTCGTACGCCGGGGTGAGCAGACGTTCCTGAATGTAATCGAGTTCCTCCTGTTTCGGCGCCCGGAACGAACTGGGCCAGTCCTTCTTGTCCCCTTCGGAGAGGAACACCGGCTGTATCCCCAGCTTGTTCTCCAGCATTTCCTGGAACACGAAGTAGCTCATGACCACGCCGATGGAGCCGGTGATGGTCGTGGGCTCGGCGACGATTCGGTCGCAGGCCACCGAGGCGTAGTAGCCGCCGGAGGCGGCCATGCCCTGCATGAACGCGACCACCGGCTGGCCGGTTTCCTGGCGGTACCGAAGGATTTCCTGATAGATGCGGTCGCTGCCGGAGATCGTTCCGCCCGGTGAGTTGACCGCCGCAATGATCGCTCGCACGCTATGGTCTTTGCGGGCGGTCTGAAGCTGGCGGTAGACGTGGCCGGCTTGATCGTCGTCGATCACGCCTTCAAGGTGGATCAGCACGATCTTGGCGCCGCGAGGGCCTTCGTGAATGATGGACTCGTCATAGAACCGCGCCTGTCGCGTGGCGATGACGGCGGCCAAACCGATCAGCAGCAGAAACATGCCGACGTTTGCCAGAAACGACAGACCGAACAGAATTCCCCAGAAGATTCGCGACACGCTCGATCTCTTGCGGTCTCTGGGGTAGGGCGCGTACGCCGGCGGCGGAGCGGACGGCGGCTTTGCCGGTCCTTGGCCAGGGAGAAACGTGGACTCCAGATAGTCGTTGTCTTGATTGAATCCCATCTTCAACTCCTTGAAAAGACCGCCGGCATTATAGTGGTCCGCATTCCCATCGTCAATTTGCTTGCGAAACTGCCTGTGATGCGGTCTAATGAACGTGTCTGCACAGGTATGGAAACCACCGGCGACATCGCGGGGCTGGCTTGGCAGCGGTTGAGTTGAGGGCAGGCTGGCCTCGCGTCCTTGTATCCGTCTTGTGGTGCGCAAGGCGCGACCGGTGTGCGCTTCAGTCGGCGAGGCGATACGCGTACATGGAGCGGGCGACTTCGCGGGCTTCTGAGACGATCTCCGGGTAGGGAGTATCGCAGACATCGATGAAACCGATCTGATAGTTCTCCCCGTCTCCTCGTCCGGTGGTGGCCTGATCTTTGTACTGGAACCAGTGCGTGCCTACGATGTAAGGGTTTCGCAGGGCGCTGCGCACGTAGCGGCCATACTTCTCAGCCCGATCCTGTTGGCTGGCCGTCGAGCGCAGACCGGTGTGGAACATGCCGCGATCCAGGGCGCCGAAGTGGAACTCGCCGATCATCAGAGGCAGGTCGATATCGTCCGGCAGTCTCAAATCTTCCACGCCGTAGGTGTAGCGGTTATAGCTGACGACATCGCAGAGCTCAGCGGCTGCCCGCGCTGCGAGGTCGTTGACCCACGCGAAGCGGCAACCCAGGTAGAGTTGATTCGGGGCTGCCTGACGCAGCTCGTCCCGGATCGTCTCGAAGTAGGTCCGCGCCGTCTTCTCGTAGAACGCGTGAAGGTCCGCCATCGCCTTCTGTTTGTCCGGTGCAACCTGGCTCCGAAGCAGGCTGTCCCAGGAAGAATGATCGCTTCCCCATGCTTCGTTGAGTTTGGCTATCGTCTCGTATCGGGCCCTGAGATCCTCAACGAAGACCTTCTTGGCCCGCTGATCGGCGGGCGATGCGAGCGCTGCGACGGCCAGCGACGTGTCATCTCCCCACGACAGTTCGTTGTGAACGAAGTAACCGATACACCACGGGTCGCCGGCGGTCCGGCCCTTCTCACGGGCCAGCCGGCGGCGGAGCTGCTCGCGAAAGTCCGGATCGAAGACGTCGTAGAACTTGCCCCAGTAGCCTTCGGAGCCTTCCAGACGTCTGGACTCGAAGCCAATCGTCGCGGTGTAGGGGGTTTTCCGCATCAGGTAGATGCCCTCGTCCGACCAGTTTGCGATCGTGTTGATCCCCCAGCTCTTGAAGCGTTGATGCGTCCGCTCGGCGAAGAGCCGCTCGAAGTCCGGCCCGTACTTTCGCAGGAGGTTGGCCGGGCTGAAATCATAGGTGCGATAGGGCGAGTGATCCTTGTAGTAGCCGTGCGGGGCCCAACTGCCGGATCCGTAGAATCGGGCAAAGGGCGAGTCGGGCGCAGGGAGGTTGCGAAAATAGGCTTCCCGATCGCTGATCGGCGTGGCGTTTCCGCTGCCCACGCAGTCGATGCCGTGCGACCAGAACAGCCGGCCTTCCGGATCGACGAGCCACCACTTGCCCTGGTATTTCTGGACCCGGAAGAAGCCGGTTGCCTCGAGTTGAGGTCCGCCCAGCCAGCCGCCATATTGATTTCGCTCTTGCGGCCCCGGATGCGTCTGGAGTTCCTGCTCTTCTGCGTCCCTGTGGACCATCAGCTCCTGCGTCGCATGGGTCTTGCCGGGCCAGTCCCTATGGATGTACTGGCCGAACTCATCGATGAATGGCAGAAACGTCCCGGCGTCGAGCACCTGGATGTGCCCGCCGGCGTAAACCGGGCCGATCTCGAAGTCGTGATCCTCCTGGGGATGGTTCACAAAGACAACCAATTGTGTGACGTTGGCCGGATCGATCTTTCCCGCGTAGGTGGGGGCCGCTCGCATGCCGACCAGCTCCAGCGGCGCACTGAGCTTCCACGGCACCGGGAAGATACGGACGGTCAAGGTTGCAGATGCGTGGGGGCTGACGGTGACGCTGTCGGTGACACAGTGGTGAGTGCCGTCGGCGCCCGGATTGTCCACGCGGCAGTTCACCGTGACGGACTTATCTCCTCGATTGGCCACTTCGAAGGCGATCATTTCATAGCCGGACAGGTTCCACTTTCCATCCGGGGCCTTGAGTGTGACGCCGGGCCATGGAGCCTCGTGACCCGTCCGGACGTGCAGTCTGTTTGGGCCGACCGGATCCACGCGGGCATCATTCGGCTGAACCATCTGGCCGTCGGACACCGCGCCGATGGGAAGCCTCACGGGGGCTTGCTGTGCGGCAGAGTTTCCGAGGGCCGGAATCGAAACCAACGATGCTGTGGACAGAAGCGATGTGAAGATCAGCCATCTCAATGTGCCAGGGTGTGTAGCGATTGCGATCATGACTCGTTCCTTTGTATGGAGATTGTCCGAGGCAAGGGAATGCGGCTCAGTTCGTCTGGCGCTCCAGGAGATACCACATGGTCGCATAGCTCGGCGACAGTTCGAGAACCCCGCGATCGTCTTCTCCTGGTGAGATGGGCACCTGCTGCTTGGACGAACCGTTCGGGGCCAGCGCGTGGCAGGTCCATTGTCCCTCCGGCAGGACGAGCGATCCGCGAACGGCCTCGATCCGCACCGGCGCCTGGCCCCAGTTGCGTCCGACGGTGCGCCGGTCTTCGGCGAATCGCATACCGGTGTTTTCGCATCGACCACAGGCCGTGATGAGGACTCGCTCTGCATCGCCCAGCGGTGTGACGGTGAGCGCCACGAACTCGGGTACGCTGATGCGGAGATCCCCGCGCGTGACCGTTGCGATTCGCTCTGCGTGTCCGATGTAGACCTGCGCATTCGGACCGGCCGCATGGTAGAGGCCTTTGCCGGCCGCATCCACGGACCATCCCAGCGTACTCTGTTGTGAACCGCCCACTCCACCGATGACTACCTTGGAGTCGCACGAAGGCACATACACCGCCTTGAGCATGTCCGTGCAGGTGATGCCGGCGGCCTTGGTCAGAATCCCGAGCATGTTCCCGTCGTGTTGGACGTGAAGGCCGGCCAGGCTGGCAAGCTGGTTCGAGGGATCGGCGATCTGCACGGGACGGGTCGACTGCAACGGCCCGATGGCGGCCGCGCGAAAGATGGAGGCGCCCGCCCGCATGAAGCCCCACTTGGCGGGGTTTGTGTCGATGTCGAAGAAGCTGCTGAGCGTCTGGCGGTTCCAACTGTCGCCACTGTGGGAGTACGTGTAGAACCAGACGCCGTCCCAGTCCTGGGCGGCCGCGAACGAGGCGATCATCGGGACGCATTCGGCCTGGGCGTCCAACGGAGCGGGGTGATTGTATTCGCTGACGGTGAACGGCCTGCCCGCCAGCCGTTCGGCCGCGATGCGAAACAGCGTCGCCTCGTCTGGGTAATCCGTCATCGGCTTTTGGTCGATCAGCCAGTTGCCCTGGTCCCAGGGCCGGCCGGGGAAGCGCGGGTGTTGCCAGTAAGCGTGGGAATCGATGAAGTCCATATCGCTCTGCGCCCAGAGCCCCAGCGGACCGAAGACGATGGTGCCTGTAACCAGCGCTGCACAGCTCAAGTCACTCTTGATGAAGCGGCGCATCTCGTCGAAATAGGTCTTCTCGGTCTCGGCCAGGAATATCATGCGGTCGAGTATCCTCTGGTGGCTTTCGTTCTCCCGGAAGAGACGAATACTGCCGTCCGCGAGCGATTCTCCCTCCGCCAGGCCGACTTGCCCACCGGGGCGGACCTCGACGTTGGCCAAATGGACCGGCGCGGAATCTCCGCTCAGTGCGAAGCTGACCCGCGCGTTTGCCTCATTCGCCCTTGCCACGAAGCCAAGACGGAAGCGTTTTCGTTCCGCTCTGAGCGAGAGCGTTCTGGACAGGCCCATGTTGGCCCAGGGATCATGAGCCTGGCCAACACTGCACCCGATCTCGCGTGCTCCATCGCTCCAGGCGTCGAACGAAACCGTGTAGTAGCGACCCTCGGACAACGGCAACCCGCTCTGGGTCAACTGAAGGTGCCAGGCGGTCTCGTCCGCCTGATCGATCTCAACACGGATTGCGTCTGCGGTTCGTGAGACGAAGGCCCGACAGCCCGCGTGCCGTTCGAGGTTCCAGTGTTGGGGCAGGTTTCCGGCGTCATCTCTCTGACGGAAGTCTCCGTTTCGCAGCATCGTCTGGCCCAGAGGTTCCGTGCCGCGACTCCAGGCGACTCGGAGCGCTTCGTCGGCCTTGTAGCGGTCCTGCAGCCACCGGACGAACCGGCCCTGGAGGATCTCCGCATAGTACGGCGGCAGCGTTCGGAGTGTGTTCTCAGCGTCCCACATGAAGAGGCTGTCTTCGTTGGTGATCTCGACGAAGGCGATCGCAGGGTCGTCCGCGTAGCGGACCCCACGGTAGGGGTTGACATGAGTCAGCAGCTCCCGGGCGAAGTGCTTCTGAGCGTCGATGAGGGCGGGCGTGAAGATGCCGGCGATCTTGTCGTATTCACGGTTGGCCTCGGGCAAATCAAGATACTCGCTGTGGGCGCGGCCCACGTGGAGGTTGATATTGACGTAGATGCCCTGTCCGGCCAGCTCATTGATGAAGTAGTCGAGCCGGTCCAGAGCCTGCGGCTCAATCGTGCGGCCATCTTGCGTGTTCCAGAGACCTCGCGGCCAGCGGGACGTGTCCATGTGATGACATCGGACGCTGTTGACGCCAGCGGCCGCAAGCCGTCGTGCCACATGTGGAGCATCCTCATGGGTGGGGAAATTCGCCCCAAAGGAAAGATTGACGCCCCAGATGCGCACGCGGCGGCCGGCGTGCTCGAAATGCGCCTCTCGCGTTATCAGACGTTCCGAATCGGTGGCGACCGCCTCGCAGTCCCTCCTCCAGATAACGTGTCCCGGATCGACTTGGGCCGGAATGACGAAGGGCACGAAATCCTGGCCCAGCGCCGAGCCTGCCATCAGCAGGCTGAGCCCTGCCATCATCCAGAGCACGGCGTCGGGGAGACTGCGGATTCGTCGTCGTGGCCCGTCATTGGTCTCTGGGGTCTGTCGTGGCTTCATGGGAGGTTCCTCGGAACGAAATGGCTGCTCATGCTGTTGCCTCCGATAACATCGTATCGCATGTGGTAGTGCTTCCGATCCCTGAGATCAACGAAAAAAGGCCGGTGCGGCCGAACGAAGGTCTCAGAAGAACAGCCACAGAGCGCGACTGGCCTGGGAGGCGCTCCCGTCGGAACAGCTCTGTGGTGAATTGTCTCGATGCCTCCGGTGGCCGGCCAGACCCAAGGAGGAGGGCAAATACAGCGGTTTTGTGAAAAGTCCACTGAGGAAGGGGGCGTTCCCGGCCGAAGATATAGGCGGAACCGGACCGATGCCACGGCAACGCGGGCCCGGTGCCTGACGGATCGAGGAGATACGAAAACGGAGTCAAACTCAGACCCGATGTCTGGAGAAGGAACATGGCAGTGGCGAGTGCGGCAGCGAAGCGGATGACGATGCCCGAGATCAAGGACAGGGCCAAGGAGTTGGGGATAGTACCTGGCAAGATGAAGAAAGCAGAACTGATTCACGCCATTCAGATAGCAGAAGGCTGTACACCGTGTTACGGCCGTTCCAACGGGCAGTGCCCCTGGCAGGAATGCTGCTGGCGCGCGGACTGCTTCACGACGAAGGCGTGACCCGGGATTGCAGGGCCCCTTGTCCGGGGGCGCTCCCGGATGGCTGGACGGGCCTCGGTGGCCGGGAGAGTGCCGGACTGCTTTGATCTTACCTCCATGATGTCCCGGCACCCCGATTCGGCGTTTATGTGATGGCAGCAGCGTTTTTTTTGACAGTCGGCGTCGGGGCCGGTAACATGTATCTATGTGTCAAGGTGCATCCTTTCTTCCCTCGAAGGGGTGCCCCTGTTGAGCAGAAGAGGGAATCCGTAGTGAAGACCCATGTGGGTCTGAGGAGAAGACGAAGTGGCAAAGGGGACTGTCAAGTGGTTCAGTGAGAAGAAGGGATTCGGCTTCATCATCCCGGATGACGGCGGTGAGGATCTGTTCGTCCATCACTCCAATATCGCCGGGACGGGCTTCAAGACGCTCCAGGATGGGCAGCCCGTCGAGTATGAGCCTGCCCAGGGCAGGAAGGGTCTGGAGGCGACCAACGTCCGGCCCTGCTGAATGACGACACAAAACAGATGAATGGAACGGCATCGCAGGCTGAGCGGGCCGTTCCGTTGGAACTTGTACCGTTGGCGAAGGTAATGTGGTTGCCCTGAAAGACCGGAAAGGCAGTCACGAGGGGCGCTAACGGGGCGGCGCTCTCCCGAAGGAGAGCGCCGAGAAAGCGGGTCATTGTCACCGGGAAAATGGCCTTTCCCAGATGGCCGCGCAGAGACTGTTTGCCGGCGGAGGCAGACGAACCAAGCTACCCGCAGTGCGGTAGGTATAAGGGGGGTCGCAACGGCTTGGGTAGATGGCAACCCCGTGTCGGCGGTTGCCGTCGGATCTAACAGGGGTACTGACTACCAGTCCTCGTCGTCCTCGTCTTCGTCTTCATCTTCATCGTCCTCGTATTCCTCCTCCTCTTCATCTTCATCCTCGTCGTCTTCCTCGTCCTCGTCGTCGAGGTCTTCGTCGTCACCCTCGAAGTCTTCGTCTTCGTCGTAGGCGAGTTCCTCTTCGAGCAGTTCGCACGTGCAGTTGTCGTGCGTCTCGCCGCAGCCGGCACAGGTTCCATTCGCAAGAGGAGCGCCGCACGCATCACACGGAATACATCCACACGATTCACACATCTTCGCACACCTTCAAAAATGAGTTGTTGATTTCCATCTACGCTGCAAAACGGGTTCGCGAGAACCCACCTCCAACGGCGTCAACATGGTACGCCTGGAAAGGGGAAAAGCAATACCATTTGTGCAAAAATCGGTGCATTTTTCTTGGGCCTGGAAAGGGGGTTTGCGTGCCGTTCCGCGGGGGCCCGATCGCCCGGCTGGGCACACGGTCGGCCAGCCCGCCGGCTCGGGGAAGACAGCCGCGAAAGACACCTCCGGAGGCCACCATCGGGCGCCCGGAGACGACTATGCGTTGCGTCTCAAGGCCAGGTGGATGATTCTGTCGATGAAAGACTCGTAGTTCATGCCGGCCTTTCGGGCCGCCTCGGCCACCTCCTCGCCGTAGGCGATGTCGGGATTGGGATTGGCCTCCAGCACGACCAGCTTCTCATCGGGTGTCAGACGCAGGTCGATGCGGCCGTAGTCCTGGAGCTGAAGCGCCCGGTACACCCGCTTGCACACGCGCTCGATGCCCTGCAAAACGCCGCCAGACAGATCGGCAAACCCGAACTCGATCTTCCATTTCTCACGGTATGCCGCATCCCACTTGCAGCGATACGTCAGCAGGACGGGGCCCTGATCGCCCTTCTCGTTGAAATAGCACTCGCGCGCGGGCAGGACTGTCAGACGTTTGTTGCCGATGACACTGACATAGAGCTCGCGTCCCTCGATGTACTCCTCGGCGATGGCCGCCTGTTTCCATCGTTCGTGGATGAAGGCAGCTCGTTCGGCCAGAGCCTGCGCGTCGGTAACCAGGGATGCGTTGGAGATCCCTTCCGAGCTGTCCTCGAAGGCGGGCTTGACCACCATCGGATAAGGCAGATTGGCGGGTACGCGCACCCTGTGGCGGTACGGCAGAGAGATGAAATTTGGAACGCGGATGCGGTGCAGTCGCAGAATCTGCTTGCACAGCCTCTTGTCGCGCGCCAGCAACAGTCCCATCGCGCCGGCGCCGGTGAACGGAATGTCGAGCAGTTCGAGCAGTGCGGCGATGTTCTTGTCCATCTGCCGGTCGCCGCAGAACTGCTCGGTCAGGTTGAATACGAGGTCCGGCGCCTGCTGCTTCAGCGTCGTGGCCACCGATGCGATGTCATACTCGGCCCCCATGGCGCTGACGCGGTGGCCCAGGCCGCGCAGCGCATGGCACACATGGTATTCGGTGATCGTCTTGCCCTCGGAGTCTCGAAACTCCGGATCGTCCGGCGGAACCGTAGCCGGGTCCACCAGAACCGTGATGTGCAATCGTCGAGTCATGCTCACCTTCGTTTCTTGCTGACGGTCAGGGTGTTGCTGGCAATTGCCGTTACCATGGCGGTCAGGCCGATCATGGTCTCTTCATCACCACCGTCTGCCGAGAGCCCCAGCGCCTCGCATCGCGCAGCCAGCCGATTCACGAGCTGGAAAATGTCGAACTTGCGATGGCCGGTCCATCGGGTGACGTTGTTGACCAGTCGGGCCCGATGAGAGCGCACCAGGCGGGAGGCCTTGCGTGCGGAATGCGCGGCACGGTCTGCGGCAAACAACTCCCGCAGACTGTCGTCATAATAGCCATGGAACTCGGTGCCCAGAATGCGCCGTTTGCGTTCGTAGTGGGCCGCCAGGGTGGACGTCATGCGAGCGGCCGAGTAGGGCGGATGGCCCTTGAACGTCACGATCGGAGGGCGGTCGGCGATCTGCCGCATCACGTGGTCCACATACTGGAGCTTCTTGATGACCGGCCAGTCCTTGTATTTCTCTTGCCAGGCGCTGTCGGGTGTGAGCCAGACGGCAAACGTCTCGGCGAAGTCTTCGTCCGGATGCGATTGGGCATAGTTGTCCTCCAGGTGGAGGACAAACCGGCGCGAGTACGGCTGATAAGAGTAGGAGTTGGAATAGGGGGCGGAGAACAATCCGAACATCTGGCGCCAACGTGTGCGGCGGTAGAGCCGGTAGGCGTAGTTGAGCGCATGACCGCATTCGTGGCGCAACAGCTTCATACAGACTACCGGATCGCCTCCCTCGACCTCATACATCATCGTCTCTTCGAGCTTTCTGAGGCGCGGATGGGCCAGGCAGAACGGTATGCCGATCGTCGGGATTTTGTCCGGCGTGAGCCATTCGTCGGCCAGATAGCACGTCGGGTGGCAGGAAATGCCTTTTGCGGCCAACTCGTCGTGCAGCTCCCGGACGAAGGGTTCGACGCAAGAGCCGGGAATCTGGAGTCCGAGGTCCCGGACGCGTACCTGGAGCAACTCCTCATCAGGCAGGTCTTCCCATCGGCGCGTCTTGTGTGTCTTCGTTCTTGCCATCCGTTTCACCGTGGTTCGGGGGACGTCCTTCCAGGTGTCTATACCATCAGACAGACCCTATCGCAACCCCACGCCGCGCGGCCGGACCGATCCGAGTGGTTGAGCCGCCGGCCGGTGACGCCTCCAACTGCCAAGCCGCGAGGGGACGAGACGCGGCCGCGACGCTGTCAGACAGACCGGTCGGAAGCGACGGGGGCCTGAACGGTTCTGGGGCCGCTGATCTGGATCGTCGCGTCGAGTTGCCCGTTGCCCTGCGTCTGCTTGCGGATGTGAAGGCTGGCGACCTGGGCTGCCACGGCCGAGTTTTCCATCGCGCGGAGAAAGCCGATCAGGTGACGCAGAGGAATGGCTTCCAGCCCGATCTCCACGATGGTTTCGGAGTACCCGGGCTTTGCCGCCGGCGCATCCTGTTGCTGCATCCTCACCAGGTACGCCTTCAGGCCGTGTTGCTCGGTCAGGGATTCCAGGAATGGCAACAACTGGAAGTCCGAATCCTGTTGGGCCATGCGTTCCTGCACTTTGTCGAACTCGCGCTGGAACGCGAGGTATTCGGTGCTCCTGGCCTGGACCTCGCGGAGTTCGCTCCGTTTCTCCGGGATCATCCGCCCGAGCAGTTGCACTCGATCCCGCATGGGCTGGATCACCAGCGCGTAGATGCTCCATACGACCAAGGCGGCCGCCACACTGATGCCGAGACGTCGTTCTCTTCGGGTCAATTGGATCATTCACTGCACCGTCTTTCTGGACGACAGGGAAAGGGTGAATCGCACCGATCCCGTCTTGGCGTCTCTGCCGGGGTTGGGTTGGTCCACGATCTCAAAGCCGGGAATCTCCTCCAGCAGGCGCTGCCATCCGCTGAGTGTGGCGAAGGAGTCGCAGTGGCCTGTCACGCGGACGGAGTCACCGGCAATGAACACGTCATCGAATTCCAGATTCCCGTCCGTGGGGTGATGCACGCTCAGTGTGCTCAGAATCTCCAGGGGGGGCAGCCGCCCCGGCTGGAACGACGCCAGCCATCCGCTGTCGTCGCGGAATGAATCGAGTTTCTGCTGGAGTTGGACCAGGGCGTTCACGCATTTCTCTTCCGGCAAGGTCTGCTCGAACACGTCCTGAATCTGTCTCTTGAGGTGTGTGTACTGGGATTCCAGGCGCGAAAGATGAACGAACAGCCCCAGAATCCACACCACCACCGTTGCCGCCAGCAGACCGCCACAGACCAGGAGTTCCTTTCTCAGGCCCGACGCGTCTTGTGTCTGCGTCGTATGCGCGTGCAGGAAATCGACCTGGGCGGCCTCGCGCGGCAGGAGCGGACGAAGGGCGAGCCCCTCGGCCACGCAGATGGGAAAGCCGACACGAATCGTCTCATCGTGTTCGACGCACGCATACGGGTCCACCGGAATCACCTGGCAGCCGATCTCTTCTTGCATCGCGGCGGCCAGGGGCAGGATTGTGGCGGAGGATGCGATCAGGAAGACCCGCAGATCGGCCTGTGCATCGACACCGAAGAGCCTTCGCCAGGTGATCTCGATCTCGCGATCGAGCAACCCCGTCACCTGCCGGCTGATGGATTCCATGTCACTGTCGCGGGAGATCTGGAGGGGGATGTTCCGGATCATGATCAGGCTTCCCTGCTGAAGCACCGCCATGCTCAGAACCGATTCGTCGATCATCACGATGACCGCCGTTCCCTCCTGGCTCTCCGGATGGTTGTAGCCGACCGCTGTACACGCCGCCGTGATCGGAGCCTCGATCCGAGTCACGTGGATCTTGGCCTCGTCCAGAAGTGTCAGCTCTTCCCGGAGCAGATCGGTTGACGTCGTCGCCACCAGCGCCGAATGCCGTCCGTTCGGCAGTTGTCGGGTGGAGCAGACCTGAACGATGGCCTTCTCTGCGACAATGGGCAAGTCATCCCGCAGGCTCGACGGATCGCCGGCGCGAAGCCGGTTCAGGGCGGCGCTGTCCACTTCGAGATCCGCGAAGAAGATCGCCTGGTGGGGAAGGCATACCGTCACCTCCGCGTGCCGGTCAAATCCGTGCTCGGTCGTCAATGCGCGCAGCATGTCGACGGGGCGGTCCGTGCTTCGTCGCGTGGGCTTGCCGAAGACCCTCTCGATGCGGGGTCCTTCGGCGGTCTGCGCGATCTGCACGGCCCGCAGATGGAAGCGGCCAATGTCGATGCCTATCGAGTTCTTCACCATGATCCTGCCTTTTGTCCTTCCTCCGAAGCCTTAACGAAGCGCGTTGCGGTTATGACTCCCGGTAGAGGATAATATCGACATTTCCCGTCTGCGTGTTTCGGTGGAGCAGCGCTTCAATTCCCAAGGTCCGATCTTCGATCCGTCCTTGCGTATTGACGCGGTAATAAGCGTCTCTGGGCTGGACTTCGATCGCGTCCTGGATGGCCAGGTAGACATTATCGGTCATTCCCGGGACCTGCCGGAGTTCGGGCACTGTGTCGAACGGCTTGAATTCGCGTCGTTGAACGATCATGCGGGCCAGGGCCGAGTCCATTTGCTCACAGAGCGACTCGATGACAAGCTGGGGAGCGGCGTTGATGTTGATCCGCCCGCTGCCGGTCGTTGTCAGCAGGTCACGCAGGAGGGCGAAGGCCTCCGGCGTGATCCCCTTGACCCATTGCAGTTCGTCGATGGTGTCCATCGGCCCGTTCTGACATCGGTAGGAAGGTCTGAGAGCCTGATAGTAGCCGCTCTCAGCGCCCTGACCAGCGGCATTGACGAACGGCAACAGGGTGACTTCGTCATCCGGATCGATCCAGTCAATGATGGCTGCGACCACCTCGTACCCGATGCGCTGCCCGGCGTCCTTCCGGCGGTTCAACAGGTCGATCAGTCGGAGCAGTTGATCGATATGCCTTCGATGGAGTTGGCCATTCTTGTCCTTGAGCATGTTGACGTTGACCCGACCGCTTTCTTCCGTGATGGTCACGGTGCAGGTGCCGCCATTGATCGTGAATGCCTCTTCTCCGGTTCGCAGGTCGGCGAAACGGTGGTCATTCGTCACGTCGTTGGTTTCCGCAACGGCGGCGATGGCCAGGCTCAGGCCGGCGCGGGCGCATTGCATCGCCCGTTCGGACTGACGCAGGCTCTCCGCCATTTCCAGGCTCCCGCGTGCGGTACGGTGGAACGCAAACAGCAGGGCCGACAGCAGCAGAACCATGGCCAGGACGACCACGAGAATGAATCCGTTCCGATGGCATCGATATGTGGGGCCGTTCATCGTGTTTGCCTCACGTTCTTCCGATCGGTCGCGGCGTTCAGTATCTCCACCACGGTGGCGCAATGATAAACGCGATCTTCCTCGTCCGTCACCGTGAGGCCAAATCTTACGGCACGCGGCAGCCTCCCGCTCGTGTCGGAATTCCACTGAGATTGCCATCGGAGGCCGTCATGGAATTCAATTTCGACGTCGGCAACCTGGTGCAGCACGGTCTGCCACTGCGCGGCCGCATCGTCCGTATGGATCGAGTCGGTGGCGGGCCGACTGCGCACTGCCAGCGTTCGTGTCGCCGGATCGTGCCGGTAGCCTGCGCGGACAAGGCCCTGCGAGCCGTTTGGCCCGCCGCCGAGGGGGGCCGTGGTCAGGAAGTCCAGCACCTCGCCGTGCGGATTTCGGGTGCCGCCGAGAAACGCGGGGCGCGGCTTCGGCCGGCGAGTCTCACTGGCCTGGTTCGACTCTGTGGCGTTTGGCTCATCGGGGCGACGGTACGCGCACCGAAGCTGCCTGGCCATCAGGCGCAGAACCATGTCGGCCCGCTGCGAGCACGTCAGGCGGCTGTCATAGGCCTCCATCGACCGTGACGTGGCGGCGTAGCTGCCATACACCATCGAGACGATCGTGGCGATCATCGCCAGTGCGACAAGCATCTCAAGCAGTGTGAAACCGGGATTAAGGCGCCGTTCGCTCATGGATTCGGGTGTCCGCCACATACGTTGTCATGGTCATCGTCTTCTCGTCCGAGGCCTGCGTCCACGTAACGGTAGTGGAAACCTCGCGCAGACCATCCTGGGGCAGACGACTGCTGCCTGGTCCGGCGATGCCTCGGACCTCGGTCTTCCAGGTGTAAAGTTGCCCGTTTCTCTCAACAGTGCCCGACGTGGTTCCCTGTCTGGGGAATCCTTCTGTGGAGGCTTCCGCGATCCGGGCCTGGGCCACGAACACCGCCTGGGTCGTCGCCTGGGCGGCGTCGGCCGTGGCCAGACTCAGCAGATGCAGCCGGAGCAGGCCCAACAGCGCGATGGACGCGATCGCCAGCGCGATGAGGACTTCGAGGAATGTAAATGCTTTCCATCGGATTCTGCGACGGTTCATGGTCTTTTGTCCGCAGTTCGTGTACAGCCGCCATCTCAGCTCTGAAGGTCCCAGGATTCGATGTCCGCGTCGTCCTCCACGCCGCCGATCTCACCGTCTTTGCCCAACGACACCAGGTCATAATCCTTGCTGTGGACGCCGGGGCTTATGTAGATGTACTTGTTGCCCCACGGGTCAACGGGCACGGCGTCGAGATATCCGTCGGAATTGTAGCCCTTGATACCCGGATCGTTGACCAGAGCTTCGAGACCCTCGGACGTAGTCGGAAAACGGCCGGTGTCCGTCTTGAACAGGGCCAGCGCCGACTGAATACTGCGGATGTCGGCTTTGGCTTTGACCCGGCGGGCCTGTTCCGGACGGCCCAGAATCTTCGGCATGATGATCGTGGCCAGCAGGCCCAGAATCACCACGACGATCATCAGTTCGATGAGAGTGAAACCCTTTTGTCGGTGCATCGTATGAACCGCTCGGTCTTGCATGGCATGGTTCCCTACAAAGCCTGATTGATTTCGAAGATGGGCAGCAGAATCGAAAGAACGATGAAGCCCACCACGCCACCCATCAGCAGCAGGATCATCGGTTCGAGTAGGGCCGTCAGGGTGCACACAGTGGCCTCGACTTCGCCATCGTACATCTCCGCGATGTTCAGCAGGCCATCCTCGACGGTGCCGGTCATCTGGCCGGTCTGAATCACGTGGAAGACCACCGGCGGGAACAGGCCGGTCGCCCGGACCGCGTTGGCGATCGTCTCCCCTCGATGGACCCCTTCCTTGATGTGCTCTGTTGCCTCGGTCATTACGTGGTTCTGACTGATCTTCTGGCTGATTTCCATCGCGGTGATGACGGGGATGCCGCTGTTCATCAGCGTCCCCAACGTTCGCGTCAGCCGGGCCACTTCCAGCTTGAAGAACAACGGACCGAACAGGGGCAGCCGGAGTTTGATCCGGTCCATCCACCGACGGCCGTCCTGTGTCCTGGCCAGGCCCACCAGGGCGGCAACCATCCCGCCAACGGCGACGAGGATGAGCACTACATGAGATCTGGCAAAGCTGCTGATGCCGATGAGTATTCGGGTCGGCAGAGGCAACTCCTGGTTCATCTTCACGAAGAGTTCCGAAATGCTGGGCACCACAAAAGACAACAGAAACAGGACCACGCCGACCGCGACGACCGCCATCATCGCAGGATAGGCGACGGCCGCTTTGACCTTGCCGGTCAGTTGCACGCGTTTTTCGAGGATGTCCGCCAGGCGCGCCAGCACTGCTTCAAGGGCGCCGCTGGTCTCTCCGGCGGCAACCATGTTGACGAACAGCGGCGAGAACAGATGGGGGTGTTTGCCCAGAGCCTCCGCCAGACTGCTGCCGGCATTGACGTCGTCGCGAACGCGTGCCACGATCGGAGCCAGCGGATCGGCCGAGTATCCCCAACGGACCCCGCGGTTCTGCGGTGTTCCCTGCATCTGTTCGACCAGGGCCGACAGGGCCGGCACCAGCGGCATCCCCGCATGCAGCAGCGTGGACAACTGGCGGGCCAGACGGCTCAGATCCCTGGTGCTTGCGCGTCGGAGCAGGTCCTGTCCCTGTGTCCGAGGAGCGCGGCCCGGCGTCGACGCCGGGCGGGCCGGCGCATTCGTCCTTCGCAGGCGCAGTTGGATCTGTGGTTCAACGGCCGGCATGGCTGCCCACCTCTCGGCTTGTCTTGACGCTGTCCTGCGTGACCCGGTAGACCTCTTCGAGGGTAGTGACACCGGCCAGGACGCGGCGCATACCGTCTTCGCGCAACGTTGTCATTCCCTTCTGCACGGCGGCTTCCTTGATGATGTGCGCGCCGCGACGCTGGATGATGAGGTCTTTAATCTGATCGTCGACCAGCATCAGTTCGAAGATCCCCGTTCGCCCGATGTACCCGGTGCGGAGGCAGTTCTCGCATCCGCCCCCTCGATACAACTGAACCCGGCTCTGGCCAAGCCGCCTCAGTTCGGCTTTGACTTCTTCGACGTCCTGGGGGTGATAGGGCTGCTTGCAGTCGGGACAGATCACGCGCAAGAGGCGTTGGGCCATCACTCCGACGACAGACGAGGAGATCAGGTACGGCTCGATGCCCATGTCGATCAGCCGGGTGACCGCCGAAGCAGCGTCGTTCGTGTGAAGCGTGCTCAACACCAGGTGCCCCGTCAGCGACGCCTGGATGGCGATTTCCGCCGTCTCCAGATCGCGAATCTCCCCAATCATGATGACGTCGGGGTCCTGCCGGAGGATATGGCGCAGGCAACTGGCGAAGGTCAGTTCGATCTTCGGCCGGATCTGCATCTGGCCGACTCCAGGCAACTGGTACTCGACCGGGTCTTCCACCGTCAGGATGTTCCGTTCTTCGCTGTTCAGTTCGTTGAGCGCCGCGTACAGCGTCGTTGTCTTGCCGCTGCCGGTCGGGCCGGTCAACAGGATGATTCCATGCGAGATGCCGATCAGCTCGCGAAAGACTCTCAACAGATCGGGCGTAAAGCCCACGTCTTCGAGACTAAGCCGGCCTCGGCCCCTGTCGAGCAGTCGGAGCACCACGCGTTCGCCGCCGGCGGTAGGGATCACCGAGACGCGGATATCCACCAGTTCGTCGCCTATGCGCACGCGGCTCTGTCCGTCCTGGGGCAGTCGATGCTCTGCGATATTGAGATTGGCCATGATCTTCAGACGCGACAGCAGCGGCGCGGCCTGCGGTTTCGGCAGGCTCAGGACGTTGTGCAGCACGCCGTCCACTCGAAAGCGGACTTTGACCTCTGCTTCATAAGGCTCGATGTGAATGTCGCTGGCCCGGCTTTGAACCGCCTCGAACAGAATCTTGTTGACCAGCTTGATCGCCGGGGCCTTGTTGGCGATGTTCAGCAGGTCTTCCGCATGTGTCTGCACCGAACTGGTGCTCGCGCTGTTGTCGGGCGCGTAGGTTTCGCCGAGCGCGTCCGCGTCGCGTTCGCCTTCGGCGGCGTGGTAGTAGCACTGGCTGATGGCGTTTTCGATCTCCGGCGCCGGACACCGCACGCGGGGACAGGCCTGGCCCAGGACGCCGACAATGGCGTCGTACGCCTCGACGTTCAGCAGGTCCGCCAGAGCCACCGCCGTGCTGCCGTCCTCCATCACGATGGGGATCGCGCACTGCTTCTTGAGGAATTCAAGCGGCAGTCGTCGCACGAGATCGGCGTTCAACTGCTCGGGCGCGATCTTCCACAGTTGTTGGCCTTCTATCCGTTCGGCCTGTCCTGTCTTCACGAATCAACCTCCTCGCACGGATGCGATCCACGTACGGATTGTCCGACCCCCAGGGATCAGCGACTGTTTTCCAGAAGCGGAAGCATCTGTTCCCTCTTCTGCTCCGTCACCTGTTGCAGCTCCTCCTGGCTGGTCATTACGTACGGGGTGATGAAGATCAGCAGGTTCGTCTTCTGCACGCGGTCTCGCTGCCATCGGAACAGATTCCCGACCACGGGCACGTCGCCGACGAGCGGGACCTTGTTCTGGACCTGCGTCTTGTCGTCCCGGATCAGGCCGCCGATGACCACGGTGTTGCCGCTGTTCATCGTGACGATCGTCTGGGCGCTGCGCTTGGCGGTGGTCGGCGTATCCGACGACGAGGCGGTCACACTCTCGACCAGCTTCGTGAATTCGCTGTCGATCTGGAGTCGCACGGGCCCGCCTTGGTTGACGTGCGGCGTGATCTCCAGCGTGATGCCCACGTCCTTGTATTCGTACTGCTTGATCACGGTGGGCGTAAGGAGGTCCGTCGTCTCGGTGATGCGCGACTGGACGACGAACGGGGTGTTTTCGCCCACGACAATCTTGGCCGTGCGGTGATTCGACGTCAGGACGTGCGGCGTCGAAAGGATATTGACTCCGGACTCCTTTTGCAGCGCTTGCAGCAACGCGCCGATGTTGTCGCCTTTCCAGGCGCCCACGGCGAGACCTTCGAGGTCGCCGCGGGCATAGTTGACGAAGGGTCCCAGGTTCGTTGCCGCAAAGCCACGGACGCTGTCGGAGACGGCCTCATCCAGCGTTGCCCAGTCGACGCCCAGTTCCTTCAGAGTGTCTTCGCCGATCTCCAGGATCGTCATCTCGACCAGGACCTGCTCGCGAACGATATCGAGCTTCTCGACGATCTGTGAGATCATGGCAAAGTCCTGAGGGGAGGCCACGATGATGAGCGAGTTCGTGCTCGGATCGGCGGTCACCTGGATCGGCAGTCGCGTATCGGCCGGGTCGGTCACCCGCATTCCGGCCAGCGCCGCCTCCAACGCGGGCGCCACATCATTGGCGTCGGCGTTCTTCAGATAGGTCACGTGGACGTTGCCGGCGTTGGTCGGCCGTTCGACGTCGAGCTGGGCGACGAGCCGCCGGATCGTGTCGATATCCTGTGTGTCGCCCACGACGATCAGGGCGTTGGTCCGATCGTCCGGCAGGACTTTGGTGCGCTGGCCCACGGCCGGCGTAGACCGTGTCCGGCCGGCTGCGGAGGCAACGGCCTGGTTTTCGTCCAGGATCTGCATGATCTGTTCGCTGAGCACCTGGGCGGAAGCGTAGGTCAACGGAAACAGCAGCACGTTCTCTCGGGAGCCCTCCACGTCGAGCTGCGCGACGATCTGCGCGATGTGGTGGATGTTGGCGGACGTATCCGTGACCATGATCGAATTGGTCTTTGGATAGGTCGCCATCAGGGCCCCTGTCGACAGCAGCGGCTGAACGATCTGGCTGATCTCGGCCGCGTCGGCGTACTTCAGCGGGAGGATCTGCGTGACCATCGTATCGCTCTTCGGAATCGTCTCGGGATCAGCGCCGATGCGCACATCGAGATTGCGTTTACTGGCCTCGGCTTTCGGGACGATCTTCACCGCGTTGTCTGTTTCGACCGCGGCGTATCCAGCCACGTCCAGGATCGACTGGAGAAACGGGTAGATCTCCCCCAATGGAACCGGCGTTGGCGACATCACCGTCACGGTCCCGCTGACGCTCTGGTGCGGGATGAAATTGATGCCTGTGATCTCACCGATGGTTTTCAGGACGATCCGGATATCCACGTCCTCGAAGTTGACCTGCACCATTTCGTCACGTCCGCGTGATGGTTCGGGGGACGCGGCGGAACCGCCGTCCGGGACAGGAGCAGGCGACGCGGCGGACTCGCTGGCGCCGATGGAGATGCGCTGGGGCGGGGGCATTCTTTCGATCGGAGTCTCCACAACTTCCGGGACAGTCGTCCAGACTTCCGATTCCACCGTCGTAGCCTGTGGAATACTCCAGGTCGGCATCGTCGGCGGCTGGGAGGCGACGACATTGCGCGTCTCGGCCTCGGACGTCGTCGGAGCGAGATCGGACGGGGATTCGACCACCGGGGTCGGCGGCTCATCGATTGGGTGAGCGGCTCTCTGTCGGGCTCGCCCATGCGGCTGGATCGGACCGACCTCGCTGGACGAGACGGCGCGTCCGCCACAGCCGATACATGTCAGGGCAAGGATGCACAAGGCCATGACCGGTGGGCCGAATTGACGAACCACGTGCGCCCGGGCGACGTGCGCCCGGCATGAAGAGTCTATCGAGGGGTTGTGGCGTTTCGTATTCAAAGTGTTCTCCGCTATCTCACAAGTCCAGTGACAGGTCTTTGGTCTTGCCGTTCCGCAGCAGTTGCATGTTGATAGTGGACTGCGTTCTGGCCTTCTTAAGGACCTGGAATGCTTTCTGTTTGCTGTCGAGACTCTGGCCGTTGACGGTCTGAACGATGTCGCCATTCCTCAACCCGACGATTGCGGCCAGTGGGCTCTGTTCGAGACCGGTGATTCTCAGTCCTTCCGTGCGTCCGTTCTTCACGTACGGCTCGATCGTGGCACTGCGGAACAAATCCTCCACATACCCGAGGCGAGCGGAAGGGGCAGAGGGTGGTTGGACCGCCTCGAGAGGCCGCTGCGGATTCGCCTGACCGACGTCGTTGGCGTCGAACGGCGCCGGGCCTTTGGCGGCTCGGCCGGCATGCAGCACCAGCACCTTGCTCTGTCCGTTGTGGATCAGAACGACTCGGTCCGATTCGATGGACTGGATCGTGGCGGACGCGATGGCATCGCCGATCCTGTACGGGCTGGTTGCCTGGGTGGCCATGTCTTCGATGATGGCGCGGGACGTCGCGGGACCGCCCGCCACGATGCCCACCAGTCGCAGCCCGAGGGCTTCGGCCGAACGCAGGGGGCCGGCCGGCGGGGACGACAAGGCCGGCGAAGCGTTCGTCTGATCCGTGGCCCCGAACAGGCCGCTCTCGACGATGACGGAATAGTCGGCAACCGGCTGGGAGTCTGGCGCCCGCCCGGTTTCGTTGGAGACGCGTTCGCCGCCCGAGACGGCCTTCGGCTTCAGTCCGGGCGCTGGCTCAGAGGGGCGCCAAATTGCCTCGATCGCCACATACAGCAAGGCGGCGACGAGCAGGGCCTTGGCTCCCCAGAACAGCCTCGATATCTGCCTGTCGTTCATCTGTCATCTTTCCCAAAAACGTACTCTGATCGCTGCTGACTCTATCGTCCTGGGAGGGTGGCCACTTGACACGGAGGAGTGAGAGGGCGGTGGATGGTCGGATAAGTAGAGCGATGTAACGGCGAGATGTATATTATCGGGCGAGGGTGGCCCGTGCAGGGGTGCTGGCCAGGTTGCGAGCGTGCGGCTACGCAAGCATCAGTGCCATGATCCCGTAACTGATGTTGGCGAGCCCATGCAGCAGGATGGGGCCCAGCAGCGAGCGGGTGCGAATGAACAGCCAAGCGAAAAGGAGGCCGGGCAGGAACGTTACGAGGGCCACGACGTCACCCTGTACGAAGACGTGGGCGAGCGCAAAGCAGCCTGCGGAGGTGACGATGGCGATGGACTGCGGAACGGTGCGCGATCGCCATGGACGGGCGGCGAGTAACCGCATGACGTTGGCCTGCAGATAGCCGCGAAAGAACAGCTCCTCGGCGACCGCGACATACAAGAGCTGATAGAGCGGCCAGGCCAGCCAGCCGTCTTGAGCGTCGATGGCCGGTCGCAAGGGAATGGGAAGGCGCAAGCGTACTGCAATCCAGATTCCCGCGAATGTGATGGGCAGGACACAGACGAAAACCGTGATGACAGTCCAGAGTGTCTGTCGGACATGGTCAAGGCCGATGCGCGGGAATTCGCGTCGCGTCGTCCATGTGGGGAGCAAGGCAGCCGCCACGAGAATGGCGGGGATCAGGAGCCACTGGAGCCCGGCGACCGGTCCCATGCAGACAAGGCGTGCCGCCAGGAACACGCCGGCGGTGACCAGGGCCGTCTCGGCCGCCAGCCGAGCCGGATGCTGGATGCCATGGTCGCAAAGAGGGCCGGCCGGCTCGACGAGTGACGCCGAGCCGGCCGGGCCGGATTGTACGCGCGAGGAATCCATTCAGTTGTTATCCTTCGGTCGTTTCGAGAGAATGCCGTCTTCTCCGGTCCCGTCGCCTCAGAACGGCCATCACGAGTGCAACGATGGAGTAGGGCACGACCAGTTCTTTCGGCGAGCCGTGGCCGGTGGCAGAAACCGAGCATCCCCCGGGGAATTCGTCGCTGTCTTCGGGCTCCGGATCGGAGGCCACCAGGTAAAACGGCGTGAAGTGTGTGGTCTTGAACCGCAGGGCACTGAGGTTTTCGTTGATCACAATGTTCTCGATATCGGTGATGCCGCTCTGGCTCAAGGCTCCGGTGAGCGAATCGTACCAATAAGGTTTCGCCGAGCCGCCCGTTCCGCTGAAGCGGTAGGGGATCGTCACGGTCACCGGCACGTCAAAGTCGACGCCGCTGGGACCGAAGTCATAGCTGCCGAGGCATTCGGCCGGCGCCACCGGTGGATTCAGAATCCGGGAGATGGAGATCCGCACGTCGGACTGACACGCTCCCGGCGGAACAATGATGGACACGTCGTCCGGCTCATCAATGGCCGCCGGATCAACACCGATCGTGGCGCCTACCGAGGCGACGACCTGCTTGGCATCCAGCGGAATCGGATCGACGAACGTAGTTGCTGTGCTGTAGATCTCGGTGCGCGAGCTACGCGCGTCCGTCCAGACGACATAAGGGTTGTTGTAGCTGTCGACACCGATGGCCGGCTCACGCTGGCCGGAATTCGTGCCATCGTCCCCGACGAAGATGTTGGTTCCTGCCGAGCCAGGGCCCAACTCCGCGATGAACAGATCGGTGTCCGTCGTACGCCGGCGGGCATGACGCAGGTCCTGCCAGCAGGCGAAGACCCTCGAACCCGCTGCACATGCGATGGCAGGGGCAGACTGGCCGGCGCGAGAGGTATCGTCGATGATGCTCGTACCGGTGACAGGGCTGGCCGGCAGGGCATTGAAGGCGGCGTGATAGATATCCGCATTCCCCGGAGCATCATCCACCCACAGCAGGTGCAGCATGGAGGAGTCTCCGTCGTAGGCGATGACGGGATCGGTCTGTTTGCTTTTCGTTTTGACGATTGGGACATTGGCCCAGCTCGACATGTTGGAGGCAGAGCCGTAGATATCCGCCTGGCCGTTTCTCATATCGGTCCAGACGACATAGGCGACGTTGTCCGCACCCACCACCACGTCCGGCGCGATCTGGTCGGCCGGATCGCTGGTCAGACGGGAAGACAAGGCGTCGGCAAAGGCATTGGTCGAGCTGATTGCGAAAATGTCGGCCTGGCCGTCTCGATCGTCTTGCCAGGCGATGTACACCCGGCTGGGCGACTGGCTGTCCGTGGTCACCGCCGGATTGGTTTCATTGTGGTCTGAGTTGGTCACCGGAATCGGACGCGACCACGTGATTCCGTCCGACGACATCGCGACAAAGATGTCCCAGTTGCCGCGCTGTTTGTCCTGCCAGACCACATAGAGGACTCCATCGCGGTCTTGCGCGATGTCAGGGTGACACTGGTCGGAAGCCGCGGTGGTGATGGGCGCCGGTGTGTCAAAGGCCTGCGTTTCTGCGGCCATCGTGCTCACATAGATGTCCCGGCTTCCTTCCGTACCGTTACACCACACCACCCAGACGTTCCCGGTCGCATCACCGACGGTGGCCGGGCTGCTCTTCGATCCCTCCACACCGCAGTCGCGGGTGACGGTCCGATTGCTTCCGAACGCACGCATCTCCGTGGTGAAGGAGTACGCATGGGTGTTCATGGTGTTGCCAGCGCGGTCGGCCGCATTGACCTGCACCGTGACCGTGTGGTCGAACTCGAATGCCTGGCTGGTCTGGTAGATGAACCGGTAGTCATTCGGCGTACCGGATCGACTGCATCGTCCGTGCGGACTCTGGTAGACGTCTATATTGCCCTGGTAGATGGTGTTGCCATCGATTCGAATCGCAACGGAATCGGGACTCACGCCTCTGCCCTGGTCGGTCACGTGCAGAGTCACGAGATTGTTCAGCGACACCTGAATGGCGTCAGGCTCCGGCGAACAACGGGCCACCACCGGCGCCGTGCCGTCCGGGCTCGCACCCACGACGAAAATGGTTACAGTTTCACTGGCCTGACTGTTCCCGTCGCTGGCCACAAAGGTGACATTATGGGAGCCGACCTGAGATGACGAAGGCGTCCAACTGAAGCTGCCGCCCCCGAAGCTCGCTCCGGAGGGCAGACCGGTGGCCGAGTAGCTGATGGCATCTCCATCCGGATCGCTCGCGGTAACGGAAAACGTCAGAGCGTGGTTCTCATCGACGGAGCGGTTCCCGACTTGACTGAGCGTGGGAGCCCGATTGACGTTGACCACGCTGATGGTGATCGTTTCCGAGTCCTGACTCTGACCGTCATTGGCGATAAACGTGACCTGGTAGGTCCCCGCCTGCGCGTATGTAGGGGTCCAACTGAACGTCTGGTTGGAGAAGCTCGCCCCGCTGGGCAGTCCAGTCGCGGAGTACGTGATCGAATCTCCGTCCGGGTCCGTTGCGCTGATCGAGAAGGTCAACCGCACGTTCTCGCTGATCGACTTGTTCCCGACCGCCGCCAGGACGGGGCTGCGATTGGAGGGTGGGTCGTTCGGAGTTGTGTCCGGCTCAGACACGGAATCCCTATTGGCAGGGGTGACCGAGTTGATCACATAGCACCCCGCATCGTGGGGAGCCTTTCTCGAATTCCCATTCAGATCGGTGGCGGGAACGTACTGCGCGTTGGCGAATCCGACAGCCCCGGCGCCGGCGGCCAGTTTGTACGCGTCGTTCAGGTTCTTGCCGTGCGTGTTGTTGCTGGGGAACATGTAGCTGTACTGGTCGAACAGCGCGCCGCCCACGAAGAAACTGCCGGAGCCCTCGAAGTAGTTCGGATGAGCCGATCCGTCGTCTGCCTTGACAATGATGTTACCGGGGTAGTTGGCGGTGGTCTTCCACCCCGTTTGATGGTCGCCGATCACATACATCACGTTGCCTTTGACCGTCGCCTTGGCCGGAGGCGTTCCCGTGATGCCGACGAGAATGTTGTTGGCGATGACCATGCTCGATCCGTCGACGCCCGATACAGTTGAGATGTACAGGGCGACCTCGTAGTAATAGGGGCCGGTTCGTCCATCCCGGTTCTGTCCGATCACCGTGTTGTTGCGGAAGACGAAGTTCTCGCCGCTCTCCGGACACTCCACGGCATTGCTGTTCTTCGTATCATAGACGAGATTGTTCTCGATGAGCATGTTGCTGTAGCCGCCGCTCGGGTGGCCGTTCTGTCCGTCGTAGTGTCCCGGATAGCATCGGATACCTCGTGTGTTTCCGCTGTCGTGGATGATGTTGTTTCGGACGATCAGGTTGCGGGTGCGTATCTCTAAACCGCTGCCATGCTCGCCCTCGACGAATTCGATCTTGGTGGGGCTGGCCAGCGTTCTGCCGCTGCTCTGCCCGGTGATGGTCCTGCCCGATCCCGTCGCGAAAGCGGCCGCCGACGTCGGTCGGATCTGGATGTATTCAGATGACTGCGAGACGACCGTTCCGGAAGCTCCGGTCTGCGCCTGCGTCACGACTTCGTTGGCCTGGAAGTCGCCGGACTTCTGTCCGTAGATGTTCATGCGTATGACGGTCGGGTTCTGGTCGTAAATGTGATTGCCCGAAACGATGACGGTCTTGCCCTCTCGCGTGCCGCCGGCATTCAGCAAGATCCCGCTGCCGCCGGTATTGTAGATGGTATTGTCCGAGAAGACGATCCCGGTCCCGGCGTATCCTCCCAGGCCGATGCCCCGGGTGAAACCGGTGATTTCACATCCATCGATGGTGACGTCCTGGTAGTAATCTGTGGTGTCCGACAGAAGGCGGACTCCGAACGCGGGCATACCGGCATGCTTATAATGCACGTAGCCCCCCGTGATGCGGCAATTGACGACCTTGACCGCCGAGGCGTCCTTCAGCAAAACGGCGATGGCGTCCTGTGTGAGGCCGGTTGCCACCGTCAGGCCGTCGAACACCAGATACCAACTGCGCGTCACGCCTGTGACAGATATGCGGGAGAATGTCGGGGTCTGTCCCGTGTCTGCGACGTACTTTATCGGGGCACTCCAGGAACTGCCGCATGGGCTGGTGCCGGTCAGTGCCAGAGAGCCGTAGCTTCCCGTGCGGATTCGGACCGTGTCACCGGGGGCCACCATGCTCTGAACCTTGCCCATGGTCTTCCATGGTTGCTGGGCCGTTCCCGGATAGCTGTCATTGCCCTGGGTGGCATCCACATAATAGGTGGCGGCGCTGGCGGGTGCCACGGCGGTGACCAGCGGCGCCGCTGTCAGGATCAGCAGGACGATCCAGGTCCGCGCGCCGAAACGTGCGTTTCGACGGAGGCCAGGAAATGGGACTTGCGTGCTGTAAGACATAGATTCCCCCGTGTACTGTTTTGCCTCCCACACGAGCGAGCAACTCGCCCGGGAAGCGGTCTATCGAGTTTGTGCGTACGTGCTCTTTGTGTAAACGGTACGAACAAAGCGAATCAAGGACAAATCGATTCCGCCCTCCTGGCGTGCGAGGTGCCGAGCGGCGAGGCGGACCCGGGGGGCCGCCGGCCTCGGAACGGAGCTAACTCGCCTGGTATCCCTGAGAATGATACACTGATCGTGGTTCCGATAAAAGAGCCTGTTTGTGTTCTTTTTGGCTTTGTTTTATCGGCCACGAGCAAGCCGCCGCTCGGGGGGGCATGACAGGCCCTCAAATGGCGATTTTTGGCTTGAGCCACGTTGACAGTGAGCCGATACGGCTTATAGAATAGATGCTCTTTGACTGCTGATTTCCCGCACGGACGAGCCGGGGGGCGCTGCATTTCCCTGACGGCATCTTTTTACGATGACTCAGCCGTGGAACGTTCGGCGGGGAACCACGAAATACCACCTTTAGGGTATGCTCATAGATGTACAGCCATCGGCGCAGGGTCGCAATCGGACATCCGGACACGTCCGCTGAGAGGCGTTCACGCGGCACGGCATCGGTGTGGAGTGCCGGCGGGATCGTCGTGTTGCTGCTGGTCGGAGCGGGCATTGCGTACCGCATCGCGGCGGCTCGACTGGGAGAGCCTGTGCCGATCCCGCCGCCGGTTTCGCTAGCGGAGGTCCCGACAGAGGTCGACGGGTGGGTCGGCCAGACGCTGGATATTCCCAGTACCACAGAGGACTATATGCGGACGAACTTCGCCGATGACTACATCAGTCGTCGCTACGTCAACGAGGAGCAGCGGATGTGGGGCGATGCGTATGTGGTCTACTGTTCCTCGCGTCCGGCGGGGATGCTCGGCCACCAGCCCATGAGGTGTTTTCCCGCTCACGGCTGGCTCCACGATGGAACGTCGGAATCCGAGTTCGAGACGAATTTGGGCCGAAGGGTCAGGTGTTTGATACACCGGTTCTACAAGCCGGCTCCGGATTATCACCGGGTCGTCGTCCTGAGTTTCTATGTCCTGAATGGACAGGTCACCCTTCGGGAGGGGGAGTTTTCTGGTTTCCTCGGTCGACGCCCAAACATCTCGGGTGACCCGGCGCGGTACGTGGCGCAGGTCCAAATCAGCTCGGCGGTCGAGCACTCGGCCCGGTCGCTGGCGGCGGTCCTGACGGATTCAGTTCTCGCCATTCTGCCGGACCGGGACGGTCAGGTGCGATGGTCGACCCCGCGCCGGGAGTTCTCCGAGCCGGCCGCTGGGGCTTCGCAGAACAACTGACGCACGGATCGCTGCGACGAATCTGAGATCAACGAGATTCCTGCAAGTGGTTTGAATCTCGCTCGTCGGAACAGCCGACGGGGACGGAGTCTATCCAAATGCCACCGCCACGGTGTCTCTAACCGACGGGAGGACGGGTTCAAGGCATTTCATGAATTCGCGGGTCCAGCTCAGCAAGAGATTGCTTCTGATCAACTCCGCCAGTTCGGTGGTGCGGTACGTCCTTTCCGTGTCCGTGCTGATCTGGCTGAGTCAGTATCTCCTGCGCCGCATCGGGGACGTTGAATACAGCCTCTATCCGCTCGTTGTCGGTGTGATTGTCTTCATTCCGTTGCTGAGCCTGTTTCTCACGGCGGGTTTGGCGCGATTCGTGACCGAAGCCTATGCGATGGGAGACGACAAGAAAGTCACGAGCATCGTCTCGACGATGACCGTTCCTTTGCTCGGGCTGGCCGTCGTGTGCCTTGTCGCGGGCCTGACTTTTTCCTGGCACATCGGGCACATCCTGACAATTCCTGCCGGACGGTTATGGGACGCTCGGATCATGCTGGGGCTGCTGGTGTGCTGCACGGCGCTGCGGTTGCCTCTGACGCCATTTGTGTTCGGGCTCTATGTCGAGCAGAGGTTCGTCCTGCAGAACGTGATCGGCCTCGCGGCGGAGGTTGTGAGGATTGCGATCCTGTTCGCGCTGTTGTTTGGGGTCAGCACGCGCGTCCTGTGGGTTGTGGTGGCGGAGGTTACTTCCCAATGGTTTTCCTCGGTGGTCATGGTCGTGGTTTCGCAGCGGTACGTTCCGGCCATGCGGTTCTCGGCCCGGCAGATCGACTGGAGCATCGCGCGGCAGATTATGGGCTTCGGGGGCTGGAATCTGGTGATCAATTGCTCATCGTCTGTTCAGAGGATGCTCGATCCGCTGTTTCTGAACAAGCTGGCCACGCTGGGGGATATCACGTCGAACCACATTGCGACGATGCCGACGCGGCATCTGTGCACTCTGGCCGGTGTGGCCGCCGCCCCGTTGGTGCCGCAACTGGTGACCATGCATGCCACAGGACGCGACGACCAATTGCAGCGTCTGTATCTGCGTGGCGGTCGCTATGGTCTGTGGGCGATCATGTGCATCACGCTGCCCGCGATGGTGTACTGCCGAGAGCTGATCACGCTGTACCTCGGCGCCGAGTACATTGAGACGGCCTTTGTCATGGTCCTTGCACTGTTGCCCACGACCTGGGAGTTCTCACACTGGATGCTGCCTGATCTGTGTCATGCGAAGAACCGGATGCGCCCGATCGCGCTGCGTTTTGCGTCCATCCAGGTGGTTCGGCTGGCGCTGGTTCTCGTGTTTGTGGGAGGGCTGGACCTGGGGGCCTTGGGCCTGCAAGGGGCGGGATTGATTGCGGCGGCAGCGAACATTGCGGTCAATCTGCCCCTGGGATGGCGTCTGGTCGATGTCTCCCCGCGGCGCTGGTTCAAGGACGTGCTGATCCAGGGGGTGATTCCTGGGGCGGCGGCACTTGTAGTCTGGCTGGGACTGGAGCTGCTGCGCCCTCCATCGACCTGGACGGCGCTGGGTTTGTACGTGAGCGCGGGCCTGCTGGTCTATCTGGCGGTGCTGGCGTTCTACTCGTTCGATAAGTATGACCGGATGCGGATCCGGACGGTTTTGGGCAGCGTCGCACGCGGCTTCCGCACAGAGCAGACGCAGCCTTCGCCGCTGTCCGTGGTGTCGAGCGGCACGAGCGCCGATGGGAGGTAACGAAGATGCGGGTGTCGCAGACACGAATTGAGGGCCTGCTGTTGATTCAGCCGGATGTGTACCGGGATCAGAGAGGGTACTTTTTCGAGCACTACAGCCGGGACAAATACGAACAGGTGGGTCTGCCCGGCGAATTCGTCCAGGACAACTGCTCGTATTCGCGGCAGGGGACTGTACGCGGCCTGCACTACCAGATCGGTCCCAGCGCTCAGGGCAAGTTGACCACGGTGCTCTATGGAAGGGTTTGGGATGTGGCGGTGGACGTCCGCTTCGGGTCTCCCACCTTCGGCGAGCACGTGGCCGTCGAGCTGAGCAATGAGAACTGCCTGCAGTTCTGGATTCCGCCGGGTTTTGCGCATGGGTTTTCGGTGCTCTCGGAGGAGGTGGTCTTCTCCTACAAGTGTACCTCGCTCTATTCCAAGGAGAATGAGCGATCGGTGCTCTATAACGATCCGGATCTGGCGATCGACTGGAAAGTCGCAGACCCGATCGTATCCGCAAAGGATCTGGCTGCTCCGCGTCTGCGTTCGATCGCGAGGGACTATGTCTTCTCGCAGTGAGAACGCGGCGGGAACGTCTCCGGCGACAGCGACGCATCGATTCGGACACGGGCCACTTCGGAACATCAGGCAGAGATGAGAGATGAGCATGATTGAGCCGATGTTGTCGGAAGAACCGCGACAGACCGTCTCGAATGAGGCCGCGTCGGAGCCCGATACGCCGAGCCGGGGCCCACAGGTGTGTCTGCTGGGCGCGTCCTTCGACACGGGTAACCTCGGAGTCAGCGCCCTGGCCGAGAGCAGTGTCCGCTGCATTCTGGCTCGCTGGTCCGATGCGCAGGTGATTCTGCTTGCGAGCAGTCGGGAAGAGGGCTGCCATCGACTGAAGCTGGCCGACCGAACCGTGGCGATCCGGAAGGTCCCGATCCGATTCTGCCGGAACGTGTTTCTGTCGCACCACTACGGCGTGCTCTTCTTCCTGGTGCTCATGCTGCGGGTGTTTCCGTTCGACGGCCTGAAGAGGTACCTGGCCCGACGCAACGCCACGTTAAAAGTGCTGCTCGACAGCCGGTTGTTCGTGGATATCACCGGGGGCGACAGTTTCAGCGACATCTACGGTATGGGACGGTTTGTTCAGTCGTTCTTGATCCGCATGCTGCCGCTGATATTGGGCAAAGACCTGATCCTGTTTCCTCAGACGTATGGGCCGTTCAAGAGAGCGTTGTCGCGATCGATGGCTCGCTACGTTCTGCGGCGAAGCAGGAGAATCTACTCCAGAGATCAGGCCGGCCTGGATTTCGTCAAAGAACTGCTGGGACTCATCGACTCGCAAGACCGGATTGCCTTTGCCCCGGATGTGGCGTTTCTCCTGGAGCCGCGCCGGCCGGCGGCTCTCGATGTGGAGGGTCTGGACGCGGCTCGAGACGGCGCCTCGACCACCGTTGGCCTGAATGTCAGCGGTCTGATCTACTACGGGGGCTACCGCGGAGGCAATGAATTCGGATTGAGGGTCGCGTACAAAGAGCTGGTGGACGCCATCGTGGAACGGCTGATGCAGAAGGAAGGCGTTCGGATCGTGCTGGTTCCGCACGTGATTCCCTCGGACGTGTACGAAGGCAACGTCGAGAACGATCTGGCCGCGTGTCTCGACGTGCACGGGCGGCTCTCGGTTCGGTATCCGGGGAGACTGTTCGTGGCGCGAGGGACCTACGACCAGGGCGAGGTCAAGTACATCATTGGGATGTGCGATTTCTTTGTTGGGACGCGGATGCACTCGTGCATTGCCGCGCTGTCGCAGCACATCCCGGCCGTCGGGGTCGCCTACAGCAAGAAGTTCAAAGGGGTTTTCCAGACTGTTGGCGTTGAGAATCTGGTCGCGGACATGAGATCGTCGCAGGCCGATGAGATCCTTGCGACCATCGAGACGGCGTTTGCCTCGCGCGAGTCGATCGCCCGTCGGCTCCGCGAAACCGTGCCCGAGGTCAGGCGGAAGGTATCGCGCCTTCTGGAGGGTCTCGACGCATGAGACAGCCTTTCGACACGGTTTCCGATGTCGTTGCCTGGCGGCTCTGTCTGGGCTGCGGCGCCTGTGTCTCAGTTTGTCCCGAAAAGGCGTTGGCCCTGGTGGACGTTGAGGGCGATGGGCTTCGGCCGACGAGAGATGCTGCCCGCTGCGCCCGCTGCGGGACGTGTCTGGCGGTTTGTCCTGGGGCGGCCATAGACGGCCCGCCCGCCCACGCTCTGGCGCTGGACTCGCTGCGACAAGCGTGGGGTAATGTGCTGGAAGTCTGGGAAGGCTATGCGACGGATCCGGAGATCCGCTACCTGGGTTCGTCCGGGGGAATTGCGACGGCGCTGTCGCTGTTCGCCCTGGAGAAGCAGGGTTCTCCGGGCGTGCTTCACATTGGCAGCAAGCCCGGGCATCCCCTGGACAACAGTCCCTTTGTCAGTCGGAATCGGGACGAGTTGCTCGTGCGAACCGGCTCACGGTATGCTCCCGCGGCTCCTTGTTCCGGGTTGGGAACAATCGACCGCGACGGCGAGGCATCTGTGTTTGTGGGAAAGCCCTGTGATGTTGTGGCCCTGCGCAAATGTCAGGCTCTGGGCGACGGCCAGGGACGATCGATCCGCCTGGCCATTTCCATCTTCTGTGCCGGCACGCCGAGCACGCAGGGAACCAGAACGATCCTGGCGCAGTTGGGCGTCAGCCCCGAAGAGGTGACGGAGTTTCGGTATCGCGGATGCGGCTGGCCGGGACGTACTGTGGCCAGGACAAGCTCCCGAAGCGATGCGGAGTGCTCCATGAGCTATGAGCAGTCCTGGGGCGACATCCTCAGCAAGCACACGCAGTTTCGCTGTCGGCTCTGTCCGGATTCGACGGGCGAACTGGCCGACATCTCCTGCGGCGATCCCTGGTATCGCAAGGCGGAACCGGATGACACCGGCCGGTCCCTGGTCCTGGTCCGGACCGAGACGGGCCGGCAAGCCCTGCACGAGGCCATGAAGGCCGGCTACGTGACGCTCGAAAAGGTCTCCGCCGACACGCTGCCCATGTCACAGGCATCCCTTCTGCGGCGCCGAGCCCATCTATGGGGACGCCTTGCCGCGTTGCGAGTGCTGGGGGCCGCCGTCCCTGCGTATCGAGGATTCTCGCTCTTCGCGACCTGGCGGGCATTGCCGGCTACGGAAAAAATGCGTTCACTGCTTGGCACCGCCCGTCGTACGGTCCAACGAAAGTGGTACAGACGTGAGCGCGAAGGTAGGCAATAACTCGACGTGTGAGGCCGTGATTCCTTTGGGCAGCGAGGCGGTGTCGAACCGCTGTGAAGCCCGACGTGGCAGCCGCCGGCGAACGCTCAAGACGCTCTACTACCGGATTCCGCCTTCGTGGCGGCGGCTTCTTGACCCTCTGGTCCGCTGCTATCGCCTGTGGGACGAGATCCGACCGAGATTCTGGATCGGGGATAGTCAACCGCGGGACGATGGATTGTCGATCTCTATTCTCTGCGTCGCCGGCACCTGGGAGAGGAGTTTCCTGTTCGATCAGATTCTCGGCAGACAGCGTCGAGAACGGTGCGTCGGGCGGGCTTGGCTGTGGAATGTCGCAAAGGTTTGGGCGCGGAAGGGACCGCACTGCTGCGCGATTCTGGTGTATGTCCGCCCCGGTTTTCGCCGATTCCTGGGATCTCAGAAGTGGCTTCACATCCCCGCCTGGGTGGTCGGAGAAGTGGAACTGCCGCTGTCTCCGCAGGTTCTGGCCACCGGCAATGTCAAAGAAGATCTGCGGAAGATTCGCAAGAGTGCTCTGGGTTACACGGTGACGCGTGATCTCCAGCAATTCGAGGACTTCTACGCGAACATGTATGTCCCGCATGCCAGGAGGTTCTATGGAGACGGCGCGCGGATCTGGCCTCGCGGCCTGTTGCTGAAGCATCTCGATCACGGCGAGATCCTCCTGGTGACCCGCCAGGGCCAGCCTGTCGCCGGGAATCTGATCAGTTACGCAGAGGCGGAGCCGTTGCTGGTGGTCAGCGGTGTTAGAGACGGCGACAGGAGAGCGCTGCGGGACGGAGTCGGTGGCGCCATTTACCATCTTTCGTTCCGTCATCTGACCGAGCAGGGCTTCACCAGGGTGGGACTTGGCAAGTCGAGGGCATTTCTGCGCGATGGGGTCCTGCGGTACAAGAAGAAGCTGGGCATGAAGCTGGTCGGTACATCAGAAGGGTATTTCTACCTTCGTGTGCCGCACGACACGGAGGCCTCGCGAGCGTTTCTGAAGGACAACCCTCTCATTCTCGATGATAATGGAGGATTGCACGGTGTGGTGTTCGTCGAGACGAACGCAGGTTCGCTCTCGGAAGCGCAGTGGGCCGAGTTGGACAAGGAGTTCTCCTGCCAGGGGCTGTCGTGCCTCTGGATCGTTCCGTTGAATTCCCCGGATCGTCCACCGCGAGTGCCGGCGTCGTGGGTGAGTCGCATAAGTGTGAGAGGTGCGTCGGAGGTCCTTGGCTCGCCGTGGGGAGCCGCCGCTTTCGGTGAGTGCATGGGTGGCTGCCGGTGAGAGGCCAACAGTCATGGATCGGACAAATATGACAAGTCAGGCAACGATCGCTGCGACTGCTGCCGCCATGCCCGCAAACGACAAGGAGCGACACCTTGACAGTGCCGGCCCGTCCTGTTCGTCTGAGCCACAGAGGCCGCCAAACGCCCGCCAACAAGGCGCACGGGGACTCCGGAGGCTGGCCAGGAGAATTGATGAGTGTATCCCCCGGCGTCTGCGCTGGATTCTTCGGCCTTTCGCCTATTGCTATGAGCTGTTCAATGAGATCCGACCACGGTTTTGGATTGGTGAAAGCCAGGACTCTGCGGACGGCGCTAAGATCATGGTGCTCTGTGCGGCCCAGGAACGCGACCGCAGATACCTGCTCCGCCGGTTCCTCGGCGACACCTGCCGGGAACGCTGCATCGGCCGGAGGTGGTTGTGGGAGATTCCCCGGGTGACAGTGCAAGAGGGACGCGGGTGCTGCCTGGTCGCCGTCAAGACTCTGGGACGCTTTCGCCGACTATTGAAGCCGGAACAATGGTTGTATGTTCCCGGCTGGGTGGCAGGCGATGTCGAACTTCCGCTGGACCCCGGCGTCCTGCGGATGGAAACCGTCCGGTCTGACCTTCGGAAGATTCGCAGGAACGCGCTGCAGTTCCACGTGACACACGATCTCGAGCATCTCCAAGACTTCTACGATCACATGTACGCGCCGTACATCGCGCAGGCCCATGGCGGCAGTGCCGTAATCATGCCCTATGAGTCCATGAAGGCGGCCTTCCCGCACTGCGAGCTTCTTCTGGTGATGCAGGCGGACGAGCCGATTGCGGGGCTATTGATCTCCTATTCCGATACAGCGCCTCGGTTGTGGAGCCTGGGGGTACGAGATGCCAACCGCGACTTCGTTCGGGACGGGGCCATTGGCGCGCTGTACCATTTCTCCCTCCGGCATCTCTGCGAGAAGGGGTACGCCAGAGCGAACCTCGGCTTGTCTCGTGCGTTCCTTCATGATGGGGTCCTGCAGTATAAGAAGAAACTCGGGATGAGGCTTTCTCGGGCAGGCAGGGAGTGGTTCGCCGTCCGAATTCTGGATGACTCCAAGGCCACGAGGGTGTTGCTGCGGGATACTCCGCTGATTGTCGAGCGTGACGGCCTGCTGTATGGACTGATCTTTGTGGATGCGAGCGCGGACCAGCTTTCCGAAGAAGACTGGGAACGGCTGGACAGGCAGTTCTTCATGCCGGGACTGTCCCGGCTTCTGGTCGTTCTCCTGGGGGAATTGAGCCTTGATGTCGCCGTGCCGGCTCATCTGGCCAAGAGAATCACCGTGTGCAGTACATCGGATATCGTACAGGATGACTGGTACGGAAAGAGGGCATAAGTCGTGACACAGATATGTGCCAGTCGTGCAAAGGCTGAGGTTCACGACGCGAGCTTGACGCTTTGTTTTGCAGCGCGTTCGGTCGGTGAAGTGAGCGAGACGTGGATGTGGCGTCAGATCGTAGGCATGGCCCGCATGCGGGTCCAGGTTTTGACATGGCGTTACATCAACAGAGACTTTTTCCCTATCGGCAGTGTGCCGATGACCATTATACAGGAGGCGGGGTGCTGGCCGGAAGAGGCGTCCGGACTGATGCGACGTCTTCATCGATTGCGGAATTTGTCGCGTCGGAACTTCTTTGCGACGACGCGCCGGGAGTATGCCGCCATCGGCCGCATCGTCCGTGCGATCCATCCGGATGTGATACTGTGTCAATATGGGACGATGGGGCTGCGGATGCTCCCGATAGCGCGCGAACTTGCGATACCTCTCGCGGTGCATTTTCACGGTTCCGACCTTGCCGGCGGATTGGCCAATCGATGGTATCGATGGAGCATTGAGGCTGCCCTTCGTCAATTCGATGCAGTCATCGTGGTCAACACCATGCAGCGGGATTGGCTTGTCGCGCATGGAGTGGATCCGGCGAGAGTGCATGTGATTCCCTGTGGCGTGCCCACAGAGGAGTCTCTTCCGTGTTCGGCAAAGGAGCGGAGTGGTTCGCCGCTGCAGTTCATCGTGGTCAGCCGCCTTGTGAGGTTGAAGGGAGTGGACATGACGATTCGGGCCTTTGCCTCCGTCGTGCGCGAGATTCCCGGGGCTCGTCTTGTCATAGCCGGTGAGGGACCGGAGCGCGGAGACCTGGAGACGCTCGTAGAGCGTCTTGGGCTGTGGGACAACGTGTGTTTCACGGGGTGGTTGTCTCCAAGCGAAGTACGACATGCGCTTGAGCAGTCGGATGTCTTCGTCCAGCACTCTCTGGTCCCTGAAGGGTGGCCTGTCAGTGTGGCCGAAGCGTCCGCCATGGGACTGCCGGTGGTGGTGACGAATTGCGGCGGGCTGGCGGAGCAAGTGGTGGATGGCGTGACGGGGTTGTTGGTTCCCGCAGGCGACGTGCCTCGCATGCAAGAGAGCATGCTGCGACTTGCGCGCGATCCCCATTTGCGCTCGCGTCTTGGAATGGCAGGACGAACGCGCATCAAGGAGGAATTCGATGTCAAGAAACAGATTGCCGAGCTTGAGGACGTGCTCATAGAGTGCGCACGTGCGTCATGAGCGATTTTCTGATTCGAATTGGACACGACTGTGATTCCGGGCGCCTGCTCGCTCTGCTGAAGGAGCCATACGGTGTGCGTGCTCCACAAGGACGGGGTTTTGACTTTGCCTGGGGCAGCGTGGCGGTGCTGGACGATCGGCTTGCCTCCAACGCGAACATCATCGGCGTAGATGGAGGAGTTCTCGCCTGGGTGGGGGACCTCGTCGGAGGCATGTCCGAGACGTTCCGAGCGGCTCTGATCGCGCGCCTTGCATCATTGCACCGTTCTGCCCAAGGCCACGACGACTTCCTGGAAGATGATCCGGTGTTCCGGCAACTGAACGGCGCCTTTGCCATTCTGTACGCGGATGAGATGGGGTTTCATATCGTAACCGATCCGTTGGGCACGACGCAGGTGTTTCTGGGCAAGGGAGCCGATGGACGGACCGTCTCGGCGGGCACGCACGCCGACCTGGTTGCTGTTGCCGGCGAGGTTTCGGAGGAGGTAGATCCCGTTTCGCTCGGCCAGTTCCTGCGGCAGGGGCACTGCGACTTTCCGTGCACGATGTATAAGAATCTTGTCGAAGGCCATCCCGGCACTGTCTTCGCCATGTGCAGGGAGAATGGTGAGTTGCAGTCGAGGCAATGGTCGTACTGGCGACCGCCTGTCGAGGTACGGACGGACTACAGCGAGACGGATCTTGCCGATCGGCTGCGCGAGGTGTTTCTTGCCGCCGTGGCGGAGCGGTGCGGGGCCGACCGCACCGGCGTGGCCTTGAGCGGGGGCCTGGATTCTCGGCTGGTGACGGCCGCCGTTCCCAGGGACAAGGCCGGTATCGTGTTCACCCTGTGCGACCGGGTCAATCGTGAAGCCAGGACGGCGCGGCGCGCTGCGGCCGCATATGGGCGACCCTGGTTTCCATTGATTCGCCACCAGGAGTATCTTGCAGATCATCTCGTGGGGGCGGTCCGGTTCATTGGATGCGAGTGCGAGTTCGTGCACGCGCATCTGTTCGGCTTTGCGGACACCATCACGAACGAAGTGGACGTCCTGTTGACGGGCGATCTCCTGGACACGCTTCTGAGGGCGTACACGGCAAAGGACTTCGTCTGCCGGCGCCGGCTGGGGGGACTTCTCCCGAACCGCTATGAACGGATTCCGTTCGATGGCCTCGACGTACCACGCGATTTCTGGGACGAGCGCATGCCGCAGGACGTGCTGGAGAGCATGGCGGAGCGCCGGAAAGATTTCTGTGACAGAAACGCGGACCCACGCCGGGGCAGCGTGGCGGAATTTCTGAAGATCTATCCGTTCCGGCAGTGGCTGGAGGTGGCCACTTGGGCGGCGCAGAGAAGACGTCTGCCCATCCGTCTGCCGGGAGCGGATCGGCGGTTGCTGGATTTTGCCTTCACCTGTCCCGTGGAACTCAAGCTCGGTGACCGCATTTTCCTGAAAGTGGCGCAAGAGGTCATGGGTCCCGGCCTGCGAATTCCCTCTGCCAACGATGGCGTTCGGCCTTGCAGCGGGCATCTCTGGCGTCTGGCGCAGCGGGCGATCCGAAAAATGGCAGATTGGCTCGCCGGCGTCATGGAAGGTCTCGGGTGGAAGGCCCCGATTCAACACTCCTGGCACGACTACCCGATGTATTGGCGCGAGAGCCAGGGGTTGGCTCGCCTCCGACGCACGTATGGGCCGAATCTCAGCAGTCTCGATGGTGTGTTGTTCAAAGGCAGTGGCCAGGTTCTCCTGGAGGACGAAGAGCTCCGCTGGGAACATGGGCTTCGCCTTCTGCAGTTGGCGGTATGGCTGGGGCTGGTGAAGGAATACCGAGGGGTTTATCGACGGGAGTTGGATGCGCGGACGTCAGATGGGTCCGAATCCCAGCTTTCTCATTGTCATTCAGGATACGAGTGTCCAATGGACGGATGCAATCGGAAGTCCGTTCTGCCGGTGGCAGAGGCGGGCGAGAAGACGTCGCCGGGTGGCGCCGAGTGCGCTGTGTGCAGCGCGGAACGTGTGGACAGTGGGAAGAGTAGCGTGAGGTCCGAGCCACTGTCAGATTCGACTCGCGGATCGAGCGTGCCTCACACGCGGCTCCGGCCCTCCACCGAGAGCACCTCGGCCGATACGCAAGACGTGCGGACACTGTCGGTTGCCTTCGTTCCTTATTGGGGCGCCAAGAACCCGTATCAGGATGCTTTGGCGAGACATCTGTCGGCCCTGGGAGTCAGGCTGGAGAAGGGGTATTCCCTCAAAGACCTGTTTCGATACGGCATCCTCTTGAGTACGAGGCCTGACATCGTCCATTTGCACTGGCTTCCGGAGTTCGGTTGGCGAGAATGGCGGTTCCTCCGGGCCATGGCATTTGTGTCGCGTCTGGCTCTGTTGCGACTTCGGGGCGTCCCGTTGATCTGGACCGTCCACAATCTGGTGCCGCATGAGTCGCTCCATCCGAGATTGGATTGGCTTCTGGCCCGAACGGTTGCTGCTCTGTCGAGCGGCCTGATTGTCCACGGCCAGAATGCCAGAGAACGGGTGATCGACACATGGCGATTGCAGGATCGAGGGCATTTCGCGGTGATCCCACACGCCAACTACATCGGCGATTATCCCAACCATATAGATCGCGCGGCCGCCCGCGGGCGGTTAGGTGTCGAGGATTCGCGCGTGGTGTTTCTCTTTCTTGGCGCGGTACGACCCTATAAGGGCGTGCTGGAACTGATCCAGGCCTTTCAGCAGCTCGCGCCGGACCGTGCCGTCCTGGTCATCGCTGGTCAGCCGCTGAACGAGGAGTTTCGGCGGAAGATCGAGGCGGCCAGCGCGGGGCTGGGCAACGTACAGTTCCATCCCGGTTTCGTGCCGGACGATCAGATTCAGGTATATATGAACGCGGCCGATGTGGTGGTCCTGCCGTATCGGCATCTTCTGTCGTCCGGCGCCGCTCTGTTGGCGATGTCGTTCGGCAAGCCCTGCATTGGGCCGGCGATGGGATGTCTGACCGATGTGCTGGATGATCGCGGCGCCTTTCTGTACGACCCCGCGGGCGAGACGGGGCTTCTGGAAAGCATGCGGCAGGCGGTGGAGAGGGCCGAGGCGTTGTCCGCAATGGGCCAGTACAATCGCCGGAAGGCCTCGCAATGGACATGGGCAAGCGCAGCGGCGGCCACCAGGGCCCTGTACGAGCGGTGTCTGTCACGGACCTTGTCGACCGGCCGAAAGATCATATCCGGACGGAGAGACGGACGCTGAGAGAGCGGCCCGCTTTGTGGCGATGAGGAACTAAGGCGTTCATGCCATGACCATCGATCTGGTGTTCATTACCTATCAGCGGCTGGAATACACGAAGTTGGCGCTCGCATCGATTCTCGCCGACCCGACGGAGGAATTCTCGCTGACGATCTGGGACAATGCCTCGACGGACGGGACTGTGGACTACCTCCGGAAGGAGGTGTGCGATCCCCGCATCGCGGACATCGTGCTCTGTAAGGAGAATGCCGGCCAGACGGCCGCCGTGAACGAAATCTGGGGACGGTCGAAGGCCGACCTTCTCGGCAAGCTGGACAACGACTGTCTTGTTCCAGCCGGCTGGACACGTACGCTGGCACAGGCCCATCAGGATATCGAGAGGCTCGGGGTGGTTGCCTGCTGGCATTACTTTCCCGATGATTTCGACTACGAGCGCGCCAGGCATAAGATCCAGACGTTTGGACGCCATCAGATATTCCGGCATCCGTGGACCTGCGGGACCGGGCTGTTGATCAAGCGAAGCGACTTCCATGCGTTCGGGCCGATCCGGGAGAACGCCACCACGGCGTACTGGCTGAAGATGGCGTCGGCCGGCCGGATCAACGGTTTCTATTATCCGCTGATCTGCCAGGAGCACATGGACGATCCGAAGAGCCGCTACTGTCTGATGCACCGCGAGGGGAGCTTTGAGGAGTACCGCGATGTTACCTTTGGTATGCGTGCGGGATATTACCATGACATGGACAGTCGCATGAAGGTGCGTCGCAAAATGGTGAAGAACCTGTTGGAGGGCCCGTTCGATCCACGTTGCTATCTGGGTTGGCGCGGCCGGATCCGCAATCTTCGCGAGCATGCGACACGATTGCTGTCGAGGTCTCGCGTTGGGCGAACGGGAGGGGGCACATGACAAAGTCGGCCTCTGCATATGTCCGGTTCTGGGGCCGTCCTGCCCGGAAGTGTCGTCACCGTCTGGTGGAATTGTGTTCTGACAGGCGTTCGATCAGTTCTGCCATCCCGTTCGGGGTGACCGCAAGCGGCTATTGCCGGAGGGCTATCTGTCCGTGATTACCATTACCCAGGGAACCATCGCGTTCACGATTCTATTGTCTGTGGCGGTGTTGCTGGTGCCGAGGAGATATTTTCTTTTGCCCTATATTGTGGCGGCCTGCTTTGTTCCGGCGGACCAACGCGTCATCATCATGGACTTGGACTTCACCGCCCTGCGGATTCTCATCGTCGTCGGAGTGCTGCGAATCGTGTGCAGCCAGGACAGCAAGCCTCTGCAAATCAACTCCTTTGACAAGCTGGTCATTGCCTGGGCCGTCTGCGGTGCGGTGATCTATGTTCTGCTGTGGGGAACCTTGGGGGCCATTATCTTCAAGTGCGGTGTTCTCTTTGACATCCTCGGGACATACTGGTTGTTCCGGAAAAGCGTGACGAAGTTGGACGACATCAAGCAGATCGGTCGCGTTCTGGCGGTCTGTTGCCTGGTGATGGTGGTCTTCGTGGCCATCGAGTGGACGACGGGGCAGAACCCCTTTGCCGTCCTGGGGCGGGTTCACACGGTGTTGCGAGAAGGGGAGTTTCGTTGTCAGGCATCCTTCCCGCATTCGATCATGCTGGGGCTGTTCTGGGCGACGGCCGTCCCGCTCTTCGTCGGGCTCTGGAAGAGTGAGACGCACAAGTGGCTCTACGGGGCGGCGACGGCTGCCGCCGTATTTATCATCATCGCAACGCGCTCGAGCACGCCGCTTCTGACCCTGATGATTGTGGGCGCCATGATGCCTTTGTTTCGATACCGTCAGCACGGCCGTCTGGCCGCCTATGGCGCCGTGGCGATGCTCGTCGCCCTGCACATCGTCATGAAAGCGCCCGTGTGGCATCTGATCGCCCGGGTGAACATCATCGGAGGGTCGACCGGATGGCATCGGTATCATCTGATTGATGAGGCGATCAACCACTTTTCCGAGTGGGCTGTGCTGGGAACGCGCGGGACCGGCCACTGGGGCTGGGGGCTCTATGATGTGACCAATCAGTTCGTTCTCGAAGGAGTCCGGGGCGGGCTGATCACCCTCATCCTGTTCATCATCCTCGTGATCTGGGCGGTCGCCCGCGTGGGCAAGGCCTCCCTCCGCAGGATCTCGACGGGACACCAGTGGCTTTTGTGGGGAGTCTGCATCTCGCTGTTCGGACACTGCGTTTCCTTTTTCGGCGTTTCCTACTTCGGTCAGATCATTCTGTTACTGTACCTGACCTTTGCCATCACCGGATGGGTGTTCTCCGATCCCCGGCAGTTGCGTCTGGAAGAGAAGCTGGTTGCCTACCGACTTGCGCATGAAAAGAACCGTAGACGTATCGATCGTCATCGTCAGTTGGAACACGCGGGCCATCCTTCGGGATTGTCTTGAGTCCATCGACAAGAACGCCGGTGCGGTCTGCTGCGAAGTGCTCGTGGTAGACAATGCTTCCGCCGATGACTCTGTCGCCATGGTCCGAGAGGAGTTTCCGCATGTTCGACTGATCGAGAATGCGGAGAACCGTGGGTTTGCAGCGGCCAACAATCAGGGAATTGCCCTGGCCGCGGGGCGTTATGTCCTGCTGCTCAATAGCGACACGGTCGTGCTGGACCAGGCGATCGCTAAGACGGTGGCCTTTGCCGACGCTCGTCCCGAGGCGGCGGTTGTGGGCTGCCGTGTTCTGAATGCCGACCGCACCCTCCAGCGGACGTGTTCGATGTATCCGTCGCTGCCCAACCTGGTCCTGTCGAGCACCTATCTATACAAGGTATTCCCCCGGAGCCGGCTCCTTGGCCGGGAGCACATGACGTGGTGGGACCATGACAGTACGCGAGAGGTGGAGGTGGTCTCCGGGTGTTTCATGCTGATCCGTCGCGAGGCGATCGAGCAGGTTGGAACCATGGACGAGGGTTTCTTCATGTACGCCGAGGAGACGGACTGGTGCTATCGCTTCCGACAGGCTGGCTGGAAGATCCTCTACGCGCCGGTCGGCCAGATCGTTCATCTGGGCGGAAAGAGCAGCGAGCAGGTGAAGTCGGAGATGACGCTGCAGCTGCGCAGCGGGATTCTCCGGTTCTTCCGAAAGCACCGATCGTTTTCATACTATGCCATGGCGTGTCTCTTCACATCGCTCTGGTACGGGCTTCGGGTCCCCTATTGGTTCCTCCGGGCGCTCGTTCTTCCGCAAGAGCGAAACCAGGGTTTTGCCAATGCGGCGATCTACGCGCGAGGCTGTGCCCGAAGCCTGGGGGGCTGGGCCCGTCTTTCCTGCAAGCGCGGCGTATCCGCCGGGTTGTGACCGTGGGAGTGTTCAGTGACCGCAGAAAGACCGACATATGTCATCGTGACGCCGGCCTTCAATGAAGCGGCATATATCGAACGCACGATTCAGAGTGTCGTGCGTCAGACGATCCGGCCGGTCCGCTGGGTCATTGTCGACGACGGGTCGACGGATCCGACGGCGCAGATCGTCCAGCGCTATGCCCGGCAGTACGACTGGATGCGCTACCTGCGTCGAGAGCGAGTTCCAGGGCAAACGTATTACGCGAGCAACGTCTACGCGATCCAGGAGGGGCTTCAATCCCTTACCGAGGTCGACTACGCGTATCTGGCCATCCTGGATGCGGATATCGAACTGTGCCCGGACTACTACGAAGCCGTACTGGGGCGATTCAAACGCTATCCCGAACTGGGCATTGCCACCGGGACGTACCTGGAAAGAGAGGGCGATGCCCTCGTGGAGGCACGGATCGACCGTCGCTCCACGCCGAAAGCCATTCAGGTCTTCCGAAGGGCGTGCTATGAGCAGATTGGCGGATACATTCCATTCAAGAACGGAGGAGAAGATTCGGGTGTCGAAGTGGTTTCTCGCATGCACGGATGGCAAACGTGGTCGTTTCGAGACATCCAGGTGGTTCACCATCGGCCGGTGGGGACGGGGGATGGACACTCTCTGCTGCGCGCCCGCTTCCAGCTTGGCTTCCGAGATTACTGCCTGGGAACCCACCCGGCGTTCATGACCTTCAAGTGTGCCAAGCGGTGTGTGTGGGAACGGCCTTATTTCGTGTCGGGGCTGTTGCGTTTGGCCGGATTCTGGCACGGGTACCTACGTCGGGAAGCGCGACAGTTGCCGGCGGAGGCTGTGAAGTTTCTGCGGAGAGAGCAACTGGGCCGGTTGCTGGCCTCCCTGCGATTGCGGGAACCGGGATGGTCACCGAACTGAGGTAAGACAGGCATGTGCGGTATCTGTGGAATCGCGAACTTCGATCACAAATCGGTAGATCCCGAGGTCGTCGGCCGCATGCGCGACGTGATGCGCCATCGGGGGCCGGACGGAGAGGGTCTGATTTCCACCGAGCACGCCGCTCTGGGGCACGTTCGTCTGAGCATCATCGACGTGCAAGGGAGCAAGCAGCCCCTGGCCAATGAAGACGAAAGCATATGGGTGACGTTCAACGGCGAGATCTACAACTACCGCGAGCTGCGCGAGCACCTGCTGGGCAGGGGGCACCGCCTCAAGACGTCCGGGGATACGGAGACCCTGGTGCACCTGTACGAGGAGTACGGCCCGGAGATGGTCCACCGGTTGCAGGGGATGTTCGCTTTTGCCATCTGGGATACGAATAGCCGACAGCTCTTCCTGGCGCGAGACCGGATGGGGATCAAGCCACTCTACTACTGCCGGTGCGGCGGCGACTTTGTGTTCGCTTCCGAGCCGAAGGCGTTCTTCCAGCATCCGGGTGTCGATGCCCGGCCGCGCCCGGAGGCAATCTGGCACTACCTGACGTTTCGTTCCGTTCCTGCTCCGGCCACCTTCTTCGAAGGGATTGCCAAGGTCCAGCCCGGACATCTGTTGATCGTCACCGAGACGAGCCTGGTCGATCGATCGTACTGGGACATTCCCTTGGGGCAAACAGGTTCCGTCTCGGCGACGCCGACATCCGCACAGATCGAAGCGCAGACCGAATCGCTGCTGAAGACCTCCGTGAAACGTCGGCTCATCAGCGATGTCCCGCTGGGCGCGTTCCTGAGCGGCGGAGTGGATTCCAGTCTCATAGTCGCGATGATGAGTATGCTGACCAATGCCCCTGTCCGAACGTATTCCGTCGGGTTTCGTGACGCGGCATCGTCGGAGCTGCCGTATGCCCGGATTGTGGCGCAGAAGTACGGGACCGACCACCATGAGCTCGTTCTCGAAGAGGACTGTTTCGCGGACCATCTGGAGAAACTGACGTGGTTGCGGGACAGCCCCCTGAGCGAGCCGGCGGATGTTCCGCTCTATCTGCTGTCAAAGATGGCTCGTCGCGATGTCAAGGTGCTGCTTTCCGGAGAGGGCAGCGACGAACTGTTCGGAGGCTACCCCAAGTATGCTTACGATCGGTTTTCCCCGATGGTGAACTGGATGCCGGGCCGGCTTGCCCAGGCCCTCTGCTCCATGGTGCCGGCCAGGCTCAGGCGCGCGGAGGTCGCGCTGCGAAGTCTATGCGAGCGCAATCCCGCGGATCGGTGGCCTCAGTGGTTCGCTCCGTTCACACGCCGGGAGAAAGCGCTCCTGATGCCGGCCCACGGTTCCTGGCCCAGTCCTTTACAGGAACATGTTCGCCGTTCGCCAGGCCATGCACTGGATGCGATGCTGTACGCGGACTGCAAGGTGTGGCTGCCCGACAACCTCCTCGACCGGGGCGACCGGATGACCATGGGGGCCTCTGTGGAGGGGCGTGTCCCGTTCCTGGACCACGAACTGGTGGAGCATGCGTTCCGCCTGCCGGCGGACGTGAAGGTTCGGGGCTTTGCCCGGAAGTGGCTGGTCAAGCGGATTGCCCTGAGATACCTGCCCGAGATGATCGTGCATCGAAGGAAGGTCGGCTTTCGTTTGCCGCTGACCGCGTGGTTTCGGGGCCAGTTGCGCGATCTGTGTTACGACCGGATCTGCGACCGGCAGGGGCTCCTCGTACAGTTATTTGATGGAGGGGAACTGCGGAAGGTCCTGGACGACCACTGCAGTCAGCGGAAGGACAACTGGCTTCAGATCTGGACGCTCCTGGGGCTGTCGATCTGGAGCGATATATTCTGTAACCACCCGGTTTCCAGGGCTCGAGAGAAATATTGTCCAAGAGTGGAATCCATTTCGTGAAAGCCAAAGGACCGCTCAAGATCTGCCTTGCGGCATCCGCGGGCGGTCATTTGAGCCAACTTCTCAAGATTGCGAACGCCTGGTCCGGGAATGAGACGTTCTGGATCACCACGACCCCGGTGGTCCGTCATTCCCTGGGCGGCGGCGGAGTCGTGTATGTCGTTGGCGAATGCAACCGCCAACATCCGCTGCGCGTCGTCAGCGTGCTGTTCCGTTGCCTGCGGATTCTACGCCAGACCAGGCCGAACCTCGTGATCAGCACGGGGGCGGCTCCAGGGTGCATGGTGGCGGTGTTGGGGCATCTGTTGGGCGCCAAGGTGATCTGGCTGGATAGCATCACCAATGTCCATCGCCTGTCGCTCTCAGGGCGGCTGGTCCGTCCGTTTGCGGATCTGTTTCTGGTCCAGTGGCCGGAGCTGGCACGGAAATATCGGGGGGTGGAGTATGTCGGAGCCGTGATATGATCTTCCTGACCGTCGGGACACAGTTTCCTTTCGACCGTCTCGTTCGGGCGGTGGACGACTTCTTCGACGCATACGAACTGGGCGATGAGGTTTTCGCGCAGATCGGTGATACTACCTACAAGCCCCGGCACTTCGAGGCGGTGGCTACCCTCGACAAAGAGATGTTTGACCGGCGTTTCCAGGAGGCTTCTGCGATTATCGGCCATGCCGGCATGGGCACCATCATGCTGGCCCTGGACAGCGGAAAGCCGCTCCTGGCGATGCCTCGCCGGAAGAAATATGCCGAGGTCGTCAACGATCATCAGGTGGCTCTGGCGGACGAGTTTGAGGCTCTGGGGCACATTCTGGTCGCCCATACGCCCGGTGAACTGGCCGCAAAGCTGACCCGGCTGAAGTCCTTCCGCCCCCGGCCCCGGATGGCCAGCCCGGACGCGGTGGCCGAGCGCATAGATTGTTTTGTCCGGTCGATTGACTTGGGATGACACTTTTGGTATACTTTATAACACCTCGTAGGTCGTCGAAGAGCAGGCCTGGGAGTTGTTGTATCATCGGTGGTGGCTCAAGGGAGATGGGCTGCGCAAGGTCCTGGAGGATCATTGCCCCGAGCGGAAGGGCAATGGCCCGTGGGTGCGGACGCTGTGCGAAGCGTTCATCTGCGGCGAGCGGTGCCATGTACTTCCTGTCTCGGTGGCCCAGTGAAGATCTGCGCGTGAGGAGGGTCTTACACCGTGACGACCGAAAAACAGCGGAGGATTTGCCTGGTGGCCTCGGCAGGAGGGCACCTCAGTGAGCTTCTGAAGATCGCCAAGGTCTGGTCCGGCCAGAGGGTTTGCTGGATCACGACCGTCGACGTGGTCCGGGACACCCTGGGCAAGACCGGCGAGGTTCATGTCGTCGGCGAATGCAATCGTCAGCACCTGTTGCGCGTCATTGGGGTGTTCTTCCGGTGTCTTCGCATCATTCGCCGGGAACGGCCGAACGTGGTCATCAGCACGGGGGCGGCCCCGGGATGTCTGGTGGCCTTGCTCGGCCATCTGGCCGGAGCGAGAGTGATTTGGCTGGACAGCATCACAAACGTCCATCGTCTGTCTCTTTCGGGTCGGCTGGTTCGTCCGTTCGCGGATTTGTTCCTGGTCCAATGGCCGGCGCTGGCCCGAAAATACCGGGGTGTGGAGTACGTCGGGGAGGTAGTCTAGTCCTTCCGACCTGGGGAACACAGCTTCCGTTAGATCGTCTCGTCCGAGCCGTTGACGGCTTCTTCGCGACGAGATCGACACGCTTGCGATCCTTCTCGCCGCAGGGCCGGGCGGCAAACACTCACGCGGCGGCAGAACGCATCGACTGTTTCACCATGTCGATCACTCCATACTTCCCTGTGGAATAGACGATGGGACTCTTCACACGGTTTTCGAGGATCAGTCGCCGGCGAAAGCTGCAACTGTTCTATGAGCGAATGAAACCTCACGCACAGACGAAGATCCTCGATGTAGGTGCGCAGGTCGCTCCGGACGACCAGAATGACTGCCAGCTCATCAATTCGTATCCCTGGAAGGCCAATGTCAGTGCCGTGAACATCCTGGAGCAGCACACCAGCGAGATCCGGCAGCGTTTTCCCGAGGTCGACGCCAGGACCGCCGATGCGCGCTGTCTTCCCTGGCCCGATAAGCATTTCGACGTGGTCTACAGCAACGCGGTCATTGAGCACGTCGGCGGTCTGGAAGACCAGCGGAAGATGGCATCGGAGGTCATGCGCGTCGGGCGCCGGTGGTTTGTCACGACGCCGAATCGATGGTATCCGTTTGAGTTTCACCTTCGTCTGCCTTTCGTGACGTGGCTGCCCGGCCAGGCGTACCTGGCCTGCGGCCGGATCTTCAGCTACAACCACGTACGAGGCAGGTATGTCTTCGGCTGTGATTGTTCCGGCCTCCGCCTGATGACGGTGCGGGAGCTGCGCAGTTGCTTTGGCGTCAGCGAGATCGTCCCCATCCGAGTGACCTTCATGGCCGAGACGCTTGTGGTCATCGGCGGAGACTGACGGCCAGGCGACGGATGCACTCGTGCCAGTCAGCATGGGGCGCGCCGTCGCGGAATCCGCCGGCGTTCTGTATTCTGCAACACGAAGTGCGTATCCATGTTTATCCCGCCCGTGAAAGTGCCGATATCCCCTGTGGAACTGTAAACGGACGGCTCCCTGCTGGTCGGACCCAGGGCGGTCTGCGATGCGGGGGGATATCGGACCATGCGTTCGGCGTCTGAAACCGTCGCAAAAGCGCTGGCGCGCCTCCGGAATTGGCTGGATATGCGTTTCACGGTGTGATAGCATACCTCCGGAGGGTGGCGAAGACGCCGTGGTCTTCCGGAAATCCTATACACTCAAGAGAATGGAGTATCGAGCAGCACGGTTGAAATGAGGCCTGGCGCACCGACGTCGTACACAGGAGGAGCGCGGGATCCCGCGCGAGTGTTGTCGCGTCCGTATTTCTCCCCCGATGTTGACGTGGAATGTGGAAAGGCAAGGAAGCAGGCCTCAAGACAAGACTTGGACCAATGCAAAGCAACCTCCAGATAGAGAAGTTGGACATACGGACTGTCGTGCTCGTCGGACGACAGGATTTCGGACGTTGTCCGCTGGCGGCGCATCTGCCCATGGCCCTGTGGCCGATCGCGGGCAGACCGGCCCTCGAGCGGTTGCTCGACCATCTTGCAGAGGAGGGGATTCGCCGGGTTGTGGTCTGTAGTGAAAACGACATTTCCGAGTACATCGAGCCGGTTCGCCAGCGACGTCGACTGAAAATCACCACGCTGAACGAAGACCTGTCCGGCGGCACGGCCGGGTGTCTTCGGGACGCAGTGGGATCCGATTCGGGCGACCTGATCATGGTCTTTTCGGGAAGCATGGCTTCGCCGCCCCCGTTGCGAGGTCTGATCGAGTCGCACCACTTGCACGGTGCCGACTTGACCATGGTGTTCAACCCGGGACCGTCGGACGGCGGCGCGCCCGGAGCCCCTGCCGAGATCTATCTGTGCAAACCTGACGTATTGCGTCTGATTCCTGCCGGCGGTTATTCGGACATCAAGGAAGGACTCATCCCATCGATCCTGCGAGCCGGAGGCGTGGTTCGACCGTTTGTGTTGACCACGGAGGTCGGGAGCTTCCACGATCGTGGCGGCTATCTGCGCGCCGTGTCGATGCATCTGACGGGGTGTTCCAGATCAGACGCGGCGGAGACGCCGAGTGGGCGCCTCCAAATCGCGGCGGAGGCCTTGGTTCATCCTTCTGCGAGGATCTGGGGGCCGGTAGCGGTCGGCGAACAGGCGCGCATTCTCGAAGGTGCGGTGGTGGTGGGCCCGACTACTATCGGGCCTCGGACTGTGATCGGTTGCGACAGCGTCGTCGTCAGGAGCGTGTTGTGGGGCGACGCGAGTGTGGGAAACCACTGTGAGGTCTTTGAATCGGTCCTCGGTAGCGGAGCGGTGCTGTCCGACCGGGCGGTCGTGGCCGAGCGAACGGTCGTGGCCGGCAGGGCGACGCGGGCCACACAGGCCTCCGTCATATCTGCAGGGACGAGGCGGAGACATTCGAGCGCACGCGTTGCAGATCGAGTGGAGGGACTGATGGCGAAACTCCCTGTCTGGGCCCGAAGGTCTCCGAGCCAAGCGGGATATCTTGTCGGAGGGGCCGTCATTCTCATGGCGTTTCTGTGGTCCTACTGGGCGACGTTCACAGACCTCTATGAAGTCTGGCGGCGAAACGATGAATACTCTGCCGGCCTGCTCGTTCCGTTCCTGGCGGCCTATGCCCTCTGGGTGCGGCGGCGGGATTTTGACAGGGTGCCGGTTCGGCCCGCGGTGTGGGCTGGGATTGTCCTGCTGCTTCTGGCGCAGACCGTCCGAGGTTTGGGACTCTACCTCATGTTCGGTTCTGCCGAGAGACTCTCGATGCTCATGTCGGTAGTCGCCGTTGCTCTGCTGCTTCTGGGCTGGAGCTTCCTGCGAAAGCTGGCTCCGGCGCTGCTGTTCCTGTGCCTGATGCTTCCGTGGCCGAACCGCGTGCAGGCCGCTCTGGCCGTCCCCCTCCAGGGTTGGGCGACGACGTCTGCGGTTTTTTGCCTGGAGTTGGCCGGATACGAAGTGGCCAGAGAAGGCAATATCATCACGATCGGAGACACGCGTGTGGCGGTGGCCGAAGCCTGCAACGGCCTGCGGATGATTACCGCCTTCGTCGTGATCAGCGGCCTGGTGGTCCTTCTGACCAGGCGCACCTGGTGGGAGAAAGTGCTCATCTTGATCTCCAGCCTGCCGATTGCCCTGCTGTGCAACACATTGAGACTTACCGTGACCGCGGTGGCGTTCACGGTTCTCACAGGCGAAAACGTGGAGAAGCTGTTCCACGATTTTGGCGGATACGCCATGATGCCTCTGGCACTGGCTCTGGTAGTGGGAGAGTTGTGGTTTCTGGCGCGGCTGACCACGCCGCCGGCGGATCTCTCATCGACGGTCATCACGCGACGACAACCGCGACAGATACCGAACTCTTGACATAGGAGAATGGGGCAATGAATAATCTTGAGAAATACCTGGATCAGGTGATCGAACAGAAACCCGCGCCGTATGACGTCCCTCTGGACCTCGAGTCGGACGCGCCGTCGCAGCCGAAGCCGAATGTCCTGCGAAGCATCGCGAAGCGATGGTACATCGTCCTGGGCGTGCTCATTCTGGTCTGTGCGGTGGGTCTGCCGGCGATCTGGTTCTTCTCACCGCCCGTCTTCAACGTGCAGGGTGCCGTACGCATCGCCCCGGTGGTCGAGAGCATCCTCCCGGGCCAGAACGAAGCCCGCGGGGGGAGCGGTTCGGGTTATGCCGACTTTGTCAACACGCAGGTCACGATTCTGACCAGCGGCCCCGTTCTCCAGAGAATTGCCGACGACTTGTCCGGTCGGGATCTGCGTATCTTCAGTGGCGAGCCGCAGACGCCGATCGGCAAACTCCAGGCCATGTTCCTGCCTCGTACGAGCAGGCCGGACCCGGCCGCCGTACTGAAGAATGCCGTGGCCGGCGGAGTGATCTTGGCCGGTCAGATTCCCCACACGGAACTGATGGCTGTGACGATGAAGGCGACGGACGCAACCGAAGCCATCCAGATCGTGAATGCCTTTCTGACGCACTACCAGAACAAGTACGGCACCGATTCCACCGAGGCCGAGAATGCGAGAATCCGGATCCTGACCGATACCCGGAACCAGTTGAGCAACAAGATCACCTCGCAGACGGAGACGATCTACCAGCTCGCAGAGGAATACGGAACCACCGTGTTGGACACCCGTCACGACATGGAACTGCAAACGCAGAACACCCTGTGGTCCCAGTGGATCGCACTGGAGGCCCGGCGATTTGACCTCGAAGCCACGGTTGCCGTCTTGGCGCAGGCGGCGACGGATGTCAACATGCCTGCCGAGCAGATCGTGGCGGAACGAAAGAACTACGTGAATTCAGATCCTGAATTCCAACAACTGTCGCAGAACATCGTGGAGATGCGACGCGATCTGCTGGTGTCCACACAGACGCTCAAGCCGGGGAACCCGGCCCTCCGGCAACAGGAGGATCTGCTCGCGAAGTTCGAACAGGCCTTGGAGGCCAAGCGCGAGAGCCTGGAGCAGGAATTCAACGAGGGGCTTGAGGAACGCATCGCGGCGGTCGCGCAGGAGAGGCTTAAGAACGCCCGATTGGAATTGCAGCAACTCGTCGCCCACCAGGAAAGACTCCAGGGAGAGCTCAAAGATCAGGGCACCAAGACGCAGAAGGTCGGCCAGACCAATCTGCAAATCCAGGATCTTCAGTTCAATCTCGCGATGGACCGGCAGTTGTATGAAAGAATAAGCGAACAGATCAAGACGCTGGACATGGAGCGTCAGGGACGTCCTCGGATCACGCCGGCCTATTCGGCCTATGTCGTCAAGACAGACGACCGTCGGCCGCAACTGGCGATCGCCATGGTTTTCGCCGGTCTGGCGGCGGGAGCCGGCTTGGCGTTTCTGCGGCACCGAATGGACAAGACGCTTCAGACCCCGGAGGATATGACGCGATATCTCGGGTTGCCCGTACTGGGGACGACCACGAGTTCCCATACGATCAAGCCCGCACAGTTTGCCGAACAGATTGCCAGCGACTATCAGACGATCCGCACGAACCTCGGACTGCTCACCGACGGCGGGATGCCCAAGAGACTGGCGGTTTGCAGTCCCGGCACGAGGGAAGGCAAGACGACGTTTGCGGTCAACCTGGCGACGAGTCTGGCCAAATCGGGCAAGAAGGTGCTTCTGATCGACGGCGACCTGCGGAAGCCTGACGTGCGTTACATGCTGAATGTGCCGAACGGTTCCGGCGGCGTGCAGGAAGTGCTTCTGGGTGGGGACCCGAACGGGATCATCTGCGTGGTCCCTGGGAGCGGTCTGCATGTACTGGCGGCCAACGCGCGTAGCCTGGCGGATCCCTACGAATTGCTGGCTTCCTCCACGGCGGCCGAGCAGATTGACAAGATCGGCCGGGACTACGACCACGTGATTGTCGATACGCCGCCGGCATTGGCCTTTCCCGATGCCATCGTATGGGCCAAACTGACGGATGCGGTGATCCTGGTGGGCTTTGCCGGCCAGACGACGGCCCCAGATCTGGCCGAGACCAGGGACCGATTCACCCGCGTTCGGGCCCGGGTCGTCGGTGCGATTCTCAGCAACGTCCGGGTCGATCAAGGCCTCTATCGGTACAACTATGGATATCGGACCCGGACGGCGACGCCCGTCCGCAAGGCCGCCCGGCAGAAGAAGATGCTGCTTTCTCCCCAAGGTCCTGACGATCGCACAGAGGCGTGATGCGTGTACGGGGATTGACCTTTATCGTCCGAGTCTGTCGGTCCCGGGTGTGAATTGGCTATGAGGCTGATTGTAGTCCGAGGTGAGGGGGACGGAGCGAAGGCGTTCGAGACGGGCGTGCTGCGATACGCGCTGTCTGCGCGTCCCCTGCCCGAGGTGATCCTGAATGGAGCCTGTCGCCTGTGCAGTTCGACAGACGGGAACAGCGGCCTGTCAAGGCTGGCGGGTGGGGCCGAACGCGGGAACGTCGTGTGGGTCGTTCCCGCGTCCTGGCAGACGGACTCGGCGGACAACGCCGAGCAGGACGGCGGACGTGTTGTCTCAGGGCAGCTCAACCGGAAACATCTGGCTGCTGTCCGGCGTCATCCCTGGCTGACGATCTCCAACGGCCGCTTTGCTGCTCGTGTTAGTGACCACCTCTGGGATCGGGTGCTTGAGGAGACATCGTCGGATGTGCTGGCCGTGACGGTCGTTCCCGGACTGCTGGCCTATCAGGAGCGAATCCGCCTGGCGGAAGCGGGAGAGTTGGTTGGATACCGGCGATTATACAGCGATGCGGCCGAACCCATGCCCTTGCCAATCGACTGGCCGCACCATCTTCTGATCCGATCAAAGCACGCCGTTGCGATACTGAACGACGGCTTGCCCTCTGAGTTCGGGGAGATGATCGAGAGGTGTCACACACATGGCATGAGAGTTGAGTCCGTCTCCATGGCTGGTTCCGTCATTGATCTGGCGTCTGAAGAAGGGATTCTCGCACTGTCCGACGCGGTGCTGACCCACTGCCCGCCTCGGGGGGCCGTTCTGAATGCGTCCCTTGGCAGGCGAGTGTATGCATACGATGCAGACCACGATATTTCGGGTGACGCACGGTTTGTCGGTCCGGTACTGCTCGGACGGGGCGTACGTGTCGAGCCGGAAGTGGTGGTCGTCGGTCCCAGCATCCTTTGCGACGGCTGCACGGTGGGGCGAGGTGCCCTGGTCGACTCGTCTATCGTGGGGACCCGGGTTGCCATAGAATCGGATCGCACCGTCCACCGTTGTGTCGTCTCAAGCTTGGAGAATGGGGCCGCATCCGAACGCACCTCTTCGCTGCGGGCGGCCCGGTTCTGGACGAAACCGCTCTGGGCGAGTCGCCAGAGCGTCTTCCGCACGTGGCCGCGTTTCTCGTATCCGGTTTGCTTCAAGCGCATCGCGGATGTCGTCGTCGCCGGTGTTGTCTTGATCCTGTTTGCCCCCGTTGTGCCGCTGATTGCCCTGGCGATCAAGGTCAACTCGCCCGGGCCGGTGTTCTTCCGCGACAAGCGTCAGGGACTCCACGGGCGCCCGTTCAATTGCGTCAAGTTCAGGACCATGCGCGTCGGAGCGGCCGAGATTCAGGACAAGCTGCGCTTCGTCAGCGAAGTGGACGGACCGCAATTCAAGATGGCCGACGATCCTCGGATCAGTACGGTCGGACATTTCCTCAGAGAAACCTATCTGGACGAGATACCTCAGTTCTTCAACGTCTTGTGTGGGCAGATGAGCATTGTGGGTCCGCGACCATCGCCGGAGTCGGAAAACACGCTGTGTCCGTCATGGCGCGACGCCAGACTTTCGGTGCGGCCGGGTATCACTGGACTCTGGCAGGTCTACCGAACACGTGAGCCCTTCAAAGACTTCCAGGAGTGGATTCACTACGACACCAAGTACGTGCAGGAACTCTCACCGCAAATGGATTTGTGGGTGTGTTGGTGCACATTCCGCAAGATGGTGGCCAACTTCATCCGTCAGTTCTGACCGGAGGGTCGCCGGGCGACACGGAGACGTTTGCGTCCGGCGGCTTGGGCGACCGATGGCGGCGCAAGAACAGCGGCCGCTGTGAATCGCCCTGATTCAGTGGAAAGGATACACCCGATGGCGCAACGATATTTCAACTGGACCCTGGCAATCGTTCTGGTGGTAGGCGTGGCAGTCCTGGCGGCGGCGGCTCTGTCCCTGCACAAGTGGCAACGGAGCACGCTCGCCGAGGAGTCGCTTCCCTTGGGCGAACAGGCGTTTGCCGAGCAGAACTGGGAGGAGGCGGCCAAGCAGATCGGCCGCTATCTGACAATCAATGGGGACGATACCGCGCGCCTGCTCAAGTACGGCCAGGCCCAGGAGAAGATCAGACCCAGCACCTCCAGCGGCGTTCAGCATGCGATCGCGGCCTATTCGGCAGTGCTCCGGTTGGACGGAGGCAATGCCGAGGCCGCCAAGAGGTTGATCGCCATCTATTTGGGTGAAAGCCCCGGCGAAGCCGAACTCAAGGCGAGACAGTTTCTGGAGGGCAACGACGATCCGACGATCCGGCAGTATCTCAGTGTTGCTCTGATCCAGCGGCGGGATTTTCCTGAGGCGCAGCGGACCCTTGCCAGCCTGATCCACGATCATCCGAGCCATGTGCCGGCCTATGAAGTCATGGGGTTGCTGGCCGCTGAGCAGCCAGCGGAGGTCAATCGGCCGTCCAACTACTGGTTTGAGGAGGCGGTCGCGGCCAATCCACAGTCTGCGCTGGCCCATATCGTGCGTGGTTCTTTCCTGCGGCGAACCGGAGACCGCGCCAATGCAATGGCCGACTTCGAACGTGCGGCGGATCTGGACCTGTCGGATCGGGAGGTGCATCTCCGTTTGATCGGCGAACTGATTCTGGCCGCTGCCTACGACCAAGCCAGAGTGCAGATTGCCGCCCTGCGAGCCAAGGCACCCACGGAGCCGGATCTCTGGCGGTACTGGGCCATGGTGGCCATCCAATCCAACTCGGAACAGGAGATGCAGGCTGTAGCGGAGGCCGGCCTCAAAGAGCTGGCCGTCTACCCCTGGGATTTCCTGCCTTGGGCGGCGGAACTGCTGATCCGGGCCAAGCAGTTTGAGCAGGCGGCCGACTGTATCCTTCAGATGCAGAAGAAGGACTTCGAGCCTGCCAGAAGCGCCTTTCTCGAAGGCTATCTCGCGCAGCAGAAGGGGCAGTTGCAGGAGGCGGCGACCTTCTGGAGAAAGGCGATCGCGCTGGGATATCAGTCACGGCGGGACCGGATGTGGCGCGGCCACTTTCCTCCGGTCCGGATGTTCCTGGCTTCCGTTCTTCAGAAGATGGGCGACCTCCACTCCGCGATCGAACAGCTCCGCCTTCTGGTCTCGGACGTGCCGGATTACCCCCAGTTCCATCTGGCTCTGGCACAGTTGCTGGCGCAGGCCGAAGACTGGTCTGGTGTCCTCGACCAGGCCCAGCAGGTGCAGCGGCTGGTTCCCGAACCGACGGACGGAAAGGTTCCCGATCTGCGGACCAGCGCCGCGCTGCTCGAGATCCAGGCGCGCATGCGCCTGTTGGCCAGCGCGGGCGATTCAGAGTCGGCGCGCAGCGGCTGGCGGGCCATTGAGGCAAGATTGGCCGCACTGAGCGCCGCAGGCGTCGAGGCGGGTCAAGTCCAACTGCTCCGGGTCCAGGCCGCCATGTTCCAAGGCAAACATGCGGAGGCCGCGACGATGCTCGGCCAACTGGAGGCCGGCCAGACGGATCGGCTTGCCGCCATGCTGTTGCGGGCGCAATTGTGCGTAGACGAGGGAAAGGGGTCCGAGGCCGTGTCGCTGCTGCGTCAGACGATCGAGAAGTTCCCGCAGAGCACGGAACCTGTCAGAAACCTCGCCTTGCTGCTGAACCGACAGAATAAGCGGTCGGAGTGCGAGGCCGCTATCCGCGACGCGATGTCGAGAATGGACAAGGCGGGCCGGCGGAGTCTCGGCATGCTTCTGGCGGAGTTGTATGTCTCGTGGGGCCGAGATGAGCCCCTCTATGAATTGCTGACGGACCTGTCAAAGGAGTTTCCGGATGATATAGGATCCAAACGCCGTCTGCTGACGCTCGATCGTGTGCTGGAAGATCCCGCGATGTCGCAGTCCATCGTGGATCAAATCAAATCGATCGAGGGGCAGGACGGTTGGCAGTGGCGCGTGGAGCAAGCAAGGGTCTGGATTCTGTCCGAGGGATTCCAGAGCTACTACGGCCAGGTGGTCCGGCTGCTGCAGGAAAACCTCCTGTCCAATCCGGAGGACCGCTCCAGCCGCCTGCTTCTGGCGGCCGCGTATGAGAAGGGCGGAGACCTGCAACTGGCTCTGGCCATGTATCGGGAGGCGATCCAACGATGGCCCAACGATGTCGGAGTGGTCACCCGAACGGTGCAGGCCCTTTACCAGGCAGGCGAAGATGAAGAGGCACAGGGGATCTTGGATCGGGCCAAGTCGCGCGATCTTTACGACCCGGACATTCAGAGACTGCAGTTGCAGGGACACCTGCGGCGCAGCGCGAAAGCCGGCGATTCTGCGGCGCGGCGGCATGCCTTGGTGTCTGCCTCAGATATACTGCAGGACTTGGTTCGGCAGGACCCGAACGATACAGCGGCCGGTTTGCGACTGGTGTCGATTCTCGGGGCGCAGCAGAAGTACGACGAAGCCCAGGCCGCCCTTAACGCGGTGAAGGCGAGGGATCCGGAATCGGTCTCGGTCATTGTCGCTCAGGTGCAGCTCGACGTCGAGCGAGGCGATGCCGATGCGGCGTTGCGCCTCTGCGGCCAAACCATTGCCCGAGAGGACAGCGTCTTCTCGCGGCTACTGCGCGGCAGGACGTATGAGGCCTTGAAGCGCTACGACGACGCACAGGCCGACTACGATCGAATGGTTGCTTTGGCTCCCGAGAAGGCAGAGATCTGGCTGTCTCGGTCCGATTTCTTCATCCGAACCGGACGTAGTAGAGAGGCCATTTCCGATATCGAGAAGGCTCTGGAACTGTCCCGCGACAACCTCCCGGTGCAGCAGCGGGCGCTGTTCCTGTTCCTGAACTCGGGTGACCCCGTGCTGTTCCAGCGGGGGGAGGCTATGCTCGAAGAGGCGCTCCGACTGCATCCGCAGGATATGGGGCTGAGGTTGCACAAAGCGCGCGTGCTGCTCCGTCGCGAAACGGCGCCGGCTGCCGAGCAGGCGCGTACGCTGCTTCGCGAGATCACGGAGAAGAACCAAGACCTCGCCGATGCCTGGGAGTTGCTCGGAATACTGGAGTTGCGCGAAGACCAGGTGGCCAGGGCCATGGATGTGGCTCTTCGAGGTCTGGCAGCGAATCCGGACAGCCGGCAACTGTTGCTGCTCAAGGCCCAGGCGGAGGCGCGCCGGTCGCCCATGCTGGCAGTGCCGACCCTCAGAGGGTTGATCGATCAGGACCCCAATGACATGAGCGTAGTCTCGCAGTTGGCCTTCTCGTACTTGCACTCAGATCGGCCTCAGGAAGCCGTCCGGCTTCTCCGCCACCATTTGGGCGCCCAGACAGGGCCGGGGCGAAAGCAGGGCGAGATCGCCTTGGCGACGGTGCTGTATCGCAGTGGTGAGCCGAATGAGGCGGCCGAGATTCTCAGGGGCCTTCTACAGGCCGAGCCGGACGATGCGTCGCTGGTCGTCACATGGGCTGGACTGCTGGTTTCCGCCGAACGCTGGACCGAACTGGAGTCTCTTCTGGCAGACTGGCGCGCCAAGCGCCCGGATGACGCTGCGGTTCCGACGGCCGTGGCGCGAAACCTGATCGCCGACGGCGGCCAGAAGGGATTTGAGTTTGCCGAGAGACTGCTGCGATCGGAGATCGAGCGCCACCCGCAAGCTCTCCCGCCGCTGCATCTGCTGGCCAACCTGGTGACTGTGGCGGGGCGATCGGAGGAAGCCGCCGCCCTCAATCAGAAGATCCTGGACAGCGACCCAGAGAACGTCTTTGCCATGAACAACCTCGCCTGGCTTCTCTGCGAGGAGCAGGGGCAGTATCAGAAGGCGCTGGAACTGGCGAATCGGGGTCTGAAGATGCGGCCGGAGTACATCGATCTGATCGAGACGCGAGGTGTCATTCACTACCGCCTGGGACGTCTGGACGAGGCCGTCCAGGACTTGAGCCGGAGCCTGGAGTTGTATCCGGTCAACGCCACGGCAATAGCCTCGACCCATTTCCACCTTGCCAGAGTCTACGCGGAGATGGGACGAAAGGCGGATGCGATTCGACACGTTGAGCAGGCCTTGGCCCTGCATCGCAGCAGCAGGCAGTCGACCGATCCCGGGCAGCGCAAGAGCGAGTTGTCGCAGGAGGATCTGGCCGATGCAGAACGTCTTGTGGAACAGTTGCAGAAAGGCAATGGATAATGTCCCCGCCACATGAAACAACAGAGGGCGATTGCCGGGGGCCCGACCGTGCCGGCCCGGAGGTTCGCCCCGTGCTCCTGGACAGCCGACAGTGGTCGTATGTGCGGAGGCGGTACGAGCTGACTCCTCGGGAATTGCAGATCGCGGAACTGGTGTGCCGGGGGTTCCGAAACGACCGCATCGCACGCGATCTGCGGATCCGCCCGGGGACGGTCAAGACACACGTCAGGAACATCTACCGCAAGGTGAAGGTCAAGAGCAAGATTGCGATGCTTCTGCGGTTTGTCAACGAGGCCAGCGGTCCTGCCGGGCTCCAGAGCCCTCTGCCCTCCACGCAATCCCTCGACTGAGCCGGGCCCCTGCGGCCCGTGATCCAGGCTCAGCATCTCCAAAACCACATATCAGGATGCTTCCGCTTGACCGAATCACGGTTCGGTTCCGTGGGTGTTCCATGGGCCGACGGAAACGACCGGACGCCGGTGTCCGGTCACTTATTTTTTGGAGATCGTCTACCACTAAATGAATAGCTCCTAAGTGGTATGACAGTGTCACGAGGATTCATCCTCTGCGCGATGCCGCCGGTCGCGTGCGAAGGGCACATGGCGGTGCCACGGTCCAGATCGGTTCTCGGCCCCCAGACGGCGGGACATCCGCAGTGGTTTCGGTCGAAGGGAATATCTGATCTTTTTCGTGCAAATTGCTTTGACAGGTATGGCCTGAAACGGTAGAATACCAGAGTATGTACGCCTCATCGGAGGGGGTGTGTACCGCGTTTTCGTCACGTCATGGATAGACGCTTGGAGAGAGGGCACTTTCTCTGATGGTGCGCAGCGAGCAAGATGTGTCGCTGCTGCGTAGTGCCGTCAGAGAGGAGGAGCGGTGTTCGGGAAGTCAAAACGATGGCTGGTGCCGGCGTTGCTGCTGCTGGCGACGGGAACGGAGAGTCTCCGTGCGGCCCGTCCGTGGGCTGGCGGTATGCTGGCGCCATGTCCTGTCGTTCGGGCAGTTCCGGCCGAACCGATCCCCGCATTGGTGCCGATGTCTGTTTCGCAAATTCCGACCTGTGTTTTTGGTTTTCGTGTAACGATCCAGAGCAGAAACGCCAGGCACGATGAGATATCGCGCCAGCCACTGGTGTCCTGCTGCCGCGGTTGAAAGGATCGTGGAGTGCCGGCTCGAGCGGGTGATCGGAGTATCGCCGGCTTGTTGCGGCCATGTAGTGCGGCGCGGTCCGCGGGGCGTCCGCATGCTCTTTGGAAGAACGTTGCGGCGAGCTTGTTGGTGCCGAGGGTCGATGCGCGCAAGGCCTTCGCATCAAGAATCCGTCCATGACGTTCTCTGCTCTCGACGGGCAGTAGCGGTGCCGCGAGCGGAGGGAACCTGCGTTCGCTTGCGATGAAGGAGATTGTTGCAATGGAGTGAGGCAGAATCAGGCGTGACGCAAGAGGCCGTCGATTTCGTGTGACGGCCCGACAAGAGAGAGTAAGGAGGAGATCAGGGTATGAATGTGAAAAAAGCATTGGTATTGTGTGCTGTGGTGCTGCTGACGGCGTCGGCCAGTCACGCGGCATACTCGACGGTGGGGGTCACCGGCAACCTCACGTGGAGTGGCGGTCAATTCGACTTCAATGGGCAAGAGTCGACGTCCCTGTCGGGTGCGGATGCCACAACCGGCAGCTACTGGGTCCATGTGGGCGCCAGCGCCGTCGCCCCGGAAAGCGCAGGGGCAACGGACAGCGCCGCGGCTTCGCATGCGTGGTACATTGAGCATATCGCGGGGACTGAGAGTGGCTATCCTGTTTTCACGGCGGTCTTCGACATCACCAGGGATCTGTTCACCGAGTTCACCGGGGACAGCGCCGACTACTTGGTCAACATGGGTCTCAGGTTCGATAGACTGCAAGGTGTTGACCCGGCGGAGAGTGCGAGCAGCACATTCGTCGTCAACAACGGCGACCTCCTGGATGACGTCATCCAGGTGCCCCTCCCCAGCATCACGGTCAGTTCGAAGTACGGCAATCAGGGCTGGCTGTATCTCACCGTCGATGTGACGGCGAATGCCTTCACGGCAGAGGTGCAGGAGCCTGAAGAGCCTGAAGAGCCCGAAGAGCCCGAACAGCCGGTGACGATTCCGGCCCCCGGCGCGATCGTGCTCAGCTCGCTGGGCGCGGGTCTGGTCGGCTGGCTGCGGAAGCGCAAGACCCTGTGATGGCTGGATTTGGTCTTGCCGCATGACCCGTGGTGGTTGACACGGTGTTGGCGGTGGGAGACAAATCGAGTGATGGAACGAAAGGCCCCGGAGGGAACCGAGGTTCCCTCCGGGGCCTCTTTTCAGGGGGCGGATCGCTGCGGCGATTGCCTCGCCATGGAAGAAAATGGGAAGCGTTGAGAAGTGGTGGGGGACCCGGATTCGCCGCGTCCAGGGGTGACGTGTTCCAGATCGGGGTCGTTGTTGTCCCTCTCGGATTTCTCGACACGGTGCAAGGCAGGGCAACTTCACAGGTTGCGTTGCCGGCCGACACAGGACCTGAAATCGCTCATGGAGGAAGACGGCGCACGGCCGGCGGTTGCAGATGTCCAGTGTCAATCGATGGAAAAGAGAGTGAGAAGAATCTGGAGGAAGGAGTATGAGGCTGCCAGCAGTTGCAGCGGGCGTCGTCTGCGTTGTTCTTCTGTGCGGCGCCGTTCACGCGGCTACGGTTACAGTGGTTAACACGGTGGACTCGGACGATGGGTACTACTTTGCGCCCCCGGGCGTGGTCCTCGATCATCCACCGTACTACCGCGGCTCCTGGGAAGACTGGGGCTGGTCGCACGACCTGACGACTGTCCCGGCCGGCGCACAGGGAATCCTGTCGGCCACCCTCTCCATCTCGGCCTGGGACGTCGATTACTACGAAGGGGAGATCGACGTGGTCTATGCCAACGGAGTGGCTATCGGCACGCTGGACGAGACATGGGGACGTCAATGGGGGACAACGACGTTCTCGCTGCCGACAAGCGTGCTGAACGATCTTTGGGAAGACGGCGAGCTGTCCATCTACGTGGACGTCGACTCCGAAACCGGCGGAAGTCGTGTTACCCTCGGCAGTTCCGTTCTGACCATCACCTACACTACCGACGTCGTGCCGGAACCGGCAACCGTCGGCCTGCTGGGCATGGGCGCCTTGTTGGCATTGAAGCGTCGTCGTGCGCGGACCTGCTGATGTCTCAGTGTCTTGCCCGGTGCTGACCGATGCGTGGTTTCCATCCCCCGCGATAGACCGATGGAGCGGTGTACAGACCGTGCCGCACAGAGCGGGCTGCACACACGGCCCGCATTGCGGACCCGTGCGCGTCTCTCAACTCGCGGGAAGGCGGATCCATCATGCCCACGACGCGCTTTCTGTGTGTTGATGGGTCCACACCGCATCACCCCACCGTGCGCCTGCCGAGGATGTGACAACACAGATCGCCTACGACCGAGAAGAATTGCACTCGTGACAGACGAATTATGGTTTTTCTGGGCTTTTGCCTTGACGTCCGAGAAGCGCACGACTATACAACGTGAGAGTTTGGACGAGGGCCATCTCCACGTGTAGTTGGGTTGGTCACCGGCAGGTCCGATAACTCCGACAAAACGCGACACCGTAAGGAGACGGGAGATGTTCTGGGGCAGGGACCATAGGATCCTGCGCACTCTGTTGGCGGGCGGAGCCTTTCTGGTCGGGTTGGGGTACGCCGCGGTCGTCGAGAGCTGGCGCGCGTATGTTGTCGGGTCGTCTCGTCTGGACGACGCGGTTTTTCTGCATTCCTTCCCCGTGAGGCTCTGGATCAGCGCGTGCGGCCATTGGCGCACCGAGTGCGCAGGTGGTTTGGTCGTGGCCCGGTCCGCGGAAACACCGCCGATGGTGCGGCTGGCCGGCGGACTGTTGGGTAGCTCCAGCGTGGTGATCGGCGCGGTTTCACCAGCGTGTCGACGCCACGTGCGGGCGGGAGTCCCTCCGATAAGTGCGTGCGGTGCTCAGGTCCGTCGGGATTTGAGCCGCCAGGGTGCTCGGCAGGAAGTGATGAGATAGAGACGGTTTCCATTTTTTGCAGGCGGGTGATAAGGGGTCCGGCAAGGACGCAAGGAGAAAAAGATGAGGCGGTTTGTTGTGTCAACGCTCGGCCTGTTGGCTCTGACAGGCCCTGCGGTGGCGGTCCAGACGGTTACCGTCGGGCGGGCCGACGGCACCTCTTATCGACCGGACTGGGCAGGCGAGTATCAACTCGCGCTGCAGGGGGATCCGGTGCCCGGCTTGGCTCTGGAGAGTCCCTTTCAGTCCTCTCGTGCCGGGTCGGGCGCAGGAATCGAATCCGTGCCTGCCAAGACCTATGGGGGGACGCTTTATGACCGCGTAGTGCAGGGCGGCGGTGCGCTGACGCCTGAGGCGACGTATCTCTACCACTCGTTTGTCGGTGGGACACCAGTTACCGACTACGATCACGCGCTGGGCCTGGGGCGCCAGGCGCCGGCTCGTGTGCTCCGGGCCGCAGTGCTGTCCGTGCAGGGCGTGAGCGAAAGCCTTCTCGATACTCTGAGCGCCGATCCGCAGTGGTATCCCGCGAACGGCCGTGCGCTCGAACACGCTTGGGCAAATGCGTTCGTTGCAGAGGCGGAGGATCCCGGATGGAATGCGGTTGGAGACGTTCGGGTTCTGAATCTGTCGTCGCTTGCAGACGATGAGCCGCCTGCGGACGATCAGGACATGCTCGTTCTGCTGGTTCCCGCTCCCGGCGCGGTTGCACTGGGGGCTGCAGGCCTGGGAATTCTTGGGTGGTTCCGAAGGCGCCCGGGCTTCCGTTCAGCGGGGTGATGGAAGCCTGCTTTGACCTGCCTGCCCGCGCGGTTTGGAACCAGGAAAGGCGGTTTTCGGCATTTGTCCGCTGCCGCGAGCGGACGTGGTGACGCAGGTGGAGGCACGGCTCATCCCAGCGAGGGTCTTCGCCAATCCCCGATGCCGTCCCACCAGTAGGACACGTAGTCGACGGCCTTGGCCTGACCGCGCTGGTTCTTGCAGATATCCATTGCCATGTCGCGGAGTTGGCGCATACACATCAGGCCACCCAACCGCCAGGCTTTGGCGCCGATGTCCACCGCCTCCTGCTCGGCTTTTTGGAAGCCGGAGGCGTCGGCGGTCAAGAGCACGGCCAGACGCTCGGCGTGTGGCTGGAGCCGCTCTTGCCATCGTTGTCGCTCCTGCGCTTCGCGGGCGAAGGCTTCGGCCAGGACGCGTTCGCGTCGCTCGCGACGGGCCCGCCGATCGGCCTCGATCCGGGCCAATCGTTCGGCTCGGTGCTTTCGGCTGGTCGGCAGCAGCATCTCGATCAAGCCAGCCACCGGATCGATGATCACCCAGACCGTGAACGTCGTGCACAAAGTCCCCAGCGCCAATCCCACCAGGAAACGACCGATATCCTGGACGCCCAACATGCCCAGAACGCCGGCCAAGCCTCCGAGAAGAGGGGCAGCTACGTAGAGCCCCATATAGTAGTGAGTGCTCGTGAGAGGGTGTTCCAGCGCGATATGCTGCGTCCCGCCAACGCCGCGAAACAGAGCGAACAGATAGAGACTGACCAGCAGAAAGACGGCCAGCGCGGAGTGGCCCGAAAGCGAGAAGATGAGCAACCAGTTGAACCCCGCCTCGTGGAGTGCCCGCACGACGATGTAGCCCACGCAGAGCATGAACCAGATCATGCTGACCACGTGCGTCAGTTTCAGCAGGCGTCGTGCGGTCATACGTTCGTCTTCCCGCGATACGTTGCGCCGGATCGAGCCCCGCGATGCGCCATCAATACCGGCTGCCACCGTAGGGGCTGTACTCGCCGCCGCCGGAAGGCGGATTCTGGATGAGATATGCGCCGTAGAAGGCCCTCGCGATCGGGCTGATGAACTCTTCGAGGAGCAGGCCGAAGGAGGCCAGGATGGTCGGCGGCACGTATACGATGTCGCCTTCTTCCAGGAGTACGTTGTTCGTGGTGTCGCCCTCCTTGATGACCCTGATGTAGTCGATCTCGAAGATCATCGGCCTCTCGGCCTCGGTTGCCGATGGGCGGATGACCTGAATCCGCTTCTCCCAGGCCATGGAATTGGGTTGAGCGTCGGCCAGGGCGGTCACGAGGTTGTCCCGTCCGGTGTAGTTGCGGGGGCCCGGACGCATCACTTGTCCAACGACGTAGTAGACTTTGCTGGTGAAGGCGGCCACGCGGACATCGATGCGGTTGTCGCCAGGCAGCGCATACAGCTCGGTAACCATGCCCTCGATCAGAGCGGACACCTCTTTGGGAGTCTTGCCGGCCACCTCGATCTCGCCCAGTTCTTTGAAGCTGATCTTGCCGTCGGGACGAATGCGTTGGCGCTGCATGTCGATCGGCGGGATGTCCGGGCAATGAATCTCCACCTCATCCGGCGGTTCGAAGACGTAGTTCTCCGCCGTCACGTCAACCTCGTAGGGCTTGACGAAGGCGCGGATATCATCGGGATTCGAAGAGAAGCATCCCGCGATCGAGCCGATGGCAAACAAAAGCGCAACGAGCCCAAGTGCTTTCAAGGGATTCACTCTGACTCTCCTTTATTTCAAGATTATGGGACTCTGTTACAGTGCCCGGGCACCCTTCCGCAATCCGATAGAGAAACCGGGCGCGAGAGCTTATAATCTTAGATCGTACTTTGGGTCAAGAATCTTGACAGAAATCCGTCGTTCGGGCCGGCCGACTGCAGAAAACCGCAAAAACGGATGGTTAACGCGGGCGGGGATGCGTATGGTGGATGGCAGGCACCGACTGTTGGCGAGCGACGGGCACCGCTCACGAGAGTAGAGGATTCGGACCATGGCTCACACTGATCTTCCCAAAGGCGTGAAGAAACGGGACGGCCGCGTGGTGGCGTTCGATGCGTCCAAGATCCGGGACGCCATCCGACGCGCCTCGCTGGAGGTCCTCCTGGACCAGAAGAGCGCGGACGATGTTGCGGCACAGGCAACCCAGGTCGTTGTCGATCACCTGGCTCAGCGGCATGCCAGGGGCGTTCCCCGTATTGAGACCATTCAGGATATTGTTGAGACGGTCCTGATGAGCGAGGGCCACAGCCGCATCGCCAAGGCCTACATTCTGTATCGGGAGAGCCGTTCGCAAATCCGCCTGGCCAAAGCGGCCTTTGGCTCCAGCGACGACCTCAAGCTGTCCGTCAACGCTATCGAGGTGCTCAAGAGAAGGTACTTGCTCAGGGATGAAACGCGTCGCATCGTTGAGACGCCCAGCGAGCTGTTCCGCCGGGTGGCTCATCACGTGGCCCAAGCGGAAGCGAACTACGGACCGCCATCGGTCGTCGACGAGGCCGAGCAGCAGTTCTACGAGATGATGCGAAACCTGGAGTTCCTGCCCAACTCGCCGACTTTGATGAACGCCGGCACGCGTCTGGGACAGCTCTCCGCCTGCTTTGTCATCCCTATCGAAGACTCGATTGAGGGCATCTTTCGGGCCCTGGGAGAGATGGCCCGCATCCATCAGACCGGCGGCGGCACCGGATTCGCCTTCTCGCGGCTTCGTCCTCGCGGCGACGTGGTCGCTTCGACTCAGGGACATGCGTCCGGCCCCATCTCGTTTCTGAGTATCTTCGACAAGGCGACCGAGATCATCGTTCAGGGCGGCAAGCGACGCGGCGCCAACATGGGCATCCTGCGGTGTGACCATCCGGACATCGTTGAGTTCATCGAGGCGAAAAGCCGCGCGGGTGTTCTGGCGAACTTCAATCTGTCGGTCGGTGTCACAGACCGGTTCATGCGAGCCGTGGTCAACGGACGGACCTTTGCGTTGGTCAATCCCAGGACGGGTCGAGGTTCGAGACAGATCCGGGCGGAAGTTCTGTTCGACATGATGGTCAACGCGGCCTGGCGGACGGGGGATCCGGGTCTGGTCTTTCTCGACCACATCAACCGGGCCAATCCCACGCCGGAGCAGGGCCGGATCGAAGCGACGAACCCCTGCGGTGAGGTGCCTCTGCTGCCTTTCGAGAGCTGCATCCTCGGCTCGATCAACCTGGCCCGGATGGTTACGGAGAGCCCCGGCAGCAAAGGCGCCGGCGCGAGGGTCGATTGGGACAAGCTGCGAGACCAGGTCCACTGGGGTGTGCGGTTTCTCGATGATGTGATCGACGTCAATCGGTTCCCGCTCGAGTCGATCGCGGACGTGACGAAAGCGAATCGGAAGATCGGCCTGGGCGTAATGGGATTTGCCGACCTGCTGATTCGGCTGGGCATCGCCTACGACTCGCCGCAGGCCGTCACGTTTGCACGCAGGCTCATGCGGTTCATTCACGCCGAATCGCTCGTCGCTTCGGAGCAACTGGCGCGCGTCCGGGGGCCGTTTCCGAGTTTCCGGAAATCGATCCATGCCCGGAGGAATTCCAAGCTTCGCAATGCCACGGTCAACACGATTGCGCCGACGGGGACGATCAGCATTATCGCCGGGTGCTGCAGCGGCATCGAGCCGTTGTTCGCGATCAGCTTTGTTCGCAACGTCCTGTCCGGAACGCGCCTCTTCGAAACCAATCCGTGGTTTGAGAAGGTCGCCCGCGATCGCGGTTTCTACCGCCGCGACATGCTGGCGGAGATGGCAAGACGCGGCTCTCTGAAGAACGTCAAGGGTGTGCCGTCGGATGTGAAGAAGCTCTTCGTCACGACGTTCGACATCCCGGCGCGCCAGCACCTTGAGATTCAGGCGGCGTTTCAGAGGTATACCGACAACGCCGTTTCGAAGACCATCAATCTCCCGGCTGCCGCGACCGTGGAAGACGTTCGTGAAATCTACCTGACCGCCCATCGGCTCCGCTGCAAAGGCATCACGATCTACCGGTATGGCTCGAAGCCCGAGCAGGTTCTTTCGATGGGAGACGAGATTCGTCAGCCGAGCGATCTCGTGTCGGTCGAGGACGACTACTCCGGCGGGTGCATCTGTGGCCTGTGCGACTTCTGACGCGCCTATCTCCGTGGCTGCTGGCCTCCGTAGTAGGGATAGCGGTCGAAGACATCGCCTGCGTCCAGCGCACGCGGGTCGCCCGTTGCCGCCAGCTCCGCCTGGAGGGCTGCCGCCAGTTCTTTCCGAGCGGCGGCATAGTCCGGTACGCCAACCACGTTATTGAGCTGCTCCGGATCTCTTCGCAGGTCATACAGCTCTTCGGCAGGACGCTTCGCGCAGGCCAATTCAAAAAGTTTTCTCACATGCGTCTTGTCCGCGTGCTCCAGCATGTACGTTTTCGTCGGCGAGCCGTCGATATCCCCATAGCTCCAATTGGGGTAGTAGGGTGCGCCGCCGTCGACGGGGTCTCCTGCCGGCCATCGGCCAGGTTCATAGTTGCGGATGTAGAGGAAGTCGTGCGTGCGGATCGCCCGGCACGGATAGCCCAAGCCCCCTTTGCGGACCGAGGCGTGTCGCTCCTTGCCCGTCAAAACATGGTCACGTCCCGACTGCCCATGTTCGGACCTGCCTGATGTAAGGATAGCGATCAGACTGTGCCCCGTCATCTCCGATGGCGGTGTGAGACTCGCGGCCTCGATGAACGTCGGGGCCAGGTCTTGCAGACTGACGAAGTCCTTCACGATGCGGCCGCCCGGAACTCTGGCGGGCCAGCGGATCGCCAGAGGCACATGGGTTCCAAGGTCGTACAAGTTGCTCTTGCATCGGGGAAACGGCAATCCGTTGTCACCGGTGACCACGACGAGCGTGTTGTCCAGGTCACCACTGGCCTTAAGCAACCCCAGCAGTTCGGAGACCTCGCGGTCGAATCTTTGCACCTCCCCGTAGTAGTCACACAAATCGTTGCGAACGATTTCGTTGTCAGGAAGGCAGGCGGGCACACGAACGTCTTGTGGTTTCATCCCGCTCTTGACGCCGGACCCTTGTTCATACGGCCTGTGTGGATCGGTACTGCCGAACCAGAAGCAAAATGGCGCATCTGGCGGACAGGCTTCGAGGAAGGCCCGGAAATCCTTATATGACTGCCCGGCCGGGTTTCGCGTTCGACCGCCCGGCTCGATCCGGCCCGGTCCCCAGCCCTTGCGCGTCACGCCGACGTGGTAGCCGGCCTTCTTCAGCAGATCGGGATAGACCGCAAACCTGGCTGGCAGAGTGCTCCAGAGGTTCCCGCCTTCTTCCAGTCGCCAGTGCCACTGCCCGGTGAGGATCGAACCTCGCGAGGGGGTGCAGGACGGCGCCGTGACGAAAGCGTTCTCGAACAGCACCCCTTCGCGCGCGACACGATCGAACGCGGGTGTTCTGACGACGGGGTCGCCGGCGATGCTCGCGTGGGGCCAAGACCAGTCGTCGGCGATGCAGAGCAGGATGTTGGGACGCGGTCTTGTCCCACCGTCCTGTGCCGACAACGGCATGCTGCCGGTCAGCGCCAAAGACGCCGCCCCCAGACCGGCGGCCTTCAGAAATTCGCGTCGCGTGCTCTTGCCCATGCTTGCCTCCTGACGGGCGGAAGTCCGATGAATTCCGCTCCTGCTATTTGTAGTTGGCCAGGATACTCTCCGCGACGGCTTCGGTGATGATTTTTTGAGCGAGCAATCCGTTGATGGACTCTTCCATGGTGACCATGCCATGCTTTTTGCCTGTCTCGATGACGCTGCGCAGAAAATAGCCGCCCTTGCGGCGAATGATGTTCTTCGCGGCGCTGGTCACCACCAGCACTTCACACGCCACGCGTTGCCGGCCATCCACGGTGGGAACCAACTCCTGATGGATGACGCCCTGAAGCGATTCGGCCAACAGGAACCGCAATTGTCCTTCGTCATGGGCCGGTGCGTAACTGAGCAGTCTCTCCAGGATTTTGTCGATCGAGATCACGTGCAGCGTCGAGAGGACGAGCACCCCTGTCTCGGCGGCCGTCAGGGCGATCTTGATGGTCTCGTAGTCCCGCATCTCGCCGATGGCGATGACGTCGGGATCCTGTCGCAGGGCCGCCCGCAATCCGGATTGGAACGACTGAGTGTCGCGGCCGATTTCGCGCTGGCGGACGACGCCGGCTTTGTTGACGTGCGTATACTCGATCGGGTCTTCGATGGTGATGACGTGTTTCTCGTTGCTCGTGTTGATCTCGTCGATCATCGCCGTCATCGTGGTGGTCTTGCCCTGGCTGGTCGCGCCGGTGATCAAAACGAGTCCCTTGCGACGATGGGCGAGATCTCTGACGACGTCCGGCAGGAACAGCTCGGCAATCGTTCTGGCGTACGCGGGTAGGATGCGGATGGTGGCGCCGACGGCGCTGTCGAAATACCCGACATTGATACGATAGCGCCCCTGGTCCTCGGCCAGCATCAGGTCGTAGTCGAGTCTCTCCTCGAAGAGTTTCCTCTGCTCGACCGTCAGCAGGTCATAGGCGATCTCCTGGCTTTGCTGCGCGGTCAACTTCTCCTTTGTCACAGGCACAAGCCTGCCGCCAATGCGAAAGAGGATCGGCGCCCCTGCGCAAACATGGATGTCCGTGGCTCCCTGAGCCTTGGCGTGCTCCAGCAACTGCCTGCGACTGATCATGTCTTCCCTCCTTTGCGATTCTCAGCTATCGATAGAAGCTACACTTCCGCGACGCTCAGATCAAGGATGATCGACGTGTTTTCGGTGACCTTGGCGTGGTCGCTGATGCGGATGGGGCAGACCCAGAGAATGGCTTGGACGTCTTCGATTACAAAGGCTCGCGAACGGAGATTGTCCGCGACTTTGGCGGCCGTGAGAAACTTGCCGACCTTCTTCTGACTGTGTTGGCCCAGCGGGACAAACCGGTCGCCGGGGCGGCGCGGTCGCACAACGAGCGGAGGGCGGATACGGCCGAGGTCGAGGTATTCCTGGAAGGGGTTCTTCTTGCCGGTGATTGCTGCCGGCTTGATCTGCCCGGCGTCGAGGATCTGCGCGTCGATGCGATACGATCCGAATCGTGTGGTTCCGCGGATACGCAGTTCGACCGGATCGGGGAGTTGCTGACCCCGGCGCAGCGGCCTGCGCACAACAATCGTGTCGCGCAGACGCTGTGCCCAGAAATCGCCGGGCAAGTTCACCTTTTGCCCGCCTGACGCAGGTCCGGTCAATGCCAGCAGGCTTCGGTAATGTCGCCGGCTCAAGTCACGTTCCCCAAGACCCAGTCTCGTGAGCACCTGTCGGACCAGTTCGACGCCGACTGGTTCGGGCAGGGCGGCCAGTGCTTCCGGCTCAACGTTGGCTTCGTTGGCGCTGAACTCTGCATGTCTTGTCGCGGCCTGCTGGGCCTCGTCAGCAACTCGGGCGTACAACTTCTTGGCAGAAGCCGCCAGTGAGGCCAGTTCCTCGACCAGCAGGCTGTCGGATCGGGCCTGCAATTCCGGCAGCAGGCGATGGCGAATCCGGTTCCGTGTATAGATGCAGTCGCTGTTGGTGTGATCGTCCCGCCAGGAGAGCTTCCTCGATCGGAGATACTCGACGATCTCGATGCGCGAGCACTCCAGCAGCGGGCGGACCAACGCGAGGCCGTCGCGGGCCCATCGCGACGGCCAGATGCCGCCCAGACCTCGCAGGCCCGTCCCGCGTCCCAGTCGCTGGATGATGGTCTCGGCATTGTCGTTCTTCTGGTGCCCCATGGCGATGGCGGCACAACCGTGGGCGCCGGCGATCTCGATAAGGGTATTCAGCCTCAACTGCCGCGCTGCCGTTTCCGTTGAGAGGTGATGCTCCTGTGCATACGCTCTGACGTTGACAGTTCGGCTGACGACAGGCAGGTTCAACTCGCGCGACTCTTGGATTACGAAAGCCTCGTCGCCGTCGCCGGCGGCCCCCCGAAGTCCATGATTGATGTGGCCGCAGAGAAGCTCGACGCCGATCACTTCATGCGCGGTCAATCGGTGCATCACGTGCAGCAGGGCGAAAGAGTCCGCCCCGCCGGAGACAGCCAGCAGGACACGTCTGGCCCCTGAGAACAGATCCATGCCTCGGATGAAATCCGCCACCTTCCGCTCCAGCGGTTCCATAGCTGTTCCTCACGGGGTCCTTCCGGCAGACCGCCATGGCCCACAAAAAAGGGTCTGACGTACTGTCAGACCCTGAGAAGACACGCTGGCGATAGACCTGTCAAGCGGCATCAGTTCTGGGAGCTGCTGAGCTCCTTGATCCGGCGTTCCCCGTACATCTTCCACTCGTCGTACCGGTCGCCTTCCCGCAGGACAGCTTCCTGATAGACTTGCAGCGCTTCGTCTCGCCGGTGCAGCTTCTTGTCGAGAAGCGAAGCGGCGTAGAATCTCGCCGGATAGGGCGTGTCCGGGTCCCATTGATACGCCCGCTGGTAGTAGAGCAGGGCGATCTCATAGTCCTTGAAGTAATCGTAGATTCCCGCCGCCCGGTAAGCCGCATCGTCGATCTTGTCGGAATTGGGATACTGGCGAATCAACGAATTGTACTTCGTCAGCGCCACGCGCAGCAGTTCCTCATCCTTGAGGATTCCGATCGGTTCGGCCTGGCGCTGCGTCTCGACCGCGTCCAGATACAACTCGTCCGCCGCCGGGATTCGCGTCGAGGCCTGGAGGTTCGCCGGCATGACTTGGGCGTCGATGATGTAACGGTACTGCGGCATCCGGTCCAGCGCCCGCAATTCCTCCTGAGCCCACCTGAGCTTGCGATTGTCCCCGACGACGGTGTAATGGGTCATGAGCAGTTCCAGACTACGGCGGTAGGACCGGCGATGCGTCGCCACCTGTTCCACGAGGTCCACTTCATCCGTGGAGCCCACGACCTGGTCCACCTCCGCGGCAGGCGTTGGGCTCTCATAAATGGTTCGCTGGGGCAGTCGGTGACTTAGCCCACGATCCGTGGGGGTACATCCTGCGGCAGCGACCAGCAAGAGCAGGGTTGTGGCAATGATAACGGTCCTTGTCATCGGAGAGTCTCCTTTCAACTGACATTCGCCAAACTGCCGGTCCGGGGCGAGTCCCGTCGGACACATCGACGGTGCCGAGCCTCGCTCGCACCCCGACTTGAGCATGCCAAAGACCACAGTAAACCCCAAGTCACGGGTCTCGTCAAGAGCGAACGCGGAAAAACTGCCGGGCGCCCGTTGGAAATTGGTGCCCTTCCCCGGAGGCTTCTGATACCATCGGCTGCACGTAAGGCGTTGCGTGTCCTATTCTTTCGCTCCGGCGGGATCATTGGGTCATCCGCAGAAGGAGAGTCTCTACGGTGCAGTTGTGGACAGAAGCGAAACTCCTGGAAACCGCTCGGGCGTTTCAGCCGGCCTGTGTGGTTCTCGCGGCGGCTGATCTGGACATTTTCACCGTCCTGGCCCGGGGAGCGGCGACCGCTGCGGCCTTGGCGTCGGTTCTGGACACCGATCCGCGAGCCACGGCGATCCTGCTGGACGCTCTGGCGGCCCTGGACCTGCTTGCGAAGCGGGGCGACGTCTATGTGGTCCCGCCCGAGGTGGCCAATCTGCTGAGCGAAGATTCACCGACCAACGTACTGGCCGGGCTGCGTCATCAGGCCAACTGCCTGCGCCGCTGGGTTCAGCTTGCCAGGGTGGTCCGCGACGGTGGGCCCGCCCAGCGGACGCCGAGCATACGAGGTGAAATTGCCGACACCGAGGCATTCATCGGCGCCATGGACAACTTCAGCGTCGCCGTCGCTCCGGCGGTGGTCGGCAGGCTGGGGCCTCTGAGGTTCCAGCGGCTCCTGGACATCGGAGGCGCTTCCGGCACCTGGACGATCGCCTTTCTGAGGGGGGCGCCCGAAGCGACCGCGGTTTTGTTCGACCTGCCCGAGGTCGTTCCTTTGGCCAGGCAGCGCTTGATGCGCGCCAATCTGCTCGATCGCGTCACCCTCGTGGCCGGCGACTACAACCGCGACGACTTGCCGGGCGGCGCGGATTTGGCGTGGCTCAGTGCCATCGCCCACCAGAACTCCCGCCAGGAGAATCGGGCCCTCTTCGCCAAGACATACGCCGCTCTGACGCCGGGCGGGGCGCTGGCCATCCGCGACGTTGTGCTGGACCGGTCGCGCACGAAGCCGCCGGCAGGGGCGCTGTTTGCCGTCAACATGCTGGTGGGGACTGAAGGGGGCAACTCCTATACCTTCGAGGAGTTTCGTGACGACCTGTCCGCCACCGGCTTTGCCGACGTCGAGTTGCTGTACCCGGACGAAGGCATGAATTCCCTGATCCGGGCGTGGAAGGCCTGACCTCGCCCTCAGGTCCGCCGCTCGAAGTCAAACTCCGCGTAACGAGCGACGACCTCGAAGCCCAATCGGCGATAACATCGCAATGCCGGCTCGTTGTCGGCTTTGACATTCAGACCGATGTGCTCGACCTCATCCCGCAGTGTCCGGCAGAGTTGCCCCGTGACACGTGTCCCGTACCCTTTGCCGCGGTGAGCCGGATGGGTCGCGATATTCCCCAGAGCGGCAACGCGATAGCGCGGCGAGTACACGTGTACACCGGCCACACTCAGCAATCGTCCGGCATCCCGCAGACCGTTGTACCGCCCCGTTTCGAGCATCCGGCCGTCGAACCAGTTGCCGGGATAGCTTTCTTCGTAGAACGCCAGCACTTCGCCGAAGTCGGCCGGGCCAAGCGAGACAACCCTGGAATCGTCAACGTCTCTCACGCGCGTGCCCTTGCGAAGAGCCATCCGGCAGTGCATTCCGTGCGGATGCACGATGTGGCTGTTCTGGAAGATGTCTTCGACGCCGAGGCTCAGATGGGCGTGAAACCGCCGGGGCAGGCGCGAACCGATTTCCTCCAGCAGAGAGCACATACCCTCCGCTTGTTCCGCCTCGGCAATCACAGTCGGCATCGCCCTGCCCGCGTAGATAAGAACGATGTCCTTCAATTCGCCGGCCTCCTGGCGACCGAACCAAGTCGTGTACGGCCAGAAGAAATCGTCCAGATCCCCCAGGGCGTAAATGCGCAGCTCAGGATCCTGGCGCAGGAAGGACTCAATTCTATTTTTGTCCCGGAGTTGTATGAGGCTCATACTCTTCCCGTTGAAGGGGCTCCTTCGTCGGATCGCCGATACTCCAGACGGTCACTCAGACGAGAGCCTTCTCGAAATCGCTGACGCGGGGCGGTCTCTTGCCTTCGCCCGGCAGAATCGTATGGCCTTCCTCCTGGAGTCGGGCCGTCTGGGCCTCGACGCCGCCGGCAATCTTGGGATTGAGGCTGCCGTCGTCCTTGATGACCCGCCAGTAGGGGGTGATACGCTTCTTCCCGTTGCCGCGGTCCTCTTCAGCGGCCTCCGAGATGATCCGCAGGAAGATGCCCAGCGTCATCGGGCATGTTGAATCAGCGCCCTCGCGGTCGGCCAGACGCCGGCGGATCTGGCCGGTCGTGATGAGTCGGCCCTTCCGCACCGTTCGGATTTCCTCGTCCGCCATCAGAGGCGTGGGCACCAGCACGCGGCGTCCTCCCATCATCTTCCGCCATTTCTCCGGGATGTCCACCACCTTGGGCAGCCCTTCCACCGCTGGGTTCTCCAGTTTCTCACGCCAGCTCCTGCGTTTTCCTTTCGCACTTGCCATCGCCTGGTCTCCTGTACCCAAGTCCTGTCCATCGCAGAGAATACCGGCGTTCCGTTCGTTCGTCAAGACCGGGCGCGCCGATGCGACCGGAGAAAGAGAATTCCGAAAGATTTCTCTTGAACGTGAACCAGAAGGGTGTTATGGTTGTAATAGTAATAATAGTACAAATACTGAGGTGGCCTATGCAGTTTCGCATCGACAACGCGTCCGACCGGCCCGTGTATCTTCAGATCATCGATCAGGTCAAGCGGGACATCGCCCTGGGCCGGCTCGCGAGGGAAGAGAGATTGCCGACGGTTCGCCAACTGGCTCAGCAACTGGCGATCAATCCCAACACCATCGCCAAGGCCTATCGCCAGCTCGAACAGGAGGGCATCATCGTCACCCGGGCGGGCGCCGGCGCCTTCGTGGCGAACCTGGACAGCAATCTCAGCAAGGCGGTGCGGAAACGGATCGTCTGCGAAGAGCTGGAGCGGATCGTGGTCGAGGCTTTTCATATGCAGATCGACAAGGCGACGCTAGTCGAGTGGTTCAATCGTGCTATCGAGAGGTTCAATCTGGCTTCGAAAGAGGGATAAGCGGTGCTTCGGCCGTATCAAACGACTCCAGAAGGTAGGGGACGAAGATGCACAAGAGGACGAAGAGAATACTGATAGTTGTTGGGGGCATTGTGGCGGTGCTGGTCATCGCCTATGGTGTCGCGCTGATCCGGTCCACGGTCAAGCTGCGGCAGGCGTGCGCAGACCTCGAAGCGGCGGGACGGCCCATGAAGGCGGCCCAGGTCATCCCCGAGCCGGTTCCGGAAGACAGGAACGCCGCGCTGCTGTACCAGCGCGCCGTCGCGACACTCAAGGAGTTGCCCGCCCCCAGGAAGGACATGCTCGACTACCTCGGCAAGCTGGCCTATGGCTTTCTGGCCGACGATCTCGATGCCAATCAGGTCGATGAGTTCGAGGAACTCCTCAAACGAGAGGAAGTGGCTTCGGCACTGTCTTCGCTCGAAGAGGCCATGCGGCGGCCCGAATGCCGATTCGATCGGGACTACAAAGCCGGCAAGCTCGATGGGCCGTTCGGGTTCCATGATCTGCGACGCGTGGCAGCCATTGCCCGGGCCAGGGCGTACCACCAGATCAAAGCAGGTGGTGGGACCGAGGTCTGGGACATTGTGCGGGGGCAGTTCAAGATCGCCGATGCGTTGGTTTCCGACCCGAGTATGGACACCCAGTTCGCGCGTCTGTGTCTGATCCGAGACTGCTGCTACACGATTCAGAAGCTCTGCGGGGTCGCCCCGCCAGACGCGGATACCTGTCGGAAGATGCAGGATGTGCTGAAAGATCTCGACGGCGTAGAACCTCTGGTGCGAGCGGTGGACGCCGAACGGCTGGTGCGAGGCGAGTGGTTCTTCCATCTGTCGAGCGACGAGTTGTACGAGGCCATGCAGAACGATCAGCCGGCGGGCAACGAGGAAAGTGCCCTGGATACGATCAATCGGGCGATGTTTCGCGTCGTGACTTTCCGGCCGTTGTTCATCGCGGCTCATGCCGCCTATCTGCGTGCGATGCACAAAGCGGTACAGATGTTCGAGAGCCCCTACGTGCCGAGGGATACAGGCATTCGAAAGGAGTTCAACGACGCGAGGGGCAAGCACTTTCTGACCCATTGGGCAACGCAGGTGAACGACTTCTTCAAAGGGGTCCATTGCGACATGGTAGCCCGGCTGGATATGACCCGGGCCGGGCTGGGCCTACTCGAATACCGCAGGGAACACGGCGCCTTCCCGTCATCGCTCGACGATTTGAAGCTGGAGAAGCTCATCGACCCGTACGTGGAGCAACCGCTCCACTACCGTGCCGAACAGGATGGTTTTCTCGTCTACAGCGCCGGCGAGGACATGCACGACAACGGCGGCATTCCGAAGGAGCGCAAGAGGTCGGATGATCCTCGCCGCAAGGTGCCGGAGTACGACCTGCTCTGGCGGTTCAGTGACAGCGCGGGCAGCTCAACCGAGAACATCTGAGATTCTGACGGATTTGTGAAAGGGAGATGCACTGTGCTTGTGCCGACATGTGAGAAGCCAGCTTGCGAATGTGGTGTACAGCCGATGGTCGTTGAATGCGCAGGTCTGACGAAGGTCTTCCGCCGGCCGTTTGCGAGTCTTGACAAGGCGGTGTGTGCCCTGCGGGACGTGTCGTTGTCCGTGCGGAAGGGGCAGATCGTCGGACTGATCGGTCCCAACGGCGCGGGCAAGTCCACGCTGCTGAACCTGATGGCTGGACTGATCCTGCCCACACAAGGGCGGGTCACGGTCTGCGGCCATCCGGCCCGGTCGGTGGGCGCCAGACGCTACCTGGGATTCATGCCGGAACACCCGGTCTTCCCGGGCCTGTATACTGCCAGAGCCGTGCTCTGCTACCACGGCGCGCTGCTGGGGCTCTCACGCGAAGGCATCGCCCGGCAGGTAGACAAGTCCATCGAGCAACTGCAGATGGAGGAGTTCGCCGATCGGCCGGCCTCCGATTTTTCGCAGGGCATGAAACAGCGGCTGGCCCTGGCCATCGCCATGATGTCCGATCCGCAGTTGCTGTTGCTCGATGAGCCGAGCAACGGTCTGGACCCGATCGGTATCATCGAGCTGCGCGATCTGCTCCAGCAGTTGCGTGGTCGCGGCACGTCGGTCGTGATCAGCTCCCACCGATTGGGCGAACTGGAGAAGTTGACGAACGACTACATCTTCATGCACCGGGGCCGGATCGTGCAGTTCGGCGACGAGCTAAACGCCAGCCAGGCGGGGCAGCTTCACGTGGGCGTGGTTTCCAACGGGGAGGCTTTGGCCCGGTCGACGCTGCCCGCCTTCAAGGTGCTTGGTGCCTCCGACAAGGAACTGATGATTGCGATCAGCGACGCCGATGAGGTCCCTGATGTTGTGAGCGACCTCGTGACGAACGGCGCGAGGATCACGAGTGTCGTACTGAAGCGCGAGAACATCGAAGACGTCTTTCTGCGTCTGTGTGGCGAGGGGAACGGCCAATGAGAGCGTATGAACTGATACGAGAAACGTACTTCCGGCGGAGCTACATCTGGATTGCGCACCTGACCTGGCTGCTGATGTACGGGGTGTACTGGTGGAGTATCGTTCCCACCAAAACGGAGACTACGGGCAAGTTCATCCTCTTCGGAAGCGGCCTGTTTCTGGCCTTGACCCTCAGCGCGGGGATTCTCGGCGACGACATCGCCTCCGGCCGGATCTGCGTGCTCGTGACCAAGCCGTTTTGGACGGGCAAGCTCTACCTCTTCCGATGGATCGGTCTGTCGCTTCAGGCGGCCGTCCATCTTCTGCTGACCGGCGTTCTGCTCAGCGTGCTGGATTGGTTGACGCCCAGAAACAGCATCGACGGAATTGGCGTGTGGCTGCTGGCCTCGTGGCTGTTGTTCAACACGGTCGCGGCCCTTTCGACGTCGCTTTCCGTCGTTCTGGGACGGGCGTTCAATTCCCTGCTGCTGCTCGTTGTTTTCATCGCGGGCTATCTCCTGGTGAACATCCTGATCGGTTTGCTGCGCGGAGAAGCGGGGGCGGGCTGGCTGACCGCCTTTGTACGGTACGCCTGGCCTCCCTTCGAGCTGTTGCGCAAGTTCGCCGAGGGAGAATACGGCCCGTACTCGCTGACGGTCGGCCGGTTCAGTCTGTCCAAGAGCGTGGCCTGTGTGGTGCACAGCCTGATCCTGACATGCGTCTATGGCGCTGTTGGAATGTCGCTGCTCTGTCGGCGGCAGTTCTCGCGCGTGCGGGATTGACGATTGTGACCTCTATGCAGATGAAAGACAAGATCAACATCTGGATCGTAGTGGCGGCGGCCGCGGTTGCGGAGATCTGGGCTCTGTATGTGGTCAGCGCCTCCGCCGCGCGCTGGCAACCCACGATGATTGTGGAGAACGAGCCGCAGGCGCGGGCTTTGTATGAGGCAATGCTCGAAGCGGCGCGCCGCGCGCAGACTCTGTCGTATCGAAGCATCTGTAGTGGCCCGGACAGCGAACCTTCGGCCTGCACGGTCCGCCTGAAGAAACCGAACCTCGTTCGCGTGGATCTGACCAACGGGATGAGCACGAAAGTCACGACCGTTCTTGCCGACGGCGATCGGTTCCGGATCTTCTGGTCGAGCGACCGTCCCTTTTTGAAAGTTGACGATTTTGCACGTTACGAACAGACCCAATCCAACGTCTATGTGGACATGGCCTGTTCCCCGGACATCGATGTTTTGAGCGAAATGACCCGGCTCGGGGTCGCCTGGAGCAATCTGATCTGGTCTCCGCGTCTGTTCTTTGGCGGTGCGGATGAATTCGAGCCTTACATCGACGGAATTCGGCTTCGCGGTGGGAACGAGATTCACGGCGAAGCGTGCGACGTGATCGAGGTCAGCTACGTCAAGGCCCAACGCATGCGGCACTACTGGCTCTCCCGGGAGGACCACCTGCCCCGGCGGATCAAGGAGATCGTTCGCCTGGCCGACAACCACGTGGTGGTGGAGGAATGGTGGCGCGTGGAAATCGACTCTTCGATCCCAAACGAGCAGTTCGCGTGGTCCCCGCCGGAAGGGTATCGTGTGTGGAATCCGCCGTCGTTGGACGAGTTCCTCTTGGAGCCTGGGACAGAGGCGCCCGGTTTCGAGCTGTCCTCGGCCTCGGGAAACACGATTCGTCTGGCCGACTTTCAGGGCCGCGTGGTATGGCTCTGTATCTGGCGAGTCGGGTCACCTGCGTGTCGCGATGAAGTGCGGTATCTTCAGTCCCTGCATGGGAAGGCGAAGGACAAGGGACTTGTGATTCTCGGCGTCAACGTCGCCGACGACCGGCGCATCGCGCAGACGTTCCTTCGCGACGAAGGGATCACCTTTCCCTGTGTTCTCGATTCCTCCAAGGAGGCAGCGAGTCTCCTCGTCGAGGGCTATGGAGTCAAGTTCGACAGCCCGCCCGTCGGTTTTGTCATCGGCGCGGATGGGAAGGTAGTGGACGCGTGGAGCGGATTCGACGAGAATCACGCCCGCGCCTTGGCGGCGTTGCACGCGGCGGGTGTGTCTGATTTGGGCGGTTGAGTGACGAACGAGAGGTCGGATATGGATGAACACCCCATTGTGGTTGAGAATCTGGTCAAGTATTACGAGGGTCGTTGCGTGCTGGACGGCATCGGTCTGAAGGTGCCTCGTGGCTGCATCTACGGGCTGCTGGGCCGCAACGGGTGCGGCAAGACCACGCTGATCCGCGCGCTGTTGGGCCTGGAGCCGCCCACGCGGGGCCGGACCCTGCTGCTCGGGCAGGATTCGAGAAACCTCACCGCCGGGACTCGGGCCCGCATCGGATACGTGGCCGAGGGACACAATCTGATCCAGAACTACCGCGTCCGCCGACTGATCGGGCTGTGCAAAGACCTGTCTCTGCGGTGGAACGCAGAGTTCTTCGACCATCTCATGGAGACCTTCCGGCTGCCAATGGACCGCAAGGTCAAGGAGTTGTCGGCCGGCATGAGGGCCCAGCTCAACCTGGCGCTGGCGATGGCGGCCGATCCCGAGCTGCTGATCCTCGATGACCCGACGCTCGGTCTCGACACGGTCGCGCGTCGCCAGTTCCTCGAACTGGCCATCGACCTGATCCAGAAGCAGGACCGCACGATCCTGTTCAGTTCGCACATCCTCGGGGACGTCGAGCGCATCGCCGACCGCGTCGGCATCATGGCCGGCGGCAAACTCGCCGTGGACTGCGAGCTCGAAGAGCTCAAGCGGCGCGTCCGCAAGCTGCGGATTCTGTTCCCGTCGGAAGCTCCGGAGAACCTGTACATCACCGAGATCATCAACCAGCGAAACACCGGACGCGAGATGGTGCTCACCGTCGCCAACTGGAACGAGCAGAAGCAGGCCATCCTCGAAACGTTCGGGCCTGACAGTTGCAGCGAGTTGGTGATGACCCTCGAAGACATCTTCATCGAGTGTACGAGGCCGTCGAACGCCGCGGTCCTCGAAGGAAGTGAGGTTTGACATGCGCACGTTCTGGACGCTTCTGAAACGCGAGGTCATCGACCACATCGCCTATTTTGTGGGGGCCTTGGTCCTGAGCGGATTGCTGACCGCGTTGCTGGTCTCGATCAGTCTGGGCCTGGAAGGGGGCGATCGCGAGCTTGTGGCTATCGGAGGGCTTATCCCGGCCACGATTGTGGTCGTCGCCGGGCTGTGCGCCCTGGGAGTGGCCCAGATGTACACGGACCGGACGCGAAATGTGTCGGCCTTCCTGACCGCGCTGCCCGTCACGCGGCCGCAGATCTTTGCCGCCCGCATTGCAGCCGGCGTGCTGGCGATTTTGATCCTGCTGCTCCCCCTCATGATCGCGGGCTCGATCGTGCTGGGTCTTCAGCGAGCCGAGGTCCCGTTGTATCGCGGGGTACTCGCGGACCTGTTCCGCAGTGTCTTTCTGACGTGCCTGGCCTGCTATAGCGTCGGGATCTACGCCGGATGGAACCGGGGCTCGCTGGCGCCGACGCTGGGCGTGTTGCCCATCGTCATGCTCGTGCCTCTGCTGCTCGGGATCAAGGGATTTGGCGCGGAGGTTGCCGTGATCCTGGGGATCTTCATCCTCGCCTGCCTGATCGGCGCCTGGTGCCGTTTCTCGTCGTCGTCGCTTTAGGAGTACCGAACCATGAAAACCACTATGAACTATGGCATCAGGGTCCTGGCCACGGGCTTTGTGGTTCTGGTGTTCTTCGTTATCCCCTTGTATTGGGGCCGGTACTTCGCGGAGTTACTGCTCTGCGTCCGTATGCCTGAGGAGGCCAGGGCGGTGCAGTTCTCGCCGTCGGGGATTCTGCCGTGGGGGATCGAGAACGACCCCAATGCAGACCAGCACTCCGTCGCCTTTGCCCGAAGGGAACTCGAAGCGCTCCTCTCCACCCTCGGATTCGTCGATTACTTCATGTCCAAGGTTCCCGGCGGTGACCGGTCGGATGTCTTCTATTATGCGCGGGACGGGGCCTGGATGTACTTCGACCGGTCGGCCGGACAGATCGTGTTTCGCGATATGTACTGGGAACGCCGCGACGGTGGAGGGAACGTCGAGCGGCAGACGGCGATCTACCATGCCGGACCGGACGACGTGTCCATGACCCCGGAAGAGACACTTGGCCGGTTCCATGATCCCGTCCACGTGGCCGGCGCCTCGATGCACCACATCCTCTACGACCGGAAGCTGCATCGTTTCTTCGCGATCGACTGCGAAGCCATGACTGTCAAGGCCGGACCCGAACTGACCGACGCCATGCTGCGCAGGCCGCTTGTGGTGGGCTCTCCGCCGTACTATGAAGGTCTGTCTCTCGGTTGGGAGCCGCCTAAGAAGCGAGTGCTGCGGGAAGCGCAGGATGAAGATTCGCCGCCGCGATATGAGTATCACTGGACGATACGATTCAGCACGAGCAGCGGCTACTGGAGCCGGTATGCCCCTGTGATCGACGCCTCGGGGCAGATTGTCCTTCTGGACCAGCGAACGCTGGAGCTGACCCCGGCAAAGGGCATACTGCCCGCGCCCAAGACGTTGTACGGCGAAGGACGCCGATGGCCCTCCCAGTTGCTCGTACGCCAGGCGCACGCGATCTGCATCGGGCCCGAACACGAGTACGCCGGACTGCTGGCGGCCGGCGTCTCCCGGCAGGGGACATCCCTGGCGATGTCCATCTTTGACAAGGGCGGCAACATGGTGACGCGCGTCGACACGCGCAGGGAGTCCTACTCGCGGAAGCACGGTCAGGGGGTGTGGGTCGGGTCGGCCCGGGCGGCGCTGTTCGATGTGCCCTGGGCGCCGGCCCTGACAGTGTCGAAGTACCTGCTGGAGAACGTGCATCCGCCTGTCTTGACGCTCGCCTCGTTCTTTCTCGCCGACCGGATCAAGGCCGGCGCGAGCCACCGGACTCTGTTCCTCGTTCCCAATTCGTTCGCCGCGATGCATCGGGATCAGACAGAACAAGGCATCGTCGCACAATTCTTCGGGGCCCTCTGGATCATACTGCCGGGGATCGGCCTGGCGATCTTCCTGGCGTGGCGCGTCGTCCGCGACGCAGCGGCGGTGGGCCTGTCGCGCAACGCCCGAAGTCTCTGGCTGCTGGGCACGCTGGCCTTCGGCTTGCCCGCCTATATCACGTACCGAATGACCCGGCCAGGCGCGGGGCTGGTGACGTGTGCCGCGTGCGGCAAGATGCGACGTGCCGACATGGAACGATGCCACCTGTGCGGCGGCGCGTGGGACATACCCGAACTGGCTGCGCCCACCTGGCGCGTGCGGGATGGGGGCGTGCAAGCGTCTGAGCCGCCGGTCGAGTCCGAAAGATCTTCTGATGCGGGGGAACAGAAAACCGATTCGTCTGTCGAATCAATGTGACCGCTTCTTCGAGAACGGCCTTTTATCAGTGAAGGCTACGGCGGAGGGTGAACAGCATCGGCCGACGACCCCGGGCGGGATTGTCTTGCTCCGGCCGATGGTGCGCGCGACACAGGACCAGTGGTGACCAACCTGCATCGGTCGCAACACGGAGTATGGGAAATGAGTGCGGAGAACAATCAGAACACCTTGCCGGGGCAAGCCGGCTCGGGAGACAAGACCGGCCTGGGAGACCTGGCCGGTGTCGTCTGGCAGCGGCTCTACCCGTTTGTGCTGCGGATCACGCTCAGCCACGACATGACCGAGGACATTCTCCAGGACACGCTGCTGGCGATGCTCTGCGGCGTCGAGTCGTTGCGCAATCCCGATCGATTCTGGCCGTGGATGTATCGGATCGCTTACACCAAGATTCAGGACGCCTTCCGGCGGCGGCGCCTTCAGACGGCCATGCAGAGCAGTTTCCTCCAGGACCGCCGATGCGCCGACAGCGACGACAACCCATTGCAGTCGGAGATTCGCGAGGAGACCCTACAACAGGTCGCCATGGCAGTCGAACAGCTCCAGGGCCAGCACAGGGACGTGGTGCGTCTACGCTGTTATGAGAACCTGCCCTACAATGAGATCGCCTCCCGCACGCGAACCACACCCGAACGAGCCCGCATCCGCTTCCACCGCGCCAAGGCATCACTGCGACGACGGCTGCAAGCCTGTTGCGCATGATACTGGCACGTCTGTCGAACCAGCAGCGCCATCGGCGGATCTACTTGTCCGTCAGGCCGGCAAGTCCGGCGTGACGCACGAGATCGACGATATGACGCGCTCCGAGCTTCGTCATGATGTTGGCGCGATGGACTTCCACCGTGCGTCGGGATCGATGGAGTCCGGCGGCGATTTCACCGTTGGTTTTTCCTTCCAGCACGAGGTGCAGCACCGCCTGTTCCACCTCCGTCAGAGGTTTCGACGGTGTCGTGACGTCCGTTCGGTGGAGCGCCTGATTCACGGCTGCCAGCAGCCGGCTCGTCTGAGGAGGCCGCTCCAGGCAATCTGTGGCGCCGGCCTTCATGGCCTGGACGGCGGTGTCGATCTGACCGGGTTCGACCAGCATGATGACCGGCAACCAGGGTGCGATGTGCCGGACACGGGTCAGCAGCTTGATGCCCTCGACCGCTGGCTCCGGGACGTTGGTGACGAGGAGCCGACACCCGGCGTCACGGATGGCTTTCAGACACTCCTCAGGGTCAGTGAAACAGGATACCGCCGCATCCGCCCGGTCGAGGACAGCCTGCACGGCTCTTGTGCTCTTTAGGTCGCCGTCGGCATAGTAGATGTTATGACGTCCATGGTTCATAACTCGGCCCGCCTTCCAGCACGATCGCTTCCTGAGGTCGGTCTTCCGGTCTCTTCCGCTTCGTGTGCCCTTTTGACGTTCCCAAAAGGAACTCTGCCGGCGTGCCAACTCCTTCCCATAAGCCCTGCCATGGCAGAGCACCCATTCCGCAATGTCCATCCCCGTTGAACGGACATTGTCAACGCACAGGGATAGTACGGAGCCCGGATTGGGGCCGCCATAGGGAAAATCCTCAACCTGCTATGGGGGCAATTGCCTACGTGTCACTACGCGCTGGCGGGCAAAGGCTTGCCCGACGGTGGCGGAAGCGATAGAGTCTACTGAGCCCCGGCCCAGGCGGTTTCGGGGCAGGGTATGGCCCTCTGACGAGAAGGGAACGCATTCGTATGAAGCGTCTGGTGAGGATCGCTCTGGTTTTCCTGGTGTGGGCGGACGCCTCGGCGGGCGAGGATAGATCAGTTCGGATGTGGGATGACTTCGAACTGACGCTATCCGGTCCGGCGACAGGCAATCCGTTCGTCGGCATCGAGTTCAGCGCCGTCTTTCGGCAGGGCGATCGCGCCTTCGAGCCCGAGGGATTCTACGATGGAGACGGTCTCTTCAAGGTCCGTTTCATGCCCGACCGTGAAGGCATATGGACCTACCGGACCAGGAGCAATCGCGAAGCCCTGGATGGCCACGAAGGGCAGTTCGTTTGCCTCCCTCCCGCCCGCGGGTGCCACGGTCCCGTGCGGGTCCGAAACCAGTACCACTTCGGCTATGCCGACGGGACGCCGTTCTACCCGTTCGGCACCACGATCTACGAGTGGCCGTTTCAGTCCGAGGAGCGACGCCGGCAGACTCTCGAAACGCTCAAGCAGTCCCCCTTCAACAAGGCGCGCTTTCTGGCGGTCCCGCCCTGGCGCGAGAGCTATGTCAAAGGGCCCGGGGCGCTGGACTGCTTTCCGTTCGAGGGGACATCGAAAGAGACCTGGGATTTTTCCCGCTTCAAGCCGGAGTATTTCCGGCGACTGGAAGCGTGTGTCGTACAGCTTCGCGATCTGGGTATCGAGGCCGATGTGATCCTGTTTCGGCCGTACGACGGCGGCAAGTGGGGCTTCGACACGATGGATGCGGAGACCAACGACCGCTTCGTACGCTATCTTGTGGCCCGTTTGGCGGCGTACCGCAATGTCTGGTGGTCCCTGGCCAACGAGAACAGCTTCATACGGCATCTGACGGACACCGACTGGGACCGGCTGTTCCAACTGGTCCAGGCGAAGGACCCGTACGGACACCTGCGTTCGATTCACAACGCCGGACGGATCTACGATTATGGCAAGCCCTGGGTCACCCACGTGAGCCTTCAGTATTACATGGCGGTGCGTTTCTTCGGCGTCTCGCCCTTGTTGCGCGACATCTATCGCAAGCCCATCGTACACGACGAGATCAACTACGAGGGCACCATCGCCAAGCGTTGGGGCCGGCTCACGGGCGAAGAGATGGTCTACCGGTTCTGGATAGCCGTCATTGGCGGAGCCTATGCCACGCACGGTGAGACGCGCGTGCAGCCAGACGGCGACGGCTGGATCTCGCGCGGTGGGACGCTCGCCGGGGCCAGTCCCGCCCGCATCGCCTTCCTGCGACAGATCGTCGAGGATGGCCCGGATGGGGGGCTTGACCCGATCGACCAGTACTACGAGACCAATAGCAGGCCGGCCCGGGCAGTACTACCTGATCTACTTCGGCAAGGAGCAGATGGCGCAGTGGCCGTTTGTGCTGCCCGGTGCGGAGCTGCAGGACGGCATGCGATTCCGGGCGGAGATCATCGACACATGGAATATGACCGTTGTTCCGGTGGAGCGGACGTTTGAAGTCGAGTCCCTGGACCGCTACCAGTACATCGACAAGAGCCGGGCGGCCATCGACCTGCCTGAGAGACCTTACATGGCCCTGCGCATCCGAAGGGTCCCATGAACGCCGGCGTATTGAATCGCCTTGGTGATGTGAAAGGAGATCGATCATGAAGCATATGGCTGCCATTCTGGTGGGGATTGTGTGCTGTGCCGGGGAATTGTCGCCCGCGGCGGAAGAGCCTTCGCCCGAAACGCTGTTGTTGAAAGACTTTCACCCTCGCTCGGTCTACAAGATCCCACGGACGGAGGTTGCCAAAGCCCGCTACCCGGCAATCGACATGCACGCCCACGCCTACGCGAAGACACCCGAGCAGGTGGACCGATGGGTGCGGGTTATGGACGAGCACGGCATCGCCAAGGCCGTCGTCCTGACGGGAACCACGGGCAAGCAGTTCGACGATCTGATGGCGCTCTACTCGAAGTATCCGGGTCGGTTCGAGCTTTGGTGCGGTTTCGACTACACCGGCTACGACCAACCCGGTTTCGGGCCTGCGGCCGTCAAGGAACTCCAACGCTGCTTCGACGCCGGCGCTCGGGGGGTGGGCGAGCTGGGCGACAAGGGCAAGGGGCTGGTCTACTGCCGGCCCACCAAGGCGTGGGGCATACATCTCGATGACCCGCGCATGGACGGGCTGCTGGAGAAGTGCGCCGATCTGAAGATGCCCATCAACATCCACGTAGCCGATCCGTATTGGATGTACGAGCCGATGGACGCTCGCAACGACGGGCTGATGAACGCCTACACCTGGCGACTGGACGATCAGCCCGGCATCGTCGGCCACGCCGGGATGGTCGATATCCTCGAACGTGCGGTCAAGCGGCATCCGAACACCACGTTCGTCGCTTGCCATTTCGCCAACTGCTCATACGATCTCGGTCGCTTGGCTAAGCTCTTCGATGAATGTCCAAACCTGTACGCGGACATCTCCGCGCGATACGCGGAAACAGCAGCCATCCCTCGATTCACCGCCAAGTTCTACGAGACCTATCAGGACCGGCTTGTCTACGGCACCGACATGGGTCTCAGCCCGGGTGTGTACCGGATCACGTTCCGCATCCTGGAGTCGGCGGATGAGCACTTCTACGACTGGGACAATTTCAGTTACCACTGGCCCCTGCACGGCCTGGCGCTGGGCGACTCGGTGCTGGAAAGGGTCTATCGGACCAACGCCTTGAAGATCTTGCACAAGTAGCCTCTGCACAGACAGGTGACAGCTTGGGAAGGAATGAGTTTGTGATGCCAGCAAGCACGGGGCGGGCGTGTCGATACTGGATAGTTGCGGTTCTCTTCGCGATGATGGCGCCGGCCCAGGCCGACTGGCCGCGCTTTCGTGGGCCCTCCGGTGATGGCCTGGCGACCAGCCCCTGTGGCGATGTGCGGCTGGGCCTGCCGGTGCACTGGAACGAGGCGGAGAACATCGCGTGGAAGACGCCTGTTCCCCACATCGGCTGGTCGAGTCCGGTGGTGATGAACGGACAGGTCTGGCTGACCAGCGCGACCGCGGATGGGCACGATTTCTACGCGATCTGCGTCGATGCCGGCTCGGGTATGGTTCGTTTCAGCGAGCGGATCTTCCATGCGGAGAATCCGGAGCCGCTGGGCAATCCGCTCAATGGCTATGCCTCGCCCACGCCCGTTGTCGAGCCGGGCCGCGTCTACGTGCACTTTGGAAGCTATGGAACCGCATGTCTGGACACAACCACGTTCCAGGTGCTCTGGAAGCGGGACGACCTGCCTTGTCGGCATTATCGCGGGCCTGGCTCGTCGCCCATCCTGTTCGAGAAACTGCTGATCCTGACCATGGACGGCGTGGACGTGCAGTATCTCGTCGCGTTGGACAAGGCCACCGGCCGGACCGTCTGGAAGACCGACCGCACCGCCGACTGGGACGACCTGGACGCCGAGGGCAAGCCGAGAGACGAAGGCGACCTGCGCAAGGCGTACTCGACCCCGCTGGTCGTCCAAGCTAACGGCGCCGCACAGATGCTCAGCGTCGGCGCCAAGGCGCTCTATGGTTATGATCCGACGACCGGCCGCGAGTTGTGGAAAGTTCGTACGCCTGCGTTTTCCGGCGCCGCGGCCCCCATCTACCAGGACGGTGTCGCCTACATGATCAGCGGTTTCGGCCAGACCGAGCTGATGGCCATTCGCGTCGATGGCTCAGGCGACGTCACCGATAGCCACGTGCTGTGGAAGACCGCACGGACGGTGCCCCGAACGCCCTCGCCCGCCCTGATCGGCGATCTGCTCTTCACCATCAACGATACGGGGATCGTCGTCTGCGTGGACGCGGCGACGGGCGAGCAGGTGTGGAAGGACCGCATCCGAGGCGACTATGCCGCATCGCTGCTCTATGCCAACGGCAACATCTATTGCTTCAACCAGAGCGGCACATCGACCGTCTTCAAGGCTGCGCGACAGTTCGAGATTGTCGCGACGAACACACTCGATTCCGGCTGCATGGCCTCGCCCGCCGTCGTCGGCAAGGCGCTGTTGCTGCGAACGAAGACCCACCTCTACCGCATCGAATCGGCTCGATGAAGCCGACAGAATGCATGGGAAGGAGACTGCTGTGATGGATGAGAAGATGACCGGTTCGGCGGCGCTTGCCGCTGTGGTCTTGCTTGTGAACGTGAGCGTGGGGCTCTGTGAACGATACGATCTGCGATCTCCCGATGGGACGGTGGGCGTCCGCGTGGACGCGGGCGAGCGGATCGATTTCTCGGTGCTCGTCGACGGCGGGACAGTAACCGATGTCACAGGACTGGCTCTGACTGTGACGGACGGCGTTGTCCTTGGCGCTGGTTCACCTGTCACGCGCGTGGATCGCAGAACGATCGTACAAGAGGTCCGTCCGGAGATTCGCGAGAAGAACGCGGTGATACAGGACCGCTACAACGAGCTGACGCTGACCTTCGAAGGGGGCTTTGCCTTGGCGTTCAGGGCATACGACAACGGCGTCGCCTATCGCATCTCGACGTCCCTGCCGGGCGAGGTGGTCATACAGTCGGAGCAGGCCCGCTTCCAGTTCGCCGACACGGCCTCGGTCATCTGTCAGAAGGAGGAGAGCTTCCGCTCCGCCTATGAGGAGCCCTACAGCGAGCAGGCAATCGGTGATTTGAAGGCGGAGGACCTGTGCTGCCTGCCATTGCTTGTGACGCAAGCGGGCCGGCCCAGGGTGCTCATCACCGAGTCGGACCTGCGGGACTATCCGGGCATGTGGCTGCGGGGCACGGGCGGGACCTCCCTGGAAACTGCATTTGCGGGCTATCCGCTCGACGAATCGTATGAAGGCAACGCCTATGTGCGTGGCCGTGTGGCAAAGCACGCGGACTACATCGCCAAGACCGAGGGCACGCGAGCCTATCCCTGGCGGATCATCGCCGTCGCGCGAAACGACGGCGATCTGATCGCCAATCAGATGGTCTATCTGCTGGCGTCGCCTCTGGCTCTGGACGACGTCTCGTGGATCAAGCCGGGAGTGGTCACGTTCGACTGGTGGGGCCGGCGGAACATCTACGGCGTCGATTTCAAGGCGGGTATCAACACCGCCACCGCCAGGCACTTCATCGACTTCGCCTCGGAGTTTGGATTCGAGTACTTCCTCTTTGATGACGGCTGGTCCGATGGAGCCGACCTGTTCAAGATTCATCCCGATCTGGACATGGAGGCGGTCTGCGCCTACGCGAAAGAGAAGAACGTGGGCGTCATGCTGTGGGTGATCTGGGCGACCCTGGACCGCCAGTGTGAGCAGGCGCTCGATCAGTTTGCCAAGTGGGGAATCAGGGGCATCAAAATCGACTTTATGAATCGCGACGATCAGAGGATGGTTAACTTCTACCACCGGATCGCGAAGGAAACCGCCAAACGGCATATGGTCGTCGACTTCCACGGCGCGTACAAGCCGGCAGGCCTGCGACGGGCCTATCCCAACGTCCTGACGCGCGAGGGCCTGATCGAGGTCGAGCAGAACGGCTGGAGCGACCAGGCCAACCCGGAGCATCACGCGTTGCTGCCGTTCCTTCGCATGGTCGCCGGGCCGATGGACTACATCCCCGGCACGATGAACAACGCCCAGAAGCACGAGTTCCGGCCGGTGGGGGACCGGCCGATGGGCCTGGGCACCCGCGCCCACGACATTGCGCTGTTCGTCATCCTGGAGAGCCCCATGCAGATGTTGCCCGATGCGCCGTCGGACTACTACCGCGAGCGCGAGTGCACCGAGTTCATCGCGCAGATTCCCGTCGAGTGGGACCAGACGCGCGTGTTGGAGGCCCAAGTGGGCGACTACGTCGTGCTGGCCCGCCGGAGGGGCGAAACGTGGTTTGTCGGCGCGATCACGGACTGGGAGCCTCGGCAGTTCGATCTGCGATTCGACTTCCTCGACGCCGGTTCATATGAAATGGAGTTCCTCCGCGACGGAGCCAACGCGGCCACTCGGGCCATCGACTACAAGAAAGAAAAGGGGAATGTCACGGCCGATACAACGATGAAGATCGATCTGGCGCCTGGCGGCGGCTGGGTCGCTCGAATCTACAGGCCCGCTCGTTGAGACATCATTGGGAGCACTGAGGATGACACGGTTGCCAAGATGGACGGTTGGCTTGGCGTGGCTCGTCTGGCTGGTCAGTCAGGCGGGCGTCGCCGCAGCGAATGCACAGCCGATCTCCGTCGTCGCGGACATCGCCTACAAGAGCGGCGATGGGTTGACGGCCTATGAGATGGAGCGGTGCAAGCTCGATCTGTACCTGCCCGAAGGCGAGAAGGGTTTTGCGACGTTGTTGTGGTTCCACGGCGGCGGCATCACGGAGGGCAGCAAGTCCGATCCGATGACGGTCGGGATTGCGAAATGGTTCTCCGGGCAGGGGGTGGCCGTGGCGCTGCCCAACTATCGCCTTTCACCAGCGGCGGCGTTCCCGGCCTATCTGGACGATGCGGCCGCCAGTGTGGCCTGGCTGCATCGGAACGTTGGGGCGCACGGCGGCGATGCGAAGCGCATCTTCGTCTGCGGCCATTCGGCCGGAGGCTACCTGACCGCAATGATCGGCCTGGACGGGCGGTATCTCGGTCGATACGGCCTGAGTCCGGATGTCGTCGCGGGCTTGATCCCCGTCAGCGGGCAGATGGTCACACATTCAGCCGTCCGCGCGGAGCGCCGAATCGGACGCACGCGTCAGATCGTCGATGAAGCGGCACCGCTGTATCACGTCCGCGCTGATGCGCCACCTGCGGTGTGTATCTGCGGCAGCGAGGACCTGCCGGCGCGGGCCGAGGAGAATCGGCTGTTTGTCGCGGCGATGAAGGCGGCCGGCCACGAACGGATCGAATACCTCGAAGTCGAAGGCCGCGACCACGGGACCATCGTCAGTCGGATTTCAGAGCCGGACGACGTCGTTGCTCGTGCGATCCTGGCTTTTGTCAAGACCGGACGGTCGTCACGAGTATATTACGTCGATGATGTGCATGGAGATGACGGTCGGGACGGTCGAAGCCGAGTGGCCGCCTGGCGATCCCTGGAGAAGGTCAATCAGGCGTCCCTGAAGCCAGGCGACACGGTTCTCTTCAGACGCGGTGGGCTCTGGCGGGGCCAACTCGTTCCCCAGAGCGGCGCGCCCGGCCTTCCCATCACGTACGGCGCGTATGGCATGGGCGACAAGCCTTCGCTGCTCGGCTCGGTGGCTATGGATGCGGCTGCGGAGTGGAGCCTCGTTGAAGACGGCATCTGGAGCACGACCGATTCTCAGGGCCCTCTTGCAGTCGATGTTGGCAACATCATCTTCGACCACGGTGCGGCGGTCGGCGTCAAGAAATGGAGCCGGGCCGAGCTTCAAAGGCCATGGGATTACTTCTATGACTCCAATGGAAAGCGCGTGCTGCTCCGCTCGGACGGCAATCCGGCGAGTCTTCATCGCAGCATCGAACTGGCCCTGCGCAAGCATATCATCGACCAGAGCGGCAAGCGGTACGTCACCTATGAAGACCTCGACCTGCGGTATGGGGCCGCCCACGGCATCGGCGGGTCCGCTGTCCGGCACATCATCGTGCGTCGCTGCGATCTGTCCTACATCGGCGGCGGACACCAGCACACCACCGCCGACGGCCGGCCGGTGCGGTACGGCAACGGGATCGAATTCTGGTCCAGCGCCGGCGACTGTCTGGTGGAAGACTGCCGCCTGTGGGAGATCTACGACGCCGCCTTGACCAACCAGGGCAGCGGGACCAACGTTCAGGAGAACATCACATACCGCCGCAACGTGATCTGGAACTGCGAGTACTCGTTCGAGTACTGGAATCGGGACGAATCCAGCCGCACGCACAACATCCGCTTCGAGCACAATACCTGCGTCGATGCCGGCTATGGCTGGGGGCACGCCCAGCGGCCCGACCGCAACGGGCGGCACCTGATGTTCTACGACAACACAGCCGGAACGTCCGACTTCGTCGTCCGCTACAACATTTTCTGCAATGCCACCGACAGTTGCCTGCGTCTGGCCGGCCGCGATTGGACCGTGGCGCTGACCATGGATGCGAACTGCTGGTTTCAGCCGGAAGGCTTGCCGCTGCTTCTATGGGGGCGGACCTCCGTTGGAGTTACCGAGTTCGCCGAGCACCAGCGGACGCGGGAGTTTTCGACGCATGCTCTGGTCATGGAACCGGAGTTCGTCGATGCCGCCGCCAGGGACTACCGTCTGGCGCCCGACAGCCCTGCAGGCCGGCTCCAGGACAATGGAATCCCGGTAGGGGCGCTACCTTAGAGGATTGCCTGCAGGCCCTTCGTCCTCCGTCGCAGGGGAAGATGATCCTTTGTCCGCATTCTGGGCTACTGAGGCAGAGAGAAGGTGCTCGAATTTCTCCGCCTCGTCGTCGTACCATACCGTGATGCGGTAGAAGTCGTCCGAGATGCCCTTGGCCTCCGAAATGGAGATAATCCGGAAGCACTTGAGCTGGCTGTTGCAGTATTTGACGACCTTCTTCTTCAGCTCGTCGGCGTCTCCGGAGAACGCCGGTCGGGTGAACTCCTTGAACTGGATCGCCATAGTCGCTCCTTATGTCGAGTTATTCAGCCGGGACGCAGCGGCCTGATTCAGTCTCCGTATTGTCGCCTGGATTTGGCGCAGGTTCAAGGGCAAAGGGTCGCAGGCCCGAGGGGAGGTGCTACCCGCGGTGGGAGGCTCGACGAGGGGCTGGCTCGGGGGTTGTCGTGCCCAAAAACAGGCGACCGGCACGATCTGCGGTCGTCCGCAACGCGTGCCGGTCTCCTTGCGCCTGGGTGCCCCGCGCAGCCGCTTGGGTGTACATCCTTTCTCCGTCCGTGCCGAAGGCGTTCGCTGACAGGGTGATGTGGATGCGATTTCGCGATTTTTTCAGAAAAGGCGACGAGTTCCGGCACTGCTCGATGGCGCCAAGGCCCTAATCGACTTCTTCGTAGGAGTAGAGAATCGCGTCGAGCCGATCATAGAGGGCATCCAGTCCATATGTCAGGCTCGCATCGTGGCTGTGATTCGCCGCAGTCACGATACATCCGAGCAGGTCCTCCAGCTCCCCCAGGGTCACGTCGATCTCACCCTTGCCGCCGGTCAGGACGGCCTGTGTGAACGGGTGGTCGTTGGCAAGAGCATGCTCGACGATGAGTCTGTGCTGGCCTCTGAGCAGCGGAACGGGGATTCTCTGACCGCGTCTGATCTTTTCCGACATCCTTGTCCTTTCACGCAGGCCAACCGATGGCAGACTGGCCGGCCGCACAAGTGCTTTGCGGATATGCCCACCCGCTCCGCCCCCTGCATATCATCCCCAATCTCTGCGGGACAAGCAAGACAAAAGGCGCGGCGGCTGGCTGGATGTCTGCGGCTCAATCAGTCTGGAACAATGAAACAGGGGGTCGGCACGCACCTCGCTGCAGGGCGCACAGACCCCCCGGTGCTTCCTTCCCTCCCACGGCCGCATGCCTCGACGTGTTCCTTTCACTCACATATCAAGCGTCTGCCGATAACGCTTGTGGATGCATTTCCGGAAAAAAATGAAAAAAAGTCGCCTGGCGTGGGCAGCATCCACTGTGGCGGCAAAGGAGGCATCGACTGTGCGGACGGATATACCACTGTAACGCCTTTGTCCAAAAGGTGTTACGGTTCTTCATGCGTGTTATGGCCGGTCATTCGTTTCCCGGAGCCAGCTTTCGGTGAATCTGGCATATTTGATGGTTTTGGCAGGGTCCTGTCCCCGGTCGTTGCGATGATAGCTGAAGACCACGTGAAGGGCCCCGTCTCGCCCCTGGATGATCGACGGGTAGTGGCTCCGGGTCGCAGCCGGTCCCCGCAGGTCCCGCTCCAGATGCCGAGTGTGGGTCCAGGTCCGGCCCTGGTCGCTCGACAGTGAGACGGCGAGGCTGTGCCGGCCGTCCTCGGTATCGTTGTAGGCCAGGACCCAATGTCCGTTGGCCAGAGTGACGACATCGGCGCCCGAACCAGGATTGGGCAGCTCGCTGTCGCGGACGGAGCTCCACGTCGCTCCCGCATCGGCCGAGCGGCTGACATGCAGGCGGGCCGGGGGAGGGCCGTTGTCCCGCATGTACGCGGCCAGTATCCCGTCGGGCTGCGTCGCGATGCTGGGCTGGATGTTTCCCCCGCCGACGAGGGGCTCGCTGAACGTCCAGGTTCGCCCGCCGTCGTCTGTCAGGGCCATGAGGGAGAAGCTGAAACCGTCGGAATACAGCGGAACGACGATTCGACCGGCAGCGAGGACGACTGCCTTGTTCTTCGTCTGCCAGCCCATCCGCCGGAAATAGGGATAACCGAGGGGCTGGTCAACTCCCCGGCCGGCGGCGTCGACGAGGATTCCCTTTCGCACCATGTCCTGGCCTCGCGCCTTGGCCAGCAGATCATCGCTCCAGGTTTTGATCCGGGCGGCTGCTGCCCCCGCCGCGATGGAGGTCGGGTTCATGGTCTGACCGCTGACGTATTCCACATACTCCTTGACCTGCCGCTCGACGGACCGCACGAAGCGGTCGTTGGGCTGAATGCCCCGTTCGGCCTTGTCGCCCGGTTTGACGTGCAATACGTCTTGCCATGCCCATTGGGGCGGGCCCTCGTCACGCGTCCAATCCTCGCTGATGCGGTACTTCAGCAGGGACGTTTCCCACTGGTTGGCGATGACAGTGTACCACATCAGCCAGAGGCGGTTCTGACCATCCATGAACAGGATGGGGTTGATGTCGGGAAACCCAGGCGTGTCGGCCATGATGAATGGCTCGCTCCACTGGGTCTCGCCGGGCCTCAGCCGTGAGCCCATGATGGCGACGTCGTCGGCCCATCGTTCGCCAGAGCCCTGGAACCATGCGGCCAGCAGATCGCCGTTGGGAAGCTCGACGATCGTCGAACCGTGCACGTGCTGGGCGACATAGGGAAAGATCTCCATCGCCGCCAGTGCGCCCTCGGCGCCCATGCAGGGCAAAGCGGTCAGTAGACATAGTATTGTGGCCAAGGCTCGATCAGGCGTGTTCATCGTTGTCTCCTCTGAAAAGCCCACGCCGTTCTACAGGGTCACGATCTCTTCGAGCGTGATCTGGAAGAGCACGTCCTGTCCGGCCAGCGGGTGGTTGGCGTCCACGACGATCTCGGTGTCCGAGACCTTGATGACGGTCGCGCTGACAACCTCGTATTCGTCGCTGGGCAGGCGGATGTGTTGGCCGACCCTGGGGGTGATGCCGTCGGGTAAGTCCTTGCGGGGGATAACCTCGACCCGGTCCTCGCGGCGGGGGCCGTAGGCCTTGTCTCTGGGAACGATCACGGTTCTGGACTCGCCCGGGGTCATGCCGATGACGGCCCTCTCCAGGGCTGGCAGGAGATCGCCATGACCGACGATGAATTCGATGGTTCCGCCGTCCGGCGCCATCTCGAATTCGCGGCCGTCCGTCAAGCGACCCGCACAATACACTCTGACGATATCACCTTCCACGACGCGCGCCATGCGATTCTCCTGCTTGCCGGCCACCACAGCATTCGTAGAAACCGTATCACAAACGGCCGGAGACCACAATCGCCCGTCGCACGCGTCAGCGGATCATTCTAAAGGAACGTGGTCCATATGCCGATAGGGGCTATCATGGCGACTGAACTACTGACGCATGGCGAAGCGGAACCATTGGTGCAGGATCCGGACGATCGCTCGACCCCGCACGTGCCGGATATGAAGAAATGCCCGTTCTGTGCCGAATACATCCAGCGGGAGGCGATCAAGTGCCGGCATTGTGGCGAGTTCCTCGACGGTTCAGGCCGGCCAATGCCTGCGCCGAAGACCGGCAAGTGGTATCACGCCACGAGCAGCGTAGTCCTCGCGTTGTTGTTCGTCGGTCCACTGGCCCTTCCGCTGGTCTGGTGGCATCCGCGATATAAGCCCATGACCAAGATCGGGATCACCGCACTGGTGCTGGCGGTGACCGTCCTGAGCATGTACCTGATGGCGGCGGCGTACCAGGGCCTGCTCGATCAGATCCACCTCATAGGACTCTGACGGTCTCTCACTGGGCCTCGATGCGAATCGTGTGACGGACCGGGACGAAGGCGGCCTTGACGGCTTTCGCCAGCGGTGCACGCGTCTTTTCCGTCAGTGTGACGGTCATATCCATATCGGCTGCGCCTTCCGGGCCGTGGAAGAGCATCTTGACCTGCCGGGTCTCATAGGCCTGTTTGGCAGCTACCGCTTCATCCACGCGATGGAACGCCCCGCTGAACGGGTTGCTCTCGAAATCGGCGGCCAGATTGACACCGGCCCGCAGTTGGGCGGCGGTATAGTTCTTCGACCCATCGCCCCATGTGACGCGACAACCCCCGGCCGGGGCGTTCTTCACAACCAGCATGAAGCGATTGAGATGCTCGTTAAACGGGACCAGCGTCATACCGGAGCGGATGCTTGAATCGTCGTCCGCCGGACCGCTCGCACAAAACGGATAGCGGCTGCTCTCGACTTCCACGCGACCCGCTTCGGCAGAGGCGATCCGGTGGCCCTCCGAAGCGGCAGCCTGCCCATTTGCCATGTCCACCGTGATGGTCCCGATCTGCCCGTCGAGCCCCATCGCACGCAGGAAGGCATAGGCCATCACGAGATGCCCCGCCCAGCCTGGATGCACGCCGTCTTTGCCTGAGATCATGTAGTCATCGCCGTACCGGCGTTTGGCCTCGTACCCCTGGACCAGCATTGGCAGGAACACATCGGCGAATCCCACCTGTTCCTGCTCGGCCAGCCGCACGTCAACGTTGCGGAACTCCGAGAGGCTCCGGTTCAGGTCGTTGACCGTGCCTTGGGCCCGCTGAACCCACGACGGCATCTTGCCGACCGTGCCGGCCGAGCCCTGGATCACGCGCACGCCTCGCTCCTTGAACCTGCGAATGGCCGCCAGCGAAGCGTCGCGATAGACCTGCGCGTATTCCTCTTTGTAGGGCTGGTAGTTGTGGTCGTTCATCGCATAGCACGTCGTCGCAATCGTCGGATCGAAACGGAGCACGTCGTTGACCAGCCGCGCCAGGAAGCCCGGGGCCTTCTCGCCGCTCCAGCCGAACTGGCGGACCGTGACGTCAAGCTGCGGAACGCAGACCGTCAGATAGGTCTCCATGATCCGTGAATACATCTTCTGTTCGGTGATCGAGTCGCCGCAGATCGCCAGCCGATCGCCCCGCTGCAGCACCAATCCCTCAACAGGCGGCGCCTTGAGCAGCTTGTAGGCGGCGAAATAGGGATCGGAGGGCAACGGCTCGTATTCCTGCGCCGGCAGCGGAGAAACCGAGATCACGACGAGGGTCAGCAGTGACATCATGAGCTTTTTCATGTCTGTCACTGTAGTCTGTTATGCCGGGGCGGGCAACTGAAAAACGCTGAAATTTGGCAGGAGATCCATATGGTCAGGCGCGATTACCCTTCGTTTTGTCTGCCGAGAAAGAAGAGCGATCGAACGGGGGGCAGGGTCAATCGGACCCTGGTCACGGTGCAGTCGCCTTCGATCTCGTGTGTATATTGGGCGGGCTGGACATTTCCTGTATGAGGGTCCCAGGCTTCGAGTTCCAGTCGGCCGCGCAGGATGACGTGTGTGTCCAGGGCCGTCGGATCGATGTTGGCAAACAGGTAGACGTGCACGCCGTCTTTGACCTTGTGGATGTAGCGGGGCGCACGTGCGCCTTCATATTCTACGTCGTAGACGGCCAATGCATTGTCCAGCCGCTCTCGTAGAGTCGCGGCATCCGGTTTCTTCGCGAACATGGTCGCGATTGCGCCGGCGACGTCGGCGTCGTGGCCGAACTCGGCCGACTTGGACGGCAGCTCGCCTGTGGCGATGACCTTGCCGTCGGCGTCGTGGAAGGCCTTGATCTTCCGGAGATTGCTCCAGCGGATGGTCTTGTGGCCCGGGAGCACGAGCACCTTGAACCGTCCTGGATGAATCTTGTTCCTCAGGAGGAGTTCGTTGCCTTCGATCGTGCATCGCTCGTCGAGGACATCAGGATGGAGGAATGTGTAGTCGCGACCGGCGGCGATCAGCGTCTCGCCTACGTCGAGATAGTCGGCCTCGGGTACCGCGACGCCGCCCTGGTAATAACCCAGAGGCCCGTCGAGATGATGGCTGCCCTGAAGAGTGGCGATAGGGTAGAGGACTGCGATATCGGCGACGTGACAGGCGTCGTTCTGTAACATCACGTTCAGCCGGGCCAGACAAGTGTTGAACTCGGGCAGCCCATCTGCATAGATTGGGCTGCGATATGACAACTCCGGCTCGAATGCGACGTGTGTGTCGTCGTACCAAACGGCGTGCGGGATGAGCAGGTTGATGCCCTTGGTGTACTGCTCCATCGCAACGGTGTAGATCTGGTCCCAGCTCAGGTTGCCCATCGCCCCATAGGTCTCGGACATCACGAGCGTCCGGTCCCAGTTGTACGCGGCCGAACTGATCACCTTGTACACGCGTTCGGCGGGGCGGTTGCCACCGATCTTGTCCACGCCGGGGATCTCCTGGTGCTGGAAGCATTTCATCAGGTCACCTGCGACGCTGACCGGATTGGCGACCTCTTCCTGATCCTGGTGGCCGGTTGCTTCGATGCCGTGCTCGTCGCACCAGTCCTGGATCCGCTTGGGAAAGCCCTGGGCGTAAAGCTCCGTGCGGAATCCGAACAGGTAGTTGCGCGCCGCCTGGGTGTCGGGTCCGATGTCATGCCACAGGGCGGGGTAGTAGGGTCTTGGGTCGAAACCGTGGCGCGTTTTGAACTTCTCGTTGAACCTGTCCGTCCAGGTCCGGCCCTCGCCTCGATAGAGCGTGGGCTCATCGTGGAACGTCGAATCAATGGTCGTGCCGAAGTGATCCTTGAAGCGGTCGTAGTACGCCTGGTGTGTCATTTCAATGAACGCGTCCACTGCTTCGGGATCGAGATAGTCGCAGCAGGGATAGCCGTCAATGACGCAGACGAAGACCATGACCTTCCACGTGCCTTGCGGGACGTCCCATCGGAGCGAGCGACTGTCCGCCGCGTTTGTCAGATGTATCCGTTCGAGCGTGGCCGTGTTCATCGCCACGACACTCATGAGCGTTCCCGACGGGATAGTGGCTTCGTACACGCTCGGTCCGGCAACGGTCTGCTCGTGCTTGTCCAGCCGTTTGAGCGTCAGGTCGGGGTGTTTCCGCTGGAAGAGGCTTGTGTCACGCGAATTGGGCGCTCCGGCCGAGCCGCTGGGGAAGCCGTACTCATCGTAGAGCGACATGGTCATGCCCAACCGGCGGGCCTGCTCCAGCGCTGCGCCGTAGAGCGCGAAATATTCCTCGCTCAGGTACTCGGGCCGGAAGCTCTTTCCGAAGGGCAGAATGCCGAACCCGCCGTACTTGCTGAGCTCTTTCGATTTCCGCGTCTGTTCGCCAACGCCAGCGATCGTGACCTCGGTGTCGTTCCAGAACCACAGCGGTCGCGGCCAATACTGCACTGGCGGGTCGCGGAAGTTGCTTCGCATCTGCGTCGTCGAACTGCCGGCGGAGACAATGCAGCAGGAGCAGAGCACCAGCCACGCACAGAACGATTCGGACTTCCGCAGTCGCATTTTTGCCTCCACGCTCACCAATGCAGGTTGAACACATAGACCTGGCGACTGCCAGTGCGGGTGGAATTGAACGCAATCATGTCGCCCCGGGGGCTCCAGCGCGGGTGCAGGTCGCATCGCCATCCTTCTTTGAACTCCGGGGGCTCGACGAATCGTCCCAGCGGCAACACCGCCTGCGTCCTCATGTCCATCAGATGGAGCTTCTGCTCGCGGAGCTGGCCGGCCGGGTAGGTGTCAGTGACCATCCAGCGGCCGTCGGGCGAGAACGTGCCGTGGCCGTCGTAGTCGAGCAGACCGTTGCCGAGCCGCTGATAGTCGCTCTGTCCAACTGTAAAGAGGATATGGCAATAGACCTTCGCATCGTAGGCAGCGGTGATCATGAGCCTGTCGCCGTCGAGCCAGTCGAAATGCGATCCGCCCCAACCGTCGGGGAAGCACCGTCGCAGGTTCGAGCCGTCCCGATGGAGGGTCAACGAGGTGGTGTTGCGGTTCGGTGTGGCCCTGGCCAGCCAGAAGATCTTGCTGCCGTCCCGGCTGAACAGCGTGTGGTTGAAATACTCGATTCCTTCAGAGGGCACCTCGGGCACCAGCGAGCGAACGTGGGCAATGGAAATCAGAAGCCTGGCCTTGCCGGTTTCGAGATCGACAAGAAAAAGACCGTCGTCCTCGGGGAACTGGACAGTCCGGCGGGCGTTCTGCCCATCGCCGCCGTAACCGTAATCGGGCCTCGTGATGCGCAACCGTGCGAAGTTGATGCTGATGGCTTCCTTGCCGTCGGGCGAAACGGCGCTGACGGGGTAGTCGATCACCTTCAGTTCCCGCTTCGTGTGGACGTCCATGACGACGGAGACAAATCGCCCGTCGCGGAGGTCATTGTAGATGATCTGTGAATCCGGCGCTGTGCCCAGCCAGTGGGCCATGCATCCCTGCTGGAAGTTCCACGCCCGCGTCTGAGCCAGCGGGATGAATTCCTTCGTCCGCACATCGACCAGGGCCAGCGTCGCCGGATCTTTCTCCGTCGGGATCCGGTCCTTGACAAGCGTCTGGAGCACCGTCACGTATCGCTGGGAGAGGTCCCACGAGTTGATCCCGTAGTAGCTGGCGAGCAGATGCTCCTCCGGCCCGTTCGTCAGCGCCCGGCAGGCCGACACGTCGGGGAATTCGACCACCGCACCGTCGCTGTCACAGCAAGCCATCAGACAGAGCCATGCAACGAATGCTCCACACAACCGTCGGCCCATTTCACATCCTCCTTTTCGTGAAATCGAGTGTCCTCGGTGCGCCGCCGGCGTCAGTCGAGAACCACCTCGTCTTTGAACTGGGGCACCATCACGTCCCAGCCGGTCTTCTCCTGGAGGTAGGCGCCGAAGCTCTTGGCGCTCTCCGACTCGCCGTGCACGACGAATATCTTCTTCGGGTGGTTCTTCAGTGAGCTGAGCCAGCGCAGCAGCTCCTCTTTGTCGGCGTGGGCGCTCATGCCGTGGATCTGCACGACCCTTGCGTTGACCTGGCGGGTCTCGCCGAGGATTCGGACCTCCTTCTCTCCATCGACGATTCGCCGGCCCAGCGTGCCGACCGCCTGGTAGCCCACGAACATGATCGTGCTTTCCGGCCGTTCGATGTTGTTGACGAGGTGGTGCTTGATCCGTCCGCCCGTACACATGCCTGAGCCGGCGATGATGATAGCCGTGCCGCGAATGTGGTTGATGGCCTTCGATTCCGTGGCCGTCTGGGTGATGTGCAGGCCCTCAAACGTGAAGGGGGATCGTCCGTTGTCCACGCGTTCGGTCATCTCTTCGTCAAACAATTCGCTGTGGCGCTTGAACACCTTGGTGATCGCACCGGCCATCGGACTGTCGAGGAAGACCATCAGGTGGGGGATCGCATCCTCCGCCAGCAGCTCGTTGATGTAATAGAGCAGATCCTGCGACCGCTCCAGTGCGAAACTGGGCACGACGATGTTGCCGCCGGCGGCTTTCGTGGCGTTGATAACCTCGGCGATGTCCGTCTTGATGTCTCCGTGCTCGCGATGGACACGATTGCCATAGGTGGATTCCACGAGAATGTAATCGGCTTCGTCCACCTCCGCCGGATCGCGCACGATGGGCTGATTCGGGCGGCCCACGTCGCCGCTGAACAGCACGCTGCGGGTTTCGCCGTTCTTCTGGATGCACACGTGGATGATCGCCGAGCCCAGAACGTGGCCGGCCTCGCAGAACGTCGCGGTGATGCCGTCGGCGATCTCTACGGGCGTCTTGTACCGCACCCTCTTGAACAGGGGCCCGGTCGCCTCGGCGTCGGCGGTTGTATAGAGCGGGACGACGGGATACGGACCTTTGCGTCCCTCCCGCTCGTGTCGTTTGCGCTTATATTCGGCGTCTTCTTCCTGGAGCCGGGCGGAGTCCAGCATGATGATGCGGGCGATCTCGGCGGTCGCGGCGGTGCAGTACACCGGTCCGGCGAATCCCTCCTTGACCAGCTTGGGCAGCAGGCCGCAATGGTCCAGATGGGCGTGGGTCAGGAGCACCGCGTCGATGCTGGAGGCCGGGAAGTCGAACGGCTCCCAGTTGCGCCCCTTGAACTGTCGTTCCTGATACAGGCCGCAGTCGATCAGCAGCCGCGTTCCGTTGACTTCGAGCATGTGGCGTGACCCGGTGACGTTCTGCGCCGCCCCCAGGAAGCGTAGCTTGATCTGCATGAGCTGTATCCCCTGTACGACAGTCACGGCAAAACATACAGTATATCGCCGATCCAGGCATCCGTCAAGGGGCTTCGCGGTGTGATTGTGACTGGCTACGCGGCAGGGAGACGACGCGTCCCCGGTGCGGCTGCTACACGGCAACGGACTCGTCCGCCGGACGCCGACGGTTCTTCCCGTCGGTAGCTGCCACGAGACGGGCTGCCGGGGGCCGTGCGACGCCTCGCGAGCCGCAACGGGACCTCATGTGGTTCAGGACGTTCATAAAGTTGATGTACGAGTCGTAGGGTGTATCGTACGGGTTGAAGTATTTGTGAACGTCGCCGTCGGCGAAGTACTTCGTGCACATGTAATAGAAGTGATCCGAGGTCTGGAGCCTGCGCCAATCGCGCAGCAGGTCCGGATCGCCGCTGTCTCTGACAGCCTGCTCCATCCGGTAGAGTTCCGCGATGGCGTTCTGCTGCATGGCGTTGCCCAGCCAGGCGGACAGATCGCGCTCGGTGTCGGCCCAACTGACCAGGTGGGGCACGTCGACGACGTCCGCCGCCTCATAGGCGTCGGCCACTTCGCCGGGGGTCTTGAAGTCGTTGTCGGGGTGCTTGAGGATTTCCGTCGGCAGCTCTCGAAGGAAGTCGAAGATGCCGGTGTCCTCCCACTGATGCTCGCCGAAGGTCTCGTAGTCCACGAACAGATTGACAACGTATCCGTTACCGTTGACCGCGTTGACCCACTGGCAGAACTTTCCGACGCTGAGCGGCCACTCGCTCCAGTACCGGTTGGAGAATCGAAAGGCGACGTCATCGCTGAGACGGTAGTTCTTCAGGAGCAGCTTGAGCCCCGGTGCGCTCGGGGGCCTGTAGACATAGTTGGGGCTGCGATAGCCCAGGATGTGGTCCGCTCCTTCGGCGAGGATCGCCTTGAAGCCGCCGATCCGGGCGACCGCCTCGGCCACCTGGTTGTTGTAGATCAGTTCGGTGTTTCGGAAGACCTGCGGCGTCTGGCCGAACAGGTCGCGGATCAGTTGCCGGTGCGCAACGACCTGACGGACGAACTCGTCCGGGGAGAACAGGAAGCTCAGGCTGTGGTGGTACGTCTCGCACAGGAACTCGACGCAGCCGGTGGCCGCCAGGTACTGGAAACTGGCCAGGACCTCCGGCGCGTACTCGGCGAACTGCTCCAGCACCGTTCCGGTGATGCTGAAAGAGACTTTGAACTGCCGTCCGTGCCGTTCGATGAGTTCCTGAAGGACCCGATTGGTCGGCAGGTAGCACTTGCGCGCGACCTTGCGGCAGATCTCGGCGTTCTTGAATCCGTCGAAGTAGTCACCCGCCGTGTCGAAGATCGTGTAATGTCGTAACCGATAGGGTTGATGAACCTGAAAATAGAAACACACCGAGGCCATAGAGATCTCCCCTCGCTGTTCGCCTATGCGACGCCCAACGTCTCGTGGTAGATTTCGTTCATCCGAGCGGCCGAATCCTCCCAGCGGAATTTCAGCGCCTCCCGGTGCCCCTCGGTGCGCAGCATCTGGTGGAGAGGAGGATGCCGCAGCACCGCGATCATCTTGTTGGCCATTTCCTGGACATCCCAGAAGTCCACCTTCAGTGCGTTGCGAAAGGCCTCGGCGATGCCGCTCTGCTTGCTCAACAGGACCGGCACGTCGTGCTGGAGCGCCTCAAGAGGGGCGATGCCGAACGGCTCCGAAACGGAGGGCATCACATAGAGGTCCGCCATCTGATAGACTTTGCGGACGTCGTCTCCGCGCAGGAACCGGGTGAACAGGACGCGGTTGCCGATCCCCAGTTGGGCGGCCAGCTCGATGCTGCGGTAGAGCATGTCGCCGTCGCCGGCCATGATGAACTTGACGTTGTCGATCTTCTCCAGGACTCTCCTGGCGGCGTGGAGGAAGTACTCCGGTCCTTTCTGCATGGTGATCCGCCCGAGGAACAGAACGATCTTGTCCGTCTTGGCCGGCCACGTCTGGCGCGAGGAAGACCAGGAACCGTTGTGGTGTTCGACCCCGTTGTAGACGACCTCGACTTTCTCGGCCGGGACGCCATAGCGGCTGATGATGATGTTCCGCGTGTAGTTACTGACCGCGATGATGCGGGCGGCCGCGTGCATGGCGTGACGCTCGATATCGTAGACGTACTGGTTGACGTGCTCGCCACTGCGATCGAACTCCGTCGAGTGGACCTGGATCACGAGGGGTTTGCCGCTCTGCTGGGCCAAGGCCACGCCGGCCGGAAACGTCATCCAGTCGTGCGCGTGGATCAGATCGAAATGCTCGGTCAGTCCCAGGGCCAGGACCTTTCGGGCATAACGAGCCACCTCCGCATAGATGTCCGCGCCATAATTGCCCTGACCGCCGGATTCGAGGTCGTCGTCCAAAAGGCCGGCCCCATCCTTCTCTTCGCTGAGCGCGGTCCCCGACGCAAGCTGGGCCGCAGAGGAGTACGGTCTCAGAACGGCCGGGACCGGGCGAAACTGCACGTTTTGAAACGCGAATCCGGTGGCGCCCTCCCCGTAGAATCCCGGGATCAGGCCGCCGGACACACGCATCGGCTTGGCCTTCGGGAGCACGAAGATGATGGGCATGCCCAGGCGATCCATCGCGCGGGTCAGTCCCAGACATGCTGTGCCTAAGCCGCCGCTGATGAACGGCGGGAACTCCCAGCCAAGCATGAGTGTTCTTATCTTCATTGTCCGTTCCTTCCTGGGTAAGACCAGTAACCGAAGAGAGGCCTGTCCCCGGCGCTCTCTCACTCTGCTCGCTCGGGTTCTTTCGCGACGGGAATGCTTATTCTCTGACGTCGCAGAAATTGACAAGATTGAAATTATCACCTATACGTGCAAGGTCAAGAGCAATGTTCGCTAATTTGTCACGCGGTGGGGAATTTCTCCAGCCGGTAGATGAGGCGCGCCGCCAGATGCCGGATAGCCGCGTACACGCGAGCCGTTCGGCGTGTCACACAACAGAGACGGTGGTGTTGTCGGATATCGGGTGCTCGCTTGTCGTGTGAAGCCCCACACACGACAGCCTGTCGAAAAATGGAACGCTGTGCAGCAGATGCTCGACGGGCAGGAAAAGGTAAATCGCATCTGAGGATGTGACACAACGCCGCAACCTGGACCGGCAGCAGGAGGGTCTATTCGCGCTGCTCGCAGCGGTTTGTCGTCGGCCAGTGCCGAGAGCAGCGACCGAATTGACCGAAACCTCCGAAGTGCCGCAGACTGTGATAATCCGGGAAGGCCGGGATGCTTGCTGGGCTTTTCGGCAAGGCAGTGGACAGCAGGTCAAGCAGGCGCTGTCGGTGCAAGCGTGACAGATCGTCGTGTGTGAAGGAGCGCGCCGGGGTAGACCGCGAGCGATGTCTTTGGCGGCGGGCAAAGGTTGCGCTTGTCCCCGGACAAACGAACCCTATAATCACACCAAGACGGTGAACAAACGAGAACAACGAACCGGACAAACCATGAATCGGGAGGATCGCGCAATGTTTGAAACACTGGACAAGGTGATGTTGGCCGGCCTGGGAGCGGTATCGATGACGCGCGAACGCGCCGAACAGATGTTCGACGAGTACGTCAGCAAGGGAAGGGCCGAGCGCGAGAACCGCAGCGGATTCGTGAAGGAAGTGATGGACAGCGCTGAGCGGACACGCAGCGAGCTGGAGAAGATGATCTCCAAGCAGGTGCAGGAGACGGTCACGACGCTGCATCTGGCCACGCAGGATGATGTCCGGCGCATCGAACAGAAGCTCGATCAGTTGCTGTCCAAGGGGTAGTCGCCTTGACCGTGTGGCGGCCTCGTTTCAGGAGTCGGCTGCAGCGGCTGCGTCGTTACCGGCACATCATGGCCGTGCTGATGAAGTATGGCCTGGAAGAGGTCGCCGAGGCGCTGCGCGCCCGGCTGCTCGTGCGCCTCGGCGAACAGGCGGCGCCGCTGCGCGTCAAGCGGGCGGCCGTCGGGCAGAGCCGCCCGCAACGGGTTCGACTGGCCCTGGAAGAGCTGGGCCCAACGTTCATCAAATTCGGGCAGTTGCTGAGCACGCGTCCGGACATCGTGCCGGCCGAGTATGTCCGCGAGTTCGAGCGGTTGCAGGACCAGGTCAAGCCGGAGCCGTTCAAGCGGATCCGCGCCGAGATTGAATACCAGCTCGACGGCAAGCTCGAAGACATCTTCGCCGGCTTCGACACTGAGCCGCTCGCGGCCGGCAGTATCGCCCAGGTCCATCGCGCCACGACGAAAGAGGGCGATTCGGTGGTTATCAAGGTCCGCCGGCCGGGCATCGTCGAAATCATCCATGCCGAATGCGATATTCTCGAAGAGCTTACCGCAATTCTCAAAGTCACCCTTTTTGAACACGAGACCGTCGATCCGCGGCAAATGGTCAAGGAGTTTGTCGATGCCGTGGCCGCTGAAACGAACCTCGCCGACGAGCGCCGCAATCAACTGCGTTTCGCGGCCAATTTCCGGGACGACCCGACCGTCCATATCCCGAAGGTTTACGAGAAGTACTGCACCAACGGCGTGCTCACGATGGAGTACATCGACGGAATCAAACCCGCCGATCCGCAACTGCTGGCCGAGCGGGGGATTGACTGCCGGCTCGTGGCCCAGCGCGGGGCCGATTTCGTGCTCCGCCAGATCTTCGAGCTGGGCTTCTTCCACACCGATCCTCATCCGGGCAATTTCTTCTTGCTGCCCGACAACGTGCTGGCCCCCATCGACTTCGGACAGGTCGCACGGATGAGTTCGCAGTACCGCCGGCTGTTCAACGAGATCATCCTGGCGATCGTGGAGAACGAAAGCTCGCGGGTGATCCGCTGTCTGGAACGGGAGGAAATGACGGATGAGCGGACGGATTTAAACAAGCTGACCGGCGATATGGAGCAACTGATCGACACGTACCGGAATTTGCCCCTGAAGAACATTGCGTTCGGCACAGTGGTGACCCGGACGTTCGACCTGTTTCGCAAGAACTCCGTTCGGTCGCCCGCCCAGTTCACGCTGATGCTCAAGACGTTAGCGACGGTGGAGTCGTTTGCCCGGTCGCTGGACCCGGATTTCAACATCATGGAGGCGATGAAGCCGTATGCTCGCCGGGCGATGCTGCGCGACCTGGAGCCCAAGCGCCTGGTGCGGCAGATGCGCCAGGTGGTCCAGGATGCCGGCGATCTGGTCATGCGGCTGCCGGAAGACGTCAACGTGATCCTGAGCAAGTTCCGCCAGGGGCGGTTCCAGGTCCGGGTCCACCACGAGCACCTGGAGAATCTGGCCAAGACCGTGGACAGGAGCTCGAATCGGATGAGCTTCGCACTGATTACCGCCGCACTGCTCGTGGCATCGAGCATGCTCGTGGCCCAGCAGGGCACGGTGCTGGGCCTGTTTCGGTTGCAGACGATGGGCATCGCCGGCTATGTCATTGCCGCAGTCATCGGCATCTGGTTGCTGATTTCCATCTCTCGGAGCGGCCGTCTGTGACGGTTGCTGCCGACGGGTGGCGCCGGCTCCCGGGTTTTGTCCGGGCAAAGGCTGCCTGAGTTTTCCTGATTGGAGTGGATCGAAGTGAAGTTGTCGCAGTTGCTGGGCACGGCATTTGAGTGCCGGTGTGGGAGAACGCACCGCCTCCCGGTGCGCAAATTCGTCTACGATAGCACAGGCGTGGAGCAGTTGCCCGGAATCGTGCGCGACTGCACAGACCTCGCGTCTTCGCTGCGCGTCGCTGTCGTAGCGGATGCCCGGACGTGGGAGGTCTGTGGTCGGCGGGCTTTTGCGGCGCTCGAGCGAGCGCAATTCGATGCGGTCGAGGTGATTGTCGCCGACGGTGAGCACGGCACGCCGATCTGTGACGATGCGACTTTTGGCATGCTGCTCGCCCGGCTGCGCGGGACCGGGCCGGGGATCGTCGTTGGCGTTGGCAGCGGCGTGGTGAACGATCTGTGCAAGTGGACCTCGTTCGAGTTGGGAATCCCCTATGTCGTTGTCGCAACGGCGGCGTCTATGAACGGATACGCGGCGGCCAACGTCGCGCCCACGGTTGGTGGGGTCAAGATCCTGATCGAAGCCCGACCGCCCGTGGCGGTGATCGCCGAGCCGGACGTCATCGCGGGCGCCCCACAGGAGATGATCTCCGCCGGGTTCGGCGACACGATAGCCAAGCATCAGAGCAATAGCGACTGGTGGATGAATCGCCTGCTGCTCGGTGAATACCATTGCGATTTCTGCGCGAGCATTGCAGGTGATCTAGAGCCACTGTACTTGACGCGGCCCGAAGGCATTCGCGAACGCGATGCATCGGCTGTGGGAGGGCTCTTCGCGGCGTTGTTCTGGAGCGGTGTGGCGATGACACTCATGGGGACCAGCGTCCCCGCCAGCGGGGGTGAGCATCTGCTCAGCCACACCCTGGATATGATTGCCATGGCCCGAGGTCACGAGCATGATCTGCATGGGCGGCAGGTTGGCGTCGGCACACTTCTGTCCGCAGCGCTATACGAGGAGATTCTCCGCATAGAGGCGCCCACGCTGCGCCCCTTGCCGCCCGCGATCGACGCGCGTTTCTGGGGTACCGGCCCGGTCGTCGAGGCAGTCGCCCGGCAATATGAAGCCAAAAAGGACAGTCTGGAGGCGGTTCAGCGATACCTGATGCAGCAGGACGGCTGGAATCGGCTCCGAAACCATCTGGCCGGCCTGCCGCGTTCGCCGCAGACCGTTCGCGACTGGCTCCAGCGAGCCGGAGGCGCTACGTCGCCGGAGGCCATCGGCTGTTCGAAGGAGCAACTCCGAGAGGCAGCCCTGCACATGCATGAGATTCGCAAGCGCTTCACCGTAGTCGACCTGGCGTGGATGCTGGGGATTCTTCCGGACTCGCTCGACGAGATCATGCAGAAATGGCTGTCGAGATGACGCCATCTACACGCGAGGTCTCGCAGCGTTGGCCCACGCCGCTCCGAGAGATTCCAGCGCAGCCGTTCGGTCGGCGGCAAACCGAAACAGGCTCTGCAATCCCACGCACTTGAACACCCTCATGATACTGGGGGGAACAGAGCAGAGAATGAGATCCTTCTCGACGGCGCCGAGTTGTCTCTCCAGGACCAGTAGTTGGGAGAGCATCCCGGACGTCAGAACCTGGGTCGCCGAGAAGTCGACGATGACGTGCCGGCCTGGCTTTGTGTCAGCCATACCTGCGGCGATGTCCAGTTCGTTGCCACAGCGGGATTCCCGAGACAGAACAATCAGGAGAATCTGCTCAGACACTTGCACGACGGCCATGGTGTGCTCCCTTCATCTGCGTCAACCGCCTCCGCTCTCTTCAGCACTATGTCAGGCCAGAAGTTCCAGCGTTGCACGGTCTCCTGAATAAAGTATGCGACAACTTTCACAAAATCCAAATCCTGCGCAGCGGCAGTTTTTCTTGCCGATGGGTCGATGTCTCTGCTGCAGGGTCCGCATATGGCAGGCGAAGGTTGTCAATCGACACCGGAACGGTTAGACTCTCCGCGCTGTTGACTTCCCTGTGGATCCAGTGGACACAGAGGCGATGCTCAAATTCATCACAGATAGACAGATTTACGAGCAAGTGATATGTACGGCTGTTATCGGAGCCAGGCACCAGCTCTGGCTCGCTACCGCCGACCTGAAGGACTTGTATGTCGACAAGTGCGGGCGAATGGCGCCCTTCCTGGAGGTGCTTTCGGACCTGATCTCGCGGAACGTCGAGATTCGCCTGCTGCACGCCAAGGAGCCGGGACCCCGTTTTCGCAGGGATTTCGACCGCTATCCCAATCTGATCGGCGGGCTGGAACGAATGCTCTGCCCGAGGGTCCATCTCAAATGCGCCGTTGTCGACGGGCAGTTCGCCTACACAGGCAGCGCCAACCTCACCGGCGCCGGTCTCGGCGCCAAGAGTCCGAGACGACGGAATTTCGAATCGGGCATCGCAACCACGGACGCCGGCATCGTCGAACAGGTGATGGAGCAGTTCGACCGGATCTGGCGGGGGGATCATTGTGCGAAATGTGACAGGAAGGAGTTCTGTGACGAATACGTCGATATCTTGTCCGGCAGGACGAAGCCGGCCTCTTGAAACCGCCCGCACGGGCCTGAAGTGCTACGCCTACCTGGACATCGAAACCACGGGCCTGAGCTGGGACAACTGCGATCTAACCGTAGTCGGCGTGGCGAAGTTCAGAGGTGCGCGATGTCGAGTCGGGCAGCTTGTCGGCGAGCGCATCGTCGCGCAAGGCGTGCTCTCACTGCTGCAAGGGGCCGACGAAGTCTACACCTACAACGGAAGCCGCTTCGATCTGCCGTTCATCAAACGCAAGCTGGGCCTGGACCTCAAGGCCTGTCTTCGGCACACCGATCTGATGTACGCCTGCTGGCGTCAGAATCTCAAAGGGGGGCTCAAGGTGGTGGAGACGCGGCTGGGCATCCACCGACGGCTGACGGATGTGGACGGTTTCATGGCGGTGCGACTCTGGTGGGACTACGTCAACAACGCCAATGCGCGAGCCCTGAGGACGCTGTTGGAGTACAATCGAGAGGACGTCGTCAACCTCCACGTCTTGCGTGACAAGCTCGGCGTGGCGTAGCGGGGAGAATCGGGCAGGAATGGCTCGCAAACAGATCGATGAACACAGCCTCGGCGTCCTGGAGTTTAACGCCGTGCGGGTTACCTTGGGCTCGTTCGCGGCCAGCGACCTGGGCCGCGACGCCGCCGCGAGCCTGTATCCGTCTGTGGACTTGCGATGGGCGCGGATGCGGATGGCCGAGACCACCGAGCTTCGCGCCGTCCTGGATCGAGGCGAGCGGGTTCCCATGGCGGGGCTGCGCGATATCCGGGCGGTTCTCAAGCAGTTCGGCAAGAAGGAGACCGTCTTCGAGCCGGAGCAGCTTCTGGAGATCGCCGACACGCTCGCAGCCAGCGGCAGGCTCAGGGTCTTCCTGATGAATCTGGAGCCGTCCGAGAGCCGGCACCTGTGCGCGATGGGCGAGAGACTCGGTGAATTCACGGCACTGGTCGATGAGATCGGCCGATGCGTGGGCGGCGACAAACGTGTCCGCGACAGCGCTTCGGAGAAACTCAAGGAAATCCGACGGACCATCGGACTGCTGAGCGAGAAGATCCACCAGAGATTCGCTGAAATCGTTGCATCGGCCCAATTGCGAAGGGCTCTCGAGAACGACAAGTTCCTCATGCGGCACGGCCGCCCCGTCGTTGCGGTCAAGGCCAACTACCGCCACGCCCTGCGAGGTACTGTGCTCGACCGCTCCAACACCGGAGCGACGTTGTATGTCGAGCCGGATGAGCTGGTCGAGATGAGCAACGAACTGGAGGATGCCCTCTTCGAGGAGAAGAAAGAAGTCGGTCGCATCCTCTGGCACCTGACCAAGCTGGTCCTGGATCAGCAGGAGGCGATTCTGGACAGCGTTCGGATGCTGGCCCTTGTGGACCTGACCTATGCCAAGGCGCGCTTCAGCGTCGCGTACGCCATGACAGCGCCCGAGATCCGCTCGGACGGTGCGTTGCACCTGCGTCAGGCCCGCCACCCGCTGTTGCTTCAATGGGCCGCCCGGCAGAAGGGATGCGACGTCAGGGAGCTGACCGACGAAGTCGTGCCGATCGACGTCCGCCTGGGCGACGACTTCGATCTGCTGCTGGTCACCGGCCCGAACACCGGCGGCAAGACCGTCGTGCTCAAGACCATCGGCCTGCTGGCCCTGATGGCGCAGAGCGGGATGCACATTCCGGCCCGCGCCGGGTCGAGCTTGTCGGTCTTCCGACAGGTCTACGCTGACATTGGCGACGAGCAGAGCATCCAGCAGAGCCTGAGCACCTTCTCCGCCCACATGCGCCAGGTCGTCAAGATCCTCACCGGGACCAATGAGGGTACGCTCGTGCTGCTGGACGAACTCGGCGCCGGAACCGATCCGATCGAAGGGGCAGTCCTGGCGACGAGCGTGCTGGACGGCCTGATGAAGAAAGGGGGCAAGGTCGTGGCGACCTCGCACCTGGGCCAGCTCAAGACCTATGCCTATACGACGCCCCGCGCCGAGAACGCTTCAGTCCAGTTCGACAGCGAGACGCTGCGGCCGACGTACCACCTGTTGATCGGCACGCCGGGCAGCAGCAACGCGCTGGTCATCGCCAAGCGATTGGGAATGCCCAAAGCGGTGCTCGAACAGGCGGAGACACAGCTCGATCAGGAATCCGATGGGACCTCCGAGCTGATCAACCAGGTCCAGGCGACCCGCGAGGATGCCGAACGCAAGCGGGCCGAGGCCCAGGGCGTGCTCGACGAGACCCATGAGGCCCGCAAACGCGTGCGAGAGAGGCTGAACCGTGTTCGCGAGCAGGAGCGACGCCTTCGGCAGCAGGCGGATCATGAGATCGAGCGCTCGATGCGGGCTGTCCGCGATCTCGTCGACCGTTTCACGGCCGAGATGCAGAATGCCCCGCAGGTCTGGGGCGCCAAGGCGTCCGAACTGGCTGCGCGTGTCGCGGAACGGGCGGCGGAAACGCCGCTGGCCGTTCGGCAGGCCCAGTTCATTGAAACGCTCAGGCGGGGCGACAGCGTCTTCGTCCTGCCCTTCAGGCGCGAGGGCGTCGTCGATCGCATACATCGCAACCGCAAGACGCTGGTCGTGTTCGTGGGGAACAAGCAAATCGAGGTCCCGTTCGAGGACGTGGGCCGCCCGGAGCCCCAGGCAGGCAAGTACTGAGGCCGTCAGTCCGTCGCGGCGGCCAGGATGGCGGTCAGCTCATCGTCCTGCAACTCGGTGGGGTTGCCCTTCATGCTGCTGGCCTTTCGGGCTTGGGCGACAGCCGCCGGGAAGTCCGCCTCGGCCAGGCCATAGCGCCGCAGGCCGGGCAGGGCCAGGGCATTGCAGAGGTCTTCCACCCATGCGACGCCGTCCGACGCACGCGCCGACTCGTTGCCCGTGACGATTTGCGCGATCTCGTCAAATCGGGCCAGGGCGGGCGAGCCAGGGGCCCGGTCTCGCAGGGCCTGCACGTTGGCGGCGATGACGTGGGGCAGGAGCCTGCCGCAGATGACCCCGTGAGGCGCCTCGATCATGCCTCCCAGCGGGCCGGCGAAGCCATGCACGGCTCCCAGGGCGGCGTTGGCCAGGGCCAGTCCGCTGAACAGCCCGGCCAGCGCCATGTCTTCGCGAGCGACTGCATCGCTGCCGTCTTCGAACGCGCGGCGCAGGGAACGGGCGGCACGCCTGAGCCCTTCGCGGCAGATCCCATCCGTCACGGGGTTGGCCTTTTTTGAGACAAAGGCCTCGACCAGTTGGGTCAGCGCATCCAGGCCCGTTCCCGCCGTCAGTTCCGGAGGCATCGAGTGCGTCAGCGCCGGGTCGACCAGCGCCACGTGCGGCAGCAGGAATGGGCTTCTCATGCTGACCTTGACCCGATGCTGCGCGACCAGGAGCACCGCGTTGCGGGTGACCTCAGCGCCGGTGCCTGCGGTGGTCGGGACGGCGACATACGGGGCCGAGTGGTTCCGTAGAGCCTCTCCCAGGCCGACCACCTCCAGGTAGTCCTCGATGGTCCCCTCGTTGGTGAGCATGGCGGCGACGACCTTGCCCGTGTCGATCGCGCTGCCTCCGCCGATCCCGATAACGACGTCGGCCTGTGCCCGTCGCGCGGCCGCGACCGCCGCAGAAGCGGTCTCGGTCGTCGGTTCGCCCGCAACGCCGAAGGTCGCCGGTTTCAGGCCGGCTCGGGCAAGTGGGTTCAGGATACCCTCATGACGCTCGGGTGTGCCGCCCGTCAGGACGAAAGGCCGGCGGCCCAAAGATGAAACGATCCGAGGCAGATCGGCTGCGACGCCGGGGCCGAAAAGGATTCTGTTGGCGGTGGCGAATTCGAATCTCATATCGGTTGTCCAGTCAGGCGTTGGCCGAGTCCCAGCCGCGCTCGTCCGGAAAGACATTGCTGTACTTGATCCCGGTCCGAGGCTCCGCCATCATGTCCGCGACAGTGTCTCGCCACTTCAGGTAGTGGGCGGTCTCCTTGTGCCTGGCGGGGTCGTCCGGCGTCCGGTAGACCTCCACGAGGACAAAGCGCGTCGGATCATCGGTCTGCTGGACGACGTCGAATCGCGCGACCCCCGGCTCCTTGACACTGTTGCGGGCGTTCTCCAGGCTCGCAGCGCCAAACGCCTCGACGCAATCGGTCTTCACGTGGACGTGAACGTGCACGATAACCATAGGCCACTCCTTGCAGGTCAGTTTGTCTGGCCGGCCAGTGTAGCAGACCGGCCACAAGCGGGCAACGGCGATCCGTCCGCCTGTGTGGGCCGGACAGCGACATTGACAGGGCAAGCGATTTCTGCTATGAACCGCGATCCGGAGCCGCTGCGCACGAGAGCCGGCGTGTGCGAGGGCGAGCGCCGGGGGCGATCGATTGTGACGAGGGCACGCGCATGACTATTCTGGCGGGGATCGATGAGGCCGGGTTCGGGCCTCTGCTTGGGCCGCTGGTGGTCTCGTCGTGTGCGTTCGCGGTGGCGCCCGAGCACATCGAAGCGGACCTCTGGCAGGTTCTCCGCAGGAGCGTCGGCAAGACCCGCAAGCAGCTTCGCGCCCGGCTGCTGATCGCCGACAGCAAGAAGGCCTACAACCGTGACGAGGGATTGGGGCATCTGGAGCGAACGGTTCTTGCCGCGATCCGAAGCCTGGGACAGGCCCCCGCGAGTCTGAGTGATCTTCTGAAACTCGTGTGTCCGGAATGCCAGCGGCGTGTGATGGAGTACCCGTGGTATCGCGGGGCCGAATCCCGGCTTCTGCCGTCGGATCGACCCGAACTGCGCATCGCGTCGGGCGTGTTCGCAGACGACATGACCGCGGCCCGCGCGACTCTCGTGGGCCTGTCGACCTACTGCGTCGACGTCGCCTACTACAATACGCTGATCGAGCGGATGAAGAACAAGTCTCACGTTCTCTTTTTCACCACCACGCGATTGTTGCAGGACCTGATGAAGCGTTTCGCCGACCAGAACATCCACATTTTGATTGACAGGCAGGGGGGACGCGTCCACTATCGGGAGCATCTGCTGCGCAGCTTCGAGTCGATGGAACTACAGATCGTCGAGGAGAACGAGCGGCGAAGCGCCTACGTGCTGCGCGGCGGTTCCCGGAGCATGCATCTGAGCTTCGAGGTCGGCGCCGACGAGCGGCGCCTGCCGGTGTCGCTGGCGTCGATGGTCAGCAAGTACGTCCGGGAGCTGCTGATGGAGTGCATGAACGCCTATTTTGTGTCGATGAGTTCCGATCTGAAACCCACGGCCGGCTATTGGACCGATGGGTTGCGGTTCCTGGAGGATCTGACCAGGCATCTGCCTGATTTTCAGATCGACAGGGATCGGTTCGTGCGTTGCCGATAGGGCGTATGACCGCAAGCCCAGCGGCACAAAGACGATTGCTTTGAGGAATCTATGCTGCGTGAGCGACAGGAACAAACGTGGCTGACAACAGCGTCCCTGGTGGTCCTGGCGGCGGTGGCGCTGGCAGCGGCGCTGGTCTACACTCGTGCGGTGATGGTTCCCTTTGTCGTCGCGCTGTTCATCGTCGCGCTGGTCAGCCCCGTCGAGGATTTTCAGGTCAAGCGGCTCCACCTGCCCCGGGCCATCGCGATTCTGGTGACGTTGCTCGTCGTGATGGCGGTGATCGTGCTGGTGTTTCTCCTGATCGCCCAGGCGACGACGATCATCGTCTCGACGGCCAACGAGTACAGCGCCAGCTTCGCCTACATGGCTGACAAGATCCTCAAACCGATCGAGTACCTCTATCACGAGGAGGAGCGACAACCGCCGGCGGCGCCGAACAATGTGGGAGCGCCGTTGCCGGCGCCGGCCCCACCGGAACCGGAGCCGCTGGTACTGTTTCCCATTGTACAGGACGCCGGCGAGCAGGCGACTCTGGGGATGCGACCCCAGACGGACGACTTCGTGACCGATGCCAACGGACTGATCGATCCCAATCAGGTCATCCCTCCGGGCGGTCTGGCCAGCAAGGGACTGCGCATCGACACCAAGCGGATCGTCGTGGATATGAGGAACTACATCTTCAATATCGTAACGAACGCGTTTGGAACGATCCTCGGTCTGATCTCCAGCATGTTCTTCGTCATCATCTTCGTGATCTTCCTGCTGATGGGCCGCGATCCTTACAGCCATCATTCCCCCGTCTATTCCGAGGTGGTGCAGAAGATCCGACGCTATGTGGGTATCAAGTTGGTCGTCTCCGCGATCACCGGCCTGCTGGTCTGGGCGACTCTGACCCTTATCGGTCTGGAACTGGCCGGGGCCTTCGGCATCCTGGCCTTCCTGCTCAACTTCATCCCCTCGATCGGATCGATCATCGCCACTCTCCTGCCCATACCCATCGCGGTGGTCCAGTTCCAATCCTCCCCCTGGCTCATCGTTCTGGTCGTGGCCATTCCAGGAGCCATCCAGAATCTCCTGGGGAACATGATCGAGCCGAAACTGCAGGGAGAGGGCCTGAATCTGCATCCGGTGACCGTTGTGCTGGCGTTGTCGTTCTGGGGACTTCTCTGGGGGATCGTGGGCATGTTTCTGGCGGCGCCCATCACGGCGGCGCTGCGAATCTTCCTGATGCAGTACGATACGCTCAGGCCCATCGGCAAGCTCCTGGCGGGAGACCTCAGTCCGGCCGAGATGCCGAGTGCCTCGTGAGCGGTCCTCGATGATCTGGTGATGACGAGCGGCGTTGCGGTCAGGCCTTCGCGAGCTCTTCGTTGAGAAGGCGAATCTGGCGTGTCTGCTCGCGGAGGATCCTGTCGATGACTTCTTCCGTTGCCGGATCGCGGGCGAAGTCCTTCAGGCCCTGATAGAAGATGATGACCTCGTTGGCGCGGCGGACGGCATCGCGGAGAATCTGCTGTTTGGTCTCCTTGCCGGTCAGCCGGCCCGGCTCATCCTGTTTCGTGCCGAACCACGTCAGTCCCGCCATCACCTCGGGATTGCTCAGCACGTAGTTGTCCGGATCGAACGTCCCGAACTCCCCGGTTTTCTCAGAGAAGCGTTTCCGCATCCGGGCCCAAATCTTGACGTGCTTGGCCTTCCAGTTGGCCAGCCGGTAGTGAATGTCTCGAATCTCCGGGTCGCTGAAGAGCTGGGCGGTCTTGAGATAGAATCGGGCCCCCTTGTTCTCGATCTGCTCGGCGATTTGCAGGACTTCAAACACGTTGAACTTGGTGTCCATGCGGTGTCTTCCAGAGCAAGCAGAGACTCATCTGTCCCCCAGCCACCACGACACAGCCCGGTCTACGACGAAGCGCCTCACTCGATGTTGGGGACGCAGCCGACCAGAAATCATTATAGTCGTTTCGCACGGCAAGTCAAGGCAAAACGCGGGCTTGTGGGAAATCGTGTCTGTGCGAATTTCGCGGCAAGGCCCGTTTTCCACCACGGAGCGCCCTGTGTGGCAGCGGCAAACGGAGCAAGGCGGAGTTTGCCGATGGCTTCGACGGCATGCGTATCACCATCGGCAAGCCTGCGCTTGCCGCTGCCACACGGCTGCCAGGATATTTTCACAGACACTCGCTCGGCGTGTCTGTCAGGATTTCAGGGCAGCATGCCCTTGCGGGCGCAGACCGCCAAGGGTGGCAGCCTCAAAGCTTGTCCTGAGCGAAGCCGAACGGATCCGTAGGACTTGGGGATGGATCGCCTCGCAGAGGCCTTTCCGTACGGGTGCGCCACTCCCATTCGCCATCCCCAAAGCTCCGTTGCACTACGCTTTGAGGCTGCCACCCACATGCCACGATATTTTCACACACACGGGAAATCCAAGTTCATGGGACCGAGCTATGCCGCTCGCCCCACGACAGACGCAGCACCGCGGCGGCCCGGATCTTCCCCTCCTTGAGACGCAGCAGGGCCTGATTGATCCTCTGCGGCTGGACTTCTTCGACCGTCGGGTCAAGAGGGATGTCGGCGGCCAGGGGGAGGAATTCGTGGGCGTCCTGCCGTGTCACGTTGGCGACGCTCTTGATTTCCTTCTCGTTCCAGAGATGCCGTTCGTAGATCAGCTCCGGCACGGCGCTCGCCTTTCGGATGGCGTTGACGACCACACGTCCGCCTTTGTTCAGGACGGACAGGGCCTGTCGAACGGTCTCGCCGACCGGGGTAAAATCAATGGCTCGATCCAGTCGGATCGGTGGCTCATCCGCCGGCGAGCCGGCCCAGGCGGCGCCGAGTGAACGAGCCAGTTTCTTGTGCTCGTCGCCTCGCGTGAAGACGAACACGTCACTCCTCGGGAATTGGTGCCGAAGCAGTTGGATCACGATGTGGGCCGAGGCGCCAAATCCGAACAGGCCGACAGTCTGGCCGTCGCAGATTCCCGACAGGCGAATCGCCCGATAGCCGATCACGCCGGCGCATAGCAGTGGCGCCGCCTGCGCGTCGGAGAAGACCGGGGGGATCGAGTGCGCGTAACCCTCGCGCACAACCATGAACTCGGCGTAGCCTCCGTTGGCGTCCTTGCCGGTCCAGCGCGCCTGCTCGCAGAGGTTCTCCCGGCCACTTCGACAGAACGGGCACGTCCCGCAACTGGAACACAGCCAGGTGACGCCGACGCGCGCCCCGATCTCGTGCACGGTCGCGAGCGGACCTCGCTGGACGACGGTTCCGACGATCTGGTGTCCCAGGACGACAGGCAGCGTGCGTGGCGGGAGCCGGCCTTCGATCTCGTCGAGATCGGTGTGGCACAGGCCGCAGACCGAGACCTTCATCATGACCTCGTCGTCCTTCGGAACCGGCGTCGGCAGTTCTGCCTCGACCAGCGGTTCCTCTTCGATTGGAGCAATTCGCGGGAGTATGATGGCTTTCATCCGATCTGCTCCCGCTTGAGCTGCTCGGCGAAGACGTCGAAACTCTCCCGTCCGTACAGGCAGAACACGACTCGGTCGATGCCGGTCTGGCCCTTGAGGTAGTCCAGCGTGGTCGCCAGCATGATCTCGGCGCAGCGCTGGATGGGGAAGCCGAAGATGCCGGTGCTGATGGCGGGAAACGCAATGCTCTTGAGGCCGTTCTCGTCGGCCACCTTCAATGCGTTCCGGGTTGCGTTGGTGAGCTTCTCGTCCTCGCGGCCCTCTCCCATGCGAGGTCCGACGGCATGGATCACGTGCCTGGCCTTCAGGTGGCCGCCGGTGGTGATCGCGGCGCCGCCAACGAAGGTGCCTCCGATCCGGTCGCATTCGGCCTGGATGGCCGGACCGCCTTTGCGGGCGATCGCGCCGGCCACGCCGCCGCCCAGGATCAGGCGGGCGTTGGCCGGGTTGACGATGGCGTCGGTGTCCATCTCCGTGATATCGCCCTCGATCAGTTCCAAGACCCGACCTGCTACTTCGACCCTCATGGTCTCGGTCTCCTCGATGCGCCGGCGAGCAACGGCTCGGCGGTGGAGCTTATTATAGTGTCCAGCAGTATTTGCGTCAGGGCAATGCCCCTTATCGAGGGGGCAGGGCGAGCCGGTCAAGAAAAAATCGAGATCGTGGGATTTTTTTGATTGACACAATGGTCAATCAACCATAGATTGGGATTTGGATTTGTTTGGAGTGTATGCTATGGAGCCATTGACGGAAAAACAAAGGAAGGTTTTGGAGTTTGTCGCCGCCCGGTTGCAGGAGGACCACCCGCCGAGCCAGCGGGAGATCGCCGGCCATTTCAAGATGGCCCAGAATGCCGCCTATCAACTCGTGGGCTATCTCAGGAAAAAGGGCTATCTGGTGGATGTGGGCGGCCACCGGGGGCTTCGTCTGTCTCCGGCGTATCTTGACGAGACGGCGGACGCCGAAGGCCTGCCGATCCTCGGGCGAGTCGCGGCCGGCGAGCCGATCCTGGCCGAGCAGAACATCGAAGGCTACATGACCCTCGAGAAGCTCTTCCGTTGCTCGAAAGGAACCTTTGCCCTACGGGTCTCCGGCGACAGCATGGTCGACGAGGGCATCATGGACGGCGATTACGTCGTCGTCGCATCCGGCTCGAAGATCGAGGATGGGCAGATCGGCGTCGTGCTGCTCGACGACGAGGCCACCGTCAAGAGGGTGTTCGTTCAGAAGAACCGGATCGCGCTGAAGCCGGCCAATCGCAAGGCGGGGTACAAAACCCGCTATATCAGGCAGTTCGACAAAGACGTTCGCGCGGTCGGCCGGGTCATCGGCTGCATCCGCACGGAAATCAGGTAGGTGCGACGATGGTGTGTCCGGTTTCCATTGGCATCGCGGGCTGGTCCTATGCGGACTGGGAAGGGATCGTGTACACCGATCCCCAGATCGATCAACTCGTCTACGTCAGCGGGTTCGTGGACTGTATCGAGATCAACAGCACGTTTTACCGGCCGCCATTCGCCAAAACGGTTCGGTCCTGGCTGGAGCGGACGTCACAGAGGCCGGAGTTTTTCTTCACCGCCAAATTGCACCAGAGCTTCACCCACGAAGGCAAGGTCGATTCGGAGATCGTCAAGCAGTTTCATCGCGGGTTTGAGCCGTTCCTGGAGGCGAAGAAACTGAGGCACCTTCTCGTTCAGTTCCGGTACGACTTTTCCGACGGCCAGCCCGCTCGGCGGCACCTGGCGGACATCGTCAGCCATTTCCAGGAGGCATTCAGCCTGGTGGTGGAATTGCGGCACGTGTCGTGGGAGAGCCAGGGGGCGCTGGACTTTCTCCAGCAGCTCGGCGTGACGGTGTGCAATCTGGATTACCCGACGTCGAAGCAGTCGTTCAAGTTACAGCATTGCACGGTCGGCCGGTCGGGCTATTTTCGCATGCACGGCAGGAACGCCGAAAAATGGTTCAGCAAGGCCGGACGGGATGAGGTCTACAACTATTACTACAACGAGCGCGAATTAGCCGGGATCAAGCAGCGGCTCGACGAGCTGGGCAAGGCCTTCGAGTCGGTGACCGTAATCGCCAACAATCATTACCGAGGGGCCGAACTGGCCAATGCTCTCGAACTGAAGGCCCTCGTCACCGGGAAAAAGCAGCCGATTCCAGAGGGACTTCTCAAGACATATCCGAATCTGGCCAGGATCGCCATCGGTTGATAACCATTTCTGTACAGTGTCGTTGGTATGGGCGGGGAAGGTATGCGCATCGCGGCGCTGACATGCCGGAGTTTCTACAGCCTTTTGAGGGGGGCCGTTTCGGTTGAGCGATGGGTCGCCAGGGTGGCCGAGTGCGGCTATGGGGCGGTGGCCCTGGCCGACGTCAATTCGCTCGCGGGCGCCGTCGATCTTTGGAAGGCTACGGAGAGCGCCGATGTTCGGCCGATCCTCGGCGTCGAGATCCTGACCGAGACCCAGAGGGCGGTTCTGCTGGCGGAGAGTCGCCACGGGTACGAGAATCTTTGCCGGATTGTTACCGCCAGGAATCTCGCTCCCGATTTCGATCTCGTCGAGCAGTTGAAAATCGATTGCAGGGGGGTGATCTGCCTGTGCAACGTGCCGGGACTTCTGAGCGAATTGAAACAGGTCCTGGGCAAAGGGTATTTGTTCATCGGCTGCGGCGATGTGGAAGAGGCGGCGCGTGCGTACGCGGCCGGGTTCGAGTCTGTGGCCTGGCGACATGCCAACTGGCTACAGGAGGGCGATATCGAGATTCTCAAAGTCTTGAATAGAATCCGCACGATGAGTGGGGCAGGGGCCGGCCCACCCGATCCTTGTGGTTTGAACGCGATGATTCCGGCCAAGGAAGTGGAGCAGAAATTCCGCAAGGTCCCGAGAGCTCTTCTCCATGCCGATGAGATGGTCCCCCGGTGCGATTTCCAGTTGCTGACGGGCAAACCAATTCTGCCCAAGGTCCGGCTGGCCGCAGGGATGACCGGCGACAGGGAATTGGCCAGACTGTGCCATCGGGGGTTGGCGAAGAAGTACAACCCTGTAAGCGAGGAAGTCCTTCGGCGGCTGGAATACGAACTGACGACAGTCAAGCAGAACGGGTTCAGTGATTACTTCCTCGTGGTCCACGAGATCGTCAGCTTCGCCCGGCAGAACCGGATCCCGGTCGAGGTGCGTGGCTCGGCCGCCGGAGCGCTAATCTCGTACGTGCTGGGTTTCACGCGGGTTTGTCCGGTCGAAAATCGTCTGTACTTCGAGCGTTTCATGAATCCCGGGCGGACGGATTGCCCCGATATTGACATCGATCTGTGCTGGCGAAGACGGGACGAGGTCATCCGGTTCTGTTACGAGCGTTGGGGTTTCGAAAATGTCGCGATGGTCTGCAACGTCAATCGATACCGGCTTCGCAGCGCGATCCGCGACGCCGGCAGAGCCTTAGGGCTGGCTCCTGTCCAGATCAACCAGTTGGCCCGGGGCGGGAAGATCAAAGAGACCTCCGCTGTTTACCGGCTGGCGAAGAGCCTGGTCGGCATCCCTCGTCACCTCGGCGTTCATTGCGGGGGGATTGTCGTGACTCCGTCCCCGGTAAGTCATATCGCTCCGCTGGAACGGGCCGCCAAAGGGGTCGTCATTACGCAGTATGACAAAGACGCTGCCGAGGCCGTCGGTTTGGTCAAGATCGACCTTTTGGGCAATCGGGCCTTGTCCACGGTCAACGGCGCAATTCAAATCATTGATCGTAGTCACGGCAACAAATGCGATCTCGATTTCGATCCGAATGACGAGAAGACCGCGCAGATGCTCAGCGCCGGCGACAGCCTGGGCGTGTTTCAAAGTGAATCGCCCGGCATGAGGCAGTTGCTTCGCGGCCTGAAGGTCAGGAGCAGGAAGGACCTGGCGATTGCCCTGTCCCTGATTCGGCCGGGACCGGCTTCGGGCGGCATGAAAGCCGCGTTCATCGAGAGACACGTCCACGGAAAGCCCTTTGCATACCTCCATCCGAAACTGGAACAGTTGCTGGGCGACACCTATGGCGTAATGCTCTATCAGGAGGACGTCATGCGGATCGCGGTCGAGGTGGCCGGCTATACGGTCGCCGACGCGGATCGGTTTCGCTCCGAGGTCTCCAAAAAGGTTTCCCCCGCCCGCTTGCAGGCGCAGTACGTCGATTTCGTTCGGTCGAAGGCAGACCGGGCGGGGATCGACCGCCGGAGCGCTGAGGCGATCTGGGACGAGATTCTGCGTTTCGCGGCGTATTCCTACTGCAAGGCCCATGCGACGGTCTATGCCAACATCGCGTGGGAAACCGCGTATCTCAAGGCCCATTATCCGGCGGAATTCTATTGCTCTCTGTTGAACAATCATCACGGGATGTACCCGTTGCGGGTCTACGTCTGGGATGCCAGAAGGCGGGGCATTGCGATCCTGCCCGTCCACGTCAATCGCAGCGAGATCGAATGGAGCGTGCAGGGCAGGGCGATTCGAGCCGGGTTCAATATCGTCAAGGGACTTAACCACAGCACCGCAAACGAAATCGTCCGCCAGCGACAGATTCGAGCGTTCGAGCACCTCGACGACCTGAGACAGCGCGTGGCGTTTCGCAAGCCGCAGTTGCAGAATCTGATTCATGTCGGCGCCTGCGACGGCCTGGGACCCACGCGTCCGGCGATGCTCAATCGATTGCATCTTTCCTTGCCTGAGCTGGACCAGCCGATGCTATTTGATATCTATCGGGACCATCGTGCAGAGCGTTTGCCGGACTATGACCGGATCGCAAAACTGAAGGCGGAGCTGGACGTCACGGGTATTTCCTTTGGCGTGCACCCGGCGATATTGCTGCCGGCCGGATACGTGCCCGCGGTCCAATTGCCGCGTCTCGTTGGAAAGAGAACGACAGTGGCCGGTTTCGTGGCGACCGCACGGCGCGCCAGGACGAGCGACGGCCGGGTGATGGGATTTGTGACCCTGGAGGATTCCACCGGTCTGGCCGAGGTCAGTTTCTTCCCCGACCAGATCGGGCTGTATCGAAGCATTTGCTCCTATGGCGGCCCGGTGTGGGTCCGGGGCCGGGTGACCGAACACCTGGCCTCGATCGCACTCGAATGCGCCGCGTGTGGCAAAGTGGCGTAGGCCATTCCTATGAACTCCTGCATTGTCGTACCGCTGCGTTCATGGTAGAATCGTCCGCGTCATGGCCGGGGCTGCTGACGAAGGCTCCCCGGCGGTGTCGATGTGATCGCGTGCTGCAAATTCGGATTGAATCTGACAAGGGGGATACAGTATGGAAAGACGCACATTTCTCAAGGCCGTCGGGACCGTCGCCGGCAGCTACGCATTGGGCGCCGGCCCGCTTTCGCAGGCTCGGGGCGCCGACTTGGCACAGGATTCTCTCGGCGTGCCTCGAAGGGTGCTGGGCAGAACGGGCGCAAGGGTTTCGGTGGTGGGATTCCCCGGACTGGCCCTGGCCAACTACGATCAGGCGCAGGGCACAGCCGGACTGCACAAGGCCTTCGATCAGGGCGTCAACTACTTCGACGTGGCTCCGGCCTATGGAAAAGACGGCGACGCGGAGATCAAGATGGGGGTCGGCTTGCAGGGCATCGATCGCAGCCGCATCTTCCTGGCCTGCAAGACCAAGATGCGGGACAAAGAGGGCGCACGCCTGGAACTGGAACGCTCGCTCAAAAGGCTCAAGACGGATTACTTCGACCTGTACCAGATGCACGCCATCTTCACTGAGGATGAGGTCAAGCAGGCCCTGGGACCAAACGGAGCCCTCGAAACGTTCCTCAAGGCCAAGGAAGAAGGCAAGGTCCGCCACTTCGGCTTCTCGGCTCACACGACGGCCGGCGCCGTGGCGGCCCTGAACGGCTTCGCATTCGACTCGGTGATGTTCCCTCTGAGCTTCGTCGACTACTTCGATTCGGGCTTCGGCAAACAGGTGATCGAGCTGGCCGGCGAAAAAGGGGCGGCGGTGATCGCCATCAAGGCGCTGTCCAAAGGGTCGTGGCCCCAGGGAGTGGAGCGAACGAGAAGATGGTGGTACCGCACGACGGAGCAGCAGAAGGAGACGGACCTGGCGGTGCACTTCACCCTTTCACTGCCTGGCGTCGTTGCAGCGATCCCGCCCTCGTGGCTCGATCTGCTGGATAAGGCCGTGGAAGCGGGACGTTCCGTTCGCCCCGTTGCCGAGGCCGAAATGCTGGAACTGCGACGGATCGCGAAGGATTGTCAGCCCCTGTTTCGCGAGGAGCCCCAGCACGTTGCGGCCGGGCGGCGCAGCGATCGTTACGCCTATCCTGATTGCCCGCACAACCCCATCGCCGCGACAAGAATCGGCTAACTCATCAGGCGACAGAGACCTCCATGCAGCCTCCTAGGTCTGAGCGGGACCATACAACCGTGGTTCGGCTCAGGCCTTTCTGTTTGTATCCCCTTTCCCATCCGGGCAACGTCGAAGGGTGAGGAAGACGCGTAGGCTCTTCTTTCACGCGAGATGGAGGCCACCACGTCTGCAAAAATCAAACGATCACGTGATAGCAGATGTCACGAACCGGCGTCTGCACGCCACATTTCTGCCGTAATAGGGGCGACGAAAGCGCTTGTGCAAATTACGTACTTTCCACAATAGACAGCGAACAGGCATACGCTATGATGCCAATCGCCTCATGAATCATGAGCGTCCGCAAGACTCGATTGAGGACGGTCGGTGTGCCGCGGCGACCATCGGGCCTCCGATCGAAAAGGCTTTTGGAATCGAAGATGGAGACCCAGTCACGGAGGAATGGAAGTGGGAATGGCAAGGGAGGCCATGGCGGTTCAGAGGGTGCATAGCGGCCAACGAAGAGTGGCTCGGTTTTCCGCACTCGTGCAGGCCTTGAATCGAGCAGCTTGTTTGCAGTCATTTCCAGGAGCGAATCATCCCCCGTGTCGTTGTGCGTGCGCCGGTGGTTTGCGCATCGCCTTGTTGAGGTATTCCCGATGTGGCGTGCATGACTTTGCTGTCACCAAGAGTGATGACATTGAGATTGCGGACTTGCTGAATCGAAGACAGGTTGCCAAGATGCCCTCTCAGCAGAATCACGGCGCGTTCTGTCGCAAGCGGGGTGCGGCAGCAGATGGCCGTACATTGAGATGCTATTCTGCTGAGATGGCGAAACGGTGTGAGAAGGGTGTGCCCACACGATACTTGGCGATCCCGACGAAAACCTATGTTTCATATGATATTGCGCGCCCGTCGGAGGGCGTTTGCAGTGTTCGGACGCCGGTTTGTGTTCGGGCAAATTCGCGGTTGCCCTGAGTTAAGGGCTTCGAAGGGTGTCCGGTTGAGAAACCGTTCGGAGGGCCCTTCCGTGAGGAGGGTGAGAAAGGAGGATCTGATGTTGTTCAGCCAGAGGGTGGTTGGCTCCGTTCTGGTCATCATGCTCGTGATGCTGGGCATGCCTGCGGCATTTGCGCTGACCCCGGAAGAAGCGGTTGGTCTTATCGCCACACGCCTCGATCAGAGTCAGATCAAGGAGGGTCCCGACAGCGGATTGTGGTCGCTCGAAGGGGCTTTCTTGGGGCCGATCGCAAGCGGGCTGGCCTGTGCCTACGAGTGGACGGAGGACCCGGCATACCGGGCTTGTGCCGATCTTGCAGGAGGGTGGATTCTGGACACCGCCGTTGCACAGGGCAATCTGTTGGGCGATGAGGCCTATGCGCTCGTTCGGTTGAGTAAAATCTCCGATGATCCCAACCATAACGTCTGGCAAAATGCCCTGGTGGACTTCTATCTGAGTCCTCGAAAGCACCACAATGAGAGTTCTACGGAAGAGTACCTCCTGGCCTTCGATGGTTTGGAGCCTTCCACGGCGGTCTTCTATCTCGCGCATCACCTGGTTGGGGCCGATTACGTGCAGGATCAGGATACGGAGGTGTACCGTCGGGCGTTGCTCAGCCACCTGTCCCGAGTCGACGACAATGCCAGCTTCCCTGTTATGGCTGTCGGCGTCGCGACATGGGCGCTGACGGTAACAGATACACCGGTGGACAGTCCCATTACCTCCTACGAATTACCGGCGAACCCCCGCTGGGAGGGGCTGACGGTTGGCGACCTGCCGGCGATACTGGCCAGCCATCAGGTTCCGGAAGGCGAGCCTTTTGCAGGCAGCTTCTATTGGCGCCTCGATCATACCGACGGTGAGACTGGTGGAGTGGCGGCCGGGTACACAGAGGACACCGTCTTTGGAGCTCTCGGTTTAGTAGCCGTGGCGTCCGAAGATTCCGACGGGGCTGACGAGGCCGTCATTGCGGCTCAGACGGCATTGTTGGAGGGGATCGACGAGGACGGCTACGTCTACCAGCACCTGACGCGTCAGGGCGATGCCTATAACACGTTCGCCGGTGAAGTGTTGCAGGCCTTGTGGAGCATCGAGGAGTATTTGGGCCGCGATGCTGCGGATGACGTCGAGGCGGGTGTTGTGGGGGAGTCGGAATAGGCGTGCCCTGTAAAGCACGGCCTTGAGGTGCGTTCGTCGGCGACGGACGACGGCAAGCAGGGATCGTTGGAGTGTGTACAGAAGGTCAGATGACAAGAACACTTGCGACAATGCTGTTCTGTATGCTCACAGTTGTGTCGGCTCGACCGCGAGTGGCGGCTGACGACGCGGAGATGCTGGATGCCGTCAGGGCGGTGACAGGTCGCCTCGTGCTCGAGCAGTTGGCCGGCGGACCGCTGGAAGGTGCGTGGCCCGGCGAGGAAGAGTATACCGGTACCGTTGTCGCCGGCCTCGCCGATGCGTTTGCAGTGACATTGGACGAAGACGCCAGAGTGGCTGCTCTCATCGGAGGCAACTTCATCCTCCGCCGGGCGGGGGGCAACTATTATGGCGATGAGGCCTATGCCTTGATGTGCCTGAGCCAGATGTCGGAGGGTAGCTCGTCGGATATGTGGCGTCTCGTGCTGGAGGATTTCTACGAGAACGTTTCTCTGAGAGGCGCACAGGCCTACATCTCGCAGTTTGAACAAGCCGATCCGTCGGTAGCCGTGTTTTATCTGGCCCACCATACCGTTGCCGCGTTCTACGTGGATGCAGAGGACCGCGAGCTGTGGCGACAGGCTCTGATCGACCACCTGGTCAGAGTGGAGGACGACTCCGCCGAGGCTCCGGTGATGGCCTTGGGGATGGCTGCATGGGCCCTGGCCAGCACGGGAACGCTGGGAGACTCTCCACTCGATCCGGATGTGGAAGAGACCTCGTATTGGTATTCACGGACGTTAGGTGATCTGCCGGACTTGTTGCTGACGCACATGATACAGGAGGGAGAACTCGCCGGCAGCTTCTACTGGCGGTTCGACCACGGCACGGCCGGTCTCGGCGGGCCGCCTGGAGGATATACCGAGGAGCTGGTGTCCAGCGCCCTGGGACTGACGGCTGCCGCCAACCGGGACGACGATTCGGAAGCAGCGTTGACGATCCGCCACGTCCAGGACGTGCTCACTGCGAATGTCAGTCTGGATGGAACGGTGCGGCAGCATCTGACTCTGGGCGGCCAGGCGTATTACTCCGAGGCGGCGGGCGTGCTACGGGCGTTGGCCTGTCTGGCGATGTGGACAGATCCGGATCTTGACCTGGAGGATTAGGCAAGCGGGCGTTACGTGTGCTCGTGGTTTTCCGGCGGTCGTTGTGACCGGAGGATTGCGGAAGGGACAGGGCGTTGAATTCGGACACAGATGGTTTCAGTGAATACAGGAAAGGAGGCCATGTATGGCTGAGAAAGGGAAGAGAAAGAAGGTGCTGTTGACCGTGTTGGTCCTTGGCATCGTGGCGAGTCTTCTGACGCCGGCGATCCTCGCGGCGCCGAAGACGGACAATGCGTCGTCGGGCAAGCAGGCGACCGTGTTCGACCCGTTTGCGATGCAGACGGTCGCGCTGGCCGCCGGCAATGCGACGGCCCCGGTGGAGCTGAAGCTGACGCGGCAGGCCATCCGGATTCCGTTCCGGCCGGCGCTGCGAAGTGCGTTTCAGCCAGTCTGGTAGACGACGCTGAATCAGGGTAAAGGCTGGCCTGAGGGCCGGCAAGAGCCCTTGGCGCGAACTCGTGCAATGGACGTCTCCGAGCGAGACGTTGCAGCAGTGAGTGTGTGCCCTCTGAAGGGCAGTGCGTGGAGTGTCTGCGCCTATCAAGCACCGATGACGTTCGAATATGTCTGTCCATCGAACGGGGCAAAATGTTGCTGTAGAAACAGTTTTTGCTGCCAGGGAACTTCGTTGAGTGAATGTGTCGCGCGGTGCTAATGCCTGTAGCACCGTCGACACGAGAAGCGGTGGTGTATTGCTGGAGCCGGCCAGGAGCACGCCCCTTGGGGGCGCAATAAACGCGGTGCCTTCGTTACAGCAGTTTTGTTCGCGCGCTCTGTCGTGGCGGAGGTGCCAGTGGTGTGTTGTTGTCTGCCCCAGGCGCCGCATCCAGTATCGGTGCATGTGCATCTTCGGTGTAGCGGCACATCGGGATTCGGCTCCATCGGCGGGTCGGTGGACGGTCCGGTTCCGGGGCCAGGACAGCCAAGGTGTACAGGAGGAGTGGAGGTTCATCTGAAATGAGAAACGCGAGAAACCGTGCGATAATCATTGCGCAATCGGCCGTCTTGGTTGGCTTGGCGCATTGTCTGCTCGGTTGCGGAGACCGTATCCGCTTGCCCTCTGCGGAACGACTGGTGGAGTTTGAGACAGCCGGTCCCGAGGGGCCTTCGGTGGACATGGACCGAATCATTCGAGCGAGAATCCCGGTCGGCCCCTATCGGGTGGCCATTGGCGATGTTCTCCAGTTGACGATGCCGCTGACGCTGTTTCCCGATATCCCGCAGGTGACTCCTGAACGTGCGGGCGAAGTGACGCGCAGATGTCGGGTGACCGACGATGGGCTCATTACCCTGCCCGACGGACGTGAGATTTCCGTGGCAGGGAACTCTCTTGCCGAGATAGAGAACGCGGTGGTGGATGTCTACTATCCGGAGTTCGTCAAGGCCAGACCATTGGTCTATGCGGAAGTTGTCACCTACAACACGCAGCCCGTTCAGATCCTCGGTGGCGTCGTGAGACCGGGACGTTACCATTTACGGCATGATCAGATGTACCTCGTGACATTGCTCATGGAAGCCGGAGGGATTCTGGAGCAGGGTGCTTCGGTGATTCGTATTGCTCCTGGTGGCAACCCAGTCGAGAAGGCGCCGGCGTCGACGCCTTCAGGCCGGACGAGTTTCGGCGATATGAAGCGGAAGTACCAAGGCGAGAGGATCGACACAGTTGGTCATCAGGTCGTTCCCACGGCGACGTTCCCGGGGATGCCGTGGGAGGCGCGATTGTGGTTCAGGGCGGAGGGTCCACTCCGAACCACTGGATGGATCGTTCTCGAGCGGAACGGCGAAGTGCTTCTCCGTCGGTGGCTTGATGTCGGGAATGTTCCTCAGAAGCGCCAAATGCTTGAGACCGCCGCCACGAGGCTGGACGGGGCGACGATTGCCTTGGCAGATCAGAAACTCGTGCGCTTGGCATGGCTTCTGGAGTCTGGCCCGAATCTGCCGTCTGTCCATTTCGCCGCAAATCCGCCCCAGGCGGACTGGCAGCGGACGGGCGCGGGCAACTACGTTGTGCCATTAGGTGAGATGCAGGGAAGTCAGCAGGGCAGGCGCAAGGTCGCGCCTGCCGCAGAGGATCTCGCCGATCCGAGTGAGCTCCGGATGAGGGATGGACGCGCAACAGTCTTACTTCCTGTCCGGGGACTGAACATCCCATTTGCCGACGTTCCTCTGCGTGAGGGGGACACTGTACTTGTGGAACGCGTTGAACAGAAGTACGTGACTGTCTTGGGTTTGGTTCAGCGACCGGGCAACTTCGACTACCCGACCGATGTTCACTACAATCTTGCCCAGGCGATCGGCCTTGCCGGCGGGCTCAATCTCGTGGCGGATCCTCGGTATGTGAGCATCTACAGGCCGAGAGGCGATGGTACCGTCGCTAGTGCCACCTTCCAGTTGGTCGACTCCAAGAATCAGGAGGCCCTCACCAAGCAGTTGGCCTTGTCAGTCAGGCCAGGAGATGTTGTCTCTGTCGAGCACACGCCGCGGACTCGTACCAACCTGTTCATCGAGCGGGTGCTCCACATCAGCCTCGGTCTGTATTTGCGGCCTGAAGAAATGTGGGAGTAGACATGAATCAACGTGAGCAGTCACAGCTGCTGGACAGAGGTTCTCCTGCTGGTTGTAGGCCTGCCGATCAACGTAGATTGTCGCCGCCGAAGAATGCCGCGGGGTCCGGTTTGTGGCGAGCCGGAGGTGGTAATGCCTCATGGAGCCTCCTGGAAGTGGCGTGGAAGAGTCGGTGGATCATCCTTGTCTGTGTTCTGATCGGATTGGCCGCAGGCTTCATCTACGTCAACAAGGCAATCCCGATGTACCAGTGCACCGCACGCTTGTACCTGGATTACGCGGGGATTTCAATCAACCAGTCACATGAATCAGTCGCGCGGCCCAGGACCGACACGTATCTTTTCACCCAGGCGGAACTGCTCACCTCCCGTCCGATCCTCCGCGTCGTGGTTGAGCGACCGGATGTGCGGAGTATGCAGACCTTTGCCGACGTGGATATTCCTATGTCCTTCTTGAAGAAGAATGTGCGGGTTGATGTCGGCCGAAGAGACGACGTTATCAGCGTGTCCCTCAGGAGCCCGTATCCGATCGAAGCGGCGGAATTGGTCAACCATATTGTGGATGCGTACTTGGATTCCCGCTCGGATCACGAACAGCGAAATTCCGCCCGGGTCATGGAAATGCTGAAGTTGGAGATGGTGCGGGCCAGCCATGAACTCGAGGGCAAGCGCAATGAGTTGGAGGAGTTCCAGGACAAGCGCATGCCCTTGTCGCTGGGATCGGACGAAGGCAGCGGCGTAATGCCTCGGTATTTGGAGCTTCAGGCGACCCTCACGCAGGCCGAGTTGGCGACGATGGAGGCGGAGTCGTTCCTGCAGGCTGTCGAATCTCTGGCCGGCGATCCAGATGCGCTGCGCGAATACATGCACGCCAACGGACAGACTGCCGCTTATACCGGTTCATCCACACAGCGTGTGTCCGTAGAAACGCGCCTGCGTGAGGCACGCTCGGAGTTGGAGCAGTTGTTGGAAGACTGTACGCCTCACCATCCGAGAGTACTGGGGTTGCGCACGGAAATCGGGCGAATCGAGGAGGAACTGTCGGTGCTCGATGCCGCGTTCATCGATGCCGTGCAGGCGGCAGCGGTCCAAGCGTGTTCCCGCGCCGCGGCTTACGCTGCCGACGTCAACGACCTCTGCCGGAAGCAGCAGGAACGCGTAATGGCGTTGAACAGCGAACTGGCGAAATTCGATCGCCTTCGTACGGAGGTTGGCCAGCTGACGACGTACTGCCTGACAATCGAGCAACAGATCCGGGAGATCAGGACGATTGTCGGCGAAGATGTCGGCCAGCTTCGCATGCAGGTGCTGGAACCGGCCTTGCCCGCCGAGCAGCCGGTGTCGCCACAGAGGAACCGTGTCATGGCTACGGCTTTGCTTTTAGGCTTGTTCGTTGGGGGCGGCTTGGGTTTGCTGCGCGACGTGCTGGACCAAACCCTGCGTTCTGCCGATGAGATCGCGGAGCTCTTGGGGCTGCCTGTACTGGGGGTCGTTCCCCAGATGTCTCGGCGGCAGAAAGTGCCCGTGCGTGGTCGTCAGGTAGCATTGCAGCCGGATTCTCATGAGGCAGAAGCGTTTCGTAGTATTCGCACGGCCATCTTTTTTGGATCGACCGAAGGTCAGGCTCGAACCATTCTGGTCACGTCGCCGGCACCCGGCGACGGGAAGTCCACGGTCGCCAGCAACCTGGCCATTGCCATGGCACAGGCCAGCCAAAGGACCATCATTCTTGATGCCGACGTGCGCAAGCCGACGCAGCATGCCATTTTCGATCTGGACTTGCGCGATTGTGGCTTGGACAGAATCCTCGAGAAGAGGGATATGGTTCAGGATGCCATCCAGTGTGTATGCGTCGAAGGCCTCAGTGTGCTCCCGTGCGGTCGTAGCATCCCGAATCCTGCGGAGATTGTCAACAGCGCTGCCTTCGCGGAACTGCTGGAACACTTGGCGCAGACATACGATCGTGTGATTGTTGACGCCCCTCCTGTTGCAGTGGTGACCGATGCGCAGATCCTTGGCGCGCTGTGTGATGCTACAGTTCTCGTTGTGCGCGCAGACAGATCCACCAGGCGGACCACGCAGAAGGCCGTGGAAGCCCTGAGACATGTCGGCAGTTGTCTGGTGGGTGTGGTCATCAATGGCACACGTGAGAGCGGTACACGCTACGGCTACTATAGAACATACGGCAAGGGAAATGGTCCGGGTCACAGAAGCGACCCAACTGCAAAGACACTCAAGATGCGTCAGGCCAACGTGCGGACACAGAGGGTCGATGCGTTGGATAGCGAAGGAGGAAGTTAGGTATGGAAGGTCTCGTCTCCTATCGCGTGAGTGGAATTCTCGATGCCACCTTTGGAGATCGTCTGGAACGCGGTATCGAATGGTTGATGATCGCGCTGTTGTCGGTGATGCCGTTCGCGTTCGGGGCCGTGGAGAGGTGGAGCGAGGAGGTCGTTCTTGTTCTCGTGGCTCTGATATCGCTATGCTTCCTCGCCAAGGTTACCCTCGTGAGAGATAGCCGTCTGACCTGGACGTGGGCCTATGTTCCACTGCTGATCTTCCTCTTGATCGTCGCGGCCCAACTGGTGCCGTGGCCGGTGTCATGGCTGCGCCTTGTCTCGCCCAACACAGTGTCCCGCAAAACAGAGCTGCTGAGCGATCTTCTGTACAGCGATCAGGTGCTGTCCTGGATGACCATCAGTTTCTATCCGTATGCAACGGTCCACGGTTTGCGTCTGATCTTCGCCGTGGCGGTGGTATTCGTCGTGGTCCTTAATGTCTATCACCGGATGGATCAAGTCGAACAACTGCTTGCTGCCATTGTTGTGATCGGCGGCGGGGTGGCCCTGCTGTCGCTGACGCAACATCTCTTCGGCAACGGCAAGATCTATTGGTTAGTGACCAGTCCGCACGGCGAAGCACACTCGGGACCGTTTGTCAATCACAGTCACTACGCGCAGTTCATGAACCTCTCGATTGGGGCGGCCTTGGCTCTGTTGTTTGTGAAGATTCATCAGGGGTTCTTGTCCGGCACGGTGACGCTGCAGAACGCTGCCGACTATCTAGCTTCGCGCCAGGCACGTCTCATCTGGGGCTTGGTAGCGATGCTCATAGTGGGCCTTGGCACGGTATTTCTGTCCCTTAGCCGAGGTGGTGTCATCAGTATGCTGGTGGCTGCGACGTTTACGACCCTCGTTCTGAGCACCACGAAGGCACTGCGCGGCGCCGGTTGGATCATCGCTCTTTTGGCCTTGGGGGCTTTCGTTTGTGTTTTGTATCTGGGATTCGATGCCGTATATGATCGCCTTGGTACTCTCAGTGACCTTGAACAGGCGCAGGGGGGGCGATGGCAGATGCTGGCAGATGTCGCCGTCGCGTGGACGCGCTTTCCGCTACTGGGTACTGGTCTGGGCACGCATGAGGTGGTCTACCCCGAGTTCGACCGCTCGACCATACCCGCAGTTGCGTCGCATGCGGAAAACGAATATGCCCAGGCCGCGGAAGAAACAGGCGTCTTGGGGCTTCTGTGTCTGGTGGTCTTCGGTGTACTGGTGGGTGTCCACTACGTCCGCGCCGTAAAAGCGAGGAATATGGCTGCAAGCTGGGCGGCATTCGGCCTTGGCTTCGGGCTGTTGGCCATTCTTATGCACAGTCTGAGTGATTTCGGCCAGCACATCCCCGCCAATGCAATGCTCTCGGTGATCTTCTGTGCTCTGCTGGTTCGCCTGTCGTTTATTGCACGCGCCGAGACGGAGGCCGAATGGGAGGTCAGCGGATTCCCGAGACGCTTGCGACGACTGGGTCCCGGGTTGCTCGTGGTGTGGTGTCTGCTGTGGGGAGTGATGCTGATGGAGGCTGATCGCGCGCGGGCGGCGGAGGCCCAATGGACCACGGCACTGGATGCCGAGCAGACACTCATGGCGAATCAGTGGCAAGGCAGTGACGCGCAATACGTTGTGCTGCTCCGGCATGCCGCCAAGGCAGCCGACGGTCAACCAGACAATATCAAGTACCAGCACTGGCTTAACATGTATCGCTGGTATTCAGTCAGCAGAACGGCGGATCCAGACACGGGTGATCTTGTTCTGAATCCTGAGACGCTGACGTTTGTTGAGCGGATAGCAGAGCAACTCAGCAGGGCACGGAGAATCTGTCCAACGTTCGGTACCACATGGTGCGTCCTCGGACAGTTGGAACGCTTCATCCTGAATCGCCCCGAAGACGGCAAGCGGCATATCGAAGAGGGCGTCAAATTGGCGCCGTGCGATGCCACGGCTCGATTTGTGGCCGGCCGGTTGGCACTGGAAGAAGGCAAAGACGAGGTTGCCCAGGAACATTTGGGCAGGGCGGTTGATTTGGACTGGCGGTTGTATCGCGAGGTCGCGTCTTTGCTCATAGAGCGTTTCGACCGACCTGCCATGGCCCTGGCTATGGCGGGAGATGAGGTTGGACGCCTTAACGTGATTGCCAATCTCTTGGACACCACAAGACAGAACTCCGCATCGGTGGCGCAGGTGCGTGCTAAGCTAGTAACCCTACTCGAAGAGAAGTGTCGGCAGCCGGGAGTATCTGCGTGGACACTTGCCTGGCTGGCCGGAATCTACTGGCGAGAAGGGCGGATGGCCCAGGCGGAGACGCACTATCGTCAAGCCCTCGCTAAGGAGTACAGCCAGATTGACTGGCGGTTCGACCTCGCCAGGGTACTCAGCGAAACAGGGGCGCTCAGGGAGGCACTGCAAGAGGCCGAAATCTGTCAGCGTCTTCAACCTGGGCAGGAGAGGATAGGGAACTTCATCGAGAGTCTATCGACGAAGCTGCTCTCCGCTTCCGAGTAGCGGAACGCACCGCCATTCTCAGACGGCGAAGCGTTGGTGTCAGGCAAGGCGCGTCGTAGACTGGCCCGTCGGGACGTCGATTGTATGCCGACGAGGACGGAGTCTGCCTGGGCTGTCCCGATTGAGGAACTGCACGCGATGTAGATTCGCATGATGCGAAAACTGTCCGAACACTTCTTGTTCGATTCCCGGCACTTGGATGGTGACCTCGCGCGGAAATCGGTTCAGGGCGGCATGACTGTGCTCGGTGCCGAGGGTATGCGCTTCGCGCTCCGTCTCGTGGGGACCATGGTTCTCGCGCGCCTGTTGACTCCGTTCGACTACGGCTTGATCGGCATGGTCATGGTCGTAGTGAACTTTGCCCAGATGTTCAAGGATGCGGGACTCTCCATGGCCACGGTCCAGAAGGACCGCATTACTGCCGAGCAGATCAGTGCGTTGTTCTGGCTGAATGCTCTGATCAGCGGTCTGCTCGGTGTCGGCGTGCTTGTCTGCTCGCCTCTGGTTTCGATGTTCTACGGGCGGCCGGAACTGACGGCGGTCACCGCCGTGTTGTCTCTGTCGTTTCTCATTGAAGGGCTCGCGATACAACATCAGGCCTTGTTGCGACGCCACGTCCAGTTTCATCGATTGGCAATCATCACCGTCGCATCGCAATTGGTGGGAATGCTCATCACAATCGCTCTGGCGCTACTCGGTTGGCGGCATTGGGCTTTGGTGGGTGGTTCTCTGACACACGCATTGGCCAGTACACTGCTGACATTCTACCTGTGTCCCTGGATGCCGGGCCGGTTCAGGCGGGGGACCGGGATCCGCGATATGATCGGATTCGGCGGGAATCTCACAGGGTTTAATATTGCCACATACTTCTCACAGAACGCGGACAATCTGCTCATCGGCAGCTATCTTGGAGCTGATGCGCTGGGAATTTACACGCGGGCTTACCATCTCTTCATGATGCCGGTGACGCAGATTCGCAATCCTCTCTGCCAGGTAGCCATGCCCGTGCTGAGTTCGCTGAGAAGCCAACCGGAGCGGTACGCCAATTACTACCAGCGTGTGCTTGACTGTATGGCTTCCTGCACAATACCCATGGCGCTCTATTGTCTGCTGGATGGCGATTTCCTGATACGCGTATTTCTCGGGTCACAGTGGACGGCAGTGGTGCCGGTGTTTCGTATTCTGGCGGTGGCTGGCATCGTTCGGGCGATTGCCGGCACGCGAGGTCTCGTGCTGATGAGTTCGGGCTTCTCCAGGCGACTGCTTTATTTCGGCGCGTTCAACAGTGTTCTCAATGTCGCGTCCTTCGCAGTGGGTATACCGTTCGGAATCGAGGGTGTGGCGAGCGCCTATGCTGTTGCCAACTACGCGATCCTATTGCCCTCTTTGTTCTACTGCTTCCATGGCACACCTGTGCGAGTGTCCATGTTCGTAAAGACGCTGTTGCCGCCCGCCTTGGTGAGTGTTGCGGCGGGCCTTGCTTTCCTCGGTGTGGCTCAATTGCTTCAAAACGACGGAATTGCAGCACATTGTGTGAGTGTATCGCTGTACTGTGCGATCTACATGACGTTGTCCTGCCTCCGACCGCAGGTACGAGAGACGGTGGGTTTGTTCGTGAAGACCGTGGCTTCGGCTTGGCCGGCTAAGATTGGCCTTGGCCTGAGAGAGGCCGCTGCCGTACCCAAGGCGATCGTCAAATAGTCAGAGCGTTTTGCTGGAACGTGGTTTATGCCTTCTTCCTCGATAGGCGAAAAGAACGTTGCCTTTGTGGTCAAGAAGCATTTGTGCGCGAGTTGCGGCACGTGCGCCGGGGCGTGTCCGAACGGTGCCATTAAGATGCATGTGGACAAGTTTGGCGTTTACGTGCCAGATATGGAACAGGACCAATGTACGAATTGTGGCCTGTGCGTCCGTGTCTGTCCGGGGCATGGATTCGACTACTTGGAACAGCATCGACGCTTGCATGGGCGGTGTGAGATCGATGCCTCACTTGGTCCGGCGCTGAAAGCATTCGTAGGGTATAGCACGGACGAAGAGGTACTGCAATGTAGTCAGAGTGGCGGATTCGTCTCTACACTGCTCCTGTTCTGCATCGAGAACGCACTGATTGATGGGGCAATCGTCTCCCGGTGGAAACCGGATCGTCCTCTTGAGCCTGAGACCTATCTTGCCCGGGGACGCCGCGACATTCTGGCGGCGGTTGGCTCGAAGTATAACCCTGTGCCTGCAGGTCAGAGTCTGAAGATTCTGCTAACGGAGCCGGGGCGATTCGCTTTTGTGGGAACCTCGTGTCAGATACAGGGTATGCGCAAGGCGGAAGTGGCATTCCCTCATTTGGCCGACAAGATAGCGTTGTACATCGGGCTGCATTGCCTAGGCGTTTTCACATACCATTTCCATGACCAAATCGTACACAAACTTGGCCTGAAACGCGAGGAAGTGATTCGCTTCCGACACCGTGACAAAGCGTGGCGTGGATGGCCCTGTGACATGCGTGTGGAGGATATCCACGGCCGGATACACGATGTGGATGAGTTCGAGAGTCGCCATTGGCCCCGGCCGTACTTCACCCCGTGGCGCTGCCAGCTCTGCTTTGACAAGGGCAATGAGTTTGCCGACGTCTCATGCGGCGACTGTCGTATTCGGGATGAGATAAAGTGGTTTGCTGAGCAGGGTTATGAACTGACGAAGGGGCTCTCCGAATTCGTCATACGTACCGAGCGCGCCGATTCAATCGTCAAGGCGGCGATCAAAGACCGCAGGTTTGTTGTTCATGCTGTCGAGCCTGATCATGTCACACGATCCTTGGGAGTCGCGGGCAAGAAACTCGGGCTCAACGTGTTCACCATCGTTGCCAGACTGTGGCGGCTACGTGTCCCGGACTATGGCGTACGGTTTGTTCTTCCTCCGGTAGAAAGGTCCTGGAGGTGGCGGCTTTTGCGAGGCTGGGCCGTTGTATATTCCAGTCGTTATTACGTCACATTCGTCGCCCTTCGCTATAGGCCGGTTCGATGGCTGGTGAAGCATATTCCTCATCGGTGGTTGGGCTGGATGCATGGCTGTTTCCGGCGCCAGGTGGAATGGGTGCGTTTCGGCGCGAGCTGTGCCCTGGAAGCGGTGGCAACGCGCAGGGAGAGACGGACTGCGGGCCAACGCAAGGCGCAATCTTGCGTGAAGGTTTAGCAGTGTCAGTACTGAGGTCCACCGTGGCTCACGATCATTGGGTCGATACGCGCACCAGAGGACAGATACAGTTCCGGTGGCTTGGTGTCGGCGTGCTCCTGTTGCTGATGGCCGTACTTTCCGGTCCTCGAGTCCTGGCTGCCTTCGCAACTGCGGACGGCCGAATCGACTCGGGACGCTCTTATGTCGCCACTGTGTCTGTGTTGTTGTCTGTGGCGGGAAGTGTATGCCTGGCGATCGGTTTGAGAAGCCACCTTGTGTTCAGGCAATGGCCATTCCCATATTGCAGAAGGGGCCATGTCCTGCTTGTTGTCGGCATGCTCGTTGCCATCGTCCTGGTGGGTTATGTTAGACAAGCGAATCGCGTCGACCTGCTCCGATGCGTCGCTTCCGATAATGCCGTTTCGATAGAGCTTCGACACATTCGCCGCACGCAAGGTCGCTCACAGGCCATGGCGCGGCTCGTAGGTCATATGCAAAGCAGGCAGCCACCTCGTTCCATCCGACCGGAGCACACATGGGACAAGTCGGCACGCGAGATCCAGGAGACCACCGAGAGCATCCTGGGCGGCGCGCTGGGGGCAGCGCTCGGCCGTCCGGAGTTTTGGTGGCGGCGTGGTGAAAGCATTGACTGGGAAGATCTCGAGTCCTCGGTTCTCTTTGAGCTGCAACGGCAGAAGTTCATACAGGAGATGCTGGTTGCGGAAGGTCCCCGGACCAGGGAGCGACTTGAATACGCACGAGCTTTCTTCCGGCAATGGCTTGACGGTAATTCCCGTAAGTGGAATTCAAATCCCTGGGCCTGGAACGACGACACGGTGTCTAATCGTATCCAGGGACATATGGCGCTGATGGAATGCCTTCGAGAATGGAATATGTGCCCACCCGACCTCGAGGAGGCGTTCCTCAAGTCCCTTATTCAGCACGCTCGATGGCTTTCCGACCCTGCGAACTATAACTATCGAACCAATCACGGCCTTATGCAGGACTGCGCGCTTCTCGACATCGCCTTGTGCTACCCTGAGTTTGACCGCGGTCAGAGATGGCTCCGGACTAGCATTGAACGCTTCGAAGAACGCATATCACGCACTGTCAGCGAGAACGGAGTCTTTCTCGAATTGACTCCATACTACCATTTCTTGGCCACGCGTAAAGCGTTGTGGTTTCTCGGAAGCTGTCGAAGCAACGGTTTGGCCTTGGCCCCGGCTGTCGAGACGCGGATCAGGAAGATGGTTCGGTTCTGCCGAGAGATCCTGCAGCCCGATGGTTCCTTGCCCCTGATTGCCGATACGAGACCGATGATCGTGAGCTGCCCCAACTGGCCTTGGACTTCATTGCCGGATTGGCCGGAAATGGCGGAACTGCGCCGGACGGCGGACCCAGCCGCCCGCCCGGCATGTCGGTCAGGTGCCAAGCTCTATTCCGGCTCTGGGTACTTCATACTCCGCGCCAAGCCACTGCAGGGGCTACATTGCAATCCTCTGATGCTTACCCTGATGGCCGGCGACGTCTCTCTGGCGCACCATCATCCCAACAAGGGTGCCCTTACTCTGTTTGCCCACGGCCGGCCCCTCCTTGTTGGTCCCGGATACCCCAACTACTGGCAACTGCAGGAGCGCTGCGCGCTTATCGCGACCCCCTCTCAGAATACGGTATCAGTAGACAATCAATCCCAGCAGAAGGGGCGTTGTGAGGTACGGTTCTGTAAGACTATCCCGCTGCGTGTTCCCTCAGAACTGTCTCCCGGATTCGTCGCGTTACAGGTGGAATCCAGGCTGTATAGAGGGGTCTGTCACCGCCGATCCGTCTTCTATGGACCGTATCTGGATGCTATTTTGATCGTGGACGAACTCTTCTCATCGCAAACCCATACGTATCGTCAGCACTTTCGCACGGCGGCGGGGCTGACGGTCTGTAAGCAAGCTGATCAAGTCGAGATTGCAGCCCCGGACCTCGATGACAGAACGATGCTGGTGATTGAGAGCGAGACAATCTCGGAAGGTAGCGCGACGATCCCTGAAATCCAAGTGGGCGATTCCATCGTGAGCATTGCCGCCAAGGGAAGTGTGGTGGTCTTTGTCACCACGTTGAATGCCAGCCTTGGAAATGCGACAGAGATCCGGCCACATCTTGTTGGCGATAGTCTGTTCTGGGCAGGACCAGTGGGTGAGCTTGTTTGCAGCTTGCCACTGTCGAATCCACAAGTGTTCTCTTGGTCGGAACGAACCACGGCGAGTGAGGACCCCAATTGCCAAGAGTTTCTCAGTGGGGATGAGTGCGCCACAGTACCGTGCAACAGAGGTGCTAAGTAGCAGCGAGTATGTTTTTCCTGGTTATGGTCTGGTGGGTAGATGCAGCGACGGACAAGACGAGGTCTGGATGTAGGACGAAATGACGTAGGACGGCGTGGATGTGTGTCGTGAAGGCCTGGGAACTGGGGGACAACACGTTGGCCATGCGAGAAGCTTTCAGGTGCTTCCAGAGCCGCTCGCTGAGATTCAGTTCCGGGCTGTGGTACGGAAGCCAGAAGACCTCCAGGTGCTCTTTGACATCTTCCAGGTAGCGCGGCAGCGCCTCGGCATGGTGCGGCGAGCCCTGATCCATCACCGCAATGATCCGGCGGCCGGTTCGCCGGGCCCGATGCACCAACTTCTGCAAGAGAAGCTGCACGCCCCAAGCCGTTTTGCGTGGTTGCACGTGATAGAAGAACAGCCCGCGCCCATAGCAGAACGCTCCGAAGACCGTCTGCTTGCGATTGACGCCGGTTACGCGGTGCAAATGGGTGTTGAGCCGGGCGATGCTCCAGGTGGTGAAGGCATAGCCGCAGAGCAGAGGACCTCGACGCAGCGCTTCTTTGCACTCCTGGCGATACGCTGGGCCGATTTTGGGCGGCCGACCGGGACGGGGAGCGTCCTTCAAGGAGGCCATGCCGTGCTCGTTCCAGCGGCGTCGAATCCCTCGAAGGCTATCGGGGCCCAGCCCGGTGGCCTGCGCAAGCAGTTGATTGGAGACGCCCTCGGCCGACAGCAGCAGGCAGACCGCGCGTTTGCCCACCCGGGGCGTGGGCGGCTGGTCGCGAATCTGTTGCAGGCGTTGGCGTTGCCCTGACGTGAGTCGGACTTCGATCCGGGGATACATGCCGACACCTCCTGGGCGGGCTTCCCAGCCCACACCAAGAGCTATATCGGCAACCCAAAGCAATTTACTCGAACCTACTTAGAGGGACGAGGTGATGAGTCTGCATGTTCGTCGGATTATGATTGTTGGCGGCAATTTCAGCGGTCGCGGAGCAGAGGCGATGATGCTGGTCGTGCGAGACGCGCTCTCTGCCGCCTACTCGCCGCTCGACCTTTTCGTGCCGGTAAGGACGGAAACCCAGAACGCTCAGTATCGAGCCAGCGGTTTCCAGCCTGTGAAGGTCCGGCATCTGCATCGTCCACTGCGAATGCTCCACGACTTCACGCATAGCCGCGGATGGTGCTGTAAAAAACCCCCGAAGCAGGAAAGGGCCATGACTCGCGGTCTGTTGAATCCGTATCGCCTGACCTCGGCGGTGGTAGATATCTCAGGTTTTGCCACTGGTGACCAGTGGGGCACCGGAGCAGCTTTGCGACGGTGGCAGGCAGGTGTCGAGATGAAGCAAGCAGGCAATAAGGTAGTCTATATGCCGCAATCGTGGGGCCCGTTTAGCGACAGTCTTCTGGCAGAATATACCCGGAGACTGTGCAATGATGCGGATCTTGTCTTCGCGCGGGAACAGTCCAGCTATGACTCGCTCATGAATCTGAAGGGGATTCACGATGAGAACATTTGTCTGGCCCCGGATATTGCCTTTCAGTTCAGGCCTGCATCCCTGGAGCGCGCTGTTGAGATTCTCGACCAGAAGGGCCTGCAACGAGACGCGGCGCCGACCGTCTGCGTTACTCCCAACATACGGATATATGAGCGTGTGGAGGGCCGCGGTATCGAGAACGCTTACGTAGCTATCTTGCAGCGCATCGTCGGATGGTTCCAGAACACCCTGGACGCTCAGATTGTCCTCATTCCCCATGAGACGTGGAGGGATCGTCCCGATGACAGCTTGCTCTGTAACCTGATTGCGGAACGGGCACCTCACCCACAGCGTGTCTGCGAGTTTTCGGGCCAGGAGAAGGCGGCCGAAATCAAGGCGGTCATTAGTCAGTCTGACTTCCTCGTAGCCAGTCGATACCACAGCTTGGTGGCGGCGTTCTCAACAGCAACACCTGTGGCGGTCATCGGCTGGTCTCACAAGTACGATTACCTCATGGCGGCCGCAAAGCTCGAGAACTGGTGCGCGGACCTCACACGAAGGACATCGGAAGATATCGTGGCCATGACACAAGACGCCTGGGAACGTCGTGCCGAAATAGCATCGTCTTTCAAGGAGGCACTCCCCGAGTTGGAGCAGAAATCCAGGCGTTGTCTGCAGATGATGATTGAGCAAGTAGGCTGAGGCGTGCGGGTCTTGCCAAAGAACAGACACATCTTCGGAGGAATCCACTTGGGGGCCAAAGTGTTGGTCTTGGCGAAGTTCTTCCCTCCGGCAACTCCGAGTCGGTGCGCTCGGGCCCTGCAGATGGCGAAGGTGACCGATGCTCTTTGCAGAGCCGGCTGCCAACTTGAGGTGATCGCTGGGCTGGAGAGACACGACGCCGAACCCGAAGGACGAGCGTATCCAGTGCATTACATCCCTGAGTCGCAGGATGGCGAACGTTGGGGATCACCGCATCGATGGATTCGCGCCGGGGTTCACATGGCGGAGCGATGGATCGGTTCCGACTGGCTGGGAGAGGCCCGCAAGGTGTGTTTGGAGCGCTGTGGAGCGTTCTGCCCCGACGTTCTTCTGACTGCTTCCTTACCCTGCGATTCGCATCTCGTCGGAGCCGATGTTCATGCTGCGACGGCCATTCCCTGGGTGGCGTTCTTCAGCGATCCATGGCCCGCGCACATCTCTCCCATACCCTATCACCGCCCGACGCCTTTGTATCGTCGCCTGACCGCGATGCATACGGTTCGTCGGATTCTGATGCAATGCGATGCGGTGGCCATGACGAGCTCTTACGGACTGCAACTGATGTCACGAGAAACCGGTCTTAACCTCTTGGATAAAGGGCATGTGATTCCGCATATCGGTGTCTCCGCATCGTGCTCCGGAAAGCTCATGCCTCGACTTGTACATATGGGTGACCTGACCCGACGCGGTTCTCCTGCTTTGGTCGAAGCGGTCAAGGCCGTGGCCGGAGAGTTGCCCGATCGGTTCAGGGGCCTTCTGTGCATAGGAAATGCGCATGACGAGTATAAGAGCCTTACGGTGCAAATGGGCGCAGAGAATCACGTTCAGTTCATTGACCACCTTCCTAACTCAGAAGCGGAATCGCTGGCAGCGCAGTCACAAGTGTTGCTGGTTATCGAGGCCGATATGCGAGAGAGTCCTTTCTTGCCGAGCAAGTTCGCCGATTATGCGAGAATAGGCCGTCCGATCCTCGCGATCACCCCGCCGAGAAGTGCCATCCGAGACTACCTCAATGAACGCGGCGGTGGGCTTGCTGTCACGCACAACGCTGCAGATATCGCCGATGGCATTCGGACACTGTTCACGGATCCGTCGTGGATTGTGGAGAAGGGCCAAGTCTGTTCAGAGGGACTGGCATCTTCGTTTGCACCTGAACGCGTAGCGACTGCCTATCTGGAAGTCTTCCGTTCCGTCACTTCCGAGGTGTCCTGCCCATGAGAGTGTTGTGGTTCTGCAACAGCCTGCTTCCGGATCATGCTGTGGCATTGGGCAAGCCGGTGTCACACCGCGGTGGCTGGATGCCCGCGCTGGCCGACGCACTTGTTGCGGACGATCGCATCCAGTTGGCGGTCGCCACCGATGTGCTCGGGGCAGAGGATGGAAAGACTGTTGTGGGTGGGACGAGATACTATACCGTGGCCAGACGCCGAGGGTGGGGCGACAGAGTGCGACTTCCGGATAAGTTGGTTCAGAGCTATCGTCGGGTCGTAAATGATTTCGAGCCAGACTTGGTGCATATTCACGGCACAGAGTATTTTCATGGGCTTCTGACGGCGCGTGCCCACATCACATGCCCAGCCGTGGTCTCGATACAGGGAATCATCGACGTGTGTCGCCGGTACTGGTGGGGAGGTCTTTCGTACGACGAGGTAGCGGCCAGTCGTACGATGCGAGACCGGCTTCGCAGAGATGGTCTGCTGGAACAGAGGCGGAGACTGGAGCATCGCGCAGTAGTCGAACGCGAGATATTCGCCGCACACTCGGCGTTTATCGGCCGAACGTTGTGGGATCGGGCGCATCTGAGCCGACTGAATCCAAACGCGACATATTACCGTTGCGAGGAGTTGTTGCGGGCACCCTTTGCTTTCGCTGAGTGGGATATCCGTAGGATACAGCGACAGACGATCTTTGCTTCCGGTGCCTCCTGCCCGCTCAAGGGATTCCACGTCTTGATCAAGGCAGCGGCATTGCTGCGTAAGGCATTTCCTGACGTTCGTGTGCGCGTTATGATGGCCGAATTCTACCCAGGCGTCTCAGGTGTGCGAAGACTCTGGAAGGACTGTCGATCCAGAGGGTATGCCAGATACCTGACGGACCTTATCCACCGGGAGGGCATGGCCGAACACGTGATCCCGCTCGCACCTCTGGACGCTCAGGGTGTCGCGGCCGAACTCCGGAGGGCGCATGCCTTCGTTCTACCTTCACTGATGGAGAACAGCCCCAATTCCTTGGCAGAAGCCATGATGGTTGGTACGCCGAGCGCTGCCTCCTATGTTGGTGGCATTCCGACCATGGCGTGCGATGGCGAGGCTGTCCTTCTGTTTCCGCCCGGCGATGAAGCTCTGCTCGCGGAGCGATTGCGGACGATCTTTCTAAAAGACGATTGGGCTGTCGGCGCTTCACGCCAGACAAGAACTGCGGCATTGCAGCGGCATTCGACACGACGGATAGTAGACCGTATGGTGGAGGTTTACGCCGCCGTTGCCCCAGGCAGCGGGAACGCGCTCGCTTCGCTTACCCGCAAGGCGCTGACGTGATGCTGAGTTTACCAGCCACTCTGCCCGGCAGATTGGCCAGGGGATCGACGTAGACTGCGCGGACTCGGCTTCAGATGCGAGAGCAGATATGACCACTCCCTGTTGAGATATCCAGCCATGAGAAAGGTCGATTGCGACAGTTTGCCCCATATGATCAACTGCGTGGCTCGCATTCTCGCCAAGCATTGGCATACGGCCGGCGGCCGACTGGCGGCGCGATGGTGGGGGATAGAACTGGAAAAACCGAATAGTTTTCACGGGCATGTGCGATTCCAGCGACATCCCGGCAGCCGCATTGCGATTGGCCCGGGCAGTTGCTTCCGCGACTCAACCAATCGCCCCTCTACGATAAGAACATTGTCGGAAACCGCCAAGGTGCAAATTGGCGCAAATTGTGGCTTCAGCGGAACCTATATTGCCTGCGCAACGAGCATCGTGCTGGGCGAGAATATTCTGTGTGGGGCGGACACGACTATCTGGGATACGGATTTCCATCCGGAGGATCCACGCTCTGGTCCGGATGCGCCCGTCATCATCGGAGACAACGTCTGGCTTGGCGTCGGCGTTATCGTCCTCAAGGGTGTCACCATTGGCGAGAACACTATCGTGGGAGCCGGAGGTCTTGTAACGCGTTCCCTCCCGGCTGGTGTCATCGCCATGGGGACACCAGCGCGGGTCGCGAAGAAGATGGATGCCGAGGATGTCGAGGTGCTGCGAGGTCACTGCTGAAGATCGGTATGTTTGTCGAAGATGTCAGGTGTATCGAACGGTGCGTCAGACATGGTGACTTGGGCGAATGCAGACGCGTGCCCTTGGTTCGGCCCAACACAGAATCCCGCGATCTCAAGGAAGTCTCAATGAAAAACATACTCCGCTCAGGTCTATGTGTCGCGATTCTGATTATGGGAGCTATGATGGTTACATTCGCCGGTCTCAGGCGTCCGGTCAAGAGATTCCTCGAACGGTTCAGTCCGACCCTGGTTTTACCTTCGAAGCGGACAGGAACCGCAATTCTCTTTCTGCACCACAGCACTGGTCACAACGTTTGGAGCGGAGGCGTGGCAGAATGGTTTCGAGCGTACAATGCTCGTCACGGCACGTCCTATGAGATTGTGGAACAGGCCTTTCCGAAAAGAACCCCTTACGGCTGGGCCAACTACCCGTACGATTACTGGAACATCTGGGTCAACCATCAAGGCGACAAGGCCTTTATGCGTGAGCCGACGCTGGAAATGATCACGGCTCGCTACGATGTCGTCGTCTTCAAACATTGCTTTCCTGTGGGCAAGTTGCAGGAGGACGTGGGAATGTCAGATATCGCCTCGCAGGAGAAGCGCATGGAGAACTACAGGCTGCAATATGACGCCCTCAAAAAAAAGATGCATGAGTACCCCGACAAGCAATTCGTCGTATGGACAGGCCCGGCTCTCGTGCGCGGAGCGACCAACGAAGCAGAAGCTATTCGGGCCCGTGCGTTTTTCGACTGGGTCCGAACTGAATGGGACGAATCAGGAGACAACATATTCCTGTGGGACTTCTATTCACTCGAAACCGAGGGAGGTTTGTGTTTGAGGGACGAATACGCGCGCGGCCCAAACGACTCTCATCTGACACCGGCCTTTGGCAGAAAGGTCGCGCCCTTGTTTGCTCAACGCGTTGTCGATGTGATCGAGGGCAGAGGCGATCACACGTCTGCATCGGGAGAATGATGACACCGGCCTTGAGGCCATTGCATCGGCTCACCCATTTGAAGAGGGTGGGCGTTATCGTGTTGACGGTCCTGTTCACATGCAGCACCGCGTGCGGCGCATCCAGGGAGATATTCGTTTGCCCAGACGGGGACGACATGGACCCAGGAACCATGGCACAGCCGCTCCAAACATTGGAGGCCGCTCGCGATGCCCTGCGCCAGACCGCTGGCGACCGGCCCGTTACCGTATGGCTGCGAGGCGGTGTGTACGAACGTCAGATGCCGTTCAGACTGACGGATGAGGATTCGGGCACAGAGGCAGCGCCCGTCGTTTACCGGGCCTGGCCTGGGGAAGAGGTGCGTGTGGTCGGCGGACGCCAAGTAGAGGGTTGGACACCTGTGACCGACGGAGCCACTCTGAGCAGACTGACTCCCACAGCCCGCGGCCATGTGGTGTGCATTGATCTACGTTCCGAGGGCCTGACCCACTACGGGGTGGTCAAAGGCGGGGGACTGGAATTGTTCTTCGACGACAAGCCGATGACCTTGTCGCGCTGGCCCAACGCCGCATATGTGTTTATTGCGGAACTGGTCTTTCCCGGGACATTGAACGTGCGTGGCAAGATCGGCAGTCTGACCGGCGCGTTCGTGTATGAAGGGACGAGACCAACCTGTTGGTTGGATGAGAAGGACGTCTGGGTTTATGGCTATTGGTTTCACGACTGGGCCGATGAGTACCAGGAGGTCGAATCGATCGATGTGGCACGGTGTATCGTTACGATCGTACCTCCCTACCACGAATATGGATATCGCGTCGGTCAATGGTTCTACTGGTTGAACATCCTGGCTGAACTCGATACGCCGGGCGAGTGGTATCTGGACCGCGACACGGGCATCCTCTACTTCTGGCCTCCTTCGGTCGACAATCAGAAACGTGCGGTGGTCTCCACACTGGATACGCTGGTGGTTCTGAAAAACGTCTCCCACGTTACCTTTCGGGACATGATATTCGAGGTTACGCGCGGGACGGCTGTGGTCATGGAAGACTGTCACGATACGAAAGCAGCAGGGTGTGTGGTGCGCAACTGCGGGGGTATGGCGGTTCGAATCGATGGTGGCTATCGCAATGGCGTTATCGGGTGCGACATATCTCAGGTTGGCGATGGAGCGATCGAAGTGCGAGGGGGAGACCGACTGTCGCTGACGCCGGGCAACCATGCGATCAAGAACAACCATATTCAGCACTACGGCCGCTGGAATCGCACCTTCACGCCCGGTATCGCGGTTCATGGCGTCGGGCAGCGCATCGCGCACAATCTGATACACGACGCCCCGTACACGGCGATCATGTTCTGGGGCAACGACCATCTGATCGAGTCGAATGAGATTCGGAACGTGTGTCTGGGAACCAATGATGGAGGCGCGATCTACGCGGGCTGCGACTGGACGATGCGGGGGACGAAGATTTGCGGCAATTACCTGCATGACATCACAGGCTTCCAGGGTGGCGGAAGCGTAGGCGTGTATCTGGACGACATGTTCAGCGGCACCGAGATACGTGGGAACCTCTTTGAGAGGGTTACCCGTGCAGCTTTTCTGGGCGGTGGACGCGACAATCGGGTCGAGAACAACATCTTTCTCTTCTGCGAACCATCTCTTCACGTTGATGCCCGGGGTTTGGGCTGGGCCAGTGCTGCTGTCGACGGCTGTCTGACAGATCGTCTGAACGCTGTACCGTACACGTCGGAGGTGTGGCGCAATCGGTATCCGGAACTGGTTGGGATCCTGGAGGATGACCCGGCCGCACCGAAGGGCAATCGCATCCGTCGCAACATTTCATTCGGAGGCGCGTGGGACGATGAGGTTACTCCCGGCGCCGCGCCGTACGTACAATTTGTCGACAACTGGATCGATATGGGACCATATCCTCCCGACACGGAAGTGGATGTAGGTGCATTGCAGGGCGATTCTCGTGCGGTGGCGATTGGGTTCGAACCTCTCGACATGGCTGCGTACGGCCTCTATCGAGACGAGTACCGGCGCAGCGTTCCTGAAGAATAGCCTGCTGGCACGGGACGGCGATCGCGGTGAGGGATCGGCAGTGGGCAATCGACCAAGCCCTGGATCGACTTCCGACAAGTCATCTGTTCGCAGAAATGCCCCCTATGTACGAAGTGAATTATGAAATGCATGGCGCAGTTGAGTCCCGGGATGACGGATCCTCCCATCTCGGAGATTCCGCTCTGTCTCTTGCGACGGGGGTCTTCTATGTGCTTGTGCTGCTGGTCTACTCGGGAAACCCGGCCCCCGGCCGTATGTTGCCCTTGGAACCTCAGCTCGCTGGCCTGTTCTTGTTTCTTGCCATGATGGTGATGCGCAGGGGCGGATGCATTGTCAGCAGGGAATTCGTTGGCATCGCACTCGTATTTGCCGTTCTCTTGATGATCCAATGTATCGACTTTGGCTTTTTTCCCGTTGTCACCACGGCAGGTTTCTTCATCCGACTCTTCATCGGCTATGCGATCATCACTCTCGTTGATGATTTCCTGACGGTTTACGTGCGAACGATGGTCGGCTTGTCGCTGTTGAGTCTATGCGTCTATCTTCCCTACGTTGTGCTCTCCAGTATTGGCTTCAATTTCGAGCCTTTCATCACTCGCCTCACCGTGCTTCTACACACGGCGGAGATTGACGTGTTCAGCATCAGCCGTCGCCCGCTTCTGGTGCACACGTTCTACGGGGAATTCTCTTGGCGCAACTCCGGCATGTTTTGGGAACCAGGGGCTTTCCAAGGGTATCTTGTTGTGGCGCTGTGTTTCTTGGCTCTGCTGAAGACGAGGCTGGACCCAAGACAGTATCGTCGCTATTTCCTAATACTCTTTCTGACAGTGTGCTCAACGATGTCCACAACAGGGTATATCGCCTTGGCCATCGTGATCCTTCTCCACTTTGACTGGTGTGCGGAGAGCCGCAAGAAGCTGCAGGCCTGCATCTTACTGGGCTGTTATGTGCTGATTCCGTTGTTGCTTTCTGTCTCACTGCTGGCCTACGATAACCTGCCCTTCCTGGGACAGAAGATCGAATCGCAGTTGAACGCCCTGGAACTGCGCCAGGGGCGTTGGCATCGCGGGCGCATAGGATCGCTCGTGTTTGACTGGGAGTATATACGTGAACGCCCCCTTAGCGGATGGGGACTGCATAATCGTACGCGCTATGCCCTGCATCCCTGGATGGAGGGTTCCGAAGGGATGGGGAACGGGTTTTCAGATTTTATCGCCAAATTCGGTGTGCTCGGTTTCTTGGCATGGTACATTCCGACTGTACGCAAAGTGCACTATATGGGCAACGGGATGCCGACCCTTCTGGTGGGTGTCCTTCTTGTCCTCCTGTTGCAGGGTGAGTGCTTCCTTGCCTATCCATTTTTTCTTGGGCTGCCCTTCGTTGGCAAGCCCTCCGATGGCATATCAGGCTCCGACTCCGCCTTGTGGGACCCTGTTTCCGGAGACGATTCCATATATGAGGCATACTGAAGAATGGCGCCGGTCCGACTGCACCGAGGTTACGCATGGCCGGATCGGTGATCTCCCCATGATCGACCAGTCTCGTAAGAGCACCCCGTTGCGCATCGCGGCGCTCATCACGTGTCACAATCGCCGGGAAAAGACTTTGTCCTGCCTGCAGTCCGTGTGCGAACAGGAATTGCCCGGCGGTCTAACGATCCAGATCTATCTGCTTGATGACGGCTCAACGGATGGGACATCTGAGGCGGTAGCGAAGAGGTTTCCAGAGGTGCGTCTCCTCAAAGGTGACGGATCGCTCTTCTGGTGCGGTGGGATGAGGGTAGCTTGGACCGAGGCAATGCGGGACGACTACGACGCCTATCTCTGGCTCAACGATGATTCGGTGCTTCTGCCTGGTGCGATTCGTTGCCTCTGGCAAACCAGTCTGGATGGGTGCCGCCTAACCGGGCGCGATGGCGTTGTTGTTGGTTCCTGCCGTGATCCGCAAACGGACGAGCATACGTATGGTGGACGCGTCAAGCGGAAGTCCGGATCACGTTTGCCTAGTATACCTGTTCCACCTCGTAACGAGATGCTTCCCTGTGATACTATGAATGGTAATATCGTGCTGGTTACCCGCGCGGCATTTCACGTATTGGGAAATTTGAGTGCCGAATACACGCACACCTTCGGCGACGTGGACTACGGGATGCGGGCTCGCCGTCAAGGCGTCCCCGTCTGGATCGCTTCAGGATACCAAGGCCAATGCGCTGCGAATACCCGGATACGTCCCTGGATTGATCCAGGCGTTCCTCTGCGTCAGCGATGGCGCCATATGTGCAGCCCGTTGGGATTGCCGCCCAAAGAGTGGCTGGCCTATGTCAGGCATCATACCGGCTGGCAGTGGCCCCTCTACTTCATGAAACCGCTCGTTCGGGTGCTTGTCCCAAGTCTCTGGACATGGCGCGCCGCACGAGCAAGAACACGCAGGACAGCAGGTCGAGTCATGTAGTCGAGCCGACCGGCGGCCTGCAGATTGGGACTCGTATGCCTCACTCGGTGCCATCCATGCTATATATGGAGCCGGCGGCCTCTGCCGTGACGTCATCGGCCTGTGGCACAGATGCGGGCCGCCGCCGGCGTGTGCTTCTGTTGCACGGCAGTCCGATAATGCATTACCGGGTGCCCGTCTACAACTACTTCAGGGCCCGTTTCCAGAAAGACGGCGTTGATTTTTCCGTGGCCGGGCCGGACATCCCACCCGATATGGTTGGGGCGATAAGATTCCCATATCATCCGATGCGCATAAGCCTTCAATCTTGGCTGAGAGCCATTCGAGCCGAACAGGCAGAAGCTGTGATTCTCTTTTCCGGTTTGAGGAATCTGTTCATTCTCCCGTTGATTGTGCTCTTGCGCACCCTGAGAGTTCCTGTGATCTATTGGGGCCATGGCGTCCGTCTCTCGAATACAGACGCCCACCGTAGATTGTACACTTTCCTACATCGATCCTGTAATTCGATCATCCTGTACTCGGAGGACCTGAGACAGTATGTTGCTGAGAAATACTGGGCCAACGTTTTTGTTGCCAACAACACGCTATACTTGGGAGATTTGCCCGAGCCCCCTTCGCCTGATCGGAGGCGCCTGATACTGCGCCGTCACGGTGTGGAGACGCAGCAGAACATCATTTTCACTGGACGCATGCAGGTGCGCAAGCGAATCTGTGAGCTTCTCGCGGCGGCCCGTATGCTCAACCGGCCGGACCTCGGTGTCGTTCTCGTTGGCCCGGACACAGAGAGAGTCCTTCCGAAACGCATGCCCGAAAGGGTCGTGCACATCCCAGGACTTTACGGACCAGAACTTTTTGAACTGATGATGGCCTGCGATGTGTACTGTTGCCCCGGCTGGGTCGGTCTCAATATCGTGGATGCGATGGCATGCGGCCTGCCTTTTGTAACAGCGGCACAGGAGCGTCATGCGCCGGAGATCATGTATCTTAAGAATGGTCGCAACGGCCTATTGGTTCCAGAAGCAGAGGCGCATCAGTTAGCTGATGGCTTGGCAAGGCTGTTGGATGATGCAGGTCTCCGTCAGAAGATGGCGGCAGAGGCGCGGGATACCTACCGTCGCGAAGCATCCATCGAACGCATGTATGAGGGGTTTATCAGCGCCATCAACCATGCTGTATCATAGAGGAGATATTGCACAAGATGTCCGCGCGAATAGACAAGGGGGAGATACAGGCGGAGCGTGGGCAGATGGCTGCTTCTATCACTACCTCTGATGGTTCTTGCATCTGGATAGTCCAGGTGTGGTCAGATGTCTGAGTGTTTCATCATGATCCGCAGTGGGCAGGGTGATGTCAGAGAGGAGTGCTGTATGAGTGCATTGAAAGGGGAACATCGGCACACGTGTTCTGCATCAGCCTTGATCCGCTTCCTGAGTGTGTCAGTCGTCCTGGCGGCCGGGACCGCGACCATTGCCTCAGATGCCAGCGCTGCGTGGGGAAGCGACTTGGTTATCAACGAGGTTCTCCGACGAAACGACGCGCTGGACTACCGGGAAATGCGCGATGACGACAATGCCAAACAAGGTTGGATTGAATTGTACAATCGCGGGGATGCCCCTGTTTCACTCAACGGATATTACCTGTCAAACGACCAGGAGCCTTCGCTCAAGTGGGCTTTGCCCGCGGCCGCACTGGAAGGGGGCGAGCATCTGATTATATGGACATCGGGTGAAGATCGTCGAGATCCGAACGCCGCGCTTCACGCCTCGTTTAACATGTTGACCGCCGATACGCTCTATCTTCTAAACTCGCAAGCTGAGAATGAGAATGCCCTGAACGTTCTCCAGGACGTCAGGGTTCCCGTCGACCACTCCTGGGGCCGCTATCCGGACGGCGCAGAACCAAGGTATTTCTATTCGCAGCCGACACCGGGTTACGCCAACACCGCTGCCGGCAAGCGACGCTTTGCGATCTACGAGCGGCACATCTCGCTAACGGCGGGCAACGAAATCCAGTTGACTCTGACGCCTTCAGGCACGGACGTAATCTGGGTGTCTGACAACCCTCTCGTTCACGTCTGTCCCGATGGAAGGGTGGTTGCTCTGGCTGATGCGCTCGGTGAAGATTCGAGGGCGACCATCACAGCGGTTTCTGCCGAGGGGGATTGTGACATGTGCCAGGTAACGATTGTGAGCTGGATGGCCAATCTCTCCTCCCTTGTTGTCACGGGTACGCCGCGGGGGGAGTACTTGCTTGGGGCCGAGAACGGCACGCTGTTTGTTGCCATCGGCGGGGATTTGTACTGTACGAAAGACGGGTTCGCGACCATGGAGTTTCAGTGCCCACTTCCCGAGTCACCGACACCGAATTCCGCCATTGTGGCGACCCCGTTTGGTTATGTCTATCGTGGTGACAGGGAGATCCACACATCGAGCACGCTCCGAGATTGGCGGCATAGTTTCACAACACACAAGGGCGGTCTGTGGCATGGGTTCTCAACCGATTGGGATCCTGAAACGAAGACAGGCTATGTGTATGTCGGGGAATACTCCTGTGATCCGGATCATCGACATTACGTGTTCCGCGGAGTGTTTCCCCGTGACGGTTCGGCGCACTGGGAAAAGGTGCTCGAGTTTGCCTCGCTGGCCGAGTGGGAAGCCGATTGGAGTATCCTGGACGCTGCGCGCCACATCCATGTTGTGACCTGTGATCCTTATACGGGACACGTCTGGGTGGGGACGGGTGACTATCCGATGCACGCTAAACTCCTGTACTCTGATGATCAGGGTGGTCATTTCCGATTGCTGGGGATGGGTGACAATCCATATCGCGCGCTTTCGATATGGTTTACCGAGCGATACGTCTATTGGAACATGGATGTGCGGAGTCCCCAATCCGTATGGCGGATTCCGCGTTCCGTTTTCGAGGAGCACGGCATCTGGCCTTCCTTGACTCCCGACATGGTCTCGGGAGAAACGAAGCCCGGCACGCGCTACTATGTCATAAGGAATGAAACCCCTGGCTATTTTCCCAAGAACGTAGGTAGCATCTATCGGGAAGACAGGGCCAGGCCTTTGAGCGAGATGAACGCCGTGAGGCCGGTGGACGATCCGGCCTATGACTACAGGGAGCACGTCGCTCTCCTCGACAATGGCTCACTCTGGTACCATCTGCCGATAAGGACCGACCACGGCCAGCACCTTGTCGTCATGGGAGGGGCCGCTGAAGGAGCATTGCGGGATTACCGGGGTCGCGTCTTTGGAATCAAGGAGGTCCCCGACGGAACACCCCAAGTCCAGGAGCTTTTGTCCGTGAACTCGACACGCCCGGGTACGCTTGACGGCAGCACGCAGTATGTTCAGTTGGTTCCGAAGGCACAGGATGCGGAGGGATATATCTACTTTGAGGGTGTCAAGACCAACCACCGGATCTATCAGACGCGACTCGCCTGGACGGATCAGCCCTGAGATTGCCGGAATGAGGGCTTCTGCGCCCGTCGCGCCCACGCCCCTGAAGTGGTGCGATCGACGACGTTGGGGTTTTCGTGCAGGCCGTTCCGCATCTTCTATCGATTGATGAACCACCGTATGATCGCCAATTGCATTCAACAGATTCGTTCCTATGTCGAATCGGCTGACTATGCCGGGTACGATCCCTATGACGCACTCAATAGTCCTCTGATAAGCTGTCTTGGGACCGCCAGCAAGTGGGTACGAATGGGAGCGACCCAGTTGTTGCGGCGCTGCCCTGTGAACTTCCGGCCCCTTCTTGGGATCAGGAAAGGACATAATCCCAAGGGCTTGGGCCTCTTTCTGGAAGGGTATGTCTGTCTGCACGCTATGTGGCCTCACGCCGAATGTGTTTCAGCGATCAACCGATTGTTGGGTCTGATAGAAAGCAATCGAAGTCCGGGGTATGAGAACTTCTGTTGGGGCTACAATTTCCCTTGGCAATCCCGGCTCGTCTACCGGTCTGCCTATGCACCGACCATCGTGAACACTGCCTTCATCGGACACGCACTGGTGGATGCTTATGAGGCGCTAGGACGGTCCGTGGCCCTGGACATGGCGGTTTCCGCGGTGCAGTTCATGCTGCGGGACTTGCACAGGAGGCAAGACGGGGACACCTACTGCTTCAGCTACAGCCCGAGAGTCGATGATTTTGTCCACAATGCAAACGCACTGGGTGCCTCGCTCATCTTCCGTATTTCCCGTATCGTGAAGAATCCTGGTTGGCGGGACGCTGCCTGTCGGAGCATGCGATACACCGTTAACCATCAGCGGCCTGACGGTGCCTGGTACTTCGCAGAGGACTCTCGGACATGGGTCGACTCGTATCACACAGGGTATGTCCTCGAATCCCTGCGACGTTTCCTCGAGGCAGGTGAAGACAACACCTGGCGGGACAGCTACAGGCGGGGTGTCGAATCATACGCTAGGACGCTTTTCCTCGACGACGGCACGCCCAAGCATTACCAAGACAGAACGTATCCCATCGATATCCACAGTGCGGCCGAGGGTGTGTACTTCTTCGCCGGAGAGGGATGGGCATATCGTCGCTTGACCGAACGGATCCTGCAATGGATGTTGGAACACCTTTGGGACAAGCGCGGGTACTTCTACTACCGCAAATCATATGTGATGCGTAACAAGATCCCCTACATGCGCTGGTCGCAGGCCTGGGGTTTTCGCGCCTTGGCGCGCTATCTCGTGGCGACTCACGAATGGTCGAGGGCAGTCTCATGATCGCGACGGTTCGCAAGGCTGTACGACACGTCGTTCTCGTTGTGAGGCGTTGGTTTCTGGTGCGGATCTATGGTATGGACATTGCGCCGTCCGCGCGCGTTTCCTGGGGCACGCGACTTGATAAGACCCATCCGGAAGGTATCCATATCGGTGAGGAATCGTACTGTGCTTCGGGGAGCCTTATTCTCAGTCATGACTATTGCAGAGGCATTAAGAAGGACACCTACATCGGCAGGCGGTGCTTCATTGGGGCCAACGCGATTGTTCTGCCGGGAGTTCATATTGGGAATTCCGTCGTGGTTGGTGCGGGAGCCCTCGTCACCAAAGATGTTCCTGCGTGTTGCATCGTGGGAGGCAACCCCGCCCGCGTCATTCGTCGAGGTATTACGACATCACGCTTCGGGCAAGTAGTTGGCCAATCCGAGTCGGACTCCCGCCTGGCCTCGTTCCCAGGGGGAACGACAGGAGTTGTGGCCGTCTCGGAGAATACCGATCGGCGGTCGAACAAGAAGATGTGTTTAGATGAGGTCTGAAGAGCTGTGGCTGCATGGCTGCTGCAGCGCTGCCGGGTGCCCTGGAAGAAGGTGGCCTGCCGCGATTGGGATGCTTGTACGTGTCGTCGGCAGACCGCTGTGCTGGAACCGCCTCATCGCGTATGACGTTGTGGCGTCAATTCGAAAGGGAGCATGTGTGGCGGTGATGGAGAAACCTGAGGAGCGGAGAGTATTGGGTGTTCCGGTGACGTGCTTTGTTTCGTCGGAGGCTGCGGCCGTCTGCGTGGTGCAGTGCGTTCAGAAGAGGGAGAAGACGTATTGTGTGGCGATCAACCCTGAGAAGGTGTGGATGGCTCTACAGGATGCCGCTTTCTTCCGTATCGTCGAAAGGGCTGATTTCCACATCTGTGACGGTGTGGGAACGGCGGCAGCCGTCAGATTGCTGTGGGGAGTGAAGATCCCCCGCGTCACTGGAATTGAGTTGTTCATGCGTCTCGTCGTCTTGGCCGAAGAGGTGGGGTTGCGAGTGTTTCTGTTGGGCGGTCCGCCGGCGACGATCAAGAAAGCTCATAATGAGCTCCGGCGCAGACATCCACGTCTGCAATGCGTCGGTTGCCGCGACGGTTTCTTTCGAGAGGAACAATCGCCTGGGATTGTCGATCAGATCAATGCATCCGGAGCGGACATCCTTTTCGTGGCGCTGGGATCGCCAAAGCAAGAACAGTGGATCGCGGCGTGCCGCAACCGATTGGACGTCCCTTTGTGCATGGGGGTTGGCGGCAGTTTTGATGTGCTAGGTGGGCAGGTGAAACGAGCTCCCCAGTTCTTTCGGACAACGGGGACAGAGTGGCTGTACCGGCTGGCAAAACAACCTTCGCGGTGGAGGCGACAACTTGTGTTGCCGCGATTTGCCTTTAGCGTTCTGATGCAGAAGTGGGATTGGCGTAAGCGCACCGTAAGATCATAGCCTGGCTGGGGCCGTCCATTGCTCGTGCTGTTGCCGCTTGGCGAGCGTCATAGCGCTAAGCGAAGTGTAAGGCCGGAGTGCGAGAAAGGTCGTGTTGACAGAAGCTGCTTCTGCAATGAGCGGTACGCCACGGCGTTGCCACCGAACTGTGGATCTCGGTACAGGACGAACAGGCGATTACCGCGTGGCGCAAAGAGGACTCACCCCGCATAGAGAAACGCTCGTTGCAGCGGTAAGGCCATGGCTCTTGCTGATGGAAGCGGCTTCCTGATACAACCCACGGTTCATCCAACCCGGACGGCTTGGCTACGGTCTGCCGGTCGCTTTTTGGAGCACGCTCTCAGCGAGCCTTGTTGCGGTCGTTCTTCAAGTACGCAAGCATATCCCCGCAAGAATGGGTCCGAGTACGGGATCGTCAGCAGGAGAATCGCATGAACACTGATAGTTCCGAAGAACACGACGTTGACACCATCCGCGTCATGATACGCGACTATATCGTCGAGAACATTCTCTTCGGCAATGGCCAGATGTTGGAGGACGATATGTCCTTTCAAGATGGGGGTGTCCTGGATTCAACTGGTATGTTGGAGATCATCACGTTTGTAGAAGAGCGATTTGGGATCGAAATTGATGACAGCGAAGTCGTTCCGGAGAACCTCGGCACGCTGCAGCAGATATCAAGATTTGTAGGCCGGAAGATGGGGATCGAGGGCGTGACGCAGGCGGAGGATTGAGAATGCCCCGATCTCAGTGGAAAGTTCGCGGCTACTGCTGTCTGAGATGTTGCGCTCTCTTCTGTTGGCGGGCACGCTCGCGCTGCTTGTCGGCCTCCAGGAGCCAGAACTACGGCTGTCCTACGATCCGCCGCATCCGTTTCTCCATCGACGGCAATGACGACGCCGTCCGGCGCAGCGTCCTCTGCCCGTCCCGCCAATGCGTGACCCGCTCGCTTCGCTGGCGGTTGCCGGCGTTGGGAGATTCGACGATGCTGGTGGTGCCTGGGCGCCGACGCAGGTCCCTCGGCAATTCCAGCTGGTCTACTATGAACACCTCTCTGATATCCTCCAAGAGTCTTGCTACAGGCATGCCACAGAAGAAGAGACGCGCATGAACGTGTTCAGGCAGATCGAGATACTCGACAATCTGACCCGATGACATAATGCTCCGAGCTGTTAGAGCCCGGCCGCATGTGAACACCAATGTGAACCAGGGTAGCTAACCCCTGCGGACGAGGCAGCCTGACAGAAGCGGTTCCTGCGTCTGCCGTCCAGAGGGCAGGTTATGAGCCACCTCGGACTGCCGAGGTCCTCGCTCCCGCAGCGCCGTCGCTTGGAGTCAACACCGCTTCGTGGCCCTGCGTAACCCGTGTATCGCCAGGTATGCAGTCATCGGCGAGAACAGGACGCATCAGTACACTATTCAGGATTCAGTATACCATGTATTGCAGAAGGGACATGCTATGACTAGAACACGACTACTAGTGTCAATAGCTGTGGTACTCGTTGCCGGCGGGCACACCATGGCAGCGCGAAACACACCGCTCATCATTGATCACACGTGCACCGACATTACGCGAATACCCGAGTGGGCCATCATGCAGGCAAAGGGTACACTCCACATAGCATATGGCCACACCTCTCACGGATCCCAGGTGACCAGTGGGATGACCGCTCTGGTCGCATTCGCCAACGCCGGTGGCAAGGGTCTGTCGCTTCCGGAGAACATCTTTGCCTGGAATCACGGAGGAGAGAATGGCGCTCTGGACTTGCACAGCCGCGCGATGGGGCGGGACGTCGGCTACTACCCTGAGTGGATGGAAGCCACAACCGAGTATCTGAATAGCCCACAGAATGTGCTCGTCAATGTAGTCATGTGGGCCTGGTGTGCCCAAGCGCATGTGAAGTATGCCGAGGACAAGCTGTTTGAGGAGTATATCTACCCTATGGGCCAACTGGAGTTACAGTATCCCCGAGTCACTTTTGTGTATATGACCGATATTGTGTACCACAAGAAGGATGCTAACGTCAAAGCAGCCAACCAGATCATTCGAGACTATTGCGAAGCCTACAACAAAGTGCTCTATGATTTTGCCGACATTGAGAGCCACGATCCAGACGGGAAGTACTTCGCCTTTCCCAGTGACAATTGCGACTACTACGCATCGCTGACAGGACCTTTGCTTGGTAACTGGGCCAGAGAGTGGCAGGAAAGTCACGTCCTTGGGGTCGATTGGTACAACTGCGCTTCTCCACACAGCGAGCCGCTAAACGCCAATCAGAAGGCCTATGCCGCATGGTGGCTTTTTGCGCGGCTGGCAGGATGGTCGGGTGACGTACAACAGATAGGCTTCGCCGATGTCGACGGTGACGGCCGGGTGGATTTCCACGATTTAGCCCGTCTGGGCCAGAACTGGCTGGAGGATCAGGGGTAGGTGTTCCTGAGACTGAGCGAGCGCATCAGGGAATTGCAGCATGTGCTCTTTTGCGAGGCAAAGAGGTGGCCGACGTGTCACATCAAGAAGACTCGTTGCAGGAGAGTTGAACCAGGATGTGTGGAATCGTCGGGATATGTGATATCGGGTCCGGCCGGGACATCGATGTCCAGACGCTAGCCCGGATGATGGGGACGATTCGGTATCGGGGGCCGGATGAGGCGGGGGTCTACCTCGACGACCGGATTGGTCTGGGGCATGTGCGGCTGAGCATCATCGACCTGGCGGGCGGGGGTCAGCCGATCCACAATGAAGACCAGACGCTCTGGATCGTCTGGAACGGGGAGATCTTCAACTACCCGGAGTTGAAAGAGCGACTGGTCCAACAGGGCCATCGCTTTTACACGACATCGGATACGGAGGTTCTGCTGCACCTGTACGAGCAGGAAGGCCCCGAGTGTCTGGCATGGTGCAACGGCCAGTTCGCCTTGGCCATCTGGGATAGCCGCCGGCAGGAACTGTTCCTGGCCCGCGACCGCGTGGGGATTTGTCCGCTGCATTACACCATCCACGACGGCCGGTTGATCTTTGCCTCCGAGGTGAAATCCATCTTTGCGGTCCCCGAGGTGCCTCGCCGGATCGATCCGGACGCGGTGAATCAGGTGTTCACGTTCTGGACGGTCCTGCCCGGACGCACCGTGTTTCAGAACGTTCACGAACTGCCGCCCGGACACTTCATGCAGGTCTCGCAGGCGGGCATGCGGATTCGCAGGTACTGGGACATCCCGGTCTGCCCTCGGTCCGAGCAGATGGACCAGCCGGTAGACGCGGTTGTCGAGACCGTTCGAGAGCTGCTGGTGGACGCCGTGCAGGTTCGGCTGCGCGCCGATGTTCCGGTGGGCTGCTATCTCAGCGGCGGGCTGGACTCTTCCGGCATCGCAGCGTTGACGGCCCGCCGGTTTAACGCGGATCTGAGCACGTTTGGTATCCGTTTCGAGCAGGAGGCCTTCGACGAGGGACCCCACCAGCAGACGATGGCTGCATTCCTCGGCACCCATCACCGGGAAGTCCGAGCATCGACGCCGGGGATCGGTACTTCGTTCACTGAAATGCTCTGGCATGCCGAGAAGCCGGTTCTGCGTACGGCTCCCGTGCCTCTGTTGATGTTGTCCAAGGCGGTCCGGGACAGCGGTCTGAAGGTTGTTCTGACGGGCGAAGGAGCCGACGAGATTTTCGGAGGGTACAACATCTTCAAGGAAGCCAAGGTCCGGCAGTTCTGGGCGCGGCAGCCGGATTCCAGCGCTCGGGCGGCGCTGGTCGGCCAGCTTTACGGCTACGTCTTTCGGGAGGAACGAGCGAAGAGTTTTCTCAACTCCTTTTTCGGTTCCGGTCTGGCTCAATATGACGACCCGCTTTTCTCGCATATGGTCCGATGGCGGAACACCAGCCGGATCAAGGCGTTTTTTGCGGCAGAACTCCAGTCGGCCGTCGCCTCCGCTGATGTCTATGAAGAGGTCCGCGCGAGCCTGCCGGCGGGATTCGGTCGCTTGGATGCTGTGGCTAAGGCGCAGTATATCGAGACGAAGCTCTTCCTGAGCAATTACCTTCTTTCATCGCAAGGTGACAGGGTGGCAATGGCCAATTCGGTGGAGATTCGACTGCCGTTCCTGGACTATCGTCTCATCGAGTTCATGGCCCGGGTCCCGTCCCGTTGGAAGCTGCTGGGCCTGAGCGAGAAGTACATTCTCAAGAAGGTCCTGTCGCCGCTTCTGCCGGAGAGTATCTGCCGGCGGAGCAAGCAACCTTACCGTGCGCCGATCGTCTGCGGCCTTTTGAGCAAGGCCAACAGCGAACGCGCGATGGAAGTGCTCAGCCCCAGGGCGATTGCATCGGCAGGGCTGTTCGACGGCAACAAAGTGGACAGACTTCTCAAGAAGATGCGGACGGTGTCCGATCCGGGAGAGGTTGACAGCATGGCCCTGGCGGGCATCCTGTCGTCGCAAATCATCCATCGGCAGTTCGTGGAAGAATTCTGCACGCAGGCAATTCCCCTCGCCCAGCTCGACATCGTCGTCGACAGGCGTTCGGGTGTGCGACCGGCCATCGCAGAGATTCCTTCTCGCTTGCCACAAAGGGCCGAAGTACCAATCACCTCGCACAAATGACATTCCCCCTCGGCGAGATGTCTTCGCCGATCTTCTCTGATCTCACAATGGATAGCAGCAGTGCCATGGAGCTGGATCCCGTCTTACTGCACCAGTGGTTGTCACGGTCGGCCGAGCGGTTTGCGTCGAAGGATGCCCTGGTGTGCGGTCAGGACCGCTGGTCGTATCAGCGGCTCAACGCCTCCGTAGACTGTCTCTCGGCTGCACTGGTCGATCTTGGGGTCCGAAGACACGACCGGGTGGTGGTGCTCTTGGGCAATTGCGCGGAGACTGTGGTTTGCCTGTTTGGAGCACTCAAGGCCGGCGCGGCGTTCGTGCTGCTGGAGGGCAACTCCAGGTCGCGTCGTCTGCGGCATGTGCTGGAGGATTCCGGCGCACGCGTCCTGCTGGCTCGGGCCGGCCAGGGGCGAGTCCTCGCCGATGCGCTGCAAGGCTGGCACGGGGACTTGAAGGTCGTGTGGGTGGACGGCCAACCGACGGTGGGGCTGCCTGACGGGGTTTCGAGTGTCAGCTGGGAAGCGCTGTTTCCGGACGCCGGCTCGGATACTCAGACCGGCCAGGCGGGGTGCGACCGACTGCCGCGCTGCATCGATCTGGATCTGGCGGCGATCATCTATACGTCGGCCACGACGGGCAAAGCCAAGGGAGTCATGTGCACGCATCGCGATATGATCGCCGCCGCCAAGAGCATCATTCAGTACATTGGCAATTCCGAGCGCGATGTCATCCTCGACGTGCTGCCGTTGTCGTTCGGCTACGGCCTCTATCAGGTGCTGATCTCGTGCATGGTCGGGGCCACGGCGGTTCTGGAGCGTTCGTTTCTTTATCCCCATGTCCTGCTGAGCCGCATCACGGAGGAGAAAGTCACCGGCTTTCCCCTGGTGCCCAGCATGGCGGCCATGCTGTTGCGCATGGAGAACATCGAGGAGTACGATTTCAGCACGTTGCGCTATGTCACCAGCGCCGGCGCCGCTCTGCCGGTAGGACATCTTCGTCGCCTGCGCCGCTTGGCGCCCCACGCGACGATTTTCAACATGTACGGGCTGACCGAGTGCGTTAGGGTGTGCTATCTGTCCGGGCCGGAGCTGGACGAACGGCCGGCCTCTGTCGGACGGCCGATGCCCAACTGCGAGGTGCGCATCGTGGATTCCGACGGCAACGAGGTCCGGCCGGGCCAGATCGGCGAGCTGATCATACGGGGCTCTAACGTCATGCAGGGCTACTGGAATTCTCCGTCGCTGTCGGACGGCGTCTTCCGCCGAGGAGACTATCCGGCCTCGCGCTGGCTGCACTCCGGCGACTTCTTCAGGACCGACGAACAAGGCTATCTTTATTTCCAGGGTCGGAAAGACGACATGATCAAGACGCGCGGCGAACGCGTCAGTCCCAAGGAGATCGAGGATGTGGTCTGCGAGCTGGAGGGCGTGGTGGAAGCTGCGGCCGTCGGCGTCCCCGACAACGTGCTGGGCCAGGCGATCAAGGTGTTTGTCGTCAACGGTCGAGCCAACCTGGAGGACAAGGACATCTTGAGACATTGCGCGCGTCTCCTGGAGCCGCTGATGGTGCCGAAATACGTCGAATTCGTCCCGGCTCTGCCGAAGACCGAGCGAGGCAAGATCGACCGACGCGAACTACAAACAGCGAATGGTTAGAGGAGGACGAAGAAGATGTTGATGGAGAAGGTGGCGTCCTGGAGTGGTCTGCGGCTGGACGGCGAACGGGAAGCGGAACGGATCACGCAGCGTTTGCGTGAGTCTCTGCGCGACAAACTCAAGAGACGCGGCGTCGTGGTCGCCTTCTCGGGGGGTATCGACAGCAGCGTAGTCGGCGGTCTGTGTGTGCGGGCGCTGGGGCCGGAGCGGGTGTTCGGGCTGTTGCTGCCGGAAAAGGACTCGTCGCCGGAGACCTTGCGGCTCAGTCGCTTGATTGTGGATCATCTGGGTATTGAGTTTGAATACCAGGACATCACGGAGATGCTCGATGCCGTCGGGTGCTATCGCTATCGCGATGAAGCTATTCGCAGCGTGATCCCCGAGTACGATCGGGGGTACAAGTGCAAGATCGTGTTGCCGTCGCTGTTGACAGCCGAGCATTTGCGAGTGTTCTCGGTCGTGGTTGAGTCGCCCGATGGACGGCAGACACAGGCCCGGCTGCCGGTCAGCGCCTATTTGCAGATCGTCGCGGCGACCAATTTCAAACAGCGCATTCGCAAGATGTTGGAGTATTTTCACGCCGACCGGCTCAATTACGCCGTCACCGGCACGCCCAACCGGCAGGAGTACGATCAGGGCTTCTTCGTCAAGCTGGGCGACGGCGCGGCCGACGTCAAACCCATTGCCCACCTGTACAAGACGCAGGTCTACCAGATGGCGGCGTTCCTCGGGCTGCCCAGAGACATCTGCGACCGGCCTCCCACCACGGACACCTATTCGCTGTCTCAGGATCAGGAGGAGTTCTACTTCTCCGTACCGCATCACGTCCTGGACGTGTGCCTGTACGGCAAGAACCACGGCATGACCCCGGAGGAGATAGCGGAAGTCCTGTCTTTGCAGACCGAGCAGGTGGAACGCGTCTATCGGGATATCGACACCAAACGGGCGACAACCCGCTATCAACACATGCCGCCTCTGCTGATCGAGCCGGTGAAGGAGATCCACATCTGACGATCGCGAGCCGTGACGGTATTCCGACGACCGGCCTTGGCCTCGGGTAACTGCAGCAGGGACGCACAGGTGACCCTATGACGACCTATTTCTCCGTATGGTTCGGTTCATTGGTTTTGGCGCTGGCCGTCACGCCTGCGGTAATCGCCCTGGCGCGCCGCATCGACGCGGTCGATCGGCCGGGGGCCCGCGCGGTCCACACCCAGCCGGTGCCTCGCATTGGGGGAGTCGCGATCTTCGTCTCGGCGATCTGCCTGATCTCGGCGGTACTGCTCCTGGACAACCGGATCGGCGATGCCTTCCGCCGGGTCAGTCTCCAGGTCAGCGCGTTGCTCGGCATGGCGACGCTCATCTTTCTGGTGGGCCTTGTCGACGATCTGAGAGGACTGCCCGCGAGGGTCAAACTGGTGGTGGAGGTCCTTGCGGCAACGTTGTTGTGCGGTGTCGGCGTTCGCGTCTCGGCATTGGAGATTACGGACGGATACCTGCTCCCACTCGGGCAGTGGGGCACGCCCCTGACCATCCTCTGGATCATCGGCATCACCAACGCCGTGAATCTCAGCGACGGCCTCGATGGATTGGCGGCCGGCGTGTCCGCTGTGGCGTGCGCGGTGATTGCGGTCTTCGCGATCTACAGCGAGAATCGGGTGATGGCGGTGTTCATGTTGGCCCTCCTCGGCGGTCTCAGCGGCTTTTTGTTCTACAACTTCAATCCGGCCAAGGTTTTCATGGGAGACTGCGGCAGTCTGTTCGTGGGATTTACGATTGCCGCTTCCAGTGCCATGTGTCTGACCAAATCGTCGGCTCTGGTTGGACTGGCCCTGCCCATTCTGGCCTTGGGCATTCCGATCTTCGACACGTTCTTCGCGATCCTGCGGCGATTTCTTGAACGGCGGTCGCTGTTCGCCCCCGACCGCAGCCACTTCCATCACCGGTTGATGGATCTGGGCCTCAAGCAGCGTCATGCGGTCCTGGCGATCTACTTCTCCACGTGCGTGGCCACGGGTCTTGGTCTGTTCATGATGGTTCGCCGGGACGTCGGAGCGCTGGTAGTATTCGCTTGTATTCTGCTGCTGGTTCTGTTGCTCTTCCGCGTCGTCGGAGCAGTGCATCTGCGGGAGATGTTCGCCGCTCTGCAGAGCAAGCATGCGCGGGCCCGTCAGCAGAAGCGGGAGCAGCGGGTGTTTGAAGAGTTGGAACTGAGGTTCCGGCGAGCGCAGCATGGAACCGAATGGTGGCAGGCCGTCTGCGATGCAGGCAAGGGCCTTGGTTTTGCCTGGGTTTCCCTGATGATGAGAGACACTGAAGGAAATCTTGACACCCGAATCTGGCGAGAGAGAAGCCTTCCCGTCGAATCCTCGTGCATTGTCACCATGGGTTTTCCCGTCAGTACCGCGCGGGCGGGGAGTTCGGCGGAATTTGAGATTGCCGTCTTCGTAAGCGGTTCCCTCGAGTCGGCCAGCCACAGGGCGGCCTTGTTCAGCCGTCTTGTCGACGAGCACCGATCAGGGATGCTGCGGGCTATTCCGGATTTGCGGAGTCAGAACGACGCGTCCGGATCGAACATCTCTGTGATTCCCTCGGAGCACATCCTACACGTGCACGGAGAAAGGCAAACGGAAGTTGTCCGATGAAATGAGGAGGACAGAAAGGCGGCGTGGTGTGATGGCTGATGCTCTCCACATGGTTGGTTCCAGAGAAGGGACCGGTTTCTTGGGAAGTTCCACCGAGTTCTTGCATGTGCATGAACACAAGATGGGAGGGTGTATGATGAAGCTACGTATGCTTGTGTGTCTGTTGTCGCTGGCTGATGTTTGCCATGCAGCGGCGATCTCGTCCAACGGGACAGGAGGCGGCAAGTGGTCGGAGACGACGACTTGGGCCGGGGCAGTTGTGCCGGGCCCCGGCGACAGTGTGACCATTTTGGTCGGGGATGTCGTCCTCTTCGATGTAGACATGTCCGGCTGGGTCGACGGCATTGCAGGGCTGACGTGCAATGGCACGATCCACTGTAGCACAGCGGCTGGCACCTACTGTCTCAAGACCAGTGCCGATATCGGCGGGACCGGCACGATCGATTGCGGGTCGGCGGAAACGGCGTATCCACTCGCCTGTTCGATGACGTTCGACTTTGCCGCGACCCCCAGCAGTTTTGAGTGCCAGTCGGGGCTGGTTCTGAACCTGCATTGCACCGAACCGATTCATCCTGTCATTGCACTGTCGGACGATGAGGTGGCTGGGCAAACGGAGCTGTCTGTTGACACGGATGTTGCCGGCGACATGTGGACGCCCGGCAAGATCGTTCGGATTGACGCCGTCTCCGGTCGTGTGCCGGACTCCGAGAAGCGGGCGATCGGCACCGCTGGAGTCACATCGAACACTGTGGCCCTGGATAGCGGCTTGGCGGCGGACAAGGGATGCGGCACGCTTCTGGTTCTTGTCAGCCGCAATATACGGATCGTAGGATCGACTGAGTATGCGGTCCGATATATGAGAGGAGGTGTGCTGGCTTGCGAGATCACGGATTGTTTGCACGCGGTTGGGGTGCCGTCCGGCGGATTGGTGTCGGGTAGCATCTCGGGATGCACCTATGGCGTCGTCAATGCCTCCGGCTGCACGGTCTACGGTGCAATCTCCGGGTGCACCTACGGCATCAACAATCCTTCAGGGTGTGCGATCTCGGGCACCATCTCGGGGTGCACCTATGGCGTCGGCAATCCGTCCGGGTGCACGATCTGGGGCACCATCTCGGGGTGCGCCAGCGGCGTCAATCAAGGCGCCAGTTGCATGGTGTCCGGCACGATTGGAGGCTGTGGCACCGGCATTCTGGCCGGCTCACACACGATTCGGGACGCTGTTTTTGTCGGCAACAGTTACGATCTGCGGCGCGTCGTCTCCATCTCCGCGTATAACACCCTCTTCGGCAGTGTGACGGAGAATTACGAATACGCCACAGACAACGCACCGCTGTGGACCTATGTTGTCAGCTATGATCACGATGGGGTGGCCGATGCCTCTAAGGCGTGGACGCGGGGCGGCGTGGTGGTTTCCGAAACGGATACCGCGCCTCCAGGATATGCGACCAGCTACAGGCACATCTGCTCCAGCTCGGCCGCGCCGTGTTTCCGACAGGAGCAGATTACGGTTGGGCCGGGCCAGACGCTGGACGTGTCGGGCAAGATCCTCATCCTCGACACCCACGAACTCTGGCCGCCTCGCCTGGAGCTGATCGACGTGCGTGCGGATCCGTTGGTCGATGCGGGCGCGCTGGCCCTGGCGTCCGCTTTGATTCCAGAGCCTCGTGGTCGGTATTACTGGCAGGATCTGTCCGTTCAGTACACCAATGCCAACGGGATGGACAAGCAGGTCTGGATTCGATGCTCTGCTCGGCAGTCGGGGACGGACGTCTATGAGGTCTGGGATGCCCGGCTGCAATAGCAAAAATCCCCGTCTTACGGTGTAATCCGCAACGACCGGCGACTACGTGTCGGCCTCGGTGTTCGCCGATCAGTCCCACTTCCAGCCCGCATCACGTAGCAACGAGGGAGATCGCTCCAGCAGTGTATAAGTCGCCGCCTCAGACGACGCCAACATAGCAAACCACAACGCCAGGCAGCGCGTCCCGCGGGGGGCAGCACGGTCCTTTCACGAAGTTCCACCGTTTGCTGCCCACCGTCCCGCGGGACCGTCGGGAGGACCGCTCACGGTCCTCCTTTTTTTTGGCCTGGCTCAATGACCCATCTCGACAGAATTCGCCGCACAGTACTGGCGAATCGTGGCCAACACGGCCTTGCCGAACTGCCGGCGTTTCTTGTCTCCCACCCCCTTGACGGACAGCAACCCCTCGTCCGTCGAAGGTCTTGTTTTCGCCATCTCTCGTAACGTCTTGTCTCCAAAGACGATATAGGCCGGGACCTTCTTTTCTTCCGCAATTTTTGCCCGCAATCGGCGCAGCTCTTCGAACAGTCCCCTATCCACACCTTCCCAGCTCTCTCCCGCGACACGAGCCTCTCTGGCCGGTTTCGTTGCAGGCTTGAGAAGCCTCGGCCGCTCCAGCCCCTTGAGCACGCGCCTGCCTTTCTCCGTGACCGTCAACACGCTGTATTCCCCCACTTTATTGATACACCCCTGACCCGCCAGTTGTTCGATCCAGTTGTGGACGGTGTGTCTGGGATGCTCGCTCAGCAGGCCATAGGTCGTCAGCGTGTCGTGCTGATTCTCCGCGATCCGCTGATCGCTTGAGCCTACCAACACCAGGGCCGTGTAGCTGCCCCCATACCGCTCGCGCAGGCGGAGGATGCACGACAGGATCTTCTGAGCGATGACCAGCGAGTCTTCCATGCAATCCAGCTCGCCCAAGCACACGTCGCAGGCGGCGCAGTCGCTCTTGTCCAGGTCCTGGCCGAAATAGCGCAGAAGCGCCCTGTGACGGCAGACCCCTCCCGTGCAGTAGCTGTACATCTCGCCGAGCTTGTCCAGGGCGATTTGCCGGGCCTGAGGTTCCATCTCGCTCATCAGGCTCTTCCAGACGCCGTAGTCCGCCGCCCCATAGAACAGGGTACATTCGGCTTCCAGGCCATCCCGGCCGGCCCGTCCGCTTTCCTGCTGGTAGTGTTCGAGCGACTTGGGCATGCCCGTGTGCACGACGTACCGGACATTGGATTTGTCGATGCCCATGCCGAAGGCGATGGTCGCCACGATCGTGTCGATCTTCTCTTTGACGAAGGCCTCCTGATTGGCCTTGCGGCCCTCGGCGCTCATGCCGGCGTGGTAGGGCGCCGCCTTGTGTCCTCTGGCGACCAACTCGGCACAGAGGCTCTCGACGTCTTTGCGCCGGATGCAATAGACGATGCCGGACTCGCCCTTGTGCCGGCTCAAAACCTGGCAGGTCTGCCGGATTCTGTCGGTGCGCGGCAGGACCCGGTAGACGAGATTCGGCCGGTCGAACGAGCCGACGATGGACTCGGGATCCTTCAAATGGAGCTGTTCGCAGATATCGGCCCGGACGCGGGCGGTCGCGGTGGCGGTGTACGCGCCAATGGGAACCCGTGGGAAGAACTTCTTGAGGGTGCCGAGCTGGCGGTATTCCGGCCGGAAGTCATGGCCCCACATGCTGACGCAATGGGCCTCATCGACTGCGACGAATGACACCTCCGTGCGGCCGAGCAGGGCGATAAAGCCCTCTGAGAGCAGACGTTCCGGCGAGACGTACAGCAGCCTGAGCTTCTTGTTCCGGACAGCGGCCGTGACCGCTTTGTGCTGGTCAGCCGATAGCGAGCTGTCCATCCGCCCCGCGGGCACGCCGCATTCGGTCAGGGCGTCGACTTGGTCCTTCATCAGGGCGATCAGTGGTGATACGACGATGGTCAGGCCCCCCAGAAGAACGGCGGGGGCCTGGAAACACAGAGATTTTCCCCCTCCGGTCGGCAGGACCACGATCGAGTCCCTGCCGCGAAGGACGCTTTCGATGGCCTGCTGCTGGAGGGGCAGGAAGTCCTCATGGCCCCAGTACCTGGCCAACACCGCCTTGACGTTTTTGAGCATGGTAGTCTGTCCTCCGCCAGTCCGCTTGGTTGTCAAGTCCCTGTGCCAGGCATGATACTCCAGGACGCGATCCGTCTCCAACTTTTTCAGGCCGGAACCGGTGTCAGGTCGCCAGGCGGACCTAGAACACTACTCCGTATTCCCTTTGATCTATGTCGAAAGGAGTAGGTCACGCGGTCTGATTCTGGTCTCTGGCGTTTCTCCGCAGAGGGCCCAGACGGAGAAATGGCCCGAAATCCGGCGCAAGTGCGAACGTGCGGGGCGTTCTGTGCTTGCTGTGCCCCCTCAGCGGCATGTGTCTTGGTGATCGCTATTATGGGAAGGAAGGAACAGAGAGAGGTCCCCTGTGTTAACATGGGCTAAAATACGCAGTTCTACGTAGTTGAATTTGGGGTGGCACGTTAATATAATATGTGTGTAGATAGATAGGTAGGTAGGTAGATCGTCTGCTGTAAAACGGCAGGTGTTCCCGGCTTCCCCTGTGGGGATGGTCCGAACGCGCTGCAGATGAGTGACTTGCCTGAGATCGCCTCTTGCGCCTTGAGTGTGCACGGGGGTGAGATCGCGCTGCGCCTTGAGCTGATCGGCGCAGCCGGACGGCATGGAGGCAAGGTGAGAGAGAGATTCCTAACGGAGGAGGCCTTCCTCACGACGGGGCATGGATGCAAGCTTGGGCGCGCATGATGCGTCCGGCGGGCACGAATGTGCTGACCGTACAGGGCTGACCGCCGGAGAGGGGCAAAAACGGATTGCCCGAAAGCAATCGCGCCCTGATCTGAGGTGGCCTGCTGTGAAGGGAGGAGAGTCGTTATGTTGATAGCCGAGGGTGATGTATCGTCACGGACGCAGTGCATTCCCAGGGCGGTTAACGTTGCCGGCGTTCCCGTTGTACCGTTTGAGTCGTACGACCAGGCTCTCGCTTGTATTGAAGCCACAGTAGAGACTCGAGAGAAAACCTTCTGGGTGGCGATCAACCCTCAGAAGTGCTTTCGCGCCTGGCACGAAAGCAACCTGCTGGACCTGTTGAATCGAGCCGACGTCGGCATCTGCGACGGCGTGGGCGTCTCGATCGCGGCCCGCATCCTCCACGGCCAGGCAATCAAACGATGTACGGGGTGCGACCTGTTCTTGAAGGTGCTGCCGTGTGCCGCCAAGAAGGGGTGGGGTGTCTTCATGCTTGGCGCTTCGACGGAATCGAACACCGGTGCCTGTGCCAGGCTCCAGCAGACCTATCCCGATCTGAGGATTGTCGGTCATCAAGACGGATACTTTACTGACTCGGCTCAGGTTGTGGAACAGATCAATGCCAGCGGGGCGGACCTGGTCTTCGTTGCCATGGGGTCGCCGACCCAGGAGTACTGGATCGCGAAGCATCGGGAACTGATCGATGCGCCCTTCTGCATGGGAGTGGGAGGGAGTTTCGACGTCGTTTCGGGGAGGATTCGCAGAGCGCCCGGGATCTTCCGCAGAACGGGGACCGAATGGCTCTTCCAGCTCCTGACGGAGCCTCACAAGAGGTTCAAGAGACAGACCGTGTACGTGCCATTCATGCTGCGCGTGGTGTCCAAAAAACTGCTGGGGTCCATTGACGCCAGCCAGTGGACGATGCGGCCCGTCCGGCAGTAAGCTCACCAGGTTGTCCTGCCAAGGGGAAGAAGTCTCCCGTCGGGGCATACGCGGACCGGCCGGGGAGACGGAGGGACTCGCTACCACTGTTGCGTGGCGTGTTCCCGGACGATCATGCGACAGGATCTGGTTCTGTGCGAACCCTCTGAAGTCCCAGAGATCATGCGAAATCAGCCACCTTTTGAGAAGTCGCCGGCGAAAAATGACGAATTAGGTGCTGAGTCGAACGCGCCGATTCGACGGTCTGTCGAAGCGTGCGCGAACGACACGCACGTGGGCCGAGAGGTTCTGGCTCCGTCGGACGAACGGCAATTGACGCGATCGACGCTTGACGGGTGTGGCGACAGCTCACATTATAGGTGCTTGAGTACCGCAGGGATGGGGAAGAGGTGCCGGGACGGCTTCTCGGACGGAGGCATTTCCCAGGAAAATGCACGGATGCGTGGGGCAGGGAGCGCTCTGAGTGCTTGGCGCACCGCGTCTCTGGCGGCGTGTGTACGTCGCGACCAGGGCGCATTGCCAGGTGCCTCTCGGCGCAGCCGACGAGGACGGAGTCCGCGCCGGCGAGCTGCTTGCAGCGGCGATGGCAGGAAACGAATGGAAATGAGCGAAGAACTCAGGATGGTGCGAACATGAGCCAGGACCAACCGAACGACCCGATGGAACGAGAAATCCAGCGTCCTTTGGATCCGATCGCACGCAACGACAAGGACCTTCCCGGTCGCCCGGACGGGCGAACGAAGATCAGTCGCGTGGTGGATGTTCTGATGTCCGATGCGTCGGCCCCTGACGCCATCCAGCCGGCCCAAGTTAGCCGGCGGACAGCAATGCCCGGCGCCGCGGGGGGTGTCCCGGTCGTGCCGGAGCACCCGTGGGGTGTCGCTTCGGCAGCCCAGGCACCGGCGCCCACAGAGCTGCTGGCCTCGGTCCTTCGATTCAAATGGACGATTGTCCTGATTTCCATTCTTGTGTCGGCACCGGCGATCGCCCTGATCTGGACACAGATCGTCCCGCAATACCAGGCCAGGGCTGAGGTGCGAGTCCGCCCGATCATCCCCTACCTGGTTTTCAAGACAGAGGACAATGGCATGATCCCTCTGTACGACTCCTTCGTTAACACGCAGGTCTCGCTGATGCGCAATGCGACCGTCCTGCAGCGCGTTCTCGATCAGAAAACCATCCAGGAGACGCAGTGGTATCAGAATGCGCCGCGCACGTTCCTGGAACGGTTCCTTGCCGTTCAAACTCCTCCGATGGAACGGTTGCGAGAGAGCCTGTCGGTCCGCCCTCGTCCTCGAACCGAGATCATCGACGTGTCCTTCATGAACCCCAACAGCAAAGAGGCCAAGATGATCGTCGATGCGGTCCTTGAGCAGTATATCATGTACACTGCCCTCAAATCGGACGCGACGCAGGATGATATCTTTCAGAAGCTCGCGCAACAGAAGGCCGCCCTGACCAGCGAGATTGCCGGAAAAGAGACGGAACTGGCGACCCTGCGCAAGTCCCTCGGAACCGGTGCGCCGGAAGAGCTGGTCGCCAGCAAGAGAGTGCAGCTCGACGAACTCCAGGTTCGTCTGAGCACGCTGCGGCAGAGTATCGCCATTCTCCAATGGGAGCTCGAACAGACCGTTGTCGCAGACAGCAACGATGCCACGGTGGACCCCGGCAGCGAAGCGGAGCGGCTGCGGGCGTATCACGAAGACCCCGAGTGGCGCCGCCTGGACATCGAGATTCGGACACTCGAGCACCAGCTTGACAACAGTCTCTATGGGCCCAAGCATCCGAACAAGCTCAAGCTGCAGAACGACATCGAGTTTGCCAGGACCCTCCTGAAGGAGCGAGAAACACAACTGAATGACCTCTGGCAAAACCGGCCGGAGAATGGGCTGGCTGCCTCCGTTGCAGGCAGCGCGGCCGGCCAGCTCAGCGGCGAGGAAGCCAGAAGGGTCATCGAATACCGCATGGCGCGCGCCAGGCAGGAAGAGAAGCTGCTGTTGGAAGACCTCAAACCGCAGGAAGAGGCGTTCGAGAAGCTGTTCAACGACGCCCAGCGGCTGACGAAGGCCAATCTCGAGTTGCAGCGCACGCGCGAACTTCTAAGTGCGGTCCAGCTCCGGATCGACCAGAAGGACATGGAGCGGAACGTCGCCGGTTCCATCGAAGTGCTGACGTCCGCGTTCTCTCCCTCGAAACCGGAGAAGGACCGGCGGGTGGTGTTCACGGCGATGGCCCTGTTCACGGGCCTCGGCTTGGGCGGCGGTGCGGCGTTTCTGCGGGCCAGCCGGAATCAGACAATCCACGCGGCCAAGGACATGCCTCAGCCGGTGCAGGTCCCGTTCCTCGGGCACGTGCCTCTGGTCAACGCCACCAGAGCGCCGGGCAGAGCGCTGGCTGATGAGCTCGAACAGAATCAGTTCCTGTTGGTCGAAGCGATTCGCGTCCTGCGCACGGCCCTCTTGACGCGGCTGGGCGGACGCACCGGCGCCACCGTGCTGGTGACCAGCGCCAACGAGGGGACGGGCAAATCGAGCTTCACGATGGTCTTGGGTCGCAGTCTGGCCCAGGCCGGCAAGAAGGTGCTGATGATCGACACGGACTTCCACAAGGTGACTCTGTCGAAGCGGTTTGAGCTGGCCTCGCAGCCGGGCTTCGTGGAGTCGCTCCGCGACAAGACGATGGCGAAGCTGCCGATCTACCCGACGCAGACGCCGGGGCTGGACATCATGCCGGCGGGCAACCGCAACGCTAACGATGCCACCTACGATGAGATTGCCAACGGCGCCTTCAAGTCGTGCATCGGCCGGGTGCGCAAGCACTGTCAGTACGACGTGATCCTGCTCGATGCCTCGCCCATCCTGCCCGTGGCGGATGCGACGATCCTGGCCGGACAGGTCGACGGCACGATCCTCGTGGAGCGCGAGCAGGTCTCGCATCGCGCCCACGTCCTCAGCGCCATGGCCCGCCTGTACTCGGCCGGCGGAACCATGCTCGGCACCGTCTTCGTCGGCTCCCTGGAACGCCACGGCTACGGCTACGGCTACAAATACGGCAGCTACGCCAAAAAACGCGAATCGTAGCACAAGATGGCAGACCCGTGAACCGGATAGACGGCGACGGTGCACGCGTAATGTGCCAGACCCGCAACTGTCGTCTCCTGTTTAGCATCCGCACACTTCCAAATGAGCATTCGCCTCACAGCCTTGTGCCTGATGGTGGCCGGCCTTTCCATCTACGCATGGAAAGACTGGTTCAAGAGCCTCTGCGGCCTGATTCTCTTGATGGCAGTCATCGAGCATCCAGATATGCCCAAGAGCATCCTGGGTATTCAAGGCTTCAACCTGTGGAATGTGCTGTTTGGAGTGATCCTCCTTGCCTGGCTGATGAACCGGCGTCGTCGGGGATTGGTGTGGGACATGCCTCGACATATGTCCATCCTGCTCTTGTCATGTCTCGGTGTAATCCTCGTTGGTACGTTAAGGACAGCCGTGAATCCTGGTCATCTTCAAGACTATCCCCTGAGCAGTCTGGTCAGCGAGGAGTTGATCAATACGGTCAAATGGGTCATCCCCGGAATCCTCCTGTTCGATGGTTGCCGCACCCGTAAGCAGACGGTGATGGCATTGGTCTGTCTCTTGACCACGTACTTCGTGCTTGCTGTCCAGGTCATCCGATGGATGCCACTCGCAGCCATTAGCGACAGTGATGTGATGATGCAAGCGCGTCATCATCTTGAAAGCGATGTTGGCTACTGGGGTAGTGATCTGGCGGTCGTGTTTGCCGGAGGATGCTGGGGATTGCTGGCCGCCCTGTCATTGATTGCGAAGAGACGTTATCGGGTTGTGGTTATGGTCGGTGCCGCCGTCGTGGCAGTCGGCCTGGCTCTGACTGGTGGCCGAATGGGGTATGGTACATGGGGCGTCGTTGGCGGGACACTGTGTGCAGCCAAATGGCGCAGGTATCTTCTGTTGGCGCCTGTGCTCCTGTTTCTGTTGCCCATTGTCTTCCCGGGCGCGACGGCGCGAATGATGCACGGATTCGGCACTACGGACGTGACGGGGCAGGAAACGACTGATGAAGAGGCTGTCACAGCGGGGAGAACACTCTTCTGGCCCTATGTCATCGATGAGATAGCGAAGTCGCGATGGATCGGCCATGGGCGATTGGCGATGAAAACGACAGGTCTGTACTACCGAATTGAAACGGAGCATCCTGGCACCAGCGCGCCACATCCGCACAACATGTATTTGGAGACACTGCTTGACAACGGAATCCTGGGGTCCATACCCATCTTTGTTTTGTGGGGAACGGCTCTCTGGTACTCAGCGAAGTTGTTTCGAAGCACCAATCGCCTCTACTCCGCAGTTGGCGGGCTGTCTTTCGCTCTGGCGTTGAGCAGTCTCATCGGAGGCATCGGAGGACAGCACTTCTATCCTCAGGAGCACACCCTCGGCATCTGGGCGGCCATATTCCTGACCATGCGCGTCTGCGTTGCGGAAAAGCGGGCGCAGCAGGCCGTTGAGGCCCAACCTGTCTTGGATGTGCAGCTTGCGACGCCAGATCGAGAGGTTGCCTTCGCCGCTGCGGACGAGGCGGTGTGGAAGTGACGCGGCCTATATCCTGGCAGCCATTCCGGCCACGCTGCTGACGGTATTGTTGAATTCTCATCTATAAATCGTCACCGTCAGAACGGAGGTTATAGTCCTTGACTCGCCTCTTGTTATCGCCGGCAAATCTCGAGCGGCAGGCAAGGCAATACGGTATCACAAACACGTCGCGCGGACAAGAGTTGAATCCATGATGGGATCGGATGGACCATTCGCAAGCCACGACCAGACAGAATAGAGCACGATCATGACCACTGATACTGAGCACGAGTCTATTGAGCAGGGCCATTCTATGCCGTGCGATGCGACACCTTATATCGATCCTAAGGCCGTCGTAGACCCGGGCGCCCGCATCGGGGCCGGCACCCGCGTTTGGGGGTTCTCGCACATCTTCGGTGGTGCTGTCATTGGGAAGGACTGCAACATCTGCGAGCAGGTGTTGATTGAGAATCAGGTTGTCGTGGGCGACCGTGTCACCATCAAGTGCGGCGTCCAACTCTGGGACGGGGCCACACTCGAGGATGATGTCTTTGTCGGACCCAATGCAACGTTTACAAATGATCCCTTTCCCAGAAGTAAGCATTACCTCGCAGCCTACCCAAGAACGACTGTCCGCAGGAATGCATCAATCGGTGCCAACGCGACCATTCTGCCGGGGATCACCATCGGCATGGGCGCGATGGTTGGCGCTGGTGCTGTCGTGACTCGCAATGTGCCGCCGCATGCGATTGTTGTGGGCAATCCGGCCAGGATCAGGGGCTACGTCTCAACCACACAGCAGAGTAAGCCACCAGTGACCCTCTCAGAAAGAATGCCCACTGAATCAGTCGTAGCGGGCGTGGAACTTCGACGATTGCCATGCGTGGCGGACATGCGGGGCAATCTATCAGCTGGAGAGATAGGCAAACAGCTGCCATTCTTGCCAAAGCGGTATTTCCTCGTCTTCGACGTTCCTTCGGTCGAAGTTCGCGGAGAACATGCGCACAAACAGTTGCACCAGTTTCTGGTCTGTGTCAGGGGCAGCATGTCCGTGGTAGTGGAGGACGGCCAGCACCGTCAAGAATATGTCTTGGACCGCCCCGATCTCGGACTATACATTCCGCCTCTGATTTGGAGTACGCAGTACAAATACACACGAGATGCGGTCTTACTGGTCCTGGCATCAGACGTATACGATCCCGAGGATTACATCCGTGACTACGATGCGTACATCAAACTGATTTCACCAGTCCCGACACATTAGTCTGGAGCAAATAGGACTGGAAAATACACACGCTGCATGGGTATGCCACTGAACGGGAAGATTCCATTCCTTGACCTCGGAGAGCAGGTTCGAGAACTCCGAGCGGAGATCGACGACGCCATTGCGAGAGTGCTTTCCAGTGGCTGGTATCTATTGGGGCCGGAATTAGAGTCGTTTGAAGCAGAATGGGCAACCTATACAGGAACCAAGTATGCTGTGGGGGTGGCCAATGGCCTGGAGGCATTACACCTCAGCCTTCGAGCATATGGAATCGGGCCGGGAGACGAAGTCATCGTTCCTAGTAACACCTATATCGCCACATGGCTTGCTGTCAGTCATGCCGGAGCGACTCCCGTGCCGGTGGAGCCCGATGAGACGATCTACAACATTGATCCCACCAAGATCGACGCGGCTATTACGGCGAAGACCAAGGCAATCATGCCGGTACATCTCTATGGGCATCCTGCCGATCTTGATCCAATTCTACGCATAGCTCGCAAACATAACTTGCGCGTGATTGAGGACGCCGCCCAAGCTCACGGAGCGACATACAAAGGACGGAGAATAGGCGGCCATGGTGATGCTGTTGCCTGGAGCTTCTATCCCACGAAGAACCTCGGTGCCTTAGGTGATGCGGGAGCAGTCACCACAAACGATGAAGGACTTGCCGATGAATTAAGGCGGCTCCGCAACTACGGTTCAAAGGTGCGCTATGTTTGCGATGTGAAGGGATATAACAGTCGTCTCGAAGAACTTCATGCCGCTACTCTCAGAGTCAAGTTGCGGTATTTAGACGCATGGAATGACAGACGCCGCGCTATAGCACAGCGATACATTGAGGCATTTGCTGACCTTCCAATGACCGTGCCGAAGGAACGCCACTGGGCGCGACACGTTTACCACCTGTTTGTGGTCCGAACGCTGCAACGAGACGCGTTAAGGGACCATCTCGCAAATCTGCACATTGGAACGATCATCCACTACCCGGTCGCTCCGCATGAACAGCTTGCTTACGGCGACCTTGTCCTACGGCCTGATGCATTACCCGCTGCCCATAGGATTCACCAAGAAGTCCTTACCTTACCCTGTGGTCCCCATCTTTCCACAGAGCAGGCCGAGCGTATCGTCCACGGAGTGCAGTCGTTCTATAAGATAGCCCGGTTGTGATCCTCCATGTAGTCGCCTCTGCAATCTCCGCAAGAGTCATTTCTGTATCATGAGTACTTCAGCCAAGAATGACTACGGTCGGATCCTCAAATCCTCCTCACTTGTAGGGGGATCAGAGATGTTCCGACTGGCCATCGGCGTTGTACAGGTCAAATTTGTGGCCATCTTCCTGGGGCCGCTGGGGGTGGGGCTCGCAGGGACTTATGAGTCGCTGATCAACCTCGTGCAGCAATTCGCCGGCTTGGGGATCGCATCGAGTGGCGTTCGAGAGGTGGCCCATGCCGTGGGGACTCAAGATCAAGCACAAATTGGCCGAACCGTGCTGACTCTTCGGCGGATCTGCTGGCTGACGGGCACTGCCGGAGCGCTGTTTATTGCGCTACTGGCAAGACCGCTGAGCCGAATGACCTTCGGTTCCAGCGAGCATGCTTGGGCATTGGTCGTCCTTGCCTGGATTGTCCTGCTGGCCAGCATACGAAGTGCCCAGATGTGCTATATCCAGGGGACGCGGCGCATCGCAGACCTCGCGCGTCTGAAGATCGTCGGTGCTGTAGGAGGGGCAGCCATCGGGATCGGGTTTTACGCGTGGCTCCGCCTCGATGGGATTGTACCGGCTCTGGTGACGTTGGCGGCATTCGAATTGGCCGCTTCGTGGTGGTATGCTCGCAAGGTGCCGGCGCCCAAGGCCTCCATGACTTGGAAGGAATCCATCCAGATGTCCGGAGGATTCCTTCGCCTCGGCCTGGCCTTTATGTGGTCCGGGCTGTTGGCAGCAGCGGTAGCCTACGTGACCCGTCTGCTTATCACGAGGGAACTTGACCTGCACAGCGTCGGCATCTTCCAATCGGCCTTTCGGCTTTCGGCAATGTTCGTTGGCTTTATTCTGCAGGCCATGGGCGCCGATTTCTATCCGCACTTGACGGCGGTTTCATCTGACCATGGCAGAATGAACCGCCTGGTCAACGAGCAGACCGAGATCGCTCTGCTCCTGGCGGTGCCTGGCCTCCTGGCAACGCTGGTCCTGGCACCGTGGATCGTTCGCATATTCTATACGGTGCAATTCGCACAGTCTGCGGATCTTCTGCAATGGTTTGTATTGGGTTGCCTGGGACGGGTAATCTCCTGGCCTATGGGCTACATACTGCTCGCAAAAGGGGCAAGCTGCTGGTATATCTTCACGGAGACGCTGACGAACTGCATTCACATCGCGCTTGTCTGGATTGGTCTGAGACTGGTCGGCCTTGAGGGTGTCGCGATTGCCTTCTGCGTTCTGTATGTCCTGTACATCATACTGATGTCGGTCGTGACCAAGCACCTGGTGGGTTTCACTTGGAACGCGGAGGTGCAGAAGATACTGTTTTATATGGTGGCTATTGTCGCCGGCGTCTTTGCCGCAACCCACCTGCTGCCTGAAGTCTGTGCGACGGTCATCGGGGCCATTGGTACACTTGTTGTCAGCGTCTACTGTCTTCGAGAACTCATCACGCGCATTGGCCCGCAGCACAGAATAAGCCGCACAATCCAAGCCCTACCGCTCGTTGGCAGGGTACTCAGCCAGGGCACGTGAACACCGCTTGTGCGACGGTTGGCAACATCTCATTCACTTGGATCCGTTGGTGTTCATGCTACAGATGGAACGTTCGTTGCCAGAGCGATAGTGATGCCGGGAATGTCAACCTCGGCGTCATAGCACAAGGGTGGCTGGGACAACGTTAAACCAGTTGAGAGGCACGACATGCAGGAGAAACCTCTTGTCAGTTTTCTTCTTGTTGCATACAAGCAGGAACGCTTTGTGCGCGAGGCCGTGCAGAGCGCCCTCGCGCAAACCTACCAGCCGCTGGAGGTCGTACTGTCCGACGACTGCTCTCCCGATCGCACATTTGAGATCATGAAAGAGGAGGCAGAGGCGTACCGTGGACCACACCGGGTGATCCTGAACCAGAACGAGCAGAATGTGGGACTCGCGGAGAACTTGAATCGGGCGTGGCAGTTGACCCACGGCGAGTTCATCGTCATTCAGGCTGGAGATGACCTTTCACTGCCGTACAGGACCGAAACACTGGTCGCGGTTTGGCGAGGCCCTACGCCAGTCGACTGTGTGTTCTCCGATGTCGCCATTATCGACGCAGACGACAGACACGTTACGGATGCGAGACTTGGACAGGACCCGCACTTTGTCCCCAAAAGCCTCGAGCGGGCAATCGTCTCTGGGAGTTGCTTCATTTGGGGGTGCTCGGCCGCTTATTCGCGGACCTTGTTTACTAATTACGGCCCGTTGAATGCAAACGTGCTAGCGGAAGATCACGTGCTCCCGTTTCGTGCACTCCTTGATCGTGGAGTTGGATATTGCAGCGAAGTGCTACTGAAATACCGTTCGCACGGGGCTAACCTGTGGTATGGCAACCGGAACAAGAGGAAGCACTCGCGTGAAGAGTCGAAACGCTGGGCAGTCAGTGAAGCAGCCGTTGTCGATGAATGGATCAAAGCGTGGGATATAAGTGGTCGACCCCACGATGCTCTTCGAGAGACCCTTATACGCTCTCGGCGTCGGTGTGCGTACCACATCAGGGCGCATGACGTATGCCGGTTGATGGTACCTATTTTGGCGGCCAGAGGGCTCGCAGATGGTCTATCTCTGCGAGCCGCCGCTGATCTTGTTAAGAGACACATTCTCCGTATCGGCTAGTCTTCACCACAGGCGGAACGATCTCCTTGCTCTCTACTCTAATTATCGGCAAGGAACTGTCTCACTCATTCTGACACAGAGGGGATACAGCATTCCACAGGTCAGAGGTACTGTACGTAGGCTGACAATGAACGTCGCAATGGTTGTCCCGGCCCACAACGCTGAGGCGTGGATTCGGCGAGCTATAAATAGCGCGCTGAACCAGACTGTCCGGCCGGCAGAGCTGATCGTTGTTGACGACGGTTCAACCGATGACACTGCCAGAATGGTCAGACAGTACGGAGAGGAGGTGGTGTACGTACATCAGGAGAATGCTGGCCCGTCCGTAGCTAGGAACCGCGGCATCGATCTCGCCAGATCGGAATGGATTGCATTTTTGGATGCTGACGACGAGTGGCTACCACACAAGACAGAACGACAGCTACGCGTGCTGGAAGACAATCCCGATCTCAGATGGTGTGTGGCAGCAGTGTGTCGGAGAGGTAGGAACAGCGCGGCACCGTACTCCCCGCCATTACGGCCAGCACGAGACGGGAGCAATCAGACGCGCGTTGGTTACTTCTCGGCTGTGCTCAAGCGGGCGCAATTCATCACATCAGGCTTTATTATTCATCGATCTCTTCTGGAGGAATCGGGAGGTTTCGATCCCGAAATGCGTGGAGGGGAGGATGTGGATCTGTGGTGTCGTATTGCTTTACAGCATCCCTTGATCGGGTATTGCAGTGAACCCTGCTGGATCTACCATCAGGATAATCCAGGCTCCGCCCACCGCAGAGCAGCTGGCTGTCGCGACCTCCCAGTGAAGAGCTTCTGCCGGAATATGCGTCTGGCCATGAAGCTCGGACCAGAGGTCGCCGGTGCCTTCCGTCCATATGCCAGGAAGAAAGTGCTGGACAGTCTTCTGCGAAAAGCTGCCCGGGAGTGCCGTATCTCACGTGCTACTCTCGATGAGGCCAATCAGCTCTTTCCGCTTGAAGTGTATGAGAAGGTTCTCTTGAGGAGTGTGGCGGTTATGCCCAAGGCGATAGCCAGCAAGATAGCGGGCAGGCTCAGGGATGTAGTCGCTTTGTAGAAGGACATATGGGTAGTTCCAGACAGAAGCCAAGTGTATGCTTTGTGGCGATGAACGCGTACAGCGTCCTGTCCGGCCGGAAGGATGTCAACCATACCGGCGGGGCGGAGGTGCAGCAGTTGCAGATGGCCTCCTGGCTGGTCCGCCAGGGCTATTCGGTGAGTTTCGTGACGCTCGACCACGGTCAGCCGGACGGCGTCGATCTGGGCGGCATCCGAGTCTTCAAGGCCTATGCCAAGGACGCCGGGATACGAGGTCTGCGATTCATCTACCCTCGCTGGTCAGGCTTGTGGGGCGCCATGGCCTGCGCGAATGCCGATGTGTACTACCAGCGGACGGCTGAGTGCCAAACCGGTCAGGCTGCCCTGTGGTGTCGCCTACATCGGCGGAGGTTCATTTTTGCCGCGGCAAGTGACGCTGATTGTAGCGCATCCTTGTACGGCTTGACGTGCCGGCGAGAGAAAACGATGTACCGCCTGGGCCTGCGGCTGGCGGATGGAGTAACCGCCCAGACGGTCACCCAGCAACGCATGCTGCGGAAGAACATGGGGATCTCTGCCTGTGTCGTTCGCAACTGCGGTTCAAATCCAACTGTGTCGTCGCCCCCGGAGGCACGGGCTGCCACAGATGCGAACGCGAACCATGTGCTGTGGGTGGGTCGAATCAGCAACGCGAAGCGGCTGGAATGGCTCCTCGACGTCGCGCAGCGCTGTCCGGATATGATGTTCGACGTGGTCGGCGCCGCCAACACTCAATGCGATTACGTGTCGTCGCTGATCGCCCGTGCCGCCACTATCTCCAACGTGCGGATGTACGGAGGCGTACCGTATTCGGATATGCCCGAGTACTACCGACGCTGCAGCGTACTGTGCTGCACCTCGGCCTACGAGGGTTTTCCGAATACCTTCCTGGAGGCCTGGAGCCTGGGCATTCCGGTGGTTTCGACGTTCGATCCCGATGGGGTCATTGCGGGCAACGGCCTGGGGTGGGTGGCGCAGAATGTAGATGAACTGGTGACCTGCCTGAACAGAGTCTGCCAGTCGCCGAAGCTTCAAATGGAGGCATCGAAGGCGGCCAGGCAGTACTACGTAGCGTATCACACCCCCGACGCCTGTCTGCCCGAGTTCGAGCGATTGCTCCTGGATATTACAGGCGACGGTGTCGGGCGTCAAGGGCAGTGAAAAGAGACCATCGCATGCACACTGTTGCGGATCGAGAAAGTAGATGCACCAGCATCGACGTGCAGTTGCGGCCGTTCCCGTATCCGTATCGGGCGATGCTGGCGATTTGCAGCGATCTGGACGATACGCCGGACAGACATGTGTATTGGGAGATCATGCGGTTCCTGAACACCACGGACGAGACGTCGATGGGACCCGGTGTCAGATTGGAGGTGGGCAATTCGATTCACTTTCGCGCACAGCCTGGAATATTCTCCTACTACAGTACGGACGATGCTGGGCGCGAGATGGTGCGAACAATGATTCAGAGCGGTCACGTCGATTGTCTTCATTCCTTCGGCGAGTGCATATACACCCGCGACGAAGCAAGACAGGCGCTTGATGAATTGGAGCGCCACGATTGTCATCTGGAAGTCTGGGTAGACCACGGCGGGACTGTCACTAACTTCGGGCCCGACATTATGCAGGGACACGGCGATGAGGTCAGTCACCCAGCGTACCATGCGGATATGACAATCAACTATGGCATCAAGTATGTTTGTCGTGGACGGGGGACGAGTATTATTGGACAGGACATCGCGGCCAAGTTCGGTGGCATCTTCACGGCGAAACACCCGGTGGCATCGGGGCGCACGTTGATCAAGGAGCTTGCGAAGCAGGGCTTGGCACGCATGGGCAATCCGAAGTATGCCATGCACAAACGTAATGCGACACTCAGGCCGATCGCTCTGCGGGATGAGAGGAAAGTATATGAATTCATGCGGTGCAATCCGCATTGGGGTGGCGTGGATTCCTGCGCAACCGGCCGATCGATAGGTGACGTACTGACCGGCGAGATGCTCGCCCGTCTCGTAGAAAGAGGCGGAACTTGCGTGTTGTATACTCATCTTGGCAGAATCGATGATCGAACGGTGCCATTCAATCCGAAGGCGGCAAGCGCATTCCGTCGATTGGCGGAGGAGTCGCACGACGGACGGATTCTGGTTACCACGACGCGTCGGTTGTTGGGATATCGCCGTGCGCTTCAGGAGGTTGCTTTCACAACACGACGGGAAAAAGGCATGCTGCGGATTGATCTAACCACTCGGACGCCCATCAACTGGGTGGGCGTGCTACCTACTGAGGACCTGGCTGGGCTGACATTTTACGTCCCTGATTCGGAGGCAGTCCTTCTCGCAATAGATGGGACGCCGTGTACCGATCTCAAGCGTAATCCTGCTGATCCCACAGGGTGTTCAAGTGTCTCGCTACCATGGTCTAGACTGGAGTTTCCGAGGATATGATCGACAGCTATCACACAGGATTCGTCGTGGTGAGTTTCGCAGAAATCCTACTTGCACTCTCGTACGTTGTTCTGAAGACCCCCGTGGAGGTACCCTGAAATGTGTGGCATAACAGGGTATCTTGCGCCGGGCAATGGAAGACGCGCGGAGGAGATGCGAGCCGTCGCCCACAGTATGGCGGATGCGTTGCAGCACCGAGGGCCCGATAGCAGCGGTGTCTGGGTATGTCCAATGCAGGGATTGGCGTTGGCGCACCGGCGTTTGTCTATCATCGATCTGTCTGCCAATGGCAACCAACCCATGCAATCTCTGCATGGGCGATACGTGATCGTCTTCAATGGTGAGATCTACAACCATCGGGAACTGAGGAGCGAGTTGGTGTCTTGTGGCAAAGCGTTCCGGGGGAGTTCCGACACGGAGGTCATTCTCGCGGCATGTGAGGAATGGGGCGTGGAGGAGACCATCACACGATGTATCGGCATGTTTGCCATTGCGCTCTGGGATACAGAGAAGAAGGATCTATATCTGATACGAGACCGAATGGGAGAGAAGCCACTCTACTACGGGTGGCACAATGGCGCGTTCCTGTTTGCATCGGAACTGAAGGCGATGAGACAACATCCCAGCTTTCGGGATGACATCGATAGGGACGCTCTGGCCCTCTATTTCCGATATCGCTACATTCCCGCACCCTACTGTGTCTATCAAAACACATACAAGCTCAAACCCGGCACCATACTGAGAATATCTGCTGCTGGAAAATCCAATGGTGCGGCTCGCGCGTCGCAGGTGGAAACGACATACTGGTCGCTCCCAGAGATAGCCGAGCAAGCAGAGTCGGTGGGGTATGACGGTACGTCAGAAGAGGTTGTGGCCACACTGGAACACCTTCTGAAGCAGTCGATTGAAGGACAGATGATCGCAGACGTTCCGTTGGGTGCCTTCCTATCAGGCGGAATTGACTCCACGACCGTGGTAGCTCTCATGCAGAGTCTGAGTCCCAGGCCGATCAATACATTCTGTATAGGGTTCAACGACGGACGCTACGACGAAGCGCCTTATGCAAGAGAGATCGCCAGACATCTCGGATGTTGTCATACAGAGCTCTATATAACACCGCAGGACGCTCTTGAAGCCGTGCCGCGCATGCCGCACGTGTATGATGAGCCGTTTGCGGACGCCAGTCAAATTCCGACGTTCCTGCTCTCGAAGTTGACGAGGAAGCACGTGACTGTAAGTCTCTCGGGAGATGGCGGAGATGAACTGTTCTATGGCTATGGCATCTATGGTCTACTGTTCCGCCGATGGCGCATCGCACGGAAGATCAGAATCGGCAGCAGGCTTCTTCGTCCCGCTATACTGCAAACGGTCCGATGGATGTGCAATGCAGACCAGAAGCAGCTTGGCGTCGTGGATGCTCTCTTGACTGCCGACCACCCCATAGACGCATACAGGGCTATGGTATCCGTGAACAACGCCCCATCGGACCTTGTGCTGGGGTCGCGTGAGCCGGAGACCATATGGTCCCGGCGGACATCCTGGCCTCGTCTCTCTTGCCAAGAGAACGCCGTAATGGCTCTCGACGCACTAGCGTATCTGCCGGACGATATTCTCGTGAAGGTCGATCGGGCGGCCATGGCATGCAGCCTCGAAGCGCGCATTCCTTTCCTTGATCACCGAATCGTCGAATTCGCGATGAGATTACCGTTCTACATGAAGTTCCGCGACGGAACAACCAAATGGCCCGTGAGGCAGATATTGCACAAATACGTGCCTCGTAGACTCGTGGAACGCCCGAAGAAGGGCTTCGGCGTGCCCTTGAGCATGTGGTTTCGCAACGAACTGAGAGAGTGGATGCGCGATGTGCTCAACAGACGGAATATAAGGGACTCCGGCATTCTAAACGAGGATGCTGTACAGAGGTATGTTGATGCGCACATTGAAAGGCGGCAAGATCATGGCCAGATCTTGTGGAGCATGCTGATAATGCAATGCTGGCTTAATGATCATGGTCGGCGGCACTCTGGTGCCGAAGGCGAACTGTGCGGGCGTACTGGCATCACCGATGTCAGGGCGCCTTAGCAGAGCGCATCCGCACAACAACAGACCAGCATGAGGGTCTTGCCGTTGACCACGCTCGCGAAGAAGTCGCTGATGATAGATGTTCGTCTCAGTAATAACGATGTCCGAATGGCTGAATCGCGGACATGCGTGGTTCTCGTCGTCGATGATCTTGGATATGGGGGAGCGGAACGCCAGGTCGTCGAGTTAGCCAACAATATGGATTCTGGCCGCTTCGACGTCCATGTGTGTGCCCTCTCCGACAATGTACCCTTGAGCAGCACACTGACAGGCGCCGAACAGAGGCTGCATGTAATCAAGAAGGGCAACAGATGTGATTTTACGGTTGTACCGCGTGTCGCTCGGTTGCTGCGGGAGTTGAATGCACACGTGGTGCATGGTTTCCTTTTCAGTGCGGAGATTGCCAGCCGGCTTGCGGGGCATCTGGCAGGGACCAGGTTGATTGTCGGCTCGGAACGGAACGCCAACCGTCCTATGGCGAGAAGACATGTACTCGCCTATAGGCTAACCCAGCGATATGTGGATATCATTGTCGCCAATTCAAACGCCGGAGCAGAGTCCAATGGCCGAATATTCAAGCGACCCTTGTCCGCGTACCGGGTGGTACACAATGGGGTGGATACGAAGCGATTTCGGCCTGCCGACGGGACCGAGATTCGAAGGCGGCTGGGAATTCCGGCTTCGGTCCCGGTGGTCGGGGTCTTCGCCAACTTCAAGAAGCAGAAGAATCACCCGATGACGTTTCGGGCATTCCGACGCGTTCTCGAAGCGTTTCCGGATGCGCGGCTGCTTCTGGTCGGTGATCCGCCGGCAGACAGCCGAGGCCAGCTTGATGCCTATTACGTTGAACTCCATCGGCTGGTCGATGAGTTGAGAATTCGTGAACGATGCATGTTCGTGGGACACCAGGATACCACAGAGCATCTCTATCCCGCTTGTGACGTCACCGTACTCTCATCGTACCACGAGGGTACTCCGAATGTCCTCCTCGAATCAATGGCCTGTGGCGTACCCGTCGTGGCGACCAGGGTCTGCGACAACGAGTATATCGTCAAAGAGGGTGAGGTGGGCCATCTCGTTGATGTGAACGACGACGCAGCCATGGCCGATTGGATCGGATTGATCTTGGGCGATGGCGCCCGGCGCCGAGAAATGGGCCAGAATGCGCGACAGTGGGTGTGCGATGAGTTCTCCACGAAGCGACTGGCTGAGAAGATGGCGGATGTATACACAGAGCTCTTGGGCCGGGGGAATGGGCGGCATTCCTGAGTCAGTGTACTATGAGTACGATTCGCAAGATTGCGTCGTATGTGCTGCTGGTCAGCGCGTATGTGTTTACGTGGCTGGTGGCGGTCGTGGGGCATGCGATCCCCCGGCGGCGGTGGAAGCCGAACGGGCGGATCGCCGTCACGGGAACGATATTCAATCCTAACTGGTACCTCTCGCACATCACGCCGCTGACCCGCAGCGGGGTCAAGGAAGTCATCCTCGTGATCGACGAGCCGCTCCAGCCGATGGCCGGCGTTCGCTTTGTCTGTCCTCCGAAGTGGCTGGCGAGGCTGATCAGCCGGGCGGGAGCCAAGGCCCTCTGGCTGCTCTGCGTCGGCATTCGGTACCGACCCGACCTGTTCATGGGCTACAACCTCGTCGCCGGCGGGTGTACGGCCCTCGTGGCCGGCGCTATCCTCGGCCGGCCCGCCTGCTACCAGATGACCGGTGGCCAGCTCGTCCTCTCGACCTTCTCCTACGACGCCTTTGAGAAGGCAGGAAGATTTGAGCAACGCATCGCCGGTGTCATCGAGCGCCTTGCCGTGAGCGTGATCAAGAAGTTCGGCCTGGTGGTGGTACGAGGGAACAAGGGGAAGGCGTTCCTGACCGGGTACGGCGTCAACACGGACATCGCCATCATCACAGGTAGTACCAAGAGCGACCTGCAACCCCCGCAAGCTGACCGCCATATCGATCTCATCTTCTTGGGACGCTTGGTTCCCGTCAAACAGGTCGACCAGTTCATCGAGATCGTCCATCGCGTCTCCCATACCGTACCCGAGATCAAAGCGGCGATTGTCGGAGACGGTCCGCTGATGCCAGACCTGAAGGCAGAGGTCGAGAGGCTGAAACTTATGAAGAACGTTGAGTTCCTCGGCAAACGAGCGGACGCGGAATCTCTGCTCGGTCAGGCACGCTTGTTCGTGCTGACATCTAAATCGGAGGGGCTGTCAATCGCGATGCTTGAAGCCATGAGAATGGGCACGGTGCCGGTAGTAGCAGACATTGGTGAGCTTGGCGATTTCGTCACTGACAGTGTGAATGGTTGGCTAATCACGCCGAATTGCATAGACGAGTATGTAGTGAGGGTCACGCGAGTCCTACAAGACAAGAACCTCTGGAAAGAGCTGTCGGATCGGGCCATCGAAACGTCGCGACGGCGGTGTGATGTCACGGCGGTCTCCGAAGCTTGGCGACAGAGCTTCCAAGGCGTCATCGGATATGTGCCGGAGCTACGTGTCGGCCGACTCTGGAACGCCGAAAGTGCATCATCTACGGCGCGTACAATCGCCTTGGATAATGGCCATCGCGGGTATACGCCCAAGGACAGCTACGGCGCCGGACTTCTTTCAGACAGAAGACACGGAGTCACGTCAACAGGCGAGGCCTGTGATCGTCAATGACCATATGGTTTAGGTGCTCTTACCAGAGAGAGTAGCTTATGCAGCACGAGCTGGGCAGGCAGACGCTGAATCAATCCTCTGTGTTAGCGGCAAGTACGGGCATCAGGCAAGGCTGGACGAGCAGACTCTTCCTGACACTTCACAGCGTGGCCCACTGGCTAGGTGGACATGGCTTGAAGCCTCTTGGGCGTGTGGTCCAGGTTCTGAGCCGGTTTCTGTATGGCTCTGACATCGACGCGATGGCATGCATATCGCGCCGAGCCGTTATTCCACACACGGTTGGAATCGTGATCGGCGAGACGACGATTATCGACGAAGCTGCGGTAATCATGCCAAATGTAGTCCTCGGCGCGCGCCAGTCTGATCTGGACGGGCGCCGTCACCCTCATATCTGCAGGGGAGCGCTTGTTGGAGCAGGCGCTGTCGTACTCGGCCCTGTTACGATCGGCGAAAATGCGAAGATCGGAGCCAATTCAGTCGTGTTGGAGAATGTAGCCCCTGGGACTACAGTTGTGGGCAATCCGGCAAGACAAATCGAGCGAACATGAGAAGAGCACGGTCACTCAAGAACCTCTGGGACGACGTTCCTCTGTGCGTGAGATCGACTCTCGGGCGAGGACTCGGACTGGTACCATTAGGCCTCCTGTTGGGCAGGGAATTTCAGAACAGCCGCGCGTTCGTCCGAGAAGCCCAATGGTGGCCGGCGGGTCGGGCCAGGGAGTATCAACTGGCCCGGCTGCGCGAGATGCTCACGCTGGCCTATGAGCACACGGAGTTCTACCGGCGGGCATTCGACAGCGTCGGTTTCCGTCCGCAGGACCTCCGCACGCTGGATGATATGACGCGCCTGCCTACCATTGACAAGTCCGTGGTCGCGGAGAATCTGGCGGACATGTGCACGCGAAGTGTGGATGCGCGGGACGTCGACTACATATCGACCGGCGGCACAAGCGGAACGCCGCTCCAATTCTACATCGACGCCAGTCGTTCCTCCGTGGAGTATGCCTATCTGACGACGAGCTGGGAACGTGCCGGCTATCGCCTCGGGATGCCCATGGCGGTGCTGCGGGGACGAATGGTGAAGCCTGATCGAAACGGCCTGTGTCACGAGTACGATCCGATTCTCCGTCACCACTACTACAGTAGCTTCCACATGACCGATGACAACATGGCGCGCTACCTGCGACATGTCCGTGGCATTGGCCCCTGTGTGCTGCACGCATACCCTTCGTCCGCCCACGCGTTGGCCGGGCACATGCTGGCGGCAGGAGAACCGGCCCCGCACAATATTCGCGCTATTATCCTGGAATCGGAGACGGTATACCCGGATCAGCGTGAGACGATGGAGAAGGCATTCGGCGTGCGTGTCTTCTCTTCCTACGGGCACAGCGAAAAATGCGTGCTGGCCGCCCAGTGCGACCACAGCCAGGACTACCACGTCTGGCCCACGTACGGCTATTTCGAGTTGTTGGATGAACGGGGGACACCCATTGCCACAGCGGGCCAGGAGGGAGAAATCGTCGGCACCGGGTTTATCAACACGGTCATGCCGTTCATCCGGTACCGCACCGGCGACCATGCCACTTACGTGGGGGAGCGATGTGAGGCATGCGGTCGTCAACACACGGTGCTCCGAGACATCAAGGGACGGTGGCCGCAAGGGGGGCTGATCGCGGCGGATGGGTCGGTCGTCAGCATGACCGCCCTCAACGTCCATGACGACACGTTCAGGCACGTACGGGAATACCAGTTCCATCAGTCCTCACCTGGCAAGGCGACGTTGTGCGTCGTCCCCACCATCACGCTCGATGCGGAGGAGAAACGACGGATCGTCACGAATATGAACAAGCGGCTTCAGGGCCAGGTGGTGCTGGACCTGGAGGTGCGGACCGAGCTGGTTAAGACGGAGCGTGGAAAACAGCCGAGAGTGATTCAGAAGTGCGATTCTCCGAGCGAATCAGCGGTCGAAGCGAGGGAAACGGCGTGATCCATCTGGTTCTGAGTCTGGATTATGAGATTTTCGGCAACGGCTCGGGGGATGTCCGGCGGGACATGATCGAGCCGACGCGGCGGCTGCTGGCGCTGTGCGACGCGCACGGCGCGAAGCTGTCGATCTTTCTGGAGGTGGGCGAGTATTGGGCGATGAAACGGGCGGAGCAGGCCGGCACGCTGCGTCTGGGATACTCGCCTTCTCAGGAAATCGAGGAGCAACTGCGCGAGGCAATCCGGCGGGGGCACGATGTGCAACTGCATTTGCACCCCTGGTGGATTGGCGCGAGCTTCGAAGAGAACCGCTGGCGTCTGTGCCCGCAGTATCTGCGGATCACGGATCTGCCCCACGGCCTGGGCTCGCAGAACGACCCGCTGTCGGTCGTCGGCGTCCTGAACGCCGGCAAGAGCACGTTGGAAGCCCTGCTCCAGCCCGTGTCCCAGGAGTATAAGTGCCTGGTGTACCGGGCGGCGATGTTCTGGGGACAGCCCTCGGGCGAACTGATCGCCGGGATGAAAGAGGTCGGGCTCGTGGCGGATTCGTCCGTCGTCAACGGCCTGCATGAGACGGCCCCGGCGGCGACAGATTACCGCCATGCTCCCTCGGCGATGGGCTGTTGGTGGACCAGCGCGGACGACATCGGTCGAGCCGGCCCGGCAGGCGAGCACATCGTGGAATTCCCCGTGTGCTCCGAGATGAGGCCGTACTTGTACAACTTCAAATGGAACAAACTGCGTACGAGCCTGCAACGCAGACGCATAGAGAAGGACAACCTGCACGGCCACGGAATGATGGAGGCCAGGAAGAGCCGGGATTCGCTCGGAACGCTCCTGCGGAAGCTCGGGACGCGGCAGCCCCTGAAGTACGATTTCTGCAAGCTCAGTGCGCAGGATATGATCCGCCGGCTCCAACAGATTGTACGAGCCGACCAGAGGGAAGGGGCGGGTGACAGGGCCGTGGTGCTGCTCGGTCACAGCAAGGACTTCTGGAACGACCGCCACCTCGATGCGTTTCTGCGATTCGTGAAGGAGCGTTGCAGCGACACCGTGTGCTTCCGCACCCTGGGGGATCTGGCACGAACAGTCTGCGCAGGGTGCTGTCACAGTGCGAGTCTCGCAAATGATTCACGATCGGCGGGTCTCGATGAACAGAAGAGAATCGCGTGACCGGTTATGGGACGTGCCGCCATCATGTACGCTGTCCTTGGTCTGGCATACGACAGAACGCAGGAAGATTACGTAGAATATAGATAGACCGACGGGATGGCATTTGCATCCACCGTGGCGGATAGGGGGACAACACGCGGCCGTGCATGAGCAGTGGACATCGGGCAGTCGCCGCAAGACTGGGTGGTGAAGAGAGGTGATGGAAGCGATGGACCATTTCAAGAGGACAATTCTGGCAATCATCTTCGGGCTGTCTTCGTGCGCATTTGGTGCCAACATTTTTGTGGACAATCAATTGGCAGACGATTGCACCTCTGGCGAGTACTCGATTGCCCACAGAGACAATTCCGGGTCTGATGGCGACGCGTACAATGGTTTGCAGGAAGCCGTGAATGCGGTATCCGCTGGGGGCACCGTTTGGATCCGAGGAGGGATCTATGCTCTATCTGCCCCGATTCAGATTGTAAACAAGACGGGCACAAGTACTTCCGCGAAGATCACGCTGGCGAGCTATGACTCGGAACAGGTGACTCTCAATGGTTCTAGTATACCGTATTCTGAGTATGCTGGCGTGCTCTCTATATCTAATTCTGATTACATCATTATCTCTGATATGACAATAACTGGTTACAGTAGCGAAGGCATTAGGGCCTCAAATGCTGCCTACCTTGAGGTTGACAATGTAGTCATTACTGGGCACGGCCGCAACGGCATACACGCTATTACCTCTGATTATGTGAAAATTGCCGAATCAGTGATCTCTGGGAATGGTAGTGCTGGCGTATATCTCTGCGGTTCGTCACATGGCACGGTGACACGCAATGAGATACATAGCAACGGTTTGGGTATCACCATAACAGGGCAAGGCACGCCGGAGGTACATGCCGGACACAATGTTGTCAGCAGCAACCTTGTCTATAACCACACGAGTATCCCAGAACACTCAGACGGAATTAATTCTTCATCCGGAGCGCACCACACTACAATTGCGGGCAACATTGTTTTCGCCTGCTACGATGATGGTATTGACTGCAGCACGAGCCAAGCCGCCCAGACAGCCCTCTCCAATCTGTACCATACAATCACAAACAACATTGTCTTTGAGATTGGGGATGCGGGCGGAGATGGCGACGGCAACGGGATAAAAGTGTCCACAAACTGTGGAGGCGGAACGCTCGTGGCTGGCAACGTTGTCTTCGGCTGCGAGCGGGCCGGCTTCGACCAGGACAAGGTGCTTGGGTATCCAGCGAATCTCTTCTACGGCAATTTGGCTTTTGGCTGTACGCGATATGGATTATTTATGGATGCACCCTCCTTACCACAGGATGAGGATGCTGTTCTATATAACAATCTCGCGTATGGCAATGAGACCTTGGATTTGCGAGTATCCAACAATCTGGCTGTTCAGAAGTGCGACTACAACTTCTGGGCTGACGCAGGTTTCGTAGAAAACATGGATGAGCATTCGTTATCTGGAGACCCGTTGTTGAATGATCCGGATCTGGTTATCAACATTGTGTTTGAGTCCGGTTGGAGCATTGATCAGAAGCTGGGATATATCAGGGACCAAGTAAGACACAAGTTCCGCCTGCGGCCCGGAAGCCAAGCGACAGACAGTGGTATGGTTATCCCAGGGTACCACAACGCTAGCGCGGGAGACGAGGCTGGCGACGGGCAGGTATGGTATGGAAGTGCTCCCGACATCGGAGCATTCGAAGTTGTCCTTGCGGCTATCGCTGATGTGTCGGTTCATAGCACGAGCCGGAACTCAGTGACCATTGCCTGGACTCCGCCGGACCAGGAGGTCTACCGGAGACCGACGTACTACGACATCAGATATGCCACAGAGCTCCTGGATGAATCGAGTTGGGCTGCCGCGACCCGGGCTCAGGGCCAACCGTTGCCTGGGGATTCCGGTGGTCAGCAGTCCTTCACGTTGACTGGCTTGAGTCCTGCCATAACATACTATGTTGCCATCGAGACAAGAGACGAATTGGGGAACCGCTCGTGGTTGTCAAACGTGGTCTCAGGGACGACTACCACGAGTGGGAACCGTGCTCCAGTATTTGAGCCGATTGGTGACAAATCGGTCTTTGAAACGCAGACGCTCACCTTCACGGTGGGGGCCACGGACGCCGATGGCGACACGCTGACGTATTCGGCGAGCGGGCTTCCGACGGGCGCCAGTTTCACGCCGGCGACGCGGGTGTTCACGTGGACGCCGACGAACACACAGAGCGGCACGCACTGGGTTACGTTCGGCGTCACCGATGGCCAGATTCCCGTCACGCAGACGATTGCCATCACCGTCGCCGAGGTGGTCAACAACGCACCGGTCCTTGCGGCCATCGGCAACAAGAATGTGAATGAGGGCTCTCTGTTGAGTTTCTCGGTCAGCGGCACGGATTCCGACGGGCACAGCCTGACCTACTCCGCGACAGGCCTTCCGTCGGGCGCCAACTTCACGGGCCAGACGTTCACCTGGGTGCCGACGTACGAGCAGGCCGGCACCTATTCCGTGACGTTCAGGGTCAGCGACGGCGAGCTGACGGATTCCGAACCGATCACGATCACGGTGGCCAACGTCACGCCGGACCTCACCGCTCCGACGACGGCGGCAAGCTATCCGGCGGTGGATGCGATTCAGGTCCCGCTGAATCCGGTCATCAGCTTGACGGTTTCGGACGCCGGACAAGGCGTCGACGCCGGCACCGTGACGATTCGCGTCAACGATCAACTTGTCTATTCGGGCAACGCGGCGAGCTACCAGAGCGTCTACGGCGTCTGCAGCCGCACGGGGACGCAGGCCAGCTACCGCTACGCCTACCAGCCGGCCGAGGCGTTCCGTTTTGACGAGCAGGTATCGGTCCGCGTCACGGCATCGGACCTGGCCGGCAACGCCATGACGCCGTACAATTGTTCGTTCACCACGGAGATGCGGGTCTTCGGCGACAACCGCCCGGCCAGTTGGGCCCCGGACGACGCCGACAAGACCAGTCCGGCGACGGTTTGCGACAGCGCCGGCAATATCTGGCTCGCATACCACGCGGGCGAGGCCGGTCAGAGAGACATCTACGTCAGCAAACTGACCCTGGGCAGCGCCAATTTCGCCGGTCCCATCCAGCTGACTACCCACAGCAGCGACCAGTGCTTTCCCGCCATTGCGATCGGAACCGACGACACCCTGTACGTTGTGTGGCAGGACCGCCGACGAGGAAACTGGGACATCTACATCCGCACCTCCGGCGACGGCCTGACCTGGGCGGCGGAAACGCGAATCACCGATTCCGACGACAACCAGATTCGCCCTGCGATCGCCGTCGATTCGCAATCGCCCAATCGCGCCTGCGTCACCTGGCAGGACGACGGCGCGGGCAATCAGGACATCTACGTCGGTGTATCGAACAACGCGTTCTCGACCAAGACGATCACGCAGGTCACCACGAACGCCTCCGATCAGACGGATCCCGCGATAGCGGTCGACGCGTCGAATACCGTGTATCTGGTCTGGGCTGACGGCCGCAATGGAACGAACGATGTCTACGGCGCCGCATCCAACAGCGGTCCCTGGACGAATGTGGCTGTGGCAACCGGGGCGGGCAGCCAGTCGGCTCCCGTCGTTGCGACGGAGGCGGCCGGGACGGTCCTCCATTTTGCGTGGGTCGATGATGCGGGGACGGACGCGACGATCCGCTATGCGTCCTCAGACGGGATGCCCGGCAGCCCTTTGGCCGGGACGAACGTCGTGGATGACACCTCCGGGGCCGACCAGATGGCGCCCTCGATCGCCACAGTCGGCAGCGCCGGCGAGAGCCTGCAGGTCTTCCTGTGCTGGACGGACGAGAGAAACGTCAACGCAAACGGCCGCGACACGGACTTGTATTTCGTCGATGTGTCGGCGGGCCAGGGGACGAACGTCCTCGTGGGCGACGGCGGAACCGGGTCGGACCAGAGCGAGCCGGCGGTGGGGGTGGATCGCTACGGATATCCGTATGTGCTCTGGACGGACAGCCGCAACGTCGCGAAGTACGTCTACTACGCCGGCAGCACGTACATGGCGCCGGACCTGCTCGAATCCGAGTTGGTGACCGCCTCGACCGGCAGGACTATCGGCGTCGTGCCGCCCACCTCGCTGAACGATGTCTCCGTGGTGATTCCCGCCGGGGCGTGCCCGCACGACGTCACGATCACCATCGCGCGACTGCTCAATCCGCAGTCCATCCTGTCGTCAAACGTGCTGGCCTTCGACTTCGGGCCGAGCGGCCTTCAGTTCAACCAGCCGGTGACGGTGACCATTCCTTATCCGGCGGCCGACTACAGCGGCGGCACCCCCGTGCCGTGCTGGTACGTCTCTGAGACCGGCACACTCAGCCAGCAGGACATCACCGACGTTCAGATCCTGGACCTGAGCGATACGCTTAAGGCGTTGCGATTCCGCACGACTCACTTTACGTCGTACTATCTGCTCGAGTCTTTCGTCGATGACGACGGCGATGGTACGTGGGATGGCGACGACGGCGGCGACAGCAGCGGCGGGGGAGGAGGCGGAGGCGGCGGCTGCGCGCTTTCCCATGCATCCCGCGAAAGCGTCATCGCATTCCTCCTTCCCTACGTCGCATTAGCGTTGTATATGAGCGTTCTCCGATGGAGAGACCACAAGCGCATTCGGTTGTACAAATAACAACAGCAATTGTTGTATTTACCTTATGATGTGGTTCCATCTGGCACGGATGACTACGTCCCAGCGGAAGCAGTACACACGATCCTCCACATATCCTGTCCTGCGACTTTCGTCTGATAGCAGGGTATCTTCTGTCTGCAGCGCGACCATGGAGATGACGCAAGAGGAACGGATATGAACAGACTGACCGGGACGATTCTGTGGAATCGGACGAACGAGACTACTGTCGCTGAGGACACGAAGTTCTCTCATTCTCATCTGGAACTCGTGGCAGAACGAACAAATGTGTTCGCCTTCGACGAGGCAGGATACCACTACAATGCTGCCACAGGTGTTCTGGTGTCCATCATGGGTTACGTCACCAATATCTATGATCTGCGTGACCGCTATGGAATTGACTCTAGCCGCGACGTAGAAATCGTGGAGAGGCTGTATTCAACCGTCGCAGACAGAAGCATAATGGCTCTTCTGGACGTCATGGACGGGGTCTTCTTTGTGCTGGTTTACGACGATCCGCAAGAACGGGCCCATCTCGCGCAGTCGGAATTTGGCTGTCCTTTGCCTGTCTACTATACGAATACTCCTGAAGGACTCGTCTTTAGCACAAGTATGAAGCTCCTTCTTCAGAAAACGGGGATAAAGAGGAGATTTCACAGACCAGCTGTAAAGGACTTCATGTCCTATGGCGAGATCGTGTCCGATGAGAACACTATAGTTGAAGGAGTCAAGAAGCTTGTTACTCAACGGAACCTGATCGTCGATGTTCCATCCAGGAAGATGCGCTACGAGTCATTTCGCGGCCGGGACGGAGGCGTGACCAGAGAAGAAGCGGAAGCGCGCCTCATCTACTCCGTCGGCAACACTGTCACGAAGTTATCCAGGCAACTGAGAAGCCATGACCGCTTTCTAACGCTGACCGCAGGCTGGGACAGCAACCTGATATTGTCCTTCTTGTACGGGGACGGCGCGCCCCGCATCAACGCGGTTACAATCAATGGCGGCGGGACTACAAACGAAGTCCCTTCGGTTGAACATGTGTTGCGGTTCTACTCGTCAGACAGAGTCAAGCATCTGACTGAGACGATGGATAGCTCGCTCTTTGACTTCATGCCCAATGTGGTTTGGATCTATGAAGGGTACATGGTTCAGTGTGGGATGCTACTCCGATATGCGTTGGCAAGGCTCATTGGCGGCGCCGGCGGCAACGCGGTCTTTCTTGGATCCGGCGCCGATCCGATCTTGAACACAGAGATGGGGCCCGGAGGCAACAGGGTGTATGAGCCGTACGCTGATACTGTGAGTCTTGGCTCGCTGAGTGAAGTGAAGCGAACCGTTCGGAACATGTGCAAGAGCGGCCTAATAGGGGATTTGTACTTCGCCGTGAAGGGCGAGACAGGGGAACAGTGGATGCGGCGGAAGTCTCTGCGCGCTGGTTTCCGAGAAAGGTACAACACGCAGATAGACTACAACATGAAGATGCACGAGCTCATGCTGAACAGCTTCGGCATCCAAGGATTGTATCCCTTCATGAACAGAGATACAGCTCAGTGTGCGAGACCCCTTCGTCCGTGGAACGACAGCAAGTCCCTGTATAAAGAAAAGGCCAGAGAGTACTTGGGCCCCGACATCTCTCGTGTGCTGAAAAAGAGTGGATCTGTTGTCGATACGGAGAGTCTCTTTGACGCGAATCGACACTGGTTTGCAGAGATGACTTCCGGCGAATTCATCAGAGAGGTTCTCACGCCCCGACAGGTCAGCAGGATTCGAGCCAACCCTGCCGATTATCCGAGTTCCCTGCTCAGGGTTCTGTACCTCTGCCTCTTTGAGAGGCTCATTCTGTCTGGTGACTTTGACGACCAGTTCGGCAAGGCCCACGTGGCTGCGTCGTTGGCAGCTGTATTCGGCCAACGAACATGGAGTTGAGTGTAGCTTGTAGGTTCTTCACGCACCTTTGCATTACTGGAGATTCATTGGGCTTGAGTTCAGCTCGGGAATAGGCTGAGAGAGAAGAAGGTGGAAAAGCAAGATGGAACAGGTTACACAGCAAATAAGACATGGCGAAGTTGTTGTGAAGGAGGTCCCCTGGCCTTGGGTAGGACCTGGAATGGTCTTGGTTCGCAATCACTATTCGCTGATCAGTGCCGGGACAGAGGCATCGAAGGTCAAGACGGCTCGAAAGAGCCTGATCGGCAAGGCCAAGGAGCGTCCGCAGCAGGTCAAGCAGGTGCTGGATTCTCTCCGGACCAAGGGGCCGGTGCAGACCTACCGCGCGGTAATGAAGAAGCTCGATGCGTATTCCCCCTTGGGCTACAGTTCGGCCGGTGAAGTGATTGAGGTCGGCGCGGACGTCGAAGACATCCATGTAGGGGACCGGGTGGCTTGCGCGGGTGCCGACTACGCCAACCACGCGGAGATCGTTTGTGTGCCGCGGAATCTGTGCGTGAGACTCCCAGACAATGCGAACTTGCGAAACGCCAGCTATAGTGCGGTCGGGGCGATTGCCTTGCAGGGCATCAGGCAGGCGGATCTGAGGCTGGGGGAAAGCTGTGCCGTGATCGGGCTGGGACTGCTGGGGCAATTGACCTGTCTAATGCTGCGTGCCAGCGGAGTTCGGACTTTCGGGATCGACATTGATGCCGGTGTCGTCGAGATCGCCTCGACGCATTGCTGCGACAGGGCGTGGCCTCGTCAGACCCCGGGGTTGTCATCCATTGTCGCGAATGAGACGGGCGGACTGGGGGTCGATGCTGTGATCATCACGGCAGGGACGTCCAGTTCCGATCCGATCAACTGCTCTGGTGAACTGGCACGCCGGCGAGGCCGAGTCGTTGTAGTCGGGGCCGTGCCCACGGGATTCGATCGCGAACCACACTGGTACAAGAAAGAACTGGAACTACGGATGTCGTGCTCGTATGGTCCGGGACGGTACGATCTGGCCTATGAGAATAGGGGACTGGAGTATCCCGCCGCCTACGTTCGCTGGACCGAGAACCGCAATATGCAGGCTTTTCAAGACCTCCTGCATTCCGGACGTATCGACATCAATTATCTCACCACGCACGAATTCCCGCTCGAAGAGGCCGCCAAAGCCTACGATTTGATCCTAAATCATTCCGAACCCTTCTTGGGCATCATGCTTGCATACGATGTCACCAAGCCCTTGAGGAGAGAGCCTGTTCGTACGGGCGCATTCCGGCCCGTGGGCAAGGTGAACCTGGCCTTCATCGGCGCGGGCAGCTATGCACAAGGGAACCTGCTTCCCAACATACCCAGGCACGATACCGATGTTACCTGTAAGGCCGTGATGACTCAGTTCGGAACCACTTCTAAACGAGTGGCGGAGCGTTTTGGATTCCAGCTTTGCACTGACTCGGACGACGACATCCTGGAAGATCCGGACATCAATGCCGTTTTCATCACGACCCGTCACGATACGCACGGGCAGTACGTTAAGCGATGCCTGGAGGCCGATAAACATGTCTTCGTGGAGAAGCCCCTTTGCATCAACGTGCAAGAACTCGCCGAGATACGGGAGGTCTGCATTGCCCATCGACATCGCCAACTGGCGGTGGGTTTCAACCGGCGGTTCGCGCCGTTGGCAACGGAGTTGAAGAGTCGGCTCTCGGGAGGTCCTCTCGCGATGCTCTACCGAGTCAATGCCGGGACCATTCCAAGCGACACCTGGATTCAGGACAAGCAGATCGGCGGAGGACGCATCCTGGGCGAGGTGTGCCACTTCGTCGATTTCCTCGCCTGGATGTGTGGTTCGGTCCCGGTGGAGGTCTTCGCCCATGCGTTGCCCGATCCACAAGGCCTCAATGATACCGTGTCCATAAACTTGTCCTTTGCCGACGGTTCGGTCGGGACCGTCAGTTACTTCGCAAACGGTGCCAAGGAGCTGCCCAAGGAGTATATCGAGGTCTTCTCCTCGGGCACGACGGGGATTATCGTGGATTTCAAGGAGATGACCTTCTTTGGGAAAGGCAAGCCAATTCGCAGGCGTCTGCTCAATCAGGACAAAGGGCAGTCGCAGATGATGAAGGAATTCCTTCGCCAGCTTCGTCAAGGGGAGGGGCCGCTGATAGCCCCCGATGATATCTTCGCCGTGACCGAAGCCTGTTTCGGTGTTCTGGATTCCATTCGCACACGGAAGGCCGTAAAGATCGGATAGGCATCGGCCTTTTCTGGTGATGCCCGGCACGCTACGACGTCTGTGAAACGAAGAACCACAGTCACCCGTATTCGATTCAAGCTCTTCGTCAAGAGGCAGATCTACGTGCCCACGTTGTGGGGGTGGGTCCTGCTGGTGGCGGCCATGGTGGGGTTGTCGCTCGGTTGCCTGTATCGTGCGTATCCGTTCCTGGCCTATGAGAATGCCCTCGACGCCGAGGTGTTCATCACCGAAGGATGGGTGCCGGACCACACGCTCGAACAGAGCTTGCCAATGCTCACCGCCGGCCCGAACCGGTTGATCCTTGCCACGGGCGGGCCGATCGGCGCGGGGTCTCACTTGTCCGCGTACAAGAGCTATGCGCAAGTGGTGGCCGCGACGCTGGTGAAGCTGGGCGTCAGCGAGGAGCAGATCGTGGTCATTCCCTACCAGGCCGTGGAAAGGGGTCGGACCTATGCGGCGGCCCTCGAAGTCCGCCAGTGGCTGCAGAAGAACCCCGGCGTCAAGCGGGCCAATCTCGTCACCACCGGTCCCCATGCCCGCAGAAGCTACCTCACATTCCGGAAGGTCCTGCCGCGCACGTTCGAATTGGGGGTCTGCGTGGTCCCTCCGCAGGAATACGACCCACAGCGCTGGTGGGCCTACAGCGAAGGATTTCGAACGGTCGTTTCCGAGGCCATCGCGTACACCCATGCCCGACTGATCGGCGTACGCTGAGCCAGTGATGCTCCAACTGACCAATCCAACCGAAGTGGACGTCACCGAGGCCCTGCACGGTCTGCTGGGCTTCGTGGAGTCGTCGGACTACGCCGGCTACGATCCCTACGATGCCCTGAACAGCCCGCTGATTCGACGGATCAGCGGCAAATCGAAATGGGCTCGAATGGCCTTCACCCAGGCGCTGCGCCGCTGCCCCGTGAACCTGCGGCCGCTGCTGGGGGTCGAAAAGGGGCACAACCCCAAGGGGATCGGCCTGTTCCTGTGGGGCTACGCCAGGCTCTTCAAGCTCTATCAGCGGGAGGAAGATTTCGACAAGATACGCTATCTGCTCGATCTGCTCGACCGGCTGAAATCGGCCGATTGCTCCGGCAACGCCTGGGGCTACAACTTCGACTGGCAGTCGCGGGCCTTCTTCCGCCCGCGCGGCGTCCCCACCATCGTCAACACGTCCTTCATCGGCCATGCCCTGCTGGACTGCTACGCGTACACGGGTCTGCAACAGGCCCTGGACCTGGCCGTCCCGATCAAGGAGTTCCTCCTGAACGACCTCCATCGGATGGCCGAGGGAGATTCGTTCTGCTTCAGCTACACTCCGGTCGACACCGACGTGGTCCACAACGCCAACATGCTGGGGGCCTCGATTCTCATCCGGCTGGCGGAACACGCTTCGGATTCCGCCTGTGAGGATGCGGCGTGGTCCAGTCTGGCGTACTCCATGCGATATCAGCAGGAGGATGGGTCGTGGTACTACGGAAACGCGCGGTCCTACCGCTGGATCGATTCGTTCCACACCGGCTTCAATCTCGAAGCTCTGCGGTACTTTCTGGATGAGAGCGACTCCGCACGCTATCGCCAGGCGTATGACAAAGGGGTCCGCTACTACGCCGATCACTTCTTCCTCGACGATGGCACGCCGAAGTACTACCACGACCGGCTTTATCCGATCGACATCCACGCGTCCGCCGAGGCGATCAGTTTCTTCTCCGCGATGGGACCGGCGTGGCGCAGTCTGACGGAGCGCGTCCTGACGTGGATGCTCCGCAACATGCGCAGTCCCCGGGGCTACTTCTACTCGCGACGAACGCGGTGCTTCACCAACCGGATTCCATACATGCGCTGGGCCCAGGCGTGGGTGTTCCACGCGCTGACGCAGTACATGCTTTGTTCCATCGGTTCTGACACGACACAAGGGCAAGTGAGATGACTGAGAAGAACACGTCCTCCTCCCGCCGGGCCACGGTGGCTGCGGCGGTGGCGGGGGGCCTGATGCTGCTGTTCGGGTTGGGCTATCGCGCCGTACAAGCGAAGATGGAGGCGCCGGTCAACACGACCCCGGTCTCGCAGGAGTCGCTGGACCGCCTGCCGCTGGAGATCGGCGGCTGGGCCGGCCGCGATAGGCCGGTTGACGCCAACATCATCGAGGCCACCGACACCGATGCGCACGTGAGCCGCCAGTACGTCTCCAACACCGGCTTCGGAGCGGTCTCGCTGTGGATCGCCTCGGGTGTGCGGGCCCGCGACCTGATGCCGCACCGTCCGGAGGTCTGCTACACCGGCAGCGGCTACACGCTGGTCAAGCACGAAGCCCCCGACCTGCCGCTCGATGACGGCGGCGTGCTGCCCTGCAACGCGATGCAATTCTCACGAGGCGTTCTGAACAGCAGCAGGGTACTCGTCCTGTACTACTATCTCGTCGACGGCCAGTACTGCCGCGACGTCTCGGAGTGGCGCTACAAACTGCTGTGGACGCGAATCGGGTACATCGCCCAGGTCCAGGTCGTCGTGGGGATCGCCGAGACCGCGCCGGCGGAAGCTGCCATGCGTTCGGCGGGCGATTTCGCCGTCCGATCGGCGCCCCTGATTGCGGCGTTGTTCCACGGCCCGGAGCCGACCGCCGGCGCAAACTGACACAACAGACCTCTCGACATACAGGGGAAACGAACGTGGTGGAACGCATAATTCGACGCAGGGCGGCTGTGGCACGATCCGAAGAGGGTCTGTTGTCCGAGACCGCCGCCAGGCTGATTCCGGTCGTGGCGCTTCTGACGCTGCTGACCGGCTGGGCCTACTGGCCAACCATGGTGGACCTGTTCAAGGAGTGGCAACGGGACGACGACTACTCGGCCGGGCAGCTTGTGCCGCTGGTGGCCGTCTTCTTCGTCTGGGTCGCTCGCAAGCGCCTGGCCGGCTTGACGTTGCGGCCCTGCTGGGCGGGCGGGCTGGCCCTGCTGCTCCTGGCGCAGGCGGCCCGGGCCTATGGCGTGCTGTTCGTGTTCGAGTCGGCCGACCGCTACTCGCTCGTGCTGACCATCGTGGCGCTGGTCCTGTTGGTGGCCGGGACCGAGGTTTTCTGGCGGGTCAAATGGATTCTGCTGTTCCTGTTCCTGATGGTCCCTCTGCCCGGCCGCATCCACAACCTCATCAACGGCCCCCTCCAGAGCTTCGCCTCCACAGCCTCGGTGTTCGTCCTGGAGGCGTTCGGCGTCCGCGTCAGCCAGCAGGGCAACGTCGTCACGCTCGATGGGCGGATCCCCATGGCGGTCGCCGAGGCGTGCAGCGGCCTCCGCATGCTCACCGCCTTCATCATAGTCGCCGCCTTCATCGCCTACATGGTCAAACGCCCGACATGGCAGAAGACCGTCCTGGTGCTATCGAGCATCCCCGTCGCCGTACTGTGCAATGTGCTCCGGCTCGTCGCCACCGCGGTCCTTTTCCTGCACGCCAGCACGGAAACAGCCGAAAAATTCTTTCACGATTTCGCCGGCCTGGTGATGATGCCGGCCGCCGTCATGCTCATGTTCGGCCAGCTCTGGCTCCTGGCCGCCATCACCAAGACCGAAGAAAAGCCCAAAAAGGCGGTCATTATAGGACGACAGAAGGTCCGCGCCACGTAGGCCGGATGCTCTTAGGCTTACCTATCTTGCCATCTATAATTCACTTGATCTTGCCCATTCTTTCATGTAGAATGTATTCGGGTGTGGTTTTGTGCGCCCTCAATAGAGGCACTGAAAAGGTCAATTGAATGAGGAAGGCAGGCAGGGTTATGGTGAAGAGAGCGATTTTGGCAGTGGTCGTGGCGTCCATGTTGGTGGTGCCGGCATTTGCAGACATGAAGGTCAGAATCCACAACGGCGTTGGGACCACCAGTGGTGGCGAATTTCGTGCTGAGGTGTTGGACAGCCCTATTGGCATCTACGACGCAGGTGATTTCATCAGCACTTTCTGCCTCGAACTCGTCGAGACCGTCTCGATTGACGGCGAGTACTGGGTAACTCTCAGCGACAGAGCGGTGCAGGGTGGGGTAGGCCCGGCGGGAGATCCGCTCGACGACCAGAGCAGGGTGATTTACAACTGCTGGCTGGATGAGCTGGAGCACACAAAGGGCAATGCGGACCTGGTCCAGAATGCCCTCTGGTATCAAGAAGGAGAAGGGGGATCATCGAACTATCTGAATAGCATCCCGGGCAGCGCCGCCGATGTCATGGTGATGAACCTGTGGACTGTGGCTGCGGGCGAGGGCTTCGCCCAAGACATGCTGGTTCGCGTCGCTCCGGTTCCCGTTCCTGGGGCGGTGTTGCTGGGTGTTCTGGGCCTGGGTGTGGCGAGCGCTCGGCTGCGAAGACGCAGTTCGAAGTAATCTGTCGCCGTAAGTCCTTTTCAGACAACGAATAACACTGAGCTTGACCCCTTCCGGCGTCCGTGCGACGGCGGAAGGGGGGCTTTGTAGAAAAAATCGTCAAAATCAGCGAACTGGCCCTTGACAAACTGGGTAAGTCGTGGTACAGTACGGCTGGTTATATAGTTCACGGAGTGAAGGGTTGATGATCTCATGGTCGAGGTGAAAAGGACAATCCTTGCGGTTGCGGCGGTCCTCGTCGTAGCCGCTGCTGTGCGCGCCGACGTCACACCGGCCTCGGCGGATGCAGCGCACAGTCTCGACCAGGCGGGCTGCCATGAAGTCCTGCTGTTCGGCTTTGCCGACCGGGCGGATCCCGTGGGCAACGTGGCCTGCCCGACGGTGCACGTGGCGGACGAAGAGACCGCCGAGTCGCCTGAGGCCATCGCCCTGAAGGACGGCCGCAGCAGCCTCGACTTCTGCCTCTACGCCCTGATCGGGCTGGGCATGTGCCGCTCGGGCCACTGGGTCCGGCGGTGCTCCTTCGGTTTCATCCCTGAATGGTACCACAGCGGTGCTCCGCAGCAGATTGGCCACAGCCATGCTGTGGGGCCCGATGCGTTTTGTCATGCGGCGGTCTGCTTCGTCCAGCCGGACGATGCGCCCGACCGCCTCATGCCCCTCTACCGCGCCGGGACCATCCCGATCCTGGTGCGCACCTCGCAGTTCATCTCCGATGTACTTGCCTCCCGGGCACCTCCGAGCTTGTCATGAGCACTGATGGCCTGCCCTGGTTTTCTACGGGCAGGGCCGTCACAGACTTCGCCCTTCCGACCGTGCGGACGGAGGGGAAATTGACTTTGACAAGCTTTCACAGGAAAAGGAGCAAGTACAATGAAGAAGTACAGTATCGCAGTCCTCATCGCCGCGCTGATCGCCCTGACCGCCGGTTCGGCTTCCGCCGACTTGATGGCTGTGGGAGCAGCGGAAGTGTCGAACTCGTGGACACAGCAGTTCAACGTCAACGACACGTGGATGTTCTTTTCTGCCGAAACCAGTTGGGCCGACAATTTCGATGCCATGACAATCAACATGACGCAGGGGGAACTGGAGGACCCGGCACTGACCGATGCCTCCCCCGCGTTCTCTACTATTGATTACACTAACGCTGACTATGACGTTGTGGCATATGGCTGGAATATGCAGGACGTCGATTTCACTCTCCATTTTGAGGGTTTCATGAATGATCCCGTAGCCTTCGATCTGAAAGTGTACGACTTCAGTGGCGGCCCCTTCGGTGGGGGTGGCTACTATGCTAGTGGCTGGGCTACGGCTAGCTGGAATGGTACCGACTGGACAATCGTGGACAATTCGATGTGGTTAGACCAATGTGGTGATCCGATAGGACTCCAGGTTCCGGTTCCGGGTGCGGTGCTGCTGGGCATGCTCGGGTTGAGCGTTGCCGGCGCCCGACTTCGTAAGAACAGATAGTTCAAGAGGCAGCCCCTTTGTGGGTGGAGGATACACTGATGAAAAGAACGATGATACTTGTAGCTCTGAGCGCCGTCCTGGCCCTCAACGCCGCAGCCCTGGCTGGTCCCGGTGGCCCTCCAGGAACAGCTTTGCAGGACGTACTGAACGATATTACCGTCAGCTCTACGGGAAGCGATCCGGGAGACACTTGGCTTCCCGGTGACCCTACTTCCACGGGCTCGATCAACAGTTCAGTGATTGTTGATAGCCCTTTGTACTATGTCGACGACGACCTGGATACTCTGTGGGAAATCGGAGGCACGGGGGCTTCGTTTCAGACCGTCATTGTCGAACTCGCGACTTTTGCGTCCGGCAACCGGTTCGGAATCTACGATCCCGTGACGATGACCAGATTCGAACTGTTCGGCGGGAGCGCCGGTAGTGGAAACAGCGTCCTGCTGAGCATCGATCCAGTTACTGGAGGTATATATCTGGGTAGCCCCGCCGTGTATCAGGGAGTGAACTTCTCGGGAAATCTGTTCGGATTCTATCTGGATTCCACGCTGACCTCTGCAGGGGCAGACAATACAGTGAACGGCGGCGGTCTGTTCTATAGCAACACGTTGCTCAATCCCGATAAACTCGACCATATGTATGCATATCAGGGCGGGTACGGCGACTACGTGAAGCTGCCGAATGCTTACAACGAGTCAGGTTACACCGTTGGCCCATGGGTCGCCAACGAGTACGTATTGGCGTTTGAAGATTTGCGTGGCGACTACTCTGACTGGGATTACACGGACTTCGTCGTGATGGTCGAGTCGGTCAATCCCGTTCCGGTTCCTGGGGCGGTGCTGCTGGGTGTGCTCGGGTTGAGCGTGGCCGGCGCGCGGCTGCGGAGGCGGCAGTCGTAAGGGAGCAAGCCTGGGAACAGGCACAGTTTTGCAGTGAATTAGTCTCTTGGCGGCCGGCAAGGTCCTTTATCGGGTCTTGCCGGCCGTTTTCTTTACGCCGGCCGGGGCCGGGCCGGCGCGCCATGCAGTCGCACTCCTATAATCAGGCCCGCTCCAGCCTCGGTGGAGCGGTTCCTGGTCTCGTCCGGCGGACGCCGCCGCCAGACCGAGCCTTCGGCCGCATGTCCCCGTGACAAAAACCTCCGCGACGCTAACGGCTGCCATGCCCGCAGTCGATAACTACAGCGTAGGTGCAAAACGGCGATAAGTCCGCAATCCTGTATCGATTGAGAGAGCCTATCATGCGTCATGCGAACCGCAGTGCGAAGGTCAACGTCAAGGTGCTGGTCATTGTGATCGTGGTCACCGTGGCCCTGGGGGTCTCGCTGGTGGTGGCCCGTCAGGTGCGCCGCAATATCCTGTCGAAGATGGACTTCGAGGCCGGGACCGCCGCCTTCGAGAAGGGCGACTGGGTCAACGCCTACAAGCACCTTCAGGAGTACCTTGGCCGCAATCCCGATGACGTCGAGATCCTCAAGAAGTACGCCCAGGCGAGGCTGTCGGTCCGCCCGCTGGAGCCGGCTCACCTCGGGGCAGCGGTCGGCGCGTACCGCCGCGTGATCCAGCTCGACCCGCTCGACACGGTCCCCTACGAGAAGCTGGCGACGATCTACGCCGCCAGGGGCGCCGCCGAGGAGTTGGTCTACATCGCCGGCAAGCGGCTGGAGCACGAGCCGAACGACGTCAAAGCGTCCCTCTGGCAGAGTCAGGCGCTGGTGGGTCTGAACCGGCTGCCGGAAGCGCGCGACACGCTCGCCGGGCTGCTCGAACGACTCGAATCCGACCCGCAGGAGCACATCGAGTACATCCGGGCCTGCGCGCAGATGAGCGGCCTGGAGATCGCCGGCGGCACGCCGGAGGCCACGACTGCCGCGCTGGGCTGGCTGAACAAGGCGGTGGATCGTTTCCCGCAATCGGCGGAGGCCCTGGCATCCCGCGCGCGCTTCTATCGCCTTGCGAACGTCCCCGGCGTCAACGGCGCCGAGCGGCAGGAACTGGCCCGAAAGGACCTGCTCGCGGCCGATGAACACGGCACCGACGACCCGAGGGTCCGCCTGTTTCTGGCGCGCGAGTGGATGGCCCACGGCGAGTATGACAAGGTCGCGGCCGAACTGGAGGCGGCCGACCGCCTGCCCGAGGCGGCCATCGCGGAACGCTACTTCGATCCCGACACGTGGGTGGTCGACCGCTACGACGTGGCCTCCGAGCTGGCGATGCGGAACGGAACTCACGCCGAAGGCGCGGCGATGACCGATGCGGTTTTCGAGAAGCTCGAATCCAAGGGGCACCGGCTCGCCATGTATCCCAACGCCGTCCGACTGTGCGTAGGCGCCGGCGGCGAGGACAACATCGCCAAGGCCGCGGCGTATCTGAAGGAGTACGAAGACGCGTTGTACGCCCGCCAGAGGGCGGGTGAGGCGAAGGCCGAGCTGGCGTTCCTCAAGGCCTTGGTCGCCCGGGCCAAGGGCGACTCCTATACGGTGATCGAGTCGCTCCAGCCGCTGGTGTCCACGGGGACCGCAGCGCCGGAATTCCTGCGACTGCTGGCGGAGGCGTTTGCGCGAACCGACCAGACCCGGCGGGCCGTCGACGCGATGCGCCGCTACCTCGCCGACCGGCCGCGTGACTTGGGCGTAGTGGTGCAGTTGACGAGAAACTACCTGAGGTTGCAGGATTGGACGGGGGCCTTCGAGACGGCCCAACAGGGCGGCCGTTTCTATCCCGACGACATCGATCTGAACGTGCTGCGGATCGAGGCGGGCACGCACATCGCCGTTCAGCAGCAAGGCTCGCCGGATCTCGCGAGGCTGCGGGAGCTTGAGGCGGAACTGGCCGGTCTGCGCAAGGACGAGAAGAATGCCCGCCGGATCGATATTCGAGTGCTCCAAGCGGTGATCGGGAATTACCTGGCCCAGAGCGAAACGGATGCGGCGGCCAGAGAACAGAAGCTCGCGGAGGTCGAGCAGCAGTTGCGCCTCGCGATGGAGGAATGCGACAGTCCTCTGCCTGCGGCGATGCAGCTCGTCCGGCTGTACTTCCAGCAGAAGCAGACGGACAAGGCGCTCCAGGAGGGCCGCGCAGTGTGTACCCGCCACGCGGAGCTGGCCGAACCGTGGCTGGCCCTGGCGGGGCTGCACGTGGCGGCCGGCGACCCGAATGCCGCCATCCGTTGTCTGGATGAGGCGGCGCAGAGCGTGGCTGGCGAGCCGGCAAAGCGGTCCATCGCCATCCGTCGCGCGCTGCTGGAACTGACGCGTGGCAATCGCGCCGGCGGCATCGCTATGCTGAACGACCTGGCGGCGCGCGACCCGCGCGACGTTCAGGTCCGCGCCATGCTCCTGGATCTCCGCGAGGTCCAGGCCGATCCGGCCCGAGCGGATGCGCTGGTCGCTGAACTCGAGAAGGCCGAGGGCGAAAGCGGCCTGTTGTGGCGTCTGTACCGCGCCGCGACGTGGCTGTCGCGAGACGACTGGCGAACGAAACAGCAGGGGATTGTCGATCTGCTCCAGTACTGCTGCGATGCCGATCCGGAGTGGACGGCGCCGCCGCTGTTGTTGGCGCAGTTGTACGAGAAGACCGGCGAGCTTCGGAAGGTGGAGGAGGTCTGCCGCCAGACGCTGGCGCGGAATCCCTCGGCGGTTGTCCTTGCCGACAAGCTGGTGACGCTGCTGGAGGCCCAGGGCCGTGCGATGGAGGCGGAGGCGGTCCGTCAGCAGGTGGATGCCGATCCTCGCGTCGTCAGCGCGTGGAACGTCAACGCCGCGATACGCGCCGGCGACATCTCGGACGCCGTCGACGAGCTGCGGCTGCGAATCGCGAACGACCCGCGCGACGTCCAGTCCCGCGTGGTCCTGGCCCGGCTGCTCCATGAGAAGATGAACGACGCCGACCAAGCCCTGAAGCTGCTGGACGAAGCGGAGGCGATCGCGTCGGCCTCGTCCACGACGGTCATGGTGCGTGCGGCCATCCTCAAGGCCCAGGGACGCGCCGAACAGGCGCAGCAGGTCGTGGATCGATACGTGGCCGGCAAGGAGGATTTCGTCGCGTACCTGATGCGCGCGAACTACCACGCCGGTCAGGAGCAGTGGTCGCAGGCGGAGGCGGACTACAGAAAGCTGACCACATTCGAGGACAAGGACCAGCAGGTGGGCGGCTACGGGCTGCTGAGCAACTTCTACGTACGCCGGGGCCGCCTGGACGACGCGATCGGCACGCTGGAAGAGGGGCTGGGCGCACACCCGAAGGACCTGACGTTGCAGCGGGCGCTGATGAAGCGGCTGCTCCAGCGAGGACAGGGGCAGGACCGCGAAAGGGCCCTGGCGATGCTCGGGGCGCTCGAAGAGGCGCTGCCGCAGGACCCCGACTTGACGAGAACCCGCGCCGTGGAACTGCTGCGGCAGGGGGACCCCCAAGGCACGTCCCTGCTGGAGAAGGTGGTGGCCCAGACACCGGCGGACGTCGGCGCCCACCTGATGCTGATCAACGCCGCGATGCAATCCGGGAAGATCGAGGCGGCGCGCACCTACTCGATTCGAGCGGTGGGCGCCAATCCCAAGGCTCCGTCGCTGCTTTCGGCGCGAGGGCGCATCGAGATCGTCCTGGGCAACGGACAGGTCGCGACGGAGATGGCGCGCCTGGCGTTGGCGGAGGACCCGAACTATGCGCCGGCTTTGGACGTGCTGTTGGACGCCGGCCTGCTGACGGAACAGGACAGCCTCCTGCAAGAGGCGATTCGATCGGCTCGCGCGATCGGCCGGGACGATCCCAACCGACTCGAGGCCATACGCCTGGTCAGCGCCAAGGCGGCGGATCGCAAGAACCCCACGCTCCTGGCGGGGGCGCAGGAGTGGATCGAATCCGAATTGGCCCAGGCTCCGTCCGATGTGCGCCTGTTGATGGCCCACGCGAATATCCTGGTGGCTTTGGGAACGCCGGAGAAAGGCATCGCCGAACTGACCGCCTATTGTCGGAGCGACGCGGGCGCAAAGGACCTTGACGCGATCGTGATGCTCGTGGATCTGCATCGTCTTGCACGCGATTTCGAGCCGGCCTATGCGTGGCTCGATCGGGCCGCGCAGGTCGCGCCGAAGAACCAGACGGTGGTGCATGCCCGATTCCTGTGCCTGGCGGCGCAGTCGCGCTGGGACGACCTGGCCGGCATCAGTGCGGCGTACATCGCCTGCGAAAACCAGGACCCGGCGATTGTGACCCGGGCGGCGGGGGTGCTGGCGTCCCTGGACACGCCGGCCCTGCGAAGCGAGGGCGTCAAGCTCTTCGAACACGCCGTGAAGACCTGGCCGACGTTGCCCGATGCCCGCCTGGGGCTCGCCTCGGCGCTCTATCGAACGGCAGACGCCGAGAAGGCCAAACAGACGTACCAGGAACTGCTCGATGCCTATCCGAACAACACGCAAGTCCTCAACGACCTGGCGTGGATCATCCAGGAGCAGGAAGGCGACTACGAGGCGGCCCTGAAGCTGGCCGACAGGGGGCTCAGTCTGGGTGGCAGCGACACAGACCGCCGGCATCTGCTCGACACCAGGGGCACAATCCTCTCGAAGATCGACCGCCTGTCCGATGCGAGGGCCGATTTCGAGGCACTGCTGAAGCTGACGGAGCCCGACACCGCGCAGAGGGCCAAGGCGCTGCTGCAACTGGGCCGGACCTGCGCGAAACTCGGCGACGTCGATTCGGCGAAGAAGCACCTGCGGGATGCGTTGGAGATCGACCGGGCGAACCCCGCGTTCACGCCCGAGGAGCGGACCGAGATCGAAGGGCTTCTCCAGTGAGGCTCTTCTCGAGTTCCGTGCAGAAACCGAATGAGTTGAAGCCGGGCGGCAGATACACCGGGCGATGCCCGATGGGGAGGCACTGACACATGAGAGTGGGCGTAGTGGGTGTCGGTTACGTCGGATTGGTGACGGCGGCGTGTCTGGCCGATTCCGGCACGGACGTGATCTGCGTCGACAGCAACGAGGAGAAGATCCGCCAGCTCCGCGAGGGCGTCATCCCGATCTATGAGCCGGGCCTGGCGGAGATCGTCAACCGGACGCGGACCACCCGCCGGCTGCAATTCACCACGTCGCTGAAAGAAGCGGTCGAGAAGTCGCTGCTGCTGTTCATCGCCGTGGGAACGCCCAGCGGCCAGGACGGTTCGGCGGACCTGTCGGCGGTGTTCAGGGTCGCCGAGGGCATCGCCGAGCACATGGACGGATACCGCATCCTCGTCGGCAAGAGCACCGTCCCGGTAGGCACGCACGCGAAGATCAGCGAGCGGGTCGCCGCGCGAACGCGCCAACCGTTCGATTACGTCAGCAATCCGGAGTTCCTCAAGGAAGGCTCCGCGATCGACGACTTCATGAAGCCCGAGCGGATCATCGTCGGCGCCCGGGACCCCAAGGTGCGGGAGATCATGCGGCACCTGTACGCGCCGTTCATGCGCCGCAAGGAGCGCATCATCTTCATGGACCCGGCCAGCGCGGAGCTGACCAAGTACGCCGCCAACTGCATGCTGGCGACCCGGATTTCGTTCATGAACGAACTGAGCGCGCTGTGCGAGGCGGTCGGCGCCGACATCGAGCTGGTGCGCGCCGGCATCGGCAGCGACGCGCGGATCGGCAACGCCTTCCTGTTCGCCGGCGCCGGCTTCGGCGGCAGTTGTTTTCCCAAGGACGTCCGCGCCCTGATCCACACAGGCCAGGAGCACGGCGTGCCGATGAACATCATCCAGGCGGTCCGGCAGGTGAACGCCGAGCAGCAGAGGCGCTTCGCGCAGAAGGTGCTCGACTACTACGTCGGCAGAGAGACCCAGACCACGCTGGCCGTGTGGGGACTGGCGTTCAAGGCGCGAACGGACGACGTCCGCGAGTCGCCGGCGATCTTCTGCGTCGAGGAATTCCTTAAGGCCGGCATGCAGGTGCAGGCCCACGATCCGGAGGCCATGGGCCCGGCGCGGCAACTCCTGGGCGAGGCCGTCATGTTCTGCCAGGACTACTACGAAGCCCTGGACGGAGCGCAGGGACTGGTGATCCTCACGGACTGGCAGCAGTTTCGCAATCCGGACTTCGAGTTCATCGCCAGGAAGCTGTCCCGTCCGGTGATCTTCGACGGGCGCAACCTCTACGATTCGGCGTACGTGCGCTCGGCCGGCATCGAATACCACTGCGTCGGCCGGCCCAACGCCTGACGCCAGCCGATTCGCCGCACCGTCCGGGATGGCTACGTGCCTTGCGGGGCCGCCGAGGAACTCTGCTCCGACGGCGACAGGGTCGAATCCGCCGCGTCGAGACGCCGCGGCTCACGGCGCTGGCCCGGCAGGGCGGGATAACCTCGCCAGCCTTCGGTCAACCCCTGAACGATGTGGAGAATCAGGACATCGTTTGTCTGCGCATCCCAGTCGCGGCGGACCACGGCGGCCGGTCCGGCCGTCCGGGTCAACGGCGACAGGGCGCCCCACAGCGCGCTTCCGACGGCGGCGACGGAGATGCCGACCTCCGGCGCGACGCGCGGCGCGGGCCAGTTGGGCATCGCCGCCCGATCCAGCAGATGGCTCAGACGCTCGGCGTCCGGGCGGACACAGGCGGCCAGGTCGGCGACGGACAAAGAATCCACCCAGACCTTGACCACCTCGAGCGTGAACAGGACGCCGAGATCGGAACTGCGGGCCTGCGGGTCCTGGAGGTGCCGGACGACGCACTGCGCCCAGGCCTTCGGTTCCAGCGCCAGATCGCGCAGAGACTGTCCGATGCGCGATCGCAACGTCTGCCGGAAGGCCTCGGCCAACTGACGGTCCCAGTCCGCCGCCAGCAGGTCGAACAGCACCTCGCGGCCCGGCGTCGCATCGGACATGCCTTGACGCAGAAGGGCCTGACGCGGGTCGAGGGTGAGCCGGTCGATCCACTGGACCATGGCGGTGACCTCGCGAATCAGATCGTTTTCGCGGGTCGGGATGCTGATGCCGCCGGCCAGCGGCTCGGGGACCTTGGGAATGCGTTCGATCAGCCGGACGCGACCGACGCGCGGTCTCAGGGCCAGCGCCGCCGCCACGCCAATCGCCACCAAGCCTGCCCCGTGGCAGCCCCATCGCAGTGAAGCATCGGTCCCGAGAGGGCTCGTCGCCCGCAGGCACAGAACCAGCCATGCCGACGCCAGGCACAACAGCCCGAACGCGCGCCACGTCCAGAACGGCGGACAAAGATGGTCGGGCGCCTCTTCGCACTTGGGCTGATCGGCGCGAACCTGAACCGGTCCGGTGAGGATCACGCTGACGCCGATGACCGCCAGCAGGGCGGCCACCCCGGATTGCAGGGCCGTGGCCACAGTCCACAGATCGGGCCAGAGCGACCACGCGACGGCGACCACGCCGCACCCCGCCAGCGCGATCGCCAGCGAGCGCATCCACAGCGGGGCACGCTTGCGGTAGGAAACGACGGGAGCCGCCTTGCCGACGTCGCATCCTTCCGGCACGACGGTCCTGCTGTGCGTGGTCCAGCCGGTGGGCTGAGTCGCCAGCACAGCCGCGGCCAGGCACAGCAGAGCCCCTCCGAGGGCGAAGACGCGTTCTTCAGAGAGCAACCCCGCCGCCAGACCGACAAAGCCCATGACCAGAAACAGCAGTCCGAATCGCCAGGCGGTCGTCCCAGCTGGGCGGCTCACGCTTGCTTGCGTCCGGGTCTGGCCGATCGGAGTGAAGCGGTCCACCCAAGCGTCTTCGGTCTTGCCGAGCCAGACTCGCATGGGTTGATACGTCTGTTCGTCCTGACGGCGAAGCACCTCGGCCGCACGGCTGCGGACTTGCTGGCGCTCGACGAGCTTCTGCCGCGTCAGCAGACATCGAAGCCGGGGTTCGGCACACTTGAGAAGATGGCTAAGGCTCGCCAGGGGCGCACGGCCGCAGATGCGTCCGACGGCGGCGCCGATCGCTTCGCAGGCATCCTTGTTACGCACCACCAACTCGTATGCGGCGGCATCCGGCTCATCGGCGTCGCTCGGGCGGGCCTGCGAGACGGCCTCGTAGATGCTCTCGATCCGTTCGACGAGCTTCTGCGCTTCTTCGTCGATATGTCGGCGACGCTCCTCGGCAAGGACCTCCTGGTACAGGCCGGCGAGGTCCTCGTGGACCAGTCGTTGCGCCGTGCGGCGGATCACCTCCGGAAGGTTCAGGTGGATCGCGCGCAGGCCGAACGATCCGCAGACGTTCAAGACACTCTCCTGCGGCGTGATGCGGCGTCTCTCGTTTTGCCGAAGGGGACCTCGGCAGGTCACCCCATGGTGAAGGAGAAACTGAGCGGCGAACTGGTCCATCTGCTCGGGCCGCTCGAACCACATGCCGCCGGCGTCACGTCCGTCGAGCAGGTAGATCTTCTGGGCGAGCAGATCGTCCTGAAGGCGGGCCGTCAGGCGGGTCCAGGCTTCGAACCAGAGATCGTCGAGTTCGCGGCCGGACGCCGCGGTCCGGCCCGTCAGCGCGACGATCGCCATGTCGTGGGCCGGATCACCTGTCCGCAGCAGCTCCATCGCGGGCAAGGCCCGGTCGACCGAGCCGGCCTCCGACAGATCGATCAGGATGTACGAGCTCATGCGGACACGGCCCGGGAGGTTCGCATCCGCCGCCGGCTCCTTCGAGTGCAGCGTGCGAATCAGCGACGCGACGGTCGCCGACAGGGACTCTTCGGACAGGCCATTCGTCTGGCTGCAGGCCGGAATGTCGAAGTCGGAAAGCCAGGTCCAGTGGCCCGCCGCGACGCGCCGTCCCGCCGGGTCCATCGACAGAAAGGCGAACGGACCCTGTACGGGCACCGTCAGGCCCCTGGCCGTTTCGGCAAACGCGGCCACCGTCTGCTCGGCGCGACACCCGACGGCGACGAACAGAATCGGCGCCGGGCCGATTCCTTTCGCTTGTGTGTCATTTCCGCTCACGAACGCTCACCAGCCTTCCATCAGCATCTCGGCTCGTTCAGAAGTTCATCACGTCGGCAACGTCCACCTCTTCCTTGAACCTCCTGAGGTCCTCGCGGCAGGCGCCGAGCACGTCCCTGGCGATCTTCTGCTCGCTTTGCGGGACCGTCTCGATGCACTGCTCGACCTGCTCGACTACGTGCTCCAGCAGCGCCAGACCCCTGCTCAAGCCTCCCTGCACCGCGTCGCAATCGGTCAAGGCGATCTCCTGGAGAATCAGATCGATCCGCGAGTTCGTGCCGCCCTGAAGCTCGGCCAGGTGAATGGAAGTGGCCGGATCGCTCAGGGAGCGCAGTTGCTGCCGCAGCCGCTCGTTCACGGTCTCGGTCATCCGGCGGAAGGAGCCCACCTTGGCGGCGCCGGCCTCGTAAATCTGTCGTTCGAGCAGGTTGCCCTGCCGGCTCGACTGGTCCCGCCATTCGGCCAGGGCGCTCTGAAAGGCGGTGTACCAGTTCTTGTCCAGCCACAGGTCGGAGAACTCGAATCCCATCCGCCGGACGTATTCGTCGGTGGCCGCGACGTACTTGCTGTAGCGGCTGATTGCCTCCAGGCAGAAACCATAGCTCAGTCGCATGAGCTGGAGCCATTCGCCGGTGTGTTGATTGCAGGCCTCGGTGACGCCCGCCTCGCGAAGGCTGACCTCCATGTTGTGCGTCAGGAGCGTCGGCACGCAAGACCCGACGACCTGCTGGGCGACGGCCACCGACAGCGGCGAGGCGTACTTGCGCGACTTGTCCAGATCGATCTTCGGCTCGGCCAGGCGCCATATCTCGCAGATGCTCCGGTAGTAGGGATGGTCGTTGATCGACTGACTTGCCGACGGCCCGTTCCGGAACAGGTCCCAGCTATGGCGCTCGATGTCGTTCAGAAAGCGCTTCATGCCCTCTGACAGTCGGGCGAGTCCTTCGGCCAGCCGATCCTCCACGACGCGGACCTCCGCCAGTTCCGTTTTCGGCTCGCGGATGGACAGGATACATGAGGTCAGGACGGGCTTGATCAGGCTCTGCCGGAAGTCTCTGGCGGCGACCGCGTCCAGCGCCTCCTCAGATTCCAGCGGCAGACACAGCGGGGTCGAGAAGAAATCCGCCTCGCGGTCGCGTCCGGCCGGACGCGGTGAGGCGGTTCCCACGTCCGTCACGGCGTCACCGTTGCCGCCGGTCTTCTCGCCCAGCGACTTGCGCTGCCATGCCAGGGCAATGACCGCGTCGAGGGACTGCTTGCGGACCCGCAAAACGCGAGCGGTGGTCTTGAGCGATTCGGTCAGGTGTTCGTGGAGCAGCGCCTCGGCCATCGGCGGCCAGCAGGCGTCGATGGTCTTGTCGATCGCCGGCACCACGTCGCTCGACGTCCAGGACAAGGCCGGCACGCGGACCGCCAGCGTTTCCATCGCGCTGCGGGCCTGCGTGAGGATGTCCGCGACCACGGCATTGATGTTGGTCGGAGCGGATGTCTGCTTGTGAGCGAGCATCGCCTCGACCGCCTCGGTCCAGGCGTCCAGGCAGGCGCCGATCTGGTTGAGCGGCTGCAACGGCTCGGCGTTGAAGAAATCCTCTTCGATCATCTCGTCCACCGCCGCGAGCAGCGCTTCGATGGGCTTGTGCGGAGCGACAAGTTTCTCCGCCTCCTTTCGCGCCAGCGGAACGAGCGAGACCTCCAGGTGACGGCGGAGACTGGCGAGCACGCTGGAGACGACCTCCGGCGATGTCCCCTTGCCGGACGGCTCCCAGGGGAAAGAGATCGTCGGTGGGACAAGCTCTTTCGCCGAAGGGGCGAATCCGGCGCTGTTGGCGATTCGCTGCTGCACCTGTCGGCGATAGTGGGGCCGCCCGTTGTTCTGGCCGGCGTTGAGGTTCTCCAGGTCGGCCAGGACGCGCGACTGAATGTTGTGTGTTCGGTGTCCCGGCACGCCGCACCAGAAACCGTAGCTCGAAAAGCACTGCCGATGGTTGTTCACCGGGTCACGCTGCGGCAGAATCTCCGCCAGTTTGTTATTGGCGTCCGAGCGCACCTGCTGGCTCAGCGGCTCGACCGTCAGCGCCCGCAGCGCGCGAGCGATCAGCCGGACCAGGTGCTTGCGGTCGCCGCTGCCCATGTCGACCTGGCCGTTGAGCAGGTAGAGGAAGTTGAACGGTCCCGTGTCCCGCCGGAAGCAGTCCTCTCCGCTGCGGTCCGTGCGGTAACGGACGCGGATGTCCGAACGCCGTTCGTCGCTGAGAAACTCGATCTGGTCCAGCGTTGCACACGCGGTCGCTTCGAGCTTCGGCCGCAGCATCGGGTCAATGCGAAAGGCATCGGGCAGCAGCAGGTGGCCGACGATCTCCGCCGGCTTCGGAAACGACTCCCGCGACCACCATCGCAGGTTGTACGCCATGTCGATGAGCATGCCGGCGCCGGTCCCGCCGCACACGCTGCTGGCGATGTGGACCACCGGCGCGCCGTCGGAGGCCAGAACGAAGGGGCCTCCGTTCTCGTCCAGAGGCTGTTGCGTGCTCGTGCGAAGGCTGCTGAACCGCGTGGCCGCCGCCTCGTGGATGATGCTCTCGCGCAGCTCGAAGAACACCAGCCGGCCGAGGCGCGGAATGCCCTGGCAGCCGTAATCGGCGAAGGTGGCGTCCTCGCGGAAGCCGCGCATCCAGTCCAGGTGCGGATGGAACTCCGGGAAGCTCGCGTTGTCCCGCACGACCTCGCCGACGTCGAGATAGTGAAACAGGTTGATGAAGTCCGACAGGATGCCCTCGGGCGGGCCGCCGTCGTCGGAGGCGTCGGTGTCGAGCTTCAGGAAGCGGATGAACGGCGGTACGGTGCCCAGCAGCTCGCGAATGTAGTGCTCGACCCACTGGCAGACGAGCACCCCGGTGCCCCCCAGACCGACGATCAACGTCGGGCGTACGATGATAGGACTGTCACTCAGTCGCATGGTCTGTTTCCTCGCGTCTTCTTCGGCGACTTTCAATTGTCATTGGCGTTCATACACCCATTTGTGACTCGACCGTCTCGACCGGGCTGGGCGGCTCACCGTTTCGGATTCGCACGCTGACCCGTATCGATCGGGCGGTTCCGTCCATCTGATAGGGCAGGTCCAGGCTGATCGACGCGGCCTGTCCCGGATTCGGGATTGGGATCGCGCCGGTCTGGCCCGACCACACCCGGCCTCGCCTGGCCAACGGCCCCGTCCAGACGCACAGCAGCCCTTTCTCCACGTGCCGGGCGCCGGCGCCGATTCGCGGCGTGATCAGCGCCCACGCCCACCGTCGCGGACAGACCGCACGCCGGAGCACGACGCCCGCCGAGGCGATTACGGCAACCAGCGGCCCAAAGCCGGCGGCCTTCGACCGGCTCATCGCGTGCGCAACGTGCAGGTCGATGTCGGTCCGCAGAGGCGTCTCCCGCAGGTCGATGACCACGGGGCTGTGGAACGATACAGGTTCGACGGTGGCGATATTCTCCGCGAGCCGGACATCCAGACCGAGCCGGCCGGGACGAGGAGCCAGCAGCTTCAGCACGAACACCGCCGCCAGCAGCACCGCCGCGCCCAGCAGCGCCCACCAGCACCACGGCGTGACCTTGGGGGTCGCGATCGTCACGAACGTGACGTCGGTCCATTCGGAGATCTGCATCCCCTCGCCAGACCCCGGCATCGCATAGGTCGCGCAGCCGACGACGGCATATCGGTGCGTCGTCGCGGGTCTGGGCCAGCCCCAGAAGCCCCGATGGCCCAGTCGGGGGAGAATCCTCACCGCGGGTTCCGCCTTGCTGCCTTCCACGCTGAACGCCTGGGTTGAGGGGCTTTTCGTTTTCAACTCCTGTATGAGCTGCGAAGACGGCGGCTGGCCGGGCGCATCGCGGTCGCGGGCCGGCCACAGGTAGACGGTCGTTGGGCCTTGGGACCACTGGCCCGTCAGTTCCGGCGCTGCGCGGAAGACGGGCCTGGCCCACAGCGCCGTCGAACCGTTGAAATCGATACGCCCTGCGGCCGACTCGATCTCAGCGCCGGTCCGATTGCCCCGAAAGGCCAGCCGCTCCAGCACCGGCGGCAGAACGCGCACGTTCGGATGCTCCCAGCGAACCAGCTCCTGGCCCTGGGACGACAGTCGGAACTGCACGCTGCCGCTGGCGGGGTCCTCCAGCGGGGCCAGCAGCTCCGGGCTTTTCAACGAGAGCGGCACGGCCTCGTCGGCGCCCGATTCGATCGCGTGAACGCTTCCTTCCTGCCAGACGGGCCGGGCCGAGGGCAACTGGAATTCGAAGGCCATCGCGGCAACCTGCGGCGCGCCGGCGCTCTCCTTGTGGACAGTGACACGGTATTCGAACGGCCATTGCCGCACGCCGGGTGTGATCCACGCCGCCGGCGCCAGGACCGGGACGACTTCGTGCGGCTGGATCGACAGCAGCACGGGCGTCGTCAGGCTGGCGACGATCTGGCCGGATTGCGGATCACGCCCGACCATCTCCACCGCATATTGACCGTTGTCGCCAACCTGGGCCTCTCGCGTCAGCGAGCCGCCGGCGAGGTCGCCCTCCACGGAGAACGCGGTTGTCCATGGCGCCTCCGGCGTCGGACGTCGCAGCACGCGCAGCGACATGCCCGGCGGCGCCGTGGTCCAGTTGACCGGGCGCACGGCGATTTGCAGACGCGTGGAAAGCTGTGTCGTCACCGCCGACAAGCCGCCGGAACCGGTCGCCCAGATTTGCGAATCGAACAGAGAACTCTGACCGGACGATGTGAGACGCTGCACGCTTAGAGCCAGTCGAGGCTCCCTGATCGCCAGATGGCCGGAGGCGCGTTCCGTTGCGGGTGCGGCCTGTTCCCTCGCAAACTCGATGCGCATCTCCACCGCCGCCCGTCCGATGTTGCGCGGAACGTACGGGGCGTATCCCTTCAGCTCGCATCGTGTGGCTCGGCCCTGGCGCGTGTCGCTGGGAGTCAGCGCCGTCCATTCGATCGAGTCGCTGACGTCCTGCACGTCGCCGAAGGGCGACGTCACCGTCACGCGGCACGATGTCTTGACCTGATCGATCCGCTCGCTGTGTTGCGAGTTGCCTGCGATGTAACCGCCGAACACGATGCGCAGCGGGATTCGGACCGGCTCCCATGTATGGCACGCCACGTCCCGGCCGGTTTCTTCTCCGATGCTCAGCTCCTCCAGCAGCAGGCGTCGGTCGCGCGCGTGGACCCGGCCGGCGTCGAGCTTGATCTCGACCGGCGTTGCCGCCGCAGGCGGCCTTGTGACCACGTACACGTGCGCCGGATACGTCTGTCCCGATTGCAGGGGCTCGGGCAGAGTCTGCTCGAGCGACGCCTGACGCTCGCCCGCGGCAGGAGTCACGCTCAGACTCACGGGTCCGTCCGCGCCGGGACGCGTCAGCTCCAGACGAACCGACGAGATATCCTGGCCGGGCTGCCATTGGGTCGTGAGGCGAACCGGCTCGCCGCAGTAGAGGGTCTCCGCCAGGCCCTGGGCCGGCGCCTCACCGGGCGGCTGATAAAGGGCCCATCGCAGCAGGCCCGTCGCGATCGGGTCGACGACCGCATAGGTCTTCACGGCCCCCTGGAGGCCTTCGATCGTCCCGTCGAGGCTGATCTCGCACCGGTCGGCGCGGGGCAACGGAACCTCGGATTCGAGAGCATACGTCGCCGCCAGCGTGCGTCCCTTGTAGCCGGTCGGCTTCGGCACGCCCACCAGGCGAACGCTGGGCGTCATCACCTGCGCCGTGTTACTGGTCAGGTCGACCGTTCGCAGTCGCACGCCGCTGAGCGTCTCGGGGAACATTTGTGCGACCCGCTCGCGGTCGGCGTCGAAGACCGGAAACGCCGAGACCGTCACCAACTGGCGGTGAAGCTCGCCCACCCATAGCGCCTCGCGCGGGTCGCTGAAGGTGCACTCGACTCGCACCGGCGCCGGTCCATAGGCCAGTTCGAAGCGGGGCAAGCGGAACGGCATGACACCGGCGGACGTCTCGACCTGCGCCTCGGCCCAGCCGGAGACTTGCATCTCGCCTTCGGGCAGTTCCATCGGCCCGGCGAGGAGATTGTCCTGATCGTCCTTTTCAAACGTCCAGCTCGTCTGGGCAAGCGGCTCGACGTGGAGCGTCCCGGACAAGGGCTTTGCGCCCGAGGTCCCTTCAGGCGCCAGACGAAACGCCACCGACTGGCCTCCGTGCAGGTTGATGGACAAAGGCTCCGACAGATCGGACACCGAGCCGAGGACCTCGCCCGATGCCCCGACAGCGTTCAGACGAACGCAGGGCGGATGCACCAGCACGTCGCTCGTCGCATCGGCCAGCGAGACGTCCGCATCGCCGATACGGTGGACCAGCTCGCCTCGAAACTCGTACAGACCGAAGGCCTCGATGGTGAAGGGATCGCTCTCGTAGAGCCGCGAAGGGGCCGTCCACTGCCCGCCGTCCAGAGGCGACGGCTCGCTCTGACCCTGAGACGCGAAGGTCAGGCGGACCGACAGAGCGCCCGCCGGATCGCTCGTGCGGATGGAAGTCCCCTTGTGACGATCGACCACGTGCGCGGCGATCTGTCCCTGTTCATACACCCACCAGGGCGATGCGGGCCGAGGTTCCAGTTGCACGACGAAGTCGGGTATGCGATAGAGGCGCGCCCCGGCCGGCGGCGAGAGCGTCCAATATCCCTCCCAGGCTCGCTCCATCGCGTCGGGCCGGCGAAGAATCGTCGCCTGCCACTGGCTGCTGGTCACGCTGTTGCTGCGAATGCCCGCGTCCGCCTCCAGCCGTGCATCGAGGGCCCAGACGCGTGTCTGTGCGTCCGCTGCGTTTGCGGGCGGCGCGATGCTCAGAGCCGCCGGCGTGCGACCGACGATCACGGTCGCCCAGTCGTATCGGCTGATCGCGGCCTTTTCAGCCAGCGCCGCGCCCAGGCCGAAGACATCCAATAGAATGTCGGGCAGCCCCACCGTGCGCGTGATGCGATAGGCCTTGCCGCCGGTCAGCGAGGCCAGCGCCGCCATCATCTGCTCTGCCGTTCGTTCCGACGACGGCGTGTCGCCGACGCCGGCCCCGGTGCGATAGGACGCTCGGTTGACGATCACAGGGTACACGCGAATGTCCTGCCGGGCGAGCCTCGTGGCCGCATTGAGCAGGGGGCCGCCGGTCCTGATGTCGCGCGCCGCATCGCGCGGATCGCCGCGACTGAGGAGGATGATCTTGCCCGGGCCGTTGCCGTGCTGCCGTCGTGCCGCCTGAATCCGCGCCAGCGCCCAGTCCAGGCCCTGATCGAGCTCGGCATAGAAGCTTCCAGTGAACGCCGGATCGCGCACCATATTGCGACAGGCGGCCTCGTTGAGGTAACTGCCGCCCCAGGCCAGCAGCGGCGCCGTTTCCTCGCTGGGCAGGCTGTACCGGACGCGGTCCGAGAAATGGCACACTCCGACGTGGAGGTTGGAGTAGAGGTATGGCAGGAACTGCATGGCGATCAGTTGCGCATCGGCGCGGAGCGTGACTCGCCGACCCCGACCGTCGTCGGCGGGGGTGTCTGCCCGGTCCATGCCACCCGAGACGTCGACGGCGATCACCACGTAGCAGGGCGGCGCGCCCGTCAGGACCGCGTCGGAGGTCTGTGCCGTTGCGGCGTCCCTCGCGAATGTGCCGACGAGCAGAGCGGCAACGAGAATGAACGAGATTCCTCTATACATAGCACTCCAGAGACGTCAAACGTCCCTCATATCTCCTGCCGGTCGGACGGCGCAGAGCCAAGCGGCGTCCTGATCGTCGCGATCCGGCCGATGATCTCCTGTTCTGTGATGCGGCGTACGGCGTCTTCGGCAAGGCCTTCGGCCCACGCGTCGAGGCCGTCGAGCACCTGCCGTTGCAGGGCCGGCGGATCCTGATCGTGGCGTCCGGCGAGGTAGAGGCACGCAGCGGCCCGCCGGACCTGATCGTTTGCGTCGAGTCCCATCCCCAGCGCCCAGCCGATGTGCTCCGACGCCTCCTGAACCTTCGCAGGCTCTGAGTCGAGCAGCCTTTCGGCCATGGCCAGACAGCGCGTCTTCTCGCACGATTCGAGAAACAGCCGCACGGGATTGCGCGGGTCCGATCGTCCCGCCAGACCCGAACCTCTGGCCGGCCAATGGTCCAGGCATCGTCCGGCGATGGCCGAAATGTCGGCGATCGCCTCTACCGGCGCATCGGCCAAAGCAGGCGTCAACGTGCTTCGCAGGCATTCCCACAGACGCGCAAATCGCCCGGGGTTTCCGTGCAGTTCGCGGAACGCCCGATTCACAAGCGAGCCGGCGCGGTTCAGCAGGTCGCGACGGTGGCTCTGGCCGCGCTGCTCAGAGCCTGCTGGTGGCGCCGGCAGCATGTGACGGGCCGCTGCCTCGAGAGCCGTCCGCATGTCGGTAGCCGCCCCCGACGCCGTCGCAGAGGGCCGCTCGCCCGTCAGGCCGAAGAACGGGGCGATCGTGTGCCAGGAGTCGGGACAGAGCGTCAGCACGTCCGCCAGAAGCGCCTCGACTCTCTCGGGCAGGGCCGGCTCGCTCGACCACTGGGCCAGCGCGGTTCGCAGCCGGAACTGCGCCTGATGCGCGTCGAGCTGGTCCCGCAGGCGGGACCAGTCTTCCACATGTCCGCTCGGATCGTTGAGATGGCACTGCGCCAGGGCCGCGTACGCCGAGTCGGGGACCGGGGCGGTCCAATCGGCCGGCCATGTGCGGCGAAGCTGTCGCAGAGGCTCGCGGATTCTCTTTCGCACGTCCAGTCGCCTCAGGCGACCCAAGTGCCGCTCGGCTCGAAAGGAAAGCTCCTCCAGCAGACCGACAAACTCGGCGCCGGCCTGCGGTCCCAGCCGGGACTTGTGCTCGGCGAGCCGGTGTTTGAGGTCCTCGATCTGCCGTTCGGCGGCGGTGAGATTCGTGAGTTTGCAGACCCGCTCCAGTTCGCTGACGAGTCGCGCGCAAGTTCGCTGGAGCTGGAGCTGCCGGAAGTCCTTCTCGTCGTCTTTGATCCGGAGCAGCTCGGCCTCTACCTGCGCCAGCAGCTCGTCCCGACGGACCTGGTGGTCCACCGCGACGAGGATCTTGCGCTGCACCTCCAGACGCGAGCGCGCCAGCTCGAAGCTGCCGGCGGCCACCAGACCCTCGATCTCGGCCAGCTCCTCCAGGGCGGACTGCTCGGCTCGCCGTCCGGGATGGTCCTGCGACAGGAGGGAGGAAGGAATCTGATTGCCCAACAGCAGTGTCGCCGCTTCGGCATAGCGATCGTGCGCGCACACGGGCAGGTCGTCACCCCAGAGCAGCAGTTCACACGACGCTTCGCGCGCCGGGGTCTGTTCGGCGGCCTGTGTCGGATCGAGTGACATCGCTTGCGCCGCCAGACGTGACGTCAGATGATTGAGAGACCGCCAGGTTGGATCGCCGAGAATGGACGACTCCTCAGGTCCATGCATGGACGCACGGTCCGCGTGGGACGCCGCTCCCAGCCAGTGGCGCCTGGCCTCTTCGGGAAGTTGGAGGAAGTACTCGGTGAGTTGTCCATCGACGGCCTGCGTGAGGTTGTCCACCTCGATGGCCACGTTGATCACGTTGAGAAGATTGAAGCACGCGGCCGGAAGCCCCGTCACCGGAGCCGGCCTGCCGGAACTCGTGTCCGACGGGATCGCCGATTTCGCCAGGTCCTGCACGCCGTCCAATCGTCCCAGCCGGATGCACAGCGCGCCGCGATTGTTGTAGGCCAGAAGACGCAGGTGAGACTCCCGGCACCGCGCCTGGAGAAAGGCATCGTAGTAGCTTACGGCGGTCTCGAAACGCTCGCTCAGCTCGTTGAGCCAGGCGGCGCTCCACAGGAAGCGAGCACGAATGTTCGGCACGGCCCAATGCCATTGGCACAGCGACTCGACCCGCGTGCGAAGCGCGTCGATGCCCTCGGCGCGGACGCCCCGCCGGTACATCGACCGCAGCCGGACGAGCAGTTCGGCGGCCAGCGCCTCCAGACACGTTGAGCCGATCGCACGCTCCAGCGGCTGTTCCGTCGCGCCGTCAGAGCTCTTGGCCGGATCGTGTCGATCGAGCCGGCCATCGAAGACCATCTGCGCCAGAGAGATCGGCATCACCTTGGCGTCATGATTGTCGATACGGACTCTCAGCATAGAACTCTCGTCCACTCGAGACTCAAACGCTCGGATTCCTACGCTCTTCTCCACCCCATCCGTGGCGCCGCGTCGCACGTGTCTCGGCGCAACACGCGACGATCGTCTCGGCTTCCCGGCGGCAGTTCCAGGCAAGCGTCCCGACGAGCGCGCCCGATCTCCCCGGGGAGATCGCTGCTCGGCGCGCACGATATTATGCCCGACCGGACGCTCTTTGTCCAATGGCAATTCTCCGGATGCAGACCTCGGCGTCGGTTCATCGGACCTCGGATCGGCCGGATCGCCGCTCATGTGAACGTAGGGAATTTCGCGAAATGGAAATCTGTGAAGAACGAGGAGTGATCTGCGACCGAAGCCGATCGATGGATGGCGCCTCGAGAGTGGCTGCTATGCGTGGTTGGCTACCAGCAGAATCCCGTCGCAGATTCCCTTGAGCCAGTTGACTTCCTCCGACTCGCCGACGAGGGGACCGCCGTTGTGGAAGAGCATCGAGTCCCACAGGGTATCGGGCAGCTGGAAATCTTTCGTCAACGTCGTCACGGTGTTCATGGCCGAAAAGAGCGCCACAAGCACCTTGGTCTCCGCCGGCAGCTTCTCATATGTCACGCGTATGAAACGTTCGACGTTGCTGCCGCTCTGCCGGTCAGACGTATCCTTGTCGTGTGATGGCCCCGTCATTCCCTCGGGGGTAGACCCGTCCATAGATCGTCCTTTCGCCCCATCACAGTGCTGCCTCATGGCTGACGTCAGCGCTTCGAACCGGTCCGCGACGCCGGCAGGCTCGTTGTCGTCCGGACGACCTCGGCGCTGCCGCGCGGTCGTCCTTGCTCCGAAACGAACCTTCGGAGCCCATCTCCACCCGGCGATCCGCTGTCGCCTTTTCCCCAAGATCGGCATTCAGTCTATGATCGCCGGTGGACTCGTCAATTGTGGAGACTACGTATTTTGCCCCGCGACAATCCGCGGGCGCACAACCCGGAAAACTGGAGATCGCAGGTTGCCTTTTCGGAAAAGCAGGCCGATGCGAGCGGCTCGAAGGCGGTTCAGCGGCCGATGGGCTCCATGATGTACTTGATGAGGTCCCGTCGGCTGATGATGCCGACAAGCTCCCCATCGGCCAGAATGGGGACCCTGCGCAGATGGTTGTTGATCAGACACTCGCAAATGGCAATGATGTCGTCGTCCTCGTCGAAGCTGATGACGTCGTCGGTCATGTAGTCTCGTGCCGTGCCGCTGGGCGCGTCCTGGCCGCACAGAACGCCGATCAGGTCCTTCTCGGTGACGATGCCGACCAGTCGGCCCGACGGTTCGACCACCGGCAGGCCGGTGATGTCGTTCTCGATCAGCAGCTCCACGACTCTCGCGACAGGGGTGTCGGGCTGGACGCTCACGACGTCGGTTGACATGATGTCTTTCGTCTCGTGCATATCGAAACCTTTCGGTTGGCGTAGAGCCGAGCAGGTTCTTCCCTACGCGGGAGCCTTCTCCGTGAGCCATTGCTCTTTGATGTGTTGGATGACGTCCTTGCGGCTGATGATGCCGACCAGCCGACCGTGGTTGAGGATGGGAACGCGCCGGAAGTGGCTGGCTGCCAATCCGTCCGCGACGGTCCCAATCTCCGTCTCCTGGTCGAACGCCACCACCGCCCTGGTCATGTAGTCCTCGACCTTCCCGGGCCGGTCTTCCACCTCATAGAGCAGCTTCAGGACGTCCTTCTCCGTGACCACGCCCACCAGCATCCGATCCTTGTCGATGACAGGCAGGCCCGTCACGTTGTTCTCCACCATCATCCGGATCGCCCGATAGATGTCCGCGTCCTTGGATACGGCCACGACCTCGGTCGTCATGATGTCCTTTGCCTTGAGCATGTGGCAAACCTCCCATGGCCTACAGGCCCCATAATCGTACTTCCTCCCTCCGTCGTGTTTATCGGCTGGCGGGAGGCCTCAGATGAGGATTTCCTGGGGTTTTGGGCTATCTGGACGGCGTTTCGGGGGCCCCGCTCCGGTTGGGGGTGTCTGTGAAAATATCCTGGCAGCCGTGTGGCAGCGGCAAGCGCAGGCTTGCCGATGGTGATACGCATGCCGTCGAAGCCATCGGCAAACTCCGCCTTGCTCCGTTTGCCGCTGCCACACATGGCGCTCCGTGGTGGAAAACGGGCCTTGCCGCGAAATTCGCACAGACACGGTTGGGGCGTTGGGGCGGTTTTTCCTTGAAATTAGGCCTGCTGAGTGGTAAAATAGGAGGATTATGGACGTGTGAGCGGTGGGTGAAGGGAGTCGATTCAATCCTGGATTCTGTTGGTTCGATCCTGACGGCTGCATGCAGATCATAGCGGTTGCGAATCAGAAGGGCGGCTGCGGCAAGACGACCACCGCCATCAACCTGGCTGGGGCCTTTGCCCTGATGGGCTACAAGGTTCTGCTGCTGGATTTCGACCCGCAAGGACACGCCACCCTCGGCCTGGGGTACAATCCGAACGAGCTGGACCTGACGGTGTACGATTTCATGGTCGGCGGCAACGCCCGCCTGGCGTCGATCATCCAGCGGACCAACATCGACAACCTCCACCTGCTGCCGGCCAACGTGCTTCTGGCCGGGCTCGACCTGGAACTGCGAACCGCTCCCGGCAAGGAACTGATTCTGGGCGAGCAATTGCGGCCGATCGCCGACTGGTACGACATCTGCCTGATCGATTGCCCCCCGACGCTTGGGCTGCTCATGCTCAACGCCCTGACTGCCAGCACGAACGTGATCGTGCCGGTGCAGGCCCATTTCTATGCCCTGGACGGCCTGAAGCGTCTGCTCGACACGATCCAGGTGATCCGGACGCGGTTCCACCCCTGCCTGGTCCGGCCGATGGGGCTGCTGCTGACCTTCGTGGAGGGCCGCACGCTGCTGAGCAAGCGGGTCGAGGATGGCATGCGTGGCCTTTTCGGACCCCTGGTGTTCGACACCGTCATCCACAAGACCATCACCCTGGCCGAGGCGCCCAGCGTCGGTCAGGCCATCCAGACCTACGCACCCGACAGCAGGGGGGCCGCTGAGTACGAAGCCCTCGCGAAAGAAGCCCTCGGCCGGCTCCAGACGCCTGACATCATCAACATCACGCCGCAGGAGACGGACGTCTGCGAAACGTGCGCCGAATGCGGCTACGAGGATTCGCACTCGGTCTGAAGGACCCTGACGATCTTCCGCGCGTATGGCAGCGTTGCCTGCTTGCGGTAGCCCCTTGGGCCGCCGTTGTGTATGCGGGCCTTCTCCAGAAGGCTGCGATCCCGCCCGTAGTGCGTCAGGTAAGCTCGTACGACCTGGCGGGCCTTGCAGGGGTCGACGGCCTCGTCGTAGCTCCAGTCCACGCCCAGAATTCTGGTCCCGTCGATCCAGTAGCGGCGGTGGATCTGAAAGGCCCCTCTGGCTCGACCGCTGTCTCCGATGGCCTTTGGATTCGACCGGCTTTCCACGGCCGCGATCGCGTCCAAGAGCCGCTCGAGGTCCGCCTCGTCGCTCGTCCGGGCCCCGGCAACCTGCACGGCAGACAGAAGCCCTGCGACGGCTGCCCATAACATCCATCGCGTCATCGCATAACCTCCGTGCTGGCAATGAGTAACGCTCCAAGAGCGACGCTGCCCCCAAGGCAACGTCCCATATAACAGGCCACAGGGTAATACGCGGGCGACGGCCGCTTGGTGCAGCGAGGACGGTTAGGGAAAAGGCTGGCTCTGCGTCAGGGAAACGCCTACAGAGCTCATCCGGGGCCGGCCCGATGCAGCCCGGAATCCTCCGACCGGCACGGGGTCCGGCGGTCTCGTCAATACACCGTCACGGAGTGTCGAAACGTGCCGCTAATCGAGCGGCTTGATCCGGATGTTGCGGAACTCGAGATAGTCGCCATGCCCGCAGAAGCCGATGTGGCCCTTGGGGTTCTTCAGGCCCGGGTGGTCTCGGCCATCCATCGTCTTGGGGGTGCTGGCCTTTTCGATGTCGGCGTCGACGATGGTCGTCCCGTTGAGATTGACGGTAATCTGCGGCCCCTTGGCGATCACTTCCTGGCTGTTCCACTCGCCGACCGGCTTCTGGTGGCCTCGCTTGGCGGGTACGACGCCATAGATCGAGCCGTGATACTGGTACGGCTGGAGCGTCGCATATTTGGCCGCCGTATCGTCCAGAATCTGGAGCTCCATGCCTGAGTAGGCGGCGTCACCTGACAGCCCCGTCCGGATCCCCAGCCCGTTGTTGGCCCCGGGGGTCAGCTTGAACTCGAATCGGAAGATGAAGTCGCCGTACTCGTCTGCCGTGTACACGTTGCCGCCGGCCTTCTTCGGGTCGCAGATCATCCGGCCGTCCTGGGCATAGTAGCCGGTCGTGTTGCCGGTCCAGCCGGTCATGTCGCGCCCGTTGAACAGCGGCACGAAGCCCGCCAGTCGCTCCTCGGCGGTCAGAATCTCGCGGATGTAGATGTTCCGGAAGTACAGGAAGTTCCCGTGGTTCTGAAGCTCGATCTGACCGGTCGGATAGATCGGCTTGCTGCGGTCCCAGTAGTTCTCCATCACCACGTTGTCCACGACCAGCTCGCCGTTCAGGTAGACCGTGACGTTCTCGCCGACCATGATGATGCGGAAGGTGTTCCACTCGCCGACCGGCCTGTCCGCGACCTTCGTCGGCTTGCTCGGGTTCTTCTGGTTGTTGTACAGGCCGCCGGAGCCGACTTGGGCGCCGACCGTCCGCAAGGCGGTGTCCCAGATCTGCACCTGAGGCGCGCCGCGAAGGTAGATGCCGCTGTCGCCGGCCTTCTCGATCTTCCAGTCGACGAGCATCTCGAAATCGGCGTAGTCCTTCGCGGTGCACAGGCTGCGGCCCTTGCCGTCGAAGACCAGGACGCCGTCGACCACCTTCCAGTGGGCGACCATGTTGTCGTTGGCCTCTTTCTGCAGCTCGGCGAGCTTGTCCGGCTCCAACGCCGCCCGCTTGTCGGGATTGTCGTACGGGCCTTTGAGCAGGCCCTTCCAGCCGGTGAGGTCCTTTCCGTTGAACAGGGCGGTGAAGCCCTCAGGCGGCTGATTCAGCTGCGCTTGGGCGGTGTACGCCAGCGACAGGCCGATCAGGGAGACAACTGCCAGGATCGTGGTCGAGTGGAACGTCTTGCTTCTCATCGCGATTCTTCCTTTCCGATGCTCGATGTGCCTCGCAAGGGCCCGCTCCGGCTTCATTTGGCCCGGATGTCGCGGCCTCGGAGGCAACGGCAACTGTCACGAGTCTATGCCCATCCGTTGGTCCCGTCAACCCTCCAGCGTCGCGATCGGAGTTCGTCGAGGACTCGGGCGCATCTCCGGCGTCGCCAGCCGGACAAATTGGCTTTGTTTCGCACGATGGCTCCTCTGCCGGCGTCTCGGGCTGCGGCTCCTGCTGCGGCGGCAGCGCTGCGGGGGGTTCGGCGCAGCGGAGCCGGCGGACCTTCTCCAGCTCGTCGAGGGTTCTGTAGAGGCCCTGCTCGATCCGCCGCTCGTACAGGCCCATCCGCTCCAGGACCTTCGCGCAGCGGAAGTCCGAGATCACGATGCGGCCCAGCGCCGAGTCGCGCGGGTCCGGGCCATTCTCCGATCCGAAGTACAGGTGCGCCAGACACCGCTTGGCGTAGGGGGTGTTCTCGCGGGCCAGCAGCGTGTCGAAGACCTCCGCCTGGAGGCAGTCGGCCCGCCGCAGCCGCCAGGCCAGGCCGACGATCCGCTCGGCCAGCACCGCCTCCAGCACGCCCGCCGGGTGCAGCTCCGCCAGCAACTGCGCCCGATAGGTTTCAAACTGCCCCGGGTCCTCGCCGCTGATGACCGTCTTGCGGGCGAGCAGCCCGTGCGTCACCGCGTTCTGCGAAACCACCGCCTTGCCCGCCGCCGTCCGCGGCCCCGTCGACTTCTGCGCGTTCAACCGATTCGCCAACACCTGCGCTTCCGTAGCCATGATCGGCCCTCCACATTTACGATTTACAATTTACGATTTAGGATTTCGTTCTATGACCACTTTACTAACACCTCTCTGTAGCCGTCAACACAAAATCCTCCGCGTTTTTTCTCGCGGCGTGCCCGCTGGCCGTAACCGTCGGCCGCACCGGACGTTCCGGCGGCCCCGGCCAGGATGATTTTTTCGAGAAATTTCCGAGATCGAAACTTCAGACGAAGCACGGCCGCCAGCGTGGTCCCGGTCTCCATCGGAAGCGATGGCGGTTCGTAGTGACGCCGTAAGGCGTTGCCTGTATCGGGATGAGGATGCCCCTTCGACTCCGCTCAGAGCCCGCCCTGAGCGAAGCCGAAGGGGGCAGGCTCTTGCCGGCACGCTACGAACGGCTTCTTGCCGCCGCCCCACGAGATACGCGAGCCGCCCTTGACCCCGACGGGAGACTCCTTTAGGCTATAGCCGGATGGGTGAAGGGAAGCTATGCGACGAGAGGTTCGCGCGAGTGGCCTCCAAATGACGCCCAGCAAGTGCATGCGGAGTGCTAATGATTATCGAAAGTGCTGACCCCAATACAATTCGAGGTGAGTTCCGCCTCACGGCCTTGGTCATCCATCTCAAAGGAAGAGCGAGTTGACGGCAACAACCGACCACAAGTGTTTTACCCAACCAGCCAACAAAGATGAGCGAATCTGGCGCTACATGGGCTTCGCGAAATTCGTGTCACTCATTGCCAATCGCTCGCTTTTCTTCTGTCGGTCGGATTTGCTCGGAGATCCCTTTGAAGGCTCCTTTCCGCAGAAGAACGTGGAAAAGCGTCCAGAAGTCTACAAGAAGATCGGCAAGGACAAGGTGGCCTACCTTGTCGACGCCATACCAGGTATGTTCAAACGGCAAAGACTCTCGACATATGTCAACTGCTGGCATATGAGTCCGCACGAATCGGCCGCCATGTGGAAGCTCTATTCAAAATCGGATGAGGCCATAGCCGTTCAGTCAACATATCGGAGACTGCTTAGCGTGTTGCCACCCAAGGCTTTCGTCGGCCTCGTGAAGTACATAGACTACGAGAAAGAGACTATAGACGAATGGAATACGTTTTCGCCTTTTGTTTACAAGCGACGCTCTTTTGAGCATGAAAGGGAGGTAAGGGGCATCATCCAAGACTTGCCCCCGAAGGATAACAGGGGGGAGACAGGCAAGGAGGATCCTCTCTGTGGCAAAAGTATTGAAGTCGATCTACACCATCTGATCGAGAGAGTCTATGTCGCGCCAACATCCGGGCCTTGGTATTCGAATCTGGTTGAAGAAGTCGTGCGGAAATACGGAATCACTCAGCCAGTCACGCGCTCATCGTTGGATGAACAGCCTATTTGGTAGTCCCCGCAGGATGACGAGAACACGCACCACTACTCAGCGGGGACTGGTATGCAACAGACAGCGTTCTTGCAGGAAGGTGATTCAGGGTCAGCCCTTTTAATTATACTGGGACAAGAACGGCCGGGTCGCGATCTCAGATCGGCGCAGGATGACTCTGTGACAGAGGCGGGCGGCGGATCGCCAAGGATTAGTGAAAGGGCTGACCCCGAAGGGCTGCCGAGGGGCTAAAGTCTCGGGGTGGATATGGCCGATGAGACTAGCGGGCGGCTAACAAGGTGATAACGATCAAGTGCAGAGACGACTATGATCAGAAGCGCGAGGATTCTCAGTTGCTGCATCGCCGGTTATGCCGTCATATACGCCGTCGCCTACCTGAAGATCGTCGAAACCGCACCCTCGCTCCAGGCGGTCTTTGTACTGGTGCCAATTTCCCTCCTCGTCTGGCAGTTGCTTGTTCTTCGTGAACGGTTCCGAGGTATTACGGCGACATCAGCGATCACCGCTCACAAGCGTCTTGATACTCACGACGGGGTGAGGATCTTCTTTATCTTGTGCGTCGGCCACAATCCGCTCGCATCGCAGTACATCTGGGGCTTCTTTCTTTTCACGGCCACAGTTGTCGTCCTTCTTGTCGCTCTTGCATTTATTGTGTCTGTTGAGTCCTACAGGCACCGGACCATAACGGCATCGTTGGCTCTCTGTCTGGTCTTCGCGTACTTCTTGCTTGTGTGGGAAAAGAGTGTCTACGTGATTCATTACGGCGTGCCCATCATCGGGCACTTTTTGGAGAAACCAGAGTACGATGCCAGGTATCGTGTCGAGATTACACCTGAAGATTCACGCAGCAAGCACCAAGGAATCGCTGACATTCATGTCGAGCGTCGATCAGAAATGGATTCTATTGGAGACGAAAACTACCTCTACACATCTCGTGAAGTACACATCAGAAGGCTCTACCTTGCGAACGGCGTAGCCGTTGACATTGCTGCGTCAGACCCATTGGATGATGGTGAGTCCGGGTATGTCACAGATTCCCACGGGAGACGCTGGCACGTGAGGCTTACCACTGAACCAGCGCCATGACTTTCTAACCAAGCCGGTGGCGGGCGGAGGGAGGGGCGAGGGGCAGAACCGATTTTGCAGTGCCGGCTGCCGTGGGCTGGTGGCTCGGTTTTGCGGGCGCGGTCAGGGGGCCGGGCGAGGGGCGAAGCGCAGGCCGAGGGCGGCTTTGGGGAGGTCGATGATGACCTTGTCGACGAGGGTTTGGTGGATGTCGGCGGGGAGGAGGCCTTCCATCTTGGCGGAGGCACACAGGAAGTTGCTGCCACACGTGGCTCTCCGCGCGTACGACGGGAAGCCGTCTGTGGAAAGGCTGCCAGAATTTTGCACTCGGCGGGGTTGAGGGGTTGCGTCGCCGGCGCCGATATGGTTTAATCAGGGCGCTCATGAGCGGCTGCACTTCGGTGCAGTGACAGCCCCCGGCAAGTCTCGCTTCCTCTCCCTCATCAGCCGGGGGCTCCATGCGCAGGCAACCGACTGCCATGACGGGGAAGAGAGCCTCTCTTTCAGAGCCCAATGATTTGGCCGTGTGGGTCTACGTCTACGACCGAAGCGGCAACGAGTCAGATCCGATCATATTGCAGAATGCTACAGTGCAGGTTGAAGGTCGGCCCTTCTCGCCGGTTGAGAGTGGGGCCTTTCGAGGATCTTCAGCCGAATAACGGCCAGGCGGTAATCTCAGATCGATGCAGGATGAGTTTGTCGCACAGGCGGGAGATGCAAGGTCGGCGGATCAGGGTTGGTGTGTCTGTCGCAACCGTCACACAGCGGGGGGATTCCACGGTGGTTTCTGCGGGCAGGGGCGGTAGAATAAGCGCGAGATGCGTCAACCGGAAGGGGGTTGGGACGCGTAGTAGTGCAGGACAGCAATGGGTTTTGGGAATTGGGGTACGAAGGTGGCGGCGGTGCGATGGCGGTGATTGGCGTCGACAAGGTCAGCAAGAGCTTCGGCCGGCTGCGTGCGGTCTGCGAGCTGAGTTTCGCGGTGGAGGCGGGCAGTTGTTTCGGTCTGCTCGGACCCAACGGGGCGGGCAAGACCACGATGATGAAGATGATCTACGGGACCGCCGCACGCGACGCGAACGACGGCGGCACGATCGAGGTCTTCGGCTTCGACCCCGCCCGCGATGAGCTGTCGATCAAGTACCTCTCGGGCGTCGTGCCGCAGGAGAACAACCTGGACGACGAGCTGAACGTCATCCAGAACCTGCTGGTCTACGCGAAGTTCTACGGACTCCCCGCCCGCGTGGCGAGAGAGCGGATCGCATCGCTGCTGGCGTTCCTGGAGCTGTCGGAGAAGGTCAAGGCGCGGATTCGCGAGCTTTCCGGCGGGATGAAGCGGCGCCTGGTGATCGCCCGCGCGCTGCTGAACAACCCCAGGCTGCTGATCCTCGACGAACCGACGACCGGGCTCGATCCGCAGGTCCGTCACCTGATCTGGGAGAAACTGCGGCAGCTTCGCAGCGGCGGGACCACCATCCTGCTGACGACGCATTACATGGAGGAGGCGTTCCAGATCTGTGACCGCGTGCTGATCATGGACAAGGGCCGCAAGGTGATGGAGGATCATCCGCAGAGGCTATTGGAGCAGAACATCGAGCGGTACGTGCTGGAGATTCCGCAGGAACATGCGGCCAAGGCGATCGACGGCCGCCGGCTGCCCGAGGCGGTGCGCGTCGACCACGCCCAGGGAATCAGCCGGTTCTACTGCGACGACCTGGACCGGCTGAAAGTCGTCACCGACATGCTAAACGGCCAGGCGTACTACCTGCGGCAGGCCAATCTCGAAGACGTGTTCCTCAAGGCGACGGGAAGGGGGCTCAATGAGAAGCAGTGAGACCATCCCCTATCCACACCTGGCGTGGCGGCTGTACAGCGTGTGGTACCGGCACATGCGGGTCTACACGAAGAACCTCGTCAGCAACGGGCTGCCGCCGTTCCTGGAGCCGCTGCTGTTTCTGGTGGGGGTCGGCCTGGGCCTGAGCCGGTACATCACCGAATCGATGGACGGGATGAGCTACATCACGTTCCTGGGGACGGGACTGCTGGTGACCACGGCGATGTTTACGGCGTCGTTCGAGTGCACGTACGCGACGTTCATCCGGCTGGAGTTCGAGAAGGTCTACGACGGGATGCTGGCGGCCCCGATCACGGTCAACAACCTGATCGTCGGGGAGATCATCTGGGCGGGAACGAAAGGGCTGTTCTTCTCGTTCGCGGTGTTGTGCATCCTGACGCCGTTTGGGATCGTGCGGCTTCCGCAGGCGCTGCTGGCGCCGCTGGTCGGCTTTCTGACGGGCGTGATGTTCGCGTCGATGTCGCTGCTGGTGACGTCGTTCGTCAAGACGATCAATCACTTCAATTTCTACATGACGGGGTTTCTCTCGCCGATGTTCTTCTTCTCGGGCGTGGTGTTTCCGGTGAGCAACCTGCCCAAGCCGGTGCAACTCGTGGCCCAGATCGTCCCGCTGACGCATTCGGTCCGGCTGGTCCGCGCGGTGTGTCTGAGCCGCTACGATCCGGGGCTCCTGGCCAACCTCGCCTACATCCTCGTCTTCGTGGCCGTCTTCGGCGCTCTGGCGGTCAGGCGTCTGCGCCGCCGGCTGGTGAGCTGAGCGGATCAGAAGCGGAAGTACAGGTTCGCCGACAGGACGGGGTAGATTTTGAACTTGTCGGCCTCGTCCTGGAGGTCGTCTTCTTCCTTGGCCAGATTGGCGCGGAATTCCGGATTGCCGGCCAGCGTGCCTGTGGCGGACAGGGCGACGCGGGGCGACCCGATGAACGCCACGCCCAAATCAGTCATGAAGCCCCAGCGCCGCGCCTTGCCGAACGCATTGCCCCAGCCGATGCCGACGTAAGGAGCCACGTCCCGAAAGCTCAGATCGCCCGACAGGACCCCGATTTCCTCGGCGGTGTAGGTTTCGTCGCCGATTTCGAGCGTGCCATCGTAGCGACCGGCCAGGCCGGCTTCGGTCTGGTTCAGAATGACGCCGGCACTGACATGAAATATGTTCTCGAAAGGATACCAGTCGACCAGCAGAGGGAAGGTCAACAGATCGAGATCGACGTCATACTCGACATCCTCCACCTCGCCGTCAAAATCGAGGTTGAAGTAGCCCATGCCGAGACGGACGTTCACATCGGAAAGGACGTTGACCATCACGTCGCCGCCCAGTCCGAGGGTGCCGCTCCGCCCGGCGATGGCGAGCCGTCCCGAGTCACTCGCTGTGGCCAGGGCGGTCCATGACAAGAAACAAAACGCGGCGAGAATGATCGATCGTTTCATGCGTCTAATCCTCAGGAGCAGCACAATCTGTTGGCGTTTGCGAGGGCCTGCCGGCGCGAGACCGCGACCGAGCGAGTCCGCGTTCGTGCCCTCAGGGCATTTATCGGTCGCCACGGCTCCGGCCTTCAGCGATAAACCGACGTCCCTTCGACTTCGGTCTGCATTTTTCGCCCGGGTGTGCTAAGATACCGGCTGGAGTCTCAAGGAATCTAACGCTATGGCAAAAATCGTTCTATCGGCTGACGAGCTTTTCGATATTCTGCACGCCAACGAGCTGATACCGGACCAGGTCAGCGAGATCGACACCGAAGGCGACCAGATTAAGCTGAAGGTCAAAACCTCCTGGCCCGTGCTCAAATCGATCCGGGTCAACGTGCGATTCGCCGGCTTCGACGATGGGCATATCGCGTTCGAGCTGGTGACCAACCGCCTGATCGACACCTTCGACTGGCTGGTCGAGAAGATGGTCGAGTCGCTGCGTTTGCAGGATCACGGCGGGCGGTGGGAGTATCCCCGACTTTACGTGGACGTCAACCGGATCGTCCGGGGGTGGATTCGCGGCGTCGATATCGACGAGATGACCTTCGACGACGGCCACTTTCACATCACGACAAAGCATCCCTCTCGCAAGAAGGCGTCACAGGACGCTCCATCCGACACCGACGCGGGCGCCTCCTGCCTGCCGTCGGTGTGATCGCGACAAATGAGAAGGGCGGACCCTGTCGGATCCGCCCCTTCATGGTAAAGGCCAATTGCTCGGGGTATGCCCGGCGCCGTCGGGAGCGGCCCGGGACCCTGTAGACATTTGGCTTAAGGCCTTGTGTCGGTTCAATCTCTCCGTGTCGTCGCAGGCGGCCAAACCACCGACCCTGCGCCGACCCGGTTGTGCCTTCTGTCGCCGGCCCGCAAGAGGGCCTTGACACGGGATTGGCGTCAGAGGGGTCGAAGGCCTCTGACGCCAATCCGCGTGGATCGCTCAGCATTCCATAGCCGATCGACCCAATTCGACGCGAGCGTCATGAAACAGGAAAGGAAGATATCGGTGGCTGTCTTGTGGGGACAACCCTCGTAAGTTGTGGTCCCGGCACGCCGCGCGACAGCGATGCGGCGTCTTCGTCATCCGTCCGACTCGCACCTTGCGCATGCCACATTGTGCGCCCTCCCCGCGTGCCACACTCCTGGCGGCCACGCGTGTCAGAGTACTGCTGTTGTGTCGTCTGTCAGTGTGCGATGGCACGCGGACTGCTCGATTGGCGTCAGGACAGACCGCCGTTCCGTCCGACATCGAGAGTCCCGACAGGGTCGGCTCCCCAGGATGCGAAGGCAGACCCGCGCAGCAGAGCGACCTGTCTTGTTTCGGTTTCTCTGATATGGAACCGCGCCCAACGGCGCGCGGCCCCCCCGTTATGACCCCCAAGGTATATGCAGGCACAGACGCGGTTTCGTCTGTGATCCTGACCTTCCGGCGTAGTCCGTTACCCGTTCCCTGCGAACCCACTTCCGTGTCTCTCCCTGAGGCGACCACAGGCGCACCACGGGCACGCCGCGCGATCGCGGTTCGACGCACACTCCGGATGCGTCTTCCTCCATGAGAAGACCACCTTCCCAGTTGGTGGCTTTCTTGGCGGGACCCTCCTCCTATGAGGGAACGCCAGTGCGCGTGTCTATACCATCGGTCGGCCCGTTTGTCAAGCGAAAACCGGGCAAAAATCGCACCTTTGATTTCGTCCCGGAGACGATGCGGATGGACCCTGTCGCCAATCGAAGCGGGAACAGGGGATAGAATGGGGACACCACGACAGCGAAGGCCGACGCTTGGCGGCGAGCCAGGCCCTCATCGCCGCCGAGAGGGGCGGTCGTCCGGTCTTCTGGCCGGCGAGCCGGCTCGTTTCTGCCGGCCCTTATTCGGGATTTCGCGTATCTGGAATTTCGTGTTTCGAGCCTTGGCGGGACGTCCCGGCTTGCCGGTGCGTTTGCCCCGTTTGAGCACGATTAGCGCGTTGCCGCAGATCTCTGCGGTCTTGCTGTCGGGGTGCTTGAGTCCTTCAATCAGCGTCTCTTCGGCCTGCTTGCGCATGCGGCCACGCATCTTCCGCAGACCGTAGGCGGCCGCTCCTTTCGTCCGTCGCGGAGAATTGCCGAACAGGGCCTCCGTCAGGATGTCCAACCCGTCCTCCTGCATCCAGGACAGGTTGAACGCGCTCTGGCGGACGATCGAGATGTTCGAGCTGTACAACTGCTCCCGCAGCTTGGCCAGAAGCTTCAGCGCCTCTTCATCTTTCTCCCGCCCCGATGGTTTTCTTTTCTCCAGCCTCATAGGGCTACCTCCTTGTGGATGTGGGCAAGGAGCTTGCGACAGTCGAAGGCGACCTTGCCTTCGCTCCCCGGCAGCATGATTTTCCCCCCTGCGCGGTCGCGGGAAATCACGGTCAAGGCAATTGTCCGGACCAGCCCCCAAGACGAGCAGACATGCGATCGGCCGCCGCCTGCCCTTTGCCTGGATGTCAGCATCCTTGCTCGTCCTCCAGCGGAATACCCGTACGTTCACAGGCCGCCGACCCGCCGCAATCCGCGACAGCCATCGGCGTCCTTCAACCACGTCAGCTCTTCATGGACACAATAAACATATGATGACAAGCCAAGCGAGCGTTCCGGGTACAAACCGCGCGGTCCTCAGACCCTGAGGCCCCGCGGATTCCTGGAGAAATCCGCCGGCGTCGCCTGGGCGACACCTGCTTTGTGCTGGATTGTTATGGGTGATCAGGCGACTGTCAAATCATTTTTTCATCCGCCCGGACAATCCGGCCTCAGAGGGGCCCGCCCGGACGACCCTGAAGAAACTCCTGAAAAGCCATTTTTCTGTAACAAAAAGCGGGCCGCGTACGTCTGATAGAGGTGAGCAGGGCGGGGGGCACGTGGACCGTGCGCGTGACGCTCGCCGGATCAGGCGAGGGGCCAGGCCAACGGGGCATCAGGGGTATGGCGGTCACACCCTTGACGTGAGCCGTGATTGGGATTAAGCTCTCTACCGGGGAGTTTCCACAGTCAGAACAGGGTCGTGAGATACGGATGGATTCAGGCAACAGGGTCAAAAGAAAGCGGATCGGCGAACTGCTGTGCGAGAAGGCGTACCTTGATGAGGCCGGCCTGGGAGTGGCTCTGGCCGAACAGAAGGTCACGCACCGTCGTCTCGGTCAGATCCTTCTCGAACTGGGCTACATCACGCAGTCCCAGCTCAACGAGGCGCTGGCGGTCCAGGTGGGCATCGAGAAGATCGACCTGTCGGAGGTCTCGATCGGCAGCGAGGTCATCAGCCTGGTGCCGGCCGAGCTGGTCAGCAAGTACAATATTCTCCCCTTGTGGCGACAGAATGGCCGCCTGGCGGTGGCCATGGTGGACCCGTTTCAGCCCCAGGCGATGGAGGACCTTCGCCTGGTCACGGGCTGCCTGGTGCAGCGGTACTATGCCGAACCGATCCAGCTCGAGCATGCCGTGCTGAGGTTCTACGGCAGCAATGTCGCCAGGATGCTCGACGACCTGGCGCCGGCGGAACATCGCAGCGAAGAGCAGGGCGGCAGCGGCGACTTCTCTCCCGCCAAACTCCACGAACTGGCGCGCGAGCCGTCTCTGGTCAACTTGGTCAACCTGATCATTCTCGAAGCCATCGAGGCGCGGGCCAGCGACATTCACATCGAGCCGTTCGAGCACGAGGTCAAGATCAAATACCGGATCGACGGCATCCTCGTGGAGAAGACCCCGTCCTCCAAGCGGCTTCACGCGGCCATCGTCTCGCGCATCAAGATCATGGGCGACATGAACATCGCCGAGCGGTTCATCCCGCAGGATGGACATATCGAGTTCATGGGCAACACCGGCAAGATCGACATTCGCGTCTCGACCGTGCCGACGGTCTTCGGCGAAGCGGTCGAATTGCGTCTGCTCGACCGGACCGCATCGCTGATCGATCTGTGTGACCTGGGCATGAACCCCCAGACTCTCAACGGGTTTGCCAAGTGCCTGAAGAAGACCCATGGAATCGTTCTGGTGACCGGGCCGACGGGGTCGGGCAAGACGACGACGCTCTATGCGGCCCTGAACAAGATCTATTCGCCGGGCGTCAAGATGATCACCATCGAGGACCCGGTCGAGTATCAGTTGGACGGGATCAACCAGATGCCCGTCAACGTCAAGCGCGGGCTGACCTTCGCCACGGGCCTGCGGCACATCCTCCGGCACGATCCGGATATCATCATGGTGGGCGAAATCCGCGACCGGGAAACAGCGGACATCGCGATCCGGGCGGCTTTGACGGGGCACTTGGTGTTCTCGACGCTGCACACCAACGATGCGGCCGGCGCGGTGACGCGGCTGATCGACATGGGAGTCGAGCCGTTCCTGCTGGCCAGCTCGCTGGAAGGCATCCTTGCCCAGCGTCTGGTGCGTGAGGTCTGCCCGAAGTGCAAAGAGCCCTATCACCCCGACGAGAACCTCCTGAAGAACCTTGGCATTTCGGCCCAGGCCGAGCCGCCGGTCCAGTTCTACCATGGCGCCGGCTGCGAAGAGTGCAGTCAGACCGGAATGAGCGGACGAATCGGCATTTTTGAGCTGCTACGGATCACCAACCGGCTGCGAGAGCTGATCGCGACCCGGCCGACCACGGAACAGATTGCCCGCGAGGCCCCCGCCGACCACATCAGCATGGTCCACGATGGGATCGGCAAGGTGATGCAGGGCTTGACCACGCCGGAGGAGGTCTTCCGCGTCGCCAAGAGCATCACCGAGGATGACTGAGAAACACGAGGCGCCGCGGCCGCGTTTCTTTGCCGCGCCGGCGTGCCGATAGCTTCAGGAGTGAACTTTGGGGCTGTTTTCCTACAAGGCGGTGGATCGGGGCGGGACGCACGTTGCCGGCTCCGTGGAGGCGGCGGATCGTCGCAGCGCCGTCGCGGCGCTGGCCGAGCGCGGGCAGTTCGTCACCGAGCTGATCGAGCGGAGCCATCGGGTCCAAGGGGCCGGCGATGAGAGCGGCGCATCGGCTTGGCTGGCGGTCCCGCGTCTGGGCGCCGGCCGGATTGCGAGCAAGGACATCCTGGCCATGACGACGCAACTGAGCACAGCCATCCGGGCGGGACTGCCCCTTTTGAACTGCCTGGAGCTGCTCCACAAACAGCAGCGCAAGAGTGCGATGAAGCGCCTGTTCGACCACCTCGTCAAGTCCGTCAACGCGGGCCAGTCGCTCTCGGAGGCGATGGGCGAGCACCCGAACGTGTTCAGTCCGCTGTACCTGTCCATGATCCGCGTGGGCGAGACCGGCGGCATCCTCGAGCAGACCAGCACGCAGTTGGCGGGCATCCTGGCGCGGGAGGAGAAGGTCAAGACGAACATGAAGAACGCCTCGGCCTATCCGCTGTTCGTCCTGAGCATCGGCCTGGCTTCGGCGGCGGTGATCGTCGCGTGGATTCTGCCTAAGATCCTCGAAAACGTCAGCGCCGGCGCCGCGGCGATGCCCATGCCCACCCGCGTTCTGCTGGGAGTCAGCGCGTTTTCGCGGGTCCTGTTCACCAGCGTGGGCGGGTGGCTGGCGATCGTCGTTACGATCGCCGCGCTGTACGCTTTGCGACGATGGACCAAAACGGTTGGTCGGCTCGAATGGGACGCGTTCAAGCTGCGGCTGCCGGTGCTGGGCTCGGTCCTGCGGACCATTGCGGTCGGACGCTTCGCGCGTACGCTGGGCGCTTTGACGCAGGGAGGCGTCACCATTCTCGACGCGCTGGCGGTCGTCCGCGACACGCTGGGCAACGAGCAACTGGCTCGGCAGGTCGATGAGGTCGCCGAGAAGGTCAAACGCGGCGAATCACTGGCCGAGCCGCTGGAGGCGTCGGGGTGTTTTCCCCCGTTGCTGGTGCAGATCGTCGCGATCGGCGAGCAGACGGGCAAGCTCGACGAGCTGCTGCTCAACGCGGCTGAGACGTTCGATACGGATGCCGACGCGGCCATCAGCCGTTTCATGGCAATTTTCCCGGCGGCGCTGATTCTGATTCTGGCGCTGGTGATCGGCTTCATCATTGCGGCGGCCCTGCTGCCGATCGTGATGATGTCGCTCGGGGCCGGAGCGGTATAGTCCGCCGCAAATTGGGAACGGGTTTGGTGTGGCATAGGGGCGAAAGATGTTCCGCCCCTACAGGAGGTAACGGCATGAGGCAAAGAAGACGAAGGCGAAGAGGGTTCACGCTGGTGGAACTGCTCGTGGTGGTTCTGATCATCTCGATGCTGGCCGCCTTCCTGGCCCCGCGAATGTTCAAAGGGCTCGGCAAGGCCAAGGCGGAGATCGCCCGCGCGAAGATGACCCTCATCGAGGACTCGCTGGCGCGCTTCCAGTACGACTGCGGCCGCTTCCCGGACGAGTCGGAAGGGGGGCTCGAAGCCCTCCTGGTGGCGCCGCCGGAACTGGAAGAGAAATGGAACGGCCCCTACCTCAAGCAGAGCCAGCTCCTCGACCCCTGGGGCAACATGTACATCTATATCTCCGAGGGCCAGTACAACCCCGGCAGCTTCGACCTGGTCAGCCTCGGGGCCGACGGCCAGGAGGGGGGCGAGGGCGAGAACGCCGACATCGCGAACCTATGAGTCGTGACAGGATACATCCGATGTCCGCAGACAGACGCGCCGTCCCAAAGACCGGCGCACATAGGGCCTTTACGCTCACCGAGCTGCTGCTGGTCATCGCGGTGGTCAGCGTCGTCGGCGGTCTGGGCGGCGGGATGTATGCGGGCACGTACAAGAAGCTGCTCGTCGAGCGGGCGGCCCGCCAGTTTCTGCTGTCGGCCAAGTATGCGCGGATCATGGCGATCGAGCACGGCCGGCCGTATGAGCTGCGTCTCGATGGAGAGAACAAGGGCTTCGCCGTGACGACGACCCAGTGGAACCGGCAGACGACCGCCGGGGAGTCGGTGGTCGTCAGGGACTACTACGTCAAGCCGGTGGAATTCACCGGCGACGTCCGATTCGAGGACGTCAAGATTCTGACGCTGGCCGCCGAGCAGGTCTCGGACGTCGACGCCGAACAGCGCATCGTATTTCTGCCGAACGGCTCGGCGGAAACGGCGGTGATTCAGATCGGCGACGGCAAGACCCATTATACGATTGCCGTCATGGCGGCCACCGGCAAGGCCACCCTGCAGGCGGGCGAAGCCGGCCCGGTGAGCATGGCGGTCGTGGACCTGGAGGAACCGTGATCCGAACATCGCAGCCAATTCGGTCGGGGTTCAATCTGGTCGAGACGATGGTGGCCAGCGTGATCCTCTCCGGCGCCGTGCTCGCGGTCGGCGCGATCAGTTCGGGCGCTCTGACGGACACGCGACTGAACCGCCACTATGAGGTGGCCGCTTCGGTGATCGACAAGCAATTGACGCTGATCGACTCGGTGGGGATCGATCAGTTCATCGAATTGGGACAGAGCGAAGGCGTGATTGAAGAATTGGAGCCGGGGTATAGCTGGGCGGTGAGCACGCAATACCAGGGGATCGACAATCTGTATCTGGTGACCATCACCGTACGCTGGCTGGAACGGAATCGCCCGCGTCAGCTTGTCGCGCAGACGATGCTCAACGGCGCCAGCACGGCAGCGGTCTCGACGGTGCAGGAGCGGTGACAGTGGCAACGGTCCGAAACAGAGGGTTCACACTGGCGGAGATTCTGGTCGCCTCGACGATCACCACGTTCATCGCGGTGGTGGCGGTGGGCGCGCTGAAGACGGTCTCGGACAGCGCTCAGACGGTGACGCGTCACAGCGAGACGGTGACGGAGGTCCGGTTCGCTGCCCGGATGCTGGCTCGCGACCTGGCCAATGTCTATCGCGACCAGGACCCGCGGGCTATGCGGCTGGTGGGCACCTCGCAGAGCGCCGACAGCGCCATGGCGTTTCTGCGGTTCTACGCGACCGGCCGGACGAATGCCCGGCACGGACAGCCGGAGGGCGACGTGTATGAGGTCGAGTACTTGCTGGGCAGAGGCGCCGGCATCGAGGCCGCTTCGCAGGATCAGCTCGGCTCATCGACCCTTTACCGGCGTCTGTGGCCGAATCCGGACGAGGATCGGCCGCCCGGCGGGATTCTCGTTTCGCTGGCGCAGAATATCGATGTGTTCCAGATGCGTTTCTTCGACGGGCAACAGTGGACGACCGACTGGCCCGAGGAGATGAGGTCGTTGCCTCAGTTGATCGAGGTCACTCTGGTGATGCTGCCGCCGCAGGGGCAGGGCAATCCGATCATCGAGACCTTTCTGGTGAACTTCCCCAGGCTGGCTACGGCGACGGATGCGGCGTCGGCGGTCGAAGGCGGCCGGCCGGGCGGGCAGAACCAGCCGCCACAGGGCGAAGGCCCGACAGCGGCGCCGCGATGACGAGGCAGGTGGGTTCATTGATGCGTTGCGATCGAAACAACAAGGGACTGGCTTTGGTGATCGTGCTTTGGATCGTCATCCTGATGACGGCGCTGATTGCCATTGTCAGCCAGACCAGCCGGCTGGATATGAAGATGGCGACCGCCGTGGTGGACGAGGTGCGCTGCAAGTGGGCCTGCCGCGCCGGGACGGAGACCGCCATCGGCCTGCTCAACGAGGACCTTCGAGCGACGGACTGTCTGCTCGATCTGTGGTGCGACAACGACGAAGACTACAACGATGTCCCGCTGGAGCGGTGCGTCTACAGTGTCTATGTCACCGACGAGGCGGGCAAACTCAACGTCAACACGATTACGAGAGAGCAGTTGATGGCGCTGCCGTACATGGAAACGCAGGTTGCCGACGCGATCTTGGACTGGCGGGACGACGACGAGAACCCGCGGTCGGACGGCGCCGAAGGTGGCTACTATCAGAATCTGCCGTTTCCGTACAAGATTCGCAACGGGCCGGTCAAGACGATTCGCGAACTGCTGCAGGCCAGAGGCGTGACCAAGGATCTGCTGTACGGCGAGGACCTCAACCTCAACGGGCAGCTTGACTACACCGAGGCCGACGGCGAGCTGAGCCCGCCGATGGATAATGGCGACGGCTACCTCGACGAGGGTTGGATCGCCTACCTGACCTGCTACTCGTATGAGAAGAACGTCGATGCCGAAGGCCAGAACCGGGTCAACATCAACCAGGCGGACGAAGGCCAGTTGCAGAACCAGCTTGGACTGACCGCCCCGCAGGCGCGCTGGATCGTGCAGAATCGCGGCAGCGGCTATCAGAACATCGCCGGCCTGATCAACCCGAACAGCCCGAAGGAGCCGTCGAAGGAGTCCGGCGGGGGCGACAACCGCGCCGACCCCATCGATCTTCAGACGTTCAGCAGCATCGCCGATAGGATCACCACTTCCGGCGAGACCACCTTGCAGGGCACGGTCAACGTCAACACCGCTCCGAAAGAGGTTCTCGTCGCTCTGCTGGGCGGCGGGGACCAGGCCGAGCCGCTTGCCGAGAGCATCGTCGCCGAGCGACTGGGACGTCTGTATGGATTCCAGAGCATCGCCGAACTGCTGAAGGTCTCGGGGATGACCGTCGAGAAATTTCAGAGCATCGCGGGGCTCTTGACCGTGCGCTCGAACGTATTCACCGTGCGCTGCTACGCCACCGCGGACATCAGCGGCGCGATGATGCAGAGCGAGTGCGTGCTGGACCGCAGCGAGACGCCGTGCAAGGTCCTTTACTGGTACCAGGGAGCCAACTATTGATGAGCAGGAGCGTGAAGACACCTCATTCGGTGATCGCGGCGGTGAGAGACGCGACCGCATTCAAGGCGGTCGCTCTGCGCAAACGCAACGACGGCGTGGAGGTCTTGTGGGCCAAATCCATGCCGGTCGCGGAGGGAAGCTGGGAGACGTTCGCCGCTCGCTGCGGCCTGGAGACAGGATCGAAGACGCAGCGGAAGGAACTGCCCGGCGGCGCGATCTCGGTCATCGGCCTCGACGCCACGGCGGTGGCTTTCTATCGCATCGCGGCGCCGAGCGTGGGACGCGAAGAGACCGCGGCCATCGTCCGGATGCAGGCGGAATCGCTGCTGCCTTTGCCGGCTTCTCAGATCGAGGTCGCCTGGCGGACGATGCCCTCGACCAACGGGACGGCCGACGTCACGATTGCGGCGGCCCGGCGCGATTTCCTGCATCAATTCGTCGGCGAGGTGCGTCCGTTCGCGCCGGAGACCATCGTTCCGGCATGTGAAGGAACGGCCCGAACCTGGCACGAGCTGTTCGGAGAGCGTCAGCGACAGGCCGTCCTCGTCAGCATTTGCGTCCAGCACACACAGGTCTGTCTGGCCGTCGACGGAACGGTCGCCAACAGCGCCGTGCTGGACACCGGCCTGGCCGATCTATCCGCGGCCGGCGCCGCCAACGAGCCGCTTTCCCATCCGGTTGAGGTCATCGAACGCTTCGCGCAGGACCTGCACACCGTGCTGATCTCGTTCGGGTGGATCGAGTCGGCGCCCTGGCCCGTGCTCGCCCTGTCCGACGGCAGCGAGGAAATCGGCCGCATTGTCGAGGCCCTCGGCGCCGCCGGCGTGCCGGTCAAGACCAGCACGCCGCGACTGCAGACGCTGGGGATGGCCCTGGGGCTGGCTCCGGTGGACCTGTATGCGTACCGCGAGCCTCTGGGGCTGGGCCTGATGGCGCTGGACGGGCCGACGACGGGTCTGGATCTCTACGCGCCCGTTCGCAAGGCCGAGCGGGAGCAGAAGGCCAGGTCCGCCTGGTACTCGACGACCCTGGCGGCTGTTGTGGCCCTTATCGTCCTGGCGGTCGCCATAGCCGTATCCTACACGGTCGATGTCGCCAGCGAGAAGCGGTTGACGGCGTTGGTGGGCCGGCCGGAGTTCAAACAAGCCAGTGAGCGTCAGACCCTCCTGAAAAGCGTTGCTCAGCATCGTCCCGATCTGCTCGGCCTGCTCGCGGACCTCCATACGGGGTCCAGCGAAGGTGTGATCCTGGAGAGTTTCCACTTCAGGAAGGGGCAGGCCGTCACGATCACCGGGCAGGCCGACAACGCCGAACAGATGTGGAAATTCCAGGCGAACCTGCTCGGGTGCAAGAGCATCAGCGACGTGGACATCACGAGCACCTCGACGGACAGCAAGACCAGGAAGATCAAGTTCACCATGCTGTTTCAGTACAAGAGCTTCACGAAGAAAGGGGCCGCGCTGTAGGCTTCGACGAAAGCGGATTATGGCAAGGAAACTGACACAACGCGAAGTGCGCATTCTGATCTTTGGAGGCGTCTCGGCTCTCGTGATCGTCGCCCTGCACTTCGGCCTCAAAGGTCTCGATCGATGGGGCGAGGTGCGAGCGTCCCTGAAGGCCGCGCGCCGCCAACTGGAAACGGTGACCGTGGACCCGGTCAAGCAGGCAGCGCTCCTGTCGATCGTCCCGGTGGCCGAGGTGCCGGAGCTCGAAGAGAAACAGCAGTTTCTCGTTCGAGATCGCCTGTACGAGCAACTGAAGAAGGCGGGCGTCAAGACGGAGCCGTTGGCGATCCTGGGCACGAAGAAGAAGCTGGGTCTGCCGTACGATGTGATGCGCGTCAAGTGCAGCGGCAAGTGCGAGCTGCCGCAGTTGCTCGACTTCCTGGCGGCTTCGTCGGAGAACCCGCACTTGGTAGGGATCGAGGAGCTTCGCATTCGCTGCGACACCAAGGAACCGCCGGAGAAGCGAAAACAGATTGAAATCGATCTGGTCGTCTCGGCCTTCGTACGACGGCCGTCCATCAAACCCACGGCGCTGGGAGGGAAATAGAACCATGGCCTTCGACAGTACCACGAAGAGACACATGGATCGGGCGCGGTTCGGCCTGGTCGCGGCCACCGTTCTGCTCGGCGCCTGGGCGTGCGCCCGAGTCGTGGGGTATTTCAACGGACCGGCTCACGCCGGCGATCGGGTCGCGCAGGCGATGGCCCGCAGCGCTCCGGACGCGAACGAGGTCAAGCCGTATCTCGACAAGGCCCGCGAGGCCGCCGAGGCGCTGAAGAAGAAGAACCTCTTCAGCAAGGAACCGCCGAAGGAACACCCGGTCAAACAGATCGACGGCATCCTTGGCGCCGAGGTCTTGATCGGAGACAAATGGTACAAGGCTGGCGAGAAGGTGGGCGATGCGAACATCGTGACCGTTGAGCCGACGAAGGTCACCGTGGAATGGAACGGCCAGAAGAAGGTTTTCTCGCCGCTGGGGGCCGGCGACGACAGGCCCTCGGGTCCTCCCGGGCCGCCGGAGGCCGTCCGGGCGAGGATGCGGGAGCCAAGGCCGCCCCGACCCGATGTCAAGGCCGAGGCGGTGCAGGTCACCGCCGCTCCCACGCCGGCCGACGACGACCCGCTGGCCTGGATGGGGGTGAAGGTGCCGGACGCTCTGAGAGGCAAGTTCCTTGAGAAGTGGAACAGTCTGTCCGAGGAGGAAAAGGCCGAGGCCAAAGAACAATGGAATAGCATGCCCGCGGAACAGAAGCAGCAGGCTGTCCAGGCCATGGAAAGAGGGGACATGTAAGAGGCAGCCGGCAGGCCGGACAGGAAAATGACATCCGCAGAAGAAGGATCAGGGATATGAAACAGGGCAACATTGTCGTCTCTCTCGTCTGCGTCGCCATCGTGCTTGGCGCGGCCTACGGGTTGGGTCTGTTGATCCGGCAGGCCCGCACGGGCACGAGCGAACCGGCGCCGCCGGTTGCAGCCGAACCCAACGAGATCGCCAATCTGGAGAAGCTGGTTCCCGGACGGCGCATCGCGCAAAGCAAACCGGCGCCGACCCCCGAGCAGTTGGCGGCAGCCAAGCAGAAGAAAGCCGAGCAGCTTGCCGAGGTCGGCGCCCTGACGGAGCAGCAGAAGCAGGAACGACGTGAGGCCCTGCGCGAGCAGCTACGCACAGCGAGCCAGAGGCCGGAACGACTGCCGCATCTGTCGCCGGAGGAATTGGAGGAGCTGCGGCAGAAATGGCCGCAGATGTCGGAGGAAGAGAGAGCCGCCGTCCGGGCGGCCATGTCGGGACGGCGTCGATCCGTCCGACCTCGCATCGCCTCGCCCAACGACGTGAATGCGCCGGAGCCGAACGCCGTCGATCCCAACTGACAGGCGAACGAGACACCAATCGCGATTGATACGAGGAGAAGAAAGTGGAACGGTCCAAGATACTCTTGTGGGTGATCGTGTTTGCGGCCGCCGGGATCATCGTCTGGCGTGTCGGCTTCTCGGTTCCCAAATCGGGCGTGCCGACGCTGGCACGGACGGTCGAAGCGGCGTCGCCTCGTGCGGCAAGTCCGGCTCCCAACGAGCCGCCGGCCGAGGCAGAGCCCAATGCGTCGCCCGATGCGAACCAGGTCGGCGACGCCAACGAGCCGGATGCGGACAGGCCGGAAGGCCAGGCGCCCGATCCGAACCGTCCCGAGGGGCGTTCCGCCCGGGGCAGAAGAGGCCGGGCCGGCGTCTCTGAACCGAACGAGGTGTCCGAGTCGGGCGAGCCCATGGAGGCGGTCAACCTCAAAGACGTCGAGATGAAGAAGATCATCGACAAGATCGCCGAGTGGACGGGCAAGACCGTGATTCCGCACGACGATGCGATGAAGCAGAAGATCACGATCTACGCGCCGGACAAGCTGCCGCGGGCCAAGGCCCTTTCGACGATCTACAGCGCACTGCGCATGAAGGGCTTCGTGGTCGAGGAGGTCGACGACATGCTCTTCCTCAAGCCGATCGCTGACGCCAAGCTGGGGGTGGTCCCGACGGTCGGGCCGGATGAACCGTTGGCCATGATCGAGAACCGGGACCAGATCGTGCGTAAGTTCTTCCGACTGAGCAGCTATCCTCCCGCCCAGATGGGCGAGATCATCCAGCCGCTGGTCGGGCAATACGGTCACGTCAGCGTCGACGAAACCACCGGGATGCTCCTCGTCATCGACACGGTCGGAAACCTCATGTCCATCGGACATATCATCGCTCAGTTCGACGTGCCGGAGGCAGGCCGGGCTGTGGAGCAGTTCTTCGAGATCAAGTATGGCGATCCGGCGGAGATCGTCCAGTTGCTTCGCATGCTTCTCGGGGAGGCTCCGACCGGCGGCCGCCGGGGCGGCTCTCCCAGCCGAAACGTGTACAGCAGCAGCCGGCGGCCATCGGGGGCGCCGAGCCGTCCGGGCGCGCCGGGCGCTGCAAGTACGACAGCGACATCCGTCGTGATTGGAGCCGGCGACGTGCCGATCGTGCTGATTCCCGTGCCGAAGGCCAAGTGGATCATCGCGCGAGGCTCGGCCGACGACATCCGGCAGATCGGCGAGTGGATCCAGAAGCTGGATCGCGAAGAGCCGGTCGCCTCGGAATACGAGACGGTGTCCATCTCGTATGCGGACACACGAGAAGTGGCCAGCCGCATCGAGGAGGCGCTGCGGGACATGCCGGGCACGCAACTGGCCCCCAGCATCCTGATCCGGCCGCTGGAGCGATCGAAGCAGATCATGATCTTCGGCCGGGCCGATCTGCGTGACATGGTCAAGAAACTGATTACCGAGATCGACATTCCCGCCGGAACGTTCGAGACCAAGAAGTTCGACCTCAAGTTCGCCGATCCAGAGCAGATCAAGGAGAATCTCGACAGCCTCTACGGTGACGAGATTCCGGAGTACGATTCGTACTACTACTATCGCTACGGTCGCGGCAGTCAAGGGCCGGACTCCGACACGGTCAAGGTGATCGCCTTCCCGACGATGAGCCAGGTCACGGTGATCGCCTCGCCCGAGAACATGCGGAAGATCGAGAAGCAGATCGAGGAATGGGACGTGCCGCTGGACGTGGACGCGGTCAAGCCGCGCATCATCGAGCTGCGAAACTCCGATCCCGTCCAGATGACTGAACTACTGACGAGGCTGTTTTCGGAGGACCAGGACAGCACCGGTTCCAACCTGATCCGCCTGATCCTCTACGGCGGCTCGGGCAACGAGCGTAAGAAGATCGTCGGCCCGCTATACGGCCAGCTCACGTTCGAGGACGTCCCCGGGACCAAGAAGATCATCGTGATCAGCAAGATCCCCCAAGCGTACGACGTAATCGAGCAGTTGATCTACGACCTGGACCGACAGGAGATGGCCGAGATCCCCAACGTCGTGCCGTTGCAGTACGCCGATCCCGAGGACCTCGCGGAGCGTCTCAACGCCATGTTCAACGAGGCGGGGACGACCGCCCGCATCCGACGACGGATCACCGGTCTGTCCGAATACTCCATGGACAGTTCCGAAGGCAACCAAGGGGGTGGGCCAGGCAATAGCAACAATCAGGGCAACGCGGCCAGCAGCAACGAGTATACGCCGCCTTGGTCGGCTGGCGCGCGACAACGGACCGACGAGGAACCGATCAGCAACGTGATCGGCAAGGTGCGCTTCATCCCCGATCCGCGCAGCAAATCGGTTCTGGTCCTGGCGCCGCCGGAGTTTCAGGACAGCCTCGAGCAGACGATCAAGCAACTGGACACCCCGGGCAAACAACTGCTCGTCAAGGCGATCGTGGTTGAAGTCGAGCACGGGAGCATGACGTCTCTGGGCGTCCAACTGGCGACCAACCCGAACGCCTTCAGCAGTCTCGGGGAAAACGCGGTGACCGCGCTGGGCCAGCTCACGAATCTGGCGACCCGCGGCTCCGCGGTGGCCAGCGACACGCCCCTCGGCGCCGAAGGGACCGGCACCATCGTGGGCGGGACCTCGGCGGTCTACGCGTTGATCGATTTTCTGATCAAGACGACCCACGCCAAGATCCTCAACCAGCAGACGCTGTGGACAGAGGACAACGAACAAGCGATGTTCTTCAAGGGTCAGGAAGTGGCCTTTCTGGCCGGCTCGACGAGCTCGGCCAACGTGGGCGTGACGCAGGACGTGGAGTTCAAGAACGTCGGTATGATGATGCAGGTCCGTCCAAGCATCACCCCGGAACGGCGCGTGGACATGGAGATCAGCGTCGACCTGTCTCAGTTGACGACGGAGGTGATCAACAACCAGCCGGTGCGCAGCAAAGTGGAGAGCAAGACGAACATGGTGGTTCAAGACGGGGAGACCATCATGCTCGGTGGAATGTTGTTTGAGAAGGACACGTCCGTCAAACGCAAGCTGCCGCTGCTCGGCGACCTGCCGCTGCTGGGCGGACTGTTTCAGCACAACGATGTCGTTCAGTCCAACAGCGAGCTGATCGTGTTCGTCACTCCGTTCGTGATGGACGAGGCGGTCGAGGACATCTCGGAGAAAGCCAGAAACGAGATCGACGGCAGCCGCCGACGACTGGATGAACTGACAAGCCAGTTGGCCGAGACCCGGCGGGAGCTGGAGGAAAAGGCTCCGAAGAAGAAGTAGCCACGAAACGCCATGCGATTCAGGCGGCCGCAGATCCGTTCGATGTGCAGGCCGCCTTTTCTATTGCGCATCCGTCGCAGACGGAAGGCCGCTGCCGGTCAGGACTGGGCAACGATCCTCTCTCTGCCGCCCATGTAGGGACGCAGGACCGTCGGGATCGTGATCGATCCATCGGGGTTCTGGTACAGCTCCACCAGCGGGATCAGCACGCGCGGCGAGGCGATCACCGTGTTGTTCAGCGTGTGGCAGAAGAGGTTCTTCTTCGTTTGTGTGTCTTTGTATCGCAGGTTCATGCGGCGCGATTGGAAATCGTAGAACTTGCTGGCGCTGTGCGTTTCGCAATAGTTGCCTCGCGAGGGCATCCAGGCCTCGATGTCGTATTTCTTGGCCTGGCCCCGGCCGAGGTCGCCCGTGCAGACCACGACGACGCGGTAGGGCAGTCCGAGAGCCTTCATCACCCCTTCGGAATTGGCCAGAATCTCCTCGTGGAACCTGGCGCTTTCCTCGTCGCTGTTGCGGCAGATGACGACCTGCTCGACCTTGTCGAACTGGTGGATGCGGTAGAGGCCGTAGGTGTCTTTGCCCGCGGCGCCGGCCTCGCGGCGAAAACAGCTCGACAGCGCCACGAACTTCAGCGGCAGCTCCTCGTCCTGGAGAATCTCGCCCATACGGTAGGCGGTCAGCGGCACTTCCGCCGTGCCGACGAGGCTCAGCTGGTCCTTCTCCATCCGGTAGGTCTGCTCTTCGGCGCCCGGATAATAACCGGTTCCCTGCATGGCCTCGTCGCGCATCAGCAGGGGTACGGATATGGGGACATAGCCCCGCTCGACCATGAAGTCGATGGCGAAGCGCAGCACCGCCCAGTGCAGCAGGGCCCCGTCGCCCTTGAGGAAGTAGTTCCGCGTGCCTGCCAATTTCACGCCGCGTTCGATATCGATCATGTTCAGCGCGACTCCGAGTTCGACGTGGTCTTTCACCTCGAAATCGAACTGGGGAACCTCGCCTTCGCGGCGCAGCTCGACGTTCTCTGTGTCGTCCCTGCCCACCGGGACGTCCGCATCGGCCGGCTGGGGAACCTGGAGCATCAGCGCGTCGAATTGCGGCTGCCACTGCTTGACCTGATTCTGATCGTCCTCTTCCTCCTGCTTCAGCCGCGACAACTCGCGCAGGGCCGCTTCCTTCTCGGCGCCGGACAGCTTTGGCACGGACTTGCCGATGCGATTCTTCTCGGTGGCGATGTCCTGGAGCCTGGCCTTGACGTCCTTCAGACGCTGGTCCAGCTCCAGCAGCCTCGGAATGTCGGCGTCGATCCGTTTGTCTCTGGCCGCCTGGATGTAGACGTCCGGATGGTCTCGCAGTTCTCTAATGTCGATCATAGTCTCTCCTGGCGGAGAACGCCGGTCCCGTGGGACAGACGGAGCGCATCAATGCGGTTTCTCCCGGGCCTCTGAGTATTGTTTGAGAATGACCACGTTGTTCTGGCCGCCGAATCCGAACGATTCGTTCATGACGATGTGAAGCGGCATCTTGCGGGCCGCGTTCGGCACGTAATCGAGATCGAGCTCGGGATCGGGGTCGTTCAGGTTGATCGTTGGTGGAACGATCCCGTCCCGAATGGCCAGCACGCAGGTGATCAGTTCGGCGGCGCCGGCGGCGGCGATCAGGTGGCCCAGCATGCTCTTGACGCTGCTGGCCGGGACCTGTTTGGCCCGCTCCTGAAACACGGTCTTGATAGCCAGCGTCTCGACGGCATCGTTCTCGTGGGTGCTCGTGCCGTGCGTGTTGATGTAGTCGATGTCGCGATACGTCAGTCCGGCGTCCGCCAGCGCCGCCCGCATCGCCTGGACCGCGCCGCGTCCTTCGTCGTGCATGTCGGTGACGCGATAGGCGTCGGAGCTGCTGCCGTAGCCGATCAGCTCCGCCAGGATCGTCGCGCCTCGCTTGCGGGCGGAGGTCAGCGATTCGAGAACGACGATCGCCGCGCCTTCCCCGAGGACGAAGCCGTCGCGGCTGGCACAGAAGGGGCGGGAAGCGGTTTCCGGGCTGTCGTTCCGCGTCGAGAGAGCGGTGAGCCGGTTGAAACCGGTCAGTCCCAGGATATGAATCATCGAGTGGGCGCCCCCGGCGATCATGACATCGGCTTGCCCTCGACGGAGGAGCATCATGGCCTCGCCCACCGCCTGAGTGCTGGCGGCGCAGGCGGTCAGGCAACTGCGGGCCGGGCCTCTGGCGCCGGTCAGTCGGGCGATGTGCGCCACCGCCATGTTCGGCTCCTGCTCGAGTTCGTGAGCGGCCTGCATCTGTTCTTGCACGATGCGGTTCGCATGGGGCCAGGCGAACTCGTCGCGTTCGGCGTTCCAGGCGGCGAGGATGCCGGCGAAGAATGCATCGCTATCGAGGGAGCCTTCCCCGGCGCCGAGGTAGATGCCCATTCTCGTGCGATCGATATGGTCGGCAGGGGCCTGCGATTCGACGTCTATCCCGGCTTGGCGGCAGGCCTGCACCGTGGCCCCGATGACGAAACCCGAACTGCGGCTGCACTGGTCGTGTCGAGACGGGTGCTCAACGTAGCGCCGGAAATCGTAGTCTTTCACCTCTGCGCTGAATGTGGTCGGAAACGTAGAGGCGTCGAAGATCGTCGTGCGGGCGGTGCCGCTGCGGCCGGCCAGGATGGCCTTCCAGACGCTTTCGATGTCATGGCCCAGAGGAGAGACGATCCCCATTCCGGTCAGGACGATGCGTTCGTGGCTTTTGGGCGTCTTCATATCAGCTCGCAGCCCCCTCGTCGCAGCGTTTGAACACGAGGGCGGCGGTCTGGCCGCCATGCGTGTAGCTGCAGCAGATCGCATGGTCGATCCGACGCCGGACGGTGTCGGTGGAGATGCGCAGATGACAGCCGTCGAGCGGCCTGGTGAAGTTCCGGGCCGACGGGATCGTGGACGCCCCGATGGCCTGCACGGCAGCGATTGCGTCCAACGCGCCCGAAGCGGCGCCGGTTGTGCTCAACATGCTCTTGGTCGGCCAGACGGTTACCTCCTTGGTTGCGTCCCCAAGGGCGGCGGCAATTCCTTTCGCCTCGGCCAGGTCGTCCTGCGGCAACCCCATTCCGTGCGGGATGAGCAGATCGACCTGTCGGGCGTCGAGGTCTGCGTCGTCGAGCGCCTTTGTGATGGCGATGCGGACTGCCTCGCCGTCCGGTTCGAGCCGTGCGTAGGCCGGATCGATACAGTGACTGTGCCCGATTCCTACAAGTTCGGCCAGAATCGTGGCGCCGCGCCGACGGGCGTGGGAGAGACTCTCGAGCACGAGCACGCCGCCGGCCTCGCCGAAGACCGACCCGTGCGCATTCGCATCGAAGGGCCGACAGGCCGCTCCGGGGCGATCGTTGCTGATGTTGTTCGTCCGTTCGAGCAGAATCTGCCGGACCATGATGACCGGATTGACCTTCGCTTCGGCGGCGCCGGCCAGAGCGATGTCGCTGTCGCCTCGTGCGATGACCTGGGCCGCCTCGGCAATCGCCAGGTGGGCGGACGCTTCCGCACAGGTGATCGTGTTGCTGGGGCCTTGACAGTCATGGATGATGCCGATGTGGCAGGCCAGCATGTTCGGCAGATACTTCAGCAGCCACAGAGGGGTGACGTGCTCGAGGCCGACCCGGCCCCATTTGCGTATGTCGAAGCGGCCGTCGGTGGTGCTGACGGCTACGGCCGGCGCCAGCTCCACCATGTCGCAACTGATGATGCCCGCCCCCATATTGACACCCATACGGGTCGGGTCGATGCTGACGTGATCCGGATCGATTCCCTTGGTGACCAGCCCGCTGGCGGCCACGGCCTGTTGGGCCGCGATGACCGCCAGTTCGATGTCCCGACACATCAGCTTGCAGCTCTTGCGGTATTTGCGCGGAACGTAGTCTTGAATGCTGTACGCGGGGACCTCGCCCGCCAATTCACATCGCAGGCCCGCGGGATCAAACGCCTTGATGCGGCCGATGCCGCAGCGTCCCTCGCAAAGCCCGGCCCACATCTGATCGGCGCTGAGTCCCAAGGGGCTGACCGCCCCCAACCCCGTCACAACTACACGATCCGATTCCATCAACTGGACTCCGCCGGCAGGGCGGCCCGGCCGGCCGCCTCCGAGACGACGTCACGCAACAGGGACGTGAACAACCCGGTGAAGACGAAGTTCTCCTCGGGGAATTTCTTGCCCGCCAGGTTCTGGTCGATGTGGCTGAACATCAGGTCGATCTCCGCGATGAGCTGCGCGTCGCGCAGGATCCGGCCGGTGGTGCCGGCGGCTTCCGGCGCCAGCGAGCTGATCTGTGCCTCGATCCGCAGGCTGTCGCCCGGCCGGACGAAATCATGGAAGACGACCTTGCTGATCTTGGCCAGAACGACCTTCTCGCGAAAATCATTCGCCTGACCGACGAGGATTCCGGCGGTCTGCGCCATCGCTTCGATCATCAGGCATTCCGGCATGATCGGAAAACCCGGAAAATGGTCGTGCAGGTGCTCCTCGGCCAGCGTCACGTTCTTGACCGCGACGGCACGACGACCACTCTCGAACTCCAGAAATTTGTCGATCCAGATCCAACGCATGAGCGACCTACACCCGCCGTGACCGCAGGGTGCGCCCGGGCGGTCCTGCGGCGGTCCGTTGTGCCGGAAACGCCTGCGGCTCAGGCGCCGTTGATCTTGCCGTCGATGTAATTGACGATGGCATTGACGGTGAACAGATTGGCCAGCTTGTTGATGTCCGGGTTCTTTTCGAACTCGGTCAGATCCGTGTGAGGTACGCTGGCGCGCAGCTCTGCCAGACCTTGGGCCGTCAGTTTGCCGTTGCTGACGAGTTCGGGATTGTTCAGCAGACTCTCCGCGGGAAACAGCTCCTCTCGTGGCACCTTGATCCCAAACGCCTTTTCCAGGCGAAACACGATATCCAGGAAATCGATGCTCTCGGCGCCGAGATCCCCCATGAGCGTGGCATCGGCAGTCACTTCCTCCTCGTCCGCCCCCAAGGCATCCACCAATACCTCCTGGACCTTCTGAAAAATCTCGTCGCGACTCATGGTCATGGCTTCTGGTACCTCCGGTCCTGCAAACCTGTCAAAATCCGTTTCGTTACACGCGTGGTTCAGTTCTGCACAGACAGCAGCCTGTATCGCTTCTTCATCTCTTCCTTGATCTGGGCGTCGACCGTGGCCCACGCGGGATTCCGCTCGGCCAGGTTGAAGTGCCTCAGACCGAATCGGGCCTCCAGGATCGTCATGCCGTCGACCGTGCCGGAGCCGGTGAAGCTGCTGACGCGTTCCTCGATGGTCCTGGCTTCTACGGTGTACACCACCTGGGAGCCGGGAGCCAGGAAGCTTTTGTACTTGACGTTGCGCGCCAGTTCCAGCAACACCATGCTGTGGGCGAAGTCTTCCTTCGTCCGCACGAGCCAGCCGGCCGACTCTACCAGCCCTTCCAGCAACAACACGCCGGGCAAGACAGGAAACGTGGGAAAGTGATCGGCCAGATACTCTTCCGCCAGCGACACATTCTTGACCGCACTAAGACGGCGCCCCGTCTCCAACGACACGATCTTGTCAATCAGTACGAATTTCATTCCACTAACGCCATCCGGCCCCAAATCCGCGCTATTGTAGTAGCCTCGAACGCTTTTGCCAGTCCTTTTTTCGGTTTTTTGCGTACGGTCGGGCATCCCGGAATCGCCGTTGCAGGAAAACCGCACGGTCGGTATACTGCGCGGCCATATGAAAGTGCGAAACGCGAAGATTCCGGATGCCCGGGCGATTTCCGCCCTGATCAACTGTTACGCCGAGCACGACAAGATGCTCTTCCGCTCGCTGGCGGAGATCTACGAGAACCTCCAGATGTTCCTGGTGGCGGAGGAGGACGACACGGTGGTCGGCTGCTGCGCTCTGGAGATCATCTGGTCGGACCTGGCGGAGATCAAGTCGTTGGCGGTGGCGCCGGCCCACAAGGGCCAGGGACTCGGACGGGCTCTGGTCGAGGCTGCGGTCGAGCGGGCCAGAGACCTCGGCGTGCCTCGCGTTTTCGCGTTGACGCTGGAGCCGCGGTTCTTCGAGCGCATCGGATTCGCCGTCGTACCCAGAGAGGACCTTCCCATGAAGGTCTGGAGCGATTGTGCCCGGTGTCCGAAACAGCAGGAATGCGACGAAATCGCGGTGGCCAGATCGCTGGCCAATGGGTCCTGAGGGCGGTCTTTCTTTTCAGCCGACCTGGCGTCTCTGGAACAGCGCCACGGCCAGGGCGAGGATGCCGGTGGCGTAGCATAGAGCGTACAGGCCGCCGACGAGGATGTACTTGGCCGGGACGGCGCTGCCCTCGTAGATCGCGTCGCTGATCCAGAAGACCTGGAGGTTGGGCACGAGGAACCGACCGATCCTGGCCCACAGATGGGTTGCGGCGAAGCGGCCGAAGACGTAATCGCTGGTCAGTCCCAGAAGGAACAGACCGACGCACGCCGAGAGGGTCACCACGGTGTTGAAGCGGGACGAGATCGCCACGGCCAAAGCGGCGATGATGACGGCCGCCAGAAACAGCAGGATCGAGCCGTACACGTCCAGCGTGTTGATTCCGTTCTTGGCCGGGTTAAACTGCCAGTCGCGATCGATAAACGCGAGAAAGACCATGCCGAACGTGGCGAGTATGGCCAGGACGACCACCGCCGTCGAGGTGAACTTCCAGTCATACGTGTAATTGAAGAAGGTGCTCAGCAGTATGGTGGTCACCGCGATCACTGCCGCGGTGCCGACGACGGTCCAGTCGTGCGTGTCCGAGGCGGTCGCGAGAACTCCGTGCCGGATCGACATGAGCAGGGCAATGGTGCAGATGTAATGCGCGACGCCGACCGCTGCGACCACGCCGAGGAACTTGGCCGCCACGAACAGGGGACGCTGGACCGGCTTGGTCAGCACCGTCAGAATCGTCTTGTTTTCCAGCTCTACCGCCACCGCGCCCGAGGCGGAGAAGATTGCCACGAACAAGCTGGCCAGAAACAGCGTAGACAAGCCTATCTCGCGTAAGAGCTTGTTGTCGTCGTCCATGGTATACATGGACAGGGACGGGCTGAGCAGGAACAACAGAAGGGCGACCCCAATGATGACGGCGTACACGGGCTGGCGAATGGTTTCAACGAACGTGTTCCGAGCGATGGCGACGAGCTTATTGAGCATGTGTGGTCCTGACGTTTTCACGCATCCGTCCCTGTCTTTTCGGCGGCCGGCACGTGGGGGCACATTTTTTCGTGATTGTCACTACACGACACTGAGATTCCGGGTTATAGTACCCAGCCTCTTGTTTGTAAAGGGCGAAGGTCTTCGATGAGTAGATACTGGCACAGCGGATTTTTGTTCGTCGTCGGGAGCCGAAGCGCAAAATGACAGCATCGTCCAAACGTCCCGAACACGTGGCCTGGGCTTGCCTGGTCTTAAGCCTGATCTTCTTTGGCATCACTTTCTTTCTCGGTCGCTGGAGCGGGTACTTCGCGGTCTCGGCCGTGGCCTGGCAGATTCTCGGCGCGGCGCTGATCTGGCTGGTTCTCGCCATCCAGTTTCACCAGCGAGGCCTTGCCGAGCAAGAGCGTCTGGACATGACGCAACTGGCCCAGGACAAGAGCGGCTCGACCCTGTTCGAAGGCAAGGGAGAACGGGCGACGCTGTTTGCGGCCGCCCAGCGCCGCCTCGACCTGCTGGAGAAGTGGTTCATCCCTATCTTTGGCGTGCTCATCGCGGTCTATGAGATCGCGCTGGGCCTCTATCTGCTCCGGGCTCTTGGCCGGGCTCCATCGACGACGCAGCAGCCGCTGGTCTGTGCCATTCTGATGACCGTGGTGGCGTTCGTCAGTTTTCTGCTGTCGCGATACGCCACGGGAATGTCCGCCGAGCCGGCCTGGAAGCCGCTGCGGGCGGGCGGCAGCTATCTGCTCGGTGTCGCGGTGGTGTGCTTCGCCCTGGCCCTGTGCCTGGCCGGGACGCACTTTCAGTTTCACGTCCCCCTGTTGGTCGTGGGGTACGTGGTGCCGATTCTGCTGATCCTGCTGGGCGCTGAGACGGCTTTGAACACCGTGCTGGACATCTACCGTCCGCGGCTGAAAGGCCAGTACAGCCGGGCGGCGTTCGACAGCCGCCTGCTCGGCATAATCAACGAGCCTGGGGGCGTCTTCCGCAGTCTGGCGGCCGCGATCGACTACCAGTTCGGGTTCCAGGTTTCTCAGACGTGGTTCTACAAGCTCCTGGAGAAGGCGGTCGTGCCTCTGATTCTGTTCTCGGCGCTGACCCTGTATCTGGCCAGTTGCATCGTCGTGGTGTTGCCCAACGAGGAGGCGATCGTAGAGCGGTTCGGCAATCCGCTGACCGGCGACGGGCAGGTTCGCGATTTCAAGCCGGGACTTCACCTCAAGCTGCCCTGGCCGATCGACATCGCCTACAAGTATCCCACCAAGCAGATTCTGGAAATCCACGTCGGATACGTTCCCAAGACCGACCCCAAGACGGGCCGAGTGCTGACGGAACCTTCGCTTCTGTGGGGCCAGACCCACTACGAGAGCGAGTTCAGCTTCCTGGTCGCCAGCGAACAGACCGGCGAGGCGCTGGGAGAGGAGGCGGTGCCGGTCAGCCTGGTGAAGGCGAACATCCCAATCCAGTATCGCATCAAGGATCTTTACGCATACATCTATGGACACAGCGACCCGGCGAGATTGCTGGAGGACATTGCCTACCGCGAACTCACACATTTTGCCGCCAGTGCCGGGATTGAGGTCGATGTCGGCGGCTCGGGCCAGGCAGCCAGCGAGAGCCTTCTGGGCGCCGGTCGAACCAAGGCCAAAGAGATCCTTACCGATAGGATTCAGAAGGCCGCCGACGACCAGGGGCTGGGCATCGAGGTGGTGTTCCTGGGCGTGCAGGGCATCCACCCGCCGCCCGAGGTGGCGCCCGACTATCAAGCGGTCATCGGCGCCGTTCAAAAGAAGTACGCCCTCGTCCTTAACGCCGAGGCGGACCGAAACGCAATCCTGGGCACGCTGATCGGTTCCGTGGACAGGGCTTACGAGCTGGCCGACCTGGCCGCGCGGTATCAGACGGCCCAGGCGGAGGGACGCGCCGAAGACGTCGAGCGGCTGGGCAAACAGTTCGACGAGGCGCTGGCGCAGGCCAAAGGAGACATCTTCAGGACCCTGCGAGAGGCCCAGAGCTACGCCTTTGAGAAAGCCACGCTGGCCCGCGCGACCGGCGAGCGGTTCGCCGGGCAGGTCGCCGCCTACAAGGCAGCCCCGAAAATCTACTTGCAGGAACAACGTCTGGCGGCGCTGGAAGAGGTGTTGCCGGACGTGCGCAAATACATCATCGCTGTCGATCCCAACGACCGGCAGGTCATCATCATGGACCTTCAGGACAAGCCGCCGACCAATCTGTTGGACATGACGGGCTTAGAGGAGACTATCCGATAATGAAGAAGATCGCTGTTCCCGTACTGATTGCCGTCATCTTCGCCATCATGGCGCTCTATCTCGTTTCGTTTCAGGTCCGCGAGACGGAGTCGGCGTTCATCACGCGATTCGGCAAGCCGCTGGAAGACCGCGAGATCACCCGGCCCGGCCTCTACTTCAAGTGGCCCGCGCCGATCGAACGCGTCCACCGGTTCGACTCGCGCATGAGGGTCCTCGATGTCCCGCCGACTGAGACCACGACGAGAGAGCAGATCTCCATCATCGTGACGACGTACGTCGTCTGGCGGGTGGCCGAGCCGCTGAAGTTCCTCAACGCCGTGGGCACGGTCGCCGACGCCAACGACGCCATTCGGTATCGGCTCAACAACGCCCAGAACCGCGTGATCGGCCAGCATACCTTCAGCGAGTTCGTCAACAGCGATCCCGAGAGGATCAAGCTCGCCGACATTCAGGTGGAGATGCTCAAAGACCTTCAGGAGCCGGTGCGAAACGATTACGGCATCGAGATCAAGACGCTCGGGATCAAGCAGCTCAAGATCAGCGAGGAGGTCACGAAGGACGTCTTCGAGCGGATGCGGGCCGAGCGTCGCCGCCGGACCGAGGCGACCATCGCACAAGGCAACGCGGCAGCCACCACGATCCGGACCGATGCGGACGTCAAGAGAACGGCGTTGCTGGCGGCGGCCGAAGGACGGGCCAAGGCGATCCGCGGCCGAGGTGACGCCGAGGCCGCCCAGTACTACAAGATGCTGCAAGAGGCGCCGGAACTGGCCATGTTCCTGCGTAACCTCGAGGCGTTGCAGGCGCTGGGCGAGAATTCAACGATCGTCATCCCGAGCGACGTCGAGCCGTTCAAGTACCTTCGGGAAAGGCCGTCGCTGGAACCGTCGAATTGACCCGACGCCGGATGCATCGTTCACTGCGTTTGTCTCTGAGGATGTATGGCACATAGACACGAACACGCACATGGGCACAGCCACGACGAGCCGCACGAGCACGACACGGCGCCGACGCGCGAGCTGGATGCAGCGGGAAAGTCGCTCTCCGATGCGCTGCGGCTGAGCTTCTTCATTCTCAAGATCATCATGATCGTGCTGGTCATTGCCTTTCTGATCTCGGGCTTCAAGACGGTCGACTCCGGGGAAAAGGCGATGGTCCTGCGCTTCGGCGCCATTCGCGGCGTAGGCGAAGAGCGCGTCCTGGGGCCCGGCTGGCACTGGGTTTTCCCCTATCCCATCGACGAGTTGGTCAAGATTCCGGTCGAGGCGCAGATCAGCCTGCCCATCACCTCGTTCTGGTACAAGCAGACGCGCAATGACATCCTGGGCGAAGGGCCCAAGCCGCGCAATCTCGTGCCGGAGAAGCTCAATCCGCTGACCGAAGGATACAGCTTGACCCGGAGCCGGGCGGACGAGGTCCGCACGGTCGTTGCACAGGGCATTTCAGGCCGGGGGGCCGCGGACAGCGAAGGCAGCGACTACAGCATCGTTCATACGCAATGGAAGATCGATTACCAGATCGGCAACATCGAACAGTTTTACACGAATGCTTACGTTCCGGCGGCCAGGCCCGGGCAGATCTATTTCGACATCATGAAGGAGTCGATCACGCCGTTGCTCAAGAGCGTGGTCGAGGACTCGGTGGTCACGGCCATGGTCCAATACACCATCGATGAAGCGCTTCAGAGCACCGACACCATTCCGCGTCACGTCGAACAACTCACTCAGCAGAAGCTCGACGCCATCGACAGCGGCATCCGCGTGACCAAGGTCCAGCTCGTGGCGGCCACGTGGCCGCAGCAGGTGGACGCCGCCTTTCAGGCTTACATCGCCGCCAGCCAGAAGAGCGGCTTGGCGATCAGTGACGCGCGAAACCATGCCGAACAGACGCTGACCGATGCCGCCGGACAGGTGGCCGAATCGCTGTACAGCGCCCTGATGGCCTCCGACACGCCGGAGGATCAGTTGGAGACCCTGTGGTCGCAGGTGGCCGGCCGGGCTCAGAACACCGTCGCCCAGGCCCAGGCCTATCGAACCAAGGTGGTCGAAGACGCCAAGGCCAGCGCCACCTACCTGACCAGCCTCCTGCCCGAGTATCGAAAGTGGCCCGAGTTGGTAGCCCAGGGGATCTACTTCGATGCGATCCAGAAAGTACTCGACAACGCCGACGAGAAGTTCATTCTGGACCCGACCGAGATTGCCCGGGGGCGGGAGGTCCGCATTCTGATCAACCGGGACCCCACCCCCAAACCCAAGGCAACGGAACCGACACCGACGATGAGATAGACCGTCGCACTCCCGTCAAAGGACGAGAACGTAACTATGGCTCATGAGCATTTACACCTGCAGCACGACACCGCCGAGGAGACCCGAGGCCAGCAACTGCGCGTCAGTCTCGCGCTGTTGGGGACTCTGGCGGGCGGGGTCCTCCTGATCAACAGCGGCATCGGCCGCTTCATCTACGGACCCGACAGCTTCAACACCGAGATCTTCGCCATGCTCGGCGCGCTGCTGCTGGGGCTGCCGATCGTCGTCCATGCGATCCTGAGCCTGATTCGAGGCGAATCGCACATGGATGAGCTGGCGGCGCTGGGCATCGTGGCGGCGTTCGCCACCGGCGAATATGTGGCGGCCGGACTGATCGGCTTCTTCATGCTGCTCAGCGAACTGATCGAGACCCGCACCGCGCTGGGCGCGCGTGCGTCCATCGAGTCGCTGATCAAATTGACGCCGACCAGGGCGAATCTCGTCAGCGCCGACGGCGTCGAACAGGAGGTCAAGGTCAGCGCGCTGAAGCCGGGGGACCTGATCCGTGTCCGTCCGGGTGACAACATCCCGGCCGACGGCGAGGTGGCCACCGGCCTGAGCTCCGTCAACGAAGCGACGATCACCGGCGAGTCGCTGCCCGTCGACAAGGTTCCGGGCATGCAGGTCTTCGCCGGCACGAACAACCTGACCGGCGCGATGGACATCCGGGTCACCAAGGCCGGCCACGACACGACTCTCGGCAAGGTCCAGTCGCTGATCATGCAGGCCGAGCACACGAAGATCCCGATCATGCGGATCATCGACCGCTATATCACGTGGTATGTGCCGACCATCCTGATGATCGCGGCAATCGTTCTGTTCTTCACGCGGGACATCAATCAGGCGATCACCATCCTGGTCATCTCCTGCCCTTGTGCGATCATTCTGGCGACTCCGACGGCGATGGTGGCGGCGATTTCCGCCGCCGCAAGGTTGGGCGTACTGGTCAAGAACGTGGCCGACCTGGAGATCGCCGGCAAGATGACGGCGCTGGTGTTCGACAAGACGGGCACCGTCACGACCGGGCGGCTCTACGTGACGAAGCTGACGCCCGCCGAGGGGGTCGAGCCGGCCGAGCTGCTGGCCGAAGCGGCGGCGGCGGAACAGTTGAGCAAGCACCCGGCGGCCCGCGCCCTGCACGACGTCGCCAAGGAGGCCAATCTGTCGCTGCCGGTCGCAGAAGGCTTCCAGGAAACACCGGGCAAGGGTGTGACCGCGACCGTCAATTCGTCGCGGATCCTGGTCGGCCGGGAGACGTTTCTCAAGGAGAACGGCGTTGATTTTGCCGGTATCACCGACCCTGCCCTGGATGAAGAGCAGGGCTTCAGCACGTTGTACGTGGCCAAAGACGCACGGTGTATCGGCTGGATCGGTCTCCAGGACAAGACGCGTCCCGAGGCCCAGAGGGCGGTCAAGGAGCTGGTCGACATCGGCATCAAACGGGTGACCATGCTCACGGGCGACCGCAGCGAAGTCGCCAATCGCGTCGCCGGCGAACTGGGCTGCACCGACTACAAGGCTCACTGTCTGCCGCAGGACAAGCTGGCCATCGTCGAGCAGATCAAACGCGACGGCCACACGGTGGTCGTGGTCGGCGACGGCATCAACGATGCGCCGGCCCTGGCCGCGGGCGATCTCGGCATCGCCATGGGAGCGGCCGGAAGCGACGTCGCGATCAACTCAGCCTCCATCGCCCTGATGAACAACGACCTGCGCCGCATCCCATTCCTGGTCCAGGTTTCGCGCCGGACCCGCCGGGTCATCAACCAGAACCTGGGTTTTGGCATCGCGTTCATCGTGTTTGGCATCTCTCTGGCCAAGTTCATCCCACCCAGCGTAGCGGCGTTCCTGCATTTTGCCAGTTCGCTGGTGGTGGTGTTCAACAGCGCCCGGCTAGTGCGGTACGGCGAAGACCTCGACCACGATTCACGTCTCGTTGGATCGCCCTCGTTGGAGGCGTGAAGCGGCGGCGACCGTCCCGCCACTTGATGGTTTGTTTGGATAGCGTGCGGTAGATTATGGATTACGCCGTTGAGACAATCTCGCTGACGAAGGTCTTCTCCGACTGGTGGGGCCGTGCCAAGGTTTACGCGGTCGACGACCTCAATCTCCAGATTCGGCACAACGAGGTCTTTGGCCTGCTGGGACCGAACGGATCGGGCAAGACGACCACGATCAAGATGCTGCTGGGCCTGCTGCACCCGACCAAAGGTCACGCGCTGCTGCTCGGCGGCGACGGCACCGACCCGAAGATCAACACGCGAATCGGCTTCCTTCCGGAGGAGTCGTATCTGTACCGGTTTCTCAATGCCCGCGAGACCCTCGATTTTTACGGGCGGCTCTTCGGGCTGGCCCCCAAGGTCCGCAAGATGCGGATCGAGGCCCTGCTGGAGATGGTCGGCCTCAAAGCGGTGGCCAGCCGGCCGATCGGCACGTACTCCAAAGGCATGGCCCGTCGCATCGGTCTGGCCCAGGCGCTGATCAACGATCCCGACCTGCTGATCCTCGACGAGCCGACGACCGGCCTGGACCCCATCGGGACCCGGCAGATCAAAGACCTGATCCTCAAGCTGGCCGAACGGGGCAAGACGATTCTGCTATGCAGTCACCTGCTGGCCGACGTCGAGGACGTGTGCGACCGAATCGCGATTCTCTACGGGGGCAGAGTCCAGGCAGAAGGCCAGGTGCGTGAGCTTCTGCAACAGAACGGCAAGCGGCAGATCGTCACCAGCGCCGTCAGTGAGACGGCGGTCGAGAGGATCGGGCGCATTCTCGAAGAAGAACACGCCGAGTGGGAAATCACCAGCCCGATGGAGAAGCTCGAAACGTTCTTCATCAATACGGTGGTCGAGGCGCAACAGCAGGCCAGGCCGACCAGCGGCGCCGTCAGCACGACGCAGATCGGCGACTTCCTGATGGCGGAGAAGTCCCAGGCGAGCATTCTCGACAAGCTCGTTTCGGCGCCGGTGTTGCAGGACCAGCCGGCCGGGGCGCCCCGCACGGAGTCGATCACGCCGGTGGAAACGCATGCGCCCCAACCCGACCGGGACCTGCTCAGCAAACTGACCAGGGCCGCCACCCCTTCGGAGACCGAGCATGTGGCGCCCGTGAAACCGTCGGCCGTCGATGTGCCCGAATCCCGTGACACCGGGCAGGTCAACAAGAGCGTTCTCGACGCCTTGACGGGCAAGACCGCACCGCCCACGACGGAGAAGCCCCACGAACGACCGAAGGACGGAGAGGTCGGCCATGAGTAAGATCTGGGCGATTGCCGTCAACACGGTCCGCCAGGCCATGCGCATGAGGATCGCGGTGATCTTCATCGCGATGTTGCTGATTCTGCTGCCGGTGATGGGGCTGACGGCGACCGGGGACGGCACTCTGAAGGGCCGGCTCCAGACGTTCGTCAGCTATGGGCTGTCGTTGACCAGCCTGCTGCTGTGCCTGCTGACGATCATCGTCGCGACCTACACGATCACCAGCGACATCGAGCACCGCCAGATCTATACCGTGGCCACCAAGCCGATCCGCCGCTATCAGTTCCTTCTCGGCAAGCTGGTGGGCGTGATCGTTCTGGACGCGGCCCTCGTGACGCTCTTTGCCGGCATCGTGTACGCCGTGGTAGTGTTCCTGCCCGGTTTCCACGACGTCTCGAACGACACGCTGCGGCAGATCGACAACGAGTTCTTCACCGCCCGTGCCAGCCTCAGTCCTCCGGCGCCCGATGTACGCGAAGAAGTCCAGACGCTGTACGATCAGTTGGAGAAGACCGGGCAGCTCCGCGAGGCGTACCCTACATTGCCGCCCGAGGGGATTCTCAAGGAACTGACCTTGCGCAAGCAGTTGGAGAAACGGGCGGCGGGGGTGGGAGAGGGCCTGATGTGGGAGTTCGAGAAGATCCGGCCGCTCGACCCGAACCAGAGTCTATTCATCCGGTTCAAGTACGACGTGGCGGCCGAGCCGACCAACGGCCAGGTCTACGCCCGCTGGCAGATCGGCGACCTGCGGCAGTTTCGTTACGGCATGAACTTCAAAACCCCGATCTGGCCTGAGGATCGTGCGGACCCGGTTCGCACGTTCCGCGAGATCGAGGTCCCGGCGCAGGTCATTGCCGATGACGGATACCTGGCGGTGGGGTTTCTCAACGTGCCGCTGAACGACACGACGGTGATCTTCCCGCTCGAAGACGGGTTGGAGCTGCTCTACAAGGCCGACACCTTCACGGCCAACTTCATCCGCGGGGTGCTGCTGATCCTGTTCCGGTTGATCTTCCTGGCCTGCCTCGGAGTGCTGGCGGCGAGCTTTCTTTCGTTTCCCGTAGCGATCCTGTTCTGTCTGATGATCTTCTTCACGGGCACCATCAGCGGCTTCGTGCTCGAATCGTTCGAGTTTCTCAGCGCCAGCGTGAGCGAGGTGTATTCGTATACGATCGGGGCTCTGGTCCGGCTGCTGCCGCGATTCGACAAGTACAACCCGACCAGCTTCCTGGTGCCCGGCCGCCTGATCGCCTGGTCGTTCCTGGCGCAGGTGGCGCTGTTCATGGTCTGCATCAAGGGCCTCCTGCTGTTGGTGCTGGCCCTGATCATCTTCAGCTTCCGCGAGCTGGCCCGAATCATTGTGTGACGAGACGCGGCGGTCGGCGCCGCGAAATCGACTATGCGTGGACGTGACATTCTCATCATGCTCGTGTGCCTGTCGCTGGCCGGCGGTCTGCTCTATACGGCGGGCACACAGCTCGATTACATCAACACGCAGCGCCAGACGATGGGCCTGGTGGTGAACGAGCCGGTGGAGAACCTGCCGCCTTCGCTGGCCTTCGCCACCGTGGCGATGGGCGCGTTTCGCGGCCTGGTCGTCGACATCCTCTGGATGCGGGCCGACAAGCTGAAGGAGGAAGGGCAGTTCTTCGATGCCCGGCAGCTCGCCGAGTGGATCACGACGCTCCAGCCCCGGTTTCCGGCCGTCTGGGAGTTCCAGGCCTGGAACATGGCGTACAACATCTCCGTCGCCATCCCCGCTTCGCAGCCCGAGCAGCGCTGGCGGTGGGTCAAGAACGGCTACGAACTGCTGCGCGACAAGGGCATCCCCACCAATCCCAAGGCGGTCCAGCTCTACCGGGAACTGGCGAGGATCTTCCAGCACAAGCTCGGTGGCGTCTCCGACGACGTCCACAAGTACTACAAACTCCAGTTGGCGGAAGCCATCGGCCTGCTGCTCGGGTCGGAGGACAACGGGCTGCCCGCCGACGACAACGCGTTCTACGAGGCCCTGATCGGGACGCCGTCCGAATGGGCTCAGATCGTCGCCGATCCGAATGTAGCTCCGTTCATCCGGGCGCTTCAGGAGGTCGGTGAGCCGTTCACCAGCGAACAGCCGTTCGTACAGAACTATCTGGCGCTGCGCCGCAACGCGTCGCGCTTTCCGCAGGCTGCGTCGGATGTTGTGGATCGTTTTCGGGGCACGGCGGCATTGAAACGATTCGATCTGTTTGCGAAGTCTTACGAGCTGCGCAACACCTGGAAGCTGGAGCCGGCTCGCATGCACCAGGTCAGCCAGGAGTATGGGCCGATCGACTTCGCCGACCCCAACGTGCACTTCCCCATGGATTGGCGGCACCCGGACGCGCACGCCATCTATTGGGCGATCAAAGGGCTCAGCGTCGCCAAGGAAAAGAACGATGCCGAGACGGAGCGATACCAGACGAACACGCAGCGCATCGTCGCGCACAGCCTTCAGAATCTCTTCCGATACGGCAAGCTCATCATTCTCTCGCGTCCGGCCGAAGCGCTCGATCCGGACAGCCCCGCGGCCAAATCCACCTCGCCGGCAATACCCAAAGACGTCTTTCTCAGTCCGGACCTGCGGATCTTCAATTCGTACCACAAGGCCGTGCTGGCAATCATTGCCGGCTACGAAGACGACCGCACCACCAAAGAATCGCTTGAGAACGGCCATCGCAACATGCTCAAGAACGCCGTCCTCTCGTTCTATCAGGCCGGACTGAGGGGAGAGGCCCTGAAGATTTTCAACCAGTTGCGGAAACGCTATCCCTTGAGAGAGTTCAACGTCTCGCTGGAGGAGTTCGCGCTGAAGCGCTGGAGAGAGGAGTTGAGCGGTTTCGGCATCGACGACGCCCGCGAGCAGATCGTGATGCTGCTCAGCGAGGGGTACTACCTGTACGCCGTCCGCGACGATGAGGCCGCCGCCGGGCGAGAGCAGTTGGCTCAGCAGGCGTACGACTTCTACAACACGACGAACGAGCCGGAGTTTCGCATTGACCTGCCCCCGATGCCCGTGCTACGATACGTCGCGCTCGGTCAGTTCCTCAACAGCGGGGCGTATCCGCCCCACATTCGGCAGGGTCTGCTGAATCGGATCCAGATCGAAAAGCCCGAGCTGTACAAGCAAATGGAACAGACCGAGGCGCAGTTGCAGCAAATGCAGGAGCAGCAGGGAACGCGGTGAGGGTTATCCGGCACGGGGCATGGACGAAGCACTTCTGGCACAACTGACGTCGTCGCAGCGGAAGGCGGTGTTGCACAAGGAGGGGCCTCTGTTGGTCCTGGCGGGTCCGGGCAGCGGGAAGACCCGCGTCATCACCTGCCGGATCGCCGCCCTGATTGACTCCGGCGTCAGACCGTACAACATCTGCGCGATCACGTTTACGAACAAGGCCGCCGAAGAGATGCGCCAGCGGGCGGCGGCGCTCGGGGCGTCCGGCGGGGCCCACATCAGCACGTTCCATTCGCTGTGCGTGCGCATTCTCCGCCGCTACGCTCAGGCCGCCGGGATGCGACCGAATTTCAGCATTTACGACGCGGCCGACCAGAGCAAGTGCGTCAAGCAGGCCGTCAAAGACTGCCGCCTCGACGGGACGAACTTCCCGCCGGCGCGGATGCTCGACGCCATCTCCACCCTGAAGAACAAGCTCATCGACGCCCAGAGTTTCCAGGAACGCGCCGAGGACTTCTTCTCGCGTACGCTCTCACAGGTTTACACGCGGTACCAGCAGATCCTGGCCGAGCAGAACGGCCTGGACTTCGATGACCTGCTGATGAAGGTCGCTTTCCTGTTGGAGAGCGACTCGACGGTGTGCGGCGAACTGGCGAACCGGTTCCGGTTTCTGCTCATCGACGAGTATCAGGACACCAACCACGCCCAGTATCGGCTGGCCAAGGCCCTGGCGCTTTCGCACGGCAACATCTGCGCGACCGGCGATCCCGACCAGTCGATCTACCGCTGGCGCGGCGCCGACATCCGCAACATCCTGGCCTTCGAGAAGGACTGGCCGCAGGCGGTGACCGTCAAGCTGGAGGAGAACTTCCGCAGCACCGCCGCCATTCTCAGGGTGGCCGACAGCCTGATCGCCCGAAACAAGAATCGCAAGCAGAAGACTCTTGTCGCCGTGCGGACCGACGAAGGCAGGGTTTCGGTCGAGATCTGCGACGATGAAGCCGCCGAGGCCGACGCGGTTGCGCGTCAGGTCGATGCGCTGCTCGGCCAGAATGTTCCGGCCGGACAGATCGCCGTCTTCTATCGCGTCAACTCGATGAGCCGGGCCCTCGAAGAGGCGTTCGTTCGCCATCGCGTCCCATACCAGGTCGTCCGAGGCGTGGAGTTCTACAATCGCAAGGAGATTCGCGACGTTCTGGCGTATCTGAAAGTCCTGGCCAATCCCGCCGATGAAGTCGCGCTGCTGCGGGTCATCAACACGCCGGCGCGTGGCATCGGCAAGGTGACCGTCGACCGCGCCAAGGCTTTTGCCGTCGAGCACGGCCTGACCCTGTCCGAGGCATTGACGCAGGCCGATCGGATCGGCGGGGTGAGCGGTGCCGCCAAGACCAAGCTGTCGGCATTCGCCCGCCTGCTGGACAAGCTCCGGCAGGACCTCGTAGGCCCGGTTGCTCCGTTGGCCGAACGCGTCTTGGCCGAATCGGGACTGGAACAGTCGTTCAAGGGAACCGGTCAGGAGGGGCAGGACGCCCTGGAGAACATCGGCGAGTTGATCAATGCCGCGGCCGCATACGACCAGCAGACCGCCGAACCGTCGCTGCTCGACTACCTCCAGCAGATCGCGCTGTTCAGCGACACCGACGCCTACGAGGCGACGAGCGAACGAGCCGCCCTGATGACGCTGCACGCCGCCAAGGGACTGGAGTTCGATCACGTCTTCGTCATCGGGCTGGAGGACGGCCTGCTGCCGCACGAGCGGGGCAGCGGGGATGGTGACGAACTGGAGGAGGAACGCCGCCTGTTCTTCGTCGGCGTCACGCGGGCCCGCACCAACCTGTACCTCAGCTACGCGCGGTATCGAACCGTTCGCGGGCAATTCCTTCGCACGGTGGCCTCGCCGTTTCTCTTCGAGCTTGGACTTGATCAGATGGTCCAGGACGATGAGGAATCCGAAGACGATTTCGACGCATTCACGGAATACCGACGTACACAGCCATCGCCGGTCCGCCCACGGCCGGCGGCCGCCAAACCGGCCGAGCCTCTGTTCGCTCCCGGCCAGCTCGTGCGGCACAAGACCTTTGGACTGGGCCGGGTGCAGAAGTTCGCCGACCTCGGCGCCAACAGCGTCGTCACCGTCCAGTTCAACACTGGACAGACAAAATCGCTCCTGCTACAATACGCCAACCTCTCGAAGGTGTGACGTCCCGGTCGTGGGGCGTGGCGATGCGCACTGCGACCCATCAGGCGGATCATTGGCAAGACAAGTCCCAGCCGAATCGAGCCATGTCTTTTGAAGGGGCCAGGCCATGTCGAGGCAAATCGATCGTCGCGAGTTCCTGCAAATCACCGCTGCCGGCGGAATGGTGTACCTGGCCGGGTCGGGCCTGTTCGGCGCCAGCGCTGCCGCGAAGGGCAGCCCGCTGATCAGCCCGGGCTGTCGAACCAGCAAGGTTCAGGTCGCTCGGATCTACATGGGAATCGAGGGCGCGCACTGGCCCAAACCGACGCTGAACCTCAAGGACGAGATCCGCACCTACGAAGCGCAATTCGCCAGGCTCGCAGATCAGCTCGGCGACGTGGAGTTCGTCGTCGATGAGCTGGTCACATCCGTCGATCAGGCGAGCCGGCTCAAGGGCCGCCTGGAGAACGTCGACGGCATTCTGGCTATCCATCTGAGCATGGGCGCCTCGTCGATCCTCCGCGAGATCCTTGGCGTGGGCAAGCCGACGGCCCTTTTTGCCCTCCCGTACTCCGGGCACGAGTGGACGAGCTTCGGCGCCCTGCAACGCCAGCCGATCGGGGCCAGGCTGGAGTGCTTCCTGACCACGGACTACGCGCAGCTTGCCGCTGCTATCCGCCCCTTCCGCGCGATTCATCATGCGCGGGAGGCCAAGGTGCTCAACGTCACGACGCGAATCTTCAAGCCCTACGCCGACAGCGTGAAGGCCAAGTTCGGCACGGAGATCAAGCAGGTCGATCTTCAGACGGTGATGGACGCCTATAAGGCGGTGGATGACAAACTGGCGGACGCCGAGACCAAGCGGTGGATGGACAACGCCCAGGCGGTCGTGGAGCCGTCGCGAGGCGACGTCTGGAAGTCGTGCAAACTCGCCCTGGCGTTCGAGAACCTGCTGGCGTCGGAGAACGCCACCGTCCTGACAGTCGATTGCTACGGGACCATGTGGGACAAGACGATCAAGCTTCCGGCGTATCCGTGCATCGGTTTCTGCCGGCTCAACGATCTCGGCCTGGGAGGAATCTGTGAGTCCGATCTCCAGTGTGCCATGACCCACATCGTCCTCCAGGGACTGACGGGCCGACCCGGTTTCATCAGCGATCCGACGGTGGACGAGTCCTGCAACGGCATCATCCTGGCGCACTGCCTGGGCTCCAGGAAGATGGACGGTCCCGAAGGTCCGGCGGCGCCATACAAGATCCGAACCGTCATGGAACGGCAGGAGGGCGTCACGCCGCAGGTACAGATGCGCATCGGCCAGAAGGTCACTCAGGCCATCCTGATCGGCATGGATTCCCTGCTGTACTTCACCGGCGAGATTATCGCAGCGCCGGTTGGCCTGGAGCAGGACCGCGGCTGCCGGACGAAGATCACCGTGAAGGTCGACGGCGACGTCGCCGCGCTCTGGAAGAGATGGTCCAACGGCTTGCATCGGCAGACCGTCTACGGTGACGTCACCAAGGAGCTGGCTCAGTTCTGCAAGTACAAAGAGATCAAGATGATCGATGAGGCGGCCAAGGCATGACTCGCCTGGGCTGACCGCACGAGGGACACACATGGCAAACCGAAACCCAGGATGTGGCGCTTTCTGCACGCGACGACAGTTTCTGCTCGCCGCGACGGGAACCGCTGTCGCCGTGACGGCGCCGTACTTTGCTACCGCCCGTCAGCGAGACGCATCTGAAGACAGCGACCGGATCCTTGCCGACGCGGAGTCGCGCATCCGGCAGCACCGCATGGCTCCGGTCACGCTGAAGCTCGTGACGCCGGATGGCCAGCCTCTCGGTCCCGGCCGCCGCGTGGAGATCAGACAAGTGCGCCATCGCTTCCTCTTCGGCTGCAACATCTTCATGCTCGGACGCTGCCGGACACCTGAGCAGAATGCCGCCTACGAGAGCCGCTTCGCCGGCATCTTCAACTATGCCACATTGCCGTTCTACTGGTGGAACTACGAGCGACAGAAGGGCAGCCCGGACCACGAACGCACCGAGGAAATCGTCCGCTGGTGCAGGGCGCACGATGTCACGACGAAGGGCCATCCGCTGGCCTGGAACTACCGCGATCCGCCCTGGTTGACGGGCACGCCGCAGGAGGTGGCCCGAGCGCAGTTCGAGCGCATCACACGCTACGTCCAACGCTTGAGGGGCGACATCGACATCTGGGACGTCGTCAACGAGGCGACCCATTACGACCGGGCGGAGTGTAAACGCGACGCCCCCCGTCTGACCGAGGCGATCGCCGCGATGGGAGTTGGGCCGTACATCCGCACCGCCTTCAAGACCGCGCGCCAAGCGGGCCGCGACGCGACGCTGGTCATCAACGATTACCGTACGGATGCCGCCTTTGCGGAGAAGGTGATCTCGGAGCTTGCGGACGAACATGCCCGGCCTATGTATGATGTCATCGGCATCCAGTCACACATGCACGGCGGCCCCTGGGGCGCCGCCCGGACGTGGGAGGTGTGCGAGCGTTTCGCGAAGTTCGCCAAGCCGCTGCACTTCACCGAGACGACCCTGGTTTCCGGCCCCAAGAGCGAGTCCGGCTGGACGACAACGGCCAAAGGCGAAGAGCAGCAGGCCCGATTGGCGAGCGAGTTCTACACCGTGCTCTTTTCGCACCCGGCAGTGGAGGCCATCACGTGGTGGGATTTCAGCGACCAGGGCGCCTGGCAGATGGCGCCGGCCGGTTTCCTGCGGGACGATATGTCGGCCAAGCCGATCTATGAGCGGCTTTGCGACATGATCAAGGGCCGATGGTGGACGCGGGTGGAGGCCGAGAGCGGCCCGGAAGGCCGGCTGAGAATCGATGGCTTCCAGGGTGAGTACGAAGCCGCCGTGAAGGAAAACGGGCGGCGGCTCGGCGGACGCTTCTCCCTGGCCAAAGCGACCGCCGAGGCGACAGATGTGCAACTGACGGAGCTGTCCGCTGACCGGTAGGCCGACTCTCACATGCTCCTGCTCGATATTGTGCTTTCCGCGGGTTCTGCTACAATGCCCGCGACGAAAAGACGGCACTGACGCTCGGGCAGGGCTTGACGCCGGGCAGGAGAAAGACGGACGGATGAAGTACGCGGTGATCATGGCCGGCGGCACGGGAAAGAGGCTTTGGCCTCTGAGCCGGCAGAAGCGACCCAAGCAGGTCTTGAGGCTGCTCGACGGACATACGCTTCTCGAACGCTGTTTCGAGCGATTGACGCCGATTTTTGACATCCGCAACATCATCGTCCTGACCAACGCCGCCTATGTCGACGTGGTCCGGCAGGACCTGCCGAGTCTGCCATCGGGCAACGTGATCGCCGAACCCACGGTGCGGGACACCGCCGGAGCGATCGGTCTGGCGGCGTCGGTCCTGGCCAGGACTGATCCGCAGGCGGCGATGGCCGTCGTCACCGCCGACCAGTTGATCGAGCCGGCTGAGGTCCTCCAGGGGGCGCTGCGCGACGCCCTGACGTTTGTCGATTCGAACCCCGATGCGCTGGTCACATTCGGCATCAAACCCACGTTTCCCAGCACGCAGCTCGGCTACGTCAAATGCGGCGAGCCTCGCGCCGTTGCCAGGTGCAGGAATCCGATCCATTCGGTGGAAGCGTTCAAGGAGAAGCCCGATCTGGCCACCGCCCAGGGTTATCTGGCGGACGGCCGGTACTTCTGGAACTCGGGCATGTTCGTCTGGAAGGCCAAGACGATTCTGGCGAATCTGACCCGCTTCGTCCCGCAGACCAGCGAGCCGCTGCGGCGGATCGCCGCGTCCTGGGACACGCCGGACCAGAACAAGGTCCTGGCGGAGCAATTCCCCCAACTGCCCAAGATCAGCATCGACTACGCCGTTATGGAACGGGCGACAGACGTGCATGCGATCCGCCTGGATTGCCGCTGGCTGGACATGGGATCGTTCGCGGCGCTGGCGGACATCATCGAATCGGACGACCGGGGCAATGTCGTCGTGGCCGGGGCGAGCGAAGTGCTGGACTGCAAGAACAGCATCATCGTCACCGAGGATAAGGGCCATCTGATCGCCGCGATCGGGCTGGACAATGTGGTGGTCGCCCATACGCCGGACGCGACTTTGGTCTGCCGGGCCGATCAGACCGAGCGACTGAAGGAGCTTCTGGCCTCCATCGAATCGCACCATCGCAGCGAGTTCCTGTAGAATCGGAGTGGCCGCCGACGCGTGGCCTTCAGATGAGATACCTGGCGATAGACCATGGCAGTAGGCGAGTAGGGCTGGCTATCTGTGACGCCCAGGAGACCATCGCATCGCCTCTGTGCGTGCTGAACGGCCGAGCAGACGTCCTGACCCGGATTGCCGAGATTGTCGAGACCGAGGGCGTTGGAGCCATTGTGATGGGCCTGCCGCTGAACATGGACGGCTCTGAGGGGCCTCAGGCCGGCAGGGCCAGGGCCTTCGCCCAGCGGCTTGCTCGCCACGTCGACCTGCCCGTGCATTTCCAGGACGAGCGGCTCAGCAGCTTCAGTGCCGGGGAGAAGCTGGAGCCGGCCGGCCTGTCCAGGGCCCGCAAGCGGGACCTCCTCGATGCGGTGGCGGCGGCCGAGATATTGCAGTCGTTCCTGGAGGAAAGGGCTTCCAGGGAGGGCCAGCAGGGGACCACGTAGGTTGTCCGGCCTGTATCCGGGGGGGCTCGATGAGGGTGGTTGGGCAGACCAGGGCATATTTTTGGCCCCGCGCGGGGAAAAAGGCTTGCGAAAATCGTCGCAAGTCGTTTAGATTAAAGGATTCATAATTCGAGTGTAAAGTCAACCTCAAGTGAGGCGCACCAGGAAGGGCATTAGGAAAACATGCTGACGAAAGAACAGAAAGGCCAGATTCTCACCGATTTCGAGACGCACGAAGGGGACACCGGGTCCCCCGAAGTGCAGATCGCACTTCTGACCAAGCGGATCAACGACCTGACCGAACACCTCAAGGACCACCCGAAGGACCACTCTTCCCGTCGCGGTCTGCTCAAGATGGTCGGCAACCGCTCGGCGCTGCTGAGGTACGTTCGTGACAAGGATGTCAAGCGCTACCAGGCTGTCATCACCCGCCTTGGGCTGCGAAAATAGCACAACCCTGTGTATCACTGCCACGGGCCCCAGACCGCTCACGCGACGTGGACGACGCAGGCTCGTTCGGAAGGTGGGATGCCTTCTTGCTCGCTAGCGCACATACGCACAAACCAGTGAGGTAGTTATGTCGGATGTTCATAGTGTTTCGAGAGAAATCGGGGGCCGAACGCTCACCATCGAGACCGGGCGCATTGCCCGCCAGGCCGATGGAGCGGTCATGGTGCGGTACGGCGAGACGGTCGTTCTCGTCACCGCGGTCACGGCCCCTCCGCGATTCGAAGATATCGATTTCTTCCCCCTGAGCGTCGATTACCGCGAGAAGCACAGCGCCGCGGGCAAGTTCCCGGGCGGGTTCATCAAACGGGAAGGCCGCCCGAGCACCAAAGAGATCCTCACGGCCCGCATGATCGATCGGCCGATCCGCCCATTGTTCCCCGACGGGTATTTCGAGGAAGTCCAGATCATGGCCTCCGTGCTGAGCGCGGACCGCGAGAACGATCCGGACGTCCCCGCCATGATCGGCGCCAGTGCGGCGCTGTCGATCAGCAAGATCCCGTTCCAGGGTCCGATCGGCATGTGCCGTCTGGGTCGCGTCGACGGCCAGTTCGTGATCAACCCCACCTACCAGCAGGCCGAACAGAGCGACATCGCCGTGCTCGTCGGAGGGCGCAAGGAAGCGATCAACATGCTGGAGGTCGGCGCCAAGGAACTGCCCGAAGACGTCGTCGCGGCGGCGATTGCCAAGGCCCACGAAGCCGTTCGGGAAGTGGTCGAGATGATCGAGGAACTCCAGCAGAAGGCGGGTGTCGAGAAGGAGATTCCCCTGGCGGAGTTGAATCAGGACCTGTACGCGAAGATCAAGGCGGAGATCTCGGGGCGACTTCGCGAGTTGAAAGACATTCCTGGCAAGCAGGCTCGCAACGACGCGGTCAACGAGTTTCTGGCCGAGGTGCAGACGCGGTATATCGAGGCGGGTGCGGCCGACGGCTCGGCGGCGGCGCCGGCGGATGCCGCGGCGCTCAAGACGATGCTCAAACGGATTCTCAGCAAGATCGAGTGCGAAGTTGTCCGAGAGATGATTCTCAGCGGCAAGCGGCCCGACGGTCGCGGCTACAACGATGTGCGTCCCATCTCCTGTGAGGTGGCTCTGCTGCCCAGGACCCACGGTTCGGCTCTCTTCACTCGTGGAGAGACCCAGGCCCTCGTAAGCGTGACTCTGGGCACGATTCGCGACGCCCAGATCATCGACGGGCTGCTCGACGAGTACAGCCAGAGCTTCACCTATCACTACAATTTCCCGCCTTTCGCGGTCGGCGAGGTCAAGCCGATTCGGGGGCCGGGTCGCCGAGAGATCGGACACGGGGCGTTGGCCGAGCGTGCCCTTGAATACGTGCGGCCGGCAGGAGACAAATTCGCCTATACGATGCGGCTGGTCTCCGACATCACCGAATCCAACGGGTCCAGTTCGATGGCCTCGGTCTGCGGCGGTTCGCTGGCTCTGATGGACGCGGGCGTGCCGATCAACCGCGCAGTCGCCGGCATCTCCGTCGGCATGGTCAGTGACGACAAGGGCAGATACGAGCTGTTGACCGACATTATCGGAGAGGAAGATCATTTCGGCGACATGGATTTCAAGGTCGCCGGAACGACCGAGGGGATTACCGCCATCCAACTGGACATCAAGGCCGAGGGACTGCCGCACCAGATCATGGTCGAGGCACTGGGACGAGCCAGGACCGCCCGCCAGCACATCCTGGAGGTTATGAGCAAGGCCATCAGCGCGCCGCGTTCTGAGTTGAGCCAGTACGCGCCGAAGCTCATCACGATCGAGATCGATCCCGAGTTCATCGGAAAGGTGATCGGCCCCGGCGGCAAGATGATCAAGAGCCTCCAGGAACAGACCGACACGACGATCGAGATCGAGGAGGACGGCACGGTGTTCATCAGTTGCGTCGGAGGCGACGGTCACCTCAAGGCCAAGGCGATGATCGAGGCCATGACGCAGCCGCCGGAGGTCGGACGTCTTTACAAGGACTCCAAGGTCGTCACGATCAAGGACTTCGGCGTCTTCGTCGAGATTGCACCCGGCGTCGAGGGGCTTTGTCACATCAGCGAACTGAGTGGAGGCTACGTCAAGCAGGTCGAGGATGTCTGCAAGCTTGGGGACCTGATCCCGGTCAAGCTCATCTCCATCGATGACCAGGGCCGGCTCAAGCTCTCGCGCAAGGCCGCCTTGGCGGAACTCGGCATCAAGGAAGAGAGGAAACCTCGGCCCCACGACAAGCGATAAGTTCCTTCGTTGGCAGTAGGGCCGACGGAGTCATCAGAAGAAAAGATTGTTCCGAGCCGAAACTCAGAAGGGCGCAACACCGGGCCACAGCCAGGCCGGATCTTCTGATCTTTCGGCTCTTGGTTTTGGGGCATCAGGGGAAAGCCAGGCGGGGTGACAGGCGCGTGAAACCGTTTATCGGCGGAGTCATTCTGGCTCTTGTGATCGTGGTTCCGGCCACAGCGCTCCTGCTTCGCAGAGTCAGCCGCCGGGCGGGCGCAGGACAGGCGCCTCAGGCGGACCCTGACGAGACGTTGACGCGTCTGACAGGCGAGCTGGCCCATGAGATCAAGAATCCGCTCTCGACCATCAAGGTGAACCTGAAGCTTACGAAAGAGGCCCTGGAGGACATCGATCTTCGCGAGTCGTCCAAGTCGGCTGTAGATCGGTGCCAGCAGGGACTGTCCAGTGCCATGAGGAAGATCACAGTGATCCAGAAGGAGACAGACCGGCTTGAACAGATCGTGGACGGCTTTCTCCGCTATGTGAAGCGTCCTGACCTGCAACTGGTCACGATGGACCTCAATGAGCTGGTCGGAGACATGGTTGATTTCTATCTGCCCCAGGCCTACAGCCATTCGCTCACCCTGCGGCACAGTCTTGCGGCCGAGCCCTTGATCTGCCGGGTCGATGCCGGGGCCCTGAAACAGGTGCTGCTGAACCTGCTGATCAACGCGCAGCAGGCCATGGACGGTGGCGGCGAGCTGATGATCCGAACGCAGCCGCGTCCGAGCAGGGCGGTGATCCAGATCAGTGACACCGGCAGGGGGATACCCGCGGAGAAGCTGACCACGATCTTTCAGCCCTATTGCTCGTTCCGTACCGGCGGCACAGGGCTAGGCCTGGCAACCGCCAAGAAGATCGTGGAGTCGCACGGTGGAACGATCTCCGTGCACAGCGAGGTCGGCAAAGGGACCTCCTTCACCATCGAGCTGCCACTGGCGGGCGCGGCCCGTGCGTCGAATGAGGTGAACCCATGACGGAACACAAGCCCGTGGTTCTGGTCGTAGACGACGAGCGAGACCACGCCGATGGGATCGTCGAGGCCCTGGAGCGTCTGCCGGTCAAGGCTCTGGCGGTCTACACCGGTGAGGACGCCATCGAGATGGTGCGTCGCCGCCGGGTGGACGTGGTTGTGACGGATCTGAAGCTGGAAGGTCAGGCCGACGGCCTGGACGTGCTGCGCGAGGCCCGGCAGCACAGCGATTCGACCCAGGTAATTCTGATCACGGCCTATGCGACGATCGAAAACTGCAAAGAGGCGATCAAACAGGGGGCGTTCGACTATCTGGTCAAGCCGCTCGACATCGACCAGTTGCGTACGCTGGTGGAGCAGGCCAGCCGCAAGGCCGCCAGCGCCGACCAGGGACGCACGCCGTCGGAGCGAAACCAGGAACGCTTCCTCTTCGAGGGCATCAAAGGCAACAGCCCGGCCATGCAGGGGATCTTTGAGATCGTCCGTCGCGTCGCGCCCACGAACATCGCGGTGCTGATCGAAGGGCCTTCGGGGACCGGCAAGGAGCTTCTGGCCCGGGCGATCCACGACAACTCGCTGCGTCGCACCAAGCCGTTCCGGCCGGTCAACTGCGCCGGCCTGACGGAAACCCTGCTCGAGAGCGAGCTGTTCGGACACGTCAGGGGCGCCTTCACCGGCGCCAACACCGACCGCAAGGGACTCTTTGAAATCGCGCACGAGGGCACGCTGTTTCTCGACGAGATCGGGGATATGCCTTTGAACATGCAGGCCAAGCTGCTCCGCGTTCTCGAAGACGGCCTGGTCATCCCCGTCGGTTCCAGCAAGGCGATTTCGGTGGATGTGCGGATCATCAGTGCCACCAATCACAGCCTGAGCAGACTGATCGAACAGAACAGATTTCGCGAGGACCTGTATTTTCGGATCAAGGGAGTGAGTGTCTCGCTGCCGGCGTTGCGGGAGCGTCCGGAAGACATTCCGCTGCTCGTGGAGCATTTCCTGCAGGAAGCTGTCGAAGAGATCGGCTCGAACGTGCGTGGCGTGAGCGACGCGGCGATGCAGATTCTGGTCGGCCACGACTGGCCCGGCAATGTCCGGCAGCTCAAGAACGCCGTTCGGACCATGGTCGTGATGTGCGATCGGGACCGGCTCGACGTTCAGGACATCCCGCCGGAGATTTCGCGCCGGCGCCAACTGACCGGCGCCAGCGCCTCGCCTTCAAACTTGGCCGGCGTCTCGCTCAACGATATCGAAAAGAAAGCCATCGTCGATACGCTCGCCAGGACCGAGGGCAATCGCGAGAAAGCCGCTAAGATTCTCGGCATCGGCGAGCGCACGCTCTACCGCAAGATCAAAGAGTACAACCTGTAATCTGTCTTGCGCGGCGGGCACGGTCTCAATCCGCCAGAAGGCTGGGCCGCATCCGTTGGAGCCAGTCGGGCAGATCGTCCCGCGTCACCTCGGCCCACAACCCTTTTCGCAGCGCACGGGCGCTGGCCTCCAGTTCCCCGTACTTGTGGAAGTAGCTGTGTTTGAACCGCAGGTCGGCGTAGGCGTACCCTTCGGTCAGCATCGCCTCGTTGAGCACGGTGCCGTCGTCAAGCTCCAGGTAGGCGAGCAATCTGCCATAATTGCACCGCGTGCGATCGCCTTCGTCGAGATGCACGGTCACCTGTCTGCCGGAGATCCGCGTGCGTGTAAACGCCGTCGCTTCCTCGGCAAAGCGGGCGGGACGGCGATCTTTGTAGTTCATCTCGGGCGCATCGATCCCGAGCAGACGAACCCTTGTCGTCGCGTGTTGGCCGTCGGGCGCGTCCACGTCCACCGTGTCGCCGTCCAGAACGGAGACGACACGGAACGCTTTGCCGTGATAGCGGGTCCTGTCCCGAGCGGCGGATTGTCCGGGTGAATCGCCCTGTGCGATCCGGCGAGGGGAGATCACGCTCCGGTCGAGCCAGACCAGGAGGACGAGTCCCACGAGACTCGCGCCGGTCAGAACCACCCGCGCGCGTCTGCTCCAAACGCGAGTTGGTCGTCGCGGCCGGGTCAATGGACCTTGCCTATCTTCAGCAGCGCGTGGCCCAGGGCCTGGACCGCATGCTTGCGGTCGATCTCCTTGACGCCGAACATGATGCTGATCTCGGAGGAGCCCTGGTTGATCATCTCGATATTGACGCCGGCATCCGCCAGAGCGGCACACGCCCTTGCGGCAACACCCACCGCGTACCGCATGCCTTCTCCGACGATCATGACCAGCGAGAGGCCGTGCTCGATCGTCACATCGTCCACCTGAAGCTCGGTGCGAATCCGCGTGAGCACCTGCTCTTCCTTCTCCGGCGTCAGCGGCGCGCTTCGCAGGATCACCGACATGTCGTCAATGCCGGATGGCACGTGCTCGAAGGACAGGCGCTCGTCTTCCAGGACCTGCAGCAAACGGCGGCCGAAGCCCAGTTCCCGGTTCATCATGTACTTGTGCAGGAAGATCGCGCTGAATCCGTCCGCGCTGGCGATGCCGGTGATCTCCCCCTGCTCGTATTTGCGTTCGGCTACGATCATGGTACCGGGCGCTTCGGGCCGGTTAGTGTTCTTGATGCAAATGGGAACCTTGGCGCGGACCGCGGGAACGATGGCTTCGTCGTGGAATACGCCGAAGCCGGCATACGACAATTCCCGCATTTCCCGGAACGTCAGGAGGTTGATCGCCGGCGCATCGGGCACGAGACGCGGGTCCAGAGCGAACACTGAATCGACGTCGGTGAAGTTCTCGTAGACGTCGGCCTCCACGGCGGCCGCGAGAATGGCCCCGGTGATGTCCGAACCGCCGCGAGGAAACGTGGCGACCTCTCCCTGGCGTGTGTAGCCGAAGAACCCGGGGAAGATGATGATCTCCTGCGCGTCTCGCAGCGACTTGAGGCTGAGAAAGGACTCAGGCAGGACCTGGGCGTTGCCGAAATCGCCGCTCAGGAGCAGACCGGCCTCTTTCGGATCGACGTAACGAGCCGGGATGCCCTGGTTGACGAAGACCTGCGCGACAATCTTGGCATTGTTGTCTTCACCGGACGCCTTGATCGTATCCATGAATTGGGCGTTGTTGCTGGAACGACGAGCGATGCGATCCCGCAGATCGGACTCAATCTCGCCGACGATGGAGGCGTCCAGACCTAACTCCCGCTGGATCTCAGCGTATCGTCCGACCACCACAGCCAGTTCCTGCTCATAGGGCCGGCCCGCAATGACGGCATCGGCCAGGGCAATGAGCAGGTCGGTCACTTTGATGTCTCTGGAGAAACGCTTGCCCGGCGCCGAGACCACGACGATCCGCCGGTCCGGGTCGGCTTTGATGATTTTGACCACCTTCAATATCTGTTTGGCGTCCGCTACGGACGATCCTCCGAATTTCGCGACTTTCATGGTGTCCCCTTCTGTGGTTCCCCCTCCGTGACTACAGCATTTATCGCACGGTTACCCGGCTCCCTATCGGCCCGCGCTCTTGAGAAAATACTCCATGAGTTCACATCCGTTCTCGATCCGGAATCCCGACCTGGTGGCGTTGGACTCTCCGAAACCGAGGTGGAGAATGCCCGTCACGCCCGTGCCGGCCATGGCAAACGGGACCGGCTCGGCCGAATGGGCTCCATGCCGCACCGGCGTGGGATGATCGGGCAGGACCAGGATGCGCCAGCTTTCGAAGCGCTCCAGGACTTCGAGCACGGGTCCGACGATGTGCTTGTCTATCTCTTCGATCGCAGCCTTCTTGATCTCGGCGTGGCCCCCGTGCGACGCCTCGTCCGGCGCTTCGATATGAACAAAAACCAGATCATGGTCTTCGAGGGCTTCTATCGCCGCGGCGGCTTTGCCCTGGTAGTTGGTGTCGAACAGCCCTGTGGCGCCGGGGACCTCGATCAGGTCGAAGCCCACCAGCCTGGCCAGACCACGAACGAGATCGACCGCCGTGATCGCCGCACCGCAGATGCCAAACCGCTTGCGGAAGCTCTCCAGATGAGCCCGCTTGCCCTGGCCCCAGAGCCAGATCGAACTGACCTGATTCTCGCCAAGGTCGCGGCGGACGCGGTTGACGTCGTGGTCGGCGAAGACCTGCCGCGACAGGTTCATCAGCTCAATGAGCATGTCCGCCCCTTTGCCGCGCGGCAGCAGTTTCTCGACCGCGGTGCCGATGTGATCGTGCGGGGGATAGGTCCGGACGTCGAAATCCATCCCTCGGCACACGAGCAGGTGCCGGTAGCTGACGCCGGGATGGAATGACAATCGCTCGTCGGTGATTCGTGTTTGCAGATCCCGGAGCAGGCTGGCCCCTTCTTCCGTCGTGATGTGCCCGGCGCTGTGATCGGCCATCTTACCGTCGGCGATTGTCACCAGGTTGCAGCGGAAGACCCAGTCGGAGGCCCCGAGCTTGATCCCCTGCGCCGCCGCCTCGATAGGCGCCCGGCCGGTGTAGTAGCGTGCCGGATCGTATCCCAGCAGGCTCATCTGGGCGACGTCGCTGCCCGGGTCCATGCCGCCAGGGACCGTCCGCACAAGACCCTGTCGGCCCTGCGTGGTGATCCGGTCCATGTTCGGCGTCTCGGCGGCTTCGAGAGCGGTCTTGCCGCCAAACAGCTCGATCGGCTCGTCGGCCGCTCCATCCGGGACGATGATTGCGTACTTTGTCATAGCTTACCTGATCGGCGAATCCGAAGGCGAACTGCGGCGCCCGCCGCCGGTCGCGCGTGCTCAGACATCCCGGTCCTCTGGGATATCCTCAATTCGAATGCATACCGGCTGCGGGCCGAAGAACTCCGACTGGGCCAGCTCGGCCAGAGCCGCCGCCATGTTGCGCTCCTGTGTCCGATGGGTCGTGATAACCACCGGCACGGTGTTGTCGGGCCCGCGGCCTTCATGCTGGAGGGCGCCGCGGATGCTGATTCCGTGGTCCCCGAGAATCCTGCCGTAGCAGGCGACTACGCCCGGCACGTCTTTGGCCATGACCCGGATATAGAACCGGCTCACCGTGTCATTGATGTCTTCGATGAGGGGAATCACTTCCGCTCGCGGCTTGAGCCGCAGGTGCTCGAACGTCGTTCGGGAATTGCCCAGAGCCACGTCGATGATGTCGGCGACTACGGCGCTGGCGGTGGGCATCATGCCGGCGCCGCGCCCGTAGTAGAGCGTCTCGCCGACGGCGCTGCCGAAGATGCTGATCGCATTGAACGAGCCATCGACCCTGGCCAGTGAACAGTCGGCCGCGATAAACGATGGATGCACGCGCAGCGAGACCCTGCCGCGATCGTCCTTGAGCCCGATCGCCAAAAGCTTGAGGCAATAGCCCATCTCGCGACCGTACTGGATATCCTCCTTGGCGATGCGGTCGATGCCCTGGACATGGATGTCTTCCAGAGAAATCTCGTATCCGAACGCCATGGAGGCCAGGATGGCCAGCTTGTGAGCGCTGTCACCGCCGGTGATGTCCAGCGTCGGATCGGCCTCCGCGAATCCCCGCTTCTGGGCCTGGCTCAGCGCCACGGCGAATTCCTCGTCCTTGGCGCTCATGTTTGAGAGGATATAGTTGCAGGTGCCGTTGACGATCCCGTACATGGCGCGGACGTTGTTGGCGGCCAGTCCGGTGCAGATGGCGCCGATGATGGGAACGCCGCCGGCGCAACTGGCCTCGAAGGCGATGCACCGGCCGCACTGGCGGGCCGCGTGATAGAGTTCCGCGCCGTGCTCGGCCAGCAGGGCCTTGTTGGCGGTGACCACGTCCTTGCCGGCGCGGAGCAGATCGAGCTGGATCGCCTTGGCGACGCCGGTGCCTCCGACCAGCTCGACGCCGACCGTGATGCCCGGGTCGGCCAGAAGCCGCTGGATGTCATTGGTCAGCACGCCTTCGGGCAGCCGCACCGGGCGAGGCGTCGTCGTATCCAGGTCCACTACACAGCCCAGTTCCAGGTGCACGCCCATCTTCTCGGCGATGGCGTCGGCCCCTTCGCAGATCAGTTTGGCGACGCCGGTGCCGACGGTTCCGAAGCCGACCAACCCAACTCGTACGCGTTTGTCTTCCACAAAGTCCCCTGTCATTGTCCGGCCGGCTCGCGCGATTCACCCTCGCTGGATCGGTACACCAGAGCATCCGACGAACAACGGCGAACACGGTTCGCCGCCACCCGGTACGCGTTGCACCGCCCGGAAAAACGGCTGCAAATAGTCGTTAATCAATAGCCAATCGCTCTAAGGCGGTCAAGCAAAAACCGTCGGACATGCCTCCAATTGGGGTTCCGACCTGGATGTCGAGGGCCGCCCTGAAGCCGATCTTGCTGGAGCCAGCGACGCCCTCGCGATTGCAGTCCGACCGCCTGGAAGGGGACTTGATTACACGGGGCGGATCGACTATCGTTGAGACGCTCGGCGCGACAGCGGTCGCGTGCGGGCTGTTGTGGATAGATGGACGATCAGGCAAATGAAGGGAGACTCAGAATGGGCCGACGAGCAATTGGGTTGTTCCTCGCAGCGATGGCTTTGGCCGGCTGTGCGACAGCCGACTCGAACACGCAAGACCAGACCTTTGGAGGCGATGTTTCGTTCCTCCAGAAGCACGCCGAGGTGGTCGTCCTGCAAGACCGCTCCGGCAGCGGCCAGGTCGCCGTCGTCCCGGCGATGCAGGGACGCATTATGACCAGTACGGCAGGGGGCCCCGGCGGCAAGAGCTTCGGCTGGATCAATCGGGAGCTCATCGCCTCGGGCCAGACGCTGAAACACATGAACCCCTATGGCGGAGAAGACCGCTTCTGGATTGGTCCGGAAGGCGGGCAGTTCTCCATTTTCTTCGCCAAGGACGTACCGTTCGACTTCGATCACTGGCAGACTCCCGCTGCGATCGACACCGAGCCGTTTGAGGTGGTCTCGAAGACGGCGGACGCGGCCAGTTTCCGACGGACGATGAGGTTGGTGAACTACTCCGGCACCACGTTCGACGTGCAGGTGGACCGGGAGATCAGTGTGCTCGACCGCGATCAGGCCATCGAGCAGCTCGGCGCGCCGGTTGGCCCTTCGGTGAAAATGGTCGCGTTCGAATCGAGCAACCGGATGACGAACGCCGGAACCGAGCCATGGACCAGGCAAACGGGCCTACTGTCCATCTGGATTCTCGGGATGTTCAATCCGTCGCCCCAGACGACGATCGTCGTGCCGTTCAACGTCGGCCCGGAAAGCCGGCTCGGCCCGGTCGTGAATGACACCTATTTCGGCAAGGTGCCCGCCTCCCGGCTCGTGGTCAAGGATGGAGTCCTGTTCTTCAGCGGAGACGGACAATACCGAAGCAAGATCGGCCTGACGCCGAAACGTGCCAGAAACGTCCTGGGCAGCTACGACGCGGCCAACGAGGTCCTGACCATCGTCCAGTACAACAAGCCGCAGGGCGTGTTGGACTACGTCAACTCCATGTGGGAACTTCAGAACGAACCCTTCCGCGGCGATACGATCAACTCCTACAACGATGGTCCGGCTACGCCCGGCGCCAAACCCATGGGGCCGTTTTATGAGCTGGAGACGTCCTCTCCCGCGGCGGCCCTCGCGCCCGGACAGAGCATCGTCCACACGCATCGCACGTTCCATCTGGTGGGGGGCAAGGCGGAGCTGGACCCCATCGCAAAAGCGCTGTTGGGAGTGACAATTGCCGAGATTACTTCGGCGCTGCCGTAGGGACGGCCGCAGAACCACTTGTCCCGCATCTGGGTAGCTCCGTAAAGGGTGGGCCGGCCGCTGCACGGACTTTCAGTCGGGCGGCGCGCGATCTGTTTTGATGTCCGGAGAAGCCACACGTCCCGGCCCATTCACGGAGAATTCGCGTCGGCACGCCAATCCGGCTGGTAGAATCCTGAACATTGTCTGAAGATTTGACATGCTGTCGCCCGATAAAAAGGGCACAGGTCGACCGAAAAACATTGTGAGTACGAGGATCATGTCGCACAGCATGAAGTCGCGCGTCAAGAAACTGTCGTTCGTTCTCTGGGCCTGCCTCTGGTTGTGCCGGCCGGTGACCGCGGGTCTCGCCGGACGCATCGCGGGGGTCGTAGGCAAGGCCAAGCCGGCGGAATACGCGGTCCATGTGGTCGAGCCGGACTCCGGCGCGGTCATATACAGCCACAACGCGACCACCGCTATGACTCCCGCGTCGAACATGAAGCTGGTCACCACGGCGGCCGCTCTGCGGTATCTCGGGCCGCTCTTCGAGTACCGGACCCGGATCGGGTTGTGTGACGGCGCATTGGTAGTCATCGGCAGCGGGGACCCGCTCCTCGGCGACCCTGCCATGGACGCGCTATACGGCCGCCCGAACGGCTGGGTGTTCGACGAGGTTGTCTGCGGCCTTGAGCAACTCGGCGTCGAGTCTGTTGCCGACATCGTCATCGACACGACGGTTTTCGACGATCAGCGGGTTCACCCCAACTGGCTCGAAAGCGACTTGAATCGGTGGTATGCCTGTGAAGTGTGCGGTCTGAACTATCGCGGCAACTGCATCCAGGTGACCACCACGAATCAGGGCGGGCGGATCGGCGTCCAGGTCGAACCGTCCACATCCTTTGTTGAGATTGCCAACGAGATTCAGGCGGTTTCGAGCGGCGCCACCGGCGTCGGCGCCTATCGGACGCGCCAGCCCAATCGCATCATCCTTCGCGGCAAGTGCAAGGACAAAGAGGGACCGTTCGACGTGGCCATCGAGCAACCCGGCGCGTTCTTCGGCTTCCTGCTGGCCGAGCACCTGGTCCGAGCGGGCATCCCGGTCGGCGGGCACCTCGTCGAGAGGCCGCTCGACGCCAACGGCCGGCTCATTCCTGTGGCCGAATACGCCACGCCTCTGATCGACTGCCTGCATCGCGCCAATAAAGACAGCCTGGGACTGGCGGCCGAGGCGCTGCTCAAGACGATTGCGGCGCACGAGAATCCCGACCGCCGAAACGGCAGTTGGGAGAAAGGCCGCGAACGGATCGGAGACTACCTGACCGGTCTGGGGATTCCTCGGGCGGAGTTTGAGATCGACGATGGAAGCGGCCTGAGTCGAAAGAACCTGCTCAGCGCCCGGGCCATCGTGGCGGTGCTGCGCGACGCCTACACCGGCGGGAACTGGGAGCTGTACCGGACCTCTCTGGCCGTCGGAGGTGCGGACGGCACGATCGGCAGGTATTTCAAAGAGTCGGCCTACCGGGCCGGGATTCTGGGCAAGACCGGCTATATCAGCGGCGTGCGTTCGTTCTCCGGCATCTGCCTGACCGATGAGAGGCCGTATCTGTTCTCGATCATCTCCAATCGGTCGAGTCTCAGTCGCGATGCGATCAACGCCATTGCCCAGGCCATCATGGACGAGTACCGTCGCAAGAAGTGAGCCGCAATCCCATCAGGGGCGAACGTACACCTGGAGCCCGTCTTCCCGGCTGTGGCGAGGCCATGCAGGATCGAGTGCCTGGAGCAGGGGCTCTTCAAGAAACGACAGATACGAGGGTTCCACGCCGAGAATTGCCGCCGAGGGAGGTTTCCTGTTCAGAAGGTCTTTGAGTGTCGCCGGTCCGACCGTAGGTGTGATCGCGCGGTCTTCTGCCGACATTGCGTCGGCGGCGCGATAGACGATCGAGCCGCTGGCCAGCTCGGGATAGATGTCGCTTCCACCCTCGAGCGCGTAGAGCGGTCCGAGCGTCAGGACGAGCTTCGGCTCGCCCACGCGGCCGGCGATATCCACAGCGGTTCTGTGCAGCATCACAGGGGTCCAGTATTCCGGCACGATGACGGCCGGCAGCCGACGCAGAACGGTGAGATTGGTCAGGATTGCCAGGGTCGCACAGGAGAACGTAACGGCGCAAGCGATACGGAACGACCGTCTGCCGTCGGGCTTCTGTGCGGCCTGACGCAAGGCCGCCATCGGGTAGGCGCAGACGATGACCAGGAACGGCACCGGCACCGCCCAGTACTGATGCCACATCGTCGGAGGAATGAAGGCAATCAGACAGAAGCACACCACGACCCCGCCGGCCAGAAGAAGATTCCGCCGTGAGGCGTCACCAAGGGATGCGCGACGTCTGACAGCCACCGCAATTGAGTATCCTGCCACAATCAGCAGAGCCAGATAGCCGGGCGTCTTCAGGCAGTCGATGGTCAACCCGGCCTTGTTGAACACCAGGCCGATCTCGTGCAGCCATCGCCCGTAGAGAGCCGGAATCTCAACCAGATTCAGCCAGGCAGCTTTCGGCGCCTGCATGACGATCCAGAGAGGCCATGCCAGGACCAGAAGGCTCGCGACGGCAAACGGCAGGGCGGTGCGGATGCGGTTGTAGATCGATCCTCCGGCCGCTGCGAGCACGGCGGCCAGAAACACGACGACCACCAGGGCCGTGGTCACTCTCATGCCTGTGGCGAACGTCAGCAGTGCGCCCATCGCAGCGATTCGCCAGAACGGGGGCGCCGGCCGAAAACCGGTTCTCGCAAACACCCAGAAGGACAGGACCACGCAGGCAATGACCACGTTGTGGTTCCAGGCGTAGCCGGCGGCGTAGTCCACCAGAGGATTGAACGCGTACAGGACCGCCCCCGCCAGCCCGAGCCATTGCCCCGCCAGCCGATGGTTGTCGAACGCACGGCGGTAGATCGCCAGGATCAACACGACCACCGCCATGTCGCAGAAGGCGGACAGCAGTCGCCCAACCAGGAGATAGTGCTCCGTGTGAAGGGCTCGGCAGAGCGTGCCGAGCAGCAGCGGATGGTACGGCAGTTGCGCCGGATAGGCGAAATCCCGGTAGATCGCCTGACCGCGTGCGAGCAGAACTGCCGCCGTGCAGTACATGTGCTCATCCCGGCTGACCGGCTGCTTGGTCATGCTGTTGGCCAGGATCGCCGCGAGCAGCACAAGAAGAATCAACATCCTGCCGGCTGCTGCAAAGCGTTCCGCTGTATGGAGATCGAACGGCCTCGGTTTTGATGCAGGCATCATCTCACCATTCCGCCAGTTCGCCCAGGAGTTCCTCCACGAGATCCTTCATGGTAACAATCCCCACGGGAACCTCGTGGCTGCCTCGTCGACTTCGCGTCACCAGCACGATCTCCAGATCGTCCCGCCGCATCACGTCGATGGCATCAATCACCGCCGTTCGGCTGTCCATCTGCCGCAGCGGCATCACGAACCGCGACAGATCGTCAAAGGGTACTTCTTCGTTCAGCACGTCATACACGTTGACGAAACCAATGATATGCGTGGGTGCATCCTGCCATACGATCAGCCGCGTCCAAGGATACCGCCGGAGCTTGTTCAGCAGAACCGTCCGGCCGGATCCGACGCTTACCGACTGTACCTCGTTCAGCGGAACCATGACGGCGCTCAACCGCAGGCTCGGGATGTTGACGATGCGATCGACGATATCCGTCTGGATAGGACTCAGGAGACCCTCCTCCTGCGTATCACGCAGGATGGCCCTGACCTGGTGACGCTGTGCGGATGCGATCATCGTCTTGGACGGCACCGATGATCGAATCGTGTAGCCGAACAGGTACGAGAGTCCCTTGAGCAGGGGTACGGCGCCGCACCAGGTCAGAAGGCGATGGGTGACCAGTAGCATCGGGGCAAAGAACGGCATGAGAACGTCGGCGCGGTACAGGAAGACACTCTTCGGGGTGGACTCGGCGAAGACAAACAGCAGGGGGGCGGTCACCATCGCCGCCAGAAGCTCGGCCGCATGCGCCGATGCTACGGCCCCCAACAGCAGGTAGGTTACGCAACTGGTTGTCACGTAGTTGGCCAGGTTGTTGGCCACCAGAAGCGAGAGCAACAGGCCGGCGCCGTCGGGCAGAATCTCGCTGAGGATCTTCGGCCGCCAGTGGCCTTTTTCGGCCCCCAGACGGACGCGCAGCCGGCTGAGGCGGTACATGCCCGTCTCCAATCCTGAGTACACCGCCGAGAGTGCTGCGGCGCACAGGGCCAGGCCGAGGATAGCGACGCTACCGGTCATCAGTCATCGGTTCCAGGGACAGGATCACCGTCTCAATGCGATGCCTTCGGACACGCTCGACGGTGAACCGCAGGTTGTTCAGGCTGGCCGCATCGCCCGGTTTGGGAATCTTGCCCAGAAGGGCGGTTACCAGTCCGCCTATCGTCGCCAGCCGGGTTTCACTGAGATCGAGCCCGAGGTCATCGGCCCACTCATGAATCGGCAGACTTCCCGAGAGGCGATACGCGAACGGTCCGAGCAACTCGATGGGCTCGACGTCGCCGCTGAGGTCGGCGCGGCCGAAAAGTTCTGCGGCGATATCCTCCAGACGGACCGAACCGGCAATGCCGCCGTATTCATCCACGACGACTGCCATGTCGGTCTGTGTCTTGCGAAAATGCTCTAACAGAGATTCAACCGTCTTCTGCTCGGGCACGAAGGCAACCGGCTGGACCAGCCGATCCACAGAGGCGTCGGGCTTCAGAAGCAACTGCCGCAGGTGGACCATGCCGACCACCCGGTCGACATCCTTGACGTAGACAGGCATCTTCGTAAGGCGATGCTCTCGCATACGTTGCCGCACTTGAGAAGGCGGGTCGGAGACGTCGCAGGCGACCATGTCCACACGCGCCCGCATGACGTGCCGGACCTTGAGGAAGCCCAGTTCGATCACCTCCGTCAGCAGCCGGTTCTCGTCATCGCTGATTAGCCCCCGTTGCCGGCTCAGATCGATCAGCGAACGGAACTCTGTCAGGGTGATCGCCTTGCTGTGACGCCGATACCCCAGCAGGATTCGCAGGATCGGCTCCAGCAGCAGAACACGCGCCACAGACGCCAGAGGCCCCAACACCTGGACACATAGAAACGCGGGCAAGGCCAGCACGCCCGCCAGTCTCCAGGAATTCGCGTACGCCAGTGATTTCGGGAGGATCTCACCGAAAAGCACGAGCGTCAGAAACGCCACGACCGCCAGAGATGCCGCGGCCGTCAGACCCCACTGCGCCTTGATGCGCAGCGTCAGAACGCTGGAAACGGCGAAGAACAGGACGTTGACCGTGATATTGCCCAGCAGCAGGCAGGTGAGCAGTTGTCCGGGGCGGTTCAGCAGGCGCGCCAGAAGCCTGTGAACGCGACGCGTGGAATTCGTGATCTGCTTGATCTGGCGTCGGGTGAGATTGAACAGAGTCGTCTCGGACCCGGAGAAGAAGGCCGATCCGGCCAGCAGAACCAGCATCGCGATAACGTGACCGACGTTCTGGTAGACGGTGGCAATCATTGTCATCAGGACGATGATTTGGGCAGGCAGACGCGGAACGTGGTTCCCCGGCCGGGACAGGATTCCGCTGAAATTTCTCCTCCGTGCGCATGCACGACTCGCTGACAAAACGCCAGACCGACCCCGGAGCCCGAATACGTGGCAGGGCCCTCCTGTCCGGCCTTGGTCGTATAGAAGGGCTCGAAGACATTTTCGAGGTCTTCTGACGCGATGCCCCGGCCGGTGTCCGTCACCGCGATGTCCACCTGCACACCGTTCTCGGCCGCAGAGATCGTCAGGTGACCGCCGCCCGGAAGCATGGCATCCCGCGCGTTCAGGATCAGATTCATGAACACCTGCTGAATCTGAACGGGCACGCACACGATCTCTACCGTCTCCGGCACGTCCACCTGAACGGCGATGCCGTCCTTGTTGAAGTCCCTACACAGGCATGTGAACACGTCGTCCACAAGGGCGCGCAACGCCACGCGGTGCTTCTCCTGGGTCTGTCCATTGGCCATCGCCAGCATGCTGATCATGATCCTGGAGGCACGCTGGCAGTTGCGCACGGTCTTGTCGAGCGCCTTGGCCACCAGATCCGCGTCGTGGGGGTTTTTCGCGGCCAGCGCCGCGTAGTTGGCCAACGGCGTCAGCAGATTGTTGATCTCATGCGCGATCATGCTGGTAGCCGAACCGAGATTGGCCAGGGCCTGGAGCTGCACGTTCTGCGATTTCAGGGCGTTGTATTCCTGTTCCTTCTTGGCCAGACGCTGGTGCAGGGCGAGGCGTTTGTCGATGATGCTTGCCAACAGCCGACTCCTTCTGTACAATGCGATCCGTCGTATCCGTACGCTCTGTATTATGCATTGGAAGTCGTTGCCTTACAAGCATCTGGATCGGCGCGGCTGTGGTTTTTTTCGCAAAGGGCCACGCCGGCTGCCGGCGTCTTGCGGACGACCGCCATGAACGAGCAAAGGATTCTGGACGAGCTTCTGGCCCTTCTGGCCGGCGGAGGCGTCACGATCCGCCGCGAGCCCCTGGGGGGCAACGGTGGAGGCTTGTGTGCCGTCCGAGGCCAGAACGTGTTCTTCCTGGACACCGAGGCCGGATCGGGCGAATCGGCGGCTCTCTGTGCCGCCGCGGTGAGAAAAGTGCTCGATATCGAGAGCATTTACATACGCCCGGAAGTGCGTCAGTTCATCGAGGAGCGCTCGGACCTGAAATGGTGAATCCGCTGAAAGCGATGTGACATTGTTGATCTCGAACCGGCCCGCGCGTTTGGGCCGCCTCCAGCATTGATATCGGGAGCTTGGCTCATGAGTCACCAAAAACGCCCGTCGCCGCCCGAGAGGCTGCCCGTCATCCTCGTGGTAGATGACAACGCACAGAATCTTGAACTGATCCAGGCGTATCTCGAAGACGTCGACTGCCGGACCGTTGCCGCCCGCGACGGTATCGAGGCCCTGGATCTGGTCGCCAAGACCAAGCCCGACCTGGTTCTCCTGGACGTGATGATGCCCAAGATGAGCGGATTCGAGGTCTGCCGTCGGCTGAAGAAAGACCCGGCCACCAACGACATCCCGGTGATCATGGTCACGGCGCTCAACGAATTCGGAGATATCGAACGCGGCATCGACTCCGGGACCGACGACTTCGTCAGCAAGCCCGTCAACCGCCTCGAGCTGCTGACGCGAGTCAAGACCATGCTCCGACTCAAACACCTCAGCGATACGCTCCAGCGCACAGTGGCGTATCTCAGCGAGGTGGAGAAGCACGCCCAGACGTCGTAGGTGTTCTGCCGGCAGCCGGGTCATGGGATGGCCGGCAGGGCCCTTGGCGCCCTGGGGGCGCCGTCTGCGGTCTCTCGTCGGCCCGTTAAGGGTCTGATAACGGCCCCTTCAGAATCGCAACAATCGCTACAGGGTGCACAACCGCCCTGACGGACGCGCCGGGCAATCGCGTCTACCTCCCACATGGCATCCACGCAGGTTAACCGCCCTGCGAAATTGGACGATATCTCCGCAGAATCGTTATTGACGTCCCTGGTGCCTTTGGGAGTGAGGGATGAGTGGATTGCTTGAGATATTCGGCAGGGCGATAGTCGTTGACACATCCGACCTGATCTGGCACTGGCTGGATGAGCGCCGCCAGAACCGCGACGAACCGGTCGCGCTTCAGGAGCGTCACCTCAGTCACGTGATCGACCTCATGAGCGACAGCAAGTACGATGCGGCGCAGGAGCAACTGCGGCTCTATCTTTTCGAGCATCCTGCCTGCACGCTGGGCCGGATGGCGGCGGCCAGCCTGTCGCTGCGGGCCAACAACCTTGTCGAGGCCATCGGGGAATTGCAGTCCATCTACGTGCGTCAGCCCAACAACACGCTGGCGCTCTACGCCCTGGGACACTGCCACGAACGGCTGGGCCATCAGGCCGAGGCCATCGAGTTCTATCAGGACTGCCTGAAGTTCAAGGGATATCTGCAATTGCCCGCCCAGCGGCTCGGCGCGATCTACTTCAAAGAAGGCCGCCTGGACGATGCGATCGCCGAGTATGAGCCTCTGCGGCACCATTACCCGGATGACATCTCGACCCTGGTCATTTTGGGATATCTCTATCTCGCCACCGGCCAGTCGGCCAAGGCCGTGGAAACCTTCAACACCGCCATCCTCATCCACCCCGACAACTTCGTGGCCCGAGACGACGCAATCGATCGCATGGTCATGGAGGGGAACTTCGAAGAGGCCCTCGATGCGGTCGATCTTCTCCTGGCCGATCAGCCGGAGCGTGCCGATCTGGTGGCCATGCGCGCCGACATCATTGCCGCCATGGGCGCCACGACGGACGCAATCGCCCAGTACCAGCATGCGATCCGGCTCTGCCCCGACTACCTCGAAGCGACCATCAAACTCGGCACCAACTATCTCAAGATGCACGCCGAACAACTGGCCGCCCAGCAGTTCAACCGGGCGATCGAGATCAACGACAAAATCGTCGAAGCCTACGTTGGGCTTGCGGCCGCCCAGAAGCTCGCCGCCCAGGACGCCGAGGCTCGTCATACGCTCACTCTGGCCGCCGCAATCCAGCCGAACAGCGCCTTTCTCTATGCGGAAACGGCCAAACTCGTGCTCAAGGCCGCCCTCGAAGCCAATCTGATTCCGGCGCCCGAGGACGGATTCACCCTCGACCAAGCCATCTTTGACGCTCATCACCGGCATCTCGCCAGATTCCCGCAGAACCCCGATCTCTACTACCGCCTCGGCCTGCTCCAGGTCAATGCCGGCCAGCCCGCCCAGGCCCTCGAGTCCTTCGACACCGCCCTCCAGATCAACCCGACCTTCACCCGGGCTCGAACCAAGCTGGCCCTGTGCCTTCTGGAGGCTGGACGCGACAGCGAAGGGATGGACCACATTACACCTCCGGCGTCCTATGATCGGGCCACACTCGAGCTGTATTACCGGACAGGCCTGTTGTACTGCAACCGGATCAAGTTCGCCTCGTCGATCATCAACCTCCAGCACCATCTCGAGGCCAGTGTCACCCCGGACCTCGATCCGACCACGAACATCTCGATCGTCCTTCAGAATCTCGGTTTGGCCGACACGGTGGGCCTGATGTGGGAAAACCTCTGCCAGACGGCGGCCCACGCCACGGCGGCAACTACATGAAAAGCCGCCTGGAGGCCGCGAAAGCGGCGGCCAGAGTCCACTTGCCGTTGACCCCGCCCGCATACCCGAATGAAACATAACATATCTCACAGGGGGACGTCGTCGCGGGGGCGACGATGGCACGACAGAAGGGTACGCCGAAACCAGTAGGCCAGCCAAGCCCGACGGCGCAGGACATCGCCGCCGAGATCCTCAAGACCGCCCAAAACGCCACGCCGAACCAGACGGCCTTTGACCGGGCCGCCAAGTTCACGCAGGCCGCCAAGCGATCGAACCGTTTCAACTACGATCGCATGGTCGTGCCGGGCGCACCGATCTACTACTTTCATCAACCGGGAGAGACACTTATTGGGACGTTGGGCCAGTCCCAGCGCGGACAGATCCTGCGCGGGTCGGTCACGTGGGAATACCTCGTGCCGATCGTGCTGGACAGTGGCGAGCTGCGCTACCTGCCGAACAACCGCCGGCTGCGCAAGGCGATCCAATTGGCGGACTGCCTCTTTCAGCGGGTCAGAATCACCTACGAAGGACGCCTGGCGACCGCGCACGGGCACTATGAAAAGGTCTATACCGTCGAGCCGGCGCCGCTGGGCAAGGATGGCGTCGGGCCGGCGGGACGCGAGATCCTGGCCAGCGCGGCGGCCGAGGCGTCCGGTAAAAAGAAACGTGCAGGCAACCGGCCATTGAGCCGAAAGACCGAATAAGGAGATTGCGAGAATGGCACGGAGGCGATGCGAGCTGTGCGGGCGAGTGATCCACGGTGTTCCGAGGGCAGCGCATTCACATCCTACAGCGCCCGGGCCGAATGGCGTGCGGCCGGATCGATACGGGCCTGGAGACGATCGACCTGGATCGCGCGGAGGGCTGCGCGAATCTCTGTGCCAAGTGCCGGCAACAGATCGAGGAGCTGATGATGCTGCGCCGGGTGGGCGCTGCGCCCAAGCCGGGCAGGCAACTGTGGTTTAGCTTTGCAAAGGAGTGGTAGCGATGGGCAAGCAACAGAAGCAGACAGTAGCGGCGATCGTGCGGACCGAACCGACCAGGGGCCGGGCGTTCCGCGTCAACAGTGCGGACCTGGCCGACGACGTTGCGGGCCTGGCAGATCGTGTCGCCGCGCTCGAGGCGGGCCTGGCCGAAGCGCGGGCGAACATCGAAGCGATTTCGATGATCGTGGACAAAATCTCCAAGGGGTGAGCCGATGGACCTGAAATGTCCGAATTGCGGGACGCCGGGGATTCCCGGCGAAGGCGGGTCGGTCGTCTGCACGGTCTGCGGCGGTCGGTTCAATTTCGTGGCTGGCGAAGCGCACTTGCACGGCGTCGCCGAGTTCGACCAGCTCCGCAAGCGCGTCGATGCGCAGGATGCGGAGATCGCGGAGCTGCGAAAGCAACTGGCGGGCGATGCGCCGTCTACGGATGAGCATGGAGATCCGCACGTCGAGGACGACGAGCCGGCCGACCAGGACGACGACAGCGACGACGAGGACGACGACGAGGACTTTTGAGCATGGCACGGACCAAGGGAGCGAAGGACAAGCGGCCACGCAAGAAACCGGCGCTGAGCATGACGCCGAACGCGATCCGCAAACGAGCGGCCCGGGCGCAGGCGGAGGCCTCCACGAAAGCCGAGACGCCGGCGCCGAAACCGACCGATCGCAAGCCTGACGTCGATCGCGTGGCGGAGTTCAACGCGGCAATCGATGCGGAATTGAGTCAACGTGTGGGGACTCTTTCAAGCGCGCCGGCGGACCGGCCGGCGGACACGTCCGATCGTGTCGGACCGTCCATCGAGCAGCCGGCCGGTCCGGTCGGCGACGAGGCGCTCTTGACGCGGCAGGCATGGGAGGGCGTCTGCCGGGTTCCGTTCCGCACGCTGGGCCTGTGTCTGCGGGCGCTGGGCGTGATCGAAGACCAGGGGCAGGCGGCGATCGGCAACCTGGCAAAGAAACGCGCGCCGGATCTGGCGAGGCCGTCGTATGTGATCTTCGAGCACTACGCCAAGCAATACACAGCGATGAATCCCGATGATCCCATTTCGCTGGCGATCGTGGCGACGGGCCTGGTCGCGGCCGACATCGCCGAGGAGCTGACCGAGATCATCGTCGTCAGTCGCGCGATCGCCCGGCGAGAACGTGGAGGCGCTACGGATGGCAGCTCCGAAACCCGCCGGCCGGCCGATGGACCGCAAACCGGCCGGCAAACCTAAAAGGCGCTGTGGCGTTGTGCCGAAGCGCCGGCGCCGGGGATCGCCCTGGGCCGGCGTCGCCTGGACCTACTGGCGACTGCACGATCGACAGGGCTGCGTGATCGGTTTCAAGCGGACCTGGCGCGATGTCACGCATTACGTGGATCTGCGCGAGGAGCGATGGCGTGTCGAGCCGATCGCGTTCGCTGAGGCGGTCCGCCTGGCCGGTGAGCTGCCTGGTTTTGCGTACCTGAAAGATCCTGAGGAGTCAGACTGATGTATGGAGTGCTGCGGAAGGTCGTGGATGACTACTGCTATCGCAAAGGGAGCTGTCCGGTGAACGGCGCGACGCGCGTCCTCAAGCTCGAATGTGGGCACGAGATCGCACGCAAGGCATCGCAGCCGGTCCCGAAACGGGCGCACTGTCCAGAGTGCGAGAACGCGATCGTGGTCGATCCAGGCGCACTATCGGAGCTGTCAAAATGAGCACGATCGGATGGACCTGCGAGAAGTGTGGGTATCGCGCACAGCGAAGGGGAATCGATCATCCAACCACGCGCTTCTCACAACGCTGCCCGAAGTGTCGGACCCTGCACAAGATCTATGTCAGTTGGGAGTCGCACGTCGATTGGAGACCGGCAAACGTGTTCGGTGAGGCACAATGATCGAAGGTCGGAACATCTTTGTATCGGGGCAGACGGGATCGGGCAAGACGTTCCTGGTCGAGCGGGCGATCGCCGGCAGTACGCGCTGCCTGGTCTACCTGACCAAAAGGGAGGAGTGCGGCTATGCCGGCGTTTACTTCGATGGCCTGGCCGGCCAGCGCGATCTGATGTTGCGCTGGTGGCGCCTGGCGAACGTGCGGGCGAATCGGTTCCGCATCGTCTACCGGCCGCGCGATCCCTGGTCGTTCGAGGAGTTCAACGCGATCGCGGGCCTGGTCTACCGGTGCGGGCAGATGGATTTCGTCTGTGAGGAGCTGGGCGGCTACGTCGCATCGAGGATCTTCGCGAGAGCCGACTACGGGCAGGAGTTCAAAAGCCTTCTGACGGCCGGGCGGACGCGCGGGATCAACTGTTGGCTGATGAGCCAAAGGCCGAAGGGAATCCCGATCGAGGTGCGCAGCGAAGCGCGCGAGGCATACGTTTTTCATTCGCAAGAGCCGGCGGATCTGGCGTACCTGTCCGAATGGCTGGGCGTCGAGGTCGAAACCAAGCTGCTGGCGCTGGGCAGCTATCAGCACGTCCACTGGCAGCAGGGCGGAAACATCGAGGTGGCGCGATGTCCCGCGTGATGGAGACCGGCTATTCGATCGGACCGGGGGAATGGCGCTACACGGTCCGCCTGACGGACGAGGAACATTCTGCGCTGCGGCGCGTGTGTCGCACGCACGCGCCAACGGTGGCAGATCTGATCGCCGGCGCCGTTGCCGAGTTGCTGGAAGATTTGGAGGTATATCATGCGGACCGTGAGAGAGCGAAGTCTGATCGAGCTGGTGTGGATCGTGGCGGTCGTGGCGTTCATCGCCCTGGCGTACCTGGACGGGCGGCCCGACGGCGCAGAGCTGCCGGGGCGCGTGAGCGTACCGGCCGAACACGTGGACCAGGTCGAGCGTCTGCGGTCGGACCGGGCGACGATGGCGTGGTGGAATGACCACATCGACAGCGTCGATCCCGTCGGCGACTACATCGCGGACGCCAACGTGGCGGCGGTGGACCGGCAACGGGCCTGGCAGATCCGCCAGAAGGTGCGGAGCTGGTGGGCGACGTTCGCGAGCCTGGACGATCCCAACGTATGCCTGCAACCGGTCTGGATCGGACCGGCGCCATTTCCCTACGATCCAAACATGATCCAGGGGCTACTGATCGATTGCCACGCCGTCACGGCGGGCAAGTTCAACCGGACCCGCCGCGTCTGCGATCCCGATGGCGATCCCGTCGATGTCGAGCTGCTGGCCGGTCCTGCCGGCATGGAGGTCACGCAGGATCTGGAGGCATCGACCTGGACGCTGGCGGGTGAGCTGGCGCCGGGGCTGCACGCGATCGTCGTCTGCGCGATCGACCGGCCGCTGTACGGCGATCCGAATGAGACGATCGTCACGATCCTGGTGGACGCCGAGCGCCCGCCGAACGCGGCGCCGGTCCTGTACTGAGGATGCCTATATGAAATGTCCGAAATGCGGTGCGACCATGACGCGAGGAGCGCCGCACGGCGAGGGGGTCGCCGTACAGTGGGAATGTCACAACTGCGGAACGATCGTGACGGAGCCGGTCAGGGCACAAGAATGAGCGAACGAACGGACAGAGCGCGGGCGAAGCTATTGGAGCTGGCGCCGCCAGACAAGGGCTGCGATCGCAAGACCTACAGGGCGCACGTGTCCGCATGGCTGGCCGGGTCAACGGTGAGCATGACGGACCTGTCGGATATGGCAGCGCTGTTCGTCTGCGGCGTCGAGGAGCTGGCCGACAAGATCGTCCGCGATCAATTGGGAAAGGGATGAAACGATGGACTACGAAACAGCGCGAGATCTCATGGGCATGGTGGAAGGGCGCCTGGCGGACATCGCGACCACGCTGGTCGAGATCAAACAGGCGATCGTCGCGGCGGATCGCGGGCGCAACGATGCGCTCAGCGCGGTCGGATCGATCAAGAGCCGGCTCGATCGCTTGGCCGAATCGATCGGAACGCTGCAATGCGAGGCGCCGCCACGCAATGAGGTCAAGGGCATGGTCGCGGAGCTGCGCAAGGCGATCCAGGCGCAGGATGTCGCGATCCAGGGCCTGACGAACCGCCTGGAGGCGAACGAGCAAGCGGTGCAGAGCTGCCTGAGCACGCTGGACGAGTTGAACAAGATGGTCCGCACGATCGCCGGCAAGCTGCCGCCGGACCGTCCGCATATCCAGTTTCCCCAGCCGATCCCATGAGAGATTCCTTTCTTGTAGTGGTCCCGCCGGCCGCGATCCGCAACCCTGACTGCCCCAACGCCGGCGGGCCACTGTTTTCGGACCTCGCAAAAAAAAACGGAATTGCCCTATACTTCGCGCCCGGGCGCGGCAGAATCGAAGCGGCGGGCAGTCAGGGCAACCGAATTTGATGAGGTGCAACATGGCAAAGAGGCAGCGAACCGGCTGGAAAGCGTACCTCCCGACGCTTCGCGGCGGCGTGCAGATCTTCATCGCCCTGGTGGGGATCAAGATCCTCCTGAGCGTGCTGATTACCACGATCGGGGCGAAGATCCCGGCCAGTATCTCGCAATACTTCCCCAACGTCTGACGGGCGCCGGGGATCTGCGCGAGGACCACCAGAGCACACACCACCGATGGAGCGACGATCATGGCAAACGGAAATGCAGAGGTCTTTGTCACGCCGACCATGCTGAGCACGTGGCGGTTCGGCAATCTGCCGAGCGTGGCGGCTTCGGCCGTCAACAACTTCATCATTCCCGCCGGCGACAACGTCCACGGCCTGCTCATCAACTTTCAATCGGCGGCCCCGGCGCCGCTGACGCGGACACAGCTCATTACGGATGTCGCCCACGTCCGCGAATGGCTCAACGGCGAGCTGATCTTCGATCGCACGACGACGGAGATCCTGGACGACTACAAGTTTCATTTCGACAGGTTCGGCGCACTGGCGGCGCCGCTGGGCCAACTGGTGATTTCGTGTATGAATCACCATCTGCCCGTCTGGGACCAGACGCGCGGCGCAGCGCTGGGCATGTTGAAGACCGGCGGCAAGCCCGGCGCCGGTCCCTACAACGTGCTGAGCGTCGAAGTCACCATGACCGCCGCTGCCGCCACCGCCGCGACCGCCGAGGTCCACGTCATCACGGATCTGTATCCGCAGGAACAGACGGGCCTGCACATCCGGCGGCTGCGCACCACGCGAGACCTCATGGCGATCGGGGACAACCTGATCGACAACCTGCCGCGCATGGCCAAGGGGCTGCTCGCCCTGCACGTGGTCACGGCGGCGATGGACCGTGTGAACGTCACGGCGGACACGCGCGAGGTCTATCGCGACCTGCCCTGGGATTCTCTCCAGATCTTGATGAATTCGGCCGGGCGCACGCCGCAGGCCGGCTATTCGCACATTCCGTTCGACCTGGGCAACGACCTGTTCAGCTACCTGCCGTACCAGGGCCTCAGCAAATTCATCGTGAACGTCCACACGACGGCAGCGCCCGGCGCCGGCACGGTGATTCTGCTCGACGAGGTCTGGGACCACGTGCGCGAATAGCGTCGCAGACAGGGGGCGATATGGGCATCAGTTGGAAAGAGCTGACCGAGGGCGTGCTGGACACGGGCAAAGTGATCGCCGAGACCATGGCGCTGTGGAACCAGGCGACCGGCAAGGACACCAAGCCGGCCGGCACGGCGGCGCCGGCCCCTGTGGTCTCGAACGTGCCGGCGGCGCAGGCGATGCAGATGGACGCGACACAGTGGGCGCTGGTGATCGGCGCCCTGGTGCTGTTCGCGTTGCTGATTCGGAGGTGACGGATGTTGGGCCTGCTCGATACGGCATCCAGCGTGCTGGGCGGCGGCCTGGGCGGCCTGGGCGGCGGCACGCCGGAATCGAGCTACGCGGCCGCCTCCAGCACACAGACGTTCACCAGCGGATCGATGGGCGGCCGCGATTCGACCTGGCTGTATCTGGCGATCGGCCTGGCGGCGGTGCTGCTGCTGTTGCGGAAAGGGAGGCTGTGACATGGGATCGCACGCCTACACGCTGAGCGAAGCCAGTGACAACCGGGTGCAGCTCGATTCGACCGGGGGCGGCAAGTTCGTCGCACCGCAGGCGGTCAGCAGCGATCCCGGATCGTTCGCGATGAGCGTCGGCGATTTCAGCAAGGTCAATTTCAGCGCCGAGAGCCTGGCGATGGGCATGACGGGCGCCGACGTCAAGGAGCTGCTGGCGCAGCAGGCGTCCCTCGCGTCCGAACAGATCCAGACGGTCAGCGGAGCGGCCAAGAGCGCGATCGAATCGGTCACGGGGGCGGTCACGCAGACGAAGGCGACGGAGATCGCCGCGGCCTCCGGCGAGCGTTCATGGGAACGGTACATTCCCTACGCGGCCGGCCTGGCGGCGCTGGCTCTGTTGTGGAGGCGCAGATGAGAACGCCACGCTATGAATCCCGCACGATCGCGCCCGGCGGCATCGCCCGGATCGGCGCCTACGGCAAATACCTGACGGTCCTGACCATCACGGCCAGCCGCATCCTGCTGGGGATCGATGATGAGCCGCCGCAGGAGATCATGGCGGGGGTGCATTTCCCGATCGATCAACCCTACCAGCAGTTGGTCCTGGTCAACGCCGGCGATGTCGCGTCCACCGTCGTGCTCTACATCGCCGAAACGCCCGTCTTTCTGTCGCACGACAGCATTTTCATCGAGATGGCCGCGTCTCTGGCGGCGATCGATGCCGACACGGATGCCCTGGCGTTGATGCTCGATGAGCTGCTGACGCATCTGCCCACGCTGGGCGAGATTCTCGTGGAGCTGCGCGGCAACACGTCCGAGGCGCTCTATGATGACGAGGTCACGCTGGCGGCGGCGACGGCGACGATGATTCTCCTGCCCGACGAGACCCGGATCGGAGCGGTCGTGTCGGCCAAAAAGTCCAACACCGCGAGCGTCTTTCTGGGCAGCGACAACCTCCTGACGAACGAGCACTGGATGATCGAATTGCAGCCGGGCGAACGCTACACCTGGCATGATTATCAGGGTGCGGTCTACGCCTACAGTGTCGACGGCGGCGACAAGGTGGGCGCCGGGAGCTGGATCAACATGCTGCCGGAATAGGAGCGGACCTATGGCACAGACCGTGCCGATCGAGAGCGAGTATCTGAAGTCAGGCGACATGATCGATCTGGAATATCAGATCGTCGGGAGCAACGAGACGCTGCTCGCCCTGGCGGTTCATTCGATCAAGCAATCCGTCGCCGACGATGGCCGGTTCGGCTACCAGAGCGGGCGCCGCGAGACGCGGACCGACCTGGAGACGGGGACGAACTATGAATTCCTGATCGTCCGCGTGATCGTGCGGCGGTATCCGCGCGGGCAGCGCGAACCGGAGGTGCAGACGGCGAGCCTGTGGGTTCCGATCGTCGCGATCGTGGCGCTGGCGACGGCGGCGATCGTGGCGTACAGCACGGCGATCATTTACCGATCCTATTCGATCGTCCGCGTCGCCGAGTCAACAGCGCCGGAGGGCGTCAAAACCACGGCGATCGGCAAGCTCACGGCGTCGCCGGGTCTGTCCTGGATCGCCGGGCTGCCCCAGTGGTTCCTGCTGGGAGCGGTGATCTTTGGAATGTGGATGGTCACGAACAGGGGCAGGGGATCGCACAGATCTGAGGAGTATTGAGCATGGCACGGAAGAAGTACAAGAAGCGGGCATCGGCCAAGCGGGCAGCGCACGGCCGGCCGGTCTACAAGGTCAAGGGCGGCTACAGCATCGGCAAGCGGCGGGCGAAACGCCGCCGGCGTCGGTAGGACCGCTTTCGGGGGTGTACGGGGTCGGACCGGGGGGAAATAATCGATCCTGGCGGGTCTGGCGCCATGGGGCTTAGAGGAGAAACGAGCGATGAGACGATGGGCGATCCTTCTGGTCGTGTGTGGCCTGGCCGGTTGCGGGACCGATACCACTACGCGCTTCGCCGCCTACGAACGGGCGGTCGGGCAGCTCCAGGCGGCCAGCGCCGAGATCGACAACCGCCTGGCGGCGATCGATGCGTTTCTGGCGACAGCGCAGACGGCGCTGAGTGATCCCAACCTGGGCAGCTCGAGCGCCGAGATCCTGGCGGGCATCGAGGCGGCGATCGCCAAGCGCGACCAGGCGATCGAAGCCAAGACCAAGATCGATGCAGCGCTGGCGCAGGTCCGCGCGCAGATCGAGCAGATCCGCGCGGAGGCGCCGATCGATGTCGGGGACGAGATGGAGCTGATCGGCGGGGGCCTGGCGGCGGCGGGGCAGGCCAGCGGGGGCAAGACCGGGGCCTGGCTGGTCGCGATCGGCAGCGTGATCGCGGCGGCCGCCGGCGTGATCCGGGGCAACCGGGCGGCCAGCGCTGCGCAGCACGTCACGCAGAAGGTGATCGCATCGGTCGATACCCTGCTGGGCAGTCCGCTGGTCACGGATGCCAAGCAGGCCAAGGAGCTGCTGGCACACGACCAGGGGACCGCGATCGCCACGGCGGTCAAGAGCATCAAGGAAGGGTGAGGATGTTGGACAAGGCCGAACGACTCGAATGCAGGGAGATCGCTCGCGAGATCGTCAAAGAGGCGATGATTGAGCACTTGAGGATCTGTCCAACAGCCACAAACCTCAAGATCCTCCAGGCGAAGATCGTCGGCGTCGCGATCGGGTGCAGCATGGCCGGGGCGGGCACACTGTTCGGCCTGGCGAAACTATTCGGACTATAACCCATTCCAAGGACGGGTGATATGGGACTATTGCAGATCCTCAGCTCCCCGGCCACGATGAAGCTGGGCCTGGCGGCCAGCGGCGTCGAGTGCGCCCGCGTCGATTACGATCGGCGCACGGATGAAGTCGTCTTGTCGATCGTCGTGGCCGATCGCGTCCACCATTACCGCCTGCCCTGCAAGTGTACGTTCACGCGGGATGAGATCGCGGCCTGGCTGACGGGTGAAACCTACCTGAGCGAGCAGGCGCCGCGAGATCCCGCCGAGATCCACACCGCGCCGTAATCACCTGGCAAATTTTCTCGAAAAAAGTTTCCGCCTGGATCTCTTTGCATCTTTACGCCGGCGAAGGGAAACGGTAGGCTGCGGCTGGGCGGGGGGCAGGCCTTCCCCCCCGCGCTGGCGCTTGGGGGGGAAGCCCTGCCACGGCCGGCAGCATAACGGCTGCCGCCGGCCGGATCAAGCGGAACGCCGGCTGCGCCGGCACTTTTGTCTTGACGGCCGCCGGGGCCGGGCTATACTTTGGGTACAGGGTTGGGGATCGTTTCCCCACGATCGGCAAGCAAGGCGGCTGCGCCGCCGGCGGTTCAGGGAGTTCCAATGGGCGGCCGATTCCAGAGACGAGGCGCGAACCACGGGAGAGGAAACCGATGTTTGAATTGCTGCAACTGCTTCACGTCGCGGCCGTCGCCGCGAGCCAGGACAGCGAGATCCAACAGCTCCGCGAGAAGGTCAATGAGATCATCGCGGCCAACAAGAGCGTCGCGACCGTTGACCTGGTCACGGGCCTGTTGATCTGCGCCTGCGCGATCGGCTGTGTTGGCGTGGTCGCCTACCTGTTCGTCAAGTTCGACCGGCGGCTCAAGGCGCTGGAAAGGTCCATGAAAACCGTAGTTCTAAAGCCATAATTCCAAACTGACGATGTCCCCTGCCTTCATTCGCCGGCCGGCGAATGAAACATAACATATCTTATGAGACGTTCGGGACCGTGTGATTTTCGCGGCACGATTCGTCTCAATGGCGGATTGCCGTGTCGCTATCTTGCAGGCCTGCTCATATAATGCCCTGTGGTCTGTCTAAACACAGTTACGAAACAACGCGGAGTGTACAGGTAGACGAAGGATGATTCAGGGAACACAACGCTTCGGTGCGCGCTGGTCGATCCTGGTGCGGTTGGTGACGCTGGTTGTGATTGTGCTGGTGATCGTTGCCGTCGCGGTCGTTTTGCGTGTGGCTGGGCAGCCCGCCGTCAGAGGCACGGCCACGGGCCGATGGATCGTTGCTGCGGCTTTTCTGCCGGCGGCGATGCTGGCGATAACCGTGCTGTTCGCTCCTTTGGGTTTCACCGTCGATCCGGTCGGGATCATTGTCAATCGCATGGGACCCAACGTGTATATCCCCCACGAAGAGATCGCAACGATTGAACGGATCGACCCTCGACAGATCGGGTTTGGCATCCGCGTCCTTGGCTCGGGCGGTTTCTTTGGCCACTTCGGATGGTTCTACAGCCGTCCCCTGGGGTGGTTTCGGTGCTACGTGACCGACCGCAGAGACCTTGTCCTGATCCGTCTGCACGACGGTGGCAAACTTGTCCTGTCGCCGCACCCCGCGGAAGTGTTTGTCGAATACGCCGAACGGGCGCGTGGATAGTCCGATAAGCTACGCCTGTCGGCAGGGCGGCGGGATTGTGGCGAAAGGCGCGGCATGAGATCACAAGCCGGGTATTTGCTGCTCCAAAGGGTCTCGTAGAGACAAAGGCTTGCCGAGGATTTCGTAGTGCAGGATGGCCTGCCTCAAGGCATCTGCATCGGAGTAGTCTATGAGGGCGGATGTGACATGTGTCGTCTCGGGTTTCTCGGTCGTCGCGGTCTCGACGGCGGTCGCCGAGTCCGGCTCGGGCTGCGTTGGTGACGTCTTGACCCGGAGTCTCTCCGCAGCGGCTTCGAGTCGCCGTTGTCGCAGCCTTGCGGCCTCTTCCTGCCGCTGCTGATAGAGTCGAGCGGCACGCTGTTGTCTCTGCTGCAGCGTCTCTGCCGGGTCCTGGTGTTCGTAGACCAGGACCGGCTCGGCTCCGGGACGGGTTCGTACGGTGACCCGCCCGCGATCCGGCCGACGAGGCTCGCCAGGCCGTTCGGACGATCGGGCGCCCCCCGCCTGTTCCTCCGTCTTGCGTACGTGCTCTTGAGCTGCCCGCTGGATCTCTTCGGCCTTGCGAGTCAGACGCTGCTTCCAGCTTTCCCGCTTGCGATCGTCGGTCGACTTCTCACGGCCCGGACGCTGGCTCTGGGACGCCGTCCTTCGGGCGGAAACCGCCTTAAGCAGAGCGCCGACCGCCCAGAACGCGGCGACCATCACGAAGACGATGACATCGCTCCATCCCTCGACGTCGCCCTGAGCCAGCCACGGCAATGGTATTACCCCATCCAGCATTGCGTCGCGTTTTCCTTCCGTCCGCCCTGCCGGCCGAAGAATCGATCGGCCGGCCCCGCAGCGGGCGCTAGTCGCTCTTCTTCGGCTTGGCGATCGACTCGCGCATCTGCGTGTCGGCGCCGATGTTCTTGAGCCGGTAGTAGTCCATGATCCCAAGATTGCCCTTCTGGAAGGCCTCGGCGATCGCCAGCGGAACCTTCGATTCGTTCTCGACGACGAGCGCCCGCATTTCCTGCTCGCGGGCGACCGCCATGGCACGCCGCTTTTCCGCCTCGGCCTTGGCTCGCCGCATGTCGGCCTCCGCCTGCGCCGCCTGGAGTTGGGCGCCGACGTTGTCGCCGACGTCGACGTCCGCGATGTCGATCGAGAGAATCTCGAATGCCGTACCGGCGTCCAGCCCTTTGCCGAGGACCGCCTTGGAGATCCGATCCGGGTTCTCCAGCACGCTCTTGTACGTGATCGAGCTGCCGATGGACGTCACGATGCCTTCACCGACGCGTGCGATGACCGTCTCCTCCGTGGCACCGCCGACCAGTCTGTGAATGTTCGTCCGGACGGTCACCCGTGCCTTCGCTTTGAGTTGAATGCCGTCCTGGGCGACGGCGTCGATGGTCTCCTTGCCCTTCTTGGGATCGGGGCAATCGATCACCTTCGGGTTCACGCTGGTCTGGATGGCGTCGAGAATGTCACGTCCGGCCAGGTCGATCGCGGTGGCAGTCTTGAACGTCAGGTCGATGTTGGCGCGGTTGGCCGCAATCAGCGCCCGCACCACGTTGGGCACGCGCCCCCCTGCCAGGTAGTGGCTTTCGAGGTCTTTGGTGGTCAGTTCCAGACCCGCCTGGATCGCGGTGATCTTGCTCAGGACAATCACCCGGGCGTCCACCTTGCGCAGCCACATGCCGATCAGCTCGCTGAGCTTGATGTCGGCCCGAGAGAAATACGCCTGAAGCCAGAGCCGCGCGAACTTCAGCAGGATCAACAGGAAGACCAGCGCCGCGATGACTACGACGACCAGAATCCCGATGACCACGGGATTCGCGGTTTCCTGCTGCATCAACACATGTGCGATTTTGGACATCGATCCATCCTTTCCCTAAGCCTCGTCGGTCACCCGAACGGTCAGTTGCGTTCCTTCGACCCGAATCACCTTGACGGTTGCTCCCTTCTGAACGTACCCGGCTTCGGCGACACATTCAACCCTGCGCCCGGAAAAATCGCAGGTGCCCACCGGGCGCAGCGGCGTCAGCACATGGCCGACCTGGCCCAGCAGCTTGAGCAGCTCGGCGGTGTCGGGTATCGCATCGCCGCGTTCGCGCACCGGGCCCGATAGAATGACATTGCGACCGAATCGCGTCTTCGGCAGCAGTCTATACGCGCCCACCAGGAGCAGAGGAATCATGACGACGGCGACCACGACGCCGAGCCATCCGGCGGTGCTGCTGATTCGAAAGAAGATCGCGACGCCGCCCACGACACAGGCCAGCGCGCAAATGCTCAGAAGCCCCCCGCTGGGGAGGAAGACCTCGGCCACGATCAGGGCCGCACAGGCCACATACAGAAACACTGCAAAAAGCAGCCACCCACCCATTCGTCTGGTCCTCCCTGAGCTGTCTGGACCGATGTCACCGCAGACCGGCGCGGGACATCCGTAACCATCCTACGCGTTGTCCCGGCTTTTCACAACCACCCGATTGCCGTGGATCTGGACAATCTCAACTCGCGTCCCTTTGTCGAGGAACTCGGCCATCGCGACAACATCGACTACCGCGTCCCCAAATCGCGCCTTTCCAGCCGGACGCAATTTCGAAGTCACTTCGCCGACGTCTCCGACCTGCACCAGGCGCTGGGCGCTCTGTGGCGGTGCCGTCATGCTCATCCTCGCCACTGTCCCGGCGGCGACAGCGGGCGCCGGCACCAGGATCAAGCCGCTGAGGAACCGCAGCTTCGGCAGATAACGCGAGAGGACGAACGCCAGAACGGCAAAGCCGACAAAGCCATATACAATTCCCAGCAGTCCGTTGGTCAGGTTGGTCCAATCCTCAGGGCCTTCTGGCCAGGGCAGTTGCCCCGGCGAGTTCTTGACGAGCATGCCGAACAGGCCGCCCAGGATGAACACAATCCCCAGAATCCCGGCGATCCCGAAACCGGGCAGGACGAGCAGTTCCACCAGAAGCAGAATCACACCCGCCAGTAACAGGATGATTTCCACCCAGTTCGCCAGGCCCGTGAGGTATTTGCTCCCGACGATCAGCGCAAAGCAGATCACCGCCACCAGCCCGGGCAGCCCCACGCCCGGCGTGCTGAACTCGATGTAGACGCCCAGCAGCGCCAGCATGATGAGAACGCCCATGACGGCGGGCGAATTCAGCCATCGCACCATCTCTTCGGACCACGTGGTTTCCAGCCTCATCGGCGGGCGGGCGAACCGAACGCCGTCCCGCTCCTCCAGGAACGCCAGCGCCTTGTCCAGGTCCCCCACCACCGCGCGGGCGATCCCGTACTCCAACGCCTGCGAGGCGGTGAGCGTCAGCAACTCGTCACTGCCGACGACTTCCTCGGCCCCGTCGAGGTCGTGTTCGTTGGCGTCGGTGGGCCGGTTCTTGCCCTCGAAGAACTCCCATTGCCCTGTGCTGAGGTTCCTGACCCGCCATACCTCCGTCTGCATGGTCACCATCGCCTTGAGCAGCAGCTCGGGGTATCCGTTGGCCTCGGCGGCCCGTTGAAACGCCGCACGGATGAAACTCTCGGCCTTCTCGCGTTCGACGCCCTCCAGGGTGCCGCCCAGCGTGATGGGAGCGCAATCGCCGATCGTCGTGCTCTCTCGCATGATGATGTCATTGCAGGAGACACTGATAAGCGCCCCGGCGGAGATGGCCTCCGTCTGGACGTAGGCGACCGTGCGGGCGCGGCTGGCAATGGTTTGAATGAAGTACTTGGCGATGCTGTCGGCTGCGTCGACCAGTCCGCCGTAGGTCTCGATCTCGTAGATCAGGTAATCGGCTCCCGCCTTCATCGCCGTCTCACTGCGACGCTCGATCGAGTCGAGCAAGCCCTGATCGATCATCCCCTTGCACGGAATGACGGCTGCCTGGGCGGGGCGCACAGCTTCGTTGGGATCGGCGGCGATCGCAGATGCCGACACCCACACGCAAGCGATGAAGACCGTTATGACCAGATGTCTCTGTCTCATATCGCCGATTCTACCAGCCCGCAAGGACACTGGCAATATCCAGACGCAAGAGACGGCGAGAATTCGCTGCCCTGCTGTCCGGCGGCGATGGCCCGCCTATGCAAGACGACGCAGAACCTCAACCCCCTGCCGGATCTTCTCGTCGGTCGTCGCGAAACTGATCCGGAAATGCGTGTCTTTCTCGCTGAAGACGTTGCCGGGGATGACCAGGACGTTGTTCTGGATGGCCTTCTTGACGAATTCCGTGCTCGAACCGTTCGGGGCCTTGACGAAGGCGTAGAACGCGCCGCCCGGCCGCACCAGCTCGAAAGCCCCGGCCAGCCCTTCATACAGCAGGTCGCGCTTACGGACGTATTGGGCAACGAGTTCGCTGACGTCGTAGTCCAGGGCCGCCACCGCCGCCCGCTGAAGTGGACTCGGCGCACAGACGAACGTGTACTGCTGAATCTTGATCATCTCCTCGAGGACCGGCCGCATGGAAGCAGGTGCCGCCACGTACGCCAGACGCCAGCCGGTCATCGCATAGCTTTTGCTGAACCCGCGCATCAGGAGCACCTTCTCGTGGTATCTGGCGATGCTCGCACAAGGACCGTCGTAGGAGAACTGCTCGTAGATCTCGTCGGTGAGGACCAGGATGTCCTTCTCGGCAGCGACCTTCGCCAGAGCCCTGATCCGCTCGTCGCTGTAGACCATACCCGTCGGGTTGCACGGCGAGTTGAGGACAATTATCTTGGTCCTTCTGGTAATCGCCCGCGCGATCCCCTCGACCGGCAGATCAAAGTCAGGGTAGGAATCGACGAAGACGCACTTGCCGCCCAGCAGGTTCACCACGTGCTTGTACATCACAAAGTACGGATCGGGGACGATCACCTCATCGCCCGGGTCGATCAGGGCCAGGAAGGCCAGTAACAGCCCCCCGCTGACGCCGCTGGCGACGAGCACCGCCGGATTGGCCCACCCGAACTCGGCGGTCATCTGGGCGGCGATCTTGTCCTGGAGGTCCTTGTCGCCGGCGGTCTGAGAATAGCGGTTCATGCCCGCCTCAATGGCCTTGATGGCCTCGCGTTTGAGCGGCTCGGGCACGTCGAAATCGGGCTGGCCGATAGAGAAGTTGATGGGGTCCTTCAGTTCGGCCGCCAAGGCAAAGACCTTCCGTATCCCACTGGAATCAATCCATCCCGTCCGTTCCGCTACCAGTTTTCTCATCGTTGATCCGCACAAAACAACCGTATCTGATGGCTCACTGCGTGTCCCATGGACAACTCCTTGATGATAGCCATTCCGGGTGTGTTTTCCAAGTCCAAACCGCCGCGAAAGAATGCTTGAGGGTGTTCGGCGCCTGTTGTACATTGGCGATCCGAGCAAGAACAGCCGACTCAAGTGTTCCGAGGAAGGAGAAGACCATGGTCGCACATCAGATGAATCGTCGCCAGTTCGTGGGGTTGTCGGCAGCCAGCGTTGCCGGCGGTATTCTGGGCCTGCGTTCGGCCGATGCGAACGCCACTCGCGGCGACGCGTGGGACCCTGGGGCGCCGCTGATGGTCACGGGCAAACCCCTGAGGGTCCAGCCGATCCTGATGTATCGGGTCGCCCAGAGACGCGAGGCGACCTCATGGAAATCGTGGGGCGGAGTGCAGGACGACCAGGCGGCCGAGAAGGAAAGCCGGCAGATCGCCGAGGAACTGGGGACGCTGGAGATTCAAGCCGGATTTCCTCTGGAGATCCTCCCCGTGCTCAAGGTCCGATCGCCGGAGGAGGCCGCCAAGGTACACGAAAGCGAGTACGACTGTGTGATTGTCTACCCCGCGACCGGCTCGGGAGAAACACTCAGAGCGTGTTTCGCACCAAAGAAGGACCGCGACACGCTGATCTTCGTGCGGCGGCGTTCGGGCCCGGTGTACTACTGGTATGAGGCGCTGAGCACGCGGTACTTGGCGACCGGCCATGAAGCATCGCGCGGGAATACGTGGAACGATCATGGCCCTGTCCACGTCGATGACGTTGTCGTGGACGACGGCGCCGAGTTGCTCCGGCGGCTGCGCGCTCTGTACGGAATCAAGAACTTCATCGGGGCGCGGATCGTGGCGCTGGGCGGGCCTTGGGGCAAGTACGCCCCCGATGCGCCGCAGGTCGCCCGCGACCGCTATAGGCTGAACATCATCGACGTCCCGTACGAGCAGGTTTCCGCACGGATTGAGGCCGCGACGAAGGACCGGGGCCGGCTACATGCGGCGCAGCGCATGGCCGAGCGGTACCTGTCGCTTCCCGGCACGACCCTGATGACCGACAAGGAGTTCGTAACCAACGCGTTTGTGCTGTACAGTTTCGTCAAGGAGCTGATGAGGGAGCACGAAGCGCCGGCCTTCACCATTCGCGGCTGCATGAGCACGATTCTGCCCATCGCCAGGACGACGCCGTGCCTGACGCTGGGGCTGCTCAACGACGAAGGGCTGATCGCGTTCTGCGAATCGGATTTTGTCATCATCCCGGCGGGTATCCTGCTGCACTACATCTCGGGCAGGCCCGTCTTCATGCACAACTCGACGTTCCCTCACGATGGAATCATGACCGCGGCCCATTGCAGCGCCCCGCGCCGGCTCGACGGCGTGCATTACGAGCCCGCCAGGATCATGACCCACTACGAATCCGAGTACGGCGCGGCGCCCAAGGTCGAGATCCCCGTGGGGCAACAGGTGACGTTTATCGACCCGGAATACAGCACGGGCCGCTGGCTCGGCTTCACCGGCGTGGTCAAGGGCAACCCGTTCTATGAAGTCTGCCGGTCGCAGCAGGACGTCGAGATTCAGGGCGACTGGAAGAAGCTGTGCAGCGAAGTCCGCGACTCGCACTGGATGATGGTCTACGACGATCATCTCAAGGAGCTGGGCTACGCCGCTCGCAAGATCGGAATCGACTGGGTCGATCTGTCCGGCGCGTAGGATCATTCATTGCGTCCCCTCGTTCATTCTGGAGTCGTGAACATGACGAGACAGAATTCTCTTGTTGTGGGCCTGATTCTGGCGAGTGGTTCACTGGCCTCGGCAACGACCATGACCGCTCTCGATCCGGGCAGCATCCATGTGGGCGGCGAGATCGGCCGGCGGATCGACATCACGATCGCCAACAACGTGCTGGCCATCGATGTAGACAAAGACTTTCTCGAACCGTTCCGCCGAAGGAACAGCGACGGCGGTTACATCGGCCTGGGCAAGTTCATCGACAGCCTCGTTCGCTTCGCCGCATATGGCAAGGACCCTCGCGTGCTTGCGCTCAAGCAACGCGTCGTCCGCGAGGCGATTGCCACGCAGGAGGCGGACGGCTACGTCGGCATCTGCCGGGCCGAGATGCGGATGTGGCAGCTCTGGGATATCCACGAGATGGGTTATCTGGTCATGGGGCTGACGGCCGACTATGCGCACTTCGGCGAGGCGCCGTCGCTCGAAGCCGCCAGGAGACTGGCTGATTACATCATCACACGCTGGTCCGAAGACCCCGACCGTAAGACCGAGGGCTGGGTCTCGACCTATGTGGCGACGACGGGACTGGCCGAGGCGATGCTCAACCTGTACAGCCGGACCGGTGACGAACGGTACCTCGATTTTGCGGTGCGACACCGCAAGCTGGCCGAGTGGGATACGCCGCTCATTCAGGGCCGCTGGGGCAACCTCGAAGGGCACGCGTACTACCACATGGCGCTCTGCCTGGCGCAACTGCGGCTGAACGAGCTCCGGCCCGAGCCCCGACTGCTGAACCAGTCGCGGGTGACGCTCGACTTCCTGCTGCGGAAGGACGGGCTGCTGGCGCCGGGGCTGTGCGGCTATCACGAATGCTGGCACAGCAACCAGCAAGGCTTCCATAAGCTCGGCGAGACCTGCGCGACGGCGTATCTGATCCGCTGGCTCGACGCCCTGCTGCAACATGGGGGCGACTCGCTCTACGGTGATATCATGGAGCGGGCGATCTACAACGGCCTTTTCGCGGCGCAATCCCCTGACGGCCGTCGCCTGCGCTACTACAGTCCGTTCGAAGGCAAACGCGAATACTTCCACGGCGACACCTACTGCTGCCCCTGCAACTTCCGCCGGATCGTCGCCGAATTGCCCGGCATGATCTGCTACCGGCGCGGCGACGGCTTGGCGATGAACCTCTACAAACCATCCACTGCAACAACCAGACTCGCCGACGGGACGGCTGTCGATATTCGTCAGGAAACGGACTATCCCAACTCAGGCGATGTCACGATCCGGCTCAAACCCTCAAAGCCCAGCCGTTTCGGGCTGTCTCTGCGGATTCCTCGCTGGTGCGACAGTGCCCGAGTCGCCGTCAACGGCAACGTTGTTGAGACGACGGCTTCGGGCGGCGCCTTCTTCACCATCACACGCGTCTGGTGCAGCGGTGACGAAGTCAAGTTACACATGCCCATGTCCTGGCGGGCGATCCGCGGACGCAAGGCCCAGACCGGACGTGTGGCGGTCATGCGAGGTCCCCTGCTGTTCTGCCTGAACCCGCAGAAACAGGACGGCCTCGATCCGGATGCCGTGAAGCTGCTGCGCCTGAACATCTCATCACTTGCATCCGGTCCGGCGGACCGGACGGTTCGTCCCGATGGGCTGACTTGCCGGGCATCGTTCTGGAAGCCCGAAGACTACAACGCCGCAGGACCGCCGGAGTTGCACTTCACTCTTACGGAATACGCCGATCCGGGAGCGGAATGGACATACTTCCTGGTCCGCAATCCAGAGGCGGACGGCGCCGTCGAGGATGAACTGGCCGGCTGCGAAGTCCCGTTGTGAACCAGTTGTGGAAGAAGTGAGATGATGAAATCGACATTTATCGCGTTCGCGAGCATCGCAGGCGTCGTCCTCCTGGCGCAGGCGTGCATCGCAGAGGAACCCACGCAGTACAAGCTCGTCTGGGCGGACGAGTTCGACAAGGACGGCCCGCCCGATCCGAACAACTGGATCTACGAGCAGGGCTTCGTTCGCAACGAGGAGCTGCAATGGTACCAGCCGGACAACGCGCGCTGCGAAGACGGCCTGCTCATCATCGAGGCCCGGCGCGAGCGCAAGCCCAACCCGGACCATGACGCCAACAGCAACAACTGGCGTCGCAGCCGGCAGTTCGCCGAATACACATCCGCCTGCCTCAAGACGTCCGGGTTGCACAACTGGACCTTCGGGCGGTTCGAGATGCGCGGGCGTATCGACACGCGTGCCGGCCTGTGGCCCGCCTTCTGGACGCTCGGCTCAGCGCGAAGCTGGCCCGGCTGTGGCGAGATCGACATCATGGAATACTATCGCGGCCTGCTCCTGGCCAACGCCTGCTGGGCAAGTGAGCGCAGGTGGGTCGGCATCTGGGACGATCTGAAGAAGCCGATCAGCACCTTTGGCAATCCCGCCCAGTGGTCGTCGAAGTTCCACATCTGGCGCATGGACTGGGACAAGAACAACATCAGGCTTTACGTCGACGACGAGCTGCTGAACACGATCGAGCTGGGCGAAACGATCAACCGCACGCCCGACCAGGCCAACCCCTTCCACGAGCCGCACTACATCCTGCTCAACCTCGCCATCGGCGGCGCCAATGGCGGCGACCCCTCCCCCACCGAATTCCCCGCCCGCTTCGAAATCGACTACGTCCGCGTCTACCAGAAATGGTCTCAGAACTGACGCCGGCTCAGCGTAGAATCGCCTTGCGGACGGAGAAGGCGTCGTTGCCGGAGAAGAGGAGGTGGCAGGTTCGGCCGTCTTGGCTCATCCATTTGGTGGGGAAGGTGCTGGTTTCGCCGGGGCCGACGTCCCACGCCTCCGTGTAGAAGGCGGTGCGCCAAGGGCCCCACGGCTCAGGGGCTTCATAGACACCGAAACCGCCCTGGAAACGCGGCCCGCGTTCGTCGGTGCTGAAGGGAAGGATCTGGCACCACAGATATCGCCTCAGTCCGGCGTTGTAACTGACGCCGCTGCGACAGCACCGGCCCGGATTCACGAACACAGCCCCCCTGTCGCGGATGTCTTTCGTCCAGAGCGGCGCGCCCTCCGCATCCAGCCCTTTGAAGAACTCATACGCCTTCCGCTGTCGGATACTGTCTCTGTGGACGCGGGCCATGACCATGCGGTCGGCCGGCTCGTAGGCGCTGTCGCTGTCGCTCGAATAGACGTAGACAAACTCATCCCGCGCGTCCGAATAGTCTCGGCCGAAGTTCAGGAACGTCGGAGCGCCGAAACTGGTCTCGAACTTCCAGCCGCACCACTGCCACGTCTTGCCGTGATCGGGGGACCATGCCAGCTGTGAATTGACCACGTTTCGTACGAGCATATACAGCACGCCATCGACGCAGAGCATCCCGCTGGCCTTCGGGCCGGAACGACCATCCCCCCGCCGCTCACCCGTCTCGCTTCGGACATTCACCCCTGTGAAATCCTCCGGCCCGCCGGCGATTCTGGCCAGACCCAGGCTCAGCTTCTGGTCCACCTTCGGCTCGAAGCCCCAGCCATCCCCATAGGCAGCATACAGATTGTCGTCGTCGGCCCAGGTGATGGGCCAGTTGTCGCTGCCCTCGGCGGCGCGAACGATGGCGTCTGCGGGCGCCCATTCGATCTTGCTGATGACGCTGCTGGCGGGATACGGCGCTCCGGGCCATTGGCCGCGATTCTTGACCGACAGCGCGATCGGCTCAATGAACGGCTCAATCGGAGCGTAATGTGGGCTTCGTGCCCCTGGGAACGACTTGCCCGCTCGCGCGACCACCACGTCCAGCGAAGGGATGACCACGATCAGACTGTCGTAGAGCCCCCACGACCAATAGGCGTCGCGCGGAACGTTCTTCATAGTGCCATCGGCGTTGTTCCACCACAGCAGTCCGTAATGATCCGACGCGTTGCCATAGTCCTCCTGCTTGAGAACCGGCAGACCCTTGATCCCATGCGGCACGATGCGTGCGGCGTCGACAAACCACGATGGAATGAGTTGTCGATCGCGCCAGCGTCCCTGGCGCAGATACAGAACGCCGATTCGCGCCATGGCATCGACGTTGGCGTGGATGCCCGCGCCGAATTCGCGTCGGGCCACGCCCTCGATCTCTCTCGCCCGGTAGGCGTTGGCCCGCCACCGCAGATCGTTTCGCTCGATGCCGAGAGGTGAGAAGACCCGCTCGAACATCACCTCCTGCAAGTCGCGCTGGTAGATCAGCGTGATGCACTCGGCCAGCCAGTTCGGGCCGCCGTCGCTGTAGGACCACTTCGTGCCCGGCTCGAAGAGCAGCTCGGTGTAACCGCCGTTCTTGTCGAAACCCGCGGTCTGCGTCGCCAAATGGAAAAGCGTGATCTTCTCCAGCCACCCCTTGTCCGCATTGGCCGAGGGAGGCGTGCCGAAGAAGGGATGGTACTTCGCCGCTGGATCGTGCGGGCCGGCGATCTTGCCATCGCCCAGAGCCAGGCCGACCGCTGTAACGCCGATGGCCTTGGTCGAGGATTTCAGATCGTATGTCTGCTTCTGATCGCCCCACCGCATCACGACCTCGCCGTGCCGAATCACCAAGCCGGAGCCCTCGCCTGTCAAGGCATAGTCTCTGGCTCTCTCCAGCAGCGCCTCGTCCATGCCCACTTCGTGGGGCGCCGTCGTTTTCCAGTCCGGCCCCGGCCAGACGGCTATGTCATCCCGCCCCTGCGACCGCACGCCGCAGGCCAGAACGCAGACCACGCCGACACGCAAGATGCTGTAAAGCAAGCTCCGATCCATGGTTGCGCTCCAATCAGTCTGCCAAATGCGGCGGGCTATCGCGACATGGCGATGATAGAGGATGGGCAGGCGGCGAACAAGGGCCAAATGCAACCGTTACCAGGAACCTGCGGCCGGCCTTAAACAGGTAGACGCAAGGACGTCAATCAATGAAAGGGTACGACGATGACACGACAAAGACTCATTCCGATGGCAATCGTTGCGGCGGTGCTGTGTGCGCTGCTGATCGCGCCGGCCCCCGCAGGAGCAAGAACAAGCGGTGGCGTGGTCATTTCGCCGCACGGCGGCTTCGGCATCTGGATTGGTCGCGATGCCGACAGGCACGGCCATCATCGGCCCTTCTACGGGCCGATGAGTCCGGGCCCGTGGCGACGTCCATACCCGCGTGTTTGGGCGCCCTCTCCAAGGGTTGTGGTCGTTCCGCCTCCGGTCATTGGGCCGGTAGTGATCCCTCCGCCGGTGGTTGTCGAGCCGCAACCGGTAACGATCACGGTCTGGATCACCAACTCCAACGGATCGATGACGTCCGTTCAGTTGACCAGAGAAGGCGCATGGTACAGGGGTCCGAACGGAGAGTACTACACGACCATGCCGACCAACGAGCAACTCAGAGCCCTTTATGGCTTCTGATCATGATCCTCCAAAATCCCACCTGGCTCGCGCATCCGACCTGAAAGAGCCACGCAGCCTGGGACACTCGCCACGAATGTCCCAACGAACGGGACGCCCGACCTCCAGTCGGGCGTCTCCATTGCGCCGCGACATCACGCAGACCATCCTCATCGAAAATGATTACACACAATACGTAATTCCCACAATTGACGCGAGCACGTCAAAGCTCATACAATGCGTCACGCTGCAAGTGCAAATTGAACCCTAATGATCAGTTTTCAACGGACTGAAATCAAGGCACTCGGCAGCAGGGAGGCACGGGGTGATGAAGAGAGAAATGCTCCCATGTCTCCCTTTTTCACGTAGAGCGGCGTTTGCAGGATCGCGTATGTGCCGCTGTGCCTTATCTTTCTGGTCACCGGCTTTTCGCGTGTCTTGCAGACGCAGATCATCATAGTCGAACCTCGGCGTTCATTATCGTTCGGGCTGTGAGCACGGAGGCTTGCGGCCCTTATTTTTAGGTCGCGCTTTTGCGCCACCACAGATTGGGCGCCTGGTAATGTCTTGGGTCTTGAGACGTTGCCGGCATGCGCGCGACGAACTTGACCCGGAGAGGTGCTCGCGATACCCTCTGTCACGATGGATTCCGGGCGTACCAGTGCGATCGGAGATGCGACAACCACATTAACGTGTGGAGACAACTACGTTTATGTCCACGCGTATGCCGATCGCCGGGCCTTCGTGGTGGACCCGGCTGACGCCGGGATGGTCGGGCGCACCGTCGCGGCACAGAAACTGGCTGTGACAACCGTGTTGCTGACGCACCATCATGGCGACCACACCGCAGGGCTGGCCGAGCTGCAATCCATGATCGGCTGTCGGGTCGTCGGCTCCGACAAGAGGAGGATCGCCGGCATCGACCGGCTCGTTCGCGACGGCGACGTGGTGGCGTTGAACGGCCGAACCCTTCAAGTCATTGGCACGCCTGGACATACGACCACGTCCGTCTGCTACTACCTGCCGCCTCTGGCGAAGGGAGAGCCCGGCGTCGTTTTCACAGGCGATACGCTGTTTGTCGGCGGCTGCGGCAGACCGATGGAATGCGACGCCCGCGTGCTATGGGAGTCGCTGATGCGGCTGGCCGCCCTGCCTGATGAGACCCTGGTCTATTGCGGGCACGACTACACAGCGGAAAACTACGAGTTCGCGCTCAGCATCGAGCCCGACAATCATGCTGTGCGGCAACAGATGCACGAAGCGACCCAGGATGCAGCGCGGGGCCGCCCGACTGTGCCGTCGACCATCGCCCGAGAGAGAGCGACAAACATTTTCCTGCGAGCGGGTGAGTCAACCGTCAAAGCTGCCCTGGGCATGATCGAGGCGAGCCCCGAGCGGGTGTTCGCGGAACTGCGCCTGCGCAAGAACCTTTTTGGCTGAGCCACGATGCGAAAATCGACCATCCTCTATCTTGTCCTATTGCTGTGTACGTTCGGAGGGTCTTCCTGTGTTTCTCTGGCGTGGTCGAGCGAGTTCGAACCAGGAATCCAGGTCGGCACGATTCAGAGCCCGCTGATCCGCGAGGCTTCCGGCATTGCTGCCAGCCGGAAGAACGCCGACGTGCTCTGGGTGCACAACGACTCGGGGGACGCGCCCCGCGTGTATGCGATCGACACGCAGGGCAAGCTTTTGGGAGTCTGCACCGTCGTCGGAGCCTTGGCGAGAGACTGGGAGGATATTGCCGTCGGCCCGGGGCCGGACCCGAATCAGCAGTATCTCTACATCGGAGACGTCGGTGACAACCTCGCGGCGTACCCGTCTGTGCGGGTCTACAGGGTCCCGGAGCCCGATGCCGACGCGACCCGCCCATTCAATGAGATGTCCGTCGGTCCCGCCGAGACGATCGAACTGACCTATCCCGATGGTCCGCGCGACGCCGAGACGCTCCTGGTGGACCCTCTCACACAGGACATCTACATCATCACCAAACGGGATTGGCTTGCCTGCAAGGTCTACCGTGCGGCCGCCCCCCACTCCACCATCAGAGCGAGGGTTTTGGAGAAGGTTGCGATCCTGCCCTGGGGTCTTGCGGTCGCCGGCGACGTCTCGCCTGATGGCCGGCGGATCATCGTCAGAGGCCCATACAATGCGTCCCTGTGGGTCCGGCCGGAAGGAGAGCCGCTTTGGAAGGCCTTTGAGGGCAAGCACGTCGGGATCCCGCTCATAGGCGAGCCACAGGGTGAAGGCATCTGCTTTGACGGCAAAGGCCTGGGATATTTCACCCTGAGCGAGAAGGCCAATCCCCCACTGTACTACTTCGCGCCCTCCGTCCCAAAGCCCGACTGAGGGTTTTCGGGGGTTTCCACGGAGGTTTCACCGCATGTCATCGCGCCGACAAACCTCCGTTTAACGTCCGGAAAACGCCTCCCTCCGCTTGCCGACGCCTCTCTGGGGCGGTTGCGGCCGTTTGGACTTGGCGAAAAGCCCGGTATATTTTATGTGAGGCGCGGTTTCGGCCGATTTCTGAAATGGCCATTCTCTCGATGGTCGGCGACCGTCTCGCCACGAGGCGGCGTCAATCAGACATGACGGGCTATCAGTAGGGATGGAGAACATGCGGGCGCGAACGACAAGGGTTGAGTTCCTGATCGTCACGGCGGGGCTTCTGGTGCTCCTGTTCTGCAGCCAGCCGCCGCAGTCCGGAAATGCGGAAGTGGGCTACCTGCCCGCTGGCTCGGAGAATCCCTCTGAGCCGCGTGAGGCCCCCCCCTCTGCGACCGACGTGAACGACCTGCCCGAGCTTCTGACGCAGCCTCAGGAGGGTGTCGAACCAGGCGGTTCCGACGCAGGACCTGACCCAGCGAACGAAAGCCTCCCGACCCAGCCGCCGGCCCCTCGCATCGGGGCTGTCGACGCCAGGAACATCGGTCAGTCGTCCTACAACAATGTCATGTACGGCGACGTTACAGTGAGATGGGTCTGGAACGGCAGCAAATTCGTCCCGCAGAGGGTCTGCGTCGTGAAGGAAAAGGACGGCGTCAGCAGCGTCTGGAGTCTCGATCAGCCCGGCAACGCCGTTGTGTCCGAAATCCCACGGAGTCCCGGAGCGCCTCGATAAGAGGCCGCCGTCATTTCCGCCGGCGCAGGACGCCGAGCCGAACGGTCGGCTGACACAGCATCCGCAGGCGCCCCCTGCTTCGGCCTCCCCCACGCCAGTTTGGTCAGGACCTCACTGTGTTCCAAGAGCTGATTTTTTTCGCGTCGTGATCTGTTGCATCCGTTTGCTGCGCATGGTATAAGTGAGTACGATCAAAGTGTGCCCGGTGCTCCTTGGGCATATGGCCGCGGGTAGACAGAGGGCGATATGGTCGGTTTCGGAGGCCTCGGGGTATGGGTCGAGGGCAGATGCACTTCGGGAGAGATAGTTCTTCTTCAGGCGGCTCCTCTGCATCCCTAAGGTACCGCCGCGCAATTCCTTATGCTTGATTTCCTTCAGGAAGGAGGTGGTCGAGCCGATAGTTCTATCGTGTAGTGCGACTCTCAGACAGTCGGATCGCCGCCGAGAGGTGCCAGAGTATCGGACACCCACGTCGGCGGCCCACTGCCCGGGTGTTCGGTCAAATGGCCTGTCACTGTTTGTATGTTTTCTTGAAGGAGGACCTGCAATGTGTAGACGACTGTATTTTCTGCTCACTCTGGTCGGTGCGCTGGCTGTGGCGAGCACGGCCGCCGGCGCGGTCGATCCGGACATCATCGGCTGGTGGTGGTTCGATGAAGGCGGCGGCGCCACGGCGGCCGATTCGTCCGGCAACGGCAACAACGGCACCCTCATGGGCGGCGCCTCCTGGGCACCGGGCTACTTCCGTACCGCCCTCCAGCTCGACGGCGTGGACGGCTACGTCGAAGTGCCTCACGATCCGTCGCTGTGTGTCGACGACGAGGCAACGGTAATGGCGTGGATCAACACCCCCCAACTGGAAACCCCAGGCCAAGGCTACCAGGGCGTCGTCGCCAAGGGCAACACGGTGAGGTCCTACAGCCTCTACACCACGCCGAGCAACCTGCATTTCAGCACCGGACCGACAACCTACATCGGCTCGTCCAGCAGCACCGGAGCCATTCCCCTTAACGAATGGGTCCATGTCTGCGCGATGATTATCAACGACGGACACCAGTACTATGTCAACGGTGAGAATGCTGGCACCTTTGCCAACGGAGCCGTAGGTCCCGGTGCGGCCGACACGGAGAACCTGGTCATCGGCCGGACGCAGGAAGGCACCAACCGCAGCTTCGCCGGGTTGATCGACGATGTGCGGGTCTACCGGCGCGGTCTGACGCAGGAAGAAGTCCAGCAGATCATGACCGGCAGCGATCTGTTCAGCACCAAGGCGGGCAACCCGATTCCCGGCGAGGGCGAAACAGATGTGCGACGCGATGTGGCTCTGGCCTGGACACCGGGCGTCTATGCCGCTTCGCATGATGTGTACTTCGGCACCGCCGCCGAGGATGTCAACAACGCCAGTCGTGCCAACCCAATGGGAGTCCTCGCCAGCCAGGGCCAGACGGCGACTACCTACGACCCCGAAGGCCTTCTGGCCATCGGCCAGACCTACTACTGGCGCGTCGATGAGGTCAACGCCCCGCCGAGCAGCACGATCTTCAAGGGCAGCCTCTGGAGCTTCACGGCTGAGCCGCTGGCCTATCCGATCACGGGCGTGCTCGTGACCACCAACGGCCCCGTGGATCCGGCAGCCCGACCCGAGAACACTGTCAACGGTTCCGGGCTCAACGCCCAGGACCAGCACAGCATCGCCTCGGGCGACATGTGGCTGACCAGGGCTCCGGCCGACGAAGCCCTCTGGATCCAGTACGAGTTCGACCAGGTCTACAAACTTCACGAGATGCTCGTCTGGAACTACAACGTGCAGTTTGAACTGCTCCTGGGCTTCGGCATCAAAGGCGTCACTGTCGAGCACTCGGAGAACGGCGCAGACTGGACCGCCCTGGGCGATGTGGAACTGGCTCAGGGAACGGCCAAGTCTACCTATGTGGCCAACACGACCATCGACTTCCAGGGCGTGCCGGCCAAGTACGTTCGCCTGACCGTCAACAGTGGCTTCAGCGCAATGGGCCAGTACGGCCTCAGTGAAGTCCGGTTCATGTTCATCCCGGCGCAGGCCCGCGAGCCTCAGCCGGGCGACGGCGCCACCGGCATCGAGCCGGCGACGACCTTGAGCTGGCGTCCGGGTCGTGAGGCGGCCTCGCACGAGGTGTACGTCGGAACCGATCCGGCCGCACTGACGCTGGTCGACGCGGTTGCCGGACCGAGTCTTGCGCCGGGCAACCTCGAGTTCGGGAAGACCTACTATTGGCAGGTCGTTGAGGTCAATCAGGCCGAGGCGATCAGCACGTGGGCCGGCGACGTCTGGAGCTTCTCGACGCTGGAATATGCTTTGATCGACGGCTTTGAGACGTACGACGACAACATCGACGCCGGCACGACGATCTTCGACACCTGGCTCGACGGGTGGGTCAACAATACCGGCTCGACTGTCGGCTATCTCGACGCGCCGTTTGCCGAGCAGTCGATCGTCCACGGCGGCCGGCAGTCCATGCCGCTGACTTATGACAACAGCACTTCGCCGTTCTACTCTGAAACCGAGCGGACTTTCGAGACGGCTCAGAACTGGCTGGGCAACGGCGCCGACACGCTGGTGCTGTACGTCCAAGGCCAGGCGCCTGCCTTCGTGGAGACAGCCGCCGGGGGCGTCATCATGAACGCCATCGGCACCGACATCTGGAACAACACCGATGAGTTCCGCTATGCCTACAAGAGCCTCAGCGGCGATGGGTCGATCACCGTCCGCGTCGACAGTCTGGTCCGCAGCAACGAGTGGGCCAAGGCGGGCGTGATGATCCGCGAGACGCTGGAAGCCGGCTCGGTGCATGCATTCATGTGTGTGACGCCGGACCACGGCACCACATTCCAACGTCGGCCGGTGGCCGAAGCGGCCAGCGCCAGCACCGATGTGGGCGGCTCGCCGGCGCCGCGCTGGGTGAAACTGACCCGTACGGGCAACGTCTTCACCGCGCACGACTCGATGGACGGTGTCACCTGGACCGAGGCGGCGGTGAGCCCGGCGCTGGAGATCCAGATGGCCGCCAACGTCTACATCGGTCTGGCAGTCACCAGTCATGATGGGGCGATCAGCACCGGGGCTGAGTTCTCCAACATCGCCACGACCGGCAATGTCACCGGCGCCTGGCAGATTGCGGAGATCGGGGTCGCGCAGCCGGACACCGGCAACTCGGCCGAACCGATTTACGTAGTCCTGGAAGACAGTTCCGGCAAGACGGCGGTGGTGAGCAATCCGAATACGGCGGCGATCACCTCGCCGGGCTGGACTGAGTGGAGGATTCCGTTCAGTGAGTTCACCGGTGTCAACCTCGGCCGCATCCAGACCATGTACATCGGCGTCGGCAATCGGACCAGTCCGACCGCCGGCGGCAGCGGTCTGGTCTTCATCGACGACATCGGGTACGGCCACCCTGTCGCACAGTAACGCCCGTACCGCCGCATCCTGGCGGTGTGTGGGGTCATGATGAGAATCCGGGGCCTATGCCAAAAGGGCATGGGCCCCGGCGTTTTTTTTCCTTTGGCGCTTGCCTGGCGGCGCATCTGTGCTACAATGGAAGCGGTCGGTTTGCGCAGAACGCCATGGCTCCCCTCTTGAAGGAGAAAGGTGTATGGGCTCCAAGCGAAACGCCTTCACTCTCATCGAGCTGCTCGTCGTGATCGCCATCATCGCCGTCCTCATGGCCATTCTCATGCCCACGCTCGGCCGCGCCCGCGAGCAGGGCAAGCGGATTGCCTGTCTGAGCAATCTCAAACAACTGACCATGGGTTGGATCCTCTACGCCGACGCCAACGACGACAGGATCACCTATGCCAATACAGGTCTCACCGCCCAGACCACGGTTCCCTGGGTCAAATATCCAGGCGCCGGCGCCACCAAGGAAGCATCTCTGGAGGGCATTCGAACGGGAGGTCTGTACCGGTACTGCCCCGACGTCAAGATGTACAAGTGCCCTACCGGCATCCGCACGGAGTTCGTAACCTACGCGATTGTCGACGCCATGAACGGCCATCCCGACATTCCCGGCACATCGAAGCTGATGGTTTACCGACGGGCGCAGATCACACGGGCGGATCAGAGGATCGTCTTCCTCGACGAGGGCCGGCTCAGTCCCAATAGCTGGACCCTCTGGTACGATCAGGAGCGATGGTGGGACCAGATCACCGCGCGTCACGGCGACGGGACCAATTTTGGCTTCGCCGACGGGCACAGCGAGTACTGGAAGTGGAAGGACCCGCGCACGCTCGAGGTCGCCAAGACAGACTACGACATGTGGCAGAACAGCACACGCAATACCGCCGAGGCGACCCAGCCCGGCAATGAGGACCTGCACCGCGTCCAGCGAGGCGTCTGGACCAAGCTGGGCTATGAGCCGTGATCGACGGCGCATGCTCTACGAAGCGCGGTCCTCGAAGTAGTGATACAGTGCCTCGCAGAGCTGGGCTCCGAACAACTCCCAATTCCGAGCTGATGGGTAGTCATCGAGACCGGCGATCCAGTTGGCGTTCAGTTCGAGCACGCAGGCGTCGATCCCGAATCGCTCCAGCAGGCCCTCGCCGATGCTTCCAGGATTCCGGAAGCTCGCCGTGGTGCTGCCCTCCGTAAACCAGGTGTGCTTCCGGAGCGCGGCTTCGAGCCTCTTCATCTTCGCGAGATAGTCCTCCAGATCGATGTCGGGACGGCTGACGTGCAGCTTGCCGGAGTTGTCGTTGTGCAGGTCGATCATCAGTTGAGGCCCCTGCCCTTTCGAGACGGTGGACTTGAGCCAGGTTTCAAGGGCGTGGTTTTCCGGATTGGTGACCGGGTCGGGTGGTTGATCCCACTTGCGATTGAGGTCGGCTCCCAGCAGGTTGAACCGCGTCCCTCCGCGAGCGACACCGTCCTTGTTGGCCATCGGCATGACGTAGACGCAATAGCGGCCGAGACAACGTCGTGTATCCTCATCGTCGCGAAGCAGACGCTCGATCAGGCCCCGTACCACCCAACTGCCGCCCGGCTCCCAGGGATGGGCGCGCGCCCGCAGCAGAACGCGATTCGGCGCACCGGGGCGACCGATGCGGATGATCTCCAATTCGCGTCCCTCGACGGTTCGGCCGATGGTTGTGATGTCCACGTGTGGTTTTCCCTGTATTCGCTCCTTGAGTCTTTCGAGATCGCTCAGACGGTACGGTTCCAGCCGTGCGGCAAAGAGCGAGCCGGTCCGCACGGTCACGCGGAATCGCAGGCAGTTATCCTTCGTCGTCTCCAAAGGGACGACACGCCATGTCTTTGCATCTTCCGAGAGGAAACCAATCGTCCGGTTGTCCAGAGGCGACCCTTTCTTGCCGTTCCAGACGTTGTCGAAGTTGTGCAAAACCAGTGTCAGCTCGGCGCCGGAGGTCGCCTGAATCTCGAACAACCAGTGGCCGTTCGCCCTGTTGGGCGAGGACCGTTCCTGGTCGTAGACGAGGTGGATGTGCACGACGCCGTTCGGATCGGTCTCCCAGTACAGGGGCGAGGCATTCTCGCAACTCGTGTTGATGTATGCCAACCTCGATGGAGCGTCGCCGGTCTGGCCGCAGGCAGTGACGCCCAGCAGGAAGACAGAGAGTGCCGACCGTTGCCACCAAGCGTTCCGTCTGTCATATCTCATACGCTGTCTCCGGCAATCCTGTGATCGTGAACCGCACCAGTGTACTGCACGGTGACGCTCCGGGCAACCGTCGCTGAATCCGCTTGACCTCAGGAATCGCGCCGGTAGTATGGATCACCTTCTGAGCGGCGTGGTCGCCGCGTACGCAGAGGAATCTCAGTATGGCGTCGTCGAATTGCGACAAGGGTGTGATCTTCGACATGGACGGGGTGCTGGTCGACAGCGGCTGGGCCCATCGCCAGGCGTGGTTTGACCTGGCAGAGGCGGAGGGTCTGGAGATGTCTGACGAGTTCTTCTGCAAGACGTTCGGCATGCAAAACGACACGATCCTTCCAATGCTGCGACCGGGCATATCCAAGCCGGAGATGGATCGCTTGTCCGACTGCAAGGAGCAGCGGTACAGGGAACTCGTCCACAGCCGGCCCAAGGCGGCCGACGGCGTTCTGGCCCTCCTGAGCGATTTGAAGGCCGACGGGTTCCGGCTGGCGATCGGCTCGTCGGCGCCCCGAGCGAACCTCGACGTCTTCTGGGGTCCGCTGGGCCTGGCCGACTACTTCCAGGCCACGGTCACCAAGGAGCAGGTGGTCGAGGGCAAGCCGTCGCCGGAGACATTCCTGAAAGCGGCCGGGATGCTGTCCCTGGCTCCGCAGCGGTGCGTCGTCGTGGAGGACGCCCTGCACGGAGTCCAGGCGGCCAGGGCGGCCGGAATGCCCGTCGTTGCCGTTACGACGACGCGCAGTCGCGCGGAACTGGCCTGCGCAGACCGCGTCGTTGACAGTCTTGCGGAGCTCAGCGCCGAGGACTTCGTCCGGTTGCTGAATCGAAAGCCGTGACGCGGGTATGAGAACCTACCTCAAATTGTGGCTGACCGCGCTGTTCTGGGCCGGCGCTTTCGTTGCGGGCAAGCACGTCTCCGAGCACCTTGGCCCGTTTGCCATCGCCTTCCTGCGTTTTGGTCTCGCTTCGCTGCTCCTGCTGGCAATGGTCCGCTGGAAGTACGGTGTGCTGCCACGATTGGATCGCGGGCAGATCGTTGTCGTCCTTCTGCTGGGCGCCACGGGCGTCTTCGCGTACAACGCGATGTTCTTCAAGGCCCTGAGTCTCATCGAGGCCGGACGCGCTTCGGTCGTGGTCGCCACCAGTCCGGCGTTCATTGCCATCGGCTCGGCCGTGTTCTTCAAAGAGAGGCTTGGCTGGGTGCGGTCCCTGGGTGTGCTGCTTTCAGTCTTTGGAGCGGCTGTCGTGGTCTCTCGGGGCAATCTCAGAGAGGTTCTGGCCGGCGGCGTCGGTCTGGGAGAAGCGCTGATCCTCGGCTGCGTTCTGAGTTGGTCGGCCTATTCCCTGATCGGCAAGACAGTGATGCGCAGTCTCTCGCCGCTGGTAGCGGTTTCGTACTCTGTCGCGATCGGATCGCTTGCCCTGTTCGTTGGAGCGTGTATTGAGGGACTCGGGCGCAGTGCGCGCGAGGCGACGGCTCTGGACTGGCTGGCCATCGTCTACATGGCGGTCTTTGCCACAGTTGTGGGTTTTGTCTGGTTCTACGAAGGCGTCCGCCAGATCGGCCCGACCAGGGCGAGCCTGTGCATCAACTTCGTCCCGGTCTTCGCCGTCCTGCTGGCGTTCCTGCTCCTGGGCGAGCCGCTGACAGTATCTCTGGCCCTGGGCGCCGCGTTGGTCTTGTCGGGGACCTACCTGACCAGTAGCGCCTGACCTCGGCGAGGGCGTTCGCAGCCACGCAGGCGACAAGAAGACAGGCCCTCCCCTGCAATATTGTAGGTCGCCGGGGGCTCAGTCGACATAAATGTAGCTTGTCGCAGGGTGCTCTCCGTGGCGTGGGAAATCTATGTTATTGTTATGTAAGAGGTTATGGCCAAGAAATCCTGGTTCGGTCGAATTGGCCCGCCGGTTGCACTATAGTCCATTCCATGTGCCGGTGTCGCCTCCGGAACGTGTGAAAGCAGACGATGATGGAATCTGAGTTCGATGGCGCCAGCGAAGAGACAGGACATCGGTTCGCACTCCATCTGTCGCCCGGCGACGCCAGCCTCGAAGGGTTGACGTGGCCGGGCAATTGCCTGATAGTGAAAGCAGTTGGCGAAAGGACAATGGATTGGTGCTCCTGCCGGGCATGTTGAACGCGATGCCTGCGGAGCCTGAGTTGAGGACATCCAAATGAGTTGGACGTTCGAGCGAGTATTCTACGGTCGCAAGGGCGGGTTGAATCTCAAGGCAGTCTACGCTTACCTGGGTCAGGCCTTCTACCCGATTCCCGAGACACTGTTCGAGGGGTACTACCGGGCCGTCTATCGCACGGGCGACCACGACAGCCTCTATGGGCGTATCTCGAAACCCTTCCCCGACGCTCTGGAGGCGCAGCGGCCCTTGGGGAAATTCGCCCTGCATCTGTCGGGGGGCTTCGACTCCTCGATTCTGGCGAAACTGTACGATCGCCCGGACGTCGACTACATCCACTTCACCGGCCGCGATTCACCCAAAGCGCGCGCGCTGGCCGCTACGCTTAAGGGGACGCTGCACGAGATCCAGATCACGCCGGAGCTTTTCATTCGGGAGGCCGACGAGATGTGCCCCCTCATGCTCGAACCCTACGCCTTTGAAGATATCGTCTACGCGTATATCGCCAGCAAAAAGGCCAAAGAGCTGGGGCACAGCCTCGTTATGACCGGAGATGGAGGCGACTGGGTGTTCGGCGGGTACCTCGTGGGGCCGAACAGCCAGTTGGCCGCCGATGTATGGAAGACTCTTGAGCCGCATCGTATCCTCGGCGTGCAGACATCGGCGCCGCTGGCTCACGAGGTGCTGGAACTCTGGTCGAAGGCGTCACTCGACGAGAAGGAACGGGCATTCGACAAGGCATTTGCCCGCCGCTACTGCCAGGAACTCGGCATGCCCGAAGAGGTCGTCACCCAGCGCAAGACGCCCTGGTCGGGAACGCTGGGGATCCAGCAGAGCGAGATGGTGACTCGTCATGTCGAGTCGGTCGTGGATGAATCGGACTATCGCTGGATCCGCAAGTTCGAATTCGTCGTACCGCCGAGGCCTCAAATGTGGTTCCGCCAGTACTCGCTGGTCAAATGGCTCCAAGCCAACTACAAGGAGCGTCTCAGTGCCAAGGAGATCGAGCAATTCACTCAACAGGCGGTGCGTATCAGCGCCGAGGAGAGGAAACGTGCGAAAGACGCCCGCCGCAAAGAACTCATCCACAAGTATTGTCCGCGTCGCCTCGTCGGGGCGGCTCGGAGTGTGAAGAACAAGATTTACCGAGCATAGACGGTCACATCCGGCTGTCGTTCCGGTTCGGCATGTGGAACACGACGCCTGCAGGGCGCCAAGGGAGACATCGAAATGGGCTGGACATTCGAGCGAGTCTTCTACGGGAACAAGAACGGACTGGATTTCAAGAGCATCTGGGACTTCCTGATGCGGGGCTACTACTTCATTCCGCGGACGCTGTTTCGAGACTACTACCGAGTCGTCGTTCGCGTGGGGGACTATGACGCCGTCTACCGCCGCATACAGAAGCCCTTTCCTGATGCCATAGAGGCCCAGCGACCCAACGGCAAGTTCGCCCTGCACTTGTCGGGAGGGTTTGACTCCGCGATTCTGGCAAAGCTGTACGACCGCCCCGAGGCCGACTACATCCATTTGACCGGCCCTGAATCTCCCAAAGCGCGCGCCTTGGCCGCCATGCTTCAGGGGACGCTGCACGAAATCCAGATCACTCCGGAGCGCTATATTCAGGAGGCGGAAGAGATCATCTGTCGTCTGCCGGAACCCTATCCATTCGAAGACATCGTCTACGCCTACATCGCCAGCAAGAAGGCCAAGGAGCTGGGACACTCGCTGATCGTCGCCGGAGACGGAGGCGACGGCATTTTCGGAGGCGCGCATATCGGACCCTACTGCCGAAAGGCTCTGATCCCCTGGAAGACGATCGATCCGAATCGTCTGCTGGGACTCGAGACTCTCCAGCCTTTCCAGCACAGCGCCCTGTATGCGTGGTCAAAGGTCATGCTGGACCCCACGCAGACAAGCCGGGACAAGCGGTTCGCGCAGGAATACTGCCGCCAACTCGGTATGCCCGAGGAGGTGGTCGGACAGAAGAAGGGGTATTGGGCCGGATCGCTCGGCATCCGGACCAATGACACGGTCCTGGCCCACATGGCGGCTGCCATAGACGACTCAGACTATACGTGGGTCAGGCAATTCGAATTTCCCTCGCCACCCTATGCGGACCTGCCGTTCCGGCAATATGGTCTGGTCAAGTGGCTTCAGGTCAACTACAAGGAGCGTCTCGACGCCCGCGAGATCGAGGAATGCCGTGAGCAGGTTGTGCGTACCAACGCCGCGGAGCGAAGACGAGCGAGAGATGCTCGCGTCCAGGGCATCGTGCGCCGATATTGCCCGGGAAGCGTCATTGCCGCTGCCCAGCGCATGAGGGACAAGATGCGTCGAGAATAGACATCTGACTCAGTCCATTCTGGTGAGAGGAGGTCAGTCCGCTCCGACTTCGACCCATCCTTTCGCATTCGTGGACTGCGACGGCCATAGACCATCATCCGGCTGGACGTCAGAGGCTCCTGCGACCGGCTCCTGACGCAGATACTCTTCGGGCACATCGGTATGGAAGGCGGTGCGCCAACGCGAGACGAGGCGGGCAAGAAGGGGCACGCGCATGTAGGCAGACACCTTGGCCGCAAGGAACCACCTTCTCAGCGAATCCGCCTGGGCTTCCTGAATCGACATCCTCGCGAATTCTCTGGCGCGGTCCTTATGGCCCAGTTGGCGGTGATACAGGGCGAGGTTCAGGCAGCGAGCGTGAATCGCATCGCTCAGAAGAGGCCTCCATTCGGGCGGCAAGACCTCGCGGAACGTCCGGACGATCCCGATGCTCTGTTCCATTCGTTTCTCGCGGGACAACCGGCTATATGTACCGGCGGGGTGCTGCCGGTAGACCGTCCAGTTCTCGTTGAGATACCCGATTGGGCCGTGCATGCCGTGGAGCACGAAGAACGGCCAGTCGGGCACCGGCAGCGTATAGTACCAGTCCGGGAATTCCCGAACGAGATGATTGCGAACCACTGCCACCGACGCGGTGCTGATGAAATCATGACGGAACAATCCGCTCACGGAATACGTGGGCCTCCGGCCCGGGGGCGAATGAAGAACGGGCGTCTGCGAGCCGTCCTCCCAGACCATCAGCGCGTTGTGAAAGCACATGCTGTGATCCGGATGCGCATCGAGGAACTCGACCTGACGCTGGAGCTTGTGGGGACTGGTCCAGTAGTCGTCGCCATCCAGACAGGCGACATACTGACCGCGACATTCGAGAAAGGCCTCCGGAAAGTTTCTCATCATGCCGAGGTTCCGCTCTCGCAGCAGCAGGCGAATCCGATCGGGGAATCGATGATGGTATTCGCGGAGGACCGATCGCGTTCCGTCGGTCGAGCCGTCGTCCGCAACAACAACCTCGTAGTCAAAGTCAGTCGCTTGGGCCAGAACGCTTTCAATGGCCTGCCCGATAACCTGCTCCTGGTTATACGTCGTGATCAGGACGCTGGCCTTCATATGCCTACACTCGTCCTCTCCGCTGGCACACACGCCCCGCCATGTCCGGGGATGTTGGCGCCCGTCCCGCACCCATCGCGTCCGTTCCCTTCGGATCGACGGATGCCTCATCAGAAGGCGGCGGTGATTTCACGCCGCTGCGAACATAGTTTAGATAGGCTTCGGGATCCTCAAGCAGCAACGTCCTCTCCCGTTCCCAGTCCTGCCGGTCATCTGACTGGTACCGCTTCTTCAGATGCCTCGACGCGTGCATTCGGAGTTTGTCTTTCAGTGATCCGGGCACGAGAACCTTAGCAAGCCTCGCCGCCAAACCAACGAATCCCGCCCGCTGCGTCGGGCGAACGGTCCAGCCGACCACGTTCAGCTTGTCGACGACGGCTGTCGCCATCAGGTGGAAGATCATGTCTCCGTGAACGGCGCCAAACAAGGTGTGATTGCCTCCGAGATTCGAGCGGACCAGCGGATACCACGTCAGCCCCTCCACGAACGCCCGGAAGCCGTAGCCGACGCCGGAGTCCGGGTAATGCGGTTGCGCTTGAAGATACCGCTGGTACTCGGGGGAATCGAGATCCTCCTGTGTCAGCACGAGCCTCGGGCGGTGTTTCAGGTAGAACTCGCGAGGGAACAGCATTGCGGCGGTGAGGGGTTTGTAGTCGCCCTTGATGTCCCGGACCGCCCCGGCCAGCACGCACGAATCGGAGAACCGGGCAATCAGCTCGCGGTCCCAGCCATGCCGGACGGGGAAGGAGTCCACGTGAAACAGGGCAACGTGCGTCACCCCGTCGTCGATGGCCCGGCGAATCAACTGCTCCAGATACCAGGAGTGCTCATATTTGACGTCCGACGTGACCGCCGGTGGTCCCTGCTCGTGCTTCAGCAGCCCGCTGCGGGCCACATAAGGTTCGCACGGACAGATCGTGACCCGCGGGTTCTGTTCCAGCTTTGGGAGGAACTGCGGCAGCAGGTGGTTGACACACGCGTAGATGGTGTACGGAATCGTCGTGTTCTTCTCGATCTGACTGAGGTGCAGATCGAGGAGCCTCTCGTTTCTCTCACTGACCATGTACACGACCGCAATGCCCAGCTTCATACCGTCACCCTATCTGCCGATTACCCGAAATCCTCGGAAGGGGCCGCCGACAAAGAGGCCCTTCCTCAAGACGATACGGCATGGGACTCTTCGCGAGCCAGCGTGTACAGGCGATAATCCAACCGTTGGGCATCGTAGACGACATCCTCCATGAAGATCTTCTGATCCTTGGCAACATCGCGTTTAAGCGTCACTTCATCCGCCAGACAGACCGGCAATCCACCGTGCGCCTCATTCTCCGAGCAATTCTCAATCATCCCGTAACAGGTATAGCCGCCGATGCCGTCCAGCACCTCACCCTTGCGCAAATCTCGCTTGGCGTAGGCGTAGACGTTCGTCCGGAAACCAGCGGTCGGCTGGAGCAGCGCTTCGTGGTCGAGAAACGCCTCCGCCACGCACTGCATGGCCTCGACGTGACAGAGATGGTAAGGCCGGTCGAATACGAAGTAGGGCCCGGTCCCCATTTTCGACGGGAAGTAGTTCATCATCGCCTGCTGGAACGGGTTGTCCGATCGGGCAACGACGAAGACGCCGCCGTAGGGCTTCGAACCAAGGACGTAATCGACCACGGCGCGGCGGCCCTCATAAATCCGGTCGAAATCGAAATAGTCGAACACCTCCAGCAGTTCCTTGGTCCGCGGCCCGTGCATTCCCGGCGTGTCCGTTTCGAGTCCCAGCGCGTTCGCCACCAGGGCCATCTCCACACACAGCTTCGTTCCATCCGTGTACGCCGTACACATCTTGTAGTCGAGAAACCGCTTGTCCGCTTCCGGGATGATCGAGGTCGGATTGACGTAGCGGTTCAGGAAGCCCTTGATGTTCCCGGCCATGACCAGCTCGAAGCCCCACAAGGTGACGTCGTCGACCAGCCGCTTGATGACGCCCGGCTGATCGCCGTCACAGGTCGTGTAGACCACCCCGTTCTTCTCCGCCAGACTCATCAGGTAGGGACCGAAGATCAGATCCGACTCGGCGTTCATCATGACCACGTGAATGCCGTTTTCCATCGCCGTCGCGGCGAAGTGGCCGCCGCCGGCGACGGCGCTGGACGACTCGATGAGCACGTCCACCGATTCGCATCGGGCCAGCAGCTCGCCGTCCCCGGACACACCGATCTTGCCTCGCGCGATCGTATCGTGCAGGTCGTTGAGATCCTTCACGATGCGGTGCTCCAGATCGAAGGCCGAGCAGGCGGCCGTCGCCTTGTCGATCTTGATGTCCGCGATTGCGACGCATTCAATGCCGGGGGTGATGTCGCACTGGTACAGCAGCGCCTTTCCCGTGTGACCAGCGCCGACAATGCCAACGCGAATGGGTTTGCTGAGGGACTTGAGTCTGGAAAGAATGTCTGCCATAGATCCATCTCCGACAGTGCCACACCCGTACCACGGGACCGACCCGCACAGACCACGGGCGAGGCCGCTGCCTAAGGGGAGGCGACAACGACACACGGCACTGTGCGTCTCCCCATCCTGTTTATCGGCACAGCAAATGCCGGTATATCAATGAAACCGGCGTGATAGTACGCGACCTTTGCGCGGACCTCAAGTTGAAATCTATCACCTGCATAGAAACCAATCTACCAACTATTTTATCGGCCCGTTTCCCGGTTGACAATGGGGAATTCCCCTATCCTGCCATTTTCTTGGGCCGTCTGTCGATTCGGCTGCCCCAGCGCGCTGCAGGCCGTTCAGCCTTCCCGGACTGGGAAGGCCCCCGCCGCCATCGTCACTCTCTCAGTTGCGACCAGAGCAAATGACGCAGAGGCCCGTTGACGACCGGAAGGGGCACGACCGCGACCTCGACCTTGCCGAGAGTGCCGCCAATGGTCACCGAGGCCACCCCGGTCTGCATCGACGCCATCAGGCGGTCCAGTTCCCTGACGCCCGGCAGCCGAATCCCTTTCAGCACGCGGGTCGAACCGACCGCATATCCCTCGATCCGGCTTTCGACGCCGCGGGTAAAATCCTCGATATCTGCGGCGCCACGGACCTCGACACCACGGTTGAAGTAGACAAAGCTCGGGATCCGGATACGCGTGCCGTCGAACCGGACCTTGGCCTGTCCCGTACCCTCGGGCTTGGACTGCCCGAGATTCAGATTCAGTGTGTTGTACAGGGTGTGCAAGATCGGGGTCTCCCCGAGGTCCGATCGCGAGATGTTCAGATCCGCCTGTCCGCTGAGATGGCGTCAGTCGGAAGAGGTCAGTAGCGTGGCTCTGCCGGAAAGCCTGCCGACCATCCTGCTGGCTCCCTCGGACGCGGTCATCTGTAGCACTTCATCGAGGTCGATGTCATTGAAATCAATGACACCGGCAAGGTGGTGTCTGTGCAGATTTTAGGGCGTTGGGGTTTTGGGCCAGTAGGTGGTCCACTGTTTGGAGTTATGATAGAGGCAATCGATCGCCATATGTGCGTCGATGCCGGATCGATTCCAGCGTCGGCCTCGGCCCTTGAGGCGTGCGGCCAGAGACTTGCATTGGGATTCCGTGGGCCCCGAGCCGATCTGGAACCCTTCGGCCAGGAAGCGAGGATAGTCCAGCATCTCCAGCCGCTTGCCCATGTAGCCCTGCAAGGCTTGGATCGCTTGGCGTTTGCGACCGCGACGGCTCTTGGCCAAGAGCCCCAATTCGGTCACCACCTCCAGCGGGCCTCTCTGGCACAGGGTGGTGCACAAGGCGTTGCGCCATTCGGTGGCTTCGGCGGCCCCTTCCCCGTAGAGGACTTTGCCGCACGTGATCATCTGGTCCTTCAGATGGAAGTAATCGAGGATTCTCGCATCCAGCATCGGCAGTTGCTGTTGATACTGCGTGGAGATCCACTCGGCCCCATCGGTGACCGAGTACTTGCGGTCGGCCTGATCCAACTGAAGCTGGGCGGCATGCCGACGCATCAGGCGACCCAAGGCCTGATGGTTGCCGGTGGTGGCCGCCGTGTAGCGATGCGCGTTGCCCGGGTCGTAGAAGGTCACCAGCTTGGCCTCTTTCCACTTCTGATCGGCGCCCCGCGGCCGGGGCGGTAGGGCTTTGAGCGTGTGCCCTTGACGTCGAAGTTTCCGGCGACGGCGTTTGGCGTGGTTCCGACGCTTGCGCTGTTCCGAATCGGTAATCAGGGGCACGTGAAAGCCATCCGCGCCGGTGATCAAACACGTCGGGTCTTCGGCTCGGCGGCGACAGTCCTGCGCCCTGAACGTCGGACCATAGGCTTCGGTCTGCTGCGCCTGACGCACCTTCTGACCCTCCCGTTGAAAGACCTGGCGAACGGTCTGGTACGACAGATCAATCTGCGCCAGCCGTTTCAAGTCTTCCGTGCCTTTGCGATAGCTGCTGTCCAGCCCCAGGCGAGCGATCATCTCGCGAACGCCCTGCGAGTACTTCTGCGTCAGTCCCAGCCAGGCATCCCGTGGCGCGCAACAGCCGTACTGGTTGGCCCAACAGACGCGTCGATAAAAAGTCACGGTACCATTGACCGTCGTGACATGAATAGCACGGGTCCCTTTATTACGCCAGCGAACCTCCGTCGGCTCCGGGCTCGCCGGAGGGGGAAAAAGCTTCGCGTTGACTGCGAAGCTCCAGGGCCTTCTCGAAGAGGCGGCGGCGGAATTCACCGGCCGCCTGGCGTACCCGTTCTTCGCTATCGTCGATGATGCTACCGGGACGGGCCCGGTTCATCGCCTCGACCACGTCCTCCAACATCTTGTCCATATCCTCGTTCAAAACCGCCTGCAGTTGCTCTTTGGTAATTTGACTATCCATCCATGTGCTCCTTGTCTTCTAAACCCTTGAAAACCAAAGAGTAACACACGAAAAACCATCGCGCCAGCATTTCTTCACAGACACGCAAGGTGGAATCTGCCCTCACGGGGACTCACGCGCGCCCACCCCTCGATGAGCCCGCCCATCGCGTGAATATCCACCTTGTCCACGACGAGCCGGTCCTCGCCCGGGTAGGCGACAAGGTGGCAATCGCCAAGCCTCGCCCGGCCAAACCGTCCATCGGGAATCTGCGCTCGCAACTCCAAACTTGTCAGAATCGGACGGCAGGGGCAAAGAATACCTTGTTTGTGAGTGTGAAAATATCGTGGCATGTGGGTGGCAGCCTCAAAGCGTAGTGCAACTGAGCTTTGGGGATGGCGAATGGGAGTGGCGCATCCGTACGGAAAGGCCTCTGCGAGGCGATCCATCCCCAAGTCCTGCGGACTTGAGGCTGCCACCTCTGGCGGTCTGCGTCCGCAAGGGAATGCTGCCCTGAAATCCTGACAGACACGCCGAGCGAGTGTCTGTGAAAATATCCTGGCAGCCGTGTGGCAGCGGCAAGCGCAGGCTTGCCGATGGTGATACGCATGCCGTC